>MRWG01000078.1_pt1 | contig 194444 bp, 194 predicted proteins | sample 1013341 | NCBI WGS metagenome assembly MRWG01 (sample SAMN06117577, study PRJNA244670) | biofilm metagenome | biome: Water; feature: Cathode Biofilm; material: Biofilm; isolation source: microbial consortium enriched at the cathode of a solar microbial fuel cell | place: USA: District of Columbia...
GGTGAGGGTGTCGACCGGACCGCCGCTCCTTGACCCGGGGGGCTGGGGGGGCTGTCTAAATCCAGGATCCGGAACGTTGACGCGACCGGCCGACGCGTTGGACGGTGGCTTCGCGGTATGGCGGGAACTGGTCGGGAATGTGGCGACTTTGCGGCACCGCGTGAAATGTTTGTAAGCTGTAAACGGCCATTCAACCCATGGGAGAATGCGAGTGACAGCAAGCCCTCACAGCGTGCGTCCGGCGCCACAATCGGTGATGTGGGAACGCCGGGAACTGGACATCATCCTGCGCGTCTACGGTCATTTCGTCGGCCGCGGCGAGTGGAAGGATTATGCGATCGACGGGCTGAAGGACCAGGCCGTCTTCTCGATCTTCCGCCGGCACAGCGAGATGCCGATGTATGCCGTGATAAAGACGCCCGCCGAGGCCCAGCGCCAGGGCGCCTACAAGGTGGTCGGCATGGACGGCCAGATCCTCAAACGCGGCCACGACCTCGCCCAGGTCCTGCGCGTCTTCGACAAGAAACGCTTCCACGTGGTGGATTAAGGGCGCGCGCGGCTCTGCTTCCCCCGGATTTATGCTTCCCCCGGATTTATTCCGGGGCCCGGCGGCGTTTCAGACACGGGCTCAACCAGGCCCCGGCACGGGGCCGGGGAAAGTAGAGCGAAGTGGATCGACAGCGCGCGCCTCGCCCGCTCCAAACACCCACAAAAAAGCCCCCGGAGTTTTCCCCGGGGGCCGTTTTCTGTGCGATGTCCGCCGATCCTATTCGCGGCTGCCGAGCAGCGAGAGGATGATCTGGAACATGTTGATGAAGGCGATGTAGAGGTTCAGCGCGCCCATATTGGTGAGCACGGCCATCGAGCGCTGGTCGCCCGCCACCTGGTAATACATCACTTTCAGGCTCTGGGTCTGCCAGGCCGTCACGCCCGCCATCAGCAGCAGCACGCCGAACTGCAGCAGCAGTTCCAGGCCGGCCGAGTGGAAGAAGAAGGCGTTCAGCACACCCAGGATGATCGCGCCGATCATGCCCATGAACAGGAAGGCCTGGATCGGCTGCAGGTTGATCTTCGTCGTGTAGCCGAACACCGACAGGCCCAGGAAGGCACCGGCGGTGATGGTGAAGGCCTGGACGATGGTCGCCCAGCTGATCGCCAGCGTGCGGCCGCCCGAGGTGGTGATCCCGTCCGGCGCAGCGCCGCCCGCCATCACGACCCAGATGCTCAGACCCGTACCGATCAGGGCGACGATAGCCCAGTAGAGCAGGGCCGAACCGGTCGGCGAGGGATTGCGCATGAAGAACATCGAGCCGAACAGCAGGGCCAGCGGGCCCCATTGCACGACAAAGAGCAGCGGCGTGCCATAGACCAGCGCCGTCAGCGGCGCGACGGTGCCGACCGCATAGGCCAGCGCGGCCGAGATCAGCAGGCCCAGGCCCATCTTGTTGTAGACGCCGAGCATGAATTTGCGCAGGCCGGCATCCCGCGACATGTCCATCGCCTGGCTACCGGAATAAGTGCGGGAAAAGTCGTTCATCGTTACGTCTCTCTCGTAGTCAGGACGTGTGAAAACACACGCCGCGCGCCGACAGGGCGCTTTGTCCCGCAATATCGGTCTGACCGGCTCAAATGGCAAGGCGGGACGCGGCGGGGGTCGCGTCCCCCTGTCAAATCCTGACAGGTCCCGCGCGCCATTGCAGACACGGCGCAAACTGTCCTAGGGATCGGGCAGTCCGGAGTGTCCGCCCATGTCCCTGCGCCTGTTTGCCGCCCTGCCCGTGCCCGAGGAGATCGGAGCCGGACTGGTGCGCCTGCAGAAGGGCGTGCCGGGCGCGCGCTGGCGGCCGGTGGAAAATTTCCACATCACGCTGCGCTTCTTCGGCGAGATCGACGAGCGCATGGCCGAGGACCTCGATGCCGAGCTGGCGAATATCCAGATGGCGCCCTTCACCGTGCGGCTCAAGGGGGCGGGCTGGTTCGGCAAGACCGATCCGCGCGCGCTCTGGTTGGGCGTCGAGGCCGGCGAGGCTGTTACCACGCTGGCGGGCCGGTGCGAACGGGCGGCGCGCCGCGCCGGCCTGACGCCCGAGACACGCAATTTCCACCCGCACATGACGATCGCCTATCTCCGGGGCACGCCCGTGGACAAGGCCAACCGCTTCACCCAGCGGGCCAGCGATCTGGAGACCGAAGCCTGGATGGCCACGCATTTCAGCCTCTATTCCAGCTGGATCACCCGCGGCGACGCCAATATCTACGAAGCCGAGGCCGACTACCCGCTCGCCTGACCGGGCGCCGCACGCAAGGCAGCGATCAGCCCGTCCACCCCGGCCTCGACCAGGTCGAGCACATCCTCGAAACCGGCATCGGTGCCGTAATAGGGGTCCGGAACGTCGTCCATCGCCACGCCTGGCGCCCAGTCCATCAAACGCGAGATGCGGCCAGCCGCGCCAGACGGCGCAAGACGGCGCAGATGGCTGCGATGTCCCGTGTCCATGGCGAGGATATGGTCGAAACGCGTGAAGTCGTCGGCGGTGAGGGCCCGCGCCGCGAGCCCGTCAAAACTGTAGCCGCGGGCGGCGGCCGCCGTCTGGCTGCGCGGATCCGGCGGCTCGCCCTCATGCCAGCCGCTGGTGCCGGCGGAATCGACCCGCCAGTTCAGCCCCAACGCCGCGATGCGGGCCCGGGCGACCGCTTCCGCCGTCGGCGAACGGCAGATATTCCCGGTGCACACGAAGAGAAGCCGCATCACTCGGCTTCGACGCTGAACGCCCCGGGCAGCACGGTCAGCTGCCAGTCGCCACCGGACTGGTAGAGCCAGAATATGTCGCCATAGGCGGTTTCCGGCAGGCGGCCCTCTTCGCAGCCGGCCGTTTCGGCGGCAGCAGCACCGGCAAACTCGGCCAGCCACAGGCAGGAGGTGTTGGAATGCTCGCCGGCGAGCGTCCAGCGGGCTTCGCCGTCGCGGGCCTCGGCAAAGGCCGCCGCGCGCTGGCGTTCGATCGTGGCGCCCGGCGTGCAGTCGGCGGCATAGCCGTCAACGGCCTGGTGCGCGACGACCTCGGCGTGACCGGCCGCGGCGGTCAGCCGGGTGCGGCAGGCAGCGCTGGCATAGGCCCGGTCGACCGGCCTCTCGCCCAGCAGGCCGGACAGCCGCGCCACCATCGCCTCTCCCGTCTCGCTGAGCGGACATTCCATACCATTGCAGTCCGGCGAGATCTTGTAGGCATGCCGCACCACCAGGATGTGGCGGCCGGACGCGGCGATATCGGCCTGCACATCCGCCGGCGCCAGTTCCAGCAGGGCCGGGCGGTCGAAGTCCGCCGCTGCGGCACCATCGAGACCGGCGGCCGTCAGCATGAGTGCAGAAAGATAAGTCGTGATCATGATGAGCCTCCCCTTGAGTTTGGCGAGACTAGCGGCCGCAGCCCGGCTGGCCAATTACCCTTCCATGAGCAAGCAGACAGGTTGAGATGCCCGCCCTGACGGGCCGCAGATCAGATCTCGGACGTATCCGGCTCGATCTGGACGACGATGCAGGCACTTGCGCGCGTGCCCTCGCCCGGCGCGCTCTCGAAGACCAGCTCGCCTTCCATCAGATCGACCAGGCGGCGGCAGATCGACAGGCCGACCCCGCGGCCCGATCCGGTGCGCAAGGTGCGGGTCTCGGTGGCAAGGTCCAGCTCTTCCGGCGACATGCCGACCCCGGTATCGGTGACGGTAAAGGTCAGGCGCGCATGGTCGGGGTCGACCGGCTCGGCCTTCACATCGACCGTGATCCGCCCTTCCGGGGTAAACTTGATCGCGTTGGAAACCAGATGCGTGAGGATCTGCTTGATCCGGCCCGGATCGCCGATCATCGGCTGTTTGCCGTCATCGCCACAGGCCGGGCCCAGTTCTAGACCGCGTTCGGCCGCCAGCGGCGCAAACAGGCCGGTCACCGACCGGATCAGCTCGCACGGCTCGAACACCGTGCTGCGCAGTTCCACCTTGCCGTTTTCCAGCTGTGACAGGTCCAGCACATCGCTGACCCGGTTCAGCGTCGACTGGGCCGATTGTTCCAGCGTGGTCAGAAGGCGGCGCTGTTCGGCATCCAGCTCGGTATTGGCCAAGAGGCTTGCCAGGCCGAGAATTCCGTTCAGCGGCGTCTGCAGCTCATGGCTCAGCCCCAGGAGGAATTCCGATTTCGACTGGCGCAGGGCGCGCTGCATCTCGGCCTCGGTCTTGAGTTCCGCCTCCAGCGTGTCGCGCGAGGACAGTTCGACCTGCATCCGGCTCGCCGAGTGCCGCATGCGCGACAGGAGCCGTCCCAGCCGGCGGATCAGCATCACGAAGCCGGTCAGCATCAGGGCGACGGCGACGGCATCGGACAGCGGGCGGATGCGATCGTCCGCAAGATTGACCCAGGCCGCGAGCATATCCGGCGGCAACACCAGCGGACCGGCAATGTGCAGGAGGGCGTCGGCGAGATAATAGGCAGCCCACAGGACGATGCCGACGGAGAGCACCTGCACGGCGCGCACGGCGCCGGCGAACTGGATCGACCGGGCATGCGTCCACAGGTATCCGGCCGCGACGGTTCCGGCCGCGACGAACAGCAGATCCAGCAATATCGTCAGCAGGGGCGAGTGCATGTCTTCACTCGTCCCTGACCGGGGTACACATGGTCAAACGCCCGCTCTACTCCATATCCGTCACCGGCCTCGCTGCCGGCGGCCAAGAACCCTTGCCCCCGGGGGGGCCGGTGTAAAGCAATGCCCGACGCAATGAATTTTTCATTCATCGTGCCGGAATGCGGCCATCGGGCGGCGGGAACAGGGAAATTGCCTCCTGCCGGGATCAGTCGTTGCGGCCCAGGCGGCGCTTGCGGCGGGCCATCAGCTGCAGGCGCAGCGCATTGAGGCGGATGAAGCCTTCCGCATCCTTCTGGTCGTAGACATCGTCTTCCTCGAAGGTCACATGCGCCTCGGAATACAGCGTGTGGTCCGAGGAGCGGCCGACGACATTGGCCGAGCCCTTGTAGAGTTTCAGGCGGACATCACCCGTGACATACTCCTGACTCTTGTCGATCGCCGCCTGCAGCATTTCGCGCTCCGGCGAGAACCAGAAGCCTTCATAGAGCAGCTTGGCGTATTTCGGCATCAGCTCGTCCTTCAGGTGCGCGGCACCGCGGTCGAGGGTGAGCTGTTCGATGCCGCGATGGGCCGCCATCAGGATGGTGCCGCCCGGCGTCTCGTAGATGCCGCGCGACTTCATGCCGACGAAACGGTTCTCCACCAGGTCCAGCCGGCCGATCCCGTGCTTGCGGCCCAGCTCATTCAGTTCTGTCAGGAGCATGGCAGGGGAGAGTGCCTTGCCGTTCACCGCCGTCGCGTCGCCACGCTCGAAGCTGATCGTGACATATTCCGGCGTGTCCGGTGCCTCGACCGGGTCGACGGTGCGCTGGAAGACGATGTCGGACGCTTCCTCGGCCGGGTTTTCCAGCACCTTGCCCTCCGAGGACGTGTGCCAGAGATTGGCGTCGACCGAGAAGGGCGCCTCGCCGCGCTTGTCCTTGGCCACCTGGATACCGTGCTGTTCGGCATAGGCGATCAGCTTGGTGCGCGAATTGAGATCCCATTCCCGCCAGGGCGCGATCACGCGCAGGTCCGGGTCCAGCGCATAGACGCCCAGCTCGAACCGCACCTGGTCATTGCCCTTGCCGGTCGCGCCATGCGCCACGGCGTCGGCGCCGGTTTCGTGGGCAATCTCCACGAGGCGTTTGGAGATAAGCGGCCGGGCGATCGAGGTGCCGAGCAGGTAGAGACCTTCATAGACCGCATTGGCGCGCACCATCGGGAAGACGAAGTCGCGCACGAATTCCTCGCGCAGATCCTCGATGAAAATGTCCTTCACGCCGGCCGCCTCGGCCTTCTTGCGCGCCGGTTCCAGCTCCTCGCCCTGGCCCAGATCGGCCGTGAAGGTGACGACTTCGGCGCCGTACTGATCCTGGAGCCATTTCAGGATCACCGACGTGTCGAGACCGCCGGAATAGGCAAGAACAACCTTTTTCACAGGCTTTTTGGCAGGCATGGCGCATTTCCTTTTCGTCTGCCGTTCGCCTACCGCCAAGCCCGTGCGCACGCAAGGGGAATGATCGGGTGCACGCGCGCGCCACTGCAACAAACTCCTTCTCCCCCGGGGAGAAGGTGCCGCGAAGCGGCGGATGAGGGGGGAAGCCCGTTGGTACCAAAAGGGGCACAGGCCCCGCCTCCCCCCTCTCCCCGGCCCTCTCCCCAGGGAGAGGGAGGAGGTCTGCGTCCAACCCTCCGTCTTTCACCCCAAAAGTCCCAATCGCCGTTTTTCCCGGCCGGAAGCCCGGCCCCCAGCCGGGCAAAGCGCCGGGACCGACGGGAAGCGCATCACTTGAGATGACCTTCGGTAGATCCCGGATCTGCAGCCCGCCTGCGCGGGCCTCCGTCCGGGAGAAGTGAGAGCTGAAGTCACAACCATCACCGTCACCCTGACGAAGGTCAGGGCCCAGTTCGCAAAGCCGGATGACCGCGATCTCGCACTTGTCCATACCCCTCCCGTTTTTCCCGGCTGAAAGCCCGGCGCAGGCCGGGCGGAAGCGCCGGGGTCTACGGGAAACTCATCGCTTGAAATGATGTTCGGTCGGTCCCGGAACTGCAGCCTGCCTGCGCAGGCTTCCGCCCGGGAAAAGTAGAGAGAAAGACAAACCGCCACCCCCGCTTGGACACACACGCAATCCGCGTCATGCTCGCCGCATGAACCGGTCCGGACTGTCCCGATTTTCCCGTTTTCGCGGGCGCCGTGCGCGCTTCGAGCATGATCGCAGCGACCGGGCGGCGCAGGATGAGCGGCTGCGTGTGCTGTGCCGGACGGCGAAACAGGCCGGTATCGGCACGACACGCGCGCTGGCGGAGCGGCTGTCGCGTGAGGGCGTCGACCTCGACATTCCGCGCCTTGCCGGTCTGAAAGCGGCCCTGGACGGGGAGGCCCGTCCGCTGAAGCCGGACGTGTTCGAGGCGGCAGGCGCGGAAATTCCGGCGGACGCGCTGCGCCTCATGGAGCGCGCGCTGGACGGCCAGCTGGCCATTGCCGGTTTCGGCGGGTTTTCCGGCCGCATCGCCAATCTGTTCGATTATGCCCGCGAGAACCGCGCCGGCACGGTGGCCAGCTATATCCCCGAACTGGCCCGCCAGGACCCGGACCGGTTCGGCCTGGCCGTGTGCAGCCTGGACGGACAGCGTCTCGCCCTGGGCAATGCAGAACAGGCCTTCTGCCTGCAATCGGTGGTGAAACCGCTGAATTATGCCCTCGCCCTGGCGCTGAACGGCGAAAACCAGGTGCACCGCCATGTCGGCCGCGAACCCTCGGGCCGCCGTTTCAACGAGCTGGCGCTGGACCCCGACAACCGGCCGCACAATCCGATGATCAATTCCGGCGCGATCATGTGCACCGCCATGATCCGCCCCTCGCGCTCTGTCACCGACCGGCAGGAGCTGGTGCAGCGCTTCGTCGCCTCGGCAGCGGGCGGAGCGGCGTGCGGTTTTGACGAAGCCGTCTACCGGTCCGAACGCCAGACGGCGGCGCGCAATCTCTCCCTGGTCAAGCTGATGGACGAGCATGATGCCTTTCCCGAAGGCGCCGATACCGATGCCGCGCTCGATCTTTACTTCCGCACCTGCTCGCTGACGCTGGATTGTCAGGGCCTGTCAGTGGCCGCGGCCATGCTGGCCAATGGCGGGGTGTGTCCGCTCACCGGCCACCGGGTGATCGACCCGCGCATCGGGCGCAACACGCTGTCATTGATGCTGACATGCGGCATGTACGACTATTCCGGCGAATACGCCTTCTCGGTCGGCCTGCCCGCAAAGTCCGGCGTGTCCGGCGGTCTGATGATCGTCATACCCGGTATCGCCGGTATCGCGCTGTTCTCGCCGCGGCTCGACCGCCAGGGCAATTGCGTGCGCGGCATCGAGTTTTCGCGGCGCCTGATCGAGGACTACCCATTCCACATCTTCGCCGGCGTCGCGACCGACTGAACCGGCTCGCCAGGGCGGCGGGATGGCGTCATAGTGCCGGAAACCGGACCGGAGTCTGCCATGATCGACCTCTCGCTTTTCCCGCTTTTCCTGGCCGCCGGCATCGCCCTGGCCCTGACACCCGGTCCCGACATGGCCTTCACCCTCGCCACCGCCGCCTCGCGCGGGCCGCGCGCCGGTCTGGGCGCTGTCGCGGGCATCTGCACCGGCGGTCTGGTGTGGACGATTGCGGCCGCCGGCGGGCTGGCCGCGCTGATCGCCGCCTCCGAACACGCCCTGACAGCCGTGCGCTATGCCGGGGCCGCCTATCTGATCTGGCTGGGCTGGAAAACCTTTCGCAGCCTGGATGCACCCATCGAGGCCGAGGGCGCCGGCAGCGCCGCGCGGGCCTTCCGCCGCGGCCTGGTGACCAATCTGCTCAATCCCAAGATCGGCCTTTTCTTCCTGGCGCTGCTGCCGCAATTCACCAATGCCGAACTGGGTCCGGTCTGGCTGCAGATGCTGATCCTGGGCCTGGTCTTCTTCGCCATCGGCGGCTGCGTGCTGACCGTGATCGTGTTTGCGGCCGGCGCCGCCCAGCAGCAGCTGAAATCCTCGCGCATTTCCCGCCGCGTGCTCAACGGCGTTGCCGCCACGGCGTTCGGCGGGCTCGGTCTGCGCTTGATCTTTTCGGGCAATGCGACCTAGAAGACGCCCATGTCACACACTGCAGATCCTCGCCTCATTGTCGCGCTCGACGTGCCAACGACCGACCAAGCCTGGTCGATCGTCGAGGCCGTCGGCGATGCCGTCAGCTTCTACAAGATCGGTCTCCAGCTGCTCCCCGTGGGCGGGATGGACCTGTGCCGACGCCTGAAAGGCACCGGCAAGGACGTCTTCCTGGACTTCAAGCTGCACGACATCCCCGCCACGGTGGAGAAGGCGACCCGGTCGATCACCGCCGGCGGCGCCGACCTGCTGACCGTGCACGCCGAACCGCCGGTGATGCGCGCGGCCGTCGCCGGACGCGAAGGTTCAAGCCTGCGCATTCTCGGTGTCACCGTGCTGACCAGTTATGACGACGCCATGCTGGCCGAGATGGGCTATGCCTATGGCGCCCGCGATCTCGTCCTGCGCCGCGTGGAACAGGCGCTTGAGGCCGGTGTCGACGGTGTCGTGGCCAGCGCCCACGAAGCCACCGAGATCCGCGAACGCTTCGGCGATGGTTTCCTGATCGTCACGCCGGGCATCCGGCCGGCCGGCGCCGATATCGGCGACCAGAAACGCGTCGCCACCCCGGCTTCGGCCCTCGCCCAGGGCGCCACCCACCTCGTGGTCGGCCGCCCCGTCAACGCCGCCGATGATCCGGCCGCCGCCGCACGGGCAATTGTTGAAGAGATGCGCGGCGTTCCGGCCTGAGCGGGGGCATTTCAACCGTCATTCCGGATGAATACGGCCGCTCCCATCCGCCGTCACCCTGACGAAAGTCAGGGCCCAGCTCATAGCGCGAGGCAGATGCGAGTTCGCGCTTATTCCATACCCCTCCACGTTTTTCCCGGCCGGAAGCCCGGCCCTGAGCCGGGCAAAGCGCCGGGGTCCACGGGAAACTCATCGCTTGAGGCGATCTTCGGTAGATCCCGGATCTGCAGCCTGCCTGCGCAGGCTTCCGTCCGGGAAAAGTGGGGAATCAACCCTAATCGTAAGGATAGGCCCGCGCCGGTGCGTGGGCACGGCGCGTATCCATGGCGCGCACCTGGCGGGTCGTGTGCGTCAGGCCGGCAAAGCGCGTGCGCACCTCGCCCGAGGCGGAAATCAGGACGATCCCGCGATAGCTGTAGAGCGGCGTGAAGGGACGCTCGACCCCGCCGGCCAGCGGTCCGGTGAAGAAGCCCGGATCCAGGGTGACGGTCTCGCGGCGCGCCGGCGCGAAATCCGCGGTCTGCATCACCGTATGGCGCACAGTGTCGCTGTAACGGGTCTCGTATGTGGCCGCCATGTCATACGAATGATGGACTTGTGCAGCCTCGATGTGACGGGTCTGCCGCGGCGCCCCTTCCAGCCGGGTCACATCGGCGGAAAACCCTGACGAATGAGGGCGTTGCGCTTCATCCGGCATCTGCGTGAACCGGCAGGCAGGGCCAGTATACTCCCCGGCCAGGGCCTGGCGGATATCCTCGGGCGAACAGTCCCGCGCCGGCGCGCTGCCGGATTGCGCAAACGCCGCCGGAGCCGCCAGGAGCGCGGTCGCCAAAACCATGAAAACAGGGCGAAAAGCATGTGCCATTCCGGCACAGTATCGCGGCCAGCCGGTGTTGCGAAGCCCGTGCACCCGGCACGCGAAACCGGGGACAAGAGCTCAACTATCCGCACCCCCTCAGAAGTCGCTTAGAATGCCCTTCTTCTCCCAGTCGCCATAGCGGGTGGGTTCCGGCCCGTTGCGGCGTCCGCCTGTTTCCGGCGGCAGCTCGGCCTCCGCCTGCGCCTTGCGGCGCGCCTCGGCCTCTTCCAGCGCCCGCCGGGCGGCCGGGCTCAATGTCTTGCCGGGCGCAGCATCAGCAGGGATTCCCGCCATGTCCGTCCCGTCTTGCCGTTCTTTCTGGGTCATCCCATTTATCTAGTCCGACAGGGGCCTGTCGCCAAGAATGGATGCTGCCAGAACCATGACTGCCAACGGACTACGAACCTTCCTCCTGCTCGCCGGCATGACCGCCCTCTTCATGGCAATCGGCTATGTGCTGGGCGGAGCCGCCGGCGCGATGATCGCCCTGGTCGTCGCGGGGGGCATGAACCTGTTTGCCTGGTGGAACAGTGCCGACATGGTGCTGCGCATGCACGGCGCCCGCGAGATCGGTCCGGACGAACGCCATCCGCAATTGCGCCAGTATGCCGCCGATGTCGAACATCTCGCCCGCCGCGCCAGCCTGCCGGTGCCGCGTGTCTTCGTGATCGAGAACGACCAGCCCAACGCCTTCGCCACCGGCCGCGACCCCAATCACGCCGCCGTCGCCGCCACGACAGGCCTCCTCGCCCGGCTCGACCGGGAAGAGGTGCAGGGCGTGATGGCGCACGAGCTTGCCCATGTGAAAAACCGCGACACGCTGACCATGACCGTCACCGCTACCCTGGCCGGTGCGATCGGCATGCTGGCGAATTTCGCGCTATTCTTCGGCGGCAATAACCGGGCCGGCCTGATCGGCTCGATCGCCCTGATGATCTTTGCTCCCATGGCCGCCATGCTGGTGCAGAGCGCGATCAGCCGCGCCCGTGAATACGAGGCCGACCGGATCGGGGCCGAGATCATGGGCAAGCCGATGGCGCTGGCCAGCGCGCTGGAAAAGATCGAGCGCACGGCCCGCCATACCATCAATGACAGCGCCGAACGCAATCCGGCGACGGCCCACATGTTCATCATCAACCCGCTGAACGGCCAGCGGATGGACAATCTCTTCTCCACCCACCCGGACACCGCCAACCGGATCGCCAGGCTGCGCGAAATGGCCGGCGCCGCTGCCCCGGTCCGCTCCGGCCCCTGGGCCCCGCGCGGTCCGTGGGGGTAAAGACTTCCCCTGCAAGGCGGGGGAAGCGCCGAGCGCAGTGAGGCGATGGGGGAGAGTCTGCGCGCTCACGCGCTCCGCGGCGCTTTGCGCCGCCCCTTCAGCCCGCTACGCGGGTAGCTCCCCCGCAAGCGGGGCGAGCCCTGATCATGCCGCGCATCGCATTAGACGGGCGCGCCTGCGCGTGCTAGCTCCCGCGCCATGAAAGACGGATTGCCCCCGCGGCGCTGCGCCGCCCTGGCCTATGCCACCATCCTGCGCGACCGGCGCGCCCTGGAACCCGCGCTGGAACACACGCCCGGCTATCGCAAGATGAGCGACCGGGACCGGGCCTTTGCGCGTGCCATCCTGGCGACCACATTCCGCCGCCTCGGCCAGACCCGCAAAGTGCTCGATCACTTCCTCGCCAAACCGCTCGAGGAAACCACGGAATACGCCGCCGCCCTGCTGGTCACCGGCGCGACCCAGCTTCTGTGGATGGACGGCCCGCCGCATGCTGTGGTCTCGACCACGGTCGCCCTGTGCCAGGACACGACCGAGACCTACGGGCTGAAGGGCGTTGTCAATGCCGTCCTGCGCAAGGTCAGCACGGAAGGGCCGGACCTCGCCGCCCGTACCGCCCCGCGCGACAACCTTCCCGACTGGGTGTCCCGTTCCTGGCGCAAGGCCTATGGCCCGGGTGCGCTGTCGCGCATCACCAATGTGCAGATGCAGCCGCCGCCGCTGGACCTGACCGTGAAAGACCCGGTCGAGCGCGAACGCTGGGCCGAGGCGCTGGGTGCGGAAATCCTGCCGAACGGCACGCTGCGCCGCAGGGAGATCGGCGATATCACGCAATTGCCCGGCTTCCGCGAAGGCGCCTGGTGGGCCCAGGATGCCGCCGCCGCAATCCCGGCCACCCTGCTGGGCGTGAAAGCCGGCGACCACGTCGCCGACCTGTGTGCCGCCCCCGGCGGCAAGACGCTGCAGCTTGCCGCCCTGGGTGCCCGCGTCACCGCTGTCGATGACAATGAGGGCCGGCTGAAACGCCTGCGGGACAATCTCTCGCGCACCGGGCTGCGCGCTGCGGTCGCCGTCGAGGATGTCCGCCGCTTCCGGCCCAAGGGTCCGGCCGACGCCGTCCTCTTGGACGCCCCCTGCACGGCTACCGGCACGATGCGCCGCCATCCCGAGGCCGGCTGGATCAAGAAGCCGGGCGATGTGCAGCGCATGTCCAAGCTGCAGCTGGAAATGGCCGGCGCTGCCGCCCGCATGCTGCGTCCGGGCGGCTGGATGGTGATCTGTACCTGTTCGCTGCAGCCGGAAGAGGGCGAACAGCTTGCCGCCCGCCTGCTGGAGACCCGCAAGGATCTGAAGCCCGTCGCGATCCAGGACGGGGAAGTGCCCGGACTGGCCGAAGCCATCACCCCGGAAGGCTGGCTGCGGCTGACCCCGGCCCTGTGGGCAGACCGCGGCGGAATGGACGGGTTTTTTGCGGCCCGGTTCGAAAAGAGCAGTTAACCGGCCGCCTGCCGCAATGGACGGACCACAGGCCGTCTTGCGCCGCTCCGGCCCCCCTGTTATCGGACTTGCATGGGCGCTTCCGTAATCATCTCGCCGTCAATCCTTTCGGCCGATTTCGCCAAGCTGGGCGAAGAGGTTCGTGCGATTGACGAAGCCGGGGCAGACTGGATCCATGTTGATGTCATGGACGGTCATTTCGTACCCAATCTGACGATCGGGCCGGGCGTCATCAAATCCCTGCGTCCGCACTCGAAAAAGCCGTTCGACGTGCATCTGATGATCACGCCGGTCGACCCGTATATCGACGCCTTTGCCGAGGCCGGGGCCGACATGATCACGGCGCACCCGGAAGCCGGCCCGCACTTTCACCGCACCGTCCAGAAGATCCGCAGCACCGGCAATAAGGCCGGCGCTGCGCTCAACCCGTCCACCCCGGGCGAGACGCTGGACTATGTCCTCGACGAGCTCGACCTGGTGCTGGTGATGAGCGTCAATCCCGGTTTTGGCGGCCAGAGCTTCATCGACAGCCAGCTGCGCAAGATCGAGGGCCTGCGCCAGTTGATCGATCGCCGCGGTCTGGCGACCCTGATCGAAGTGGATGGCGGGGTGAATCCGGACACGGCGAAAGCCTGCATCTCGGCCGGCGCCCACGCGCTGGTCGCCGGATCGGCGGTATTCCGCGGCGGGCCCGACGCCTATCGCGACAATATCACAGCGCTTCGCGGCTGATCGTCATGGCTCGTGCGGTGCGTCTGTCCGATTATACCGCTGCCACCGTCATGGCGCTGCGGCGCGAGGCCTCCTCGACGCTGCACGCGATCGGCTTGCCGTCCGGGCTGAGCGATCTGGGCGGGCTGCCCGACGCGCTGAGCGTGCTGCCCGAAGATGTCTACGCCCCCAATCGCGAGCGTGGCGAAGCCATCCTGAACGGCCGTTTCACCCTGGCCGGGGAAAGCCTGTCGACCGACGGTCCCGCCGCCACCTGGCTGCAGCCGGCACCGACCCGTGCCTTTGCCCGCCGCCTGCATGCGTTCGGCTGGATGCGCGATTGCCTGGCCGCCGATCCGGAAACCGGACCCGACGCGATCCGGCGCTATGTCGACAGCTGGATCGACAATTTCGGCCGCTGGAACAGTTTCGCCTGGTCGCACGACATCCTGTCGATGCGCCTGTTGAACTGGCTGCGCTGCGGCAATGCCCTGTTCAATGGCGACGAGGACAGCCGCAAAGCCCGGCAGACCCGTTTCCGCTCCCTGCTGCGCCAGGCGCGCTATCTGCAGCGCTCGATCGCGATCGCGCCGGACGGCACGACCCGCCTGCAAAGCGCCGCCGCGCTCACCCTGACCGGCCTGTGCCTGCCGGGCCGTGACGCCCTGCAGCGCGCCGGCTTCCAGGCGCTTGCCCGCGAGGTCCAGCGTCAGATCCTGCCCGATGGCGGTCATATCACCCGCTCGCCGCGCGCCTGCGCGGAAGCCCTGATCGACCTCGTCACCGTCCGCGAAGCGGCCCAGGCCGCCGGCGCCGACCTGCCCCAGGACGTGCGCCGCGCGATCGACCGGCTGGCGCCCATGGTCCGTTTTTTCCGCATGTCGGATGACGGGCTGGCGAGTTTCCACGGTGGCGGCGAAGGCGACCGCCACGCACTAAAGGCCGCTCTCGATCATGACGACACCCGCGCACGCCCCTTCGGCTTTGCGCCCCATTCCGGCTATCACCGCGCCGAAGCCGGCGAAGCCACCGTCCTGCTCGATGTCGGCAATGCCCCCAAGGGCCCGCTGAGCACCGGCGCCCATGCCAGTGCCCTGGCTTTCGAGCTGTGCACCTCCGGTGGCCGCCTGGTGGTGAATTGCGGCTGGCATGACGACCAGCCCGCCAGCTGGCGCGAAGCGGTGCGCGCGACGGCAGCCCACTCCACCCTCATCCTCGACGAAACCTCCTCGGCCCGCCTTTTCCCGCCCGGCTGGAAGCGTGACCTTCTGGGGCCGCGCCTCGCCACCGCGCCCGCCTCGGTCTCGGCCCGGCGCAATGAGGAGGAGATGGGCATCTGGCTGGAGGGCATCCACGAAGGCTATCGCGAGGATTACGGCCTGTCGCACCGGCGGCGGATTTTCCTGGCGGCCGATGGCGGCGATGTGCGCGGCGAGGATGCGCTTTTCCGGCCAGTCAATGACGGCGCGCCAGACGATGTCGATGTGCGCTGGCGCTTTGCGATCCGCTTCCATCTTCACCCCGATGTCCGCGCGTCCCTGTCGCGCGATTCCATGAGCGCGCTTCTGGTCCAGCCCAATGGCGATGGCTGGCGGTTCCGGACCGATGGCGGTCCGATCCGGCTGGAGCGTTCTGTGTATCTGGCTGCGGGCGCACCTCCACAACGCGCGACACAGATTGTAGTACAGGGAGAAGCAGAACCCTTTGGTGCCGGGGACCGGCCGCCCAATCGCGTTCGCTGGGCTTTTCAGCGTCTCGGCCAGGTCGGCGGCGCAGAAGGGGAAACCGGATGAGCACACCGCGTCCTCAGGACGGACGCCGCAGGCGAGCGCGTCAAACCGTTTCAGGCAATCTGACCGCGACGCGGAACCAGTTGTCGATGGTGGCGGTTGCGCTGTTCGATCTCGCCGCCGGCGCCTTCTCGATGTGGGCCGCGGTCCTGCTGCGCTACCGGTTCGAACCGGACGGTCCGCCCGATCAGGTGATGTTGCAATCGGTGACGGTGTTCGCCCTGGCCTGCGCCATCGTCTTCCCGCTGGAAGGCCTGCATCGCGGCCTGTGGCGCTATACCGCCCTGAACGATGCCGCCCGTATCGTCCGCGCGGTTCTGATAGCCAATCTTGTCTTCCTGCCGATGCTGTTCCTGATCAACCGGCTCGACGGGTTCCCGCGGACGGCGATTCTGATCGATATCCCGATCCTGATCGGCCTCCTGCTGGCGCCGCGCTTTCTGCTGGCCGCCTTCCGCACCCAGGGCCTGCGCGGCGTGCTGCAAGTGGAAGACCGCTCCAAGCCCGCGGCAATCCTGGTCGGCTCGGAAGCCGATCTGGACGAAGCCCTGCGCGACATTGTCCGCCGCAACGGATCTGCCCCCTTCCGGCCGAAGGGCCTGATCGAGCCGGGTTCGCAGCTCACCGGTCACGCCATTCGCGGCGTGCCTGTGCTGGGCGGTCTGCACGCGCTGACCCCGGCACTCAACCGGCTGGCCCAGGCCGAGACCCTGGCACCGCGCCTGGTTCTGGCCGGCACGAATACCGATATTGAAGTGGTCAACGAGCTGATCCGCGTGGCCGCCCGCACCGGTGCCAAACTGTCCCGCGCCCGTCCGTCTGAAGGTCCCGGTGCCTTCTCGCCGGTGGAAGCCGCCGACCTCCTGAACCGTCCGCCGCGCCCGCCAAACCTGGAGCCGGCCCGGCCGTTGATCGAGGGCCGCCGCGTGATGATCACCGGCGCCGGCGGCACGATCGGTTCGCAGCTGGCCCGGCTGGCGGCGACGCTCAATCCGGAGAAGTTGATCTTCTTCGACGCGTCGGAGGCCAATCTCTACGAGATCGATCTCGAATTCGCCCGCCACCGGCCGCACATGCAATGGCGCGCCATGCTGGGCGATATCCGCGATACCCAGCGTCTGGAAACCGCTTTCGCCGAAGAGCGCCCGGATGTGGTTCTGCACGCCGCTGCGCTGAAGCACGTGCCGATGAGCGAGCTCAATCCGGGCGAGGCGGTGCGCACGAATGTCATCGGCACGGTCAACACGATCGAGATGGCCAAGCGTCACGGTGCCCGCATCGTCGCTTTGATCTCGACCGACAAGGCCGTCGATCCGGGCAATGTCATGGGCGCAACCAAGCGTGCCGCGGAGCTCTATGCCCGCTCGGCCGCTGCCGACGGTTCTCAAACCCGTATCTGCGTCGTGCGCTTCGGCAATGTGCTCGGCTCGACCGGCTCGGTCGTGCCGTTGTTCGAGCGCCAGATCGAGGCTGGCGATCCGGTCACCGTGACCGATCCGGACGCCACCCGCTATTTCATGACGGTCGAGGAAGCCTCGGGCCTGGTGCTCGATGCCGCAGCCCAGACCGCGTTCGATGCCGATCTCAATGGCGCCTTGTATGTGCTGGACATGGGCGAGCCGGTTTCCATCCTGCGCCTTGCGAGACAGTTGCTGCGCCTGCGCGGCCGCGACCCTGACGCGCCCGGCGCGATCTCCATCGTCGGCCTGCGGCCTGGCGAAAAGCGCCATGAAAACCTCGTCTACGCCTTCGAACGCCGCGAACCGACCGATATTGACGGTGTGTGGTCGATCACCGGTCCGGTGCTCGATACCGCCGCAGTCTCGGCGGAACTGGAATGCCTGCTCGGCGCGGCCCGCAGCGGCGACGCCGCAGCCGTTTCCGAAGCCTTGGGCGCGCTGTGCGCCCTGCGGCCTGCCACGGCCGCGGATTGACTCACTGCGCCGTGATGGATACCTCGCCGCGCACATCCGGATGGTTACAACGGAGCCCCAGCCATGTCCGACCTTGATCTTGCGCCTCTGCGCCGCGCCCTGATTTCCGTGTCCGACAAGACGGGACTGGTCGACCGGGCCCGCCAGCTCGTCGAAGCCGGTGTTGAAATCCTGTCCACGGGCGGCACGCTGCGCGCCCTCAATGAAGCCGGGGTCGCCGCCCGCGACGTGTCCGAAGTGACCGAGTTTCCCGAAATGATGGATGGCCGCCTCAAGACGCTGCACCCGCGCGTTCACGGCGGCCTGCTCGGCCGGCGCGACAATGGCGAGGACCGGGCATCCATGTCCGAGCATGGCATCCCGAATATCGACCTGCTCTACGTCAATCTCTACCCGTTCGAGGAAACCGTCGCGAAGGGCGCCGAGGAAGCCGACTGCGTCGAGAATATCGATATCGGCGGCCCGGCCATGCTGCGTGCTGCGGCCAAGAACCATGCCTGGGTGAGCGTGTGTACCGATGGCGAGGACGTCGATGCGGTGCTCGCCAGCATGGCGGCCCATGAGGGCCACACGACGCTCGAGCTGCGCAAGCGCCTGGCGGCCAAGACCTATGCCCGCACTGCGGCCTATGATGCTGCGATCTCGAACTGGTTTGCCGATACGCTGGAAGACACCAGTCCGGCCTGGCGCGCTTTCGGCGGCAAGCTGGCCCAGCCGCTGCGCTATGGCGAGAACCCGCACCAGAGCGCGGCTTTCTACGCCACGCCGGAAAACCGGCCCGGCATTGCCACAGCCCGCCAGGTGCAGGGCAAGGCGCTGAGCTTCAACAATCTGGCCGATGCCGATGCGGCCTTCGAACTGGCCGGCGAGTTCGATCCGACCGACAAGGCAGCCGTTGTCATCGTCAAGCACGCCAATCCCTGCGGCGTCGCCACGCACAATGATCTCGCTGTGGCCTATGAGAAAGCCTTCGCGGCCGACCCGATTTCGGCCTTCGGCGGCATTGTCGCGATGAACCGCAAGCTCGACGCCGACACGGCCGGCGAACTGGTGAAGATCTTCACCGAAGTGGTGATCGCCCCTGACGCGGACGAGGACGCGCTTTCGGTCCTGTCCGGCAAGTCGAACCTGCGGGTCCTGCTGACCGGCGGCCTGCCTGACGCGAAGCAGTCCGGCTGGCTGACCAAGACGGTCGCCGGCGGCTTGCTGGTCCAGGAGCGCGATACGGCCATGATCTCGGTCAAGGACCTCAAGACCGTGACCAAGCGCGAGCCCACCGAAGCCGAGCTGGCCGATCTGATGTTCGCCTGGAAAGTGGTCAAGCACGTCAAGTCGAACGCCATCGTCTACGCGCACAACCTGTCCACCGCGGGCATCGGCATGGGTCAGACCAGCCGCCTGGAAGCGGCACGCCTGGCGGTCCGCAAGGCCGAAGCAACGGCGCAGGAAAACGGCTGGGACGCGCCGCGTACGCAAGGGTCGGTCTGCGCGTCCGACGCCTTCTTCCCCTTTGCCGACGGCCTGCACGCCGCGGCCGAGGCCGGCGCCACCGCCGTGATCCAGCCCGGCGGCTCGATCCGCGACGAGGAAGTCATTGCGGCGGCCGACGAGGCGGGCATCGCGATGGTCTTCACCGGCATGCGTCACTTCCGCCACTAGTCCACGCCACGCAACTGCGCGTGAATCCCTTTTTCATTGACCCTGGCCGGCCCTGCCCGCCAGGGTCTTTTCATGTCAGGAAACACGATCCTGCGCGGCGGACTGGCCACGCTTCTTCTCTTGCTCGCCGGACTGGGCGGCTGCGCCATCGGACAGGCGAGCGGCATCACCACGCCCCGGCGCAGCCTGGCGGACCAGGTCGCGCTGATCCGGCCGCACACCACGATCGAAATACCCGCTGATGCCGAAGCACCGGTACCCGCGGCGGTCCTGCTGCATGGCTGCGGCGGATTGCGCCAGGTCCAGCCGGACTATGCCGCCGCCCTTCTGGAGGCCGGCTATGGCGTGATCACGGTGGATTCCAACAGCGCCCGCGGCATCGGCCGGTTTGCCGCCATGAGCCAGGTCTGCACCGCGCTGCGACTGTGGGGCCGCGAGCGGGCCGCGGATATCGAGGCCGCCCTGATGCTGGCCGGCGAAGACGCGCGGATCGACGAGACCCGGCTTGCCCTGATCGGCTGGAGCCATGGCGGCTGGACCGTTCTGGATGCGCTGGACTATGCCGGCGAGGGTCGCATGCCGCCCAGCCTTGCAGGCGAGAACACGCCACCGCTGGCCGGTGTCCGCGCGGCCATCCTGCTCTATCCCTATTGCGGATTTCCGGTGCGGGCCGACGGCCGGGCATTCCCGTCAGACATTGCCATTCACGCCATTCTGGCCGAACGCGACATGGTGGCCCCGACAGGCGATTGTACACGCCTGTTCGAACGGGCAGACACGGCCGGACACCCGGTCGACCATGTCATCTGGCCTGGCATAACCCATGCCTTTGACGAGCCGGCTGCCCCGCCGGATCCGCGGATGGAATACGATGCGGACGCGGCAGCCCGTGCGCGCGCCCGCATCGTCGATATTCTCGACCGCGACCTGCGCGATCAGGGCTGAGCGACGGCTGCCATCTCGCCGATCTGGGTCGAGGCGATCGCCAGCTTGGACAGGGTCCAGGTGCCCGACTCGTCCAGCTGCCGCTGCACCGAGTCGACCCGGCCAGCCTCTTCCTCATTGACCGTATTCCAGGCCTCCACAACCGCATCGGCCCAGTCGCGGGACGGATTCTCGATACCCGCTTCCAGCGACCCGCCGGCCTGGCGGGCAAAACGCATCATCGACGCCGTCACCGCCTGCTGGTTGGCATAGAAGTCTTCCATCAGGCGCCGCACAGCCAGACGATCCCAGTGCAGGTCGGAGGAGACCTCCTGGCCGAGGCCGCGCAGACGGTCGAAGCGGAAACGCGCACCGGCCGCGTGGTAGATGTAGGCGGTCGAGGCGAGCGGCCAGTCGAAATCATTGGCCATGTCGATCACATCTGTCGACGAGGTCAGCGGCCGCAATTCGGCAACCGACTGGGCCAGATCGGCCGGAGCGCCCGCCTTGACGAAGGACGACTTGCGCTTCTTCACGCCGGCGCGCTCGTGGTCGGAAATGATCTCGTGCACCATGGAGCGCAATTCCTGCACGCCCGGCCGGTAGGAGGCTATCACGTCGGAGATCGAGCTGGCATTGGCCGTCGCCTCGTTACGGCCGCGGCGGACGAGCCAGTAGGTCTGGCGGCGCAGGAGGCGGATGATTTCCTCGTGCAGCTTGATCTGCACGTCGGCCGGAGCCTCATTGTCCAGCGCATTGATCGCTGCGGTCAGTTCGGCGAAGCCGAAAATGCCCCGCCCCGCCTCGAAACCGCGGGCAATCGCCGGCACGGTCGCCGTAGTCGAATCGATCGCCCGGTGAATGAAGGTCGGTCCGCCCAGATTGATCATCTCGTTGGCCAGAACCGTCGACACGATTTCGCGCTTCAGGCGATGCCCGTCCATAGCGGCCGAGAATTTGTGGACACCCTCCGGGAAGTAGTTTGTCAGCATATCCCGGAAGTGCGGATCGTCCGGCACGTCCGAGGCAACCAGCTGATCGAACAGGGTGATCTTGGCATAGGAGTTGAGAACCGCCAGCTCGGACCGGGTCAGGCCCTGGCCGCGCCCCTTGAGCGCGCGCATGCCTTCGGAAGAGGGCAGGCCCTCGACTTCGCGGTCCAGGCGCCCCTGCTTTTCCAGGGCCAGCATGAAACGCTCATGCGCATCCAGATCGGCCTCGGCCGTATGCTCGGCCATGGAAAGGGCGAGCGTCTGGTCGTAATTGTGGCGCAGCACGTGTTCGGCGACATCGTCGGTCATCGATTCCAGCAGCGTGTCGCGGTCTTCCCGGCTCATCTCGCCATTGCGGACCATCGGACGCAGCAGGATCTTGATATTGACCTCGTGGTCGGAACTGTCGACGCCGGCCGAATTGTCGACGAAGTCGGCATTGGCCCGGCCGCCATGACGGCCGTATTCGATCCGCGCCGCCTGGGTGAAGCCCAGATTGGCGCCTTCGCCGATCACTTTCGCCTGCACCTGGTCGGCATTGACGCGCAGACCGTCATTGGTCTTGTCGCCCACTTCCCAGTGCTGCTCATGCGTCGCCTTGGCGTAGGTGCCGATACCGCCGAACCACAGGAGTTCGACTTCGGCCTTCAACAGCGCATGCATCAACTCGGTCGGGCTGACCGCATCCTTGGTCAGGCCGGTCAGCGCCTTGATCTCCTCGGTCAGCTTGATCGACTTCTCGCCACGCGAGAAGACACCGCCGCCCTTGGAAATCAGCGAGGTATCATAGTCCTGCCAGGACGAGCGCGGCAGTTCGAACAGACGCTTGCGCTCATTCCACATCGTCTCCGGATCGCCCGGATCGGGATCGATGAAGATGTCGCGGTGGTCGAAGGCCGCGACGAGACGGATCTGTTTCGACAGCAGCATGCCATTGCCGAACACGTCCCCGGACATGTCGCCCACGCCGATCACGGTGAAGGGTTCGGACTGGATGTCCTTGCCCATCTCGCGGAAGTGGCGCTTGACGGATTCCCAGGCGCCACGCGCCGTGATGCCCATCTTCTTGTGGTCGTAGCCGGCCGAACCGCCCGAGGCGAAGGCGTCGCCAAGCCAGAAATCGAACTCGTCGGTCGCCAGCCCGTTGGCCGTGTCCGAGAAGGTCGCGGTACCCTTGTCGGCGGCAACGACGAGATAGGGATCCTCATCATCCCAGCACAACGTCGCATCGGGGTGCTTGACCACGTCGTCGACAATATTGTCAGTGAGGTCGAGCAGGCCGCGGATGAAGGTCTTGTAGGCCTCGCGTCCGGCTTCGAAGATCTCGTCGCGGCTGCCATTGCGCGGCAGGGCCTTGGGATAGAAGCCGCCCTTCGAGCCGACCGGCACGATAACGGCATTCTTCACCTGCTGGGCCTTCACCAGACCCAGGACTTCTGTGCGGAAGTCGTCGCGCCGGTCCGACCAGCGCAGACCGCCGCGGGCGACCGGGCCGAAACGGATGTGAACGCCTTCCACGTCCGGCGCCCAGACGAAGATTTCGCGATAGGGCTTGGGCAGCGGCAGCTCTTCGAGCAGTTCGCTGGCAATCTTGATCGAGATCCGCGCCTTGGGCTGACCGTCGGCGCCGAGCTGGTAGAAATTGGTCCGCAGCGTGGCGCGGATCAGATGGAAAATCCGGCGCAGGGCGCGGTCGTGATCCAGGCTCTTGACGCCGTCCAGCGCCTTGCCGATCCGCTCCTCGACTTCCCAGACAGCATCGGAACGCGTCTTGCGGTCATCGGTGAAGGCAGGATCGAACTTGACGCGGGCCAGTTCCAGCAGGCCGCGGGCAATGTCCGGATAGGCGGCCAGCGCCTCTTCCTGGATCGCCTGGGACGGGTCGAGCCCGGTCTGCTGGCGGTAACGCGCGCAGGTGCGCAGGAAGGCGGCTTCCCGCCACGTCACGCCGATCTCGACGATCAGGCGGTTGAAACCGTCATCCTCGGCACGGCGGTCAGCCATCGCCAGAAGCGCATCCTCGAGGACCGGCGCCAGCGTCTTGACGTCCTGGCCTTTGAGCGCATCGGACTTCATCTCGAAGTCGTGCACATAGGCCCGGTCGACGCCCTGGCCATCGCTCGCGCGGCGATCCACCGGGAAACCGGTCTCCTGCACCACGTAGAGGCCGAGATTCTCCAGAACCGGCATCACCCGGGACAGGGAAACCGGCTTGCCGACGCGGTAGATTTTCAGCCGCAGCTCATTGTCCGGATCATTGGCTTCGCGATAGACGCGCACCGCGACCTGGTTGGGCGAATCCAGCCCTTCCAGCTTGATCACGTCAGCGAGGGCGTCTTCCGGATCATAGAGCTCGCGATAGCCGGCCTTGAACGCATCCTGATAGGACGGCATGCGCAGGCGGATATCCTCGGGCGCGTTGCGACGCACATGGGTTTCCAGATCGTCTTCCCACGTGCGGGCCAGACGGGCAACGCGGCGTTCCAGGTCGCCGACTTCCGGTTCCGGGTGATCGAACGGGTTGAGCCCGATGATGTAGTGCACCCGGGCCAGCGAACCGTCGCCGAATTGCGGATAGAAAGCCGAGAGACGGCCGCCGAACGCGTCGCGGATCAGCTCGCCCGCCTGCTCGCGGACCTTCGAGGAATAGCGTTCGCGCGGCACGAAGAGCAGCGCCGACACGAAGCGGTCGAACTGGTCGCGGCGGATGAACAGCTTGGTGCGCGGCCGGTCATGCAGGTGAAGAATGCCGAGGCAGATTTCCAGCAGATCATTCTCGTCTGTCTGGAACAGCTCGTCGCGCGGGAAATTCTCGACCGTATTGCGCAGCTTCTTGGCGCTGTGCGTACCGGGCGTCTTGCCGGCACGCTCGAGCACGCGGCGCACCTTGCGGCGGATCAGTGGCACCTGGGCGGCGGACTGGTCGTAGGCCTCGGCAGTGAACAGGCCGACAAAGCGCATCTCGCCGATCACGGCGCCGTCTTCGCGGTAACGCTTGACGCCGATATAATCCATGTAGACGCGGCGGTGGACGCGCGACTTCATGTTCGCCTTGGCGACAATGATCGGGCTGGGTTCGCGCAGGAAGGTCTCGATCGCCGGCGTCAGAACCGCAGGCTCGGAGCCTTTGCGCAGGACATGACGATCGGGGTCGCGCAGCACGCCGCGGCCGGTCTCCGGGCGCACGCGCGGATGGCGCTGGGCCATGCCGCCGTTTTCGTCGACCTCGAAGTCATAGATGCGGCAGCCCAGGAAGGCGAAGTGATCGTCGCGCAGCCATCGCAGGAATTCGCAGGCTTCGGTGAGCTCTTCCGGCGAGGCGTTCGTGGTGGCCTGGGCGAGATGGGCGATGGCCTCGTCCATCTGGGCGCGCATGTCGGCCCAGTCCTCGACCGTCACGCGGACATCGTCGAGGGTCGCGGTGACCCCTTCGATCAGCGTGCGGCGGGACAGATCGTCCAGCGGCGGCAGGTGCACTTGGATCATCGATTCGGCGAGACAGCGCCCGCCCTGGTCGACCCGCGCACCATCATTGTCACGGCGCACCTGAACGATCGGGTGGAACATCGCCAGGATGTCGTAACCCTGGGCACCGATTTCGCCCATCACGCTGTCGACGATGAAGGGCCGGTCACGGCCGATGATCTCCAGCACATCGCGCGGCAGCTCGCTGCCGTCATCGCGGGTGGCCGTGCGCATCCGGACGAGGATCTCCTCGCCGCTGCGTTGTTCGCCGTAGTGCCAGAAATCGACGCACATGGACGCCAGATCGGCGGCCGCGACCTGTTCCAGGTCTTCGGCCAGGGCATCGTCGTAGATCTGCGAAAAGAAGGACGTGCCCGTCTCTCCGCACTCGCTGCCATAGCGATCCTGCCAGCGCGAACGCGCGGCCTCCATGAATTCGTCACGGGTGTACGCGTGCGCGACTCCGACGACCGCCCCCATGTGGCGCTCCCTGTGGTCTGTTGTGGTTCTTGAGGCGAGCCTAGCCCTGTTTTCCCCACACGCAAGCCATGTACACCGTTGAAAACGCAAACAAGCCATTCTTTTTGGCAAGAGCGCAGATTTTTGGGGAAGCGAGGCCATGCCGGCCCGGATTTCACGCCGCAAGCGGCGTCGGTACCGCTTGTGACGATAGCGGCACCGCCGGGTAGGGACAGGGAACCCGGCGGTGCCTGGCAGACCTCATCGGCAGGCTGGGGGGACGCTCGTTTGAGGCCTGATCGTCTGGAGCGGCCGTCATCCTGCCCGCTCGAGGGGAGGAGAACAGGGCAGGGCGGCCACTCGTTACTCATGTAGGAACGCCCGGACTGAATCCAAGACCGTCAATGTCGAAAATCGCCGGCCCGGACACAGCAGTTTCCACCGCGTTCGGGAAACGATATGGCGCGCGACATTCTCCGCGCCAAGGGCACGGCCCGTCACACTCTCGTGAAGCCCGGCGGCCCGCTCCGGAACGCGGCCTCAGCCCGCCGTTTCGGCCAGGCGCGGCCACTGCCGGTCGATGGCGTCCAGGCTGAGTGACGGTGCCAGACGACCCGCCAGGTCAAACGCCAGGGCCCGGGTTTCCGCGACATCGCGCGGCGCAACGGCCAGCGCCCCCACGGCTTCAGGCACCAGGGTCAGCGGAATGTCGCGGGTCTGGGCATCGAACAGCGTCGCCAGAATCGAAAAGGGCGCAGAAAAGCCGACAAGAAGACAGTCCCGGCCGGTATTGCGCGCCATGAACTGATGAAAATAGCTGTCTGAAAACGCCGACAGGCCCCGCCGGACGAAAACCGCTTCCCGCGTCAACGGCCGCAGGGCCGGCACCGGCGTGCGGTCCGCACGCTCACCGTCTGTGATGGCGTGCTGGCAATGGCAGATCGACCAGCCATCAGTCCGGGCCCGGCGCAGCAACGCCTCGATCCGAGTCATGACTGCATGATTGTCCGCATCGATCCGGCCATCCGGCCCCTCGACCCGGTCACGCTGGCAGTCGAGCAGGATCAGCGCCGGGTTATGGGCGTTCGTCATGCCGCTTCCTCCTCCGATTTCTTCTTGTCTTTCCTGGTCTGTTCCTTTTCGGCCTCGAGCCGTTCGAGCGACAGGTCAAACGGGCCGGGCCGATCCCACTCGCCATCAGGCCGGATCAGGACCATCGGATCCGTATCCGCCGTGATCGCATTGGCCGGCGGGATCAGCTCGCGCTCGATCTCGACATAGGCGTAGTCCGAGAAATAGAACTCCGGCCGGTCAGGTCGAATGCGGAAACCGTGCGTTCGCCAGTATTTCACCCGGTTGAGCTGGGCATGCCCGATGACACGGCGATAACCGCGGCGGGCGCTGTAGCGCAGAGCTTCCTGCATCAGCACCCGCATCACGCCGTCGCGCCGGTATTGCTGCAGCACGGCCGCACGCTCCACCTTGGCGAAGTCGGCAAACCAGCGCAGGCGCAGCACGCCGACCGGCTCGCGCCCTTTCCAGGCAATCAGGTGCGAGGCCGCCACCAGGTCGTTGCCGTCATACTCTTCGGCATAAGGCGCTTCCTGCTCGCCCAGATAGATGACGCCGCGCAGCGTCATCGCCATGACGACCTGGTCGAGCGTGCGGGCCACCGTGACTTCGATTACCGTCCCGTCCGTCGCATCCGTCATCGCGGCGCCTCCCAGTTCCCAAGAATACTGTGCCGCAGCAGCATGGCGCCCAGCTTGTCGGGAAAGCCGGTGCTGCCATAGAGCGGATTGATCCCGTCCGGCCGCGCGCATTCCTCGAAGCCGAGCCGCCGCATCAGCGCCTGCCCCTCCGTAGTGCGTGCCCGGGCATAGACGCGAACATCCGAGTAGAAGCCGCGCCAGCCTACCAACAGTGCCCGCAGGGCCGCCGCCTGGGCATGCGGTGTGCGCCCGGCCAGCCCCCAGGACAGAAGCGCGGCAGCTTTTTCGTCCAGACCGCACACCCAGTCTCGTTGCACGTTCGCGAAACCGAACTCCCCAGCAAGCAGCGCAGACACGCCTTTTTCGCTCAGCGGGATAGACGCGACGAAACCGTCAGGGGTGCCATTCCAAACGCGCATATGAAGCGATCTCTGCGTCCAGCCCTGCACGCGCGCAATGTCTTCCGCGCTCGCGATCTCGCCTTCTATGAGAGCGTCCGCGAGCGCGTGAAATTCGTCGATCCTGTCGAGGGTGACAGGCTCGAAATCCATTGATGCAAAAGCCTGATCCAACCGTTCCAGGGGAAATTGAAACCCGTTTCGGGTTTGACTAGTGTGGGTCGCCTGAGTCACCGTCGCGCTCCTCATGCCAACACGGTTACCCATTGGTTAACACCCCGCCTCGATGGCGACTTCTGCAAAGTTGGAATAGTGGATAGTCAGGAAACAGATACCCTTCTCCGGCGGAACCTGTTCGACTGGGACGATCTGCAGATTTTCCACGCCGTGGCGACGACGGGATCGATGAGCGCGGCTGCCACGGCACTCGGTTGCCAGCAATCCACCATTTCCAAGCGCATGCGCCAGCTGGAAAGCCGGTTGGGAAGCCAGCTGATCGAGCGGCATGCCGGCGGCATCATGCTGACACCTGCGGGTGAAAATGCCTTCGACTATGTGCTGACCATGCAGCGCTCGGCACATCAGCTGGAGACGCAGATCGCCGGGCGCGACCGCGCAATGGAAGGCGAGGTCACGCTGCGCGCGCCGGACGGGCTGTCCAGTTTCTGGCTCGCAAGACATGTGCCGGAGTTCCAGCGAACCCATCCGGCAATCGACCTGAAACTGCTTGGAGACCATTCGGCTGCGACGGGTGAGAATGCCTCGTCCCTGGCCGTCACCTTCGTGCCTGAAAAGACGATGGACACGCAGGCCGAGCTTTTGGCCACACTGCACTATATGCCTGTAGCATCACGGGAATTTATTGAAACCTATGGTGCTCCCCGGTCCCTTGTCGATGTCATGAACCTGAGGTTCGCGACGCTGGAACAGTATGACCGCTCGCTATCGTTGTGGGGCGAAAAAGCCGAGGCAGCAGATACTCTTATTAAATATTCCTTCCGCACCGACCTCAGTTCGGTGTTATTTGAGGTGGTACGCCATGGTGGCGGTATCGCCATGGCACCGACCTATCTTGCCGCCCTTTATGCCGATGAATTGGTAGTACTCGACTACGACTTTCATCAGGACATCAGGGTGTGGCTCAAATATATGCCCGGAAGTCGGGGGATCGGCAGAATAAAGTGTGTTGGCGACTGGATCACCGACATATTCAATCGTAGAAACAATCCTTGGTTTCGCGAAGAGTTCTGTCATCCGCGTGAGTTCTGCGGCATAGACGTCATTAGACCACAACCGTGAGGATGCCATGAGTGCCAGGGGCCCAACGAGTATTGACCAGCATGTCGGAGCGCGTCTGCGTCTGCGCAGAAGCCTGATGGAAATGAGCCAGTCCGAGCTGGGCGAAAAGCTGGGCGTCACCTTCCAGCAGGTCCAGAAGTACGAGCGCGGCACGAACCGTATCGGTGCCAGCCGGCTTTTCCATGTCGCCAAGGTCATGGAAGTCCCGGTGTCCTACTTCTTCGAAGGCCTCGAGGAAGACGGCTCCTCCGAGCTGAAGGGTCCCGAATCCGACACGCTGTACGATTTCATCGCCAGCCCCGACGGCCTCGCCCTGGCCCAGGCCTTCGCCGGCATCAAGGACCAGACGGTCCGCCGTCGCGTCATCGACCTGCTGCGCTCGCTGGCAGACTAAACGTCAGCAAAAATACCCAGCATTCGGAAAGGCCGCGCCTTCGGGCAGCGGCCTTTTTCGTATGTGAGGATGCCCGCGCGGCAAGCGGCAGAATGCTCGCGCAGCGGACGCCGGAGATGGAAGCTCAATTCTGCGAGGAGAGAATGGAGCGGGCGATGAGATTCGAACTCACGACATTCACCTTGGCAAGGTGACGCTCTACCCCTGAGCTACGCCCGCTCACGATGTGCGGGGCTTGGCCCCGCCGGGGAGCGGGGTATATCGCGCAAACGCCGGATAATTGCAAGCACCTGATTCCGTCGACTTGCACATGGCTGCATCTCGCGCTTCAACAGGCGCATGCCAGCGACACGCCAACAGCTTTTCGACCGTCTCGACGCCTTGGGTATTGCCCATGAAACCGTCGATCATCCGCCTGTATTCACGGTCGAGGAAGGCCGTGACATCAAGGCGAAGATGCCGGGCGGGCACACCAAGAATCTCTTCCTTGCGGACAAGAAGGGCCGGATCATCCTGATCTCTGCGCTCGGCGAGACGCAGATCCCGGTCAACCGGCTCCACCGCCTGCTCGACTGCGGCCGCCTGTCTTTCGGCAAGCCGGACCTGATGGAAGCCGTGCTGGGCGTGACCCCGGGATCGGTGACCGCCTTCGCACTGATCAATGATGTCGAAAAACGGGTCCATTTCGTGCTCGACGCGGCCCTGACGCGTCACGATCCGGTGAATTTCCACCCGCTCTCCAATGACGCCACGACCGCGGTCAGCTGTGCCGACCTGATCCGCTTCGCCGAGGATACCGGCCACCCGGTAGAGATTGTCGATTTCGACGCACTGTCTGCCGAGGCGGGCGCGGCGCAGTGACGCCTTGCATCACGGCGCCGGCAAGGCCAACTAGGACACAGCACAGCGATGCGACTGTCCGTGTGCCGTCCGCATCGTGTCTTTGAACAATCCGGACCGGGCCGGTTTCCAAGCGGAAGCCTCCCGGTCTAGGGTGACGCGAACACAAGGAATTTGGTCATGAGCGCAGATCTGACCCTGGGAACAGGCGCGCCGGCAGGCGATATCGTCAAGGACTCCACCGATCAGGCCTTCATGCAGGACGTGGTCGAACCGTCGCGCGAAGTCCCGGTTATCGTCGACTTCTGGGCGCCCTGGTGCGGCCCCTGCCGCCAGCTGGGTCCGGTGATCGAAAAGGCCGTGCGCGATGCGGGCGGCGAGGTGCGTCTGGTCAAGATCAATATCGACGAGAATCCGGGCATCGCCCAGCAATTGCGCGTCCAGTCCATCCCGGCTGTCTTCGCCTTCAAGAACGGCCAGCCGGTCGACGGTTTCATGGGTGCGCTGCCGGAAAGCCAGATCAAGGACTTCATCCAGCGCATTTCCGGCAAGGGCCCCAGCGAGGCCGAGCTGAAAACGATGGTCGACACCGCCCTGGCAGCCCTTGAGGCCGGCGATCTGGGTGGTGCGTCCCAGGACTTCGCCGCCGTGCTGCAAGCCGATCCGGGACATCCCGGCGCGCTGGCCGGTCTGGCCCGTGTCTGGCTGAAGAATGGCGATACCGACAAGGCCCGCGAAATCCTCGACCATGTTCCCGAAGACCGCGCCAGCGACCCCGCTGTTGAAAGCGTGCGCTCGGCACTCGAGCTCGCCTCCGGTGCTCCGGCAGACGACAGCGAAACGGCCGCGCTGCGCAGCCGCGTCGAGCAGGATCCGTCGAACCTTGAGGCCCGTTACGAGTTCGCCGAAGCCCTGGTCGCCGCCGGCGATCACAAGGGTGCCATCGACCAGCTGATCGCGATCACCGCGCTCGACCGTGAGTGGAACGACCAGGCCGCCCGCACCCTGCTGCTGAAAGTCTTCGACGCGGCAGGCCCGGCCAGCGAGGTGACCCGCGAAGGCCGCCGCCGCCTGTCGGCCATCCTGTTTTCGTAAGGAAGAAGACGATGAGCGAGAACCAGACCGCACCGCGCGAGATTGATCCCAAACTGCTGGAAATCCTGGTCTGCCCGGTCACACGCGGCCCCTTGAAGTATGACCGCAAGGCCCAGGAACTGGTGTCGGACAGCGCCGGTCTGGCCTATCCGATCCGTGACGGGATTCCGATCATGCTGCCCGACGAGGCACGCAAGCTGGAGCGTGACTGATGGCGCGCCCCTGGCCCGAGCAATTGCGCTTCTCCCGTGCCGACAAGGCGCTGCATGTCGCCTTCGATGACGGCAAGCGCTTTGCCATCCCCTTCCAGACCCTGCGGGTCGAAAGCCCCAGCGCAGAGGTCCAGGGACACGGCCCCGGCGAAAAGCGGATCGTGACCGGCAAGGAGAATGTGCTGGTCACGGCCGCCGAGCCCGTCGGCCGCTATGCCGTGCGTCTCGTCTTCGATGACGGCCATGACTCCGGCCTCTTCACATGGGATTATCTCTATGCGCTGGGTGAAACCGCGCACTGATCACCGGTCCAAGGAGACTGCGATGTTCAAACCCGTTCTCGCCGGCCTCGCGGCCGCCATTGCCGTGCCCGCACTCGCCTGGGCCGGCCCCGGTGACTTTGCGCCCGGCCCCGTTATCGAGGAATTCGGCCCGGTTGCGCCTGTCGAAGGCGCTCTGCCCATTCCCGAAGGCACCGAGTTCAGGGTCAGTTTCGACACCAAGGACCAGACCGCCGAAGGCGAGCTGAATTCCAAGCTGACCGCTGCAGCGCGCTTCCTGAACATGCAGACCGCCGCGGGCGTGCCTGTCGAGAACATCCACCTGGCCATCGTGGTTCACGGCACGGCCGTCCACGATGTGACGCGCGACAGCGCCGGCGCCAATGCCGATATTGTTGCCGCCCTGGTGGAGAACGGTGTCGAGATCTTCGTCTGCGGCCAGAGCGCGGTCTGGTACGACGTCGCGGCCGGCGATCTCCTGCCGGGCGTGTCCATGTCCCTGTCGGCCATGACGGCTCACGCCCTGTTGCAGTCCGACGGTTACACGCTCAACCCGTTCTAGGCCGCGTCCAGGCGCTGGCCTTTCAGGAGGCGCGGCGGATCGCCGGTCTCGCCGCCGGCCTGGCGCATGAAGAAACGGCGCGCCGGCGGGATGCTGTCGACGATCGACAGACCAATACCGCGAAGCTGACGGATCGGCTCGATATCGTTCGAAAACAGGCGGTTGAAGAAGTCGGTGCCCGCTGCCAGCGTGGCACTGTCGAATTTGCGCCAGTCTTCATAGCGTCGCAGCGTCGTGACCGCCCCGATATCCAGTCCGACCCGCCTGGCCTCGCCGCAGACTTCTGCCAGCGCGGCCGCATCGCGGATGCCCAGATTGAAGCCCTGACCGGCCAGCGGGTGAATGCCGCGCGCGGCATCGCCGACAAAGGCAATGCGGTCATCGCAGAATTGTTCGGCATAGCGCAGTCCCAGCGGATAGGCGAAACGCGGACCTTCCGGCCGGACATCGCCCAGGAAATCGCCGAACCGCGCTTCCAGCTCCTCCTGGAAGACCGCGTCCGGAGCCTCCTTGAGCGCATCGGCAATCGCATCCGGCTCGGTCCAGACCAGCGAGGAGCGGTTGTCGGTCAGGGGCAGGATGGCAAAGGGGCCTGACGGCAGGAAATACTCGTAGGCCGTGCCATTGTGCGGCTCGGCATGACGGACGGTCGCCACCAGGCCTTTCTGGCCATAACCCCAACCGGCCGTGCGCACACGGGCCTGATCGCGCAGGCGCGAGAACTTGCCGTCGCAGGCAACCAGCAGCTTGCCGGACAGGCGTTGACCGTCGGCCAGAACAAGATCGATCCCGCCCTTGCGGTGTTCATACCGATCGGCCCGCGCCGGTGCGATCAGCGTGATCTGCGGCCGCGCCTGCAGCGTCTTGACGAGCGCCTGGCGCGAGCGGCGGTTCTCGGCCATCCAGCCCAGCGGCTCTCCGTCCGGGCCTTCGGAAATCTCGTTGCGGTCGAAATGCAGCGTGTGCGGTCCCGGGCCGCCGGGCTTGTCGCCACCATAGGGCCGCCCGTCACAGACGAGGATATGCTCGATCCGCTGGGCATGCTCGCGCAGGTGCTCGGCCACCCCCAGCGCCTCGAACATGCGCCAGGAGGTGTAGGCCAGCGCCGAGGCGCGCCCGTCGAAAGTGGGCGCCAGCTGGTCGGAGAATTCCAGCGCGTCCACGACGGCGACCGACAGACCGGCCTGGTCCATGGCCAGCGCCAGCGTCATTCCGGCCAGGCCGCCACCGGCGATCACGACATCGCCATCAAAAAGGGGTTTGCTTGTCATGGAACGGAGAATACGGGGTTTGTGTTCTGAGAAAAGCGGTCAGAGCGCCGCAGCGCATTCAGTTTCTGTTTACCCTGCGGGAAGACTTCCCCGCTAGGACGGTGTTCATGAGCCGCAAAGCCGCCGCCAACGCCAACACCGGGGACACGAACCGCGCCGCCAAACCGCTTTGGCGGCTGCGCCTGCACGATCTTGTCGCGGGCGGACTGATGCTGGCCGCCGGCCTCTTCCTGCTGCTGTCCCTGCTGTCGCACAATGTCCTCGATCCCAGCTGGAATGTTGCGGCGGCAGGCGAGGTGCGAAACTGGATGGGCCGCTGGGGCGCGTCCCTGTCTGACATGCTGCTGCAATCGGTCGGCTGGGCCGCCGGCGGGCCGGCGATTGCCCTGACCATCTGGGGCGCGATCCTCGTCTGGCGCACGCCGCAACCCCGCCCGCGCTCGGTTGCCGGCTTCCGCTGGTTCTTCGCGGCCCTGGGCACAGCCGGTTTCGCGGCCGCCGTGAGCGCGCTTCCCGTCCCCAATGCCTGGCCCTTCGCCTCGGGCATGGGCGGCGCCATGGGCGATATTATGCTCAACACGCTGGCAGCCCTACCTGCGCGCTTCGATCTGCCGGGCGCGACAGGCATGGCGGCGGGCTTTGCCCTCCTTCTGTCGATCGCCGGCATCTTCCTGACCTTCGGCCTGCGTTCGCGCGATATCGCGGCGGCCGTCGATGCCGCGGGACTGGCCTGGGCGACGGTGCGCGTCTGGCTGGATGCCGTGCGCGGCCGGATTGCAGGCTTCTCGGGCGATGACGGTCCGGACGACGAGGATCACCGCCCCGTGCGCGAGGAGCCGGTCCTGCGCCGCGCCATGCGGGCTGCGGATGACACGCCGGCACCGGCCACCGCCCGGGCACAGTCCGACGAGCCCGAGCTCTCGAGCGCGGTGAAGGTGGCGCCGGGCCGCAAGGCGAAACAGTCCGACCGCGATGTGCGCGAGGCGCAGGGCGCGCTGCCCTTCGTCAAGACCGACGGGTTCAAACTGCCCCGGCTCGACCTTCTGGCCAAACCCTCGGTGCGCAATGATGCCGTCGACGAGATGGCGCTGCGCCAGAATGCCGAGCTGCTGCAGGGCGTCTTGTCGGACTTCGGGGTGAAGGGCGAGATCGTTCAGGTGCGCCCCGGCCCCGTCGTCACGCTCTATGAATTCGAACCGGCACCCGGGGTGAAATCCTCGCGCGTGATCAATCTGGCCGACGATATCGCGCGCTCGATGTCGACCATGGCCGCCCGCGTCGCCGTGGTGCCCGGCCGCAATGCGATCGGGATCGAACTGCCCAATCCCAAGCGCGAAACCGTCTATCTGCGCGCCCTGTTCAATTCCAAGGCCTTCGAGGACGCCAAGGCGGAACTACCCTTTGCCCTTGGCGAGACCATCGGCGGCGAACCCTTCGTGGCCGACCTTGCGCGCATGCCGCACCTGCTGATCGCCGGTACCACCGGCTCGGGCAAGTCCGTCGGTATCAACGCCATGATCCTCTCCCTGCTCTACCGGCTGCCGCCGGAAGACTGCCGGATGATCATGATCGACCCGAAAATGCTGGAACTCTCCGTCTATGACGGCATCCCGCACCTGCTGACACCGGTCGTGACCGATCCGAAAAAGGCCGTGGTCGCCCTGAAATGGGCCGTGCGCGAAATGGAAAGCCGCTATCTGCGCATGTCCAAGATCGGCGTGCGCAATGTCTCCGGCTTCAACGAGCGCGTCGCGGAAGCGCTGAAGACCGGCGAGGAGCTCTCGCGCACGGTCCAGACCGGCTATGACAGGGAGAGCGGCGAACCGGTCTACGAGACCGAGACGATTCCGGCGGAAAAGATGCCCTATATCGTCGTGGTGATCGACGAGATGGCCGACCTGATGATGGTTGCCGGCAAGGAGATCGAGGCCGCCGTGCAGCGCCTGGCCCAGATGGCCCGTGCTGCCGGTATCCACCTCGTCACCGCCACACAGCGTCCCTCGGTGGACGTCATCACCGGCACGATCAAGGCCAACTTCCCGACCCGGATCTCCTATTCGGTCACCTCCAAGATCGACAGCCGCACCATTCTCGGCGAGCAGGGCGCGGAACAGCTGCTGGGCATGGGCGACCTGTTGTACATGGCCTCGGGCGGACGCGTGCGCCGCCTGCACGGCCCCTTCGTTTCCGATCGCGAGGTCGAGGAAATCGCGGCCTTCCTGAAGAAGCAGGCCCCGCCGGAATACATTGAGGCCGTCACGGCCGGCGGCGATGATGACGAGGACGGCATTCCCGGTCTCGACATGGGCGATGAAGGGTCTGGCGACCAGCTTTTCGACCAGGCCGTGGCTCTTGTCGCCCGCGACCGCAAGGCCTCGACCTCCTATATCCAGCGCCGCTTGCAGATCGGCTATAACCGTGCGGCCACCCTGATCGAGCGCATGGAAGAAGAAGGCATGATCGGCCCCTCCGACCACGCCGGCCGCCGCGAGATTTTCCTGCCGGAGAATGACGGGGTTTAGGGCATTGCCTTCCGGTGCGAGGCCGGTCACTTTCCCGCGCCCGCAGCAATCCGGAGCGCGACTGTCATGATCACCACACTGGCCTTCGATGCCGACGATACGCTCTGGCACAATGAGCGCTTCTATCGTCTGACGGAGGAGAGCTTTACGGCGATGCTGGCCGACTTTGCCGACCCGGAGCACCTGTCCGAGCGGCTGCTGGAGGCGGAGCGGCGCAATCTCAAGCGCTATGGCTACGGCATCAAGGGATTCGTCCTGTCGATGATCGAGACGGCGGTCGAAGTGACGGAGAACCGGGTGCCGGCGGGTACGATCCGGCAGATCCTGGATGCCGGTCACGACATGCTGGAGCACCCTGTCGAGTTACTGCCCCATGTGCGTGACACAGTGGAAGCATTGAGCCCCCATTACCGCACCATAATCGTCACAAAGGGTGACCTTATGGACCAGGAACGCAAGATCGCGGCGTCCGGTCTCGCCGACCTGTTCGACGGGATCGAGATCGTCTCGGAGAAGACCCCGGACATCTACCGGACGATTTTCGACCGGCATGGCGATGGCGCCGACCGCGCGATGATGATCGGCAACTCGATGCGTTCGGATGTGGTACCGGCGATCGAGGCGGGCAGCTGGGGCGTTCACGTGCCGCACGGGCTGACCTGGGCGCTCGAGCACGCCGAAGCGCCGGCCGAACATCCCCGCTTCCGGGAGATCGGCGATCTGGCGGGACTGCCCGGCCTGCTCGACGCGCTGCGCTGACCCGGTATCGCCAGGGCTTCACACAGATGTGACTGCGCGCGGTTCCGGCCGGCCTAGAATGGCGCCGGGAGCGGAGGAGGACGCGCATGCTTGTTTCCCTGATCGCGAGCACCTGCCTGGCGCCGGTGCTGGAGCCTGTCTGGCGGACGGACGGGCTGGATGAACCGGAGAGCGTCATCGCCGACGGGGCCGGCGGTTTCATCGTCTCGAACGTCAATGGTGAAGGCGCCGAGGCCAATGGCGAGGGCTATCTTGCCCGTCTCGACAGTGAGGGCCGCCGGACCGGCCCGGAGCGCTGGGTGACGGGCCTGAACGCACCCAAGGGCCTGGCCCTGTCGGACGGACGGCTGTTCGTGTCGGACATCGATACGCTGGTCGAGATCGATCCGGAGCGCGGCGAGGTCGTTGCGCGACACCCGATCGAAGGCGCGGGCTTTCTCAATGATGTTGCGGCGCATGAGGGCCGCGTCCTGGTGTCGGACAGTGCGCGCAGCCGGATCCATGTGCTCGAGGATGGCGAGATCTCGCTGTGGCTGGAGGATGCGGCCCTGGCCGGGGTGAACGGGCTGCTGCCCGAGGACGACCGCCTGCTGGTGACGGCGATGTCGAATGGCGAGGTGCTGGCGATCGACTGGCAGACCCGTGCCGTCACGCCGCTGACCGGCGGCCTGCAGAATGCCGACGGCATCGCACCCACCGCGCTCGGCGGCTATATGCTCAGCCAGTGGCCCGGCGATCTGTGGCACTGGGTGGAGGGCGACGCACCGGTTCACCTTGTCGAGCGTCAGGATCCGCCGGTGTTGATGAATGATCTGACCGTGCACGGCGAGCGGGTGATCATCCCGCACTGGCAGCCCGGCGCCGTCTCGGCCTGGCGGCTGAGCTGCAGCGATGACAGCGGGCTGACGGAAGAATGAACATCCAGGCCTTGCTCGCGCCCAAATCCCGGGCCAGCTTGCGCCCATGACTGCTCTGCTTTTCTCCCTCGCCCTGCTGCAGCAGGACCCCGCGGCCAACGCTCCCGCCGAGGCTGTGCAAACACCGGCAGCCGAAGAGGCCGTCGCAGCGCCGCAGGCCAGTCTCGACCGCGAGACAGCGCTGGCCGATATCAATGCCTATCTCAACGGTATCGAGACCCTGCGCGCCGATTTCGTGCAGGTCGCCCCGGACGGCTCCGCGGCGACCGGTGAGCTGGCCATGTCCCGTCCCGGCCGGTTGCGCTTCGAGTATGACGAGCCGACGCCGATCCGCATCATTGCCGACGGCACCACGGTCGCGATCGAGGACAGCGCCCTGGAGACGGTCGATCGCGGCCCGTTGCGCTCGACACCGCTCTGGTGGCTGCTGAAAGAGGATATCGATATCGCCCGTGACGCCGAACTGGTGGGCATGGAGAGCGAGTTCGGCTTTCTCTATGTCACGCTGCGCGACCCGAGCGAGGAAATGGCGGGCGAGATCATGTTTGTCTTCGCCGAGCCCAGCTATGAGCTGCGCGAGTGGTTCGTGACCGATGCGATGGGCGACATTACCCGGGTCAGCCTGAATAATGTCGAGACCGGCATGCGTCTGAACCCGCGCCTGTTTGTCATTCCGGAGCCGGAGGACCGCCGGGATTCGCGACGCAACCGGTAAAATGGTTGATGTTTTTCTGCCACAGGCAAATCCTTTCTCATTTTTTATTTGCAGAAATCCGGACGATGTGGCGTTATTGATACGCTGACTGAGAGGCAAAGGATCGGCGTCGTCCCCCCGCTTGCAGATCCCTTCTCGGTCGCGCCGGAACGATCCCCTCCCGGCGCTGCGCTGTAAAAAGACATGCGCACGGCTTGGCGCCCGGTCTCTCCCCCCTCGAGACCGGGCGCCTTTCGTTTCAGGCTCCGTCATTCAGGCCCGCGGCATTTCAGGCTGCCGTCATCCGCGATCCCCGCGGCACACCTTCCCCCTGTCAAAGACAGGTCCGGATCGCTAAATACGGTGCATGCATTTCCAGGATGAAGACGAGGGTGCGGATATCCCGCGCCTGCTCGAAGAAATTCCGCTGCTCTACAAGGCCCGGGCCTTTGCCGAGAGCCTGAACGCCAACACCTGGTTCTCCCGTCTGGGCGAGCCGCTGGACGCGCGCGAGCGCGACCTGGCGCGAACCTATCTGGACGGGCTGGGTTTTCCCGAAGCCGAACCGGCCCTCTTGTCGGACTGGGACGAGGCCGCCGGCGCCGCCGAATCCCAGGACCGCGACCCCATGGGCTGGGAAGCCGAGGAGATGCTGCGCACCGGCCTGGTCTCACGCGTTCTCGAACGGCTGGACGAGGAAGCGGTTCATGCCGCCCTTACCCTGGTGGCCCAGAAGACCGGCGATACGGCCCGCGACGCGGTCGAGGAGGCCGCGGCACTGGCGGATGTCGAGGATATCGGTCTGGTGCATGCAGCGGCCGGCGCCCTGGCCCAGGCAGCCAATGGCGCCGTTCTGGTCGTGCTCGCCGAGGCCGAGGACGATCAGCCGCCCCATCCCTTCCTCGCGCGCTGGCGCCTGTTCGCCCGCGGCCGCTGGCCGGTCGGCCTGGCCGGCGCCACCTACAATATTCTCTGACCGCCCCCCGGCCGATCGCCCGCACAAGGACTGCCCATGACCGCCTTCACGCTCGCCAGCTGGAACATCAACTCCGTGCGCCTGCGCGCCCCGCTCGTCGCCGACTGGGTCAGCCAGGCCGATCCGGACGTGCTGTGCCTGCAGGAAATCAAATGCCTGAACGAACAATTCCCGGAAGAGGCCTTCCGCGAAATGGGCTTCCGGCATTTCCATGTGCGCGGCCAGAAGGGCATGCACGGTGTCGCAATCGCCTCGAAATTCCCGCTGGAGGATCTGGGCGATGAAGACCTGTGCCCGAAGGCGGAAGCCCGTCACCAGCGGGTGATGGTGGAAGGCATCGAGCTGCACAATTTCTACATCCCGGCCGGCGGCGACGAACCGGACCCGGCGATCAATCCGCGCTTTGCCCACAAGCTGGGCTTCCTCGACCGGATCGAGGCCTATTTCAAGGCACGCGCGGCCGAGAACCCGCCGCTGGTGCTGGTCGGCGATTTCAACATCGCGCCCTATGAGCACGATGTCTGGTCGCACAAGCAATTGCTGAAAGTCGTCTCGCACACGCCGGTCGAGACCGAAGCCCTGGAACGCATCCGCCAGGCCGGCGATTTCGCCGATGTGGCGCGCGAGCTGATCCCGATGGACGAAAAGGTCTATTCCTGGTGGAGCTACCGCGCCCGGGACTGGAAGAAGGCCAATCGCGGCCGCCGTCTCGACCATATCTGGGCTGCCCCCGCCGTGCGCGAGCGTGCCCTGGCTGGCGGCCGTGACGCCTTCAGGATCTGGGAAGATGTGCGCGGCTGGGAAAAGCCCTCGGATCACGCCCCTGTGGTGCTGCGGATCGGCGGCTAGACACTTCCATTCGTGTTAGCACCCAACTTCCCTCTCCCGGGGGAGAGGGATTGAGGAAGAGGGGTGAGACACCGCCCTTCGTGTTCCAAGGCAGGCATCAGGATTTCCCCCTCATCCGCCCTTCGGGCACCTTCTCCCAAGGGAGAAGGAAGGCGACGTCTACTCCGTTTCGCTTTAGCCCTGCAGCCGGTAACCACCGCTTTCCGTCACCAGAAGCCGGGCATGGGCCGGATCCGGTTCGATTTTCTGTCTTAGCCGGTAGACATGGGTTTCCAGCGTGTGCGTCGTCACGGCCGGATTATAGCCCCACACCTCGTGCAACAGCTCGTCGCGCGGCACCGGCTTGCCGCCGGCGCGGTAGAGGTATTTGAGGATATTGGTCTCTTTTTCCGTCAGCCGGATCTTCTTCTCGTCGGCCGTCAGCAGCAGCTTCATCGCCGGCCGGAATTCGTACGGCCCGATGCGGAAGACCGCGTCCTCGCTCTGCTCGTGGCTGCGCAGATGGGCGCGCACACGGGCCAGCAGGACGGAGAATTTGAACGGCTTGGTGACATAGTCATTGGCACCGGACTCCAGACCGAGGATCTGGTCGGCATCGGTATCCTGGGCGGTCAGCATGACCACCGGCGCGGACACCCCGTTCTTGCGCATCAGCCGGCAGGCCTCGCGCCCGTCCATGTCCGGCAGTTCGACATCCAGCAGCACCAGATCGGCGCGTTCGGCCTTGGCCGTCGCCATGCCTTCGCTGGCCGTACCGGCGCTGAGCGTGCGGAATTCCTCGTGAAGCGCGAATTGTTCGACCAGCGCCTCGCGCAGATCCTCGTCATCGTCCACGATCAGAATCGTTTTCTGTGCGCTCATGATGCGATCATGCCCTTTTCCGGTCGCAAGGCAAATTCTGCCCACCGGCAGGATGTGCCCGGCAATATTTGCTTAAGCATAGCGAAGTGTCCCGTATTTCCATCACGAATTCTGGTACCGAAATTGCTTGGTTAGCGCCGAGTCCGCAGGCCGGACACCCATCCGTGGTGGGGGAGGCGAAGCGGATGCCTGTGCCATTTCCGGCACAAGAGCGTCCCTCGCCGACCACCGCGTTTTTCATCTAAGCTGGCATCATGGATTGGCAAGTCTCACGAACCGGGCAGATCGACCTCGGCGGCCGCACCGTACGCGCAGCCTTGGGAAAAGGTGGCATCACGGACGCGTCAGACAAGCGTGAGGGCGATGGCGCCACCCCGCTGGGCTGCTATGCGCTGCGCCGTGTGATGTACCGGGCCGACCGGGTCGCGGCGCCTGACACGGCCTTGCCGGTGCGGGCGTTACGCCCCGATGATGGCTGGTGCGACGCGCCGGAAGACCCCGCCTATAACCGCCCGGTCCGCAAGCCCTATCCCGCCTCGCATGAGGATCTGTGGCGCGAGGACGGGCTGTACGACATCATTCTCGTGCTCGGCCATAATGACGATCCGCCGGTGCCCGGTGCGGGCTCGGCGATCTTCCTGCACTGCAAGCGCGGGGATTACGAACCCACGCTGGGCTGTGTCGCGCTGGATCCTGGCGATGTGCGGGCCCTGCTGGCGCAGGCGAAACCGGGCGACACGCTGAATATCAGCTAACTTCGCGTTCGCCGAAAAAGGCTGTGCCGACGCGGACCGATGTCGCGCCCAGCGCGACGGCTGTCTCGAAATCGCCGCTCATGCCCATGGAGAGCCGCTCAACCCCGTTCTCGCAGGCGAGCGTGTCGAGCAGGGCAAAATGGAGACCGGCCGGTTCCTCGACCGGCGGAATGCACATCAGACCCTCGATCTGGAATCCATAGTGCTGCCGCATGCGCGCCAGGAAGTCCGGCAGATCGGCCGGGGCGATACCGGCCTTCTGGGCCTCCTCGCCGGTATTGACCTGCACATAGAGCCGCGGCGTGCGGCCCTGTGCGTCCATCGCCTTGCGCAGCGCAGCCGCCAGCTTGTCCCGGTCCAGCGTCTCGATCACATCGAACAGGGCAACGGCATCGTCGGCCTTGTTGGATTGCAGCGGTCCGATCAGGCGCAGTTCGAGATCGGGATAGTCCGCGCGGCGGGCAGACCAGTGGGCCTGGGCCTCCTGCACGCGGTTTTCGCCGAACACGCGTTGGCCGGCCGCGAGCGCGGCATCCAGCCGCTCTTCGCTCTGGCGTTTCGATACGGCCACCAGGGTGATATCACCCGGCTTTCGCCCCGCCGCACCGGCCGCGGCGGCGATCGTGTCGAGAAGGACCTGACGGTTTTCGGAGATTGCGGATTTGTCGCTCATAATGCCGCCATATGACGCCCCGGCGGGCTTGGCAAGACAGGCGCTGGCGGTGCAGGGCCCACGCAGGACCGGTCTGCCGGCGCTGCTGGCACTGACCGATCCGGCCCGCACGCCGGACCCGGAGGCCTTTGCCGCTGCGGTCCCCGGCGGCAGTGCCGTGATCTACCGGCATTTCGGCGCGCCGGACCGGTTGGGGATGGCCGTGCGGCTGGCTGCGATCTGTCACGCGCGGGGCAATTGGCTGCTGGTGTCAGGAGATCCGGATCTGGCGCGGCGCGCCGGGGCCGATGGCGTGCACTGGCCGGAACGGCAGATCGCCGAGGCCGCCACCCGCCGGGCCCGCGGCGATGCGGGTCTCTTCACAGCCGCCGCCCATTCCTGGCGGGCGCTGGCCCGGGCGCGCCATGCCGGTGTCGATGCAGCGCTGCTGTCGGCGGTCTTTCCCAGCTCAAGCCCCAGCGCCGGACGGCCGCTGGGCCCCTGGGCCGCAAGCGCCATGGTGCGAGCAATGGATCTGCCGGTCTATGCGCTGGGTGGCGTCAATGAACGCACGGCCAACCGCCTGACAGGTCTCGGATTTTCAGGAATTGCGTGTGTCGGCGCGATCAGAAGCGCAGGGCCGACTCGAACTTGATTTCCGGCTCGCGGCGATCCTGGCGGTTCTCGCGAAGCGTGAAATACTCGCTGTCCGGCGCGGCAAAGCGAACCTGGCCGCCCAGACGGAAGCGTTCGCCGAGATTGACGAAGGCACCGGCGCTGACATCTTCGGTTTCGAAGCGCGTATCGGAATGGTCTTCCACGCCCAGCGTGATGCCCCAGCGGCCACCGGCGGATTCCCAGTCGAACGTATCGGGTTCTTCCAGGCCCGGATGGGCGGCTTCATTCATGGACAGGGTGAAGGCTTCATACCATGGCGTTTCCGCCTCGGACGTGGCCGGTGCCCGCGCGGCAAGCGCAGCAGCGGTATCGTCCTGGGCGAACGCCGCAGGCGCACACAGGCAAAGGGCCGCAGCCGTCACGACCGCAGGCGCCGTCTTGCCAATGATGTCAAACGGATAGCTCCGCCCGCTCATTGCACTCTCCCTCACACCAGACGGTTTTACCGCACCGCACCCATCCGTCCCAAGAAGATTCTGCGGCGGTGACAGCAGTTTCACGCCGCCTGTGGCGGATTTGTCAAAACTGCCAGCCGAGTTCGAAAAATCCGACGGTATCCTCGGCCCGGACCCGGGCCCGGCCGGCCGGTGTCAGCACCGGATCCCAGCGCCGTGCGCTGCGCAGTCCGACGCCGGCAAGCCAGTGCTCGCCTATCAAGCGCGATCCGCCCGCCTGCCAGCTGGTCCCGTCGACATGAACGGCATCGTCGGAAAAGCCCGCATATTCCAGCGTGAACAGCCAGGGCCCGGCTTCATATCCGGCCGAAGCTGACCAGGCCTGATAGCCCTGATCGCCGGCCAGCCCGTTGTCGCTGACCAGGGTGCGCAGCCCCGCCGACCAGTCGCCATGACGCCAGGACAGGCCCGCATCCCAGGCGAGAAGGCGCTCGAAACCCGGCCGGCCGGTGGCGTCGGCGCCGCTGGCGACACCGAAAGAGGCCTCGATCTCGTGATCGCCGCGGCGGATGGCGTAAATGAGGCCCAACTCGGCCATATCGTCGAAGACGGGGCTGACCAGGCCGGCCGGTCCGTATTCGCGATGGCAGACATCGACACCGCAATCGCGCACGGCCGGAGTATAGGAGGCCGAGGCCCGCAAGGTGCCGATCGTGCTTTCCTGTCCGAGGGCAACGGAGCGGAACAGGATTTTCGGCGACCAGCCCGAGGCGAGATTGGCCGTGCGTGCGCCCGACAAGCGGTCGGTGGCGACCCGGCCGCCATCGGCGCGGCTGAGACGGAAAGCGGCCGGACCGCCGGCCGTGTCCAGCTGGGCAGCGCCCGGCCCATAGCCGAAGCGCAGCTCGCCCCAGCCGGTGTCATAATAAAGATAGGCCTCTTCCAGAGCCGTGCGGGTGGCGTCGCCGACCGGAGCACCGCTGCTGCGATAGCCGCTCGCCGGGCTCACCCCCGTGGCACAATCGCCGCGCCCGGCCGGACAATCACCCGCCAGCCCGCCCCATCCGCGGCGGCCGCTATCGCGCTCGATCCGCCCGCCGAGGACCAGGCCATAGCGGCGGCCGGCATCGGTGAAGCCTTCGATCGTCAGGGCTGTGTCGATGTCGAACAGGGGCGTAGCGGCGTCATCGCCCGAGGCGAGAACCGCGCCGGCATCAAGCTCGAAACGCGTCTCGAACGCCGCACCGAAGCCGCTGTTTTCACTGGAAAATATACCGGAAGACGAGTCTGTCTGAGGGAATGCCGGCGGGGCCGCAAGCGCTCCGGACAGAGCGGCGATCAAGGTCGCGCTGAGTGTCCGTACCATGTCTCGCGGTCCCGCCGATCGGCCCCGTCCCCCCGGACGTCGCACACCTAAAGGAGGTCAGCACGCCCGTCCGGTCAAGCACCCCGGACGGCTTGCGGAAAACTTGGCGCCAAGTTGTTGCGATCCTGCCACGCTCGCAACGGGTGCCTTTCGGCGCTGGCGTGTCCCGTTTCGCATGTTATACAAATCGCCAAAGCAAAGAGCGCGTCCGCGTTCACGGTTCCCCGCGTGTTACCGCTGTCTGTTTCGAAGGAGTCTCGGCTTATGTCCGACCGTCGGATTCTTGGAGTAGCCCTCTCCGCCGCCATTCTTGCCCTGTCGGCCTGTGCCTCGAACAATGCGGCCGATCAGTCCGCTGCGTCGGAAAGCCGGTCGGGCCTGCGTCTGCCGTCCTTGCCCAACCCGCTGGGCGGCGGCAATCGTCCGGTCGAGGTCGAGGGTATCGGCGTCAACGGTTTCCTGTGGCGCGCCAGCCTGGACACCATCTCCTTCATGCCGCTGTCGGAAGTCGATCCGTTCGGCGGCGTCATCATCACGGACTGGTATGCCAATCCGCAGATGCCGACCGAGCGCTTCAAGCTGACGGTCTATATTCTCGATACGCGCCTTCGCGCTGACGCGCTGGCCGTCAATGTCTTCCGCCAGGTTCGTGACGACCGCGGCGAGTGGACCGACGCGCAGTCCGGCGACGACACCGCCTACGAGATCGAGAACGCGATCCTGACCCGGGCCCGACAGCTGCGTATTTCCCAGCTGGAAGGCTAGTGACGCCGCAAGGCCTCGCAGCGAGCATGACCATGAGCCGATACAATCCCCGCGAGGCCGAACCGAAATGGCAATCGGCCTGGGCGGAGCGTGATGCCTTCCGTGCCGGCGGACCCGAGTCCGGCAAGCCGAAATACTATGTCCTGGAGATGTTCCCTTATCCGTCGGGGCGCATCCATGTCGGCCACTCCCGCAATTACACGATGGGCGACGTCGTGGCGCGCTACAAGCGCGCCCGCGGCTTCGACGTGCTGCACCCGATGGGCTGGGACGCCTTCGGCCTGCCAGCGGAAAACGCGGCCCGTGACCGCGGTGTGCACCCGGGCAAGTGGACCTATGGCAATATCGACGTCATGCGCAAACAGCTCCAGCGTCTGGGCCTGGCCCTCGACTGGAGCCGGGAGATCGCGACCTGTGACCCGGCCTATTATCGCCACCAGCAGGCTATCTTCCTGAAATTATGGGACAAGGGTCTGGCCTATCGCAAGACGGCGAAGGTCAATTGGGACCCGGTCGACCAGACGGTTCTGGCCAATGAACAGGTGATCGACGGCAAGGGCTGGCGCTCCGGCGCCGAGGTCGAGCAGCGCGAGCTGGACCAGTGGTTCTTCAAGATCACCCAGTATGCCGATGTGCTGACCGACGCCATCGAGGGTCTCGACCGTTGGCCGGACAAGGTCCGCACCATGCAGTCGAACTGGATCGGCCGGTCGCGCGGCGCCGAAGTGCGTTTCCCGCTGACCGACACCCGTTTCGGCGAGACGATCGACGTCTTCACCACCCGTCCGGACACCCTGTTCGGGGCCAGCTTCCTGGCCCTGGCGCCCGATCATCCGATCGTGAAGGCGCTGGCGAAGGACAATCCGCAGATCGAAGCCTTCTGTCAGGATTGCGCCCGCATGGGCACGACGGAAGAAGAGATCGAGAAAGCCCCCAAAAAGGGTATCGATCTGGGCATCAAGGTCCGCCATCCATTTGACGACACTTGGGAAATCCCGGTCTGGTCGGCGAATTTCGTGCTGTCGGGCTATGGTACGGGCGCGATCTTCGGCTCGCCTGCCGGCGACCAGCGCGACCTCGATTTTGCCCGCAAATATGATCTGCCGGTCAATCCGGTGGTGCTGCCGCCGAACGCCGATGCCGCGACGCACACGATCGAGGACGAAGCCTTCACCGGCCACGGCACGATCTATAATTCCCGCTTCCTGGACGGGCTCGAAACCCCGGCCGCGATCGAACGCGCCATCGAGGAGCTGGAGAAACTCGGCCTCGGCAAGGGCGCGACCAGCTATCGCCTGCGTGACTGGCTGGTCTCGCGCCAGCGCTATTGGGGCTGTCCGATCCCGATCGTGCATTGCACCGATTGCGGTGCCGTGCCAGTGCCGGAAGACCAGCTGCCGGTGGTCCTGCCCGAGGATGTGACATTCGATCAGCCGTCCAATCCGCTGGAACGCCATCCGACCTGGAAAAACACGGACTGCCCGAAATGTGGCAAGCCGGCGCGCCGGGAGACCGATACGCTGGACACTTTCGTGTGCTCGTCCTGGTATTTCCTGCGCTTCACCTCGCCCTGGACCGAGGACGCGCCTTTCGCGCCCGCAGAGGCCGAGCACTGGATGCCGGTCGACCAGTATGTCGGCGGGATCGAACACGCCATCCTGCACCTGCTCTATGCCCGCTTCTTCACGCGCGCGCTCAATGATTGCGGCCTGATGAAGCTGGAGGGCGGCGAACCCTTCGCCGGCCTGTTCACCCAGGGCATGGTGACACACGAGACGTACAAGTCGGCCGATGGCAAATGGCTCGGCCCTGACGAGATCGAGGAACGCGACGGCACGCGCATCGAGATCGCCACCGGCAAGCCGGTGACCGTCGGCGCGATCGAGAAAATGTCCAAGTCGAAAAAGAATGTCGTCGACCTGGATGCGTTCATCGAGAGCTATGGCGCCGATGCGGCACGCTGGTTCGTCCTGTCCGACAGCCCGCCGGAACGCGATGTGGAGTACACGGATAGCGGTGTGGAGGGCGTCTGGCGCTTCATCCAGCGTCTGTGGACGACCGTCACCTCGCTGCCCGAAGGCGCTCCGGGGCCCGCAACGATTGCAGCCGACGCCACAGGCGACGCGCTGGAGATCCGCAAAACCGCACACAAGGCGCTGAAATCCGTCACGGATTCGATCGAAGGCTTCCGCTTCAACTCGGCCGTCGCCCAGGTTCACGACCTGGTCAATGCGCTGCGCAAATTCGAACCGTCCGACGCGGCCGGTGTCGCGGCGAAGGCGGAAGGCCTGGGCATTCTCGTGCGCATGATCGCCCCCTTCGTGCCGCACCTGGCCGAAGAATGCTGGTCGGTACTGGGCGGTGAAGGCCTGGTGATCGACGCGGCCTGGCCGGATGCGGATCCGGCGCTGCTGGTCGAGGACACGGTGACACTGCCGATCCAGGTCAATGGCAAGCGCCGCGCCCAGATCGATGTGGCCAAGGGCACGCCGGAAGACGTGGTCAAGGAGCTCGCCCTGTCGCATGACGGGGTGGTGCGCGCCACCGAAGGGCTTACAGTGCGCAAGGTGATCGTGGTACCGGACCGGATCGTCAATATCGTCGTGGGATAGGAAAACCATGCGTACCAGCCGTCGAGTGATCCTGGGCTCTCTGGCAGCCTCCTTCACGCTGGCGCTGGGCGCTTGCGGTTTCTCGCCAATGTATGGATCGAGCGCGGTCGGCAGCACACTGTCCCAGATCCGCGTCGAAACGGGTGATGAACGGGTCGACTTCCTGCTTCAGGAAGCCCTGATCGATCAGATGGGCTCGCGCCACGCCAATGGCGATCTGACACTGCGGACGGAAACCGACTTGGGTGCGACAGGGCTGGGCGTGGGTGCCGATGCTATTGTCCGGCGTTTTTCCATCCGGCTCGAAGTCGACTATGCGCTCTATCGGGACGGGGAGGTCGACCCGGTTCTCGTCGGCTCCACCTATGGCGAGGCGTCCTACAATCTTTCGAGTTCTGTCTATGCCTCCATGATCTCCGAGCAGGATGCCCAGGTGCGCGCCGCGCGGATGGCGGCCCAGCGGGTCTCCATGCAGCTTGTGCGCGCGCTGGACGAGATCCAGACCCAGGGGCCCGCCACGCCATGAAGGTATCGGCCCGCGACGCCGATGCGCGCGTCCGGACCCCGGATCCGGCCATCAAGGCCTATCTGATCTACGGGCCGGATCGCGGCCTCGCTCACGAGCGCGCCGGCACACTGGTCAAGTCGATCCTGTCCGATCCGGACGATCCCTTCGCGCTGACGCTCCTCACCGAAGAAGACCTCAAATCCGATCCCGCCGCGCTGGCCGATGCGATGGTCGCCATGTCGCTGACCGGGGGTCAGCGTCTGGTCCGGGTCCGGCTCAGCGGCGAGACCGGCGGCGGGCCGGTCGCGGACATAATTTCCGAGATTGAAAGCGGCTCTCTGACGCCGCAAACGGTACTCGTGGTCGAGTCCGGAGACCTAACGCCGCGAGGCAAGCTTCGAAAAACCTTCGAACCGGCAAAAAAGGCTTTATCTATAGCGTGTTATGCCGATGACGCGCGATCACTCGGAAACCTCGCTGAAGACCTACTCAAGGCTGAGGACCTTTCGATTGCATCTGATGCGCGCATGCTCTGGCTGCCGCGGCTCGAGGGCGACCGCGCACTTGCCCGCGGCGAGATCGACAAGCTGATTCTCTACAAGGGTCTTCGCGGCCTGCGCGCCGAGGGCGACGACATCGTGACGCTCGAGGATGTCGAGGCGATCGCTGCCGACCAGGGCGAGGCCCAGATGGACGCCGTCATCGAGCCCGCCCTGCTCGGCCGGCTTGCGGAGGCGGACAAGGCCTATGTCCGCTCGGTGAGCGCCGGCGGCAGTCCGGTTGCAATCCTGCGCGCTCTGCAGCGGCGGCTCGACCAGATCGGTGTCGTGCAGAGTTCCGGCGGCGACGATACCGCCCTGGCGCGTTCGGGTGCGCCGCGCTTCGGTCCCCAGGCCGATGCCTTCAAGCGGCAGGTCAGCCTGTGGCGGGGGCGCCGGCTGGAACATGCGCGGCAGCTTGCCTTCCAGGCCGAGCGGGATGTCAAACGGTCGGGAAGCCCGGCCGAGGCGCTGGTCAGCGAACTTCTGATCCGTCTGGCCCGCGGGGCTGCGCAGGCGAGCCGCTAGAGCAATTTCATCGCCATTGAAGTCGATGCAATTGCTCCAGCGTTTTGAGTGGTCGCATTTTCGAACCGCAAAACCGGTTCCCACTTTTGCTGAAAATGCTCCAGCTACCCTTCCTTGAGGGGCTCAAGCGGTGCGGTTTCCGGACAGCCGGCGGCAGACATCGTCGAGCTGTTCGAGCGTCTTGTACTGCACCCGGATCTCGCCGCCCTTGCTGCCATGACGGATATCGACGGACAGGCCGAGACGGGCCGTGACGTCGGACTCCAGCGCCCGTGTGTCAGCATCCTTGTCACCAGGCTTGGACGCCTTGCCGGCCTTGCTGTCGGCGGCTTTTCCGGACTGGGCATCGCGGGCCAGACGCTCGGTCTCGCGCACGGACAGGCCTTTCTCGACAATGATGCGGACAAGCGCTTCCGGATCGGGTGCGGTGGCGATCGCCCGGGCATGACCCGTGCTGATTTCACCGCTGGCAAGAGACGTCAGGACGGCCTCCGGCAGGGCCAGAAGGCGGACCATGTTGGCGACATGGCTGCGGCTTTTCGAGACGGCGCGCGCGACATCGTCCTGGGTGTGACCGAAGCGGTCGATCAGCTGGCGGTAGGCATGGGCCTCTTCCACCGGGTTGAGATCCGAACGCTGCACGTTCTCGACAATGCCGATTTCCAGCGTTTCCTTGTCGGTGAGCTCACGGACAAGTGCAGGAATATCGTGCAAGCGGGCCTTCTGGGCCGCGCGCCAGCGGCGTTCGCCGGCAACGATCTCATAGGCTTCGCCCTCGCCCTTGATCGGCCGCACGAGGATCGGCTGGACCACGCCTTTTTCGGCGATCGATTCCGACAGCGCTTCCAGCTCGGATTCGGTAATGGTCTTGCGCGGCTGGTCCGGATTGGGCCGGATCAGCTCGATCGGCAGGGTGCGCGCACCATCGCGCGAGCGCGGCGCGGAGGCCGTCGCATCAGCACCCTCGGGCGCGGCATAGTCCTCGGTCTCGACCTCACCCAGGAGGGCAGAGAGACCCCGGCCCAGACGACGGTTCTTGTCAGTGGATGTCATGCGGCTTCACCCTGCTCTTCCCGGCGGCGTTTGCGCTCTTGCTGGACGATTTCCTTGGCCAGGCTGATATAGGCCTGCGACCCCGTGCACTGCAGATCATAGAGCAGCACCGGCTTGCCCACGGAGGGGGCTTCAGAGACCCGCACATTGCGCGGGATCATCGTCTTGTAGACCTTGTCGCCGAAATGCTCGCGCACATCGGCGGCAACTTCGGCAGAGAGATTGTTGCGGCCGTCATACATGGTCAGCACGACGCCCTGGATCTCCAGCTTGGTGTTCAGGTGACCGCGCACACGCTCGACCGTGCGCAGGAGCTGGGACAGACCCTCCAGCGCAAAGAACTCGCACTGCAACGGCACCAGGATGGCGTCGGCCGCGGTGAGCGAATTCACCGTCAGCACGTTCAGCGAGGGCGGGCAGTCGATCAGGATATAGTCCAGCCCGTCCTCATCCTGAGACAGCGCGGCAATGCTCTGGTCGACGGCGCGCTTGAGCCGGTAGGAGCGGCGCTGATCGTCGGCCAGTTCCAGCTCGACACCGGACAGAAGCTGATCGGAGGGCACGATGGACAGGCCCGGCACCACGGTCGGCACCAGGGCCGACTTCAGCGGATCGCCGCCCACCAGCACGTCATAGGATGTCAGGGTGCGCTTGCTCGGCGGCACGCCCAGCCCCGTGGACGCATTGCCCTGGGGGTCCAGATCGATGATCGCGACCTTCTGGCGGATCGCCGCCAGGGCGGTTCCCAGATTGATGGCGGTGGTGGTCTTGCCCACGCCGCCCTTCTGATTGGCGATGGCGATGACGCGGGGCGCTCTGCGGCGCTCGTTCTTATCGGACACGCTCGACCTCTTTGATGCGCAGGATCACACCGTCGCTCGTCTGACTGGGTATGACTTCAGGATCAACTGTCCAGCTTTTGCGGGCTTCGGTCAATTCATCCTGGTACTGCCAGCCCTTGAAGAAGAGGCCTTCAGCCCCGTTTTTCAACAGGGGCGCGGTATAGCCCAATAATTTATTCAAGGGCGCGAAGGCCCGCGCGGTGACGAGATCGAAACCTTCCGCCGGATCGAGCGTCTCCACTCGCACCGAGCGCGCCTCGGCGTCGAGGCCCAGCTCGTCGATTACCTTGCGCAGGAAAGCGACTTTCTTGCCCACGGAATCGACCATGACGACACGGGCCGCCTGCCCCCGATCCCGGAAACCCAGCGCCAGGGCGATGCCCGGAAAGCCGGCACCGGCACCCAGATCGGCGACAAGACGCGTTTCACGTGAAACAAGTGGCATCAGCTGGAAGCTGTCCAGGGCGTGGCGCTCCCAGAAATGATCGAGCGAACTGCGCGCCACGAGATTGGTGTGAGCGCTCGTCTCGACGAGGATCTGCCGCCAGCGGTCGAAACCGTCGAGCGTTTCACGTGAAACACCCGTACGGGCCTGGAAGTCTTCGCGTGTCACCTAGCTGGCCTCTTTGCTGAGCCGCTTCACGTGCGCCAGAACCGCCGTCAGAGCACCCGGCGTGACGCCCTCAATGCGGGAGGCTTGGCCCAGCGTCTCGGGACGCGCGCGCTCCAGCTTCTCGCGGGCCTCGTTCGAGAGGCCGCCGACGACGCGGTAGTCGAGATCGCGGGGAAGCCGCACGGCCTCGTCCCGGCGGAAGGCGAGAATATCGGCCTGCTGACGATCGATATAGCCGGCATAGAGCGCATCGATCTCGATCTGCTCGACAATGTCCGGCGCCACATCGTTCAGCTCTGGCCAGATCGGCGCGAGGTCATTCCAGGCGATATCGGGATAGGCGAGCAGCTCGCTCGCCGTGCGTCGCTTGCCGTCCGCGTTGACAGCGAGACCGTGCGCCTTGGCCTCGTTCGGCGTCAGGGTCAGCCCCTGCACCTGGCTGCGCGTCGTCTCCAGCGCCGCCATCTTGCCGGTGAAGCGTGTTTCACGTGAAACAGACGCCGCCCCCAGCGCGATCGCTTTGGGCGTCAGGCGCTGATCGGCATTGTCGGCCCGAAGGGTGAGACGGTACTCCGCGCGTGAGGTGAACATGCGATAGGGCTCGCTGACGCCGCGCGTGATCAGATCGTCGATCATCACACCGATATAGGCATCCGACCGGCTGAGCACGAAAGGCTCGCGCGCCTGGGCGGACAGCGCCGCATTGAAGCCGGACATCACGCCCTGGGCGGCCGCCTCTTCATAGCCTGTCGTGCCGTTGATCTGACCGGCCAGCCAAAGCCCCGCCACGGCGCGCACCTGCAGCGTGGCGTCGAGCTCGCGCGGATCGACATAGTCGTATTCGATGGCATAGCCGTAGCGCTTGACCTCGACCTGTTCGAGACCCGGCAGGGTCTTCAGGAAGGCGTCCTGGACATGGTCGGGTAGCGAGGTGGAGATGCCGTTGGGATAGACGGTGTCATCGTCCAGACCCTCCGGTTCCAGGAAAACCTGGTGGCTGGTCCGGTCGGCAAACCGCACCACCTTGTCCTCGATGGACGGGCAATAGCGCGGCCCGCGCCCGGCAATCGCGCCGGAATAGACGGCCGAGTGTTCCAGATTGGCGGCGATGATGGCGTGCGTCGCTTCCGTGGTGCGGGAGATCGCGCAGGTGATCTGCGGCACCTCGATCCGGTCGGTCAGGAAGGAGAACGGCACCGGCGTCTCGTCGGCCGCCTGCTGCTCAAGGCTGTCCCAGTCGATCGACGATTTCTTCAGCCGCGCCGGCGTCCCGGTCTTGAGGCGGCCCATCTGCAGCTTGAGCCCATAGAGTGTTTCGCCCAGACCCACAGCCGGCGCCTCCCCGGCCCGGCCGGCCGGAATGCGCTCGGCACCGCGGTGGATCATGCCGCGCAGGAAAGTGCCCGTCGTGAGCACGACAGACGTGGCGGCATATTCATTCCCCCCGGCATCCGTGACGCCGACACAACGGCCCTGGTCGATGATCAGGTCCTCGACGGCCGCTGCCCGGATCTCCAGATTGTCCGTCGCGCCCAGAGCCGATTGCATCGCGGCCTTGTAAAGCGCCCGGTCGGACTGCGTCCGCGGACCACGCACGGCTGGGCCCTTGGAGCGGTTGAGCAGACGGAACTGGATCCCCGACGCGTCCGCGACGCGGCCCATCACACCGTCCAGTGCATCGACTTCGCGCACCAGGTGGCCCTTGCCCAGACCGCCAATAGCCGGGTTGCAGGACATCTCGCCAATCGTGTCGAGACGGTGGGTCAGCAACAGGGTCGACGCGCCCAGGCGCGCGGCAGCGGACGCGGCTTCACAGCCGGCGTGCCCGCCCCCGATGACGATGACATCCCATTGCTTCATGACCGGTTCCATCCCGACGCTCTGTCTTGCGGAAAAGGTCGGCCTACATAATGCCCGCAGGCCGTCGAGTCGAGGGGAGAGCCCGCGTGTTTCACGTGAAACACGCCGCGCGGTTCACGAGATCCTACTTGCCGATGCAGAACTGGCTGAACACCCGGTCCAGAACGTCCTCGACATCGACGCGGCCGGTCAGGCTTTCCAGCGCCCGCACCGCCAGCCGCGCATCCTCGCCCGCCAGCTCCGGCGCATCGGCCAGCCGCTCGCGGCAGCGTTCCAGCGCAGACAGAGCGGTTTCCACCGCACGGCGATGCCGGGCCCGGCTCAGTGCCGGCAGTTCCCGAGCACTGAGGCGCTCGCGCACGATCTCCTCGATCTTCGCCTCGAGCATGTCGACACCATCCCCGGACTTGGCGGACAGGCGATAAGCGCCGTCCGAGCGCTTCTGCGGCGCCAGGTCGAGCTTGTTGAGAACGAGCAGATCGTCATCCTTCAGGCGCCCGCGCAAATCGAGCAGATCTTCGTCGGAGCGGGCATCGACCACACCGATCCGCAGATCCGCATTGTCGGCACGATCCAGTGCGCGGCGAACACCCTCGGCCTCGATCGCATCCACCGCCTCACGCAGACCCGCCGTGTCGGAAATGATGACCGGAAAGCCCGCCATGGTCACCCTGACCTCGACCACATCGCGCGTCGTGCCGGGAATATCCGTGACAATCGCGGCTTCGCGCCGCGCCAGCCGGTTCAACAGGCTCGACTTGCCAGCATTCGGAGCGCCGATCAGCGCGATGGAGAAGCCGGTCCGCACGCGCTCGCCGCGCCGGCCATCATCCAGATGCGCCTCCATCGAGGCGATCAGCCGGCTCAACGGCGCATGTGCCACGTGGGACAAGGCGTCAGGGACATCGGCCTCGTCGGGGAAGTCGATCTCGCCCTCGATCGAGGCCATGGCGACAATCAGATCCTCGCGCCAGCCTTCATAAAGTTCCCGCAGAGCCCCGGACATCTGGGCCAGGGCCTGCTGCCGCTGGCCTTCAGTCTCGGCCTCGATCAGATCCGCCAGGCCCTCGGCCTCGGTCAGGTCCAGCTTGTCATTCTCGAAGGCCCGCCGCGTGAACTCACCCGGCTCGGCCGGCACCGCCCCGCTTTCGTCGAGCGCAGACAGCGCGGCCTCGATTACCGCCGGTCCGCCATGCAGGTGCAGTTCGACACAATCCTCGCCGGTAAAGCTTGCCGGTCCGGGAAACCACAACACCAGTGCCCGGTCGATGACAGATGCATCCGGCGCGTTCAGCGTGCGCAGCGCCGCGCGGCGCGGTTCCGGCCTGGGCAGGCCCGCCAGCGCATCCAGCATGCCGCCCGCGGCCGGACCGGACAGGCGGACAACCGCCACGCCGGAGCGTCCCGGGGGCGTCGACAGGGCATAGATTGTCGTGTTCACGGCCTAGCGATCCTTGCTGCTGCCCGTCTTGCCGCCGGCAGCGGGCCCGGCCGCGCTGCGCATCAGCTCCATGAACTGGTTTGTCATCTCGCCGCCAAAGGCCGACCACTGACGCATCAGAACCTCGGGGTCCAGCTGATCCATATTGGCTTCAGCCCGTTTCTGCATTTCCGTCATCAGGCTCTCATTGAGCGCCGTAACGTCCGGCAGGCCGAGAAAGCTGCGCGCTTCCTCCGGTGTGCATTCGATCTCGATGTTGACCTTCATGGCCGCCTCGCAGGATGGTGGGTCCTCTTACACTGAACAGGAGCATGACATGACAGGTCAAGACATCCGCATCACCGGGCCGGCCGGCGAATTCTCGGCCTATCTGGCCAAACCGGCGAGCGGTACCGGACCCGGCATCGTCGTCCTGCAGGAAATCTTCGGCGTCAATCACGTGATGCGCGAGATGTGCGACCGCCTGGCCTCCCAGGGATTCATTGCGGTCTGCCCTGACCTGTTCTGGCGGATCGAGCCGGGTGTCGACATCACCGACAAGAGCCAGGCCGAGCTCAACAAGGCCTTCGATCTGATGGGCAAGTTCAACCCGGATACCGGTATCGAGGACGTCCAGGCGACCCTCGACCATGTGCGCAAGATGGATGGCTGCACCGGCAAGGTCGGCGCAATCGGCTTCTGCCTCGGCGGACTGATGGCCTATCTTACCGCGGCGCGCACCGACAGCGATGCGACCGTCGGCTATTACGGCGTCAACATCCCGAACTTTCTCGACGAGGCCGGCAAGATCTCGAAACCGCTGATGCTGCACATCGCCGGGCGCGACGAGTTCGTACCGCCGGAAAGCCAGGCTGCGATGCATACCGGTCTCGACCCGCATCGGCAGGTCACCCTGCACGATTATCCCGATGACGAGCACGCCTTCTCGCGCATCGAGGGGGCCCATTATAATCCCGAGAGCGCCCATCTCGCCGATAGCCGCACCCTGGAATTCTTCCGGAAGAATCTGCGAACGGAGTAGACCGAGCCAGATCTCATCCTTCCCCTTGATGGGGAAGGTGTCCGGCTTTGCCGGACGGAAGGGGTGAAACGCAACGCGTTTCCGGTTCCGGAAAATCACCCACTCCACCACGCCTCCGGCGCGGTCCTTCGTCACGTCGAGCAGTCCCCCGGACTGTTCTTGGACTCCTCAGCGCCCATCAAGGGCGAGGACAGACGCTATTCCACAGCCGTCGCAGCGACCCACCTCTCGCGCTGGGTGAGGCGTTTGAAATAGGCCTCCACGTTGTCGGGCGCGCCGTCGAATTGGCGCATCACCTTGATCAGGTAGAGCATGTAGACGATCGAGATATCGGCAGCCGTGAACCGGTCACCGGCCAGGTATTCGCGGTCTCCGATCCCGTGTTTCCCAATAAATTCAAGAAGATGGTCGACTTCTGACCGCGCCCACTTGGCGAGTTTCGGATCGCGCGCCTTTTCCGGCAGCAAGACCGTATGCGCCAGCAGCAGGCTGACCGGCATCATCATCCCGGCTTCACCGAAATGCAGCCATTGCAGATACCGTCCATAGTCGGCCTCGTCCGGAGTCACTTCCAACGGAGACGGTCCGTAGCGGCCCAGGAGGTATTGCACGATCGCCAGCGACTCCAAGACGATGGTGCCCTTGTCGTCCAGCGCCGGGATTTTCCGCAGAGGATGGATTTCGGCATAAGCCTCGTCGCCGGCCGGGCGCGAGTCGAACTTCACGGGCACGATCTCGTGCGGCAGACCCATTTCCTGCAACAGCCACAACACCCGGATCGAGCGCGTGCGCGGTGCGTGATAGACGCGAATTCCTGATGTATCGGCCATGGCCGGTCTCCCCTTTATCGCTATGTGTCTTGTCCTACCGTTCCACGGCGATCTTGCGCCGCCGTGCTGAATTTCAGCATGTCACAGATACAACTCTGTCGCGCACGTGGGATAGTGTCTCGCGACATTTTCCGGAGACACCCATGCTGAAGCGCCTCATTCCCTCCCTCCTCGTCCTGGCCGCCGCCTGTTCGCCGTCCTCTCCCTCGACCGCGGAAACCGGTCTGGCCGCGCCGGCGATCCAGCTCGACTGTTTCCGCGAGACCGGGGCCGCCATGCTCGCCGCACACCGCGCCGGCCCGGCGCCGGGCTATCCGGAAAACGCCCTGTCCACCCTCCGCCGCCTTGCCGAGCTGGGCGTGCTCTATGCCGAGATCGATGTCCGCCGCTCCGCCGATGGCGTGCTCTTCCTGCTGCATGACGACACGCTGGACCGCACGACGACCGGAGCCGGCTCCCTGGACGGTCTCGCCTGGGAGGCGCTCTCCGGCACCTCCCTGCGCGATCTGGACGGCATGATTGTAGAGGACACCATCCCGACGCTGGCAGATGCCCTGACGGTGGCGCGTGAGGCCGGCCTTGTGCTCAATCTGGATCTCAAATCCGTCTCCCCTGAAGAGATCGTCGGCTTTGTCCACGACCACGACGCGCGCGATGAAGTCGCCATCATCGCCTATTCCATCGACCAGGCCGCCGCGATCCACGCCCTCGATGACGGCCTCCTCCTGTCCGCCCCCAATGACCCCGCCGCCCTGAGCGCAGCCGGCGCCAATCTTGACGCCGTCTATATCTGGACCGGTGTCGGTGCCGCGGACGCCAACCAGGACGCCCGCCTCGCCGAAGCCGGACTGGAAACCTCTGCCGGCCTGTTCAGGCTCGAGAATGGCGATCCCGCCGTTTACCAGACGGCCGCAGCAGCCGGCGTGGAACTGCTGTCGATCGACGATGTCGATACGGCCGTGGTCGCGCTGGGCGGTGCGGACGCGCTGCAGGCACAGATCGCGGCCTGTCCGGCTCAATAGCCTCCGCTCTGGTGTTTCACGGGAAACATCCTATCTGACAGGGTGTTGACACGGGAGCACGCGCGATGAGTATCCAGGCAATCCGCATTCACGAGACCGGCGGACCAGACGTGATGCGTCTGGACACCATCGATCTGGCCGAGCCGGGACCGGGTCAGGTTCGCGTGCGCCACACGGCCATCGGCGTCAATTTCATCGACACCTATCATCGCTCCGGTCTCTACCCCCTGCCCCTGCCCAGCGGGATCGGCCTGGAAGCCGCCGGCATCGTCGAGGACGTCGGCGACGGCGTGACAACGCTGAAGGAAGGCGACCGGGTCGCCTATGGATCGGGGCCCATCGGCGCCTATTCCCAGGCTCATATCCTGCCGGCCGGACGCGTCGCCAAAATCCCCGATGGCGTCAGCGACGAGCAGGCGGCGGCCCTCATGCTGAAGGGCATGACGGTGCGCTATCTCTTCAAGGACACCTATGCGCTCAAGGCCGGCGACACGATCCTCTTCCATGCCGCCGCCGGCGGGGTCGGCCAGATCGCCTGCCAGTGGGCGGCCGATATGGGGGTCACGCTGATCGGCACGGCCGGCAGCGACGAGAAATGCGAGATCGCGCGGCAGAAGGGCGCGGCGCATGTGATCAATTATTCCCGCGAGAATGTCGTCGAGCGTGTCCGCGAGATCACCGAAGGACGCGGCGTGCCGGTCGTCTATGACGGGGTCGGCAAGGATACGTTCGAGATGTCGCTGGACTGTCTGGCACCGCGCGGTCTTCTCGCGACCTTCGGGAATGCGTCCGGACCGGTGACCGGCGTCAATCTGGGCATCCTCACCCAGAAGGGCTCGCTCTATGTCACCCGGCCTTCGCTGATGCATTATGTGGCGTCAGACGAAGACCTCGCCGCCAACACCGCCGATGTCTTCGACGCCGTCGCCCGCGGCGCCATCTCGATCGACATCAACCAGCGCTATGCCCTGGCCGACGCCCGAAAGGCGCATGAGGATCTGGAGGGGCGGCAGACGACGGGTGCCAGCGTGCTGGTGCCGTAGGAAATACCGGGACACTATTGTCATCCCGGCGTCTGTTCAGCTATCGCTCAAATCGAGCCTGGTTCCGGCCGCAAGCGAGCGTATAAACCCCGGCCCTGCGGCCCGCCTGCGCGGGCCATACGGCCGGGATGACAATTTCGGCAGGTGCAGACCTACGTATTCATCGAGTCGAAGAATTCGTCGTTGGTCTTGGTCTGGCGCAGCTTGTCGAGCAGGAACTCGATCGCGTCCTGGGCGCCCATCGGGTTGAGGATGCGGCGCAGGACGTACATCTTCTGAAGCTGGCTGCGGTCAACGAGGAGTTCCTCTTTCCGCGTACCGGATTTGAGGATGTCGATCGCCGGGAAGACGCGCTTGTCGGCGACCTTGCGGTCCAGCACGATTTCCGAGTTACCCGTACCCTTGAACTCTTCGAAGATCACTTCGTCCATGCGCGAACCGGTATCGATCAGCGCCGTGGCGATAATGGTCAGCGAGCCGCCATGCTCGATATTCCGCGCAGCACCGAAGAAGCGCTTCGGCCGCTGCAGGGCGTTGGCGTCGACACCACCGGTCAGCACCTTGCCCGAAGACGGGACGACCGTGTTGTAGGCGCGGCCCAGACGCGTGATCGAGTCCAGCAGGATGACCACGTCGCGGCCGTGCTCAACCAGGCGCTTGGCCTTCTCGATCACCATTTCGGAGACCTGGACGTGACGCGTGGCCGGCTCGTCGAAGGTCGAGGCGATCACCTCGCCCTTCACCGTGCGTTGCATGTCGGTGACTTCCTCCGGGCGCTCGTCGATAAGCAGCACCATGAGGTAGCAGTCCGGGTGATTATTCTCGATGGAGTGGGCGATGTTCTGCAGGAGGACGGTCTTACCGGTCCGCGGCGGCGCGACGATCAGGCCGCGCTGGCCCTTGCCGAGCGGCGCGACGATATCGATCACCCGGCCCGAGCGATCCTTCACCGTCGGATCCTGCGATTCCATCACGAAGCGGCTCTCGGGATAGAGCGGGGTCAGATTGTCGAAATGCACCTTGTGACGGGCGCTTTCGGGATCCTGGAAATTGATCGAGGAGACCTTCAGGAGCGCGAAATAGCGTTCGCCATCGCGCGGGCTGCGGATCTCGCCCTCAACCGTATCGCCGGTGCGCAGGCCGAATTTGCGGATCTGGGTCGGCGAGACATAGATGTCATCGGGGCCGGCCAGATAGTTGGATTCCGGCGAACGCAGGAAGCCGAACCCGTCCTGGAGGACTTCCATCACCCCGCCGCCATGGATTTCCACATCCCGTTCGGCGAGCGCCTTGAGGATGGCGAACATCATGCCCTGCTTGCGCAGGGCCGAGGCGTTCTCGATCTCCAGGGCCTCGGCGAACTGCAGGAGTTCGGTCGGCTTCTTTTCCTTGAGATCCTGCAGAGTCATCCGCTCCAGGCCTTCGAGCGGGGCGGGCAGGGAAGTTTCGTCGGTCATGATGGGTCTATCTGTCAGACATTACAGGCGACCATCCCGGAACCGGGAGCTGTCGCGTTCAAACAATAGGCGTGCCGGTTACCCGGAAACGACCTGTGACATGTGGAATGGGCTGGCGCGTCGTCGGACCAATGTCCTGCGCCACGCAAAGAAAGGATCCATAAGAGGAGTTACGCAAAGCCTTGCCACGCCTTGCCATCCCCGTCAAGCACAAGCGCGGAACGCTGCGCTATTTCAGCGCCACCACCGCGATCGGCACGATGAAGAACGCCAGCAGGAAGGGCACTTCGTTGAGCATGCGATAGCGCTTGTCCGACCAGTCATTGGTGCCTTCGGCAAACAGGCGGCTCCGCTTGGAATAGACGCCATGCATGGCAGACATGGCCAGCACGAGTGCAAACTTGGCCATCCAGGCCCAGTGCAGGAAGATCGTCCAGCCGCCGGCGCGCTCGGCATTCGACCAGACCAGCAGCAGGCCGAACAGCCAGGTCGCGATCATCGCCGGATTCATGATGCCCTTGAGCAGGCGGCGTTCCTGGATTTTCAGCGTCTCGTCCAGCTCGCCGCCCGGCTGGGCGCCGCAGTGATAGACGAAAAGCCTCGGCAGATAGAGCATCGCCGCCATCCAGGCGATCACCGCCAGGATATGCAGGGCCCGCAACCAGTCATACGCTGCCGCCAAGATCATGCTGTTTCCAATTCCCCGTTCCGGCAGGGACATCCGGACCATTCTGCCGGACAGATCCGCCCGCCCGTATCGCATCGCGGACCGGGCGCCCCCGCCAGGGCAGATTTCACCAATGTCGCCAGGGATTCAATGAAAACAGCATCCAGACCCAGCGCCGGCACGCGGACATAGGATGTCACACCGTGCTCGCGGGCTAGATCGCCATATTCCTCGTCGAGCTCGACCAGCGTCTCGATATGTTCAGAGACAAAGGCAATCGGGCTGAGAAGAATGTTCCGGCCGTCCTTCGCAGCGCCCTCGATCGCCTCTTCGGTCGACGGCCCGATCCATTCCAGCGGTCCGACCCGGCTTTGATAACACACCTGCCAGTCCGGGAATTCCGGCATCTGGCGCATCACAGCCTCGACGGTCTGTTCGACCTGCCACTGATAGGGATCGCCATCCTCGATCACCTTCTTCGGCAGGCCGTGGGCCGAGAACAGCAGACGGACATTGTCCGGCCGGCCCGCCTTCTCCCAGGTCTTGCGGATCAGCGCGGCGTGCGCATCCACAAAGGCCGGCTCGGTGGGATAGCAGCACACCGTGCGGGTTTCCGGACCGCCCGCCTCGCGCCAGCGCTTCAGCGAACTCGCCGTCGTCGTGGTGGAGAATTGCGGATAGAGCGGCAGTAGCACGCACTCATCCGGCGACCAGGCCGAGACTTCCTCCGCCACATCCTCGGTCAGCGGATGCCAGTAGCGCATCGCCGGCCAGACACCGATCTCGTGATCGGGAAAAGCCGTCTCCAGCTCGGCCTTCAGCGCTTCAGCCTGCTTGCGCGTCTCCGGCAAAAGGGGCGAGCCACCGCCCATCTTGGCGTAATTGGCTTTTGCTTCCTTCGCCCGCGTGGTCGAGATCAGCAGCGCCAGCGCTTCACGGATCAGGCCGGGCGCGCGGATAATCGCCGGGTCTCGGAAGAGATTGCGCAGGAAGGGACGAACATCGTCCGGGCCGTCCGGGCCGCCCAGATTGAACAGCACGACAGCCAGCTTGCGGCGCGCATCACCCATGGCGCTCTCCTGTTTCAGGCCCGCTCCCGGATGCATGCCAGCAATTCATGGACATGCGCAACCGGGACATCGGGCGTAATGCCGTGACCCAGGTTGAAGATATGGGGCCGTCCCGACCAGCTATCCAGCAAACGCTGCGTTTCACTGCGCAAAGCCGCACCGCCCGCGCGCAATGCCGCCGGATCGAGATGGCCCTGGACCGGCATGCCCTCGGGCAGCATCGACTGGGCCCAGGCCGGATCCATACCGGTATCGAGCGCCACGGCCGTAATGCCGGTCTCGCGGGCATAGCGGGCGTAGAAGGCCCCGGCCCCGCGCGGAAACCCGATGATCGGCACCGTCACACCGGCAGCGCGCACCTTGTCGACAATCCGCCTCGTCGGCCGGATCACGACCCGCTCGAACAGAGGTTCCGGCAGGCCTTCCGCCCAGCTGTCGAAAATCTTGAGCACCTCGGCCCCGGCCTCGGCCTGCATGACCAGGTATTCCGCCGTCGCATCGGCGATCCGGTCCAGCATGCCATCAAAGGCTTCCGGATGTTGCCAGGCCGCGACGCGGGCGGAAAACCGGTCCTTCGACCCGCCGCCCTCGACCATGTAGGTTGCGACGGTCCATGGGGCGCCGGCAAAACCGATCAGCGTCGTCTCTTCGGGAAGTTCAGGCGCAACCCGGCGCAGGGTCTCACCGACCGGCGCCAGCACCTCGCGGGCACGCTCCGGCGTCAGCGTCTCGAACGCCAGCGGATCGAAGGGTTCCAGCTTGGGACCTTCGCCCGTGACGAACCAGACCTTGCGGCCCAGCGCGATCGGGATCAGCAGGATGTCGGCAAACAGGATCGCTGCATCAAAACCGAACCGGCGGATCGGCTGCAGAGTCACTTCCGCGGCCAGATCGGGCGAGAAACAGAAATCGATGAAGTTCTTTGCCCGGGAGCGAACCTCCCGGTACTCGTCGAGATACCGGCCGGCCTGTCGCATCAGCCAGACCGGAGGCGGGGTGCGCGTCTCTCCGGAGAGGACAGCGAGCATCGGCTTTTTCGAAGTCAGTGTCATACCGCCTGATTAGGCATCTGCGGGCTTTCGATCAATGCGTCCTTTTCACCAGCCCCTTTTCCCTCCCAAAACCATTTAATTGAATTGATGTGATTGTAGGGCCGTGAATCGTGTGGGCGAATACGGTTATACCGTTTTGCCGGATATCCCCGTCCCCGGCGCGATATCCACATCCCGACCGAAAAGGCGGGATTGAAAACCGAAATTATCTTTCAAAACCAATATAGTGAATACATATCCTGAAAGAACATCGTGTCGAAAACCTGATCGACCCTGTGAATTGGCGATATTCCTGAACAGGCTTGTTCACAGCCTCCAGCGTGTGGAAAGAGGTGTTGGTTCTGCCGGGTAACACCCGGTACTACTCACAGGGCGGGAAATGACGGGCCAAATTGTGGCCGGTTTTCCCAATTTGTTAACAGATCGTAAACGCGATCGAGGGGCAAAAACGCGCCATGACCGTTCCGCCATCCACACGCTTCGAAACTTGTTTCCACATCCATATGGTGTCGGATTCAACCGGTGAGACGTTGATGGAGGTCATGCGCGCCTCGGTCGCGCAGTTCGAGGGCACGCATCCGCTGGAGCATTTGTATGCCCTGGTGCGCTCGTCGCGGCAGATGGAACGCGTGTTCGAGGAGGTCGAGGCCTATCCCGGCGTGGTGATGTACACCATCGTCAATGCCGACCTGCGCCGGGAGCTGGAAACCCGTTGCGCTGAACTCGGCGTGCCGGCCATTGCCGTCCTCGATCCGATGCTTGCCACGCTGAGCACCTATCTTGGCCGGCCTGTCGCCAGCCGTGCCGGGGCCCAGCGCTCGCTCGACGCCGAATACTTCCGCCGCATCGACGCGCTCAACTATACAATGGCGCATGATGACGGCCAGGGCGATGACTATGAAGCGGCCGATATCGTGCTGCTGGGCGTCAGCCGCACCTCGAAAACACCCACCAGCGTCTATCTCGCGCATCGCGGCTATCGCGCGGCGAACATCCCGCTGGTCAAGGATGTGCCCCTGCCCGAGGCGATCTTCAAACTGCGCAATCCGCTCGTTGTCGGCCTCACCGCCTCGCCCGAGCGCATCGTGCAGATCCGCCGCAACCGCCTGCTGAGCCTGAACGAGGATCGTGATACCGACTATATCGACGACTTCGCGGTGCGCGATGAAATCCTTTATGCCAAGCGGCTTTACGCCAAGCACAAATGGCCGACCATCGATGTCACCCGCCGCTCGATCGAGGAAACGGCCGCCAAGATCATCAATCTCGTCAACGAAAAGCGCGCAGCCAAATCATGACCGAATTCGTCCTCGCTTCCGGCAGCCAGATCCGCCGCCAGATCCTCGACAATGCGGGCATCGACTTCTCGGTCGAAAAACCCGATGTCGACGAGAGCGCGATCAAGGACCAGCGCCGCGAGCTTTCGCCGGCGGAGATGGCGCTGGTTCTGGGCAAGGCCAAGGCCGAAGCGGTGTCGCGTGGCCGGCCGCGTGCCCTCGTTCTGGGTGCCGACCAGACGATGGAACTCGATGGTGCCCTGCTCGACAAACTGCCGGATGCCGCCCTGGCACGCGACCGTCTTATGGCGATGCGCGGCCGCGCGCATCAGCTGCATTCCGGCCTGGCGCTTTACCGCGGCGGTGAATGTGTCTGGCAGCACCAGCAATCCTCCACCCTGCATGTGCGCGCCTTTTCCGACGCGTTTCTCGACGACTATCTCGAGCGCGCCGGTTTTGCCCTGACTGCCAGCGTCGGTGCCTATGCGTTCGAAGGTCTGGGCGCGCAATTGTTCGAGAAGATCGAAGGCGATTACTACGCCATTCTCGGCCTGCCGCTCCTGCCGCTGCTGGATGCGCTGCGCGAATTCGACGTGATCCCGGCATGATGGACGGGCTGACAGGCCGCGCGGTCTTCGCCGGTGTGGCGGGCGATCCGGTCGCGCACTCGCTGTCGCCCCGGCTGATGGGACACTGGATCCGCACGCTCGGACTGGACGCCGCCTATCTGCCGTTTGCCGTGCCGCCTTCAGGTTTCGAGGCTTTTGTGCGCGGGCTGGCGCTTACCCAGGCAAGCGGGCTGAATGTCACCCTCCCGCACAAGGAAGCCGCCCTTGCCCTGGCCGACCGGGCGACACCGGCTGCGCGGGCCATCGGGGCGGCCAACCTCCTGACATTCCACGAAGACGGAATTCTCGCTGACAACAGCGATGCAGCCGGCTTTCTTGCTGCGCTCGAACCCGCTGAACCCGACTATACCGGCTCGACAGCCCTTGTACTCGGCGCGGGCGGAGCGGCGCGGGCGCTGGTCCATGCGCTGGTGACATCGGGTGTCAAAAACCTGCTCATTTCCAACCGGACTGCCGACCGGGCCCGGGCGCTGGCGGCTGAACTTGCCCCCGACGCGGAAGTTGTCGCCTGGGAAGACCGCGATGCAGCGCTCGCCGAGGCGGATATCGTCGTCAATGCGACGGCGCTTGGCCTGAAGGGCGAGAACGATCTCGTCATGGACTGGGCGAAGGCCCGGACCGGCGCGATCGTCTTCGACAGTGTCTACACACCGCTTGTCACGGGTTTCCTCGGCGGGGCGAGGCAGGCCGGTCTGAAAACCATTGACGGGCTGGACATGCTGATCGGCCAGGCCCGGCCCAGCTTCCGGGCCTTCTTCGGCCAGGATGCGCCGGCCGATCCGCCGGTTCGTCCTGTCCTGCTTGAAGCCCTGGGAGCCCGCCCATGAAAATCATCGGTCTGACAGGCTCGATCGGCATGGGAAAATCGGCGACAGCCAGGCTGTTCCGCGAGGCCGGTATCCCGGTCTTCGATTCCGATGCCTGCGTGCATGCGCTCTATGATGCCGGCGGCGCGGCCATCGGGCCCGTCGAAGCCGCTTTTCCCGGTTCGCTGGCCGAAGACGGATCGATCGACCGGGCGCGTCTTTCCAGGCAGCTGAACGAGAATCCGGACGGGTTTGCCCGGCTGGAAGCCATCGTGCACCCTCTCGTCGCCGAAGCCCGGCAGCACTTTCTCGATGCGGCGTGGAAAGACGGTGCCGATATCGTGATCCTGGACGTGCCGCTGCTGTTCGAGACCGGCGGTCATGAACATGTCGATGCGGTGATTGCCGTACATGCACCGCACCATGTCCGCCGCGAACGCGTGCTGCAGCGGCCCGGCATGACGGAAGACAAGCTGGCAGCCATAATCGCGCGGCAGACACCTGATTCGGTGAAGCTGGAAAAAGCGGACTATATCGTTGAAACATCGGGAGGTTTCGACGATGCACGTCAGCAGGTTGGCAAGATCATTGCGGCTCTGCGCGCCAGCTAGACATTCCGGCCGGCGGGCAAGCGGCCGACAGCCAGAGAGGTCCAGGGGCGGACATGCGGGAAATCGTCTTCGATACGGAAACCACGGGTCTTGATCCGAATACCGGCGACCGGGTGACCGAGCTGGGCTGCGTCGAGGTGATCGACTGCATCCCGACCGGCAAGACCTATCACGCCTATGTCAATCCGCAGCGCTCCATCCCCAAGGAAGTGATCGAGATCACGGGGCTGACGGCGGAATTCCTCGCCGACAAGCCGCTGTTCGAAGAGATCGCCGAGGACTTCCTGGCCTTTGTCGGCGACGCCGTCCTGGTCGCGCACAATGCGCCCTTCGACCGCGGCTTCATCAATATGGAGCTCGCCCGGCTCGGCCATCCGATTTATCCGGAAGACCGGTTCAAGGACACGGCCCGCATCGCCCGCGCCAAGTTTCCCGGTTCCTATGTTTCGCTGGATGCGCTGTGCAAGCGGTTCGAGATCTCGCTCGACACGCGTGACAAGCACGGCGCCCTGATCGACGCGCTGCTGCTGGCGGAGGTTTATCTGGAACTGACGGGCGGCCGCACCCGGGCGCTCGACCTGTCGGGCCGGCATGCCTCAGCGGACGGCAAGGTGACGTTTCCCGCGCGTGCGCCGCGGCCGCAGCCGCTGGTCTCGCGCGTGTCCGACGCAGAGCGCGCCGCCCATGCCGCCTTTATCGACGAGCTGGGTGACGACGCGCTCTGGAAACGTCTGTCGAACGTCTAGCGGCGTCGCGTCAGTTCGACGCGGCCGGATCGCCATTGCCATTGGTGTCGGCGCCCGGAACGGCGGCGGCACGCTTGGCCAGCTGCTGGCGATAGAGGCTGGCGAAATCCACCGGATCCAGCATCAGCGGCGGGAAATTACCGTCGCGCGTAGTGTCGGCCAGGATGCGGCGCGCATAGGGGAAGATCATGCGCGGGCATTCGATCAGCAGGAAGGGCTCGCGCTCGGCGTCCGGGATATTGGCCATCTGGAACAGGCCGCCATAGGACAGTTCGGCGATGAAGACGACGCTGTCTTCTCCGGCTTCGGTCTTGCGGCTGGCGCGTGCATTGATCACCAGAAGAACTTCAAACGTATCGTCGCCGACACTGCGGGCGCGCACGTCGATCGAGAGGTCGATGCCGGGGGCCGGCTGACCCGGACGCAGCGTGTCCGGAGCGCCGGGATTCTCGAAGGACAGGTCCTTCACATACTGCGCCAGCACGCGAAGCTGCGGCTGGGCGGGTGTCTGGTTGTCGGTCGGCGTGGACGGTGCGTCGGTCATTTAAGTCCCCGGATGAGCCCCGGTTCGGGCAAGGTGAATGTCGGACCCTTCAACAGGGCCGTACTGAAACAAGGCGGGCCCGTTAACATGCGGGCCTGCCTGCGGCAAGCTGGCAGCACCACAGCGCAGAGGCTGACGTGACCGCCAATCCGGCCTATATCTAGGGACTGGACCTGTTGCTTGCCCAGTCTGGCGGACCTTGATGATCGAACTCCTCTCGACCCTTATCTTCGGTGCCATAGCCGTTTTCTTCGCCATCCGCCTGTATTCAGTGCTCGGACGGCGCGAAGGCCATATGGAAGCGCCAGCCCCCCGGGATGTCGAAACCCGCAAGGACCTGGCGTCGGATAGCGCCACGCATCTGCGCCCGGCCTTCGAGGGACCGGCCGCTGCGGGCCTGGAAGCCATTGCCGCCGCCGATACCAGCTTCGACCCGGCGCGCTTCCTGGAAGGCGCCCGCGCCGCCTACGAAATGATTGTCGAGGCCTTTGCGCGGGGCGATCGCGATACGCTCAAACCGCTGCTCGCGCCGGCCGTCTACGACCGCTACGAGGCGGCCATTGCCAAGCGTGAGACGAAGGGCGAGACCGTGCGCACGGAGATCGAGCGCATCCGTTCGGCCGAGATCACCGAGGCGGACCACACCGATCACGTCGCGACGATCAAGGTGCATTTCGATGCCGAGATCGCGACCGAGACCCTGGATGCCAGTGGCAAGTCCGTCGCCGGCGACTTCAATCGTCTCTCGACGGTGCATGAGGACTGGGTCTTCCAGCGCCGCACGGATGACAGCAATCCGAACTGGGTGCTGACCCGTGTCGCTTCGGCCTAGACGCCGGCGGGCACCCTGGACGGCCGCGGCCGGTTGTCTGCTGCTGATCGCCTGCCAGCCGGAGCCTGAACCCGCGCCGCAGCCGGACGAACCGCCGGCGCCGGTCCCCGACACGCTCGACTTCCTGCCCGCCAGCTGGGATGTACTGCCCGGCTGGGCAGAGGCTGATCTCGCCGACGCGCAATCGGCCTTCCTGCGCAGTTGTGAACGCCTGCGGGTGCGCGATGCAGCCGCGCCGCTCAGCGAACGGGCCGCTTGGGCCGGAACGGTCGCCGACTGGCGCGAAGCCTGCACCCAGCTCGATGCGGTGGAGTCCGGCACGGCGCCGCTGCAGCCGGTCTTCGAGGCCGTGTTCACGCCGGTGCGCGTGGTCGCAATCGAGCCGGAGAGCGGGACCGAGGCGCAAACCGGCATGATGACGGGTTATTATGAGCCTTTCGTCCATGTCCGCCCGGAAGCCGGGGACGGATTTACCCAGCCTTTGCGCCGTCGGCCGGACGATCTCGTCACCGTCGATCTGGGCCGGTTCGATCCGGCCCTGGCCGGGCGCCGCATTGTCGGTGAGGTGCGTGGCGGTGAGCTGGTGCTCTACAAGGATCGCGGCGAGATCGAACGCCAGGATGCCGGCGAGATTTTCGCCTGGGGCCGTCCGGCCGATGTCTTCTTCCTGCAGATCCAGGGCTCCGGCCGGCTGGTCTGGCCCGACGGTCATCAGGAGCGTGCCGCCTTTGCCGCCCATAATGGCCTGCCTTACCGCTCGATCGGCCGTGAACTGATCGAGCGGGGCGAGCTGGAGGCGCATGCGGCGTCGAAGGCCGGGATCGAGGCCTGGCTGGCGGAGAACGGTCCGCAGGCAACGGCCGAGCTCTTCGCGGTCAATCCGCGCTATGTCTTCTTCCAGACCCAGAGGCTGGACGATCCTTCGATCGGTCCGTCCGGTTCGGCCGGCGTGCCGCTGACGCCGATGGCCTCGATCGCGGTCGACCCGTCCCAGCATGCCTATGGCGTTCCGGTCTGGCTGAGTGCCGACCTGCCCGAGCTGGGTCCCTGGTCCGGCCTGGTCGTGACCCAGGATACCGGCGGTGCGATCACGGGTCCGCTGCGGGTGGACTTTTTCTGGGGCTGGGGCGAGGCGGCGGAGCGCCGGGCCGGCTCGACGCGGGCGCAGGCGGAATGGGTGATGCTGTTGCCGCACACAGTGGTTGCACGCCTGTTCGCCGAACGCCCGCCTGCGTGACCGCCAATGAAGGGCAAGCGGACAATACGGCCCGAGGAGCGCGCGCTCTGGCGGAAGGTGGCCCGCTCGGTGACCCCGCTCGATGATGCCAAAAAGCAGTCACTTGAGCACGACGAAGAGCCCCCATTGGTGCCCCCTTCGAGCGACATTGATGCCCCGTCCGGTGACATGCCCGCCCGCAAGCCGGACAGGCCGCTGCCGCAGCGCCATGCCTATCGCGATCCGGCCACCCATCGCCCGCCCGTCCCGCACGATCGCTCGACGGAAAAACGTGTACGCCGGGGACGGGTGGAGATCGATGCCCGCCTCGACCTTCATGGCCTGACCCAGGACCAGGCGCTGTCCTCGCTGCGCCATTTTATCACGATGGCCCACAGGGGGGGATATCGCACCGTTCTGGTGATCACCGGCAAGGGGCTGAAGACCCGTGAGCGCGATGCCGAGCCCTGGGATTATGTCGAGGAGCCCGGCGTGCTGCGCCGCAAGCTTCCGGAATGGCTGGGCAGCCCGGAATTCCGTCAGCAGGTGTCAGGAATAGCGCCCGCCCATATCCGCCATGGCGGCGGTGGCGCCTTCTATGTGACGCTGCGGGTGCACCCGAAGGCATGAGACAGGCAGGGCGATGAGACGATTGACCGAGAGCGACTGGATCCGGCTGCGCGAGGCGGTCTGGCGGGACCTGCCCTTCGCGCCGCCTTTCCAGCGCAAGGATCGGCAGGCCGCCTTGCCGGAGCCTGCTGAGTTCGAAACCGACGTGACCTATCTCGGCGACTGGGACGAGGGGCTTGATCCGCTCGACACGCTGGAATGGATCCGGGTCCGGCCGCGCCGGCTGCGCTCGCGCGGCCGTCTCGTCGCGCCCGAGATGCTTGATTGCGAGACGGAATTCCTGGCCCTTCTCGACCGCGAACGGATCACCTGGACCCGCCGTGGCGACTGCATCTGGATTTTCGCCGATCCCGACACCGGCGCGTTTTCCCCGCCGCAGACCGGGTCCTGAAAGAGATCGGCCTCAGCCCGCTTCGCCGCGGTGGACGATGTGGATCTTGTTGCCGTCGGGGTCGCGCAGATAGGCGCCGTAATAGTCCGGCCCGTAGTGCGGGCGCGGTCCGGGTGGACCCTCGCATACACCGCCGGCCGCCAGACCGGCGGCATGGGCGTCGTCCACCTGACCGGGGTCTGCGGCGAGAAAGGCGGTCATGCTGCCATTCCCTGACATGGCCGGGTCGCCATTGAACGGGCTGTAGACGTAAAAGCGCGGCAGCGGCTGGCCACGCCGGACCCAGCACAGCGCCGCCGGACCGCCATCGGGCTCGACCGTCCGGCGTTCCAGCCCCAGAACGCTTAGCACCGCATCATAGAAGCGGGCGCTGCGCGCGAGGTCGTTACTGCCAACCGTGACATGGCTGAACATCATCCGGCCGGGGCCCGGGACATGAGGATCCGGATGGCCGCGCCGCCGAACAGCAGGGCGAAGACGGCGCTGAAAGCGCGTTTGAGACGGGCATAGCCGCGCGCGACCGGCGGGACGGCGAAGAGGATCGCATAACCGCAGAAGACCAGCCCGGCGAGCATGCCGAGCGCGGTCACGATGAGGGCAAGTTCGGACAGGCCGGCATCCGCCGGCAGGCCGAGGGAATACAGCGCGCCGAAAAAGAACACTGCCTTGGGATTGGTCAGATGGATCAGCAGGCCCCGGCGGAAGGATGCGGCCGGTGTGTCCGGAACGGTCCGCTTGTCAGCCAAGGCAGCCGGGGTTTGCCGCTGCAGCGCGGTGCGGGCCGATCTGATTGCCAGATAGAGGAGATAGCCGGCGCCGAGATAGCGCACGAGGGTGAAGGCCCAGGCATGGCTGGCCATGACGACGCCCAGCCCGGCCGCAGCCAGCAGCGACCAGCTCACCGACCCGGTTGTCACCCCGGCGGCGAGGGCAAGCCCGTTCCGCCGGCCCTCCTGCATGGAGGCAGCAGCAATCGCCAGCGTGGCCGGACCCGGGCTGGCCATCACCAGCAAGCCTGCACCCAGAATACCCGCCAGCGAAACATCCATGCCGCGAGCCTTCCCGTGTCAGAGAATGAATTTCGACAAATCGGCATTCTTGGCGAGTTCGCCGACATGTTTGGCGACATAGGCCTCGTCGATCGTGATCGTCTCGCCGGAGCGGTCGGAGGCGGTGAAGGAGACCTCCTCCACCAGTTTTTCCATCACGGTCTGCAGCCGCCGTGCGCCGATATTCTCGACGGTCGAATTGACGTCGGCGGCCAGCTTGGCCAGCGCTTTCACGGCGTCCTCGGTGAAGTCCAGCGTCACGCCTTCCGTACCCATCAGCGCGGTGTACTGCTTGATCAGATTGGCTTCCGGCTCGGTGAGGATGCGGATGAAATCGGCCTCGGTCAGCGCGGACAGCTCGACCCGGATCGGCAGGCGGCCCTGCAATTCGGGCAGCATGTCCGAGGGTTTGGCGACGTGGAAGGCGCCCGAGGCGATGAACAGGATATGGTCGGTCTTGATGGCCCCGTGCTTGGTGGCCACCGTCGTGCCCTCGATCAGGGGCAGAAGATCGCGCTGCACGCCCTCGCGGGAGACATCGCCGCCGCGGGCGTCCGAGCGCGCGGCGATCTTGTCGATCTCGTCGAGGAAGACGATACCGTCATTCTCGGCCAGCCTGATCGCCTCGGCGGTGATCTGGGCGTCGTCGAGCAGATTGTCGGCCTCTTCCTCGATCAGCGGCTCATAGGCATCCTTCACCTTCATGCGCACGGTCTTGGTCTTCTTCGGGAAGCCCTTGCCGAACAGTTCGCCCAGATTGAGCACGCCGGCCCCGCCCGAGGGCATGCCCGGAATGTCCAGCATCTGCACGGGCGAAGACGTCTCGGACAGCTGGATCTCGACATCCTTGTCGTCCAGCTCGCCGGCGCGCAGGCGCTTGCGGAAACTGTCCTTGGTGCTCTCCGAGGCGCCCGGGCCGACCAGCGCTTCGAGCACGCGGTTCTCGGCAGCCGTATGGGCGCGCGCCTTCACTTCCTCGCGCTTTTTCTCGCGCACCAGCGAAATGGCGATTTCAACCAGGTCGCGGGCGATCTGGTCGACATCGCGGCCGACATAACCCACTTCGGTGAATTTGGTGGCTTCCACCTTGATGAAGGGCGCCCCGGCCAGCTTGGCCAGGCGGCGGGAAATCTCGGTCTTGCCGACACCGGTCGGCCCGATCATCAGGATGTTCTTCGGCGTGACTTCCTCGGCGAGTGTCTCGTCCAGCTGCCGCCGCCGCCAGCGATTGCGCAGGGCGATGGCCACGGCCTTCTTCGCGTCGGACTGGCCGACGATGTGGCGGTCGAGTTCGGAGACAATTTCGCGTGGAGAAAAATCGGTCATCGATAGCTTTGCGTTGCCTGTTGGTCAGCATGATGTAATCAGGGCCATGGCTTGAAACCAGTCCCGAAAGGCAGAACGCCCATGAGCCGTCCCCGTTTCCACCTGGCTTTTCCCGTCAACGATATCGCCGAGGCGCGCCGCTTCTATGGTGGTCTGCTGGGCTGTCCGGAAGGCCGCTCGGCCGAGAACTGGGTCGATTTCGACCTTTATGGCCACCAGATCGTCGCCCATTACGCGCCGGACGAATGCACGCCGGCGCCCACCGGCGCGGTGGACGGCCACCAGGTGCCCTGCCGCCATTTCGGTCTTCTTCTGGACTGGTCCGACTGGGAAAACCTGGCGGAAAAATTCCGCGCTGCCGGCTTCGAATTCGTCATCGAACCCTATGTCCGCTTCGAGGGCCAGCCGGGCGAACAGGGCACATTCTTCGTCCGCGACCCGGCCGGTAATGCTCTTGAATTCAAAACCTTCCGCAACGACGACCAGATTTTCGCGGCGTAGGGCTCGCTCTTCTTGTCATCCCGGATGGATGCCCCGCGCAGGCGGGGCGCAAGTCCGGGACCCATAATCCCGATGCCCATCCCGCTGCCACGGACATCGCGCCTGCTACGCGGCACAACGAGCGTATGGGTCCCGGCCCTCCGGCCTGCCTGCGCAGGCCATGCGACCGGGATGACACCGGAAGGGTGCGACGCATCAAGCGCTGCCTCAAACACGCTTTTCCCCGGGCTTTGTTCTTCCCCCGGACCCCGTTCCGGGGCCCGGCATACGAAGGCAACTGCGCTCAGTTCGTCAGCAATCACAGGCCCCGGCACAGGGCCGGGGGAAGTGTGCTTGGGGTGAAGGAGCTAGTTTTCTCCCCCCGCTGCCCCCAGCGCGGTGCGGGCTGTGCGGGTCATGGCGAGATTGATCTGCGGGTGGCAGAAATTTGCGCCGCGATCGGGGTGGCCGGTGGCGATCAGCCAGCCATACTCCAGCTTGGAGCGGCCGGTATTGTTGCGGCTCACCGCGACCAGGCCGGCGGCGCGGTCGATCAGCAGGTTCTGACCGCCCCAGCCCAGCGACCAGGCCAGCCCGTCATCGCTGTCGATCCACCAGGAATAGCCGAATGCGTCCACCGCCGCAGCGCCCTGCTCGCCGCGCATGTCGGCCAGTGGCTGCAGGCTTTCATGCACCCAGGCCTGCGGCACCACCTGTTCGCCGTCCCACACGCCATCCTGCAGGTAGAGCACACCGAAACGGGCCAGATCCCGCGCTGACAGGCGGATAATGTATTGGGGATAGTCGGATTCCGAATTGGCCTCGTAATAGACGTCTTGCGGCCGGAAATCCTGCATGCCCAGGGGCGTGGCGATCCAGCTGGCAAAGGCCTCGCCAATGCCCAGCCCGGTCTCGCGCTCCAAGATCGCGCCCAGCGTGTTGAAATCCCAGTTATTGTAGAAATAGAAGCTGCCGGGCGGATGGCTGCCGCGGCCTGGCCGGCCGTCGCGCTGGCCCTGCGTCTCGCCGCCGGCCTGCAGATAGATGCCGGAGCGGGAGGTCAGGAGATCCAGCACCGTTGCCGATAATTCCGTCTGCGTCAGCGGCGTGGCGCTCTCGTCGATCCCCAGATCGGCCAGGCTGGCCTGCGGATCGATCAGGCCGCGCTCGATCGCGATACCGAAAAGCGCGCTGAGCAGGCTCTTGCGCACCGAATGCGTATTGTAGCGCGTGGCATCCCGGCCCCAGACCCACAGCGGCGCCTCGCCGCGCGCCACGACCAGTGCCTCGCACGGATGCTCCGACCCGGCCTGCCAGTCCTGCAGCGCCGCCCGCACAGCGGCGGCCTCCGGCCCGCCATCGAGATCCGCTGCCGGTGTCGATGGAGATGGCGGCGCACACGCCACCAGCTGCCCGGCCCCAAAAACCGCAATCAGTACAGGAAACAGCGAACGCACCATCGAACCCCTCCGGACAAAACGCCGCGAACGCTACACGCAGGAGGGGAGCAAAAGAAGAGGCACGGTCCGGGTTTAGCGGGTGGAAAGCGCCGAAACTCTGTTTTCCCCGGACCTCGTTTTTCCCCCGGACCCCGTTCCGGGGCCCGGCACATGAAGACGTTTTGTGCTCAGTTCGTCAGCAATCACAGGCCCCGGCACAGGGCCGGGGAAAGTGTGCTTGGCGAATCTGCGCGACACAGCCGGCAACACTCTCCGCTGGCCTCCCCAATTCACCGCGGCTAGAGTGGCCGCAGGCACATCGGGGGATGGGTCGATGCGGGTGTTTCCTTGACGGGGAGATGACCCTTGACCAGACCATGCCTGACGCCCTTCACCCGGCGATTTTCGTTTGTCCGACTGGCCCTACCGGTGCTCGCCGGTGCGCTTGCCGCGACCTTTCCTGCCACGGCACCGGCGCTTGGACAGCAGGAGGATCTGCAGGCCCTGCTGTCGGCCCCTGTGGGGATCGAGCGCGCGGCGCCGGTCTCCGGCGTGCCCTTCCAGACGCGGGTGCGGAAATTCTATCTCGACGCGTCGGTGAACGGCGAGACGCATGAATTCATCTTCGATACCGGTTCGCCGACCATCCTGTCGCGCCAGCTTGCCGATGCGCTGGGGCTGGAAATTGTCGGCCGGAATACCGGTCGCGACGCCAATGGCACGCCGGTGACGATGGATTTCGCGATCATCGACCGGCTGACCCTGGGCGATGTCACCTTCACCCGCGTGCCGGTGCTGATCCATGACTTTTCCGGCCTGGCGACCGGGGCCTGCCTGATCGATGGCGGGGTGATCGGGTCGGAAATCCTGCCCGGCAGTGCCTGGCGGATCGATGCCGCGGCCGGCCGGCTTGAGATCGCCGAAAGCGCCGCCGCCCTGGCGCCGCTGGAGACAGCGCTGTCTGCCCCCCTTCATGATTTCGGCTATCCGCACGCGCCCGTACTCGACTATGCGCTGGGCGAGATCGCCGACAAGGCGCTGTTCGACACCGGCAGCGAGGAAGAGGTGGTGCTGTTCCACGAGGTTGCGGACAGCCGTCCGGCGCGGGCGCATATCGTGCGCGGATCGGTGGTTATCGGCGAGGGCAATGAAGGCGAAAGCGCGGGCGGACGGTCTGAAAACCGCGAACTGGTGCGCTTCTCGCTCGAGGACTTCCGCATCGGCGTGACCTCGCCCGGCCCTGTGCGGGCGACCACGCGCGCCGCGCCGCCCAGCCTGGTGGGTGCAGGGATGACGGACCGTTTCATCGTGACGCTGGACTATCCCGGCGCCGCCTTCACCCTGTCGCCGCGTGACGCGCCGGCGCCGGAACGGGTCGAACCGGGCTTTGCCCTGGCCTTTGCGGGCGATGGAGTCGAAGTGGTGCAAGTGTTCCAGGGCTCGCCGGCGGACGAAGCCGGCCTGCGCCTGGGCGACCGCGTGACGGCAATCGACGGGCGCGCGTTACGCAGTGACGGCTGTGAGGACGTGCTCTGGCTGATGTCAGAGTACAGCGAGGCCGATGGCGGGGCACTGACGGTGGATCGTGGCGGCGAAGCGGTGGTGATCGAAGTGCCGCCGGTGCGCTGAGGGGTTGGGGGGCGTTTCCTTCCCCTCATCGTGGGGGGAGAAGTACAACACCCGTTTTCCCCCTACCGCTCCACAGCGATCAGCGTGTCGTAGTCATACTGCGCCCGCAGGGCCTCGCTGATGCGTTCCAGGCGTTCAATAGCCGGGTGGCCGGAGCAACCGCGATACCAGCTCACATCCTGACGGCCATCCGTGCGGGTGATGGAGAGTTCATAGCCCGGCGCGTCGGTATGCCAGAGCGGGCAGGTGTCCTCGTCTGTGCGGCTGACCGAGACGGGCAGGCCGGCCGCATCCTCGCGCTCGAGCACGGCCGTCATGCGCGCGAAACTGCCCGCGTCCAGCGCGCCTGCGGTGCGCCCCTGCGTCCGCGTGTGGCTGCGCGCTTCGAGCACATAGCGGTCATCCGGCGTGACGGTAATCGTATAGGCGGGACAGAAACCGAAACAGGGCGTCTCGGTGATGCTGATCGCGCGATAGGCCACGGGTGCAGGCGGGTCTGCGGTGGCCGCACAGGCCGACAGGCCGGACGCCAGAAGCAGGGCGGAGAAAACGTGACGGATCATGGCAGCCTCGCGCAAACGTGCCGGAAACAAGCCGGCCATCAGGCCGGGCAATCCGGGCCGTTTCAAGGCCCGGCTCAGGGCCCGGCTCAGGGCCCCGTTCACGGTCAGCGCTCGCCGGCTTCCTGAAAGCCGGATTTCAGCGCCTTCTTCACCTTTTTCGGCCTGGCGCCGAACACGGCCTCGGCCCGCTCCAGCGCTTCGGCGGCCAGCGCCTCGCAGCGCGCCTCGACCCGCTCGATCGCGGCATCGGCTTCGGCCAGATCGTCCAGCCGGCGGGCGAGACGGGAAAGGTCGTGGTGCAGGCCGAGAAGGTCGGCCAGCGCATCGGTCTGCGACTTGCGGCGCTCCACCTCGTCCGGCCAGGCGCGCTTCAGCGCTACGGCCTGGTAGCGCCAGTCCTGGGTGCGTTTGCGCAGTTCGTGCAGGCGTTCGCCATCCGGTGCCGACTGCGCCTTGTCCAGCCGCTTTGCCGCGCGGCGATAGGTGCGCGCCATGCCGCGGGCGACCACATCCGGCACATCGTCCGGCGTGGGCAGGCCGGCCAGCGCCCGATCCATCTCGTCCAGCGCGCGCGCAGCCTGCCGGGCCGCCGTCGCGCGATCGATACGTTCACGGTCGGCCCGCGCCTGCGCCGCCAGTTCCGCCAGGGCCGGCCGCGCCGCTTCATCGTCGCAATCACGCACCATCGCGCGGGCCAGCTGTTCCAGGCTGTCGGCATCGCGCGCCTCGGCCAGCACATGCCCGGCACGCCGGGCGGCGGCATTGACCAGGCTGGCCACCTCGCGATCGCTCTCGCGCAGCAGACGCGCAATCGACCGGGCGCGCTTGATACTCTTGCGCGCCTCATGGACGGCCAGCAGCGGATCCTCACCCATCCGGTCGAGCGCCCGGCGGGCATTGGCGATCTCCAGGCGGACGAGTCGCGTCACGCCGGTCAGATCGTCTTCATTGCGCAGTTTCTCGGTCATGGGCGCGGCTTTATACGCAGTCGATGGCGAAGTCGTGACACCAACGTGCGCGAGCGCCTGCGCGTTCCCCGGACCGCCGCTTTTCTAGGCCGGCACGGCCAGCATCCGCCCCAGCGCGCGGGCCAGGGTCTCACCCATTTGCGGGCCCTGTTCGGGATAGAGATAGGGTTCGATCAGCTCGATCTCGATCAGCGCCAGCTGGCCATCGAGCCCGCGCAGCATGTCGACGCGCGCATAGAGCGGCTCGCCCTCGATACAGTCGAGCACCGAACGGGCCAGCGCCAGCTCGTCTTCGCCGGGCACATGGATTTCCTCGCGGCCGCCATATTCCGACTGCACGCGATAATCGCCGCTGGCCGGGATTTTCCGGGCACAATGCGAGAACTCGCCGCCGAAGAAGAGGAAGGCATATTCACCCTCCTCGGCCACGGCTGGCAGGAAGGGCTGGATCATGCAGTCCGCCGGCGGCAGGGCCTCGGCGGCCGGGACGGGCTCGCCCTTGCGGATCCGCGCCTGGCGCCAGGCGCCAGCACCCAGAACCGGTTTCACCACGATATCGTCGCAGTCCAGCGTCTCGAAGGCCGCCGCGATCGTGTCCGCCGTGGCGCGCTCGGCCCACACGGTCGGGATCATCGGCGCGCCGCGTTCGGCCAGGTCTTTCAGATAGGTCTTGCGGCTGTTCCAGCGCACCATGGGCAGCGGGTTGAACAGGCGCGTCGCCGCAGAAATCGCCTCCAGCTTGGCCATGAAGGCGTCCGGCTTTTCCATATAATCCCAGCAGGTGCCGATCATGACGCCGTCGAAAGTGGACGGGTCGAAGTCCGGATCGTCCCAGATCACCGGCACGAGGTCGAAACCGGCAGCCGCGCAGGCCGGCTGCAGCGCGGCGATCTCGAGCTCGTACTCGAAACAGTCGGCGCGGGCGGCAGGATTGTCGCGGAACATGCAGGCCGCGGTGAGAAAGGCGATACGGGTCATGGCGCGGGCTTTAGCAGAGCGGTGTCCGGCCGCAAGCCTTGTTCTCGCGCAGCGCTGCGGTTAGGTGTCACGTCTTAACCTGCTGTCTTTCAGCCACTGAACGGATTTTCCATGCCCCAAGCCCGTTTCGACGTGCTCGCCGTCGGCAATGCCATTGTCGACGTTCTCTCGCCGGCCAGCGACGAATTTCTCGCCGCCGAGGGCATCGCCAAGAATGCCATGACACTGATCGACGAGGACCGGGCGCGCACGCTCTATGCGCGCATGCAGCCGGGCAAGGAAGCCTCCGGCGGGTCTGCTGCCAACACGGTTGCCGGTGTTGCCTCGCTGGGCGGCAAGGCGGCCTATATCGGCAAGGTGGCCAATGACCAGCTGGGCGAGATCTTCACCCACGACATCCGCACGATCGGTGTGCATTTCGACACGCCGGCCCTGCAGGAAGGCCCCGCCTCGGGCCGCTGCCTGATCAATGTCACGCCGGATGCCGCACGCTCCATGTCGACCTTCCTGGGCGCCGCCGCCCTGGTGACCGAGGATGATGTGGAAGCCGGCGCCGACGCGCTCAAGGCTGCCGAGATCATCTATCTGGAAGGCTATCTCTTCGACCGCGAAGAGGCCAAGCGCGCCTATGTCGCCGCCGCCGAGATGGCTGCCGCTGCCAATCGCCGCACCGCGCTGACCCTGTCCGACGTGTTCTGCGTCGACCGGCACCGCGCCTCCTTCCGCCACCTCGTGGCCAATCACATCGATATCCTGCTGGCCAATGAGGCCGAGCTGCTGGCGCTGTACGAGACCGAGGATTTCGACACCGCCCTCAACGCCGTGCGCCAGGATGTGGCGATCGCCGCCGTGACGCGGTCGGAAAAGGGTGCCGTGATCGTCGCCGGTGACGAGACCGTGACCGTGGCGGCCGAACCGGTTTCGCAACTGGTCGACACGACGGGTGCGGGCGATCTCTTCGCCGCGGGCTTCCTTCTGGGCATCGCCCAGGGCCGGCCGCTGGCGGAAGCGGGTAAAATGGGGGCGATTTCCGCCGCCGAGATCATCTCCCACTACGGCGCACGTCCCGACTGCAGTCTGAAAGACCTCGCGGAAGAGGCCGGAATCGCCTTCGAGTAAAGGCGTTTCCGGTATTCGACTAAAAACTTAACGAAAAAACTCCGGCATTTTAACCACAATTCAAGTGCTTGGTGTCACCGTGATCCTTGAGAACGGGCGAGAAGGTCTTCTTGCCTGCGTATTTGGTGGTGAAAACGCGCTCCAGAACCGGAGCGCGCTCAGGGGTAGACATGGCACCCATCCGCAAAGCGGTGTCGCGGGTAATGCGTTCGCTGGTGATGAAGTTCACGCTGCTCACCGGCGCTCTTATCTTCGCGACCACACTCATGCTGATGACGCTGGAGAGCATTTCCGCGCAACGGGAAACACGTAACCTGCTGATCGACCGGTCTGTGGCTTCGCTGCAGACCACGGCGAGCCGGCTGGCCAACGCGGTGTCCGAGAACAATAACGGTTTCGTCGACCTGTATGTCGAGGAACTGATCGCCTCGCTGGGCGCGCAGGAAATGTACGTCCTCAACAATCGCCGCGAAGTGCTCGGCGAAGCCTATGACGACGATCGCGAACAGGGCCGCCTGCGCGCCGCCGACATGGCCGTCATGGCCCTGGGCGCCGGCGATCTGCGCTATTCCGTGCATGACGGCTTCCTGGAAATGGCCGCGCCGGTCTATACCGCCGAACGCCGCCTGGTCGGTGTCGTCTATGCCAAGCGCGAACTGGTCGAACTCGTTGCCTCGCGCAATGCGGCGATCCAGCGCCAGACGCTGATCGCGCTGTTCGCCCTGGGGATTTTCCTGCCGCTGGCCGCCCTCATCGTCGGCCGCGCCCTCAAGCCTGTGCAGACGCTGACCGATGCCGCGCGCCTGGCCTCGTCGAAAAATCTCGACATGCGCATCAATGTGAAGACCGGCGACGAGCTGGAAGTGCTCGCCAATGCCTTCAACCGCATGTTTGCGCGCCTCGACGGCAATCTCAAACGTATCCATCGCCTGGCCTATGTCGACCTGGTGACCGAGCTGCCCAATCGCGAGCGCTTCCGCAAGGAAACCGAGCGCGTGGCCCGCAAGGCGCTGGAAGAGGGCACGTCCGGTGCCGTGCTCTTCCTCGATCTGGACCGCTTCAAGCGCGTCAATGACAGTCTGGGTATCGGCGAGGGCGACCGCCTGCTGGAAATGGTCGGCCGCCGTCTGTCCGAGGTTGCCCGCGGCTGTGACATGGCCTCCGGCGGTACCGAAGAACCCTCCATGGTCGCCCGTCTCGGCGGCGACGAGTTCACCGTGCTGCTGCCGCAGATCGCCGACAGCGCCGACGCGGCCCGTGTTGCCAACAAGCTGGTCGATGCGATCCGCATGCCGTTCGAGATCTCCGGCCACCACGTCTTCCTGGGCGTGTCGATCGGTGTCGCCGTCTTCCCGCAGGACGGGGCTGACCCGGAAACCCTGATGCGTCATGCCGACCTCGCGATGGCCCATGCCAAACGCGCTGGCGGTTCGGCCGCGCAATTCTTCGAGCCGACCATGAACCAGTCCGCCTTCGAGCGCCTGGTGCTGGAAAACGAGCTGCGCGACGCCGTGCAGCAGGACCAGCTGGTCGTCTACTACCAGCCCAAAGTCCTGATGAAGGACGGCACCTGTGCCGGGGCCGAAGCGCTGGTGCGCTGGCAGCATCCGACGGCGGGCCTGCTGTCGCCGGGCGCCTTCATCGAGGCGGCCGAGGAATGCGGCCTGATCGGCGAGATCGGCGACTGGGTGCTGCGCGCCGCCTGCCGCGAAGCCGCCTCCTGGCGGGCCCGCGGGCTGGAAATTCCGGTCGCGGTCAATGTCTCGGCCATGCAGTTCGAACGCGAGGGCTTCTCCGACTCCGTGCTCGACGCGCTGCAGGCCGCCAATCTGCCGCCACACCTGCTGGAGCTGGAACTCACCGAGTCGATCGCGATGGAAAACCCGGAACGGGTGATCGAACAGGTGCAGCCGCTGCGCGATCGCGGTGTCAGCTTCGCCATCGACGATTTCGGTACGGGCCACTCCTCCCTGTCCTACCTGACGCGCATGCCGTTCGACGTGTTCAAGATCGACCAGTCTTTCGTGCGCGACATGGCGACCGACCCGCACGCCCGCATCGTCGTCGAGACGATCCTGGCCATGGCCAAGTCGCTGAAACTGGAAACCGTCGCGGAAGGCGTGGAAACCGCCGAGCAGATGAACATGCTGCGCGCCCAGGGGGCCACCCTGGCCCAGGGCTTCCTGTTCGGCCGGCCGATGCCGGGTGCCGATCTGGTGGAATTTGCCACCGATTCCAGCAGCGACCGCGCCGTCAACGAATAGCCGCGCCCGGCGTCCGGGACGCCCGATACGGCAAAGCCTGCTTGTCATCCCGGATGGATGCCCGGCCTTGTGCCGGGCGCAAGTCCGGGACCCATGGGCACGGTGCGTCTCCAGACAAATATCGGTCCCGGCAACGCGCCTGCTTCCGGCCAGCCGCGGCGTTTATAGGTCCCGGCCCTGCGCCCCGCCTGCGCGGGGCATTCGGCTGGGATGACAATTGCGGTTGGTTTCAGCAGACCCCGGGGGTTGATCCTGCCCGTCGCGTCGGCCACATCCTGTTCTCATCCTGATTGCGGAGAGACCGTCATGACTTCCCCGACCGACTATGCCGATGCCAGCCAGTGGCGGGGCACCACGATTGTCGCGGTCCGCAAGGCCGGCAAGCTGGTGGTCGCCGGCGACGGCCAGGTGTCGATCGGGCCGACCGTGATGAAGGGCAATGCCCGCAAGGTGCGCCGCCTGGCCGGCGGCAATGTCGTGGCCGGTTTCGCCGGCGCCACCGCCGACGCCTTTGCCCTGTTCGAACGCCTGGAAGCCAAGCTGGAACAATATCCCGGCCAGCTCGCCCGCGCCTGCGTCGAGCTCGCCAAGGACTGGCGCACCGACCGCTATCTCAGACGCCTGGAAGCCATGCTGATCGTCGGCGACAGCGTGGAAACCTATCTCCTGACCGGCGCCGGCGATGTGCTGGAACCGGAAGACGGCATCGTCGCTGTCGGCTCCGGCGGCAATTACGCCCTCTCGGCCGCCCGGGCCCTGTTCGACTACGAAGACGACCCGGAAGTCATCGCCCGCAAATCCATGGCCATCGCCGCCCGCATCTGCGTCTACACGAATGAAAACCTGACCGTGGAAGTGCTGGGGAGCGAATAGGGCAGCTCTCGTACTCAAGCACACTTTTCTCCTGCTCAAGCGCACTTTCCCTGGAACAAGTCCGGGGAAAGTGGTGAGGTTGGGGAAAATGGACCGTATTGGGGACGTGGTGAGGGTGTCAGGGGAAGCAAGGGCTCGCCCCGCTTGCGGGGGAGCTGTCCGCGTCAGCGGACTGAGGGGGCAACGCGAAGCGGTGCGGAGCGCGCAGCGCGCATCGGACTCACCCCCTTCGACCTCACCCGCTTCGCAGGGGAAGCCCTTCGCCTCAAACCCCTTTCGGGGCCGGTGTCTTGTCCTTGAACTGGCACAGATCCTCGATCGGGCAGTGCCAGCATTCCGGCTTGCGGGCCTTGCAGACATAGCGGCCGTGCAGGATCAGCCAGTGGTGGGCACCCTGGCGGAATTCGTCGGGCATGATCTTTTCCAGCCGCAGCTCCACCGCCAGCGGGTCCTTGCCCGGGGCCAGTTTCGTGCGGTTGGAGACGCGGAAGATATGCGTGTCGACGGCGATGGTGGGCACGCCGAAGGCTTCGTTGAGCACCACATTCGCGGTCTTGCGGCCAACGCCGGGCAGGGCTTCCAGCGCTTCGCGCTCGGCCGGCACGATACCGCCATGCCGTTCGATCAGGATTTTCGACAGGGCGATGACATTCTTCGCCTTGTTGCGGAACAGGCCGATCGTCTTGATGCGGTCGCGCACATGATCCTCGCCCAGCGCGACCATCTGCTCCGGCGTGTCGGCTTCCTGGAACAGCAGCTTCGTCGCCTTGTTCACGCCGACATCGGTGGCCTGGGCCGACAGGGCGACCGCGACCAGAAGCGTATAGGGATTGGTATAGTCCAGCTCGGTGCGCGGGGCGGGCCGGTCCTGCGCCAGCCGCGCCATCAGATCGTGCGCCTGCTCGCGCGAAAGGCCGCGCGGCTGGGGCTTGCGGCGGGATTTCGGCCTGGCGGCGGTCTTGCGGGGCGTGGATGTCGACATGGCTGCAGGTATAGCCGCTTCGCGCGTCCTGTCATCCGCCTGCGACCCCGGGCGCCATTGTCTCGGCCACAGGAGCGTCTATCTTGCCCGGCATGCGCACGATCGTGGAAAGCTGGCCCGCCGAGGCGGAGGCCGTCGCGCCGCATGAGGGCCCGGCCTTCATGGAGGCCGAACTGGCGCCCAACCGGTCGCTGCCCAATCCGGCTTTCACGGCGTTGATGATTGCCATCGCTATCATCTCCTTCAGCGCCGGCATCCTCTTCATCACCATCGGGGCCTGGCCGGTGACGCCGTTTTTCGGGCTCGATGCCTTCCTGGTCTGGCTGGCCTTCCGCATTTCCTATCGCGACGGGCGTGCGCGCGAATGGGTGACGGTGAATGCGCGCGATATCGAGGTGGTGCGCCAGCACCCGACCGGGCATCGCCGCCGCTATCGCCTGCCCACGGCCTGGGTGCAATTGCGCCTGATCGATCCGGGCGAACACCATGCCCAGCTGGCGCTGAGCGCCCATGGCCGCGCGCTGGTGCTGGGCAGTTTTCTCAGCCCGCCCGAACGTGGCGAGTTTGCCGAGGCGCTGGGGGCGGCGATCGATACGGCACGCCGTTCGCTCAATCCGGCCCGCGAGGCGTCGCAGGACACCCCGCAGGACCCGGCGCAAGAACCGGGTGGAGCGCTGCCGAGCGGTGGCTAGACTGGCCGCATGATGACCGCACAAATTCTCGATCTCGACACGGCCTGCCGTGATTATCGCCGCATCGCCTCGGCCCTCGCCTGGCTGGGCGAGAACTGGCGCGACCATCCCGATCTGGACGCCGCAGCACGCTCGGCCGGCCTGTCGCCGCACCATTTCCAGCGCCTCTTCACCCGCTGGGTGGGGCTGAGCCCGAAGAAATATGTCGGTGCGCTGGCCCATGGCGCCGCCCGTGAGGCGCTGGAGGATGGTGCCAGCATTCTTGACGCTGCCTTCGATGCGGGCCTGTCGGGCCCCGGCCGGCTGCATGATCTCTTCATCGCCCACGAGGCCGTGACGCCGGGCGATGCCAAACGGCGCGGTGCCGGGCTCTCCTTCATCTGGGGTGCAACGCCCACGCCCTTCGGCGAGGCGGTGCTGCTGATCGCCCCGCGCGGCCTCTCCGCCCTCGCCTTTGCCGAACCGGATATCGACACGGCCTTCGAGGATCTGCACGCCCGCTTTCCCGCCGCAGACTATGTCCGCGACGACGCGGAGGCGCGGACCTGGGTCGAGCGGATTTTCCTGGGCGGCGGACCCGGCGCGCCGGTGCCGCTGGCGCTCTATGGCACGCCCTGGCAGCGCCAGGTCTGGCGGGCCCTGCTGGAGATCCCGGCCGGCGAGACGACGAGCTACAAATCGATTGCCCAGCAGGTCTGCACGCCGAAGGCGGCGCGCGCCGTGGGTGCGGCGGTCGGGGCCAACCCGGTCGCCTGGCTGATCCCCTGCCACCGCGTCATCGCGGCGGACGGCCAGCTGACCGGCTATCACTGGGGTGTCGAACGCAAGCGCGCCATGCTCGCCTACGAAGCGGTGGCGCGCTAAACTGGGTCCATGGACCTTTCACACCCCTTCGCCATTGCCGGCATTACCGGCCTTGTCGCCGCCGCCGCCTTCCTGATCCGCTGGGTCGCGGCGCGCCGGCGGCTGATGGAAGACGCGCGGATCGAGTATGCCGAGCGCTGCGAGAGCAAGCCGGCCACCGTGCGGGGCGTCGATGCGGCCGCTTTCGAACGCCTCTATGTTGCTACCTACGAGCCGCGCTGGGCGCTCTATGCGGCGGGCACGCTGGTGCTGGCGATCGCGATCACGCCGCTGGCCGCGCTGGGCCTGGTGGCGTTGTGGCCGGTCATCGTTATGGGGCTGGATGGCGGGCCCTGGTATGATGAGGGCTATTATCCGTGGATGTTCTACATGTTCTTCGGATTCTGCCTGATCTGGGCGGCCTGCGGCGCGCTGATGGCCCGCATTCACCACGCCCGCTCGCCGGAAGGCTTCGTGCCGGCTCTGGCCCGCGCCCGCGGCGAACCCTTCGATGACATTGTCATTCCGCGCAAACGCCCCAAATGGGCGGTGAGAGCGGTGCCCGATCCGAAAAATCCCGGTCAGCGGGAAACGGGCACCGAACCCGCCAACGAGACGAATTAGGACGGATTGCCATGCGCTACCTGCACACCATGGTCCGGGTTTCGGACCTGGACGCGAGCCTGCGTTTCTACTGCGAAGGCCTGGGCCTCAAGGAAATCAGCCGGATGGACAGCGAGAAGGGGCGTTTCACCCTGATCTTTCTCGCCGCGCCCGAGGATGTTGAAGCCGCGGGCTATCCGGGCGGTGTCTATACCGGTGGCAAGATCCCCGAAGGCCTGCCCTGTGTCGAGCTGACCCATAACTGGGATCCGGAGGAATATTCCGGCGGCCGCAATTTCGGGCATCTCGCCTATCGCATGGACAATGTCTACGACACCTGCGCCCATTTGCAGGCGATGGGCTATACGATCAACCGTCCGCCGCGCGACGGCCATATGGCTTTCGTGCGCTCGCCGGACGGTATCTCGGTGGAACTCCTGCAACGCGGCGATAACCTCCCGCCGCAGGAGCCCTGGGCGAGCATGGAGAATACCGGCAGCTGGTAGCGCCGGCGCGGTTCTACCAGCGGAAGATCACCGGCATGCCGCGCTCGCGCATGTCGGCGGTTTCGCCCTGTGCGCCGTGATCCAGCTCGATCTCCATACGGTGTTCGTCGCCATGTTCGATCGTGATCAGCCCGTCCGCTTCCAGCGTGCGCAGGGTGCGTGACGGGTCCTGGCCGCGCGGCAGGACCAGCGTGACTGCTGTGACGACACGCGCGCCATTGGGGTGATCGAGCCGCGTCAGCCCGCGTCCGGAGAAGTTGTCCCGCGGATTGCCGGTGATCGCATCGGGCAGGAAGAAGACCCAGGGCTCGGTGATGTCGCCGGCGTTCTCGGCCGGGAAGAGGTCGAACCCGCCATTCATCCATTCCGCCGTGTAGGTGCTGGTCTCGAAGGCGCGCGGCTCGCCTTCGCGGCGGTCTCTCAGCCCGATACCGAAGGGCGAGACCGACGGGTCATTCCGCCAGGTATTGCGGGCATTGAAGTCCGAGCGGGCGCGCGGGATGTTCGCCTCGGCGGCGTCCGCATCGTCGACCCAGAGATATTCCACATAGACATTGTCGAAATAGATATAGCGGCCGGTCGTGCCCTGGCCGGTATGCGTGTTGGAGAAGGGCCAGGCGTGGAAACCGTGTTGTTCGGTATAGGCCAGCTCCGGTGCGAAACCGTCGGAAAAGAAGAAGATATGATCGATGACATAGCGCGAGCCGGCCATGTCCGGCGTGGGGGCCGTTTCGGTTGCGGTGGCGCTGTCTTCGGTCTGTGCGAAGGCCGGACCGGTGAGGCCGAGCGTTGCGGCGAGGCCGGCCGCGAGGAGGGATCTTATGTGCATGGTTTGCGTCCTGCGAGATTGATGAACCGGACGTCTTGTTGTCAGATCCGCCTGCCCCGTCGCATCACAACCCGCCAGCGGCAAGATCTGAAACGCGAAATTTGGGCCTTTTAATATGCCGGACGGAGATGCTTCACGATCCTGGCCGATCGATATCCCGGCGGATGTCGCCATCTGGCTGCACGGCTTCATCGCCCTGACCGGCCTGCTTCTGGTCGCCGGATTGCTGGCCCTGCGCCTCACCGGCCGGCGGCCCTCGCTGCCGCTGACGGCGCTGTTCCTCCTGTTTGCCCTGCAGGCGCTGGCCAATATCGCCTATCAGCAGGCTTCGCCGGCCTGGATGCCGCAGCTGGGCTGGCTGATCCAGCTGCTCGAACTGCGCGCCATCGTCGGCTTCATCTTCGGGCCGCTGGCGCTGTTTTATGTGCGTGAGTTCCTCGATGCGGCCTGGCGGCCGCAGCCGCTGGACACGCTGCATGCCGCGCCGGCGCTGGTGATGGGAGCGACGCTCTATCTCTGGCCGGAATGGGAGCTGAATATCTATGCCTATGCCAGTGCGGCGGCGCTGGTGATCTATGCCGGCCTGGCCTGGCGGATCGTCGCAGCCAGCGGCTATCTGCGCCAGGGCGATGGCGACCGGCGGGTCTGGCTGTGGATGAGTGCGGCCCTGTTCGCCATGCTGCTGGGGGTGAATGCGGTCGCGACGAATTTCAACTGCCGCCCGATCTCCGATCCGATGGTGCGCCTTTACCAGGCGGGTCTGCTGACCGGAATTATCGCGTTGGTCTACACTTTCATCACGGCCGGCCTGTGGCGCAGTTTCGTGCTTTTCCCGGCCGAAACACCGCGCAGTGCGATAGCGGCTCCGGCGTCACGGATGCGGGCCGATCCGGCGCTGGCCGGGCAATTCACCGCGCTGATGGAGGAAGAGGCGCTGTGGCGCGAGCCCGACCTGACGCTGGGGCGTATCGCCGGGCGCCTGTCGGTCTCGCCGCGGCGTCTGTCGCTGGCCGTGCGCGACGCGCTGGGCATGGCGGTGAGCGACTGGATCAATGCGCGCCGGGTCGAGGCGGTGCAGCGGGCCCTCCGGGCCGATCCGCACACCGGGCGCAGCCTGCTCGACCTCGCTTTCGAGGCCGGCTTCAGTTCCAAACCCAGCTTCAACCGCGCCTTCAGCAAATTCACCGGCATGACACCCAGCGCGTATCGGGATGAGGTGCGGGGTTAGGGCTGGGCGACTTCCTTAGACCCTTCCTTGGCATCCCGGATGGATGCCCGGCGAAGGCCGGGCGCAAGTCCGGGACCCATAGCTCCGACGCGTCTCCAGCTGGCGCGACCATCGAGCCCGCTCCCGGCCAACACCGGGCGTACGGGTCCCGGCACTTCGACCCGCCTGCGCGGGCCATGCGGCCGGGATGACAAGAGATGAGTGAGAGTTACGCCGCGCGCCGCATGTCTTCGTAGCGCTTGCCGGGCTCGTCTTCATAGCTTTCGGCGAGGACGGTGAGGCGTTCGATGCGGTCGGTGCGGAAGTGGCGGAAATCATTGCGCAGTTCGCACCAGGCCGACAGCAGCCAGACGCGGCCGAAACAGGTCAGCGCCAGCGGGCGGATGACGCGCTTGCTCACCTCGTCCTGCAGCGAATTATAGACCACGCGCAGCTTGCGCTTGTTGGCGATGGCGTTGCGCACGGGACCGAAGGCCTCCGGCCGCACGGTCTCGTCGAGGAAGGCGGCAAACAGCGGCGTGGAGCGCAGGCGCTGGCGGTGCGTGTCGGGCAGGGCGTGCTCGATCTTGCCCAGCGCCTCGGCGGCGGCCATGGCCAGGTCCTTGTCGCCGGTCGCCTTGACCAGGCGGGCGCCCAGGGCGAGCGCGTCGAGCTGCTCGTAGGAGAAGGTGAGCGGCGGCAGGTCGAAACCGGGGCGCAGCACATAGCCGACACCGGCTTCGCCATCGATCGGCGCGCCGGAGCCGATCAGGTGGGCGATGTCGCGATAGATGGTGCGTTCGGAGACCTCGAACCGCTTGCCCATGTCATGGGCGGTCACGGCGCCCGGCGCGGCTTCCCGCAAGGCCTGTACGATGCGGATGAGACGTTCGGCCCTGCGCACTGACACCCCCTGAAATTCGGCCTGAAGGCCGGCTGATCTGGCGGGATGATGTCAGGATTTCGGGGCCTGCGCAAGCAAGACCCGGCCGGGTGATATGTCCGGCATGTTTCACGTGCAACGCCGTGGGAGGCCTGTCACACAAGTCCTGACAAATCCTGTCAGCCGCCGGCGATGACGTCCTGCATGGAGTAGAGACCGGCCGGCCGGCCGGCGCCGCCATTCGACATCCAGCGTGCCGCTTCCAGCGCGCCGGCGGCGAAGATCGAGCGGTCGAAGGCGCGGTGGGAGATGGATATCTCTTCCATATCGCCCAGAAAACGCACGGCATGTTCGCCGATAATGGTGCCGCCGCGCGTGGCGGAAAAACCGATCGTGCCCGGCTTGCGCGGACCGGTCGTGCCATGGCGTCCCGGTGTCGCGACGGCGTCAAGATCCTCGCCGCGGGCTTCGGCGGCGGCCCGGCCCAGCAGCAGGGCGGTGCCCGAGGGTGCGTCGGGCTTCATGCGGTGATGGGTCTCCTCGACCTCGATATCCCAGTCATGGGCGCGCAGCCGGGCGGCGGCCTGGCGCACCAGGGCTTCGGCCAGGGCGACGCCGAGCGAGAAATTCCCGGTCGAGAGAATGGGCAGGCGGTTGGCGGCGCTCGCCAGCCGGGCCTGCTCGTCCGCGTCAAACCCGGTCACACCGCTGACCAGGGGCGGACCGTTCCAGCCGGCCAGGCGCTCGGCCGTTGCGGCCGTCATGCGCGGCAGGCTGGCATCGAGCACGATATCGGCGTCGCGGATCGCGTCCTCGAGCGCGACCGTCGCGATGCACTCGCAGGGGGCGCCGGTCAGCCATTCGCCGACATCCTCGCCTTCCGAAGGCGAGCCGGCGCGCACAACGGCGCCTGTCAGGGCGAAATCGGGTGCCTGCAGGACGGCCCGGCCGATGGCCCGGCCCAGACGCCCGGTCACACCCAGAAGCGCTACACGGATGACCTCGCTCATACTCCCCCTCCGGCGACAAACTGATCGGCCAGCTTTTCAAACACATAGGACCCGATGATGGGAATGACCGGGATCAGTACATAGAGCGAGAAACGCGTTGTCACGCTCGCTGAGACGGGCCATTCCGGCCGCGCATTCACCCAGATCTCGTAATCGGTCAGACCGGCCAGCGCCGAGGCGGCCTCGGCATCGCCGGCCAGCGCGCGCTCGCGCACCCTGGCCATCTCGGCATGGATGCGGACGAGCTCGGCCTGTTTGGCGGCGCGGATCTTGGCATGCACCGGGTGCAGCGCGCTGGTCAGCACGATGACACCGCCGGCAATCGAGGCGGCGACGACCGGCACGGTGATCCACAGCTGTGTGGCATCGAACAGCGCGTCGGGGCGGTTTGGATTGATGAGGAAAAGCAGCAGGATACCGGCCATGATCAGCCAGGACCGCGCGGCGCGCAGCCCGATCCGGCCGAACACGTCCAGCCGGTCGAGATGGAAGAGGTCGATCGTCAGATGCTCGCGGATCAGCTGTTTGATGGCCGCGCTCTCACGCGCCAGGTCGATCCCGGCCCGGAAACCGATGCCGTAGAGCACGGGCGAGACCAGGACAAACCACAGGCCGACCGACTGCAGATAGCTGACGAAGGTGAAATTGCTGGTGAGGATGATCACGCCGTTGAAGACGAGACCGGCCGCGGCACCGGCCAGGAACATCAGCGCATAACGCCGGCTCCAGCTGCGCGGGATGCCCAGGGCGAAGGCGCCTGCACTGTCGGCGCCGGCCGGTTCGAGGGCGGCGACCAGGGCATCGGTCTCGGCCTGCCACATGCGGCGGCTGAATTCGGTAAAGGCAATGCCGGCGGTGAAGATCAGCGACAGGACCAGCGCGATCCAGGCGACCTGTACCAGCACGATCTCGCCGGATGCGCTGACATGAAACAGCGATGGCTGGCGCGTGGTCTCGGCGATCAGCACGAAACTGCCATAGACGAGGACGAACAGCGCCAGCGTTGTCAGGAGCGGGCCCAGCGGTGACACGCGGTAGAGCCGCATTTCGAAGGGTTCGAAATGCGTTGCGTCTGCGGGCGTGTCAGCAGGGGCAGTCGTGTCCGGCCGGGTATCCATACGCGAACCCTACGCCGTTGCGGCGCAGGGTGTCACGCGGATTGCGTGCAGCGGATCAGTTGGCGTTGGGCCGACCGTCATCGGTCGTCACATCGTCCCAGAACTGTTTGACCTTGTTGAAGAAACCCGCGCTGTCGGGATTGCAGCCCTCGCCGGAGAGGTCGCAGAATTCCTTCAGGAGCTCTTTCTGGCGGTCGCACAGATTGCGCGGGGTTTCCACGAACAGCTCGACGATCATGTCGCCGCGCGGGCCGCCGCGCAGGCGGGGCATGCCCTTGCCGCGCAGGCGCATGCGGCGTCCGGTCTGGGCGCCCTCGGGGATTTTCATCTCGGCCTTGCCGCCCTCGATCGTGGGCACTTCGATGGAGCAGCCCAGCGCGGCCTGCACCATGGAAGCAGGGGTGCGGCAGTAGAGATTGGGTCCGTCGCGCTCGAAAATCTCGTGCGGTTTGACGGAAATGAAGATGTAGAGATCGCCGCGCGGACCGCCACGGGCGCCGGCTTCGCCTTCGCCGGCAAGACGGATGCGTGTACCGTCCTCGACGCCGGCCGGAACGGTGACATTCAGCGTGCGGGTCTTGCGGACCCGGCCGACGCCATCGCAGTCCTGGCACGGTGTTTTCACGTACTGGCCGCGCCCGCCGCAATGCGGACAGGTCTGCTCCATGGTGAAAAAGCCCTGGGACCGGCGGATCCGTCCGGCCCCGCCACACGTGCCGCAGGTTTCCAGCTCGGTACCCGGCTCATTGCCCTGCCCGTCACAGCGTTCGCAATGCATTGCCGTGGGGACCTTGATGGTCGCTTCCTTGCCGTTGAAGGCATCTTCCAGGGCGATCTCGAGATCATAGCGCAGATCGGCACCGCGGGCCGGACCATGGCTGCGTCCACCGCGCCGGCCGCCGCCCATTCCGCCCATGCCGAAGGCTTCGCCGAAGACCTGTTCGAAAATGTCGGCGAACTCGGCCGCGCCGGCGCCACCGCCGAACGGGCCCTGGCCGCCGCCCATGCCGCCCTGTTCGAAGGCGGCGTGGCCCATGCGGTCATAGGCTGCGCGCTTGTCCTTGTCGGACAGGATGGCATAGGCCTCGCCGACTTCCTTGAACTTGGCCTCGGCCTCCGCATCGCCCGGATTCTTGTCCGGGTGATACTGCATCGCCAGCTTGCGATAGGCGCTCTTCAGCGCCTTTTCGTCTGCCGAACGGTCGACACCGAGTGTCTCGTAATAGTCGCGTTTACTCATCAAGATTCACCGTGGGACAGAACCAGTACCGCGTTCTGCCGCATCTGCCGCGCCAGCGTATAGCCCTGTGCAAGACACAGGCCCGCGGCGCCGTCATGGATCGCGGCTTCGTGCCGCGTTTCGATCAGGATCATGCCGGGCCACAGCGTGCGCGGCGACCGGGCAAAGAAAGCCTCCAGAACCGGAGCCTCATAGCCCTCGATGTCGATTTTCATGACATCGACACGCGCAATGCCGGCCTCTTCCAGCACGGCCTGCAGCGGACGCATGGCGACCGTGTCGCCCTCGCCGCCGGTTTCGACATGCACTTCGCCCCGGTTCTTGCCGGACTGCACCATCAGGGCTTCGCCCGCTTCGGCGCCCAGCGCACAGGGCACGACCGTCACGCCTTCGGCGCCCGACGATCGCAGATTGAATTCCAGCCGCCGCCGGTTCTCCGTGTCCGGCTCGATCGCCACCACATTGACCGGCCGCCCCAGCGTCTTTCCGTCTGCCAGAACCGACAGAGTGTAGAGACCGGCATTGGCGCCGGCATCGACGAAATTGAAGGGGGTATCGGCGTCGTGGGCGGCAATGCGGGCGCGGATCTCGGCCCGTTCCGCATCGTCCCAGGTGCGTGCACCGGCGAAGACACGCTTCTCGCAGCGATTGTCGCGCAGGTGCAGGCGGGCGAACTGGCCGGGAAACACCTCGACATCGGCGATGTCGCGGCCGCCGGACATCAGCGTGCGCCGCACCACGGTCTCCGCGCCACGGCGCAGGCCGTCGAGCGGCAGGGACATGGGGAGGCGCCGGAATCGCTCCGCCAGCTCGGGGAGCGCAAAGGCACCGAAAGGTGCGGAAATCGGGTCGGGACGGGCCATGTGGCACTCCTGGGCCGGCGGGCCCGGAGCGGCCGCGGTTTCCCGCACGCCGCTCCGGATCACCGGACCTTAGCCGTCCTTCTTGTTTTCGTCGTCGACTTCGGAGAACTCCGCGTCGACCACGTCATCGTCCGAGGCGTCCTCGGAGGCGGTTTCACCGCCTTCGGCACCTTCGGGCTGCTGGGCGGCATACATCGCCTCACCCAGCTTCATTGCGGCCTGGACGAGGGCCTGGGTCTTCTGCTGGATGGCTTCGACATCGTCGCCATCCTTGACCGCCTTGAGCTCTTCCAGGGCCGCCTCGATGGCTTCCTTGTCGGCGGACGGCACCTTGTCGCCGAACTCCTCGAGCTGTTTCTCGGTCTGGTGGATCATGGCTTCGGCGCCGTTATGGGCCTCGGCCAGTGACTTCTTCTTCTTGTCGGCCTCGGCGTTCGCCTCGGCATCCTTGACCATCTGTTCGATATCATCGTCCGTCAGACCGCCGGAGGCCTGGATCCGGATTACCTGTTCCTTGCCGGTCGCCTTGTCCTTGGCGGACACGTTGACGATGCCGTTGGCGTCGATGTCGAAGGTGACCTCGATCTGCGGCAGGCCGCGCGGGGCCGGCGGGATACCCACCAGGTCGAACTGGCCCAAGAGCTTGTTGTCGGCCGCCATTTCACGCTCACCCTGGGAGACGCGGATGGTGACGGCGGTCTGGTTGTCGTCGGCGGTCGAGAAGACCTGCGACTTCTTGGTCGGGATCGTGGTGTTGCGCTCGATCAGGCGGGTGAAGACACCGCCCAGCGTCTCGATACCCAGCGACAGCGGGGTCACGTCGAGCAGCAGCACGTCCTTCACATCGCCCTGCAGAACGCCGGCCTGGATGGCGGCACCCATGGCGACCACCTCGTCCGGGTTCACACCCTTGTGCGGATCCTTGCCGAAGAAGCCCTTCACGGCTTCCTGCACCTTGGGCATGCGGGTCATGCCGCCGACCAGGACGATATCGTCGATGTCGGACGCCGACAGGCCGGCATCCTTGAGCGCCTTCTTGCAGGGCTCCAGGGTGCGCTTGACCAGATCTTCGACCAGCGCTTCCAGCTTGGCGCGGGACAGCTTGATGTTCAGGTGTTTGGGACCCGAGGCATCGGCCGTGATGAAGGGCAGGTTCACTTCATAGGAGGTGGCCGAGGAGAGTTCCTTCTTGGCCTTCTCGGCTTCTTCCTTCAGGCGCTGGAGGGCCAGCTTGTCCTGCTTCAGGTCGATGCCGTTTTCCTTTTTGAACTCGTCCGCGAGGTATTCGACGATGCGCAGGTCGAAGTCCTCACCACCCAGGAAGGTGTCGCCATTGGTCGCCTTCACTTCGAAGACGCCGTCGCCGATTTCCAGGATGGAGACGTCGAACGTGCCGCCGCCGAGGTCGAACACGGCGATCGTCTTGTTCTCGCCCTTGTCGAGGCCATAGGCCAGGGCGGCCGCGGTCGGCTCGTTGATGATGCGCAGGACTTCAAGACCGGCGATCTTGCCGGCGTCCTTGGTGGCCTGGCGCTGGGCGTCGTCGAAATAGGCCGGGACGGTGATGACCGCCTTCTCGACCTTCTCGCCGAGATAGCTTTCCGCGGTTTCCTTCATCTTCTGCAGCGTGAAGGCGGAAATCTCGGACGGGGAATACTTCTTGTCTCGGCCCTGCACCCAGGCGTCGTTATTCTCCGACGGCACGATCTTGTAGGGCACCATGTTGATGTCCTTCTTGACCGTCGGGTCGTCCATCATGCGGCCGATCAGGCGCTTGATGGCGAAGAAGGTGTAGTCCGGATTGGTGACGGCCTGGCGTTTCGCCGGCTGGCCGATCAGGCGCTCGCCGTCTTCAGTGAAGGCCACAACGGACGGGGTCGTCCGGGCGCCTTCGGAATTCTCGATGACCTTGGACTGGCCGTTTTCCATAACGGCCACACACGAGTTGGTGGTACCCAGGTCGATGCCGATGACCTTGCTCATTGATCGTCTCTCCGTTTTTTCCAAGCGGGACCGGTTCGGCGCATCAGGACCTTGTCGCAAGCGTACCGGATGCCGTTCACCGTCCCCTTCGGGATCGTCATTGAATATCCGGTGATGCCGACACCGGAGTGGTTCACGCATGTTCGGGGAATAACCCCGCGCTTGCTGGGCGATTTAGGGAGGGATGACTGCAAGCGCAAGGCCGCAGACGCGTCCATTGCAGGGGCGGGGTGTCGCGGCGGCGCGGACCGCAGAAAATCCCGCGCGCCTTCGTCGATCGCCGAATGGCCTGCGCTGCAAGCCCCCGATAAACCGTACGGGTTTTCAGACACAGGGCCGGACGGCCCGAGGGGGGACTATGACTGCCCGACGCCTGATGCTGCCTGTTGTCGCAGCGCTCTCATTAATTATGTCCGCCTGTTCGGTGATTCTGCCGCAGCAGACCTTCATCGTCACCACGCCCGAACCGGGGGCTGAAGTGTACATGTCGCTGTCCGGCCACCGCTCGGTCGGCGTCAATTCGATGGATGTGATGGGCTCGATCCCGGCCGGCCGGGACACGACGAACATGAACTTCATCGGCACGACACCGCTGGAGCACACATTTCACGTCACCCGCCATCGGCCCGGCGTCGCTTCGCCCGGCGAATTCTCGACCAGCATGAGCACGGTCTACACCGAGGCCTTTGTCGAGGTGGTCTATCCGGACGGCCGCCGGGAATCCCGCAATGTCCAGCTGAACAATGGCGAGATCCGGCTCGACTTTACCGGTTCCGGCGCGCGTTAGGCGTTTGGGACGGCCGCCGGCGGGTGTCGCAGCAACGCGTCCGCCGGCGGTCGGCAGCCGGGACGTCCGGGGGATGATTTCCGGGTGGAAGCACGGCCTGCGGCACGCCATGTTGGGGGCATGGACGAGCCCGCCCTGCCTCTGCCCGGTTTTCGCTTTCTGCCCGGTCGTTTTGATCGCCAGGCCCAGTCGGACCTGATGGCGGCTGTTGTCGAGGCAGCTGCGACAGCGCCTTTCTGGCGGCCCTCCATGCCCCGCACGGGCCAGCCCCTCTCCGTGAAGATGACGAATTTCGGCCCGCTGGGATGGGTCACCGACCAGGCCCGCGGCTATCGCTATGAGCCCGCGCATCCGGAAACCGGCGCGCCCTGGCCGCCTTTGCCCGCTGCATTGCTGGACTTGTGGACTTCAGTGTCCGGCTATCCCGCCCCGCCGGAGGCCTGCCTGGTAAACTGGTATGCGCCGGGCAGCCGCATGGGCCTGCACGTCGACAGCGACGAGGCGGCGACCGATGCGGCGGTCGTCTCGGTCTCGCTGGGGGACAAGGCGCGCTTCCGGATCGGCGGCACGACACGGCGCGGCAAGACGGCCTCCATGGTGCTGTCCTCGGGCGATGTCGTGGTGCTCGGCGGGGCGTCGCGGCGCAGCTATCACGGCGTCGACCGGATCTATCCGGGTACGTCCACCCTCTTGCCGGAAGACGTCTTCCCCGGCGGCGGACGTATCAATCTGACCATGCGGCGCGTGACGCCGGCCTGATCGCCCGTGCCGCCGGCGAAGTCGTGCGTCTATGGAACGGGTCCTGCGTCCGGGCGTTGTATCCGGTGTCGAACAACACACGGGAGACTGGACGCCATGATGAAGACACTTCTGATCGTCAGTGCTGCCGCCCTGACCGTTACGGCTTGCGGTGCCACTACGCGAAATGCGGCTGCCGGCGGCGCGATGGGCGCGGCTGCGGGCGCGATTATCGGCAATAATACCGGCTCGGGCGATGCCCAGACCGGTGCCCTGATCGGCGGTGCCGTGGGTGCCGCGGCCGGTGCCTATGCCGGGTGCCGCGAGGACGGCGGCTGCCGCTGGAACGAGAGCAATTCCAACCACTCGCAGCTCTATCTCGACCGGCGCGCCAACCGCTACTACTACGTCAACGATCGCGATGGCTGCACCTATTGGCGCAATGGCGAATACCGCGCCTGCTAAATCCGAACGTCACAGACAAAACCGGTACCCCTTGCCGGTCGAACGCCGGGAGTTTCCGCTCCCGGCGTTTTTTGTGCGTCCTGCGACCTATCGGTTCATGGCGCAGTCATGCAATTGCGGTCACAATGTCCCCTCCACCCGTTCGCGATGCCCCGGCACATGGCCGGACCGCGCCGGGTGCGACAGGGAGACGAGCATGATCTCGAAAGCGTTTGCAGTAAGTGTCCTCGCACTGGGCCTGACGGCCTGTGGGGCGACGTCCCAGGGCGCGATCACCGGCGGTGCGCTGGGCGCGGCGGCGGGCGCCATTATCGGCAATAATACCGGCTCGGGCGATGCCCAGACGGGCGCCATCATCGGTGGCGTGATCGGTGCGGCGGGCGGTGCCTATGCGGGCTGCCGGTCGCAGGGCGGCTGTGCCTGGAACCAGAACAATCCCAGCCATTCCCGGCTCTATTATGACGAGCGCGCGCGCCGCGAATACTATGTCGACGAGCGCGACGGTTGCACCTACTGGCGCGATGGCGAGTATCGCGCCTGCTGATACATAGCGGTCTCTGCCGGCGCCGGCTCAGCGGGTGCCGGCAGAGACAAAATGGGTGCCGAGCTGGAAGGGTTGGTCGAAATAAGCCGCCCGCCAGTTTGCGCCCCGGCGCTCGAGCAGTTCGGCATCGGCCGAGCCCAGCGCATAGAAGGCAACGCGCTGCCAGTCCGGCAGCGACAGGTCACGCAATTCCTGGCGCAGGCGAGCCTCCTGGCGCGCGGCCTCGTCCGTATCACCCTCGAGCCGGGCCAGGGCCAGCTCGGTCCAGCGCGCAACGCCCTCTTTCCAAGCCTGGAATTCATAATAGCGCGTATCGGCGTCCGACAGGCCGGCGGTGAAGGCTGCGCGAGCAGCGGCATAGGCATCGAAGGCCGCATCAAACCCGTCCGGCTCTGCATCGAGTGCTGCCAGGGCCGCGTCGGCCAGGGTGCGTGCGGCACCCGCAGTCGCCGGATCGTCGTAGGCGAAGGGATAATTCAGCATCCACATGCCGGTCTCGTCCCCGCCATGCAGGTTAAGCGCCTGAACGGCGGCATAGCTGGCGGCCGGATGGCTGTCCTGGAACTGGTGCATGTGTTCGTGCAGGACGACCTGCTGCCAGGTGCGCGGGGTCTGGCCCGTCTGTTCGGGCGTGCCGATCACGATCGTACTGACCCCGAACAGCGGGAAGGTGGCCAGCAGGTTCGGTCCGAACTGCGCCTCGCGCGAGGCAAGAGAACAGCCGGTCACAGGATCCGTCCCGGCCGGTTCGAACCCGTCCGGCGTGCCGCCGCATACCAGGAATTCCCGTTCGCCATCGTTCAGCAGCATCCGGAAGGGCGCGTCGGCGAGGCCTGGCCAGAGTACGTCGCCATGGGTCTCGACGGTTTCGCGGGCCCGGGCGTAGAGCGCCAGCGGTTCGGCCGGCGGCGCCTCAAGCGCGAGAAGTGCGATCAGTCCCAGCATGCTGTCCCCCTCAAAATGCCGGGGCATCCTGGCGGCATGGGGCCTGTCGGGCCCGTGTCGCAGCCGTTACGCTTTCGTCATCCGATCAGATAGCGGACCGGCATCGCCGCGATCAGCACCAGCGACAGCGGCAGCATGACCGGCACGGTGCGCAGTGCCCAGCTTTGCGGCAGGAAGAAGACGTCACGCGCCCAGGCCTCGCCGCTATTGGTGAGCCGTCTGGCCCAGGTCTGCAGGATGCATTCACCCCGATTGAGCAGCAGGCCCAGTCCGACCAGGGCCGGCGGCAGCAGCGCCCACAGGGCTGGCACCAGCCCGAGACCCGTCAGGTCGTAGACCGCAATCATGCCCAGACAGGTCAGGCATACCGCGAATACGGCCGTATGAACCAGGCGCAGGACAAAAAGCACCACCGCTGCGGACCTAGGGCTGTGACGGCATGTCGCCGGGCCGGTTTCGGCCATCCGGCGGAGGCATGAAGTTGATCGCCGTCATCGGCAGCGAACGGCCGTTTTCCTGGATAATCTGCACATGCTTGCGGCGCAATTGCCGCGGCTCGGCGACACCGCAGGAATGGGCGATCATCTCGACATGGCTGCGGATCGTGTCGGCATAGCGGGCAACGCGTTCGGCCTTGTCGGTGACGACGAGACCGCGCTGCAGGCGCTTGTCGTGCGTGGTGACACCAGTCGGGCAGGTATTGCGATGGCATTTCATCGCCTGGATACAGCCCAGCGAGAACATGAAGCCCCGGCCGCACTGGACGAAATCGGCACCGGCCGCCAGCGCCCAGGCCACGGCACCCGGTAGCAGCAGCTTGCCCGTCGCGATCACCCGCACCCGGCCGCGCAGGCCGTAGCGCTCGAGAATATCGACCACCATGGGCAGGCTTTCGCGGATCGTCAGGCCGACATTGTCCATCAGCGCCATCGGTGCCGCGCCGGTGCCGCCATCGCCACTGTCGATGGTGAAGAAATCCGGCGCGCATTCGGTACCGCGCCGCGTGATCGCCTCGCACATATCCTCGATCCATCCATAGGCGCCGATCACCGCCTTCAGCCCCACCGGCTTGCCGGTGACCTCGCGGATATGCCCGATCATGTCGAGGAGGCCATCGACATCGGCGAATTCGGGATGGCGATTGGGCGAGATCGAGGCCTCGCCGACCGGAATGCCCCGGATCTCCGCGACTTCCGCCGTCACCTTTTCGGCCGGCAGGATACCGCCCTTGCCCGGCTTGGCGCCCTGGGAGAGCTTCAGCTCGAACATCTTCACCGCGTCGATATCGGCCATGTCGCGCAGGCGCTGATCGTCCAGCCCGCCGGCCGCGTTGCGCACGCCATACTTGGCGGTGCCGATCTGGAAGACGATGTCGCAGCCGCCCTCCAGATGCCAGGGTGACAGCCCGCCCTCGCCGGTGTTCAGCCAGATCCCGGCCTTGGCAGCACCGCGCGACAGGGCCCGCACCGCCGGTTTCGACAAGGCGCCATAGCTCATGCCGGAAATATTGAAGAAGGAGGGCGCATCATAGGGATTGCGGGCATGCGGCCCGATGCGCAGGGGTTCGGTGGCGGCGGCATGATCGTCGAGCAGCGGAAAGGCACAATTGACGAAGAGCGCCGTGCCGACCTTGTCCATCGGCTTGGTGGAGCCGAACGGCACCGTGCCGCCCTCGCCCCGCGCCGACCGGTAGACCCAGTCGCGCTCCGCCCGGTTGAAGGGCAGTTCCTCGCGGTCCATGGCGAAGAAATACTGGCGGAAGAATTCGCCCAGCGTCGTGAACAGGTTGCGGAAGCGGCCGACCAGCGGGTAGTTGCGGCGCACCGCATCGGCCGTCTGGGCCCGGTCGGCGATATACATGGCGATCATCGCCAGCGCCGCAGCCCCCAGCGCCAGCACAAAGAGCTGGGTCAGGATGTTCAGCGCGTCCATCGCCCATTGCGGCAGCATCGACATGATTTTCAACCCCGTGTCATGACCGCGCCATCATGGACCGCCGTCGCGCCTCTTGCGAGGGGGTGAATGCCGGTGAGCGTGTTCGTGGAGCCCCGGTTACAATGAGGTCATGACCGGGCTTTCACTTGTACACGCAAGATCGGCGGCTACCGTCCCCGTCAAGGAATTGAAGGGGATACACATGCACAAACATCTCGCCGCCGGCCTTTGCGGCCTCGGCCTTCTGGCCGGTCCGGCCTTGGGCCAGACGTCCGATCTGGAAACCGAAATCGACACGATGCGCCGGGCCTATGGCGTGTCCGGCCTGGCCGTCACCGTCGTTTCCGGTCCGGATGTCGTCATGGCGCGGGGCTTCGGGTCCTTCGAAAGCGGCGAGGCCGGTGCGGACAGCGCCTGCACGCTCTATTCCGCCACCAAGGCGCTCACGGCCCTGACGCTCGCCTCGCTGATCGAGGACGGGCAGGTGGATCTGGAGACCCCGCTGGGAGATCTGCTGGCGGACAGTCCTGAGGCCTGGGCGGATATCCCGCTCTGGCGCCTCTACAACCACACAAGCGGGATCGCGATGATCGTCAATCGCGATGCCTTCGGCGCCATCGCGGAAGACCCGGATGCGGGCAATGCGGCGATCTATGAGGTCGTGCGCGAGCTGCCGCTGGACTTCGCACCGGGCGAACACTCCCGCTATCAGCAGAGCGGCTATGCGGTTGCCGAGATGATCGCCGAACAACGCCTGGGCGCCAGCTGGCCGGAGCTGGTCCGCCGGCACCTGACGGGGCCGGCGGGTGCGGCGCTGACCGTTCACAGCGAGATCGCCGATGGCACGAAGAATGTGCCCATGATCACCTCGGCCGGCGCCTACCGCACCACGCCCGCCGACATGGCCCGCCTGTTCCAGGCACTCAATGCCGGCCGCATCGCCGACCGCGCCTTTGTCTCCGGCCTGCTTTTCGATCCCCGCTACATCCAGGACGGTTACGGCCTCGGCGTGATCGTCGAAGAGACGTCGGGGGAAATGACCCTTGGTCACAGGGGCGGGGGCGCCCGGGCCAATATCCGCTATGCGCCGCAATCGGGCATCGGGGTCATGGCCTGTACCGACCAGATCGCCAATCGCGAGCTGACCATCCATGTCGGGGAGATGGTGATGAATGCCCTGATCTCGGGCGAGCCGCCGCGCCCGCACATCGCGACGCTGCTCTACGGTTCGCCGGATCAGTCGGCGGCGATGCTTGCCGGATTGTTCGAGCAGGAGCTGAACGATCCGGACACGCGCTATGGCTTCAATGGCGATGAAGCGGTGCTCAACGGGCTGGGATACAATCTTCTGGAGGACGCGCCCGAACAGGCCCGCATCCTGTTCGAGCTGAACAGCCGCGTTCATCCGGATTCCGCGAATGTCTGGGATTCCCTGGCGGATGCGCAGCTGGCGCTGGGCCAGTCAGATGCAGCGCTGGACAGCATGCGGCGCGCTCTCAGCCTGCAGCCCGCAAATCCCTATTTCCAGGCGCGAGTGGCCGAACACGCGCCGGAATAGGGCCGGATCGGGAAGGGGCGGCAGGCCCGCCGCCCCTCAACCCCCTATTCGGCGCCGGTCTCCGCGACCTCGGCGGCGATCGCCTCGGCGCGGTCGAGGCGCAATTGTGCACTCTGGTCGGACGCGCCGGCCGCCAGCTGGCCTGCCTTCCACTGCATCGACATCAGGATCCGCGCATGGCCGGAAGGGTGGTCGAAGAACACCCACTCTTCCAGCGCTCCCGGCTCGATCTTGCGATAGGAGGACAGGCGCAGGGCTGCGGTGGCAAACCCGTCCGGTTCGCGCGCCGCGTTGAGCCCGAAAATATCGGCTTCGGCCTCGTTGGTCCTTATGATCGTGTTCATCAGTGGCGTTGCGAGGAAGAAATAGACCGACAGGCAGGCCATCAGCAGCGGCAGGCCGGCGATGTCGCCGACATCGGCGATGCCCCAGCGGCCGCCGAAACGCCGGTTGGTCCATTTGAACAGTGCATCGGTGAAGGCGAAACCGATCGCCAGGATCACCGCGAACATGGCGAACATCTCCCAGAGATGGTTCAGGGTGTAGTGGCCCATCTCGTGTCCCATCACGGCGAGGACTTCGTCCGGGTCGGCGTTCTCGATCAGCGTGTCGGACAGGGAAATCCGTGTCGTGCCGAACAGGCCGGAGACATTGGCCGTGATCCGGTTGGACTGCCGGGACACGTCGAACACATAGACATTGTCAGCGGGAATGCCGTTGGCGTGGGCGAGTGCCAGGATGTCGTCGCGCAGCTCGCCTTCTTCCAGCGGCGTATAATCGTTGAACAGCGGGGCGAGATAGACCGGCGTGACAAAGATCATCAGCGCCAGGAAAAACACCGACACGCCCGTCGCCCAGAGCCACCAGGTGTGTCTTGCCGCCCGGATCACCGCATAGACGACGGTCAGCAATACGGCGCCCATGATCACATTGATCACGAGCTGCATGGCGGTTTCGCCGAGCCAGGCGGGAAAGCTCATCGTCGAGAGGCCGAAGGCGTGTTCGCGGAAGAAGCCTTCATAAACCGTCAGCGGGAAGGACAGCGCGGCGGTGACAAGCACGTAGACCGCAATAAAAGCCGCCGTCGTCAGCCAGCGAAATTTCAGAGTGACGGCCAGGCGGTCGCGGAGCGTGCGGGCGAAACCGGTCTGCAGAAGCAGGGCAGCGATCGCGAGCCCCACCGCCAGATTGAGCAGGAGCAGCCAGTAGCCGCCCTCGAAATAGGCGTCGGAGCGTGCACGTGCCGCACCGTCCAGTGTCGCCAGATAGGCCTGTGTGGCGGTTTCCGGATCAAAGCCCGGCGCCGCCTGGGCGGCGACGCCGGCGATTTGGGAAAGGATCATGTCCCGTTTCCTTGTCTGCGGCCCCAGCCGAGCGGAAACGGGAACAGTACAGCGCGTGCCTGTGGCGGTCTGTCAAGACCGTTCGGGCGTGTGTCAGGCCGTGACGTCGACGCCGTTGCCGCCTGACGCATGGCCATCGCCGGACGGGTTGCCCGCCGAGACGGCGACCATGGCGGCACGCAGGGTGCGTTCGCCGATCACGAAGCCGGTCTGCATCACCGAGGCGATGCGGCCATTGGGCTGGTCGGACGGGATCTGGGCGACGGCCTGGTGGCGGTGCGGATCGAAGGCGTCGCCCGGCTGGGGGTCGACCTTCTTCACGCCATGCCGCTCCATCTTGGAGAGCAGGGCCTTCTCCGTCATCGCCACGCCTTCCACGAGGTTCTTCACCGCGTCCGGCACCCCGTCCAGCGTTGCGGGATCGACGGCGCCGACGGCGCGCGACAGATTGTCGGACACGTCCAGCATGTCCTTGGCGAAGCTGGATACCGCATAGCTGCGGGCATCGGCGACATCGCGTTCGGCCCGGCGGCGGGTATTCTCGGCCTCGGCCAGGGCGCGCAACAGCTTGTCGCGCATGGAATCCAGCTCGGCCGTCAGCTTCACGATCGCATCTTCCGGCGACGCATCGGCACCGGTCTCGCCGGCGGCGGCTTCAGCGCCCGTTTCCGGAGCCGCTGCGGCGTCTTCCGTTTCGGGCTGGCCGTTGTCTTCAGGCTTGCTGTTTTCGGTCTCGCTCATTCGCTTTCACTCTCAAGATCGCGTGCCATCGAGGATCTGTCCGACGACACGGGCGGTGTAGTCGACAAGGGGGATAACACGCGCATAGTTCAAACGGGTGGGGCCAATTACACCCAGCGCCCCGATGATTTCCTGGTCGGAGTTCATATAGGGAGCCACGATCACGCTTGAACCCGACAGGCTGAAAAGCGGGTTCTCGGCACCGATGAACAGGCGCACGCCATCGCCGTCGCGGGCCTTGTCCAAGAGGGTGATCAGCTCTTCCTTGCGTTCGATATCCTCGAACAGCAGGCGGATGCGCTCCAGATCGCCCGCCGCGTCGACGCTTTCCAGCAGCCGTGCCTGGCCGCGCACGATCAGCGCGCGTTCGGCCGAGCCGCCGGACCAGTCGGCCAGGCCCTGCTTGACCAGGTCCTCGGCGGCGCTGTCCAGCTGCGAGCGGCGCTGGGCGATCTCGGCCTCGATCGCCTTGCGGGCCTCGGCGAGCGAGCGGCCCTTCAGCCGGGCCGAAAGGTAATTGCCGGCCTCGATCAGCGTGACCGGCGGCATGCCGTCCGGCGCGCGCATCAGCCGGTTCTCCACCGTGCCGTCCTCGAAGACGAGCACGGCCAGCACTTCCTGCGGCGAGAGCGGCACGAATTCGACATGCCGCAGCGGCGCCTCGCGCTTGGGCGTGACAACCAGGCCGGCACCGCCCGCCAGGCCCGACAGCAGGGAGGAGGCTTCCGAGAGAAGGTCCTGCTGGGTGCGGCCCGAGCGGGTCACCTTGCCCTCGATCGCCTTGCGCTCGTCCTCGGTCAGCTGGCCGACCTGCAACAGCCCGTCGACGAACAGGCGCAGACCGGCATGGGTCGGCATGCGGCCAGCGCTGGAATGCGGTGCGGTCAGCAGGCCCATATGCGCCAGGTCGGCCATGGTGTTGCGGATCGAGGCTGGCGACAGTGACAGATTGCCGGTCTGCGACAGGGTGCGCGATCCGACCGGCTCGCCGGAGCGCAGATAGGCTTCCACGATCTCGCGAAAGATCGTGCGCATCCTTCCATCCAGGGCGGCCAGGGTCGATTCGGGGCGCATGTCAGCCATGACACTCAATTAATCACGGGTTTGCGCCGGTTCAATTCTCTATTCCTGTCTGCGATCCCTGCCGCGGCGCTTGAAGCGATGCGCACATGCCGCTAGGAGCGGCCGGTATCACGACGTGGAGAGATGTATGAGACCCTTCGGACGCGCCCGCGACGCACTGCGCGAGATCAGCCTGGAAGCCGGTGTTTCCGTCTATGCCGAAGGCTCCTGCATGGCCCGTTTCGGCGGCACGCACGTGCTGTGCACCGCCAGTATCGAAGACAGCGTCCCGCCCTGGCTGCGCGGTGGCGGCAAGGGCTGGGTGACGGCGGAATACGGCATGCTGCCGCGCGCCACGCACACGAGGGGCCGCCGCGAGGCGGCGGCCGGCAAACAGTCTGGCCGCACCCAGGAAATCCAGCGTCTGATCGGCCGCTCCCTGCGCGCCGTGGTCGATCTCAAGGCGCTGGGCGAGCGCCAGATCACCGTCGACTGCGATGTCATCCAGGCCGATGGCGGCACCCGCACGGCGGCCATCACCGGCGCCTGGGTGGCCCTGAAACAGGCCACCGGCTATCTGATCGAGGAAGGCCTGCTGAAAGCCGATCCGGTGCACGGCCAGCTCGCGGCGATTTCCTGTGGCGTGATCGACGGGGAAACCCGGCTCGACCTGGAATACGAGGAAGACCGCCGCGCTGAGGCCGACGCCAATTTCGTCCTCACCAATACCGGCGGCATTGTCGAAATCCAAGCGACCGCCGAGGACAAGCCGATCCCGGAAAGCGATTTCCACGACCTCTTCGCCCTGGCCAAGGCCGGCGTGACCGATCTGTGCGCGGCACAGCTGGCGGCGTTGAAGGGGTAGCGCCCGTTCTGCTTTCCCCCGGACGCGCACAGCACATTCCGGGGCCTGCCGCCGGTTCCGTGAAGCGATAATCGGAGGCAGATTCCAGGCCCCGGAACGGGGTCCGGGGGAAGCGGTGCGTGGCGTCAACGCGCTTGCCAGCGCGGCCGGCCGCGTTATCCTGCAGAAATTGCTGCGACTTGCGAGCATAGAGACAGACGGCGGGAGTGCGCTGGGGGGCTGGAAATGGCCCGCACGGGCTCTTTGGGAAGGGCCCCTTCCGTGAGGGAGGGTCTTCCGTGCAGGCCCACCCCCGCCGTCTGCTTCGCCGGTATGAGGGACGGCGAAGTTTCGTGTTCTGCCAGGGCTTCCGCGCCTATTCGGCGGCGTCGCGCCCGTCTTCATCCTCGTCATCATCGAAGCTCAGCAGGTCGCCCGGCTGGCAGTCGAGTTCGCGGCACAGCGCCTCCAGCGTGGAGAAGCGCACGGCCTTGGCCTTGCCCGTCTTGAGGATGGACAGGTTGGCCATGGTGATGCCGACACGGTCGCACAATTCGGTCAGCGACATGCGGCGCTCGAGGAGCATACGGTCCAGGGTGACGCGAATGGGCATGAAAGGCGCCTCCCTAAATCGTGAGTTTCTGTTCTTGGCGCATTTTCGCACCTTCGCGGAAGATCTCCGCCAGTACCAGCAGCGCGACCACCGCGAACCAGGCGCCCAGGTCGATATTCGCCGTCGCCGTGAGTTCCAGACCGCCCAGAACGGGCTGGTCCATGATGGTCAGCAGCATCGCAACGGCCCCCTGCGTGATGTGACGCAGAACCTGATAGCCGGCGATGGCGATCGCAATGACCCGCAGATGCCCGGCATTTTCCGGCACAAAGGGATCGCCCGCGATCAGGGTCGAGGAAATGCGGCGCAGCCGGTCGATCACGATCATGAACGCGATGATCTCGGTGACCAGCAGCGGGAAAAGCCAGCCGTGTTCGCGGATCGACTGGAAAAGCTCTGTGACAACACCCGGCGAATAGCCGAGGAAATCCATGACGAGCGTGGCAGCGGCAGCCAGCAGGACCAGCGCGGCGAAACTCAGCAGGACCCAGCCCAGATACCAGACGACATCCAGGATGATCTTCACAATGGATGCGAGCGATCCTTGGCCCAGTGTTTTCATGCCCGCCCCTTCCCATAGGCAATGCGGCTTGCGAATGAGGCCTGTGAGCAGCGTGTCCGCCCGTCAGGCCTCACCCGTCAGTAGCAATCATGCAGCAACCGGTGCAATCGCGTAGAACGCGCCGGCAGCAACCGAGATCAACAGCATGGCATTGACCGCGATGGACGCGATGACCTGCATGCTCGAATTTCCGGACCTGACCATTTGACTGTTTCCTTTCTGCTTTAATCTGACCAATTACCGTTGTCATTCGTGGTACGCGGGACGGTGTCTCCCGTCCTTGTTGTTTATCGATAAACGAGAGGCGGCGGCTGCGCAAGCGAAAAATATCGTTTTTCGATATGAATTTTTCGAAAGGCGATAAAAGAGGACCGGAATAATGGCGATTTCTGACGGTGAAACCTGGGTTCTTGCAAGCCATAATACGGGCAAGATCAAGGAGTTGCGGGACATTCTCGCACCCCGTGGAATCGCCCTGAAAAGCGCTGCTGAACTCGATCTTCCTGAACCCGAAGAAACCGAGCCGACATTCGAGGGTAATGCTGCGCTGAAGGCGCGGGCCGCATGCAAGGCGACGGGCCTGGTCTGTCTGGCTGATGATTCCGGCTTGGCCGTCGATGCGCTGGACGGGGCGCCCGGCATCTATTCCGCACGCTGGGCCGGCGAGCCGCGCGATTTCGGTCGGGCCATGCAGCGGGTCCACGACGAACTTGGCGAGACGGCGGACCGCACCGCGCGATTTGTCAGCGTGATCGCCCTCGCCCGTCCCGACGGAACGCTCAGCCAGTATCGCGGCGAAGTGACCGGCAGCATTGTCTGGCCGCCACGCGGCACGGGCGGTTTCGGCTATGACCCGGTCTTCTGCCCGCAAGGCGAGAGCCGGACTTTCGGCGAGATGGCGCCGGAAGAGAAGCGCGCCCTCAGCCATCGCGCCCGGGCCCTGGCCGCCATGATCGCAGCGGAATTCGGATCGTGAGCGAGCGGCCGGCCCCCGGCCTCGGCAATGCGCTGGGGCTGTATGTGCACTGGCCCTACTGTGCCCGGATCTGCCCCTATTGCGATTTCAACGTCTATCGGCCAAAGGGCGATGACGAGGCGCTTCTGGCGGCCATGCTGGCCGATATGGCGCACTGGCGCGCCCGTACCGGCGCCCGGCCGCTCGCCAGCCTGCATTTCGGCGGTGGCACGCCATCCCTGATGACCCCGCAGCAGCTCGCCGCCGTGATCGGTGAGGCCGAGCGTCTGTGGGGCTTCGCCGACGGCGCGGAAATCGGGCTGGAAGCCAATCCCAAGGATGTCGACGGATTTGGCGGCATGGCCTCGGCCGGCATCAACCGGTTGTCGCTGGGGGTGCAGAGCTTTGACGACACGGCGCTGGTCTCGCTCGGCCGCGACCATGACGCGTCACTGGCGCGCCGGGCGATCGACGCAGCCCAGCGCGACTTCGCCCGCGTCTCGCTCGACATGATCTATGCCCGCGCCGGCCAGACGGCGGACGACTGGGCGGCTGAGCTCGGCGAGGCGCTGGCCAGCGGTGTCGGGCATATCTCGCCCTACCAGCTGACCATCGAGCCGGGTACGGCCTTCGGAAAGCGTGCCGGCCGGGGCGAACAGCTGGACGCACCGCCGGACTTTGCCGCAGACCTTTACGAGCTGACCGAAAGCCTGTGCGCCACGGCCGGGTTTGAAGGCTATGAAATCTCCAATCATGCGCGCAGCCGCGCCGACCAGTCGGCGCACAACCGGCTCTACTGGGAAGGCGGTGACTGGATCGGTATCGGCCCGGGAGCCCATGGCCGCATCGGCCGGGCGAGCGCCGCCGGACGTGCGGCGACAGAGGCCGCCCGGCGGCCGGCCGACTATATCCGCCGTGTCGCAGAGACCGGTACCGGCATTGCGGGCGAGGAGGCGCTTTCAGTTGCGGACGAGATCGCCGAACGCATCCTGATGGGAATGCGCCTGGCCGACGGGCTGGATATCGATCATCTGCACGCCACCACCGGCGGCGGGGTCGACCCGGACGGGCTGGCGCGCATGATGCGCCAGGGCGTGGTGGATCAAGCCGGTCCCCGGATACGCCTGACGGCCGCCGGCCGTCTCCTGGCTGACGGAGTGTCCGGCGAGCTCGTACCCTAGAAAGCCTGCGGTTCGAAGCTCAGCGGGGCGGGTTCGATTTCGCGCAGGCCGCGCGGGCGGATTTCAAAAATTGCCAGACCGCGCTCGATCAGCCCGTCGGAGCGGAAACGGAACAGGCCGTCCGCGCCCATAAAGCCCTGCTCCTCCTCGATCGCCTCGCGCGAGAAGCCGCGCTCGCCGCCATCGAGGTGTGCCGCCAGGGCCATCGCGTCATAGGCCTGGCTGGCGATGCGCGAGGGCGGGCTGTCATAGGCTTCACGATAGGCCGTCTCGAAGCGCTCGCGCGCGGCCTGGTCGGGGCCGGCAAACCAGCCGCCATGCAGCGCCGGCTCGCGCAGCAATTCCGGGTCGTTCCACAGCCCGGTGCCCAGGAAGCGCACGACCAGCGGATCGACATTCTGCGAGACCAGCAGCGGGCCCAGGGCCCGCAGGCGGGTGCTGCCTTCCGGCAGGATCACGGCCTGGAAAGCGGCGTCCGGATCCGGCACCCATTCCTGGCGCTGCAATGCCAGGGCGTCTTCCGGTGTGATCGGCTCGAACACGCCGCTGGCCAGGCGTGCGGAGGCCCGGGCCATGGCTTCGACATCGCCGGTATAGAAGGAATCCGCGGCGACATAGCCGCCATTCAGCCCGGCACTGTTCTGCAGGGCATCATAGACCGCCATGCCATAGCGGTCCTGCGGGCCCAGATAGGCAAAGCGTTCGACGCCCTGGCGGGATGCGTATTCCACAATCCGGGCGACCTCGATCTCGGGCGGGAAGCTCATCAGATAGACGCCATCACCTGCCACCGTCGTGTCCGTGGTGAAGGCGATCACCGGAATATTGGCCTGGCGCGCAATCGAGGCAGCGCCGGACACGGCGGGTCCGAACAGCGGGCCGATAATCATGTCGGCGCCGTCGCCGGCGGCTGCCATTGCAGCGGCGCGGGCGCCTTCGGGCGTGCCCTGCGTATCCTTGGGGATCATCAGGAGATTGCCGCTGCCGCGCTCGAACAGGGCCAGTTCGGCAGCGCGCAGCAGGCGCAGGGCTTCCGCGCGGGCGCCGGCATTCTCCGCCGAGAAGGGCAGCAGGACAGCGACGCGGACGAGGTCGCGATCGGCCATGTGCGGCGGAATGAGCCCGGTGCGCACTTCCGGCTCGGGTTCCGGCTCCGGCGCGGGCTCCGGTTCCGGCTGGGTCACGGGCGGTTGCTGGACCGGCGGCGGGGGTGGTGGCGTGGTGCTGCAGGCCGCAACGGCGATGCCGACGAGACCGATGACAGCGAAGGCGCGCAAGTCCGCGCTTTGTGTCATGCTGGAAAGACAGGAATGAAAACGCGAAAGAATGACGGACGGCATGAGCGGACTACCCGGTGAAATTTCTCGCGAAGCTATCTGGCCGGGTGGAAAGGGGCAAGCACTGGAGCCCGGTCTCTACCTGGTTTCCACCCCGATCGGGAATCTGCGCGACATCACCCTGCGCGCCCTCGACGTGCTCGCCGCCGCCGATAGCGTCCTGGCCGAGGACACCCGCGTCTCCCGCCGTTTGCTCGATGCCTACGGTATCCGGGCCGAACTGCAGCCCTATCACGACCATAATGGCGAGAAGGTCCGGCCGCATATCCTGGCGGCGCTGGAAGCGGGCAAGCGGATCGCGCTGGTCTCCGATGCGGGCACGCCGCTCGTCTCCGATCCAGGCTTCAAGCTGGCGCGCGAGGTCATTGCAGCCGGTCATCCGGTGATCGCGATCCCCGGCGCGTCCGCGGTTCTGGCGGCGCTGGCCATTGCCGGCCTGCCGACCGACTGTTTCACCTTTGCCGGTTTTCCCCCGCCCAAGACCGGCGCCCGCGAGACCTGGCTGGCGGAAATGGGCCGGTCGCCGGGCAGTCTGGTTGTCTATGAAGGCGCGTCGCGCCTGCCGGCCTGTCTGGCGAGCATGGCGAAAGTGCTGGGCGACCGGCCCGCTGCCGTCTGCCGTGAGCTGACCAAGCTGCACGAGGAGGCCCGCCGCGGCACGCTGGCCGGATTGGCGGAACACTATGCCGAGGCCGGGCCGCCGCGCGGTGAGGTGGTGATCGTGATCGGACCGGCCAGCGAGACCGGCTGGGACGAGGCGCGGATCGATGCGGCACTCAAGCGCGTGCTCGCCGAGATGCGGGTCAAGGATGCCGCCGCCGAGATCGCCGCCCAGTCCGGCTGGGCCAAGCGCGACGTCTATGCCCGCGCCCTGGCGCTGCGGGAGAAGGGGTGAGCCGGGCCCGGCAGGCAGCGGAAGCGCGCGGCCGCTGGGCTGAATGGCTGGCCATGGCCTGGCTGGCGGCAAAAGGCTATCGCCTGCTCGACCGCCGTGCCCGCACACCGGCCGGCGAGGTCGATCTCGTTGCCTGCCGCGGTGAGTACATCGCCTTCATCGAGGTCAAGCTGCGCCCGTCTGTCGCCGAGGCCCGCGACTCCGTCGGTCCGCGCCAGCGCCGGCGGATCGAGCGCGCAGCCAGTCTCTGGCTTGCCCGGCACGATGCCCGCTTCCGCCGGCTGTTTGTGCGCTATGATCTGTTTCTGGTCGCGCCGGGGCGGCTTCCAGTGCATCATCGTGCGGCCTGGATCCCCGGCGATGGCGCGGTCAGCCTGATCTGACGCGCCGCGTACAGTCGGGCCGGGAACCGGGACGTGGTCTTGCGCGTCCCTTCGCGTAGAGTAAACCGCACGATTCGACTGGAGAGCGTTCCCATGTTCCGCATTCTGGCCCTGCCTGCCCTCGCCCTGTTGACTGCCTGTTCAACGGTGCAGGAAGAGCGCTCGATCGGCCGCCAGCTGGACGACACCAATGCCTCCGTCTCGATAAAGGCGGCGATGTTGCGCACCGAGGGCTATGCGCTCGATGGGGTCGATGTGGAAGTCACCGAGGGGATTGCCCTTCTGACCGGCGCCGTTCCGCGGGAATCCGACCGGCGCATGGCGGAATGCATCGCCTGGTCGTCAGTCGCCGTGCGCAATGTTGCCAACGAGCTGGAAGTCGGCCCGGGAGACGGCTTCCGTAACCGGGTCCGCGACGGCCAGATCACCGCGCGGGTCAATGCGCGTCTCGCGGCCGACCGGAACATCCGCTCGATCAATTTCAATGTCGAGACCCGCGCCGGCCATGTCTATCTGCTCGGTGTCGCGCGCAACCGGGCCGAGCTCGAGCGCGCTTCCAGCCATGCCTCTCTGGTCGAGGGCGTGGAGGAAGTGATCACCTATGTGCGCATCGATGGTGTGCCCACCGATCTGCCCGCCCGCGGCGAACGCCGCGCGGAAGTGTGTGAGGGGGAAGCCCGCCCGGCCCTTGATCCGGCGGCGCAAACCCCTAACTCCGGTCCGCAATTGCTGGGCGCCCCGGAGACACGTTGATGACCATGCGCGTTGCGGTCCAGATGGACCCGATCGAGACGGTGAATGTGGATGCAGACACCACGTTCGCCCTGATGGAAGAGGCCCAGGCCCGTGGCGCCGAGCTCTTCGTCTACCATCCCGACCAGCTGGTCTGGCTGCAGGGCCGTGTGCTGGCACGGGCGCGTCCGGTGACTGTGCGGCACGAGCAGGGCAATCATGCCGATCTCGGCGAGCCGGTCATGCTGGACCTGGCCGAGGATGTCGATGTCGTCCTGATGCGCCAGGACCCGCCTTTCGACATGGCCTACCAGACCGCCGCCCACATCCTGGAATTCCTCAAGGGGCGGACCCTGGTGCTGAACGACCCGGCCTGGGTGCGCTCCAGCCCGGAAAAGATCATGCCGCTCCTGTTCCCGGATCTGATCCCGCCGACGCTGATCTCGCGCGATATCGGCGCGCTGCGCGCCTTTCGCGACACGCACTCCGACATCATCATCAAGCCGCTCTACGGCAATGGCGGCGCTGGTGTCTTCCGGCTGCGTCCGGGCGATGGCAATTTCTCCTCGCTGCTGGAAATGTTCTTTGCCCAATCGCGTGAACCCGTTGTCGCCCAGGCTTTCCTGCCGGCGGTCGAGAGGGGCGACAAGCGCGTTCTGCTGATCGATGGTGAGCCGGTTGGTGCGATCAATCGCGTCCCGCAAAAGGGTGAGACCCGTTCGAACATGCATGTCGGCGGTAAGGCCGAGGCGTCCGAGCTCGATGATGCCGACCGCGCCATCTGCGCGGCCATAGGCCCGGTCCTGCGCGAGCGGGACCTGGTCCTGGTCGGGATCGATGTGATCGGCGGCCGGATGACGGAAATCAATGTCACTTCGCCGACCGGTGTGCAGGAGCTCAAGCGCTTCTCCGGCATCGATACCTGCGCCATTTTCTGGGACTGCGTCGAGAAAAGGCTGGCGGCCTAGATTACACGCTTGACGTGTCTAATATGTTCGTTCACTCTGTGTTCCTGTTTTGATCCGGGTGTGGACAGGGTCTGTGGAAAACCCTGTTGCGATAGGCCTTTAGGGCGGTCGCTCGACGACTGTGGCAGAAAGGCACGGTGAGTGGCATTCTGCGACACATGCGGCTGCTCAGCGATTCTATTTCCCGGTACGTCAGGGAGAAAGCATGGCGGCGCGAACGACATCGGTGGCGTTCGACGGGGCCGAAGCGGGCCTGGTTGACGTACAAGTCCAGGTAGCAGGCGGCCAGCAGCCGATTTTCTCGGTCGTCGGTCTGGGCGACAAGGCGGTCACGGAAAGCCGGGAACGGGTGCGTGCGGCGTTTGCGGCGCTTGGCCTGTCGCTGCCGTCCAAACGGTTGATCGTCAATCTCGCCCCGGCCGACCGTCCCAAGGAAGGGGCGCATTTCGACCTGCCGATCGCTGTCAGCGTGCTCGCGGAGATGGGCATTCTGCCCAAGGATGCGGTCGAGGGGCATCTCGTGTTCGGCGAGCTGGGGGCCGATGCGCGAATCCGTTCAGCGCCGGGCGCGCTGCCGGCCGCCGTTGCGGCCAACGCGGCCGGCCTGTCGCTGATTTGTCCGGAAGCCTGCGGCGCCGAAGCGGCCTGGGCCGGGGGTGATCTGGCCATTCTGGCACCGGCGACGCTGATCCAGCTGATCAATCACTTCAAGGGTACCCAGGTGCTCGCCCGTCCGGTGCCGGGCGAATTGCTCGATGCCGGCACGGGTCCCGACCTCGCCCAGGTGCGCGGTCAGGAAGCGGCCAAGCGCGCGCTGGAGATCGCTGCGGCCGGTCATCATAACCTCCTCATGGTCGGTCCGCCCGGTTCCGGCAAGTCGATGATGGCCGAGCGCCTGCCGGGCCTCCTGCCGGCGCTGGCGCCGGAAGAATTGCTCGACGTCTCGATGATCCACTCGGTCGCCGGCCTGCTCGAGCGCGGCCGGCTGACACGGACCCGTCCCTTCCGCTCGCCGCACCACTCGGCCTCGATGGCAGCAATGGTGGGCGGGGGCATGCGGGCCCGGCCCGGCGAGGCCTCGCTCGCCCATCGCGGCGTGCTGTTCCTGGACGAATTGCCGGAATTTCATCCCCAGGTACTCGACAGTCTGCGCCAGCCGCTGGAAACCGGCTCGATCACCGTGGCCCGGGCCAATGCCCACATCGTCTACCCGGCGCGTTTCCAGCTGGTTGCTGCCATGAATCCCTGTCGCTGTGGCGGCGGCGGGGATGGTGGCACCGGTTGCCGCCGCGGCCCGCGCTGCGCGCGCGACTATCAGGCCCGCATCTCCGGTCCGATGCTCGACCGGATCGATCTGCAGATCCACGTCCCGGCCGTCACGCCCGCCGATCTGGCGCTACCGCCACCGGCCGAAGGCACGGCCGAGGCTGCCCAGCGTGTCGCCCGCGCCCGCGATATCCAGACCGCGCGCGGCTATCTCAACGCGCATCTGCCAACCGATATTCTCGATCATGTTGCCACACCGGACCGGCCGGGCGAGGCCCTGCTCAACGAAGCCGCGACGGCGCACAATCTCACCGCCCGCTCCTATCACCGCGTCTTGCGCGTCGCCCGGACCATTGCCGACCTGGAAGGCCAGGAAGGCGTGCGCCGCATCCACATCGCCGAAGCGCTGGCCTGCCGGCGTGGCCTGTTCGAAGCGACGCAGTTGTCATCCGGTGCGGCACTGGCCGCGCAGTAGAGGGCATGGCCACGCAGATCGCCTTGCTGCGGCCGGCCCATCTTCGGGAAGGCTGACGGTGCAGTTGTGAGCGGGACCTCAAAACCGGGCTCCGGAGGCCCGGGCGCAATCCGGTGCGGCGCAACCTCCTGCCATTGCCGGGTTGCGCCCGGCGTTGGACTACGCGCGGCGGTGCGCTGCGCGCGGGCGCGGGCCGGTCACGACGCTTCGTTAACCGTCCCCTGCTAGACAGGAGGGCATGAAACGGGACGGCGAAGACGGATCCTCCGGGCTCCCGCCCGGCGCGCCGCGGGATGGGTCCCGCGCCGGCGCCCCGGGCGAGGGTGACAGGCAGGATAACGCAGACCGGCGCGCGGGCGCCGGGGCTGCGCGCGCGTCTGCGTCTGACCCCGCGCACCGGCGTGCGGCCGGCCGTGGCTTCGACCACGCCGCTCACGCCAGAGAGAGCGAGCCGCGCCGTCTTCACGCCGAACCCGCCCTCGATGCCGTGCTTCTGACAGCGCTCGATGCGGCAGGTGAGCTGATGCTGGTGCGCGGCCACAGTGGCCGCGTGCTCTACGTCAATGCCGCCTTTCTCAAGGCCTTTGGCGGCGAGCGCACCGACTGGGTCGGCCGCTGGTTCTCCGTGGCGCCGCCGGTCTCGACCGCCGACCAGCGCCGCTATGAAATGCTGATGCGCACGCGCTCCGGCCCGCTCTGGATCGAATGGGACGAGCGCCTCCTTCCTGACGATGGCGGTGTGATCTCCGTCGGCCGCGACGTCACCCGCCGCCGCGAGGCGCATGACGATCTGGAAGCGTCGCAGCGCGCCAAATCGCTCTTCTTCGCCGCCGTTACCCATGAATTGCGCACGCCGCTGGCCGGCGCGCTGGGGGTTGCCCGCCTGCTCGAAGCCACCCCGCTGCGGCCGGACCAGGCCGATTATGTTCGTTCGATTGCCACATCGGCTGATCATGCGCTGGCGATGGTGGACGATATTCTCGATCTGTCGCGCCTCGAGGCCGGCAAGCTCGACCTGCGTCCCGAACCGGTCGATGTGGCCGAGCTGGTGCGCGAAACTGTCGAACTCGCCGCGCCGCGGGCCCGGGAAAAGGGCCTCGAGATCGGGGTCGTGCAGGCCGCCGGAGCGCCGGTGCGTGTCATCGGCGACGCCGCGCGCCTGCGCCAGATCCTGTTCAATCTGATCGGCAATGCGGTGAAATTCACCCGGTCCGGCGGTGTGCGCGTCGATATCACCGGCACACCCGGCGCCGATGGCGCGGTGCGTCTGGCGCTCTCGGTCAGCGATACCGGGCCCGGCATCGCCGAAGCCGACCAGCAGACCCTGTTCGAGCATTTCGAGCGCGGTGCTGCGGAACGAGACGGCGCCGAAGGCGGCGCCGGTCTGGGTCTTGCCATGGTCCGCCGCCTCGTTGAGGCGATGGACAGTACGATGGGTCTGGAAAGCCGCCTGGGCGAGGGCGCGAAATTCTGGGTCGTGTTTGACCTGCCCGTCGAGGCGGTGATGAATGCACAGCCGCTGACGGGCCATCGGGTCGCGGTCGCGGCACCCAATGCCATTCTGCGCACCAGCCTGTGCGACCAGCTAGAGGCGCTCGGCGCCGACGCGCTGGCGATCGACTCGCCCGACATGCTCGCCGCGGAGGCCGATGGCCGGGAGCTTCTTGTCGATCCGGTCTGGGCCGCGGCGGCAGCCGAAACCGGCGTCGTACGGACCTGGCATCTGGTCGCGCCGGACCAGAAGGCAGCGGTCATCGAAACGGCCGGGCCCGGCGAGGGCTGGTTCGTCAAACCGGTGCGCCCGGCAACCCTGATCGACCGGTTGACGGGCCGGGAGGACGCGCCGGACACCGATGCGCCCCGGCGGCCGTCCGTGCAGCCCGATGTTTCCGGCCTCAGCCTGCTGGTCGCCGAAGACGATCCGGTCAATGCCCTCATTGCCCGAAAATGCCTGGAAAGCCTGGGTATTGCCGTCACGCTCGTGAGCGATGGCGAAGCCGCCAGCGAGGCGCTGGCGGTGCAGGAATTCGATGCGGCCCTGCTCGATCAGCGCATGCCCAAGCGCGACGGGCCGGATGTCGCCCGCAAGGCGCGCGAAGCCGGGCTGACCTTGCCGCTGATCGCGCTCACGGCGAATGCCTCGGAAAGCGACCGCAAGCTGTGCCTGGGTGCCGGGATGGACGAATTCCTCTCCAAACCCCTCGACCCCGACCGCCTCACCGCCGTCCTCGTTAACTTGTGCGGACGGGAAAAGCGGGCCAGCATGGGTTGATCTCAACCCCGCTGGAGTTTCAGGGACATGGCCGACAGCAATGCGGAGATCGGTGCGGCTGGCCGCACCACCTGGCTCAAGACGCTCACCGTCTACTTCACCCCGGTCATGATCTCCATGTTGATCCTGGGCTTCGCGTCGGGCCTGCCGCTCTACATGGTGTTCCAGAAACTGTCCTACTGGCTGCGCGATGCCGGTATCGAGCGCTCGACGATCGGCTTTTTCTACTTCGTCACCCTGTCCTACACGCTGAAATGGCTGTGGGCACCGATCGTTGACCGGGTGAAGATTCCCGTCCTTCACAGCCTGCTCGGCGCACGCCGCTCCTGGATTGTCACGGCGATCTCCGGAACGGTGATCGCGCTGGTCATCATCTCGCAGACCGATCCGCTGGTCAGCCTTGTCCCGGTCGCCATTGCCGCGCTCCTGCTGGCTTATTCCGGCGCCACGCTGGATGTGGCTATCGATGCCTGGCGCATCGAGTCCGCGCCGAACGACATGCAGGCCAACATGGCGGCCGCCTACTCCTTTGGCTACCGCATCGCCTACATGACCTCCGGCCTGGGCCTCGCCATTTCAGAATGGGCTGACTGGGACGTGTCCTTCCTCGCCATGGCCGGTGCCATGCTCGTCTCCGCCGGCCTCGTCTTTGCGATGAAGGAACCCAGGGCCGGGGTTGGGAAGCGCGAGCTGGAGGGCGGTTTCGGGCTGAAGGTCGCCAAGGCCGTCTATGAGCCCTTCAAAGCCATTTTCGGCCGGCTGGGCTGGTGGATCATCCCGGTCTTCGCGCTGATCTCGCTCTACCGGATGAGCGACTTCACCATGGGTGTGATGGCTGCCCCGCTCTATTCCGACCTGGAATTCGACCGTGCAGTCGTTGGCGGTATCCAGGGCGGGCCGGGACTTGCGTCAACGCTGTTCGGCCTGTTCCTGGGCGGTGTGGTGGCCTATCGCATCGGCATGATGCGGGCCTTGATGGTCGGTCTGGGCATCACCTTTGTGACAAACGGCGCCTATGCCTGGCTCGCGGCAACGGCCCAGCCTGACGATGCCTGGAAACTCGCCATCGCGATTGTCGGTGACAATCTGGCCGGCGGTTTCGTTACCACCGTCTTCATTGCCTACCTGTCCAGCCTGGTCGATCCGGCCAATGCGGCGACCCAGTATGCGCTTCTCAGTTCCTTCTACGCCCTGTTCGCGAAGTTCCTGTCAGGCTTCTCAGGTGTGCTGGCAGATGCGGTCGGCTGGGTGATGTTCTTCGTGCTGACGGCGGCGTGGACCCTGCCCGCCGCCGCCTTGCTGGTGCTGGTCGCCTTCCGCGGACCACCGGGCGCACGCGGCGAGGAGAAGTTCGCTGAGCGCGAGACGGTGGAGGCGGAATAGCTCTACTCCGCCAGCGTGCTGTCCACCTCATGCTTTTCCGGGTCGTAGGCGGCGAGTGCTGCGAGCGTGGTGATCTCGCTGACCGAGGCGCCGAGACGGGCGATCTGCACCGGCTTTTCGACACCGACCAGCATCGGGCCGATCACGGTCGCCCCGCCGGCCACGCGCAGCAGCTTGGTGGCGATGGAGGCGGCATGAATTGCCGGCATGACCAGCACATTGGCCGGCCCCTTCAGGCGCGAGAAGGGGTAGAGGAAGCGGTGTGACGGGTCGAGCGCCACATCGACATTCATCTCGCCCTCGTATTCGAAATTCACGCCGCGCTCGTCGAGCAGGCGCACGGCCTCCTGCAGCTTGTCGGACCGCTGGCCCTGCGGATTGCCGAAGGTGGAATAGGACAGGAAGGCGACGCGCGGGGTGAAGCCGAAGCCCTTCGCGGCCGCTGCGGTTTCCGTGGCGATATCGGCGAGCGCCTCGCTGTCGGGGAATTCGGCAATATTGGTGTCGGCGATGAACAGCGTACGGTTCTTCGCGAGCGCGATGGACATGCCCATCACGCGCTGTCCCGGGGCGGGGTCGAGCACCAGGCCGACATCGCTCAGCGCGGCGGCATAGGAACGGGTGGTGCCGGTCACCATGCCGTCGGCATCGCCCAGCTTGACCATACAAGCGGAGAAGACGTTGCGGTCATTATTGACCAGGCGCTGCACGTCGCGGCGCAGATAGCCCTTGCGCTGCAGGCGTTCGTACAGGAAATCCGCATAGATCGCATTGCGGTCAGACAGGCGAGCATTGACGATCTCGATCGCGTCTTCCGGCACACCGACCTGGCGCATGTTCGCGCGGGTGATTTCTTCGCGGCCCACCAGAATGGCCTTGCCCAGCTCTTGGTTCTGGAAGGCATAGGCGGCGCGGATCACTGACGGCTCCTCGCCCTCGGCGAAGACGATGCGGCGGCCATGGCCCATCACCGCGCCCTGGATGCGCTGCAGCAGGGCAGCGGTCGGGTCGAGGCGCCGGGCCAGCGAGGCCCGGTAGGCGGTCATGTCGGCGATCGGCTTGCGCGCGACGCCGGTATCCATCGCAGCCTGGGCGACATAGGGCGGCACATAGTGGATGAGCCGCGGATCGAAGGGCGAGGGGATGATATAGTCGCGGCCGAATGACGGGCGCGAGCCGTGATAGGCGGCGGCCACCTCGTCCGGCACATCCTCGCGAGCCAGCGCCGCCAGGGCGCGGGCTGCGGCGATCTTCATTTCTTCATTGATCGTGCGGGCACGCGCATCGAGGGCGCCGCGGAAGATGTAGGGGAAGCCGAGGACATTATTGACCTGGTTGGGATAGTCCGACCGGCCGGTGGCGATGATGGCGTCATCGCGGACGGCCCGCACGTCTTCCGGCTTGATCTCGGGATCCGGATTGGCCATCGCGAAGATGATCGGGTCCTTGGCCATCGACTTGACCATGTCCTGGGTCACCGCACCGGCGACCGACAGACCGAGGAAGCAGTCGGCGCCGTCCAGCGCCTCGGCCAGCGAGCGGCGATCCGTGTCGGCGGCATGCGCCGCTTTCCACTGGTTCAGCCCGTCGCGCCCGGTATGGATGACGCCCTTGGAGTCGCACAGCAGCGCGTTCTCGTGCTTGACGCCCATCGCCTTGAGAAGCTCGAGCACGGCAATGCCGGCCGCACCGGCGCCGTTCACCACGACTTTCAGATCGCTGATCTTGCGGCCGGTGATATCGCAGGCATTGATGATGCCGGCAACAGAGATGATCGCCGTGCCGTGCTGGTCGTCATGGAAGACCGGTACGTCCAGCAGCTCGCGCAGGCGCTGTTCGATGATGAAGCTTTCCGGCGCCTTGATGTCTTCCAGATTGATGCCGCCGAATGTGTTGCCGATCCGCTTGACGCATTCGATGAAAGCGTCGGCATCGGTCTCCTCGACCTCGATGTCCATCGCGTCGATATCGGCAAAGCGCTTGAACAGCACCGCCTTGCCTTCCATCACCGGTTTGGACGCCATGGCGCCCAGATCGCCCAAGCCGAGAATGGCGGTACCGTTGGAGATCACCGCGACCATGTTGCCCTTGGAGGTGTAGTCGTAGACCGCGTCAGGGTTCTCCGCGATCGCCTTCACCGGCGCAGCAACACCGGGCGAATAGGCCAGCGAGAGATCGCGCTGCGTCGCCATCGGCTTGGTCGGAGACAGGGCGAGCTTGCCGGGGACAGGTTCCTTGTGGAAGGCGAGCGCTTCTTCGTCCTCGACGTGGCTGGTTCTGTCGTTCATCCCCGTTTTCCCTGCTTTATTTTGATTATGGACAATCGTATGGGCTCTAGCCGCTTCCCACCCTTGCACGCAAGGTGAAACCTCGCCACCGTCTGCGCCGATGAATTCCCTGTCCAGCCTTCCCATGCCCGCCGATCGTGCCTTTCCCTCAGCCGAGGGCGCCACGCCGATGATGGAGCAATTCCTGGCCCTGCGGTCGCAGGCGCCGGGCGATGCGCTGCTCTTCTACCGCATGGGCGATTTCTACGAGCTTTTCTTCGACGACGCGGTGCGCGCGGCGGCCGCGCTGGACATCGCGCTGACCAAGCGCGGTGAGCACCAGGGCGAGCCTATCCCGATGTGCGGCGTGCCGGCGGCCGCGGCCGAGGCCTATCTGGCGCGGCTGATCAAGGCGGGCTTCAAGGTCGCCGTGGGCGAGCAGATCGAGGACCCCAAGGCCGCCAAGGCGCGCGGTTCCAAGGCGGTCGTACAGCGCGCGATCACCCGCATCGTCACGCCGGGCACGTTGACCGAAGACAGCCTGCTCGATCCACGCTCGGCCAACCGGATTGCCGCGCTGGCCCAGCTGGCGACCGGCGAGAACGCCATCGCCTGGGCGGATATCTCGACCGGCGAGTTTGCGGTCTGCGCCGTTGCGGGGGAGGCCCTGACGGCCGAGCTGGCGGCGATGAACCCGGCCGAGCTGCTGATCGAGGAGAGCCGGTTCGGCGAGGCGGCCGGCCTTCTGCCGCGCACCACGCTGACCCCGCTGCCGCGGGCCAAGTTCGATGTCGCCTCGGCGGAGCGTCAGCTGAAGGCCCAGTTCGAGGTGCAGGAGCTGACCGCGTTCGGGGATTTCTCGAAGGCGGAACGGGCGGCGCTGGGGGCGCTGCTGGATTATCTCGCCCTCTCCCAGGCCGGCGCGCCCGCCAAGCTGTCGCCGCCGCGCCAGGCGCGAGAGGGCAGTGTCCTGGCCATCGATCCGGCGACCCGGGCCAGCCTGGAAATCGACCGCACCCTGTCCGGTGACCGCCAGGGTTCGCTGCTCGGTGCAATCGACCGGACTGTCACCGCGCCGGGCGCGCGGGCGCTGGCCGACCGGCTGGCGCGTCCGCTGACCGACGTCGCGGCGATCGAGGCGCGGCTGGATGCGGTCGCCTGGTTCGAGCGCGAGGCCGGGCTGCGCCGGCAATTGCGCGATCGTCTGAAGTCCGCCGGCGATGCCGAACGCGGCCTGTCGCGCCTGCTCGTCGGCCGGGGCGGTCCGCGCGATCTCAAGGCGCTGAGTGGTGCGCTGCAGGAGGGCGAGGCGATCGCCGCGCGCCTGCTGGACGCCCAGCTCGACCGTCCGCCGCAGCGTATCGCAGACGGGATCGCCGCGCTGACCCTGGCCGACAAGCCGGAGCTCGCGGCGCTGGTCGGCGATCTCGACCGGGCGATTGTCGACGAGCCGCCCTTGCTGGCGCGCGATGGCGGGTTCGTGGCGGAAGGCTGGATGCCCGAACTGGACGAGACGCGGCAATTGCGCGACGCCTCGCGCCGGATCGTGGCCGGTCTGCAGCAGACCTATGCCGAGGCGACGGGCGTTTCGAGCCTGAAGGTGAAGCACAATAATGTGCTGGGCTATTTCGTCGAGGTGACGGCTCGCCATGCCGATGCGCTGATGGGCGACGACACTTTCATCCACCGCCAGACCATGGCGAATGCGGTCCGCTTCACCACGACCGAGCTGGCGGAGCTGGAATCGAAGATCGCAAGTGCCGGCGAGCGGGCGCTGGCGATGGAGATCGAGACCTTCGCCGGCCTGCGCGACCGTGTGGAGGCGCTGGCAGGCTTTATCCGCCTTGCGACGGCCGCTCTGGCAGAATTCGATGTGTCCGCGGCGCTCGCCGAATGGGCCGAAGAGGCCGGGGCGTGCCGGCCACAAATTAACGATTCGTTTACGTTTTCTGTCGATGGCGGCCGCCACCCCGTGGTCGAGCGCGCGTTGGCGAAAACCGGTGAAGGACGCTTCACCCCCAATTCCTGCCAACTGGACGGATCTGGGGAAAATGCGGCCCGTCTGACCTTCGTTACCGGCCCCAACATGGCGGGTAAATCGACCTTCCTGCGCCAGAATGCCCTGATCCTGATGCTGGCCCAGGCCGGCTGTTATGTTCCGGCGGAACGGGCCGAGATCGGTGTCGCTGACCGGCTCTATTCCCGCGTCGGGGCGGCCGACGATCTGGCACGTGGCCGCTCCACCTTCATGGTCGAGATGATCGAGACGGCGGCGATCCTCAACCAGGCGACACCGCGCAGCTTTGTCATCCTCGACGAGATCGGCCGCGGTACCGCGACCTTCGACGGGCTGTCCATTGCCTGGGCGGCGGCGGAACATCTGCATGAGATCAATCGCTGCCGCGCCCTCTTTGCCACGCACTATCACGAGCTGACCCGCCTCGCCGAGGATCTGGATGCGGCCGGAAACGTGTCGCTCAAGGCGAAGGAATGGAAGGGCGAGCTGGTCTTCCTGCACGAGGTCGGAGCCGGGGCGGCCGACCGCTCCTACGGCATCGAGGTCGCGCGCCGGGCCGGTCTGCCGCGCAAGGCGATCAGCCGGGCCAAATCCATCCTCAAGCGCCTGGAGTCCGACGGGGCTCCGGCCGCGGCGCTCGACACCCTGCCGCTCTTTGCCGTTGCCGAGCCCGAGCAGACGCCGATCCTCGAGCCGTCCGAGGTGGAAAAGCGGCTGGACGGGATCGACCCGGATGCACTGACGCCGCGCGAGGCGCTGGACCTTGTCTATGCGCTAAAATCGCTGGTGAAGAAGGCGTGACGGCGGCCCGCGGCACGACTAGATTGACGCCGTCATGACACGGTCCGCCCTGCCCGCCTCGCTCGACGCCCTGAAACTGCGGGCGCAACTGGCTGCCGCCACGGCGCAGTCGGGCTGGACCTCGCCTGCCGCACGCTCGGCCGGACTGGCCCATGTCCGCTCGGCGCTGGACGGTTTCCGCGAACAGGCCTTTGCGCGCCTGTCAGGTGCCGGGGGCGGTGCCGCGGCGGCACAGGTCCTGTCTGACGGGATGAGTGTCTGCCTTCATGCCCTGTTCGACTCCATGGCTGCCGGCGATCCGGACGGTTCGGCCGGCATCGCCCTGTGCGCCCAGGGCGGTTTCGGGGCCGGCGAGCTGGCGCCGTCCTCCGATGTCGATCTCCTGCTGGTGAAGCCGGAAGGCGAGCGGCCGGAGACGGATGAGTTCCTGCAGCAAGTTCTCTACGCCCTGTGGGATCTGAAGATCGATGTCGGCGGCGGCGCCTGCCGCACGATCGACCAAACCCTCGATCTGACGCGCGAGGATGCTTCCGAACGCACCGCCCTGCTCAGCCTGCGTCATCTGGCGGGCGACGAGACCGCGACCCAGTCGCTTGCCCAGCGTTTCCGCGAGGAGATCGTGGCGGGCGACCTTCAGGGTTTTGTCGAGGCCAAGCTGCGCGAACGTGATGCGCGGATCGAGAAGGCCGGGCGCTCGCGCTACACGGTTGAGCCCAATCTGAAGTCCGGCAAGGGCGGGCTGCGCGACTTGCAGCTGATGCGCTGGCTGGCGCAATTCCTCTATGGCGCGGACGCCTTCGAACGCTGGGTCGGCACCCGCCTGCTCTCGGTCGAGGATGTCAGCCGCTATGTGGCAGCCGATGATTTCCTGTGGACCGTCCGCTTCCACCTACACGATCTGGCGGGCGGCAAGGATGAGCGGCTGACGTTCGATCTGCAGCCGGAAATCGCGGCCCGCATGGGCTATGAGGACAGCGAGACGGAAAGCGCCGTCGAGCGTTTCATGCGCCGTTATTTTCGCACCGCCATGGCCGTGGGCTCGCTGACACGTCTCGTCTGCGCCAAGCTGGAAGCCGATGCCTGGAAGGCCAAGCCGAAAGGGCTGGCCCGCTTCCTGCCGCCGGGCATGGATCACGAGGAAGGCACCGATGTCGGCGAATTCATCATCCGCGAGGGCCGGCTCGACTTTGCCCACGCCACCCAGATCCGCGAGGATCCGGTGCGGCTGCTGCGCTTCTTCCACATGGCGGCCTCCCGGCGCCTGGATCTGCACCCGGAAGCCGTCGCCCGGATCGGCCGTACGCTCTATCTGATCGATGACGAGTTCCGCCGCGACCCGCGTGCGGCGCGTGCCTTCTTTGCCGTGCTGCTGGACAGTCCGGCGCCGATGGCGGTGCTGCGCATGATGACCGAGGCGGGGGTGCTGGGGCGCTATATCCCCGAGTTCGGCGATATCGTCGCGCGCACCCAGTTCAACATGTATCACCGCTATACGGTCGACGAGCACACGCTGCAGGCGCTGGGCCTGCTGCGCGAGATCGAGGACGGGCTGCACCCGCTCGATCACCCGCTGTCGACCCGGATTGCACCGCTGATCCAGAACCGCCGCGCGCTGCACCTCGCCATCCTGCTGCACGATACCGGCAAGGGGGCGGGTGACCAGTGTATCGAGGGGGCGCTGCGGGCGCTGACGGCCTGCGAACGCCTGGGTCTGGGCCATGACGATACCGAGCTGGTGGCCTGGCTGATCCGCTCCCACCTGCTGATGAGCGATACCGCCCAGCGGCGCGATCTGTCAGATCCGCGCACCGTCGCCGATTTCGCGGCCGCAGTGGGATCGGTCGAGCGCCTGCGCCTGCTCACCGTGCTGACCGTGGTGGACATCCGCGCTGTCGGACCCGGTGTCTGGAATGGCTGGAAGGGCCAGCTGATCCGCGAGCTCTACACGGCCACCGAAGCGGTACTGCTCAGCGATGGCGATGCAATGGCCTCGGCCCGGCGCAGCCTGTCGGACCGGGCACGGGCCGAGCGCGAGGCTGTGCTGCCGCGGCTGGACCGGCTCAATCCGGAATTTGCCGCCTGGTGGATGGCGGAATTGAATGACGCCTACTGGGTGTCCTTCGGCCGCGAGGACCGGTATCGCCATGCGGCCTTTGTCCGGCGGGCATTCGAAGCGGGGGAGACAACGGCGGCCGGTGTGCGCGTGGACCGGCGGCGTGCGGCGACCGAGGTGATGATCTGGTCGCCCGACCGTACGCGCATCTTTGCCGATATCGTGGCCGCCTTTGCCGAGATGGGGGCAGACGTCGTCGGTGCAACGATCAACACGACGGCATCGGGCCAGGTTTTCGACATTTTCTACATCCAGGACGCGGCCGGTCAGCCCTATGGCCAGCAGGACGAGCGCCAGCGCCAGGCCCTGGTGGCCTATCTGCGCGAGGTCGCGACCGGCGAGCTCACCGTGCGCCGCCGCAAGTCCATGCCGCTGCAGCGCCGCGATGCCGCCTTCCGCGTCACGCCGTCAGTGGCGATTTCCAACGAGATTGCCGAGAATGCCACGGTGATCGAGGCGTCAGGCCGCGACCGGCCGGGCCTGTTGGCCGATCTTGCAGACGTGCTGGCTGATGAAGGCCTGGCGCTTAATTCCGCCCAGATCGACGGCTATGGCGAACGGGCGACCGACGTGTTCTATGTCAGTCACGGACAGGCCAAGCTGGAAGATGCCGAGGTGATCGAGCGGGTGGAAAAGGGTCTGATGGCTGTTCTGAGCGAAAGCGAGACGGCCGCCGACGAGAAAGCCGCCCAGCGTGGTATCGCGCGGGCCCGCGCCAGCGTTCTGAGGTAACGGCATGCGTCTTCTTCGGTCCTCGGCGGTGGTCGGGCTTTTCACCATGGCCAGCCGGGTCCTCGGTCTCGTGCGCGAGATGATGCTGGCGGCGGCGCTGGGCGCGGGCGCGGTTACTGACGTCTTCCTGACAGCGCTGCAATTCCCCAATCTTTTCAGGCGGATCTTTGCCGAAGGCGCGTTCAACGCTGCCTTCGTGCCGCTTTATGCCGGCAAGCTGGAGGCTGACGGTCTGACCGAGGCCCAGCTGTTTGCCCGCCAGGTCCTGTCGGTCCTCCTGACAGCCATGCTGGTCCTGGTGGTTGCGGCGCAACTGGTCATGCCCTGGCTGATGTATGCGCTGGGGCCGGGTTTCGTCGGAGATCCGGACCTGTTCGGTCTGGCGGTACTCCTGACACAAATCACCATGCCCTACCTCATGATGATGTCGCTCAGCGCCATGCTCAGCGGCGTCCTCAATTCGCACGGCAAGTTTGCGGTTGCCGCTGCCGCACCGGTCCTGCTCAATCTCACCCTGATCGGCATCCTGGCCTTTTCCCCGGCAGAGGGCGGAGAGCTGGCGCTCTGGCTGTCAGTCGGTGTCAGCATATCCGGTGTCGCGCAGCTGATCTGGCTGTGGGCGGCAACGCGGGCGACCGGGGTCCGGCTGTCGGTGCGCCTGCCGAAGCTTAGCCCGGATGTGAAGCGGCTGATCGTGCTCGGCGTGCCTGGAGCGATGGCGGCCGGTGTCACCCAGATCAATATCCTCGTCACCTCCTCCATCGCGACGCTGCAGGAAGGCGCGCGGTCCTGGCTCTATTACGCCGACCGCCTCTACCAGCTGCCGCTGGGCGTGGTGGGGATCGCTATGGGTGTCGTGCTGCTGCCGACGTTGAGCGCGCGCCTGCGGGCGGGCGATCTGCCGGCGGCGGGCAATGCGATGAACCGCGCGCTGGAGATTTCCATGGCGCTGACGCTGCCCGCCGCGGCAGCACTGGCGGCGATCCCGGTCTTTATCGCCACCGGCATCTACGAGCGCGACGCCTTCACGCCCCAGGACGCGCAGATGGTGGCGCAGGCGCTGATCGCCTTTGCGGCCGGTCTGCCCGCCTTCGTTCTCATCAAGGTGCTGTCGCCCGGATTCTTTGCGCGCCAGGACACGATGACGCCGATGAAGTTCGCGACGGTCGGCGTGGTGATCAATCTTGCGCTGGGGCTGACGCTCTTCTTCGGACCGCTAGGCTTTGCCGGGCTTGCCATTGCCACCTCGGTTGCCGGCTGGGTCAACACGCTGCTGCTCGCGGTGACACTGCACCGGCGCGGCCTGTTTGAGCCGGATGCCCGCCTGCTGAACCGCTTGCCGCGCATTGTCGTGGCCAGTGCGATCATGGCCGGCTTCCTGCTGCTGGCGCACCGGAACCTCGACTGGCTCTATCCCTGGCTGTTCAATTCGACCCTTCTGGTGCTTGCTGTGGTATGCGCAGCAGGCCTTGTCGTGTTCGCGCTTGCCGCGGTTCTGACCGGTGCCCTGCGCCTGTCCGAAGTGCGCACGGCGCTCAAGCGCTCTTGAGGCGCGGGCTCCGGCTGGGTAAGACGCGCCGTCCGACCCTTTTCTGCCAAGGCATGATCCCATGAGCGAAACGCCCACCGATTACACCGGTCCCAAGCGCATCTTTTCCGGTATGCAGCCCACCGGCCGCCTGCATCTCGGCAATTATCTGGGCGCGCTGAAGAACTGGGTGGCGCTGCAGGACGAGGGCGATGCCGAGTGCATCTATTGCGTGGTCGACATGCACGCCATCACCATGCCGCACGATCCCAAGGCCCTGCCCGGCGCTGTGCGTGCTGCCGCTGCCGCCTACATCGCGGCCGGTGTGAACCCGGACAAGAGTATCATCTTTGCCCAGTCCGCTGTCTCCGCACATGCGGAACTGGCCTGGATCTTCAACTGTGTGGCGCGTCTGGGCTGGGCCGAGCGCATGACCCAGTTCAAGGACAAGGGCGGCAAGGACAAGGAGCGCGCCTCCGTCGGCCTGCTGACCTATCCCGTGCTGCAGGCGGCCGACATTCTCGCCTACAAGGCGACGCATGTGCCGGTCGGCGAGGACCAGAAGCAGCATCTCGAGCTGTGCCGCGATATCGCTGCGCGCTTCAATCGCGACTATGGCGATGGCGAGGCCTTTTTCCCGCTCACTGAACCGGTGATCCAGGGCCCGGGCGCGCGCATCATGAGCCTGCGCGACGGGACGGCGAAAATGTCCAAGTCCGACGTGTCGGACAATTCGCGCATCAATCTGGAAGACGATGCCGACACGATCGCCCGCAAGATCAAGAAGGCAAAGACCGATCCCGAGCCGCTGCCGGAAACGGTGGACGGTCTGGAGGACCGCGCCGAAGCATCCAATCTGGTCGGCATCTATGCCGCGCTGACGGGCAAGACCAAGGCGGATGTGCTCGCCGAGTTCGGCGGTCAGGGTTTCGGCGCCTTCAAGCCGGCGCTGGCGGATGTGGCCGTGGAATATCTTGCGCCGATCTCGGAGGAATTCCGCCGGCTGATCGCGGATCAGGCCGAGATCGACCGCATCCTGAAAAAGGGCGCGGAGCAGGCCGACGCGATTGCTGCGCCGATCATCAAGGAAACCAAGGAAATCATCGGTTTCTGGCACTAGAGCATTTTCAGCAGAAGCGGGAACCGGTTCTGCGGTTCGAAAATGCGACCACTCAAGACGCCAGATCAATTCATCGACCTCGATTGCGATGAAATGGCTCTGGAGGACAATTCGCCGCATGGCGGGCCTTTCCAAGGCGCGGTCCTGTAGCGGCTGGAGGACTTCAATGAAGCACTATGCCCTGATCGCCGCTGCCGGCCTCGCCCTGGCGGCCTGCAGCGAACCGGCCGAAGACACCGCCGCCATGGACTCCGCCATGGATCATGGCGGGATGGATCACGCGGCACCGGCCGAAACGGCTGACGCGGCCGCGCCGCTGCCCGACGATGGCGTTACCCCGGTGGTCGAGATCGCCGATGCGTGGATCCGGCCGCACCCGCAGGGCCGCGACGTGACGGCGGCCTATTTCACGGCAACGCTCTCGCAGGGCCATGCCGACCGCCTGGTCGAGGCGCGCATGGATGGTGCCGGCCATATCGAGCTGCACACCCACACCATGAATGATGAAGGCATGATGCAGATGCGCCAGGTGGGTCCGCAGGACATCACCGATGCCGGCGCGCTGGCCTTTGCACCGGGCGGGCTGCACCTGATGGTGTTCGGCATGGACCCGGTCGCCGAGGGCGATGCGGTCACCGGTACGCTCGTTTTCGAACGGGCCGGCGAGGTCGCGGTCACCTTCCAGGCGCGCAATACGGCACCGGGCGGGCATTCCGGCCACTAGCAGCCGTCAGGCCGGGTCCGGTTCGCGCTTTGTCGCGGGCCGGGCATAGGTTTCCGGATCATAGGGTTTCGGTCCGCGCGGCCAGAACAGGCGGGTCAGCCAGACGCCCGCTACCACCCCGGCGATCAGGAACAGGCCGGTCGCCTGTTCGCGCACCAGGAAGAGCAGGGCGAAGAAGAACAGGCTGATCCCGGTCAGCGCCAGGCCCAGTCCGAACATCACGAACAGGAAGACCATCGACGAACCTTCGATGAAGCGGATGCCGTCGCGATAGGGCAGCAAGGCCAGGTGCAGCTCGCGCAGCAGGGCGCTGAATGTGTCGGCTGCAGGCTCCCAGTGGCCCACGCCCGCCCAGCGCATCGAGCCGAACACCGTCTCTTCTCCCTGTGTATCGGTGACCCGGCAGACGACCTGGCTCTGCTGGCCGGCCATTTCGACGCTCAGCCGTACCTGGGCGATATCGGTCAGCTCGACCTGGCCGCCCGGGGCCTTCCCGTCTTCGCTGCGCCAGACCAGTGCCTTGTCCGTCAGGCTGAAGATTCTGGCCGGTGTTGCGGCATTGCGCCGGTCCCGATGTTCGTTTGCAGACATGCGCCCTCCCTTGCCCGCGCGGTGTTAGCAGCATTCTCTGGACGAGTCGCCCGCGAGACGCCAAACTCCGTTTCCATGCCTCAGAGCTCACGCAAATTCCTGGTCGTGGCCGACGACAGCAATGAGTGCCGGACGGCACTCTACTTCGCCGCCCGCCGCGCCGTGTCGACCGGTGCCCATGTCGCCATCCTGGCAACGCATGAGCCCAGCGACTTCAATCACTGGATCGGCGTCGCCGAGACCGCCAAGCGCGAGGCGGAAACCGCCGCCGAGACGCTGCTGGAATCCATGGCCGAGGATGCCGAGGCCGTGACCGGCGAGCGTCCGGAACTTCTCCTGCGGGAGGGCGATCGCCGGACCGTGCTGGCCCGTCTTCTGGAGGAAGATCCGCTGATCTCGCTGCTCGTGCTGGCGGCCTCCTCCTCAAGCGAAGGCCCCGGCCCGCTGGTGACGGCGCTGGCGCGCGGCCGCGGCCTGTTCGACAGCCGTGCGGTGCCTGTGACCGTGGTGCCCGGCGACATGGATCCGGCGGAAATCGACGCGCTTGTGTGAAACCCACACGCCGATCATGGTTGAAAGCCGCGGCCGGGTGGGCCAAGTGACGGGCAGGAGACCCGAACCATGTTCATCCAGACTGAAGCCACGCCCAATCCCAACACGCTGAAATTCCTGCCGGGCCGGGAAATCTCGCCCGACCAGCCGCGGGAATTCGAGAATGCCGAGGACGCCGAGGCGTCGCCGCTGGCGGCCGATCTCTTCCTGGTCGACGGGGTGAGCGGTGTGTTTTTCGGCGAGGATTTCGTCGCCGTCACCAAGACCGACGATTATGAGTGGGACCATATCAAGCCCTTCCTGCTGGGCGCGATCATGGACGGGCTGCAGTCCGGCCGTCCGCTGTTCGAAACGTCGCAGAGCGGGGTCGACCATGCCGAATACGATGGCGCCGATGCCGAGGTGGTGAAGGAGATCATCGATCTCATCGACACCCGCGTCCGCCCCGCTGTGGCGCGCGATGGCGGCGATATCCTGTTCCATTCCTATGTTGCCGACAGCGGTCTCGTCCGCCTGCGCATGCGCGGCGCCTGCTCGGGCTGCCCGTCCTCGACTATGACGCTGAAGGCCGGAATCGAGAATCTGCTGCGCCACTACATTCCCGAAATCCAGGGCGTGGAAGCCGTCGAGTAACGGTTTCCGCTCGCCGGAAAGACTTTTTCCAGTGCGGAAATTCAAAAGCCGCTCGGCCCGGATTATGGTCCGGCCGAACTGGTTATTCGCACAGGAGCGACCCCATGGCCGACGAATTGTCGCGCAAGCCCACCCATAACGATCCGATTGGCGAGGCCGCGCTGAAGCAGATCCTGCTGGACGCCCGCACCTATAATGATTTCGACGAGACCCGTCCGGTTCCGGAAGAGACGCTGAAAGAACTCTACGACACGGTCCGCATGGGCCCGACGAGCGCCAATTCCTCGCCGGCGCGCTTTCTTTTCCTGACCACGCCCGAAGCCAAGGCCCGGCTGGAACCGCACCTGTCCGAAGGCAACCGGGCCAAGACGATGAAGGCGCCGGTCACGGTGGTGCTCGCCTGGGATACCGAGTTCTATGACAAGGTGCCCCAGCTGATGCCGCACAATCCCGGTGCCCGCGACTGGTTCACCGCCCCGGCCTCCACGCTCGACAATGGCAAGCGCAATGCCGTGCTGCAGGGCGCCTATCTGATCATCGCGGCCCGCGCGCTGGGCCTCGATACCGGGCCGATGACCGGGTTCGAGAATGAGGGTCTGGACAAGGAATTCTTCCTCGACGATCCGGAGATGAAGACCTGGCGGTCCGACTTCCTGGTCAATCTGGGCTATGGCACGACGAAGAACCTCTTCCCGCGCCTGCCGCGCCTGGACTTCGACGAGGCCGCGAAAATCCTCTAAAGGGCTGGCATGACCCTGCTGGCCATCGATACCACCGGTCCGGACTGTGCCGTCGCGCTGCGCGTGGATGGCCGGCCGGACCGCGTCCTTTGCGAACGGATCGGCCGCGGCCATGCCGAGTGGCTGGCGCCGATGGTCGAGCAGATCCTGGCCGATGCCGGTATCACGCCCCGCGAGCTGACGCGGATCGGTGTGACGATCGGTCCGGGCAGTTTTGCCGGCACCCGGGTCGGCACGGCCTTCGCCCGCGGCCTCGCCTTGGCGACCGGTGCGGTGGCCATAGGCATCGGCAATCTCGCCGTGATCGCCCGTCAGCTTGAGGACGTGCGCCCCCTGGCAGTCCTGCACGACGCCAAGCGCGGCGAGGTCATCCTGCAGGTCTGGGCGGGCCCGGAAGCCTCCGGGCCGCAGCGCCTCACCGTCGATGCGGTGCCTGCACACCTCGAAGCCTTGGCTCTGGGCGGTCTTGTCCTCGCAGGGTCGGGTGCGGCGCTTGTCGATCCGGCCGGCATGGATGTCCGCGATGTCACTGCGCTCGACCTTCACGCCCTGCTCGATCTGGTGGCCGAAGCAGACCCGGCGCAGGCACCGGCCTCGCCCTTCTATGCCCGCCCGCCGGACGCCAAGCTGCCGGGCGGGATCGAGCCGGCATGAGCGTCGCCATCGAGCGCGCTGCGCCGGACGCCGCGGGTGAGCTGGCGGCGCTGCACGCGGCCTGTTTCGCCGCCGCCTGGTCGGAACGCGAATTCGCCTCGCTCTTGCAGACGGCCGGCGTGACGGCGCTGATCCTGCGCGGGGATGGCGAGGCGCGGGGCCTGGTCGTCGTGCGCCAGGCGCTCGACGAGGCGGAAATCCTGACCATCGGCATTGCGCCGCATGCCCGGGTGTCCGGCCGCGGCGGACAATTGCTTGCCGCCGCCCAGGACGGGCTGATGCAGGCGGGCTGCAGCCGGGTTTTCCTCGAGGTTTCGGTCGCCAACACGGCGGCGCAAAGACTCTATGCCCGGGCCGGTTACCGGCAGGTGGGGCTGCGCAAGGCCTATTATGCAGACGGGACCGATGCGCTTGTCCTTGAAAAATGGCTGCGCGAAGATGGACAAACCCCGGCGTGAACGCCTATCTCTGCGGTAACAAGGACGAGGACGATGATGCCTGACCGTATCGAACAGATCTGCATCGCGAAGGGACTTCGCATGACTGATCAGCGCCGGGTCATCGCCCGTGTGCTGTCGTCTTCCGACGATCATCCGGATGCCGAGGAACTGCATCGCCGGGCGTCGGCAGAAGATCCGCGGATCTCGCTGGCGACGGTCTACCGCACGGTCCGCCTGTTCGAAGAAGCCGGCATTATCGAGCGGCACGACTTCCGCGACGGAAGGTCGCGCTATGAGGAAGTCGGCGACGAGCATCACGACCACCTGATCGACCTGAAGTCCGGTGAAGTGGTGGAATTCGTCAACGAAGAGATCGAACGCCTGCAGGAAGCGATCGCGCGCAAGCTGGGCTACAAGCTTGTCGATCACCGTCTGGAGCTTTACGGCGTGCCTCTGAAGGGCGCCGAGGACTAGGGCGTCCGCCTCCCGCAGGAGACGTCATGTCCGCCCGCAAGCCCGGCAAGCACGCCTTCATCTTCATTTTCATCACCGTGCTGATCGACATGATCGGCATCGGGCTGATCATGCCTGTCATGCCGGCCCTGATCGAGGATGTGACCGGGCTGGAAGCCAACAATGCCGTGGTGCTGGGCGCTTGGCTGACCGCCAGCTATGCCGGCATGCAATTCATCTTCGCGCCGATTGTCGGCGGTCTGTCCGACCGGTTCGGCCGCAAGCGGGTTCTGCTTGCCGCGCTGGCCGGCTTCACGCTCGACTACACGATGATGGGCTTTGCCCCGCATTTCTGGCTGCTGCTGATCGGCCGCATTCTGGCCGGCGTGTTCGGCGCCAGCTATTCCACCGCCAACGCCTATATCGCCGACATCACACCGGCCCATGAGCGCGCCGGCCGGTTCGGCATGATGGGCGCGGCCTTCGGCATCGGCTTCATCCTCGGTCCGGCGATCGGCGGGCTGCTGGGCGAGCATTTCGGTCCGCGCGCGCCGTTTTTTGCGGCCGGCATTCTGGCCGGTCTCAACCTGGTCTACGGTCTTTTCGTGCTGCCCGAAACGCTGGCGCCGGAAAATCGCCGCGCCTTCTCGATCCGCCGTGCCAACCCGCTGGGCTCGCTCATGCAGATGCGGTCCTATCCGGCGGTTCTGGTGATGATGGGCGCGGTTTTCCTGATGCTGCTCGGTCACGCCGTCTATCCGGCTGTCTGGTCCTACTATACCGACTTCAAGTTCGGCTGGACCGCCGGCGATATCGGCCTGTCGCTGATGGCGGTCGGGCTGACGACGGCGCTGGTTCAGGGCGGGCTGACCCGCATTCTCGTGCCGAAGCTGGGCGAGTGGCGGGCCATCGCGGTCTCGCTGTCGCTGGCCGTGTGCTCCTATGCCGCCTATGGCCTGGCGACCAGCGGCTGGATGGTCTACCCGATCATCGTCTTCGGCGCGCTGGCCGGGATCGGCCAGCCGGCGCTGCAGGGCGTGATCTCCCGCATCGTGCCGGCCAATGCCCAGGGCGAGCTGCAGGGGGCGATGACCTCGATGCAGAGCCTGTCGATGATTATCGGGCCGCTGATAATGTCGCGCATGTTCGAGGGCTTTACCGGCGCCGATGCGCCGTTTGTCTTCGCCGGCGCGCCCTTCCTTCTGGCCTCGGCGCTGACGATTGTCGCGCTCTTCCTGGCGCTCAGCGCCAAGCGGCACGATCCGGGCACGCATGAACTGCCGTCCCAGGAGACTGTTCCGGAAGGCGCCGTCAAGGCGGAATAGTCTTGCGGGCCTTGCCTATCGGCCCCATTTCCATCATAACGCCCCGCTTCCCGGCCGCGGGCCGGATGACGCTGATTGGGTGAACCGCCGGATGCGGTTTTGAAGGTTTCATGAGTTCGACGCGCAAACGTCTCTTCATCAAGACTTACGGCTGCCAGATGAATGTCTACGATTCCGAACGGATGAGAGACGTGCTGGCCCCGCTTGGCTACGAACCGGCGGAAGAGCCCGATGGCGCCGATCTGGTGATCCTGAACACCTGTCACATCCGCGAGAAGGCCGCCGAGAAAGTCTATTCCGAGCTGGGCCGCCTGCGGCCGCTGAAGGAAGAGAAGGCGGCATCCGGCGGCATGACGATCGCCGTGGCGGGCTGTGTTGCCCAGGCCGAAGGCGCGGAAATCATGAAGCGCGCACCGGTCGTCGATCTCGTCGTCGGACCGCAGACCTATCACAAGCTGCCCGAACTGATCGCCCAGGCGCACCGCGCCCGCGGCGAGGCGCTGGATACCGAGTTCGAGGTCGAGGACAAGTTCGACCGCCTCGCCGGCGAGCGCCAGGTCGAGGGCTATTCCGCCTTCGTCACCGTGCAGGAAGGCTGTGACAAGTTCTGCACCTTCTGCGTCGTGCCCTATACGCGCGGTGCGGAATGGTCGCGCCCGGTCGACCAGATTATTGCCGAAGTGCGCGGCCTGGCCGCCAAGGGCGTGCGCGAAGTCACGCTGCTGGGCCAGAATGTCAACGCCTTCCACGGTGCGCCGCCATCCGGCCGCGAGGCCGACGGTGCCTGGGGTCTGGGCCAGCTGGTTCGCCATATCGCCCTGATCGGCGGTATCGAGCGCATCCGCTTCACCACTTCGCATCCGCGCGACATGGATGACGATCTGATCGCGGCCTTTGCCGACGAACCCAAGCTGATGCCCTATTTCCACCTGCCGGTGCAGGCCGGGTCGGACAAGATCCTCAAGGCCATGAACCGACAGCACACGGCCGCGGAATATATCGCCATCATCGAGCGCCTGCGGACGGCCCGGCCGGACATCGCGATTTCCGGCGACATGATTGTCGGCTTCCCCGGCGAGACCGATGCCGATTTCGAGGCGACCCTCGATCTGGTGCGCGAGGTGAACTACGCCTCCTGCTTCTCCTTCAAGTATTCGCGCCGTCCGGGCACGCCCGGGGCTGCGATGTTCAACCAGATCGACGAGGCCGTGAAAGGCGAGCGCCTGGCCGTGCTGCAGGATCTGCTCAATGCCCAGCAGGTCGCTTTCAATGAAAGCCAGATCGGCCGCACCCTGCCGGTCCTGTTCGAGAAGCCGGGCCGCCAGGACGGGCAATTGCACGGCCGCAGCCCCTATCTGCAGGCCGTCCATGTCGAGGCGCCGGCCGAAATGATCGGCCATATCGGCCAGGTCGTTATCGAACGTGCCAGCCGCAACGCGCTGGCCGGGCGTCTGGCGGGCGGAGAACGGAGCGCGGCGTGAGTTCAGCCAAGACACCGCCCCGTAACCGGGCCACCAAGCCGCGGCGCGAAGCCTCGGAAACGGTCTTTTTCGACGACAAGGAACGCTTGCGCGGCATGGCCGGCGCCGGCGACCGCTTCCTGATCCTGATCGAGCAGGAACTGGGTGTGCGCCTGTCGGCGCCCGGCGGCGGCCAGATCGTCATCACGGCTGGCGACGGTGCGGCGCGCGACGAAGCCAAGCATGTGCTCAAGCGGCTCTATGCCTCGCTGGAACACGGTCTGACCTGTGACGAGGCCGCCGTGCGCGCGGCCCTGCGTCTGCGCGACACCGACGAGCGCGCCGGCGAGAACGAGGATGGCGTGATCCGTGTGCCGCGCGGCTCCAGCCTGATCGCCCGCACCGAAGGCCAGCGCGAATACGTGCGCGCGCTGAAGAATGACAAGGCCTATGACCTGATCTTCGGCGTCGGCCCGGCCGGTACCGGCAAGACGCTGCTGGCGGTCGCCTATGGCGCCTCGCTGCTGGTCCAGCGCAAGGTCGAGAAGCTGATCATCACCCGTCCCGCCGTCGAGGCCGGCGAGAAGCTGGGCTTCCTGCCGGGCGATCTGACCGAGAAGGTCGACCCCTATCTCCTGCCGGTCTGGGATGCGCTGGCCGACACGCTGGGGCGTCATCAGCTCGAAAAGATGCGCGAGGATGGCCGGATAGAGGTCGCCCCGCTCGCCTTCATGCGCGGCCGCACGCTCAATCGCGCCTTTGTGATCGTCGACGAGGCGCAGAACACGTCAAAGCCGCAGATGCAGATGGTGCTGACCCGCCTGGGCGAGGGCTCGCGCATGGCGGTGACCGGCGATCCCAGCCAGATCGACCTGCATCCGCGCGAACCGTCCGGCCTCGGCCATGCGCTGGGCATCCTGTCGGAGACGAAGGGTGTTGCCATCTGCCGGTTTTCGCGTGTTGATGTGGTCCGGCACGATCTGGTGGCCCGGATCGTGGAAGCCTATGAGGACGATGCGCGCCGCGTAAGCGGCACGGCGAAACCGGACCGATGAACGCTGTCGACCTGATCGTTGAGGACGAAGCCTGGAACGGGCTTGAGGGCAAGACCCGTCTCGCCGAGCAAGCGCTTGAAGCCGTCTGCGAAGAGCTCGACGAACGCAGCCCGGGCGTGGTGGCGATCCTGCTTACCGGCGACGATGCCGTGGCGGCCCTGAATGCCGAATTCCGCGGCCGGGAAGGGCCCACGAATGTGCTCTCCTTCCCCTCCGGCGGTCATGCCGACAATCATCTCGGCGACATTGCCCTGGCCGCCGGTGTTGTGGCGCGCGAGGCGCAGGCGCGCGAAATCGCGCTCGCCGATCATCTGCGGCATCTTATCATCCATGGATTCCTGCATTTGCAGGGGTATGATCATCAGGATGATGACGAGGCTGAAATCATGGAAGGTCTGGAGCGGCGTGCGCTGGCCAGACTGGGGGTGGCTGATCCCTATGCCGCCTGAGCGACAATTTCCCGATCGAAGACACAATGGCTGACAATCCTACCACGCCGGGCCCGGAGGGCCGCTCCTGGTTCCGGCGCATTCTGGGTAAAAGCGGTCAAACTCCCGTCGCACCGGCCGCCGCACCGGCGGTCCCGGCTTCGCCGCAACTCTCCATCGAGGCGGATGCGCTGGACCTGCTGCGCGTGGCCGACGTGATGGTACCGCGTGCCGACATTATCGGTGTCGAGGTCTCCACCCCGCTCGACGAGCTGGCGCAGCGTTTCGCCGAAGCCGCCCATTCACGCCTGCCGATCTACCGCGAAACGCTGGACGATCCGGTCGGGGTCGCACACATCAAGGACGTGGTCGGCCATCTCGCACCGAGCGAGGATGGCGAGCGCCTGCCCGGCTGGCTGCAAAAACAGATCCTGCCGGCCATCAGCCGCCCGCTCCTCTTCGCCCCGCCCTCCATGCGCGCCAGCGATCTGCTGCGCCGCATGCAGGGCCGCCGCATGCACATGGCGCTGGTGGTCGACGAGTATGGCGGCACCGACGGTCTGGTGACGCTGGAAGACCTGATCGAACCGATTGTCGGCGATATCGAGGACGAGCATGACGACGAGGATTCGCCGGCCATTCTCGCCCGCGGTCCCGGCGTCTGGGATGTCGATGCGCGGGCCGAGATCGACGATTTCGAAGCCGTCGTCGGCGAGGAAATCGCCGCCGAGGACGAGGACGAGGATGTCGACAGCCTGGGCGGGCTGGTCTTCACCCTGATCGGCCGGGTGCCCGAGCGCGGCGAGGTGATCCGTCACCCTACCGGCTATGAGTTCGAGGTGATCGAGGCCGACAGCCGCCGCATCAAGCGGATGCGTGTCCGCGCCGCGCATCGCAAGCCCAAGCCTGCGGCAACGCCGCCGGCAGAGGGAGCCGGACCCGCATCATGAACTGGCGCCAGCTCGCTCTCTGGCGTCCGCGGGCCTGGCTGGTCGCCCGTCAGGGCTGGCGGCATCTCGCCGTGGTCTTCGCGGCCGGCGCCCTGTCGGCGACCGCGATGGCGCCGCTGCACCTCTGGCCGGCGCTTGCGGTGGGCCTGTGCGTGCTGGTGTGGAGCCTGGACGGCGCCCGGCGTCATCCCAAACGCACCCTGGCCGGCTTCCTGCGCGGTTTCGTCTTCGGCTTCGGCTATTTCCTTGCCGGCACTTACTGGATCGCCTTTGCCTTCCTGACCCGCGGCGAAGGCTATGGCTTCATGGTACCGATTGCCGTGCCCGCCTTTGCCGCGATGCTGGCCGTGTTCTGGGGGCTGGCCGGTGTGCTGCAGGCCTGGATCGCGCCGCGCCTGCCCTGGCGGGTGCTGGTCCTTGCCGCCGTACTCACCGTGACCGAATGGCTGCGCGGGCATTTGTTCGGCGGCCTGCCCTGGAACCTGCCCGGCTATGCCTGGCCGGCCGGCGGGGCGATGAGCCAGGCGGCGGCCTGGTTCGGGATTTACGGCCTGTCCTTCCTGACGGTTTTTGCCCTGGCCTCCCCGGCGGCCGCCATCGGACGCCCCTTGCGCCTCGCAAGCCTGGCGCCGGTGATCGCCGGGGCGGTGATCGGCCTGATCGTGCTGTGCGGCGGGGCGCTGCGCCTGTCCGGAGCCGATGCGGGCTATCAGCCGGACATCCGGCTGCGTCTGGTCCATGCCGACATCCCGCAGCGCGCGAAATGGGCCCCCGGCGGAGCCGCCATGACGCGCGACCGCTACCTCGAACTGTCCGGCGAGCCGGGGCTGGCGGACGTCACCCATGTCATCTGGCCCGAAGGCGCGCTGCCGGTCTTCATGCTGGAAGACGATGCGACGCTCGCCCTGATCGGCCAGCAATTGCGTGCCGGCCAGACCCTGGTCGCCGGCATCAACCGCCGCGCCGACAATGGCAGTGGCGAATACGCCTACTACAACGCCCTGGTCGGCCTGCGTTTTCCCAACGGTTCGCCGCGGGTGGAGAGCCTGTACGACAAGGTGCGCCTGACCCCGTTCAGCGAGATCGTGCCGCTGACCGGCCTTCTGCGTGCGGTCGGGCTGGACGAGTTTGCGCGCTACCAGTTCACGCCGGGACCGGGTGCGACGACGCTGGACCTGCCCGGCGCGCCGCCGGTGATGCCGCTGATCTGCTATGAGGCGATCTTCCCCGGCTTTGTCCGCGCCGCAGCCGACCGGCCGGCCTGGCTGCTCAACATTTCCAACGATGCCTGGTTCGGGGTGACGGCCGGGCCGCGGCAGCATTTCAACCAGGCGCGTTACCGGGCAATCGAGACCGGTGTGCCGATGATCCGCTCGGCTGCGCGGGGCGTGTCCGGCGTGGTCGATGCGCATGGCAGGACCCGGGTGGAAATTCCTCCGGGTGAGGAAGGTGTTCGCGATGTGAACCTTCCGAGGCCTGTCAGCGTTCCTCTATACGGGTGGTGGGGCGATGTGCCGGTCTGGATTGTCATCCTGACAGTGCTGGCCGGCGTACTGATCCTGCGCCGCCGGGCGGTGGCCCGACTGCTGTCGATGCGAACATGAACTGAAAGTGATGTGAAATCACGCAAGGGTTGTGTTAGCGTCATTGGGGCACCGCGGGGTGGCAAACCGGTAATGAGGTAATTGAATGCCCAAGGCGAATCCCAGAGGCCCCAACCCGATCGACGTCCATGTCGGCGCTCGGATCCGGTTGCGCCGCCAACTGGTCAAGATGAGTCAGGAAAAGCTCGGTGACGAACTGGGTGTCACCTTCCAGCAGGTCCAGAAATACGAGCGCGGCGCCAACCGCGTCGGCGCCAGCCGGCTCTACCGGCTGTCGCGCGTGCTGGACGTGCCTGTGCAGTTCTTCTTCGAAGGGCTGGGCGAGCGATCGGCCGCCACAGGCATGGCGGAAGGCGACCAGACGCCCGTTGTCTACGACTTCATCCAGAGCGCCGATGGTGTGTCGCTGGCCGAAGCCTTTTCGCGCATCCAGGACTCCAAGGTCCGGCGGCGCGTTCTGGAACTGGTCCGCACGCTGGCAAGCGAAGCCGATGAAGGCGCGCTCGCGCACTGAGCCGGCGGGTCTGCGACGCAAGGGATGCCAAGCGGTCGCAAAACCGCTAAATGCCCGCGCATGAGCAAGACCGCGAAACCGGACGCACCGGAATTCCGCCTGTATGGCCGTGCCCAGGGCAAGCCGCTCTCGGCACGCCAGCAGGGGCTGGTGGATGATCTCCTGCCGCGCATCGGCCTGCCTGAGAGCGGGCCGGTGGACGCGGCTGTCCTGTTGCCGCACTGCCGCCGGCAGGTGCTGGAAATCGGCTTTGGCGGCGGCGAGCATCTCGCTGCCCAGGCCGCCCGTGCGCCGGACACCGGCTTTATCGGCATCGAGCCCTTCCTCAACGGCGTCGCCAAGGCGCTGACCTATATCGACGAGCAGGGCCTGGACAATGTCCGCCTGGCCCGTGCCGATGCGCGCGAACTGCTGCCGCGCTTCACCGATGCCAGTCTCGACCGGATTTTCCTGCTCTTTCCGGACCCCTGGCACAAGAAGCGCCACGCCAAGCGCCGCTTCGTGCAGCAGACCACGCGCGATGCCTTCGCGCGCCTGCTCAAACCGGGCGGCCAGCTGCGCATTGCCACGGATGTGAAATCCTATGCCGATCACTGCATGAGCGAGTTCCGGCAGGATGACCGCTTCGTCTGGCAGGCTTCAAAAGCCGATGACTGGCGCATCGCCCCCGCCGACCACATCACCACCCGCTACGAGACCAAGGGCCTGGGCGACTGCGCGCCGGTGTTTATGGACTTCGTGCGGATCTGACCCTCCGGCCGTGCGGCTTCCCTGCCGGCCTCGCCCGTGCCCCGGGTCATGGCGCGCGGGCGAGGTCACGGCGTCGGAGCGGGCTGCCCTTCAACTGTGCGCTAGTTGCTTGCGGCAGGCTTTACGGCCGCGCCGCGGGTGTTGATACCGGCGAAGAGCAGCCACAGCGCAGCGACCCATTCGAACAGGGCACCGGGCAGGAAGAAGAGCATGACCCGGCTTTCCAGGGCGGGGAAGAGAATGACCAGCACGGCCACGCTGCCGATCACCAGATAGGTAACGACGCCCCAGCCGGCCAGCCAGCGCGGCAGGTAGCCCGCACGGCAGAACAGGCTGAAGAACAGCACACCGCCCACCGCCATCGGGATCAGCAGGAAGTAGATCGCCGAACCCGCCATGTCGCGCAGCAGCGCGACAAGAGACGCGCTTTGCTCGCTGGAGAAGCCCGCGGTCAGCTCCGGGTTCACCACCGCGGCGAACGTGGCGTATTTGAAGAGGATGAAGGTCGCGCCCATGGCGCCCTCGGCCAGCCGGCAGAAGGCGGCGACCAGCGCTGTGCCCCGGCTCACCGATTGCAGCACGGAATACATCGCCGCGGCGGACACGCAGACAAAGGTGTACAGAACCGCCTCGGCGAGAAGCCCGGTCCGGAACAGGAATTCCAGCGTTTGCGACGATGCGTCGGCATCGCCAAGGACGCTGAGCGCGGGAATGGGGCCAAAGGTGATGTAGAGCCCCGTTGCGCTGTAGATGACATAGGACAACCCGGCCAGCCGCGCCATGCGGCGCTGGGATGCGTCGGAAGGGTATGTGGAAGACATGGCGTTACGCCCCCGTCAAAATCAGTGATCCAGGCCGGTCTCGAGCGCCGGCGGCCTGAAGCTGACGGGAACGTAAGGGCGTGTCGTCCGGATGGGGCTATTCGGACATGACCCGGGCGGGTTTCTCCGGTTTCGCCGGATTCTCCGGCCCGGCCTCGCGGGCATGGGCGCGATAGATGCTCGGCGGCGTACCGACATGCTTCTTGAAGGCAGTGTTGAAGGTGGAGCGGGAGTTGAACCCGACTTCCAGCCCGATTTCCAGAATGCTCAGCTCCGTCTCGGCGAGCAGCCGCCGGGCCTCCTCGGCGCGATGGCTGTTCACGAAGTCGAAGAAATTGACGCCCAGATACTGGGAGAGCGTCTCCGAGATGTGGTTCTTGGTGACGCCGGTAACATCGGACAGCTTGCGCAGTGATAGGTCGCAATCGGCATAGAGCCTGTCGGTGCCCAGCGCGGTTATCAGCTTGGCGGCGGTCCGGCCCATGCGCTGTTCGGTGAGGATGGGGCGGCGTGCCGGTGCGCTCGCCGCGGCCGTCTTGCCGGACGGCAGGGCGGGCTGGTGCAGGCCGAGATAGGCAAAGGCCGCGATCGCCAGCGACTCGATGAAGGCCAGCACAATGTTGAAGGCGGGCACCGAGCTGCCTGTCAGCCAGAGGACCTGCTTGACGGCAAAGAACATCCAGGCGCCGGCGAAGACAAGCAGCAGGGTGCGCAGCCAGTCCAAGGAGCGCCGTTCGATATTCGCGAATGCGTCCATCATCTCCCGTCTGTGTCGCATCTGCAGCCGCAGGGCTGCGACGAGATAGACGCCGGTGGAGACGAGAAACAGCACCAGTGATGCGGTACAGGTGAAGAGCGCGATCCGGAAATGATCGGGGTTCCGGGTTGCCGGGTCGGCCAGGGCCAGCTTCTCCTCCGCGCTCAGGCCCGCAAAGGGCAGGCTGGCGAGAATGACCAGAGCCGGGGCGAGAAGTGCCAGCCAGTCGAGACCGCCGAAGCCGGGGTTCTCCGGCGCCGTCAGGGCGCGGGTGTAGAAAAAGACGGCCGGGCCCAGGAGCGTCTTGATCGACAGGTCCATGCCGACAAGATGCGGGGCGAGCTGATAGGCGTCCGAAACCAGCAGGAGCTGGCCGAGCACGTGCACCAGCAGTGCCATCAGGGCCATGCAAAAAAAGAAGACCCGATCACCGCGCTGGCCGGGTCTTGCCAGAGCCATGGCCAGTGCAAAGCCGATGGATCCGGCTGCGATGGCGTAGGCGATTGTCAGAAACGTATGCGGCATCCTGCCCGTTTTCCGATGTATTGCCGCCGGGCGCAATCAGGGATCCGGCCGGGATGCGGCAAGAGCGCTACGGAGCCGGGCCGGAACAGGCGCCGCGGCATTGCGTGCATCTCTTGCCAATTCGTGCCGCCAAGCGTATAAGAGCCTCATTACATGTTCGATCGCATCGGATGATGCTATCGAGCGGTCGCTTCCGGCGGCCGCTCTTTTTGTTGATGGAGACACGGGTCCCTTGAAGACGAAGACCCCGCAAGACACCCGCATTCTCGCCCTCGCCGACCCGGTGGCTGCCGCGCTCGGCCTGGAAATCGTGCGTGTGCGCGTGATGTCCGGCAAGAAGCAGCGCCTTCAGATCATGACCGACCGGCTGGACGGCACCGGGGTGGATGTCGACGACTGTGCGCGCCTGTCGCGCGGCCTGTCCGACGTGTTCGAGGTCGAGGATCCGGTTTCCGGTGAATACGATCTTGAGATATCCTCGCCGGGTATCGACCGGCCGCTGACCACGCTGGCGCACTTTGCGCGCTGGGAAGGTTACGAGGCCAAGATCGAGCTGGACCGCATGGTGGAAGGCCGCAAGCGCTTCCGCGGCATGCTGGCCGGTGTCGAGGACGGCAATGTCCTCCTCGACATGGACGGCGAAGAGGACACGGCGCTGATCCCGTTCGACTGGATCGCGGATGCCAAACTTGTACTCACGGACGCCTTGATCGAGGCGGATTTGAAAGCGCGCGGCGGCAATGCGCCCGCGCAGACTGAAGGAGACGAATGATGTCGCTGTTTACGGCAAAAGGGATTGCCCGATGAGCATTGGTGTTAGCGCCAACCGGCTCGAGCTGCTGCAGATCGCCCGTGCGGTCGCTGCCGAGAAATCGATCGACGAGAGCATCGTCATCGAGGCCATCGAGGAAGCGATCCAGAAGGCCGCGCGCTCGCGCTACGGTGCCGAGAACGACATCCGCGCCAAGATCGACCCGAAGACGGGCGAGCTGTCGTTGACCCGTAACATGACGGTCGTCGAAGAGGTCGAGAACGAGAGCCAGGAGCTCACGCTCGCCGACGCGCAGAAAATCGACAAGACCGCCGAGATCGGCACCGTCTTCTCCGACGAGCTGCCGCCGATCGAATTCGGCCGCGTCGCCTCGCAGACCGCCAAACAGGTCATCACGCAGAAAGTGCGTGAAGCCGAGCGCCAGCGCCAGTTCGAGGAATACAAGGACCGTGTCGGCGAAATCGTGTCCGGCATCGTCAAGCGCGTCGAATACGGCAATGTGATCATCGATCTGGGCCGCGCCGAAGGCATTATCCGCCGCGCCGACGGCATTCCGCGCGAAAACCTGCAGAATAATGAGCGCGTGCGCGCCTACATCTATGATGTGCGCGAAGAGGTCCGCGGTCCGCAGATCTTCCTGTCGCGGGCGCATCCGGACTTCATGGCCGCCCTGTTCGCCCAGGAAGTACCGGAAGTCTACGAAGGCATTATCGAGATCCCGTCGGTCGCCCGCGACCCGGGTTCGCGCGCCAAGATCGCCGTGATTTCCAATGACAGCTCGATCGACCCGGTCGGCGCCTGTGTCGGTATGCGCGGTTCGCGCGTGCAGGCGGTGGTGTCCGAACTCGCCGGCGAAAAGATCGACATCATTCCCTGGTCCGACGATCCGGCCACCTTCATCGTCAACGCCCTGCAGCCGGCGGAAGTCGCCAAGGTCGTGCTGGACGAAGAAGACCAGCGTATCGAGGTCGTGGTGCCGGACGAGCAGCTCTCGCTCGCCATCGGCCGCCGCGGCCAGAATGTCCGCCTGGCCTCGCAGCTGACGGGCTGGTCGATCGACATCCTGACCGAGGAAGAAGAGTCCGAACGCCGCCAGAAGGAATTCGCCGAGCGGACCCAGCTCTTCATCGCGGCCCTTGATGTCGACGAGGTCATTGCCCAACTTCTGGCTACGGAAGGTTTCTCGGACGTCGAGGAAATCGCCTATGTCGACCTCGGCGAGATCGCCGTGATCGAAGGCTTCGACGAAGACACCGCCGAGGAAATCCAGGCCCGCGCCCGCGATTATCTGGACCGTCTGGCAGCCGAACAGGACGCCAAGCGCAAGGAGCTGGGTGTCGAGGACGCCGTGCTCGAGATCGAGGGTGTCGAACTGCCGATGGCTGTGAAGCTCGGCGAGAACGACGTCAAGACGGTCGACGATCTGGCCGGCCTGGTCACCGACGACCTGCGCGGCTGGTTCGAGAACCGCAATGGCGAGCGCGTGCGCGAGCCGGGCATCCTGGAAGACTTCAACCTGTCTGCCGACGATGCCGAGATGATGATCATGCGCGCCCGCGTTGCCGCCGGCTGGATCTCCGAAGAAGACCTGCCGCAGCCGGCAGTCGAAGAGGTCGAGGCCGAGGGTGAGGACGACGGTGTGTTCGACGTCGAGAACATGGATCTGGCGGCTCTTGAAGCCGAGGCCGAGGCCCTGGGTCTCGATCTCGACGAGGCGGCCGAAGAGGAGAAGGAGACTGACTAGGTCTCCTGCCAGCGGCCAGGCGCGTGAACGGCGCTGCGTCGCCAGCGGCGAGGTGAGGGATGAGGCGGACCTGGTCCGTATCGCCCTTGCGCCGGATGGCAGCGTGGTGCCCGACCTGGCCGCGAAACTCCCGGGCCGCGGTGCCTGGGTTTCCGCCGACCGTGCGTCGGTGGAGCGGGCAGTGGCCCGCAAGGCATTCAACCGGGCCTTTGGCGGTCCGGTCACGGTTCCGGAGGATTTCGCCGGGACCATCGAACGGCTTCTGGCCGAGCGTGCGCTGAACCTGATCGGTCTGGCGCGCCGGGCCGGCGAGCTTGCAGCGGGGCAGGACGCGGTGCGTCTCGCCCTCAAGGCCGCCCGCCCGGCCTGGCGCATCGAGGCGTCGGACGGGGCGGCGGACGGCCGGTCGAAACTCGACCGGCTGGCACGCGCAGCCTGGGGCGATGTCCCGGTCGCGGGGTGTTTCGAGGCGGAAGTCATCGGTCTGGCGCTGGGGCGCGGTCCGGTGGTCCATGCCTCCCTGTCGGAAGGACCGCAGGCGCGGGCCTTTTCGGCGGTGATGCGGAAGCTCGCGGGCTTCCGGCCGCTCGACCCGCACGGGGCGGGTCTTGCGGCAGATGCGAAATGAACCGCCTTCGCGGTTGCGTCCGGGCCTAAGCTGGCTAGTTTAGCGAGCCTTCAGACCGGACGAGCAGGTTTGGATAGTGCGCCGCACCGGCATTCGGCTACCGGGGCGGAACGTGGAACGAAAGCCGATTTGGAAGGCTCGCATGAGCGACGCAGACGACAACAAGTCCGGCCGCCGGCCGCTCTCTTTGAAACGATCCGGCTCCGGCACCGTGCAGCAGAGTTTTGCGCGCGGACGCTCCAAGGCCGTGGTGGTCGAGAAGAAGCGCAAGCGTGTGGCGACACCGGGCAAGGACGGGGCTCAGGGGTCCGGCAAGGGTGCCGGCGGCGCGGCCAAGGGCGGCGAAAGCGCGCTTGCGGCCAAGGCGCGCCAGCTCGGTCTGTCCGAAGAGGAACTGGTTGCCCGTCAGCGCGCCATCGCCCGGGCCCGGGCCGAGGCGGCCGATCGCGATGCGCTGAAGAAGAAGGAAGCCGAGGAGCGCGCCCAGCGCGCGGCTGACGAACAGCGTCATCTCGAGGAACAGCGCGAGCGCGAACAACGCGAAGCGCGCGAAGCCGAGGATGAGGCCCGCCGCAAGGTTGAAGACGAGGCGCGCCGCAAGGCGGAAGAGGAGGCGGCCAATCTGGCTGCAGCCCAGGACGCGCCGCGCGGCGATGACGAGCCGCGCCGCAAGGCCGCGCCGGCCAAGGACAAGGACGAGCCGCGCCGCGACCGTCGCGATGATGGCGAGGACGCCGCCTCGGCCCTCGAGGCCATGGGTGGCCGCGTCAAGCGCAAGGGCAGTGCCGGCCCCGGTCCGGCGAAGGCCCAGCCGGCCCGCGCCAAGACCGACAATCGCCGCCGCGGCAAGCTGACGATCCAGAATATCGTCGATGGCGACGAGGAGCGGCAGCGTTCGCTCGCCTCGGTGCGCCGGGCTCGCGAGCGTGAAAAACAGCGCCGCCAGGATACCGGTGCCGGCCGTGACAAGATCGCCCGCGATGTGGTGGTCCCGGAAGCCATCACGGTGTCCGATCTGGCCAACCGTATGGCGGAACGCGCTGTCGACGTCGTCAAATACCTGATGAAACAGGGCCAGATGGTCCGCGTGAACGACGTGCTCGATGCCGACACCGCCGAGCTGGTGGTCGAGGAATTCGGTCACATCGTGAAGCGCGTCTCCGAGTCCGACGTGGAAGAAGGCTTCATCGCCGAGGACGATCCGGAAGAAAGCCAGGTCACGCGTGCGCCGGTCATCGCCGTCATGGGTCACGTCGACCACGGCAAGACCTCGCTGCTCGACGCGCTGCGCGCGACCGATGTGGCCGCCGGCGAGGCGGGTGGCATCACCCAGCATATCGGTGCCTACCAGGTGAAGCTGAAGGGCGGCGAGAAGATCACCTTCCTCGACACGCCGGGCCACGCGGCCTTCTCGGCCATGCGTTCGCGCGGTGCCGAGGCGACCGATATCGTGATCCTGGTCGTGGCGGCCGACGACAGCGTCAAGCCGCAGACGATCGAGGCGATCCATCACGCCAAGGCGGCGGGTACGCCGATCATCGTGGCGGTCAACAAGTGCGACAAGCCGGATGCCAATCCGCAAAAGGTCCTCACCGACCTGCTGCAGCACGAGATCGTCGTGGAAGCCATGTCCGGTGACGTGCAGTCGGTGAATGTCTCCGCGAAGAAGCGCGAAGGTCTCGACGAGCTGACCGAGGCGATAAACCTGCAGGCCGAACTGCTCGACCTGAAGGCCAATCCCGACCGGGCCGCCGAAGGCATCGTCATCGAAAGCCAGGTCGACAAGGGCCGCGGCTCGGTGGCCACGGTGCTGGTGCGCCGCGGTACGCTGAAGCGTGGTGATGTCGTCGTCGCCGGTTCGCAGTGGGGCCGTGTGCGGGCGCTCGTCAATGAGCGCGGCCAGCAGCTCGATTCCGCCGAACCGTCCGTTCCGGTCGAGATTCTCGGTCTGGCCGGCGCGCCGGAACCGGGCGAGATTTTCGCCGTCGTCGAGAATGAGGCCCGGGCCCGCGAGATCGCCGATTACCGCCAGCGCAAGGAGCGTCAGGCGGCCGGTGCGATCAGCGGCGGCGGTGCCTCGCTCGAGCAGATGATGGCGCGCCTGAAGCAGGACAAGACCCAGGAAATGCCGCTGCTGGTGAAGGCGGATGTGCAGGGCTCGGCCGAGGCGATCAAGCAGTCGCTCGAGAAGCTGGGCAATGACGAGGTCCGCGCCCGTGTCGTCCATGCTGCCCCCGGCGGTGTGAACGAGAGCGATGTGCTTCTGGCCAAGTCGTCCGGTGCTCCGGTCTTCGCCTTCAACGTCCGCGCCAACAAGCAGGCCCGCGAGCTGGCCGAGCGTGAAGGTGTCGAGATCCGCTATTACTCGGTGATCTACGACGTGCTGGACGACGTGAAGAACACGATGGAAGGCATGCTGGCGCCGGAGAAGCGCGAGAACTTCATCGGTTACGCCGAGATCCTGGAAGTGTTCAACATCACCAAGGTCGGCAAGGTCGCCGGTTGCCGCGTGACCGAAGGCGTGGTGAAGCGCGGCTGCGGCGTGCGCCTGCTGCGCGACGACACGGTGCTGCACGAGGGCCATCTGAAGACCCTCAAGCGCTTCAAGGACGAGGTTCCCGAGGTCAAGAGCGGCACCGAGTGCGGCATGGCCTTCGAGAATTACGACGACCTGCAGAAGGGCGACCAGATCGAGTGTTTCGAAGTGGTCGAGATCGCCCGCAAGCTGGACTGACCGGCGCGCACGAACGACAGGCATTGAAAAAGGGCGGCTCCGGCAGGGGCCGCCCTTTCTGCATCTCGCCATACGGGCCGGTGGATCACTCGGCAGCCGGGATCAGACCCTGTTCCGGAGTGGCGTAATTGGCGTAGTCGTCATGGCGGATCACCTTGCCGTCGCGCACCGTCACCACGGTGACCTGTTCGGCACGCCAGCGGAAATTCTGGCCCTCGGTGCGCGCCGGGTAGAGCGCGTTGACATGGCCCATGAAGACGACCCGGCCATTGCTCTCGAACACCGTGTCCCACTCGCAGCCCAGCTCGATCGGATTATAGGTCTCGCTGAAGGTGCGCAGCGAGGCCATGACCGCCTCGCGTCCCTCATAATGGGCGCCGTCCTCGCCATAGTCCGGACCCAGTGCCGTCGGGTCGGAAAACACCACATCCTCGGCCAGATAGGTTTCCATCGCGTCCCAGTCGACGGCGGAATAGTGCTCCATGTACGCGCGGGCGAGTTGTTCGGCCTCGCTCATTTCCTGCGCCCAGGCTGCGGGCATCCAGGCCAGGCTGGCGATCAGCGCCGCCGCAACGGTATGTTTTTTCATGCAAGATCCTCGTCAATGATCGCCGGCGGGCGCGATCCGCTACATGCCGGCATAGTCGGTATAGTCGCGATGCTCGACGACCTGGCCGTCCTGCACCGTGACAATGGTGATAATCGGGAAGCGGTAGTGCTGGTCCCCGTCTTCCAGCGCGTAGACAGCAGTGACCGCGCCGTCAAAGACGGTGCGTCCGGATGCCTGATAATTGCGATCGACGGCATATTCGAGCCGCGTGACATTCCACGAACGCAAGCCGGACAGGATGGCGTCGCGGCCCTGCCAGTCGATCGGCTGCGTGATATTGCCCACATCGAAGGAGGTCGGGTCGATGAAGACGGCGTCCTCGGCATAGAGCGCGGCAAGGGCGTCGAAATCCTGCGCCTGATAGGCGGCCAGATAGGCCTGCGCGACCGGTATTTCCGGCGGCGCATCGTCCTGCCGGGCGACCAGCGCCATCATGATCACGAAAAAGCCGGCAACCGACTTGCTCATCTGCGTCCTCCTCCCCAGGCGGCCGGCCAGACTAGATGCGGTGTCCGGCCGGGGCCATTCACGCTTTTGCGAGCGGCAGCCCCGCGAAGCCGGGCGCATGCCTTGCATCGCGGCGGCAAGAGGCGTAAACCCCCGCGCCCCGGACCCGAACCGATGGAGCGCGTCATGGCCAGGCATCAGCATCGCAACGAAACCAAGGGCCCCTCGCAGCGCCAGCTGCGCGCGGGCGAGCTCATCCGTCATGCGCTGGTCGACATCCTCGCCCGCGAGGAGCTGCGCGACCCGGATCTGGACGGTGTGCTGATCTCGGTCACCGAGGTGCGGCCCAGCCCCGATCTGCGCCAGGCAAAAGTCTATGTCGCGCCGCTCGGCAAGGGCGACCAGGAGCGCCTGGCCGCGGCCCTCAACCGCGCCGCCAGCTATCTGCGCGGCAAGCTGGGCCGCGAGATCGACATGAAGTTCACGCCGCAGCTCAACTTCCATCCCGACAACAGTTTCGACACGGCCAGCCATGTCGACGAATTGCTGTCGCGGCCGCAGGTCAAGCAGGACCTCAAACACGACCATCCGGGCGACGAAGAGGAATAGTCTCGCCGCCCTTTCAGACCGCTCTTACGCATCCGGGTCCGATCCCCGGCGCAAGAAGGAGATTTATATGGCCCGTCGCCGCAAGGGGCTGGACGTCCATGGCTGGATCGTCCTGGACAAGCCGCTCGACATGACCTCCACCCAGGCCGTCTCGGCCGTCCGCCGCATCTTCAATGCGAAGAAGGCCGGCCATGCCGGCACGCTCGATCCGCTGGCCTCGGGCCTTTTGCCGATCGCGCTGGGCGAGGCGACCAAGACCGTGCCCTTCGCTGTGGAGGGCGAGAAGATCTACCGTTTCACGGTGAAATGGGGCGAGCGCACCGACACGCTGGATGCCGAGGGCGAGATTGTCGCCACGTCGGACGTGCGCCCGGGCCGCGCGGCCATCGAGGCGGCGCTGGCCGGGTTCATCGGCGATATCGAACAGGTGCCGCCGGTCTATTCCGCGATCAAGGTGGATGGCGAGCGCGCCTACGACCTCGCCCGCGACGGCGAGACGGTCGAGCTGGAGGCGCGCCGGGTGCATGTCTTCGACCTGCGTCTGATGGACTGCCCGTCGCCGGATATGGCGGTGCTGGAGATGCGCTGCGGCAAGGGCGTCTATGTGCGCTCCCTGGCCCGCGATCTGGCCTTCGCGCTGGACACGGAGGGGCATGTTGCGGCGCTGCGCCGGATCCGGGTCGGCCGTTTCGATGAGGCTGAATCCACAAGACTGGACGTATTGGAAGAAATGGCCCATAAGGGCGCCGCTTCGGAAGCTCTGCTCCCGGTTCAGACCGCGCTGGACGACATCCCGGCCCTGGCCGTGACCGAGGAGGAAGCCTTCCAATTGAAGCAAGGACGCTCGATCGTCCTGCTCCCGCGTCAGGCGCTAGAGCTGAAAACGCAGCGACGCCCGCTTTCGATAGCGGGTCGGGACTGCAGCTTCTCGGCTTTGGCGGTCTGCAAGGACCAGGCAGTCGCGATCGGCGACGCCAGAGCCGGAAAATTCCAGCCCTGGCGCGTTTTCAACCTCACCCCGTGACCGGGGCGACATAACGCGTTTTAGGAGAACACGATGTCGATTACGCAAGAGCGCAAGACCGCGCTCATCAAAGACAATGCTCGCGGCAACACGGATACGGGTTCGCCCGAAGTCCAGGTGGCTATCCTGACCGAACGGATCGCCAACCTCACCGAGCACTTCAAGAGCCACAAGAAGGACAACCACTCGCGTCGCGGCCTTCTGAAAATGGTTTCCCAGCGTCGCCGGCTTCTCGACTACCTGAAGAAGAAAGACGAAGCGCGTTACACGGCGCTTATCGAGAAGCTGGGTCTGCGCCGCTGATCCGCGACCACATCCGTACGAAAGACGATATGTTCGATATTCAGAAAGAAACGATCGAGTGGGCGGGTCGTCCGCTCACCATCGAAACCGGGCGGGTCGCCCGGCAGGCAGACGGCGCGGTCATGGTGACCTATGGCGAGACCACGGTCCTCGCCACCGCCGTCGGTGTCAAAACCGCGAAAGAGGGGCAGGATTTCTTCCCCCTCACCGTGAACTATCAAGAGAAATACTTCGCCGCCGGGAAAATTCCTGGCGGTTATTTCAAGCGCGAAGGGCGTCCGACCGAAAAGGAAACCCTCACCTCGCGCCTGATCGACCGTCCGATCCGCCCGCTGTTCGCACCCGGCTTCAAGAACGAAGTCCAGGTGATGATCACGGTCCTGTCGCATGACATGGAAAACGATCCGGACGTGGTCGGCATGGTTGGCGCCTCGGCGGCGCTGGTCCTGTCCGGCCTGCCCTTCATGGGCCCGATCGGCGCTGCGCGCGTTGGCTATATCGACGGCGAATACGTCATCAACCCGCATGTCGACGACATGGCGGACAGTGCACTCGACCTGGTGGTCGCGGGTACGGGCGATGCCGTGATGATGGTGGAATCGGAAGCCAAGGAGCTGTCCGAGGAAATCATGCTCGGCGCTGTCATGGCCGGCCACAAGGCCTTCCAGCCGGTGATCGAGATGATCATCAAGCTGGCCGAAAAAGCCGCCAAGGAACCCTGGGACTACCAGCCGGCCGACTACTCGGCCGAGGAAGCCAAGGTTCGCAAGCTGGTCGAAGCCGACCTCGCCAAGGCCTACACCATCACCGACAAGACCGAGCGTTATGCAGCGGTCGGCGCGGCGAAGGAAAAGGCTGTGGCCGAGCTGGCCCTGACCGAAGAGCGTCCCGACGGTATCCCGGGCACGGTTCTGAAAGATGTGCTGAAGTCGGTGGAAAGCTCCATCGTCCGCGGCGGCATCATCAAGACCGGCAAGCGGATCGACGGCCGTTCGCTCGACCAGGTCCGTCCGATCGTGTCGGAAGCGGGCATCCTGCCGCGCACGCACGGTTCGGCCCTGTTCACCCGCGGCGAGACCCAGGCGATGGTTGTCGCCACGCTGGGTACCGGCGAGGACGAGCAGTTCATCGACGACCTGACCGGCACCTACAAGGAAAAGTTCCTGCTGCACTACAACTTCCCGCCCTACTCGGTCGGTGAGACGTCCTTCCGTCTCGCCCCGGGCCGCCGGGAAATCGGCCACGGCAAGCTTGCCTGGCGTGCGGTGCGGGCTGTCCTGCCGAACCATGAAGACTTCCCGTACACGGTCCGTCTCGTCTCCGAGATCACGGAATCGAACGGCTCGTCCTCCATGGCCACGGTGTGCGGTTCCTCGCTGGCGCTGATGGATGCCGGTGTGCCGATCACGCGTCCGGTTTCCGGTATCGCCATGGGTCTGATCAAGGATCCTGAAGGCGTTGCCGTCCTGTCCGACATCCTGGGTGATGAAGATCACCTGGGCGACATGGACTTCAAGGTCGCCGGCACGTCCGAGGGCATCACCTCGCTGCAGATGGACATCAAGATCGCCGGTATCACCGAAGACATCATGACGACGGCCCTGGAACAAGCCAAGGGCGGCCGCATGCATATCCTCGGCGAGATGGGCAAGGCGCTGGGCGAAGCCCGCACCGAGCTCGGCGAATTTGCGCCGCGTATCGAGACCATCACCATTCCGACCGACAAGATCCGCGACGTGATCGGTTCGGGCGGCAAGGTGATCCGGGAAATCGTCGAGAAGACGGGTGCCAAGGTCGACGTCAATGATGACGGCGTGATCAAGGTCTCCTCTTCCGATGCCGCCTCGATCAAGGCTGCCCTCGACTGGATCCACGGTCTGACCGCGGAACCGGAAGAAGGCCAGATCTACAAGGGCAAGGTCGTCAAGGTGATGGACTTCGGTGCCTTCGTGAACTTCTTCGGCCCGAAGGACGGTCTCGTCCACGTGTCGCAGATGAAGAACGAGCGCGTGAAGCATCCGTCCGACGTCGTGGCCGAAGGTCAGGAAGTCTACGTCAAGCTGCTCGGCTTTGACGATCGCGGCAAGGTCCGCCTGTCGATGAAGATCGTCGACCAGGAGACCGGCGAAGAAGTCCAGGAAGAAGCCGAAGCCGAATAAGGCCCGCTTCATCCCGACTGAAACGAGACGCCCCCGCAGGTTTTGCCTGCGGGGGCGTTTCTTTTTCAACACACTGTAAAGTCAGTATCATTTATGCGGCACTTGCGGCTTGCAGCCGCAAAACAGCCTGCTAATACCCCCATCTCTTTTCGGGATTTCCCGGCGCGATACGCCGGCAAAGGGAACGTTTCAGTGAAAACCATTCTTCTGACCACTGCCGCGCTCGCGGTGGCAAGCGGTGCTGCTTCCGCGCAGGATCACGATGTCGAATACACGGCGCTGGGCCGGCACATCCGGGTCGACCCCGCGCTCACCGCGCAACTGGCCGATACCCAGGAAGGCCTGACCCAGGATGTCGCTTTCCTGCTGCGCGCGCGCCAGTCCGGCCAGATCGATCCGAACACGCTGACCCTCGGCGGCTTCTTCAAGGGCGCCTATTTCCACGAGACCACGGATACGGCCGGCAAATTCCCGATCCTCAACCGCTTTCCCGACCAGCACGGCTCCGGCGAGGAAAACTCCGATTTCGTGATCAATGCCGCCGGCCTCACCTTCACCGGCGCCGTCGGCGACTGGCTCACCGGCTTCGTGCACACCGAGTATTCCGAAGTCACCTTCACGCGTGACCAGAACCAGTTCCAGACGCGCGAATACTATGCCGTCCTGGGCAATCTCGACGTGTTCGGCGGCTATCTGGCCTATGGCCGCAAGACGATCGATTTCGGCGAGCAGTTTGGCTACAACCCCTTCACCCATTCCATCAACCAGCACTTCTTCTGGGCCCTGGCCGACGAGCCGGTGCTGGAGCTGGGCTATATTGCCGATACCTGGCGCGTCTCCGCCACGGCGGCGACCGGCGAGCGCATGCTGCGCACCGGCTATTCCACCGACCGGGATGGCGGTCTGGGCACGAATTTCGCCCTGAAGGCCGAACGCCGCTTCGATCTGGGCGACGACCGGGCCCTGCGCGTGTCGGCCAGCTATCTGCACGACACGATCTACAACAATAACTTCACCGCCCACACGGTGCAGGCCGTCGACCGTTTCTCGCCGCCCAACGCGCCGCGTCCGCCGCTGGTCTATATCGAATACCGGACCGGCCTGTGGGATATCGCCGCGGAATACACCACGCCGCGCTATGACTTCGCGGTGGAATACACGCGCTCCACCGATGTCTGGTCGGCGACCGGCTTCGACACCGATACCGGCCAGGCTTTCGACGGCAACCGCCATCTCGATGCGCTCACCGTGATGGGCCGCTACCGCACCGAGCTTCTGGGCCATGACACCGATCTCAGCGCGCTCTTCTCCCACACCACGCTCGGCCCGGACAATACCGAGTTCGACGAGGCCTTCCAGCACGTGCTCGGCCTGGAAATGCACCTCACACCGCAGCTCGATCTGGGCATGGAATACGTCTTCAACGACGGCTTCCAGCCCTTCGTCGGCATCCAGGACGTCTCCCTGTCCGGCGTCCAGTCCAATGTCGGCATCGTGGGCATCAAGGCGCGGTTCTAGCCTGCCGCCGAAGTCGCGAGACCGGGCCTTGCCGTTTGCCAGACGGTGAGGCCCGGTCTATCCCGCCGGGCGGGAGGTCCGGTGTGGTGACGTTGACGGCGCAGCAGCATGTCCAGGCGGCGATCGATTATATCGAGGCGCATCTCGATACGCCGCTGCCGCTCGACCGGGTCGCCGCTGCGGCCGGTCTGACGCGCTATCATCTGCACCGGTTGTTCCAGGCCCATTATGGCGAAGGGCTGAAGGCCTATATCCGCAAGCGCCGTCTGACATGGGCGGCCGCCCGGCTGCGGAGCAGCGATGTCCGTATCCTGGATCTCGCGCTCGATTGCGGGTTCGAGAGCCAGGCGGCTTTCACCCGCGCATTCAAGGCCCTGTACGGTACGGCGCCGGGCCGCTATCGCGCCCGGCCGGACCGGCGTTATCAGTCCGGCCTGCGCCCGCCGAGCCCGCCCGGTCTCGCCCAGCGGCGCCGGGTTCTGCGCGACCCGCCGCAGCTGGTCGAGTGGACGCGACCGCTGCAGCTCGCCGGCCGGGGCATCGGTGTTGCCTTTGAAGACCAGGCTGCCGTCGAGGCCTTGTGGATGTCCGCGCTGGAGGCGGACCCGCCCGCACCCGGCGACACGCTGTTCGGCGTCACCCTGGCCGACCATCCTGCCATCGCCGACACGCCGGACCGTTGCCTCGTCTATCTCGCCGCCCGGCCGGACGAAGGCGGGCCGGGCACAGGCGGGGCGGGCGAAGGCAGGATTGCCCTCGAGATCCCGGCGGGCCCCTATGCCGTCTTCGTCCATGACGGCCCGCTCGAAACCCTGCTCGACACGGTCAATTACGCCTGGGCCAGCTGGCTGCCGCGCAGCGGCTGGGTCAAGTCGGAGCGTCCGGATTTCGAGCGTTTCCGGGCCGATGCGATCCTGGGCGGGCCGGTGCGGTTGGAGTTGTGGGTGTCAGTTGAGCGCGCCGATCGTGCCGGCGATGATGACAATACCCGCCAGGGCGAGCGCGCCGCCGAGAATGAGCCGCCGCGCGCCGGCTGACAGGGCGTGCGCGGGGGCGGGGTCCGGTTGCGGGCGGCGCAGGTCTCGGGCGGCGGAGCCGATGATGGCGAGGCCGAAGGCCAGCCCGGCAAGCTCGAACCCGATCAGGGCCGGCGACATGGGGGTCGGCGAGACCGGGAAGATGTGCAGCAGGTCGAGGGCGAAAATCGCGACATAGCCCAGCCCGTCGGCCATCGCCCAGACCAGGATGTCGCGGCCGCCCCGGCGCGCCAGCGCAGCCAGCGGGATCGAGCCCAGCACCACGAGCGTGATGAAGGCGTTGAATGCGATCAGCACCGCGACGGGGATGTGCCCGAAACTGCGGTTCTCCACCGGGCCGCCCGGTATCAGCGGCGCCATCGACAGAACGGCGAGGATCAGGAGGATGGGGGTCAGGCGGCGGGCATTCATGGCGGGCTCCGGGGCTGGGCATGGGACAGGCCCGATCTCTAGACCATCGCATGGCGGCCGTTTTGACCGTTTGTGACATTGGCTCCAGCGGACTGGACAGACCGGCAGCGGGGTCTGCTATTCTCGTTGTCCAGATGGACGGGAGAGACGGATTATGGACTGGAGCGCTCTGGACTTTGCGATGGCAGCCCTCTTGCTGGCGAGTCTTGCAATCGGGCTCTTTCTCGTCGTGACGGCCAAGGGCCCGCGCTGGTTTCGTATCACATCCTGTTTCGCCGTGACGGGGCTGGTTGCTTTGATATGGGCACAAGGGGCCGTTGGCGTATTCTGAGGGCGCAGCGCGGGCTCAGGCCGCGGCCAGCCTGTCGCGATAGCGGCGGCTGCCGGGGATCCGGGCACCGCTCTCCAGCGTGATGGCGACATCGCCTTCGCCGGTCGGCGCGATCTCGGCGATGCGCGCGCGATTGACCAGCCAGGAGCGGTGCACCCGCACCGCATCGACTCCCGCCTCCATCAGCTGTTTTTCCAGCTCCGACAGGGTGATCCGTGCCAGATGTTCGCCGGCGGGCGTGTGCACTTCCACATAGTTTCCGGCCGCCCGGGCGCTGTCGAACCGGTCCGCTTCCAGCCGGATGATCCGGCCGCCGCATTTCAGCGTCAGCCGGTGGGTCTGGCGGGCCTCCGCCCGGGCGCCGATGGCTTCCATCCGGTGCGTCTCGATCGCCCGGAAGCCGGACAGGACGAGGAAATGCGAGGCATAGGTCAGCACGTCCTTGCGCAGCTCGTAGACGTATTCGCGCACCGGGTCGTCGAAGAAGCGGTAATCGACGCCGAACAGGAGCGGGGCCAGGGCTTCGCGGGTCCAGGCCATGGCGAAGATATGGATCGTCGCATAGCTCAGCACGCCGGCGATATGGACGGGGATGGCGACGGTCCAGCGGGTCGAGGCCAGCGGGAAGCGCCGCTCCAGCAGGATCAGGCCGATGAAGAGCAGCAGGATGTAGACGACGCTGGTCGCTTCGATGAACCAGGAAAAGGCGGGGGCGATTTCCCGGCCGATCCGCTCGAAATCGGTCACCCGGGATGCCGAATTGACGGCCAGATGGCCCAGCGTCATGGAGCAGGTGAACAGGCCGGCATACAGCGCGACGCGCCGGTCGGTGCCGTCCTCGATCTGGCGTTCGGTCCGGGTCATGCCGTGTTCTTGCCCCTGTACGCGCCCGGCGCAAGAGGCAGGCGCGCCGCTCATCCCGGAGCGCCGCCGCCCGTCCCCGCACTGCAGTCGTTCACCCCGCCGGTCCGGATATCATCCCGCACCGCTGGGGTGATCGCGAGGGCCATGCAGTCTGGCGGCGAAAGGATACCGCCATGACCCCGCTCTCCCATCCCGCCGCATCCGGGACCGCTTCTGCCCGCCGCCATGATCTCGACTGGCTGCGGATCATCGCCTTCGGCCTGCTCATTTTCTACCATGTCGGCATGTTCTTCGTGCCCTGGGACTGGCACGTGAAGAGCACCCAGGCCAATGACGGCCCCGTCTACGCCATGCTGCTGCTCAATCCCTGGCGGCTGGCCCTGCTCTTCTTCATTTCCGGCGTGGCGATCCGCTATCTCTCCGACAAGCTCGGCGCCGGCCGTTTTGCGCTCGACCGCACGGGGCGTCTCCTGCCCGTGATCGTGTTCGGCATGATCGTCGTCGTCATGCCCCAGACCTGGGCGCAGCTGCGTCAGGCGGGCGTGATCGAGGAGGGACTTCTCGCCTTCTGGCCGCGATATATCCTCGGGTGGGAAATCGGTGGTATAGAAGTGCCGACGTGGAACCATCTCTGGTACGTCGTCTATCTCTTCGTCTACTGCCTCATACTGGCACCGTTTGTGCCGCTCATGAGGGCCTTATGCGACGGCTTTGTCGCCTGTATGTTGCAGGTATTGAACCGTCCCGTGACGGGCCTCATCCTGCTCGCCCTGATCCCCGTCCTGCCCTTCTGGGCCTACCGGATCTTCCTGGAACCGCACTTTCCGACGACCCATAATCTCTATTGGGACTGGGCCAATCACGCCCATCGCCTCACCATCCTGCTGATCGGCTATGCCGTTGCGAAGAATGAGGTTTTCTGGCGCGCCACAGACCGGATCCTGGTCCCGGCCCTGATCTACTGCGCTCTCTACGCCGCCGCGCTCTGGTGGGGGCTGGAACGTCCGGAGGCCGGCTGGGAGGGGCAGGCCTGGCTGAGCTGGTTTTTCCGCCTGGGCCGTATCCTCTACGCCTGGCTGGCCATTCTGGCGCTGATCGGTCTGGCCCGCCGCTATCTCAATGGCGACGGTCCCGTGCGCCGCTATCTCACCGAGGCGATCTTCCCCTACTACATCCTGCACCAGACGATCACCGTCCTCACCGGCTACTGGATCGCGCCGATGGGTCTGAATGTCTGGGTCGAGTTCGCCATCCTCGCAGGCGTCACCATGGCGGGCTGTGTGGCGGGCTATGAGATCCTGTGCCGCATTCCGCTGCTTCGTCCCGTCATGGGGCTGAAATGGCGGTCCGCTCCGGTGCGCTGAAGACCGAACATTACGGATTTTTCAGCGACCGGACGGGTTGTTCGCCCTATTCTCCCCGTCATCAAACGGGATACGGGGAGATAGTCATGAAACCGCTCGGACTTCACATCGCGCTGCGCCGTGCCGCGCCGGCGCTGGCGCTGGCCGCTTTCGGCCTGGCGCCGGTGGCTGCCCAGGAGGCCTACCGCCTGCCGCCACAGGACATCGTCGATATCGTCGACGCAGCGCCCGCGCCCTACACCTCGCTCTCCCCGGCCCGCGACACGCTGTTGCTGATGCATCGCGAAGCCCTGCCGCCCGTTTCCGAACTTGCCCGGCCGATGGAACGCCTCGCCGGCATGCGTCTCGATGCCGCCACGAATGGCCGTCACGGACCGCGCACGGTCACCGGGCTCAGCCTGATCGATCTGGAGACACAGGAAGAGCGCACGATCGAACTGCCGGACGATGCCGGTATCAGCTCGATTTCCTGGTCGCCGGACGGCTCGAAGATCGCCTTCACGGTCACTCGCAATGACACGATCGGGATCTGGGTCGCCGATGTCGAAAGCGCCCGGGCCCGCGCCGTCGTGGAACGCGGCGTCAATGCGGTGTTCTCTCCCTTCACCTGGATGCCCGATGGCGAGCGTCTGCTGGTCAGCCTGACCGATCCGGATCGCGGCACCCAGCCGCAGCGTCCGCGCGTGCCGGCCGGTCCGGTGATCCAGGAAGCCAGCGGTTATGAAGCGCCGGTGCGGACCTATCAGGACCTGCTGAACGACGAACACGATGCCGAACTCTTCGCCTGGCTGGCGACCAGCCAGCTGGCGATTGTCGGCGCCAATGGCCGCGGACTGCGCCATGTCGGCGAGCCGGGCCTCTACTTCATGGCCGATCCGGCCCCGGGCGGCGACTACATCCTGATCGGCGAAATGCGCCAGCCCTTCTCCTACCAGGTGCCCTGGAGCCGTTTCCCCGACCGGACCTTCGTGATCGACCTCAACGGCAACGAGATCGCCCACATCGCCGAACAACCGCTGGCCGACAATATCCCGATCGGTGGCGTGGTGACCGGCCGCCGCTCTGTCGGCTGGCAGGACTCCCATGAAGCCCGCCTGACCTGGGCGGAAGCTCTTGATGGCGGCGATCCGCGTGTCGAGACCGACGAGCGCGACAGTGTCTGGACGCTGGACGCACCATTCGACGGTGAGCCCGTGGGACTGCTGCGCACCGAGGACCGCTACTACGGCGCCCAGTTCACTGAGCAGGGCGAAACCGGCTTTGCCATGGAGTATGACCGCGATACGCGGGTCGTGCGCCGCTGGCTGGTCGACTTCTCCGATCCCTCGGTCGAGCCGCGCCTCGCCGAGGAACGCAATATCCAAGACAGCTATGCCGATCCGGGCGAGCCGATCATGACGCGCAACCGTTTCGGCGAGAGCGTCGTCGCGGTGACGGACGGCTATATGTACTTCACTGGCGATGGTGCCACGCCGGAAGGCGACCGGCCCTTCCTCAACCGGGTCAGCTTCGACACGTTCGAGACCGAGGAGATCTGGCGCAATTCCGGCGAGAATTACGAGGAAGTGATCGGCCTGACCGCCCCGGACGCCTCGGCCTTCCTGACCTCCTGGGAAGACCCGCAGACGCCGGCAAATGTGCGCTGGCACCGGACGGGTGAAGAGACAGTACAGATCACGGACTTCCCCAATCCCCACCCGCAGCTCAACGCGATCTCGCGCGAGCTGATCACCTTTGACCGTGCCGATGGCGTGCCGCTGTCCGCCACGCTCTACCTGCCGGCCGATTATGAGGAGGGCGACCAGCTGCCGGTCGTCGTCTGGGCCTATCCGCGCGAGTTCAACAATGCCGAAACCGCCGGACAGGTCCGCGGTTCGCCCTATGAGTTCACCCGCGTCGCCGGCACCAGCCCGCGCTTCCTGGTGACCCAGGGCTATGCCCTGCTGGAGAACGCCACCATGCCGATCGTCGGCGACGATCCGGAAACGGTGAATGACAGCTTCATCGAACAGCTCGTCATGTCGGCCGAGGCCGCCCGTGACGTCACGGTGGAGATGGGCTTCGGCGATGGCGAGCGCCTGGCGATTGCCGGTCACTCCTACGGCGCCTTCATGGCCGCCAACCTGCTGGCCCATTCGGATATTTTCCGGGCCGGTATCGCGCGGTCGGGCGCCTATAACCGCACCCTGACGCCCTTCGGCTTCCAGGCCGAGCGGCGCACCTTCTGGGAAGCCTCGGACATCTATTTCGAACTGTCGCCCTTCATGCAGGCCGACCAGATCGACGAGCCGATGCTGATGATCCACGGCCAGATGGACAACAACTCCGGCACCTTCCCCATCCAGTCGGAACGCATGTTCGCCGCCGTGAAGGGCAATGCCGGCACGGCCCGCCTGGTCATGCTGCCCTATGAGAGCCATGGCTATCGCGGCCGCGAGAGCGTGCTCCACGTGCTCGCCGAAAGCTTCGACTGGCTGGACCGCTGGGTCATGCCGGAAGAAGACCCGATGGGCGGCGGCGAAGAGGCCGCTGCGGACTGACGCAGCGCACCAGGACCCGACATGAAAAACCCCGCTGGAGCGTCTCCGGCGAGGTTTCTTCTTGGCCGTCTGTTGCCAGATCTGTTCGTCCGCACGTGCGGCGCCGCCTTCGCTTGCCAGGGCTTGTGACCGGCAGGCCTGTGAGGCACAGTCCGGCTTGCCAGCCGTCAGCGGAAAGCCTTTTGCGCGCGATCATTCCCGATGAAACCCTTCTCACCGCCCGGCCATTCAACGGGCCGGGTTGGAGCGTGGAGTGGCAGAAATCGCTGGGGTGTTCGCTCACCTTGCACCGGCGGCGCTGGCATGTGCTTTCCTATTATCCGGAAAGGGCAACCGACCTGCGGCGGCGGGTGGCCGGACGGGTCGATGCTTTCAGCTCGCCGGCCGGATCGCTCGGACTCTATCCCGCACGCACAGCCGAAACGGTCGAATGGCACGGCGCCGGGATCAGCGCTCTTCATATCCATTTCGCTCCGGAAAGACTGGCCGCGATATCGCCGGGCCTGGCTGGCGTCAGGCGGTTGGCCTGTTTCCGGGATGCCGAGCTGTCACGATTGTGCGGCGGGCTCTACGAGATGGCCCGGGCCGAGCGGCTCTTGCCTGCCGGTGTGCCGCCCGTCATGGATTCGCTCATTGCGCACATTGCAGAACGCTACGCCTCTGCCGAGCTGCAGACAGACAGCTTGCTGGGACGCAGACCCCTGACCGCACTGCTCGATCGCATGTACGGCCCAGCCGCAGTGGAAACGACGGTCGATCAGCTGGCCGCCGATGCCGGGGTGAGCCGGGGTTATTTCTTCCGCGCCTTCCGGCGTCATGTCGGGGCTACACCGCATGGTCTGCTGCTTCGCAGCCGCCTGGAGCTTGCAAAGGGCCGGATCCAGGCCGGGGATCGGCTGGCCGATATCGCCCTGGCATCCGGATTCGCCGATCAGAGCCATTTCTCAAATGCGTTCCGTCAGACATTCGGCCTGTCCGCGGGCGCTTTCTCTGATTGGTTCAGGCGCTGAGAGAAGGTCACTATTCCACAAGACCGGACGCAGGGGGCGCACCAGATTCGGAGCCCTGGTTTCCGGAGTGACTTCCATGCGCCGTTTCCATCTTCTCGGTGTTCTTCTTGTTCTGCTCGTGCCGCCGGCCATGGCCGATCCGCTTGCAACGCAGGACCGGCGCGAACGGATCGAGATCGATTCCCGGATCCTCGGCGCCACGCGCCAGATCGTCGTTCAATTGCCGGAAGGATATGCCGACGATCCGGATAGGACTTACCCGGTTCTTTTTCTCACCGATGCACAGTGGCAGTTCGACCTGGTCGCGGCGACGTTCGACTATCATGCCTATTGGGGACGAATCCCCGATCACATCATTGTCGGCCTCTACAATCCGGTCCGGAACGCCGATCTCGTTCCGGAACCCGACCCGCGCTACCCGTCGACCGGGAGCGGCGATACCTATCTGGCTCATGTCACTGAAGAGGTGCTGCCAGGAATAGCGGAACGGTACCGGACCAACGGGATCCGGCTTCTGTTCGGACATTCCTTCGGCGGCGTCATGACGCTGAACCAGTTGCTGAGCCGGCCGGAGGCGTTCAACGCCTATATCGCGCTGGGATCAAGCACCTGGGTTTCGGAACGCGTCCTGTTCGAGCGGCTTGAAGCGGCGGCGGACCGCGATTTCGGGGATGCCGTTCTCTACATGGCCGTCGGGGAGACCGACGGCGGGGCCACTGTGCCGGACGGGGTGTTGTTCGCTGAAAGGCTCGAGGCGCTTTCCCCGCAGGGGTTCGACTGGGTGTTCGAGATCACGCCCGGCGAAAACCATTTCACCAATGTGCCGGAAGGCATGCATCGCGCGATCGCCCATATCTATCCGTTTGCCGGACAACAGGCTGGTCTGACCGCGGCCGGTGAGGCGGGTGGGGCGACAGGGGTTGCGGCGTGGTTCGCGGCGCAGGAGGCCAGGCTCGGCTGGCGCTTCGTTCCGCAAACCATGGAGCTGAGCCTGGCCGGGTTTGCCCTGGGTAATGACGGGCATGGCGAAGCCGCACAGGCTGTATTCGACGCGCTCGAGCGCCGTTTTCCGGACAATGTCGAAGTGGTTGCCGTCCGTGCCAATACGCTTGGTCAATCGGGGGACGTGCAGGCCGCGATCAGCGCCATCGACCGCGCCATTGCGCTCGGTGAGCGGGAAGGGCATCCGGCCGATCGGCTGCAGGCCTTCCGCGACTACCGGTCCCGGCTCGAGGGCCGGATGGGGGAAGACCAGGATCCGTGAAAGGGAGGCCCGGCCGGCGCGCACCGGCCGGGCCTATGAGTCAAAGAACTGCGACGGTCAGTCGTCGTCTTCCATGCTCGGCACGGCCACGGCGTGGAAGCCGGCGTCGACGTGCAGGGTTTCGCCTGTGCAGGAATGGCCCAGATCGGAGAGAAGGTAGAGCGCGGCGCCGGCGACGCCTTCCATGCGCGTGTCTTCCTTCATCATCGACCATTCGCGGCCCGTCTTCATCAGCGCCTTGCCGCCGGAGATACCGGCCATGGCCAGGGTGCGCATCGGGCCGGCCGACAGCGCGTTGACGCGGATGCCGTGCGGGCCCAGATCGCGGGCCATGTAGCGCGTGGAGGCTTCCAGCGCGGCCTTGGCCACGCCCATGACATTGTAGGACGGCACGACGCGTTCGGAGCCGAGATAGGTCAGCGTCACCATCGATCCGCCATTCGGCATAAGATGGCTGGCGCGTTTGCCGGCATCGACGAAGGAGAAGGCCGAGATTTCCATCGCCCGGCGCCAGCCTTCGCGCGTTGTGTTCTCGGTGAAGGAGCCGACCAGCTCGTCCTTGCCGGCAAAGGCAATGGCGTGGACGAGGAAGTCGATCGTGCCCCATTTGTCTTCCAGCTGCTTGAAGCAGGCATCCATCGAGGCGTCGTCGGTGACGTCGGCCTTGATCATGAAGGGCTCGCCCAGGCTCTCCACCAGCGGACGAACACGCCGTTCCAGCGCGTCGTCCTGGTAGGAGAAGGCCAGTTCCGCGCCCTGGGCGGCCAGCTGCTGGGCAATGCCCCAGGCGATGGAGTTCTTGTTGGCCACACCCATGACAAGCCCGCGCTTGCCTTTCATCAGGTCTCCGGCCGGAAACACGGTCTCGCTCATCAGGCTCTCCCCGAACGCTTTGAAGCTTAGATTTTCTTGAACACCACGGTGCCGTTGGTGCCACCGAAGCCGAAGGAGTTCGACATGGCGGTCTTGATCTCGGCATCGCGGGTTTCGGTGACGATGGGCAGGTTCAGCGCCGCGATGTCCGGATCCATGTCAAAGACATTGATCGAGGGCGCGACGAAGCCGTGCTTCATCATCAACAGCGTATAGACCGCTTCGTGAACGCCGGCGGCGCCCAGCGAGTGGCCGGTCATCGACTTGGTGGCCGAGATCATCGGTGCCTTGTCGCCGAACGTCTCCTTCACCGCGGTCATCTCGGCGATATCGCCGACCGGGGTCGAGGTGGCGTGCGGGTTGAGATAGTCGATGTCCGAACCGGCCGTTTCCATCGCCAGCTTCATGGCGCGCACGGCGCCTTCGCCGGACGGGGCGACCATGTCGTAACCGTCGGACGTGGCGCCATAGCCGGTGATTTCTGCCAGGATCGGCGCACCGCGCTTTTTGGCGCGCTCATACTCTTCCAGCACGACAACACCGGCGCCGGCACCGCCGACGAAGCCGTCACGGTCCTTGTCGAAGGCGCGCGAGGCGAGTTCCGGGGTCTCGTTATACTTGGTCGACAGGGCACCCATGGCGTCGAACAGGTTCGACAGGGCCCAGTGGATTTCCTCGCAGCCGCCGGCAAACATCACGTCCTGCTTGTTCCACTGGATCTGTTCGGCGGCGGCGCCGATGCAGTGCAGGGAGGTCGTGCAGGCGGAGGTTATGGAGTAGTTCACGCCGAGGATCTTGAACGGCGTGGCCAGCGTGGCCGAAGCGGTCGAGCTCATCGCCTTGGGCACGGCGAACGGGCCGACGCGGCGCGGGCCCTTGTCACGCGTGATGTCGGCGGCGTTGACGATCGTGCCGGCAGACGGACCGCCTGAGCCCATGATGATACCGGTGCGCGGATGGGAGATATCACTCTCCTCCAGGCCGGCTTCGGCGATGGCCTGTTCCATCGCCATATAGTTCCAGCCGGCGCCTTCCGACATGAAGCGGTAGACGCGCTTGTCGACGTGTTCGGCCGGATCGACCGACGGCTTGCCGCCGACATGGCATTTGAAATTGTATTTGACGAAGTCGTCCATGCGGCCGATGCCGCTCTTGCCATCCCTGAGGGATTGCGTGACTTCCGCGGCATTGTTGCCGATGGGGGAAATCACACCGAGTCCGGTGATAACGACACGACGCATGTCAGGTCTCCTGGGGTGAGGCCATTTCGCCGGGCTTGAACAGGCCCACGCGCAGATCTTTCGCTGTATATATGGTCTTGCCGTCGGCTTCGACACGTCCGTCGCCGATGGCCATGATCAGGCGGCGCTGGATGACGCGCTTCAGGTCGATGACATAGCGGACCCGCTTGGTCTCCGGCTTGATCTCGCCCTTGAACTTCACTTCGCCGACGCCGAGCGCCCGGCCCTTGCCCGGATTGCCCTTCCAGCACAGGAAGAAGCCGACCAGCTGCCACATGGCGTCGAGGCCGAGACAGCCGGGCATCACCGGGTCGCCCTTGAAGTGGCAGTCGAAGAACCAGAGATCGGGATTGATATCCAGTTCCGCGACGATATGGCCCTTGCCGTATTCGCCGCCGTCTTCGTCGATATGGACGATGCGGTCCATCATCAGCATGGGCGGTGCGGGGAGCTGGGCGTTCTCGGGACCCCACATCCGGCCTTCGCTGGATTCAATCAGATCTTCGTAGCTGAAAGAGCTTTGGCGTTCAGTCATGTAGCCGATCGGTTGCGCCGCGTACGACCGGAAGAAGGTGGCCGCCGGGCTGGTCACTGGGACCCGGTCCGAAGGCCGGCCGGGTGGATCAGGGCAGAGCGGTATCACGCGGGCGGGTGGTGCTCAAGACGGCGCTGCCGTCGCCCGTCTGCGTCTCGGCCTCCGCTCTTTCCTCCGGATACACGCCCCACAGCGTGTCCGTCCTTGCCCAGCCTCGATAACCCTGCGCCTCGACACGGCACCAGCCGGTGCGGCAGCGTTCGAGCGACAAAACGACGCCCGGCCCGGCAATCGCCTCGACCGGGGAGTCGCCATTGTCCCGTGCATGCAAGGGTGTTTCGTCAAGCGTCCAGACCGAACGGCGGCCGGACAGGATCGACCGGTGCATCCAGGTGACCTCGCCATCGGGGTCGCGCACGCGGCGCCAGTCCGGCGTTTCCGCGATCACTTCCATCGGCAAACCCGCCCGCACATAGCGCCAGGCAATCGGGTGGGAGCGGGACGGTCCGGAACGGCCGTTGGCAACATCCACTTTCAGACTGACAAAGCGCGGCACCTGCTGGCCTGACGGCGTGTCGGCGCGGTCGCTGTCGTCCTGCGCGACGGCAGAAGCGGACGCCAGGGCGGCGGCTGTGACGGCGAGGGCAAGCATGATCGAGCGGCGCATGAACGGACTCCTTCCACCAAGCCTGTGCCCGGCTTCGGTGAACAGGCCGTAAAAGCGGTGCGTCCCAACGCGCATCCAGCATGAACCCGCCGTGCAAAACCGGCAAAGATGAAATCGCAGCGCGCCTTCCTATATCTTCAGACAGGCGGCCGGAGCGGCCGCCCCGAATTCAGGGAGGGACAGGATGAGCTTTCGTCTTGCGATAACGAGTGTCGCCGCGCTTCTCGCCGCCGGCAGTGTCGTGCCGCGCGCGGCCGAGGCCAGCGTGCGGATGCGCCAGAGCGAGGATGTCCAGGTCGAGACGACCGATATGGGCGACGGCATCTTCATGATGTCGACCGGCATTGCCGGCAATCTCGCCGTGCTTGCCGGCGATGACGGTGTGGTGATGGTCGACGACCAGCTGCCGAACACGACGGCCGTGATTGAGGGCGCCGTCGTAGCGGTTACCGGCACGAATGCGCCGCGCTTTATCGTCAACACGCACTGGCATGGCGATCATACCGGCGGCAATGCGCACTTTGCGGAGCTGGGCTCGACCATCGCGGCGCATCACAATATCCGCCGCCGGCTGGCCGATGCCGACGATGAATGGGCGCAAAGCCCGGCGACCCTGCCGATCATCACTTTCGGCGAGGACCTGACCTTCCACATGAACGGGCAGACGGTCGAGGTCACGCACGTGCCCACCGCCCATACCGATGGCGATGCACTGGTCTATTTCCGCGAGGCGGACGTGCTGCACATGGGCGATGTCATGTTCTCCGGCCTCTTCCCCTTCATCGACCTGTCGGCCGGTGGCACGGTCGACGGCTATATCGCGGCCATGGAGCGCGGGGTGGAGATCGCCGGTGAAGAGACGCGCATCATTCCGGGCCATGGGCCGCTCTCGACCCGGGCCGACCTGCAGGCCTCGATCGACATGCTGCGTGAAGCGGCGTTCCGGGTGCGCACGCTCGTCGAGGGTGGTGCCGACCTGGAAGCCGTGCGTGCGGCCGAACCGCTGGCCGATCTGCACGATGACTGGAACTGGGGTTTCATCACCACCGACCGCATGGTTCAGACGCTCTACAATGATGCTGTCGGCAACGCGTTTGCCTACGAGTAGGCACGGATCGTGACCAAGATTTAAACCTCCGACCAGTTTCCGGTCAGCCTTGACGCTTTAAATGGTGTGTTATGGCAAAACCGGAAACACCCCCTTCCGGGTCGCATGGCCCAGCTCCGCTCGAACCCCGCCTGGGACGCCCCCTGGGGTTCGCTGCGGGGCTGGGTATCGGCCTCCTGCTCTGGCTGATCATCGGCCTGGCGACCTCGAACCTGTTGCTGGGGTTGGCCTTCGGCCTTGCGCCCGGCGTTGCCATCGGACTGGGACTGCAGCTGACGGCAAGGCGTTGAAGGGGAGAGTGTCATGGTGTTGAGCGCGTGGGAGGCCGGGCATCTTCGGCTCGCAGCTGTTGGCGTGATCCTGGTTGGGCTGATGGCCTGGGCCGCCGTCGGTGCGCTCAGCGGCAATCTCGCTTTATCCCAGCTCTTCACCCTCGTCCCGGCGACCGCTGGCGGGGCAGTCTTGATGGTCAAAGCCCGCCGCAGCGAACAGCGCCAGTCCGACAATCTCTAATCGTCAAACTCAGGTTCTAGCTGCCGCATACCGGGCAGTCGGGGTCACGGGGCAGTGTCACGGTCCGGCTCTCCATCGACAGCCCGTCGAACAGCCAGATCCGCCCGTCCAGCGTCTCGCCGGCCGTGCAGACATGCTTGATCGCTTCCAGCGCCATCATCGAGCCGACCACCCCGACCAGCGCTCCGACAATGCCGACGCGCGCGCAGGTTTCCGCGTCCGGCGGAACTTCCGGCACCCAGCAGCGATAGCACGGTGCGTCCGGAGAGGCGTTGAACAGCGAAACCTGCCCGTCCCATCGGCCGACAGCGCCGGAAATCAGCGGAATGCCCAGCCTGCGGCTGGCGGCATTGACCGCAAAGCGGGTCTCGAAATTGTCGCAGCCATCCAGGATCAGATCGGCGCCTTTCAGCAAGCGTTCGGCATTGCCGGCATCGAGGGCCTCGCGGGCCGCCACGATTTCCGTGCCGGGATTGAGCGCGCGCAGGACCTGCGCGCCCGTCTCGACCTTGGCGCGCCCGACATCCGCTGTGCGGAACAGGATCTGCCGTTGCAGATTGTCCAGGCTCACCGCGTCCGGATCGATCAGCGTGATGCGGCCGATGCCGGCTGCGGCGAGGTAGAGCGCCGCCGGGGCGCCCAGACCGCCTGCGCCGATCATGGCGATATGGGCGCGCGCCAGAGCCTGCTGGCCCGGTCCGCCGATCTCGCGCAATACGATGTGGCGCGCAAAGCGCTCGATATCGATCTCGTCTGTCATGCAGGAGAGGTGCGCCATGTCCGGCCCCGGTTCAAGCGCATTCCTGCTTTCCGATGGCGTGATATCGTGTGGCCAGTGGGCAGGGGTGGAGGTGTTTGTGCGAGGTTTTCTGACGGTAGTCGCCGTTGTGGCAGGGTTGGCGGCGTGCAGCACGCCGCGGCCGGTGAATTACGGCTTCATCGACTATGTCGGTGACAGCCGGCAGGCCTTGGAGGCTGAATACGGCCCACCCGGTCGCGAAGAGGTTTCAGCCGGTGGCGAAACGGTTCTGATCTACGCCTTTGCTTTTCCGGGCAATGCGGACCCCCAAGCCGTGCTGAGCGACGGGATGGCTGCAGTGCCCGAGAGCGGCGATCTTGGTGAGCATCTGCTCTGCCAGATCGCGTTCGCTGTCGACAGCGCGCAGACAGTGACCGCGGTGACCCTGGATAGCGAAAGGTGCCAGCGGCGGCGCGGGCGGTGATGAAGACTTTTCCGGTGTGACGAAGCCTGCCAGTTTGCAGGGCATGTCCACCGTGTCCCAGCTTGCGTCGGTCCAGCCGACCCTGTCCGACCAGCAGACCCGCTTGCTCGACTGGCTGACGGGTGCGCGGCCGAACGTCTTCATCACCGGCCGGGCGGGCACGGGCAAGACCACGCTGATGCGCGAATTCCTGCGCCGGGCGGGCAATCGCGCCGCGGTGATCGCACCGACCGGCGTGGCGGCGATGCAGGCCGGCGGACAGACCATTCACTCCTTCTTCCATTTTCCGCCGCGCATGATCGGCGCGCGTGATATCCGCAAGGTGCGTCACCGCCGCGTGGTGCAGGCACTGGAGACCCTGGTGATCGACGAGATCTCCATGGTGCGGGCCGACATGATGTGGGCGATCGAAAAGGCGCTGCGGGTCAATCGCGAGCGCGACGAGCCGTTTGGCGGCGTGCAGGTCGTGCTCGTGGGCGATCTCGCGCAATTGCCGCCGGTGATCCAGGGGGCCGAGGCGGAATATCTGGAGAGCACGTTCGGCGGGCCCTTCTTCTTCAACCCGGAGCCCTTCCGCCAGGCTGGTTTCTCGCTGGTCGAGCTTGAGCAGGTCTTTCGCCAGACCGACGAGTACTTCATCAACATCCTCAATGCCGTGCGCGATGGCGATCTGACGTCCGACGAGGCGGCGGAGCTGAATGACCGGGTGACCGGCCGCTCCGGCCTGGAAGCTTCGCTGACCCATATCGTTCTGACCTCGACGAATGAGGCCGCCTGGCGGATCAATTCCGCGCGGCTGGAAGGCCTGCGCACACCGGGACGGGCGTTCGAGGCGAAGGTGGAAGGCCAGTTCGACACGCGGCTGTTTCCGGCGGAAGAGCCGCTGACGCTGAAGATCGGCGCCCGCGTCATGCTCACCCGCAATGATCCGGCGGGGCGCTGGGTCAACGGCACGCTGGGGGAGGTCGAGGGTTTTGACGAGAAAGCGGTGCGGGTGCGTATCGGCGACACGACTTATGCCGTGGAACCCCAGAAATGGGAGCGCAATGCCTATGCCTTCGATCCGGAAGCCCAGGCGCTGACCAAGACGACGGCGGGTAGTTTCACCCAGTATCCGCTGCGTCTGGCCTGGGCGATGACGATCCACAAGGCCCAGGGTCTGACGCTGGACAAGGTCTATCTCGATCTCGCCCGCCGCCTGTTTGCCCACGGGCAGGCCTATGTCGCCCTGTCGCGGGCCCGCTCGCTGGAGGGGCTGGAATTGTCGCGCCCGCTGACCCCCGGCGACATCATCTCGGACCCGCGCATTTTCGACGTCCGCAGCTTCTGTGACCCGGCGCCGGCGAGCGTGGAGGCTTAGCCAGTCACGCAGCCGAACCCCTTCTCCCTGGGGAGAAGGTGCCCGAAGGGCGGATGAGGGGGAAGTCCCGCTACTGCAGCTTGGAATGCTGAGGGCGGTGTCTTCCCCCTCTCCCTCGATCCCTCTCCCAAGGGAGAGGGAGGAAGGCCCCGCAGTCGGGCCCTACTCGTCCTCGAACAGCGCGGTCGACAGATAGCGTTCCGCACAGCTGGCCAGGATCACGACGATGGTCTTGCCGTCCATGTCCGGGCGTTTGGCGATTTCCAGGGCGGCCTTGAGGGCGGCGCCGGAGGAGATGCCGCCGGGCACGCCGTCGGTGCGGGCGGCCTCGCGGGCGGTCGCGAAGGCGGCAGCGTTGGAGACTGTCACGACCTCGTCGATCAGGTCGGTTTCCAGGATGGACGGCACGAAGCCCGCGCCAATGCCCTGGATCTTGTGCGGGCCGGGATCGCCGCCGGACAGGACGGGGCTGTCTTCAGGCTCGACCGCCACGACGTGGAAGCCGGGCTTCTTCTCTTTGAGCACCTGGGCGCAGCCGGTGATCGTGCCACCGGTGCCGACGCCGGCGACCAGCACATCGGCCTCGCCGCCGGTATCGTTCCAGATCTCCAGCGCTGTCGTCTTGCGGTGAATCTCGGGATTGGCCGGGTTGGCGAACTGGCTCGGCATTACCGCGCCGGGCGTGGCGTCGATGATTTCCTGGGCCTTGACGATGGCGCCCTTCATGCCCTTGGCCGCCTCGGTGAGAACCAGCTCGGCGCCAAGATATTTCAGCAGCTTGCGGCGCTCGATCGACATCGATTCCGGCATGGTCAGGATCAGCTTGTGACCGCGCGCAGCGGCGACGAAAGCGAGCCCGATCCCGGTATTGCCCGAGGTCGGTTCGACCATCACCGTGCCCTCACCCAGCTTGCCGCCGGCTTCCAGCGCGTCGATCATCGCCACGCCGATCCGGTCCTTGACGCTGGCCAGCGGGTTGAAGAATTCCAGCTTGGCGAGGATGCGCGCCTTCACGCCATGGGCCTTCGCCAGGCCGCTCATCTCGACGAGGGGCGTGCTGCCGACCGTGTCGGCGATGGAGGCGTAGACGCGTCCGCGTCCGGGTTGTTCGGTCATGGGGAACTCCCTTCGATTAGATACCGGTCGATCCGAAACCGCCCTCGCCGCGCGCGGTTTCGTCGAGCGTGTCGGCGACTTCCCAGACGGCCTGGGTCACCGGGGCGATGATCATCTGGGCGATGCGGTCGCCGCGATTGACGACGAAATCGGCCTTGCCGTGATTGATCAGGTTGACGCGGATCTCGCCGCGATAGTCGGCGTCCACCGTGCCCGGGGTGTTGACGCAGGAAATGCCGAACTTGGCAGCCAGGCCTGAACGCGGACGCACCTGGGCCTCGTAGCCGGCCGGCAGGGCAATGGCGATCCCCACCGGGATCAGCCGCCACTCGCCCGGCGGAATGGTGACGGGCGCGTCTTCGGCGACTGCGGCGCGCAGATCCATGCCGGCAGACTGAGCCGTCTCATAGGCCGGCAGGGCGAGGCCTTCATAGTGCTCAAGCGGTTTGATGCGAACGGATACGGTCATGTGCGGCGGCCCTCATGGTCTGGATGCTGCCCTGTTTTCCGATGCGTCGCGGTGCGAGGCAAGTCAGGCGAGGGCTGTGGCGATGCGGTTTGCCAGCTTTTCCGCAATCACGCCCTTGGGCGCGCGCTCCCACGCCTCGGACGTTCCGGCGGTGACCAGCAGGACGGCGTTCTCTGCACCGCCCATCACATCGCCGGAAACGTCATTGGCGACGATCCAGTCGCACCCCTTGCGCTCGCGCTTGGCGCGGGCGAGCGCTTCGACATCGTGGGTCTCGGCAGCAAAGCCGATGACCAGGTCCGGGCGGTCTGTGTCGCGGCGCGAGATCGTCTTGAGGATGTCGGGATTTTCGACCAGCGGCAGGCTGGAGAAGCTGGCCTTGTCCAGCTTCAGCTTGCGGTCGGAGGGCTGGGCCGGGCGCCAGTCGGCCACGGCCGCCACGGCGATGAAGACGTCTGCAGGCAAGGCCGTCTCGACCGCAACGAGCATGTCGCGTGCCGTTTCCACATGGATCGTCGTCACGCCGTCCGGATCGGCCAGGGCGGTCGGTCCGGCAACCAGCGTCACCCGCGCGCCAAGCGCGGCGCAGGCCGCGGCAATGGCATAACCCTGCTTGCCGGAGGAATGATTGGAGATGAAGCGCACGGGATCGATCGGCTCGCGCGTCGGTCCGGCCGTGATCAGGACATGGCGGCCAGCCAGCGGCTCAGACATTCAGCAGGCTCTCGATCTTGCCGGCGATCGTTCCCGGCTCGGCCATCCGGCCCGGTCCGTACTCCCCGCAAGCCATGTCGCCTTCGTCGGGGCCGATAAAATGCACGCCATCGCCGGTGAGGGTCGCCAGGTTCCGCTGGGTAGCCGGATGCAGCCACATCCGCACATTCATCGCGGGCGCCATCAGGACAGGCTTGTCTGTGGCGAGCAGTGTGGTGGAGGCCAGATCATTGGCCATGCCGGTCGCCGCCTTGGCCATCAGATCGGCAGTCGCCGGTGCGACGACAATGAGGTCTGCGGACCGAGACAGCTCGATATGCCCCATCTCCGCCTCGTCCGTGAGGTTGAACAGGTCGGCATAGACCTTCTCGCCCGACAGCGCGGAAACGCTCAGCGGCGTAACGAATTCAGCCCCGGCCTTCGTCAGGATGCAGCGGCTGCCAATCCCCCGGCGTTTCAGCTCGCGGATGAGTTCGAGGGATTTGTAGGCGGCGATACCGCCGCCGATGATCAGCAGGATGCGCGGACTGGACAAGGCTCATCTCCCGTCAGGACGGGAAGACAGGTAGCGCCTCCGGGCGCAAATCCCAAGAGCAAGGGTGTGCCGGGCCGCTCAACTCGCCGCGAGCAGCTCGCGAACCTTCTCGGTGTCCTGCGCCAGCGCATCGCGCTTTTCCATGCGATGCCGGTAGAAGGCGCCGACAGTCAGCTCCATGTCGTACATCGTCACCCGCGTCAGGGCGGTGATGTCGTCAAGGGTGAAGCGGTGTCGGTCCGACATGGCCAGCTCGACGATGCGCGCGAACATGTTGGTATAGGCCGCTGTGTAGACGTGCGAATGGTATTCCAGCCGCGAATGGCGCTCGCCCATCTCGTCGGTCGCGGCATAGTAGGCGTGGTCATAGCGCGCCGCGAACAGGCGTTCGCAATGGGCCAGCATGCCGGCGCGCAGATAGGTGACGTTCTCGGCGATCTCGTAATAGTGCGCGACTTCCGGATTGCCCATCAGATGGTCGAACACCGTCTCCAGGGCTTCGTGCGCATAGGTCATCAGGCGCGGCTTGAGATGGCGGATACGCTCCGCCGTCTCCGCATCGATGCGGAAGAACTCGCGCTGGATCTCGCGTTGTTCGTTCGGGATCGAGTCGTGCCTTGCCATGCAAGCAGTCAATCACACCTTCCTTGAGGGAAGGTGTAGGCGACCGCTAAAACTAGAACAGAGCCTGTGCGGCAAAGGCACCGGCCGCTGCTGCGGCGGCCAGCCAGGCAATACGCAGGGCCCAGGGTCGGATGCGCGGACTGCCGCCCAGTTTCAGCTCGCCGGCCTTCAGCATCGCGCCGACCTCGGCCCAGTCGTCGATCGCGCGGGGCAGCTGGCGCGCGGCATCGTGCAGGCGCTGCAGGTCTTCACCCAGATCGCGGATGCGGCCTTCCGGACCCAGTTCGCGTTTCATCCAGCGCTCGACCACCGGAGCCGCGGCGCCCCACATGTCGTGCTTGGGGTCAAGCTGGCGGGCCACCCCCTCGCACTGGACCATCGTCTTCTGCAGCATGACGAGTTCCGGGCGCAGGCGCATGTCGAACAGGTCGGTGATCTCGAAGAGCTGCAGCAGCACGCGCGACATCGGCACCTCGTCAGCCCGCTTGCCGAAGATCGGCTCGCCGACGGCCCGGAGCGCACTGGCGAAGTCCTCCACCGAGTGATGCTGGGGCACATAGCCGGCCGCGAAATGGGCGCGGGCGGCGGCCATGTAGTCGCGGGTCAGGAAGCCGTGCAGGATGAGAGCGAGGAAGCGCCGTTCGGCCCGGCCGATCCGCCCCATGATCCCGAAATCGACAGCCCAGACGGTACCGTCCTCTCCGGCAAAGAGATTGCCGGCATGCATGTCGGCATGAAACACGCCGCGATCGAGGGCGGTCGCCAGGAAGGCCCGGGTGAGGCGCGTCGCCAGGGCCGGCCGGTCCAGATCGCTGCCCGCCACGCGTTCGATGTCGGACAGCGGAATGGCATCGATCCACTGCGTGGTCAGGACACGCTTGCTGGAGCGCGACCAGTCGACCGCCGGGATGCGGTAGCCCTCGGCGACGGCGGCCGCTTCGGAGAGTTCGGACGCGGCGGCGGCCTCGAGACGCAGATCGGTCTCGACCATCAGCGAACGGGACACCGTGTCGACAAATTTGCGCGGCTCGAGACGGCGGGAGGCTGGTGCGAACCGCTCGGCAAGCGAAGCGCCGAGCGACAGCGTCCGGATGTCGCGCGCGATGCGGCGCTCGACGTCGGGCCGGAGGATTTTGACGGCGACGTCCCGGCCGTCGGCGGTGCGGGCCTTGTGAACCTGGGCGATCGAGGCCGCCGCGACCGGCGGGCCCAGCTCGGCGAACAGTTCCTCGGCCGGTGCGCCGAACTCCTCTGCCAGAACCTTGCGGGCCTCGGCATCGCCGAAGGGCGGCATCTTGTCCTGCAGGCGGGCCAGGCCGCGGGCGAAGCGCTCGCCGACGACATCGCCGCGCGTGGCGAGGATCTGGCCGAACTTTACATAGGACGGTCCCAGCGCCTCCAGCGCCCGGGCGAGGCGCTCGCCGGGATTTTCGGGGCCGCCGTGCCGGGCAAACAGGCGCGTCACACGGCCCAGCATGCGCGCCGAGGCCGGATAGACCGACTGGTATTCGGCCGGCAGGATCGCATCGTGCCGCGCCAGGGTGACCAGGGCACGCACAAGACGGAAAAAGGAGGCGAGGGAGGCAAGCATCGAAAGCCGGTTTAGTGTCTGCGGCGCGGTTTGGCGAGCGTGGCGTGAAGTCGCGCGGCAAGTGGCCAGCAAGAATGCTTGCCTGCGCGCAACGGGTATCCGATTGTTGTGCTGTGAAACATACAATCGACCTCGACCGTGAAAACCAGTGGGCCATCATTCGTTACCACGACGAGGTGGCGATCGAGGATGCGCTTGAGGTCATGCAGCGCCTGGTGGCGATGCCGGGCTGGACGCCGCGTTGCGACAGGATCGTGGTGTATGATGACGGGTTGCTGGGCGGCATCACAGCCGAGGATTTCCGGCGGGTCCGGAACGATCTGGTCGCGTTTGTTGCCGAACACTACGGCGATACGCCGAACTTCTCCGCCCAGGTCTGCGGAAATGCGATCCAGAAGCCCTTGGTCGAGTACTGGGTCAATTTCGGCCGTGACGCCTACGCCCCAGGCCTCGAAATCTTTGATACGGTGAAAGCCGCCAAGGCCTGGCTGCGCCGCAAGCGAGCCGGCGAAACGGACAACACCTAGGCCCAGCCCGTGTGAAGCGCCGCGATGCCGCCGGAAAAATTGGTATAACCGACGCGGTTGAAACCGGCTTCGCGCAGCTCAGCAGCAAATGTTTCCTGATCGGGGAAGCGCCGGATCGACTCCACCAGATACTGATAGCTTTCGCGATCCTTTGCGATGTGGGCGCCGAGTTCGGGGATCACGTTGAACGACCAGGCGTCGTAGATCTTTTCCCAGGCCCGGCTGGTCGGTCGCGTGAATTCGAGGCAGAGGAAGCGGCCGCCGGGCTTGAGCACGCGCCGCATCTCCTTCAGCGCCGTAAGGCGTTCTGTGACGTTGCGGATCCCGGTCGAGATCGTGACGCAATGCGCCGAGCGGTCGGACAGAGGCAGGCATTCGGCATTGCCGGTCACCCACTGGATGCGGCCGGACTGCCGGGCCGACACGCCGCGCTTTACACCGGCGCGCAGCATCTGCTCGTTGATATCCAGCACGATGGCCTCGGCATGCCTCGGGTCGCCGCGGCGGGCAGCTGCGCGATCGGCTTTCACCAGGAAACTGCGTGCGAGGTCACCCGTGCCGCCGGCGACATCGATCAGGCGCTCTCCTGGCTGAGGATTGGCGCGTGTGATCACCATGTCCTTCCACACCCGGTGCACTCCGACCGACATCAGGTCGTTCATCAGGTCGTAGCGCCGCGCCGAACGATCGAACACGCCGCGCACAAGGCCGGCCTTTTCCTCGCGGGCCACATCGCTGAAGCCGAAGGAAACGGTGGAATGGGTCTGGGTCTCGGTCATGGCCGCGACCATAAACCCAGGTGCGATGCGGGGAAAGCGGCCCGGGCGGTTCGCAGTGTCGCAGCGGGGAGCATGCTTGCCCGCAGCGCCGGAACGGGGCGATACAGGCGAAAAGGACGGATCGCCATGCCCGAGCTTCCTGAAGTTGAAACCGTAAGACGCGGTCTCGTACCGGCCCTGGAAGGGCGCCGGATCCTGTCCGTGCAGCAGAACCGGGCCGATCTGCGCTTTCCGTTCCCCGCCGGCTTTGCCGACAGGCTGACCGGCCGCCGGGTTGTCCGCATCGACCGCCGGGCCAAATACCTGCTGATCCGCCTGGAAGGCGAGCTGACACTGCTCTCGCATCTGGGCATGTCCGGGCGTTATTCGATCGAGGCGGAACAGGGCGCGGTACAGCCCGGCGATTTCGTGCATGCCGCACCGGCGAACCCTCGCCACGATCATGTCGTTCTGGGCATCGAGGGCGGGGTGACGATCCGATACAACGATCCCCGCCGCTTCGGCTTCATGGACCTGTTCGAGCGCGACAGTGACAGCCCCTATCTGGCCGGACTTGGCCCCGAACCGAACGAGAACCGTTTCTCCGGTGCCTATCTGTCCGAGGTTCTGGCGGGTCGGCGGACGCCGATCAAGGCGGCGCTGCTGGACCAGAAAATCGTCGCGGGCCTCGGCAATATCTATGTCTGCGAGGCGCTGCACCGGTCGGGTATCAGTCCGCGGCGACTGGCCTCCAGCATTCCGGGGCGGCGGGCAGAACGGTTGGCCCCTGTGGTTCGAAGCGTGATCGACGAGGCGATTGCTGCAGGTGGATCGACCTTGCGCGATTTCGCGTCGGCTGACGGCGCGCTGGGCTATTTCCAGCATCGCTTCCGGGCCTATGGCCGCGAAGGCGAGGCGTGTGTAACCGAGGGGTGTTCGGGCACGATCGGCCGGATCGTCCAGTCGTCGCGATCGACCTTCTTCTGCCCGTCCTGCCAGCGATAGACTCTTGCCTGTGCTATCTATGGTGGTGCTGTTGCGCAGGGACCGCTATCCCTACAATCCCGGATAACACGTGCCGTGATCTCGCCTAGAAAACCTGCCATTGATCTGCGCCCCAAGGAGAAAGACCTCATGCTTCCTGTTTCCCGACTGACCCGCATGCGTCCTGCGCTCGCAGCCGGAACCGCTCTACTGGCCGGGTTCCTGGCAAGCGCCACCATGGCGCAGGCCCAACCCGCTGCCATCGACTATTCGGACGTTCAGGCAGATCCGGCGCTGTGGCGTGTCTCTGACGCGGACTCCGACGTCTACATCTTCGGCACCTTCCACATTCTGCCGGATACGCTGGACTGGCAGACCGATACCCTGATGGAGGCGGTCGACTCCGCGCAGACCCTCTATCTGGAAGCCGATGTGCACAGCCCCGAGGCGCAGGCCCAGATGCAGGCGCTCATCCCGCAATACGGCCTCAATCCGCAAGGCGTGACGCTCTCGTCGATGCTGGACGAGGAAACCCGCGCGCTTCTCGCCGAGGTTGCTCCGAGTGTCGGGGCTGCGCCGGCGGCACTGGACCCGCTGCGTCCCTGGCTGGCCCAGCTCATGCTGAGCGTCGCCAGGATCCAGCAGATGGGTTTCAATCCGGCAGCCGGAACCGAGATGCAGCTGATCGCTCGCGTTGACGGCACCGACACCGAGTTCGGCTATTTCGAAACCGCTGCCGAGCAGATCGGCTTCCTCGCCGGTATTCCCGAAGAGGTGCAGGTTCGCGGTTTCGCGGAGACGCTGCATGAGCTGGAAGAGCTTCCGCAGGAAGTCGACGACATGGTGCGGGCCTGGGCGACTGGCGATGTCGAAGCGCTCGACCAGTACGTGAACGGCGATATGCGTGAGGACGAGCCGGAAGTCTACGAGGCGGTCATCGTCCAGCGAAATCGCAACTGGATCCCGCAGATCGAGGCGATCCTCGCCGGCGAGGGCACGGTATTCATCGCGGTGGGCGCGGGGCACCTGCCCGGCGATGAAGGTGTGATCGAGCTGCTGCGCGACCAGGGCTATGAGGTTGTCCGCCAGTAGCGGATCGCGGACTGGCGGTGCGAGCGGGTGACTCCGGCGAACGTGCCGGTATCGACGCTCGCGCCACCCTGCGTTATAGCGGCGCGGATTTTTCCCGCGCGGGGGCTTCCGCGCCGTCACATGGAGTGCCGAATGGCCTACAAGACGATACAGGTTAAGACCGAGGGACGGGTCGGTGTCATCACGCTGAACCGTCCCGAGGCGCTGAACGCGCTGTGCGATGCGCTGACCGGCGAACTTGCCGAGGCTCTGGCGGCCTTCGAACGCGACGAGGATATCGGCTGCGTCGTGCTGACCGGTTCGCGCAAGGCCTTCGCTGCAGGCGCGGATATCAAGGAATTGCAGAGCCGTGATCAGGTCAGCCTCTATCTGAATGACCCGTTTGCACAGACCTGGGAGTCCGTTGCTCGTTTCCGCAAGCCGATCATCGCGGCGGTGTCCGGCTATGCACTGGGCGGTGGGTGCGAGATCGCCATGATGTGTGATTTCATCATCGCGTCCGAGACTGCGAAGTTCGGCCAGCCGGAAATCAATCTTGGCGTCATGCCGGGTTCTGGCGGGACGCAGCGCCTGCCACGCGCTGTCGGCAAGGCCAAGGCCATGGATCTGTGTCTCACGGGCCGCATGATGGACGCCGAAGAAGCCGAGCGTGCCGGGCTGGTCGCGCGCGTCGTGCCGGCTGACGACCTGATGGACACGGTTATGGAAGCGGCTGAAGCGATCGCGACCAAGTCACTGCCGGTGGCCATGATGACCAAGGAAGCGATCAACCGGTCCTTCGAGGTTGGCCTCACGGAAGGCGTTCTGTTCGAGCGCCGTGTCTTCCAGTCGCAATTCTCCCTGGAAGACCAGCGCGAGGGCATGGCGGCGTTTGCCGAGAAGCGGGCCCCGCATTTCAAGCACCGCTAGCGGTGAAAGCGCACTACGGCGGTTGACGGCCCGGCTGCAAGGGCCTATACGCCGCCGCTCACGGATTTCGCCGGTCGCCTTGAGCGCCCGGCCGCATGAAGAGGTTAGGATCCATGGCCAACACAAACTCGGCCAAGAAGATGGTTCGCAAGATTGCGCGCCGCACGGCTGTCAACAAGGCGCGCCGCTCGCGCGTCCGGACTTTCGTGAAGAAGGTCGAGCTGGCGATCGCGGCCGGCAACCAGGCCGAGGCCAAGACGGCCCTGGTCAAGGCGGAGTCGGAAATGATGCGCGCTGTCTCCAATGGCGTGTTTCACAAGAACACCGGCTCGCGCAAGGTTTCGCGCCTTTCGGCCCGCGTGAAGGCGATGTCGGCCTGAACGGTCGTCGCTGAAACGACGAAGAATGCGATGCGCCCGGAACACACGTTCCGGGCGCATTTTTTTCGACCCGACTCTGTTGGACATGGGGCGGTACGGTTCGAAACGAGGCCCCGAGGGCGCCAGGTCATTGATATTTTATTCCTGATACGGATGAGAGAGGGCCCATTGATCGGCCCGACTTCCGGATCGTCGGACGCGGCGGTTTTGTGGCAAAAAAAGACCGTTTTGAATGTCGTAAATCTGTCGTAAATGGCAAGCTTCGATCCGATCACGGATTTCTCGTGTCAAGCGAAGAATCTCCAGAATCAGGCGTTGAATCCGGTTGACCATAACCGGGGAAGGCGTAACCTCTGGGCTCCTGAGGGCGACCAATCCCATGCGGATAAATTTCCGATATCGACGAGGCGATCCGCCTTGTTGTGTGAGCGGGTTTTTGCCTAAAAAAACAAACACCTGAACCGCGCAATCGCGTGATAAAAACAAAAGTGTGGCGAACGATGGCGTTGAACAAACTGGCTGTGGCAGAGGCAAAAGCAGCAGGCTTTGAAGTCGATGGATCGGGGGGCGTTTCCGCAATCTGGCGTCAGGTTAGATCCAGGCTCCGGGATGAGTGCGGTCAGGCACTTTACTCCCAGGAAATCGCCCGCTTGCGGGTCAGTGTTTCGGACACGGGAGCGATCATCATTGTCGCGCCGAGCCAGTTCAATCGTGACTGGGTCGAGGATCATTGGGGTGCGCGCATTCGCGCGATCTGGTCCGAACTCGATACGACGCATCGTCCGGTCCATCTCGTCGTTGAGGGCAGTGCGGATGCTCAACCGGTGGTCGCAAAGCGCGCCGAGCTGGTAAAAAAAGCTGTTTCGGACGTGCCCGTGAAGGAGCCGCGGGCTTCGCGGGACGCGGACGCCGAGCCAGCGATCGGCGAGACCCGCTTCACCTTCGACAGTTTCCGGGTCGGTCCGGCTAATGAGGTTGCGGCTGCAGCGGCGCGAACCGTGGTCGGTGCCCAGACGCCGCCCTTCAATCCTGTATTCTTCTATGGCGATTACGGTGTCGGCAAGACGCACCTTATGCACGCCATGGCGAGCGCCTTCGAACACGCCTCCCGTCCGCGCAAGGCGCTCTATCTGACGGCCGAGGAATTTCTGTCCGGCTTCGTGACCGCCATGCGGGCGCGCGACACGATCTCCTTCAAGGAAACCGTGCGCGGTGTCGATGTGCTGCTGATCGATGATGTCCATTTCATCGCCGGCAAGCTGAAGACCGAAGACGAACTGCTGAACACGATCGCGGCGCTGATTGCCGAGAACAAGCAGGTCGTGCTGGCCTCGCACCGGCCGCCGGCCGAGCTGCAGGTGTCCGACGACCGGCTGCGTTCGCTGCTGACGGGCGGTCTGTCCTGTCCGCTCGGCAAGCCCGATCTCGACCTGCGCCGCCAGATCCTCGATTGCAAGATTGCCCAGGCGAAGTGCCACTATCCGGTTCTCGATGTACCGGAAGCCGTGCGCGATTTCCTCGCTGCCCGCATCACGACCAGCCCGCGCGAGCTGGAAGGCGTGCTGAACAATGTCATCTGCCGTACGGCCCTGCTCGGCCTGCCGGTGACGATGGAGGCTGTGTCGACGGCGCTGCGCGAACTGTCGCTGAATTCCGAGCGGCGCCTGACAGTGGATGATATCCAGAAGGTCGTCGCCGGCCATTACGGCGTGACGCCGGCAGATATCTGCTCCAAGCGCCGTACCCAGAGCGTCGTGCGGCCACGGCATGTCGCGATGTATCTGGCCAAGACGATGACGACGCGTTCGCTGCCGGATATCGGCCGACGCTTTGGCGGACGGGACCATTCCACCGTCATCCATGCGGTCAACAAGGTCACGGCGCTGCTGGAAGCCGGGGATCCCGTGGGTGACGATATCGATCGGCTGACCCGCGAGCTGCAGAGCTAGGCCAGGTCCTCCGGCCAATGTCAGTTGTGGAGAAGGCGCGTGCGCTGGAGAAATCTCTTGCGAACGCGCGTTTTCATGTATCCTCTTTGACCCACCTGTTTCGGCACGGGGTGATTTGCTCGCCGTGCTGTCCCGACCGACCCGGTGTCACGCTGCGGTGATGCCGCCAATGTGCAAGCGGACGTAAGACATGAAGCTGACGATTGAGCGCGCAACGCTCCTGAAGGCCCTGGGCCATGTTCAGGCCGTCGTCGAAAAGCGCAACACGATCCCGATCCTGTCCAATGTCCTGATTTCGGCCGGGCCGGATGGCGCGAGTTTCGCGGCCACCGATCTTGATATCGAGATCCTGGAAACGACGGATGCGACCTGCGAGGGCGAAGGTCTGGTGACCGCGCCGGCGCACACGCTCTACGACATCACCCGCAAACTGCCGGACGGCGCCGATGTCACGCTGGAGATGGCGGGCGGTGATCCGCGGCTGACGCTGAAGGCCGGCCGGTCGAACTTCTCGCTGCCCTGCCTGCCGCCGGGCGATTTTCCGGTCATGCCGACCGAGGATCTCGAACACCGCTTTTCGGTCCCGGCAAGCGAACTGGCCCGGGTGATCGACAAGACCCGTTTCGCGATTTCGACCGAAGAGACCCGCTATTATCTCAACGGCATCCATCTGCATGCTGCCGAGCATAATGGCCGCAAGACGCTGCGCGCTGTCGCGACCGATGGTGTGCGCCTGGCGCTGGCCGAGATCGATCTGCCGGACGGAGCCGATGGCATGCCGGGCGTGATCGTGCCGCGCAAGACCGTGCAGGAAGTCCGCCGCCTGCTGGAAGACGCTGACGACGATGTCGAGGTCTCGGTCTCCGAAGGCAAGATCCGTTTCCGTCTGGGCCGCGCCGTGCTCACCTCCAAGCTGATCGACGGCGCTTTCCCGGACTATGAGCGCGTCATCCCGCGTGGCAATACCCGGGTGATGTCGGTCGAGAACAAGCGTTTCGCCGAGGCCGTCGACCGCGTCGCCACCATCTCGGTCGAGAAGTCGCGCTCGGTGAAGCTTTCGCTGGGTCAGGACACGCTGACGCTGGCCGTGAACAATCCGGAAAGCGGTCAGGCCGAGGAAGAGCTCGCCGTGTCCTATTCCGATGAAGGCTTCGCCATCGGTTTCAACGCGCGCTACATGCTCGATGTGGCCTCGCAGATCGAGGGCGACGAGGCGCGCTTCCACTTCGCCGATGCGGCCTCGCCGGCCCTGGTGACAGACAGCGGCGATGAAGATGCGCTCTACGTGCTGATGCCGTTGCGGGTGTGACGGACGGGTCTGCCGAATTCGAGACTCCGACACCGCCGCCGGTTCCGCCTGCGGCGGTTCGTCGTTTGCGGCTTACCGATTTCCGCTGCTATGCCGCGCTCGATCTGGAACTGGGCCCGGCCCCGGTCGCGCTCTACGGCGCCAACGGGGCCGGCAAGACCAACCTGCTTGAAGCGCTTTCCTTTCTTGTGCCCGGGCGCGGCCTGCGCTCGGCCGGGGCTGACGGTGTCGCGCGCAAGGACGCTTCCGGTCCGGCCGAGGCCTGGGCCGTCTTCGCCGAGATGGAGACGCGCGATGGCGAGGTCCGTCTCGGCGTCGGCGCGCGCAATGGCGGGCGTCGCGAAACCCGGATCGACGGCGAGCCCGCCCCCCAGGGGGAACTGGCGCGGCTGGTGCCGATGATCTGGCTGACGCCGGCCCAGGACCGCCTGTTCGCCGGCCCCCGGGCCGACCGGCTGAAGTTCTTCGACCGGCTCGTCTACGCCGCGGATCCCGCTCATGGTGAAGCGGCGACGGCCTATGACAAGGTGCGCACGCGCCGTCAGCGTCTGCTGGACGAGGGCCAGGCGGACCCGGCCTGGCTCAACGCGCTGGAAAGCGAAATGGCCGGTCATGGCGTGGCTATGGCGGCGGCGCGGCTCGATGCGCTGATCCGTCTGCAGGGCGAGATTGATGCCCGTCCCGAGGGCGCCTTTCCGCAAGCCGATCTGGCGCTAGACGGCGCGGTCGAGGCGGATCTGGCCGACGGGCTGGATGCCGGGACAGCCGAAGACAGGTTTGCCGCGGCGCTGCGCGACGGCCGCCGGCGGGACGGCGCGGCGGGCCGCACCCTGACGCGCGGCCCCCACCGGACAGAACTGGTCGCTCGTCATCGAGAGAAGGACCAGCCCGCCGGTGACTGTTCGACCGGCGAGCAGAAGGCACTTATCCTCACCCTTGCTCTGGCCCAGGCCCGGGCGCTCGCCCGGCAGGGCGGCGTGGCCCCGCTGCTGTTGTTCGACGAGGCCTGTGCCCATCTGGACGCCCCCCGCCGCGAGGGCCTCGCCCGCGAAATTCTCGCCACCGGCTCCCAGGCCTGGCTGACCGGCGTCGAGCGCGTGTTGTTTGAGCCCTTCGCAGGGCGGGCGCAGTACTTTGAGGTCGATGCGGCCGGCGTGCTGGCCCGCTAGGCAGGTTGGGCACCATCCGCAGCCGCAGCGTCCTGCTCTTCAAAGGCATCGACCAGGGCGATCAGTCCGCCGGCTGTGGCATCAACCAGCACGTGGACGATGATGGCGGGCCAGAGCGAGCCCGCCAGCAGATACAATCCGGTCATCGCCAGTGTGATCGGCAGGATACGGAGCATGCCGGCCGGGCCCTGGTAGATATGGGCCAGCAGAAAAACCGCGACGGACACCAGCACTGCCAGCCAGAGCGGCCACAAGAGTGCCAATACGCTGATCAGAAACCCGCGGAAGATGATCTCCTCGGTGATCCCCGCCGTGAGTGACAAAAGCTGGAAATCACGGTGCTCGCGGGCGCTGGCGGGGCGCAGAAGGTCCATGCCTTCGGCGTTGGTGAACTGGCGGCGCAAGTCCGCCCGCGTATGCGGTGACGTTGCTGTCCGGACCAGCGAGTAGACGAGATATCCGACGATACCGGCGGCCAGAACCCAGCCTGCCACCGCGCGCCAGCCCGATCCGCCGCCCAGGCCCATCATGCCCAGGTCCTGTCCCGACGCGGACCAGCTGGCCAGGCAGATAGCGGCCCCGGTCCACAGGATCATCATGGAGCGGTAATAGCTGGCCGACTTGGGTGCCGGCGGCGTCTCCCGGCCCCCTCTCATCCGGTCGCGTATGTCGATTATGCCGATCACAACAAGCATCAGCGCAATGGCGCCAAGGCCGGCGATCAGGCTCGGGCTTTCTACAAGTGGCTGAAACATGGATATGGCTCCCGTTCCGCGGGCCTTGACCACCTCATGCGGTCGTGCAACCTCGCGGCAGATCAGAACTGCGAATGTGAATTCGCGTTCGCATTTAGGGGTGAAGTGCTCATGAGTCAAGGAGCCAAACCGGCCAGTCAGGCACGCTCGCGGGCCACACGCGACCGGTTGGTTGCGGCGTTGGATGGCCTGCTTCGGGAAAAGGACTTTGAAGGCATAACGATTGCCGATCTGGCCCGCGAGGCGGGTTTGGCCGTAGGTACCGTCTACCGGCGCTTCGAAAACAAGGACGCCTTCATCCCGGTCGTATTCGAGCTCTACCGTGAACGGCTCGAGAGCTACACGGCAGGGGATGGACGGATAGAGGTCGAACCTGCGGACGGCTTGCAGGTGGCCCTGCACGCGATCGTCCGCTCGGCCTGGGGTTTCATGCAGCGCGAAGGCCATCTCCTGCGCACCGCTCATCTCTACGCCCGCTTGCGGCCGGATCTGGTCGGTGAGGAATGGCAAGCCTATCTCGACGCGGCGCTCGCGTCTGCCCGCCAGCTCATCAGCCTCTTCAGTGAAGAAATTCATGTTGCGAACCACGATGTGGCTGCACAAATGCTGGCCTATCTGCTCAACACCATGCTGATCGAGCGTGGTCTGTATCCTGACGAGGGGGCTGGTGCCTTGCTGACGATCGACGATAATGACTTTGTTTCCGCCAGCGCAGACACGCTGTTTGGTTATCTTGCAACGCCTTCGCGCTGATCTGGCATGTCTCCTGAAAACCTTCTTCTCTTTGCGGGTGCCTTGCTGGTCCTGTTCATCACGCCAGGCCCCGGGATTGCGGCGATGGTGGCGCGGACGCTGGATGCCGGGCCGGTGAATGCGGCGATCTACGGATCCGGTATCCTGCTGGGCGACATGTTCTGGTTCACCCTGGCAGTGACGGGGCTGTCGGCGCTGGCGACGCAATTGTCCGGCTTCTGGCTGGCGGCCAAGCTGGTCGGGGTGGCCTATCTGTCCTGGATGGCGTTTCGGGCGTTCTGGAGTGCCTGGACCGGCGCCCGGCCGAAGCCGGTGTTCAGGGCGGGCTCGAAACGCAGCCATGCCGCGACTTTCGTGGCGGGTGTCGCCATGCCCCTGTCCAATCCCAAGCCCATCGTTTTCTACCTGACCCTGGTTCCGGCCTTTGTGCCGCTCGAGGCGATCACGCCGGCCACATACGCGCTGATGCTGGCCATGATGACCGTGCTGGCCGTGCTCACGGCCGGAGCCTATATCGGCGGCGCGCATCGGGCCCGCGAATGGCTGGTGACGCCGGCGGTCCGGCGCGGGGCGGATATCGTGACCGGGCTTGTGATGACCGGTATTGCCGTCCTGCTTCTGGTGGCGCGCTAGCATGCCGGCTATCGGACGGAAGATGCGGCGATTGAGGTTTGTAACCGGCGCCGAAGCGGCACACACTCGCGGCGCAATGATCGGGGCAGGGACATGAGCGATCCGACAAGCATCGACTTCCGGCGGCCGGAACGGTCCGGCGAGGGGCCGCGGGCCTGCGTCGTGATCGCCGTGCTCGACGAGGCGGAGAATGTTGCCGCCGTGTGCGAGGAAACACTGCGCGAAATGGAATGCGCCGGTGCGTTCGAGATCGTCTTTGTGGACGATGGTTCGAGCGACGCTACGCCTGACATCCTGCAGGGTATCGCCGCAAAGGATCCGCGCGTCCGTGTCGTCCGCCATGACCGTCGCTGCGGCAAGTCGCAGGCGGTCCGCTCCGGCGTTCTGGCCGCCCGCGCGCCCTGGATCGCGACCATGGATGGCGACGGGCAGAACGATCCGGCCGATCTTCCCGACATGCTGGAAAAAGCCTGGGCCGCCGAGGGCGAGGCGCCGCTGGTTGCCGGCACACGTGTGCGCCGCAACGATCCGGTCTCGCGGCTTGTGGCGACCCGCATCGCCAACGGTTTCCGTGCCGCGGTGCTGGGCGATCACTGCCCGGATACCGGCTGCGGCGTGAAGGTTTTCCCGCGCGAGGCCTTCCTGCTGCTGCCCTGTTTCGAGGGCATGCACCGCTTCCTGCCGGCCCTGTTCCAGCGCTATGGGCATCCGTTGATCAATCATCCGGTGCGCCACCGCGCCCGCCATGCCGGCCAGTCGAAATACACCAATATCGGCCGCGCCTTCGTCGGCATATTCGACACGATGGGCGTGATCTGGCTGGTACGGCGGACCAAGGCACCCGGCCGCATCGAAGAGCGCCGCCCGTGAGCGAGGCCGCTCGCCATCTGGGATGGAAGGACTGGCTCGTTCTGGTCCTGGTCTCCTGTGTGGCGCTGTTGCCGGGTATCTCCTCCATCCCGCCGGTGGATCGCGATGAGGGCCGCTATGCCGTCGCGACCAGCCAGATGGTGGAGACCGGCGATTTCATCGACATCCGCTTCCAGGAAGAACAACGCTATCTGCAGCCGGCCGGGATCTACTGGCTGCAATCGATCGCGGTGACCGTGACCGGCACGGCGGACGACCGTGCGATCTGGGCGCATCGTATTCCCTCCTTTCTCGGGATCCTTGCTGCGGTCGCCATGACGGCGGCCATTGCGGCCGGCCTGTTCGGACGCACGGCGGGGCTGGGCGCCGGCCTGCTCGTCGCGACGGCGCTGGCCGTCGGCTTCGAGGCGCGGATCGCCAAGACCGATGCGGTCCTGCTGGCGACAATTACCGCAGCACACCTCGCCCTGATGCGGATCTATCTGCAGCCGCAGGGGCATTGGTGGCGGCCGGCCCTGTTCTGGGCAGCGCTGGGCGCCGGCATGATGATCAAGGGCCCGATCATCATGCTTTTCATCGGCCTGGCGCTGGCCGCGCTTCTGGTCTGGGACCGCAAGTTTTCCTGGCTCAGCGGACTGAAACCGCTCTGGGGCGTGCCGCTTTTCCTCATTATTGCCCTGCCCTGGTATGTCGCCATCGGCATCGTGTCCGACGGCGCCTTCTACGCCGAGGCCGTCGGCGACAGCCTGATGGGCAAGGTGGGCGAGAGCCAGCAATCCCATGCCGGCCCGCCGGGCTATTATCTCGGCCTGTTCTCGCTGACCTTCTGGCCGGGCTCGCTGTTTGCGGTCTTCGCCGGCTGGTGGGCCTGGGCAAACCGGGCCCGGCCGGCCGTGCGCTATCTGATCTGCTGGATCGTGCCGGCCTGGATCGCCTACGAACTGATCGCGACCAAGCTGCCGCACTATGTGATGCCGACCTATCCGGCCCTCGCGGTGCTGGCCGTTGCGGCGATCTTCGCACCGGGCGACAGCAAGGCACCGCTCTGGCTGAAGATCGCAGCCGGGCTCTATGCCGTCGTGTGGCTGGCCTTTTCCGGACTGGTCGCCGCTGTGCCGGCGGCCGGGTTCCACTGGTCCGAGGGCGTTGTCTCGCCGCTGCTCGTCGTGCTGGGCGCGGTTGTATTCCTGTCGGCCGCTGCAGCGCTCGCCCTCTATCTCACCGGCCGCCGCCCGGCCGCCCTTGCAGCCGGACTGGCCGGCGGGGCGCTGGCGGTGATCACGGTCTATGGCGTGACCATGCCGCGGCTGGAAACGCTGTGGCTGACGCCGCGCATCGTTGCGGCCGTCGACGCGCATGCGGCGTGTGAACCGACCCATCTGGTCACCTCCGCCTTCCGCGAGCCCAGCCTGGTCTATCGCCATGGTCCCTATGACACCGTGCTGGCCGCAGATCCCGCCGATGCCGCGACCCGGCTGGCGGCGGACACGGCCTGCTCGCTGGCCCTGATCGACGCCTCCGAAGCCGAGCCCTTCCTGACGCAGGCCGGGGCGCTGGGGCTGTCCCTGCAGGCACTGGAAACGATCGAGGGGCAGAACTACTCCAATGGCGACGAGATGCGGCTGACCCTCTACCGGGCGGAGCCGTGATCCCCGGAGCGCTGGCCGGTCTTGTCCGGCGCCATCCGGGCCGGGCGGCGGCCCTGATTGTGCTCATTGCCCTGTTCTCGCTTGGCGGGTTTGCGGCCTTTCTTCTGCCCGAAGACGTCACGCGGCGCGGTCTGGACATGCTCGACGCGGCAGGCGGCACTGTCTGGGCGCCGCCGGTCGCGCTGGTGCTTTTCCTGGTGCTGATCCTGCTGGGCACGCCGCAGGCGGTGCTGATCGCCGCGATGGTGGCAGCCTTCGGGCCCTGGGCGGGCTTTGCATACAGCTGGGCGGGCAAGCTGGCCGCTTGTGCACTCGGTTTCGCCCTTGGCCGCAAGCTCGGCGCGGGCTGGGTGGAAGAGCGGGCGGGCTCCGACGCCGCCATCGTGATGGACGAGCTGGCGCGCCACGGTTTCTGGGCCAGCGCGGTGATCCGCCTCGTGCCGACCCTGCCCTCCATCGTGATCAATGCCGCGGCCGGCTGCACGCCTATGCGCTTTCGCGATTTCGTCGCCGGGACCGCGATCGGCAGCGTGCCGAAAATGGCGCTGATCGCCTTTGCCAGCCATGCCGCGATCCGGGGTGTCGAGGGCGCCGGCCTGCAGGCCTGGATCGCGGCATGGCTGGCAAAGGCGATCAGCGCCATTTTCGGCACGCTGCCGATCGCGGTCCCGGCGAC
>MRWG01000079.1_pt1 | contig 194088 bp, 201 predicted proteins | sample 1013341 | NCBI WGS metagenome assembly MRWG01 (sample SAMN06117577, study PRJNA244670) | biofilm metagenome | biome: Water; feature: Cathode Biofilm; material: Biofilm; isolation source: microbial consortium enriched at the cathode of a solar microbial fuel cell | place: USA: District of Columbia...
GCCGTGCTTGAAAATGGAACCACCATTCCCTGCGCACGGCGCCTTGTCACCACCGATTTCAGGACTCAACGCAACGCTACTTATTTTTGAGACCGCTTCTGGCTGCCGGGCGCATTCGCGTGCCTGCCGGAGTGTTTTCGAACGGCCGGCCGGCGAGTATATGAGCTGACGCGCATATTCGACCGGCGAACAATCAGGCTGGCGAGAACGGGCGCTTGTTTACCCAACGGGAGAGGATTATGAATTTTTACAGTCGAACGGCGCGGGCATGCGGCCTTGCGTTAATTGCAGTCGGAACAGCCGGCTGTGCCACGAGCCAGCAACCCGCGTCGGCGGGCGTCGACAACGCGGTACGTGCTCAGTTCGAACAACGGATCAAACAGAAAGAGTCGGAAATCGACTCGCTGAAAGCTTCTTTATCTGATGCACAAACATCACTCGCCGTCAGCACCGCGGCGGCTGAATCCGATCCCGCTGCGGCGCCGCTGCTGCCGCCGAACGCGAAAGCCGGCGAATGTTATGCGCGGGTTCTCGTCCCGCCGCGTTACGAAACGTCGACCGATCAGGTGATCAAGACAGCGGCATCGACCCGTATCGAGACGAACCCGGCCGAGTTCGAGACCGTGACCCGGCAGGTTCTCGTAAAGGCGGCTTCCGAACGCATCGAAGTCGTTCCGGCAAGCTATGGCTGGGAAACGGAGGAAGTCCTTGTAACCCCGGCCACGACAAAGCTCGTCGCGGTTCCGGCACGCTACAACACCGTGACGGAAAAAGTGCTCGTGAAACCGGAGCACACCGTATGGAAGAAGGGTACCGGGCCGATCACGAAAGTGAACGAAATTACGGGCGAGATCATGTGCCTCGTAACGGTTCCCGCCGAGTACGCGACGATTTCGAAACAAGTGCTCGTGGCCGAAGCGACAACGAAAGAAATTCCCGTTGCGGCGGAATACAAGACGGTGAAGCGCAAAGTCATGACCTCACCGCCGACGACGCGCAAAATCGAGATTCCCGCCGAGTACAAAACGGTTACCGTACGTAACGTCGTTACCCCGGCGCAGAGTCGCACCGTCGAGATCCCGGCGACGTACCAAACGGTTGCGAGCCGCAAACTCGTTCAGGACAGCTACCTCGAGTGGCGCTCGATACTGTGTGAAACGAATATGACGCGAGAAGTGATCACGGCGATGCAGTCGGCGCTGAAACGCGAAGGTGAATACGCCGGCCCGATCGACGGCATCGTCGGGCCCGCGACGGTATCCGCGATCAGTGCCTATCAGCGTAAACAGAGTCTGCCGCGTGGCGGCATCACGCTCGAGATGTTGCAACGACTGAACGTCTCGACCTGACGCTGCTGTCGTACTTCGAGGCAACCGCTCACATGAGGGCTTCCGTCCCAAACCGGATGTCCTGAACCGCGGCGGTTGATTTCGTCCCTTGGCGGGCTCCCAGGAGCCCGCTTTTTTTTGCCGCGGATTCACGGTGCCTTGCACGACCCGGGCCGCCGCTTTCATAGGACGTCGGCATATTTCTTGCTATGCTCCCGCTCGCGAAGCGCACGGATACTGAGTGGAGAAAGCCCATGACAAAAGCGGTTGCCGGGAACGGAAAATCGGGACAAGCAAAAACGAAAGCCGAGGACAGCGATGAGGCTGATGTCGGCAAGATCCGTGACATCCTGTTCGGCGCCCAGATGGCCGAGTATGAGCAGCGTTTCAAAGCACTCGAGGCCACGCTCGAGCGGCGCGTGAATGCGGCCGTGAACGACGCCGCGGCCCAGCACCAGGCACTGCAGGAGCGTCTCGTCGGCGAAGTCGAGAAACTGACGCAATCGAATACGCGGGAAGCGACGGAACGCGCCGAGGCCATCGCAAACCTCGAACGCAGCGCGCGTGATACCGCCGCGCGTATCGACGAACGCATCGCGGAGCTCGATGAGCATCTCGCGAAGGAAAGTGCGGAGATCCGCCACGAACTGTTCGAAAGCCACCAGCAGGTGCTGGCGGAAACTAAGTCCCTGCTCGCGACGCTCGATGATGTGGTGCAGACCTCGAATCAGGATCTGCAGGATAAAAAGGCTGATCGTACGGAGCTTGCGGGTCTGTTCGAATCATTTGCACAAACCCTGACCCGGGGATTCAAGATCGCCGAAACCGATCCGCAAAAGTAAGCCCCGGACCGAACCGACCTCACTGTGAGCCGCCTGCACGAGCTGCGACGGATCCTCCTCGAGGACGAGCAGCGCTCGCTCGACGAACTGCGCTCCCGGGTAGCGGACGCCGAAGCGCGCGCGGCCGATGTTGCGGAAGTACTGCCGGCCGCCGTGCGGGCGAGCAATACCGGCGACGAACTCATCGAATCTCTGCGCGAGCCGGTGGGTCGCGTCATTCACGACTCCGTGCGCAACGATCCCGACCGCTTCGCCGATGCGCTGTTCCCGGTTATCGGGCCGGCGATCCGGAAAGCCGTTGCGGAATCGATCCGCGCGCTCGCCGATCGAATCAACAAGGCAGTCGAACAATCGATCAGCTGGAACGGACTCAAATGGCGGCTCGAGGCGGCCCGCACCGGCGTTCCTCTCGCCGATATCATCGTGCGCGAAACACTGCTGTTCGATACCGAGGAACTGTTCGTGATCGAGCGTGAGAGCGGTCTATTGATTGCGCACCTCGATAAGGAAGGCTCGACATCGGCGAACGATTCCGACGCGGTGTCGGCAATGCTCACGGCGATCCGGGATTTTGTGCGGGACTCGTTTGGCGGCGATGACGGCAACGATCTCGACTCGGTCGCGATCGGCGGGCGGACCGTGTGGATTTCCTACGGACCTAACGCGATGCTCGCCGCCGTGTTCACGGGCAACCCGCCGGCCTCGTTGCGTGCGGACTTTCACGCCGTGAACGAATCGATCCATCGCCGCTTTGCTCAGGCGATCGAGCAGTTCAACGGTGACCGCACGCCGTTCGACGGTATCGACGCACTGCTGCGACCGCTGTTGAAGAGCGCGTTGATCGATGCTGAAAGACAGAAACAGACATCCTACAAACCGCTTGTCATCGTCGCGGTGCTCGTTGCGCTCCTGTTCGCCGTCTGGTTCGGGTTTGCCGCCCGTGAACGTGCCCGTATCGAGCACTACGTTGCCGCGCTCGACGCGGTACCGGGCCTCATCGTGATTGATTACGCTAAAGCCGGTGGTACGACGCGCGTTCGCGTGTTGCGCGATCCGCTCAGCACGGTGCCGGGCGATCTGCCGGCAAATTACGGGCTTGACGACACGACGGTGGTACTCGATTCGCTGCCGTTTATGTCCGGCCACCCCGATATCGTACTCGAGCGGATACGCCGGGCGCTCGAGGCACCATCAACGGTCGCGTTCGCGTGGCGCGACAATATCGTCGTCGCGAACGGCACGGCGACAACATCCTGGTTGACGCGCGCGCAGGCACTGCCCGTGGGATGGGCCGGCATCACGGACCTGGATCTCAGCGGGGTACAATCGGCCGAAGCGCGATTGATCGCGGATTTGCGCATACGCTTCGACGTTCCGGATTCCGTTCAGCTCGCATTATCCGCTGACGTTGTCCGCGCCAGCGGGAACGCAGCGATCGACTGGCTGCTCGGCCTCGGCGACGCGCGCGCGGACGCAGCGCTCGGAATTGCGCTCGATACCTCGGCGGTGCGCGTCGATTTGGCGTCGCTGGCAGCGCATTTGCGCGAACGCGCCGGCGAGGATGATGCGTTTGCCTACGATCTGGACGAGCAGACGCTCGGTATTTACGGCACGGCCACCACAGCAACGCACGATTATCTGTTGACGCTGATCGAACGTTTCAGGCTCGAGCAACACGTCGACACTTCGCGACTGAAGGTCATCGATGTGCAGGGCTTGCGCGAATTGCTCGAGCGCTACCGCGATTTTACGCTGACGTTCACGAGCGGTACGACATTGACCGCGGAGTCGGCGGCGGCGTTGAGCGGCGCCTTGCCGGACCTCGTCCGTATCGTCGCGCTTGGCACGGCGCTGCCGGAACCGTTCGTGGTCCGGGTCACCGGTTTCACGGACGGCAGGGGACGCCCCGCGTTGAACGAGCAGTTGCGCACACGCCGGGCGCAATACGTTGCGAGACGCCTCATCGGCGCGGGTGCCGATGCCGAATCGATCGCGGTGCGCGCCGGGCCCACACCGCCGGAAGCAGTCGAGGACCGTACGTGGCGACGCGTAACGATCACATTCGAGTAGTCTGCGCGCGGATACGCTCGCGGCCATGAGCGGCGCGGAGACGACAAAAAAGGTTTGCCTCGTGGGCGACTTCGCGGTGGGTAAATCGAGTCTCGTTGCACGTTTCGTCCATCACGCTTTCTCGGATCGCTATTTGAGTACGGTTGGCGTGTCGATCAAGACGAAACGCGTGCCGGTGCCGGACGGCGGCGCAATGAAACTCGTGATCTGGGACGTTGCCGGAAACGATGCATTGACGACCGCCGCACAACGGTACCTGCGCGGCGCCGATGGCTACCTGCTGGTCGTCGACGGTACGCGCCCGGCAACCCTGGATTCGGCACTGCGCCTGCGTGAGGACGTGGCGCGTTTATGCGGACCACTGCCGCATGTCTGCCTGCTGAACAAGCACGATCTCACGGACGCGTGGGCGCTCGAAGAGGCCGCGACGGTGCCGCTCGCGGAAAACGCGGCCGGATTGTGGAAGACGAGCGCGAAAACGGGCGACAAGGTCGAACATGCGTTTCTCGATCTTGCGGCGACGCTCAGCGCATGAGTTCGCCCGGGCGCAACCGGACCGACGCCGCGCTCGCGCGGCTTGCTCGCGAGAAACTCAAGCCGGTCTGGTTTTCGCTGGATCGAAACTGGCGTGTACGCGACTGCTTTGGTTCTCCCGCGACGTTCGGTTACCCGGACGTTACGCGCGGTATCGACATCCGCGAGGCGCTGGATTTCGTCCACGGTCTCGATCCGGACGCGGCGATTGCTCTCGAGTTTGTCGAGACACCGAACGGCGCCTGCGTCCATGCCGAACTGCATCCGGATCGTGACGGCGCGGAGTTGTTGCTGATTGATGCCTCGACGGAGCGGGATCAGCGTCAGGTTCTGCAGCAGAAATCGAACGAAGTGAGTTTGCTTGCCGGGGAACTTGCCCGCGTGAACGTGACACTTGAAGAAAAGAATGCCGAAACCTCGCGACTGTATGCGCTGCAGTCGCGGTTTATCGCGAACATGTCGCATGAGTTTCGTACACCATTGTCGTCGATCGTGGCTTACACGCAATTTCTGCGCGCCGGCGACCGGCGGATCGCGCTGAGTGCCGGCCTCGAGAGTATCGACCGCGCCGCCCACCATCTTCTGAACCTGATCGAAAACCTGATCGATCAGGCGCAATTCGAGGTCGGCGAACTGGAATTGCGCCCGACCGCTTCCTCACTGACCGCCTTGTTCGACGAAGTGCGCGGCTTGTTTCAGCCGATCGCCGTGGCGAAGGGACTTGCGTTTCAGGTCGAACTGCGACCATCGGGCCCGGATACCGTGGACATCGATCCGACCCGCTGGCAACAGGTCCTCGTCAACCTGATCGGCAACGCGATCAAGTACACGGAGCGCGGGGCGGTGAGCGTCTCGGCGACGTGGGCGGAGGGTGCAGCGGCGATTACGATCCGCGACACCGGGGTCGGGATCGCCAGCGACGCGCTCGACAGCGTATTCGAACCGTTTCACCGCGAAACGTCCGCGGTCGTGGTTGACGGTGCCGGTCTCGGACTCAGCATCACCCGAAATTTGATTACGCTGATGGGGGGCGGGATTAGCGTTGAATCGGCGCTCGGCGCCGGCACGGTAGTGACCCTGCGTTTGCCGGCGCCACCGGCCGCGCACCTCGCGCCGTCCGCGGCGCGCGGACACAGCGCGACGATACTCATTGTCGAAGACGACAGTGATGTCTATGACATTCTGGAAATCTACTTGCAGGACGCCGGCTACCGGGTCGTTAATGCCACCGACGGCGCGACGGCGCTGGACGCGTTAGCGCGCGTCGAACCGGACGCGGTGATCCTCGATCTGAACATGCCCGACATGTCGGGGTTCACGCTCGCCGAGACATTGCGCGTGCGCGCTTACGAGGGACCCGTCGTCATGCTGACCGCGTCGAGCCTGGGTAGTGATCGGGCCGCGGCGGTCGCTGCCGGCTGCGACGAGTTTCTCGTCAAACCGGTGACGCCCGAGCGCCTGACGGCAACGCTCGCGCACCTGCTCAATCTTGCCGGCGTCGCGGACGGGAGCACCGATGAGGAGTGAAGCGATGGCTGCGGTCGCGGCGAAATTCCGCGCGAGCCTCGAATCCAGGGCAGACGAGATCGAGGCGGCGGAAAAAGACCGCGCGGCCGGAGGGTCCGTGTTGCCACTCGTTGCATCGCTGCACAAGCTCGCCGGCAGCGCGGGATTCTACGCGGAAACCGGGATCGCCAACCTTGCGGCGGATCTCGAATGCCGACTCGACCCTGCGCGTAACGGCGGGTCCGTAACACGCCCGCTCGCGCCCGATATCGAACATCTTGTTACGTTGTTACGTACGCGGGCCAGCGAGTCGTGACCGGCTCGCATCGTTTGCGTGATCGTGATTAGATGGCACGCTCAACCGCATTCGGACGAACATAGTGCGCTGGTTTTCCATTTTCGTGCTCCTGCTTGTGGTGACCGTTCCGCTCGCGGCAGCCGTGCTCGCATATGTATGCACCGAGCCAACGGCGGCTATTTCAGGCGATGTAATTCTCAGCAGCGCCAGCGTCGAACGCGCGAAGCGCTTGATGCAGGAGCACGATCCGCGGAAGTTGCGTTCCGGCGAAACGAAAACCGTACGCATGGACGAGGAGGAGTTGAATCTCGTCCTGAATCATCTTGTCAAACGGGTTGCTGATGGCGGTGCCGCGCTCACGATAGAGGAAGGTACGCTCAGCCTGATTGCAACGCTGGACCTGTCCCGGACCTTGCCGAACCGGTATCTCAACATCGATTTCGAAGTTGGCGAAAGAGACGGCAGGACCCGCGTAAGGCATTTACGCCTCGGGCCCGTGTCGTTTCCGCGCGGGATGGTGGATGCGCTGATCAGCTTTGGCGCGGAACATTTGTATCGCGCCTCCGGCGTCCACGACGCGGCCGAATTCATCCGCGGTATCGAACTCGCACCGCGATATGTCACGGTAAGCTACGAATGGAAAGCGGGCATCGTCGACGCGGTGCGCGATCGATTCGTCTCACAGGCCGACCGCGACCGGCTGCGAACCTACTACACCGCGCTCGCGGGTGAAGTGGAACGCCAGGGCAACCGCCTGACCCTCGTGTCACTGCTCGAAGCGATGTTTCGTCTCGCCGCCGAGCGTTCGCGCGACGGTGACCCGGTCGCCGAGAATGGTGCGGCGATCGTTACGGTTGCGGCTTACGTCAATGGCAAGAGTCTCAGCGCGCTCGCGCCGGAAGCGCAATCATGGCCGTCGCCGCAGCGCCGACGGCTCAAGCTTGGCGGGCGCCGCGATTTTGCCCAGCATTTCACGACCTCGGCCGCGCTCGCGGTGACCGGCGGCAGCGCGGTTGCGAATGCAGTCGGCCTGTTCAAGGAGATCGATGATGCCGATGGCGGCAGTGGATTCAGTTTCAGGGATTTGGCGGCCGACATGGCCGGTACGCAGTTCGGTAACCGGTCCGTGGCCGGCAGAGAGGCCGCGCTTGCGATGCAGACAGCCGTTGCCCGTGGTCTGACCGACAAGCAAGTCATGCCGCCGGTTGACGACTTGCGCGAGTCACTCAGCGATCAGGCATTCAAGGCGGAATTCGGCGACGTCGGCAGCGTCAAGTACACCGCCGTTGTGCGTGACATCGAGCGGCGGGTGGCGGCACTGCCCGTGTACGCGGACCAGCGTTAGCGTGTGGTGACGATCCGGCTTGTGTTCGCACGGCCGGACACAGGGGTGGTGTTGCGGTTATCTCCGCGCGAAGCGTACGGTTGCGGTGTCGGCGCCGACGGCCGGCACGAGCAGTAATCCGAGGACACCCGCGAGCATCAGCCATGCTATCGAGGGTTCCGGAATCACGGCGCCGAACGGCCCCGTTTCGGCCGGCGCGACCGCAACCCGCAGGTTATTGATGTTCACGACGCCGCGCCGCTGTGCGGCACGGCTATCGAAGTCGAGCGTGAGCATGACGGTTTGGCCGTCATAGGCGGCGAGATTGAACATGGCGGTCGAGTAGCGGCGCCCGGCGCCGCTCCGGCTGAAGCCGGATTCGTTCTCGCGGGTGCTCGACCGGGCCTGGCCACGGATGACCGGTGACGTGATTGGAGACACGAGGCGGATATCGTCGTTCATGCGGTTCGACGTCGAGGTGACCCTGAAACCGGCGCTGTCACGACGCATCAGTGCAGCAAAATCGAACGCCACGGTGGCGTTGCGGTAGCCGCTCAAATCAAGCAGCACCTCGAGATGGCTGCGTTGCTGTTTCAACGGAGTCTTGTTCAGAATCGCGGCCTTGACGTAGTTTGTCTGAGTGACCACGCCGGCATGCGCGAGTGGTGCCAGAATCAGTCCCAGTGAGAGCAGTACGAACGCGCGTCCGGTGGTTCGATTGTTCATTATCGACTCTGTATCCCGTTCGAAATGAGTACCGAGAGGCGAGTGAAGCCGATCTCGATATTGCGAAGTATAGCCTTTTAAACTGCCGGTACCGTCACGAGCACGGATATCGCTACAATCATTAACATGCAGCGCTTGAATTAACGATTTGTCACATCGGGTACCAAAGATGGGTTATTGCAGGTCCCCGAGCCAGCGTACAGGCTTACCTTAAGTGGGGTAGATCATGCAAAGCGTCGGACGAAAACGTTCCAGAGACGCGATAACGGCGCGCTTCATCGGCGTATTCGTCGTACTGGCGCTGTTGTTCGGTATGCCGGCGCGCGCCGGTACTTACTATGAATCCGCGCTTGATCTGTATGCGAGCGGTGATTTTTCCGCTGCCGAGATAGAACTCCGCAATGCATTACAGGAATCGGCGAAGAACGTACCCGCACGCGTGTTGCTCGGCCAGGTATTGCTTGAACGCGATGACCCGCGTGCCGCGGCGGCGGAACTCGAGCAGGGACTCGCGCTCGGTGGCGATCGGAATCTGATCCTCGTGCCGCTGGCCGAAGTCTACCTGCAGCTTCTGCAGCCGGAAAAAGTGCTGACCTCAATCGTGCCGCCCGGCAAATCGCCCGCGATCGACGGCGAGATCCTGCTGTTGCAGGGCGACGCGGCACTGCTGCTCGGGGATCTGAATTACGCTGCCCGCAGCTATAGCGAAGCGAAGGCGCTGTTGCCTGCCGATCCGCGGCCGCTTGTTGGTGAGGCGCGCGCTGCCAACGCGCGCAACCGCGCCGACGAGGCCGCGGAATTGCTCGACGCGGCGCTGGCGCTCGATGCGCATAGCGCAGCGGCGTTAACGTTGCGCGGCCTGATGTTGCGCGATGCCGGTGATCACGCGGACGCGCGCAGCTTGTTTGATCGCGCCCTGCAAGCGGACCCGTCGAACGTCAAGGCGCTCGGCGCAAGGGCGGCGCTGTTTCTCGACATCGGCGACGAGGCGCGGGCTGCGGACGACATCGAACGGCTGCGGAGCCTGAATCCCCGCGATCTCGAAGGTATCTACCTGCAAAGCTGGTTGTCTGTCAGCCGCGGCGATACGGCCGCAGCGCATGCGCTGTTGAGTGAAACGGCGGCGCTGTTGCACACGGTCGACGAGTCGCGCCTCGAAATCCTGCCGCAGGTTCGCCTGCTGTTTGGCATCGTGAGTTTCCTCAATCACGAGTATGAACAGGCGGTAGAACAGTTCACGACATTCCTGTCCCGGTTTCCGCGACATTCGGGCGCGCGTCGATATCTTGCCGCCGCCTATCTCGGTTCGGGTGATTGGGACAGTGTCGTTCGCACCCTCGAACCCGAGCCCGGCGCCGCTCCGCTCGGTGACCCCGCGAGTCTCGCCTTGCTCGGTGAGGCATTGCGCGCGCGCGGGGACTATGAGTCCGCGGCGCGGTATTTCTCGCGTGCGCTCGACGTCGCGCCCGAGCAGGTCGGGTTCGTGCTGGGCCTGTCGGCAAGCCGTTTCGCCGCCGGAAAAGTCGACGAGGCGATCGCGGCGCTCGAAGAGATAACGCAGGAAATGCCTGATTTCGTCGAGGCGCGTATCCAGTTGATCGGCATGTACGTGGATGCGGGGCGCAACGATGCCGCGCAGGCGGCGGCGGCGGGCTTGTTGCGCGAAAGTCCCGGCAACGCGCGGGCGCATAATCTTCTCGGCATTGTCATGATGGCGCGCGGTCGACGCGACGAGGCGGCGAAATACTTCGCCACCGCGCGTGAACTCGAACCCGATGGAACCGTGGCGGTGCTGAACCAGGCGCGGCTTGCGCGCCTCGGCGATCGGCTCGAAGCCGCGGTCGCGCATTACCGCGAAGTGCTCGCGCGCGAACCGAATGCGACGGATGCGAGCCTGGAACTCGCCCAGGTTCTGCTGGCCAGCGGCGATCCGACGGCAGCCGCGCAGGTGATCGAACCGTTATTGCAGCGCCAGCCAAACAATATCGGTGCGCGCCTCGTCGACCTGTGGGTGACAGTTACGCGCGGCGAGTACAGTGCGGTTGAAGACGCAATGTATCGCATAAGCCGCGACTTCCCCGACAACGCGGTCGCTCAACTCGGACTCGCGCGTGTATATCTGTTGCTCGACGAGAACGCGGATGCGCGCCTGATGTTGCGTCGTGCGGCAGAGAACGCCGGTTTCCAGCCCGGGCAACAGGTGGAAATCGCCAGCCTGCAATTCCGCCTCGGCGATCTGAACGCAGCGCAGTGGGCGCTGACGAAAGCGCTCGACGGTAATCCGCGGCACCTCGGCGCGCTGGCCTTGCGGGTCAGCGTGTTACTCGCGCAGGGAAAAACCGCCGATGCGCGCACGGCGCATGCCGCACTCGCGGCGACCTACCCCGATCGGGTGGAAACGCAGATCGCCGCAGGCGAGTTACTCGAGGCGGTCGGTGACACCGCCGGTGCGCTCAAGGCCTATACGCGGGCACATCAGATCGGCGCGAATCGCACGACGCTGGAAAAACTCCTCGCCGCACAGATCGCAACGGGCGACGACCGTACCGCGCTGACGACACTGCGGGTGTGGATCCTGCGGCATCCCGGCGATCTCGGATCGCGTCATCGCCTCGGCGAGAGCCTGCTCGCGGCCGGCGCCTACCGGTCGGCGCAACTCGTGTATGAAACGTTGATCGCGGACGAACCGGGAAATCCGGTGAGTCTGAATAATCTCGCCTATGCGTTACAGCGACTCGGCGACGATGCGGCCCTCGCTTACGCGGAGCGCGCCGTCGCCGCCGCTCCCGAACAAGCGGATTTCCTCGACACTTATGGCTGGATTCTCGTCGAAACCGGTGAGCCCGAGCGCGGGCTCGAAGTATTGCGCGATGCGATCACACGGCAATCGACGAATGACGAAATTCGCTATCACATCGCGCTCGCGCTCGTGCGCCTGCAGCGTACCCGTGCGGCCGAGCGCGAGTTGACCGCGGCGATCGGCAGTTCGCGTCCGTTTCCGAGCCGTGGCGATGCGGTCGCATTGCTCGAGCAATTAAGGGGGCAGGCAGCGCCCTAGGGCGCCGCATGAACACGAACGCTTACGGGTCGTCAGGCGTGACGCCCGCGGGTTACGCTGCCGCGCGCATCGTTGCCCGTCGCGTTGCGAGCAGCTTGACGATCGGGGTGCCCGGTGCAATCGTAGACACCGGTACCAATCACCGGCGACAACCGTGCCCGAACCCGTCCCCGACGCGCGACATGCGAAAGCACGTGCGATACAACGCGTCATCCTGATCGAAGGCCTCGTCAACCTGCTCATCCTCGTGCTGAAGCTCGTGGTCGGATTCAGTGCGGGTTCGCTTGCCGTCATCGGTGATGCGATTCATTCACTCAGTGATCTCGCGAACAATGTGATTGCGTGGTTCGTCGTGCGCTTGTCGAACGAACCCGCCGATCGCGAGCATCCGTACGGCCACCGGAAATTCGAGACGCTGGCGGTTTTCGGTCTGGCCGGGCTGCTGACCGTGCTCGGGTTCGAAATCATGTTGCGGGCCGTACAACGCGACTCCGTCGAGGTGGTGAGCAGCGGGTGGGGGCTCGTGATCATGTGCGTCGTGCTCGTTTGCAACATCACGCTGTCGTGGTGGGAAAACGCCCAGGCGCGACGGCTGCACTCGGACATCCTGTACGCGGACGCGAGCCACACGTTTTCCGATGTACTGACGACCGTCGTCGTCATCGCCGGCTGGCAGTTGTCGAGTGCGGGTTACGTCTGGCTGGACACGCTGTGTGCCGTCGGGGTGGGGTGCCTCGTGCTCTATCTTGCCTACGGGCTGTACCGGCGTGCCTTGCCCGGTCTCGTCGATGGTTTCGCGATCGATCCGCGTGAACTCACGATGGGCGTGCGCGGAATCGAGGGTGTGTGGACGGTGACGAACGTGCGTTCCCGCTGGCTCGGTTCGCAGCGCGCCGTGGATATGGTCATCACCGTCGATCCGACGCTGTCGATCGCGGATTCACACGCCATCGCCGATCGGGTGGAGCATTTTCTCGAACAGGAGTTTGACGCCCGCGATATTTCGATCCACGTTGAACCGCATCAGTAACGTACGTGCAAGCTCAGTCGTGACCGTGTTGATCCGTGCACGGACCGTACTCGAGCTGCACCGTCGCGTGCGAGACCCCGAACAGCGACTCCAGCGCGCGATGGATGTCGATCATCGTAAGATCGTGGTCGGCGCCGGACGTAACGCGCGCGTGCAGGGTGAGCACGGGTCGTTCATCGGTGAGCGACCAGATATGCACATGATGCACGTCGATCACGGCGGGAATTCGTGACATGAGCTGCTCACCCACCTGCGCCGGGTCGACTTTCTCCGGGGTCCCCTCGAGCAGAATATGCCCGGAGTGGCGCACGATTTGATAGCCACCGCGGAGGATCAGCGCGGCGGCAATAAACGACAGGATGGGGTCGGCCTGCATCCAGCCGGTCGTCATGATAATCACGGACGCCGCAATCGCGGCGAGCGACCCGAGCAGGTCGCCGAGTACGTGCAGTGCCGCGCCGCGCGTATTGATGTTGTCGTGGCCGCCCGACAACATGCGGTACACGACGATATTGACCACGAGTCCGATGACGGCAATGAACAGCATCGGGCCCGCGAGCACGGTGTGGGGTGAAAACAGGCGACCGATCGCGGCCACGATGATGCCGGCGGCCAGCACACACAGCGCCACCCCGTTCACGAACGCCGCCAGGACCTGGAAGCGGTGATAGCCGAAGCTGCGGCGCAAATCGGGCGACTTGCCGCTGATTCTGAACGCCATCTAGGCGAGCGCGAGGGCGATGAAATCACCAAACATGTGGCCGGCATCGGCAAGCAGTGCGAGCGATCCGGACAACACGCCGCCGATCGCCTCGACCGCCATGAAGCCGCCGGTAATCAGCAGCGCGCGGAACAGTCGGCGTTCGCCGTCGGCGTCGTTCGCGGCGGCGTGTGCGTGAAGATGATCGTGGTCGTGGCCCATCATGCGTTCGGTCCTGACAACGCTCCGCGCAATAATCCCGTCAGGAACCCGTCGATATCAGCGTGCGAACGCCCGCGGAACTTCATTTGCGCGATCATGTGGGCGGAGCCCATTACGAGGTGAGCGCCCGAAACCGGGTCGACCGTGGCAGGGAGATCACCGGTGGCCACGCCATCGATAATAATGCGCCCGAGCGCGTCGAGGATCTGGTCCTGGAACACGATGTATTGCGGCCAGGTGTCGTCGCGAACGACGGTACTCCAGTTCAGGAATACCTTCACGTAATCCGGATTCGTGTCGATGGTAGCGGCGAACGCGCGCATCACCGCAAGGAGTTTCGCGCCCGCGGCGGTTTCCGTTGCCGCGGCAGAGTCGACCATGGCGACGAGAAACGCCGCGACTTCGTCGAGCGCCGCATCGATCAGGGCCTGTCGATTCGGCAGGTAGAGGAATACCGTCGGGGTCGACACGCCGGCTTCATCCGCAACCTGGGCATGTCCGGCGTTGCCGAGACCGTAGCGGGCAAATACCTGCACCGCGCACGCGGTGAGTTGACGCCGCCGCTCGGCCGGCGGCAGCCGCGAAGCGCGCTCTTTTTGCGCGGTGCCGTTCGGTTTGTTCTCAGCCATGAGTCGTCATTCAGGAGTGCAGGGCACAGCGCGGGTGGCGCGTTGTCGTGAGCGGTTTCCGCGCCGGATGCCGGTTTCGAAAATTCGCCGCCAAGGGTAGCAAATTACGTCGCGCGGGTGGGAAAGAATGCTGCGGCACAACAATGGTTTACAGCTTGTATTCGGTTATTGATGACTCTATCATTAACTGCATCAGCCGCAATTGCCAAGCGCAAGGAGTCCGCCGATGAGTTCAACCGTTGCCGATCTTCCCCGCCGTCATGTCGAGTCGCGCGATGCGAGCGCAGACACCGGCGTGTGCTGGAGTGCGTTTTTCAAGATCATTGCCGGTGTCGCGCTGGTCTATCTCGCGAGCCGCATATACCTGCATTCCTACGCGTTCACGAAAGGCCTCGATTATTTCGAACCTGAATTCGCGGCGTACTGGATGTCGATGTTCTGGGCCCAGGCGATACTTTGCACGACCCTGTTTTTCGGCGTCGTCGGCTATCTCTGGTTCACACGCGAACGCTCGCCGGAAACCGTTACCCCGGAAGTCGAGCTGTCGCGCTATTTCAAATTTATTGCGTGGCTCGTGGGCTATACGCTCGTCGTACTCATCCTCGGCCCGATTGCCGGCGAGAGCGATGCCGCGTGGCACCAGGTCGTGATCCGCGATACGGATTTCACGCCGACGCACATCGGGCTGTTTTATCTCGGCTTTCCGGCGTTGATGATCTTCGGCGCCGGCGCGTTTTTCTACGCGAAGACGCGGCTGCCGATGCATGCGAAAAAAACCCTGATCCCGCTCGGCATCGCGATCGGCGGGCCGGTGCTCGTGATGCCGACGGTCGGCCTGAACGAGTGGGGCCACACGTTCTTCTATGCCGAGGAGATTTTCGGCGCGCCGATCCACTGGGGTTTCGCCGCGCTGGGTCTCGCGCTGATTGCGCTCGGCGGGGTGGTCGTGCATTTGATCATCCGCATGCAGGAACTGATTGAGCAGGTCACGGCGCGGGCCTGAACGGACCGCGAACAAGTCGTGAAAACACCCGAAGAAAAGGCTGCGCTGCAAAACAGCCTCGAACGGTCGACCGATGTCTTTATCCTGACGGCCGTGTTCTTCGCCATTGCCGGGGCGACCCCGTTCGTCATGGCGGTAACGATGGGCGACTGGGAATACTGGGTCGACTGGAAAGACCGGCGCTACTGGCCGCTCGTGCCGATCGTGTTGCTCATGATCTTCCCGGCCGGCCTGTCGGCGGTATTCTGGAACCGTTTTCGCCTGCCAATCGCCTGTACGACCGTCATCGTCGCGTACTCGCTGATGCGTTGGGTCAGCGCCTACCTGAATTTCCATATTTTCGCCGGGTATCCGCTCAGCTTCGTATGGCCGTCCGTGTTCATACCGATGGCGATCATCCTAGACTGCACGTTACTCGTGACGCGCAACGTGTTCCTGACGGGATTCGCGGGTGCTTTCATGTGGGGCGTACTCATCTACCCGGCAAACTGGCCGATGCTGGCGGGCTTCCACGAGCCGATCAACTATTACGGCGAGATGCTCACGACCGCCGACCTGCTCGGGTTCGAATATATCCGTACCGGCCTGCCGGAGTATGTGCGCATCGTTGAACGCTCGGTCCTGAGAACGTTCGGTGATGCCGTGACGCCGCTGACCGCCGTCTTCGCGGGCTTCCTGTGCGTGCTGATGTACTACCTCTGGTGGATGATCGGTTCGACGCTGAATCGGCAGCGGTGGGCGAAGAAAACCTGACCGCGCGCCGCGGTGCGCTTGCCCCCGGGCCTGTGTGACATTATCCATAGCGAGATCGCGCGTGTGATGAAACCGATGATTGGCCGAGCTTTCGGTGTGTTTGCATTCGCCTTGCTGTTTACCGGCAGCGCGCTCGCGCACGGCGAACGCGCGCAACAGGCAAATCTGCGCATGCGAACCGTGAACTGGTACGACATGCAGATATCACCAGCGAACGCCGTGGTTGGCGATGAAGTCACCATCAGTGGCCGTCTGCGACCGTCGCGGTACTGGCCCGAGCATATCCCCGGCGTCGGTGGCCGCGTCTTTCTGAACGTCGGTACGTCCGGTCCGAACTTCATCCGCAAGGCGTCGAATATCGACGGCATCTCGATGGTCCAATCGACGGCGCTGGAACTCGGGCGCGACTATTCGTTCGGGATCACGCTCGTCGCGCGCAAGCCGGGTCGTTTCCATGTCCATCCGATCCTGAGCGTGGAAGGCGCGGGCACGATGGTCGGGCCCGGGCGCTGGGTCGAGATCGGTGGCTCGAGCGCCGATTTCGTGAACGAGGTGGAAACGATGTTCGGCCGCAAGATCAACCTCGAAACGTTCAACCTCGGTGTGATCGGGGTGTGGCATGCGATCTGGTTTCTGATCGGCGGTGCGTGGCTGTTTTACTGGCTGCGCAAGCGGCCGCTGCTGATCGCGCGTTCGCGCGCTGTCGCCGAGGCCGAAAACGAAGGCCGCAGCGCGGACGACATCCTGACGCCGCGCGATCGCCAGGTTGCGATCGGTTTCGTCGTCGTCACATTCGCCATTGTTGCCGCCGGCTACCAGTGGGCGGAATCACGCCATCCCGTGACGACCCCGCTGAGAACGGCAAAAGTCATCATGCCGAAAAAACCGGAGCCCGAATCGCGCGTCGGCGTGACGCTGAACGAGGCGAAATACCGTATCCCCGGGCGTAGTTTCCAGATGTTGCTGACGGTCGAAAACCGCCTCGACACGCCGGTGCGGATCAGCGAATTCTCGACCGCGAACCTGCGCTTCATCAACCCGGCGGTGCAGTCACTCAGCCCCATCGACAGCCACGACCTCGTTGCCGCCGAAGGACTGCGCGTGGAGGGCGGCACGATAGCGCCGGGTGCGACGCAAACGGTGAAAGTCTACGCGGAAGACGCCTTGTGGGAGACGCAACGCCTGACGCAGATGATCAACGATCCGGACAGCGTCATCGCCGGCCTGTTGTTCTTTCAGGGCGATAACGGGGCGCGCGAAGTCGTTGAGGTCGGCGGATCGATGCTGCCGGTATTCAACTGAGTGCCGTCGGCGCCGCCGGTCGTAACGCCATGAGGACGGTGCCGCAGCGCCTGCAGCGTGCGCTGTTCGTGCTGCTCATGTGCATGACGCCGGGGGCATTCGCTCACGGCGGCGTTGCGGTGGAAGATGATACCTGCATCATGACCATCGGCACCTACAAGGCCCATTTCACCGGCTACCAGCCGCAGGTCCGCGCCTCGCAGGAATTTTGCGAAGATATTCCGGTGGTTGCGGAATCGATTATCGTGCTCGATTTCATCAGCCGACCGCTGCGCGACATGCTGATAGACTTCAGGATCGTCAAGGATGTTAACGAGGTTGGCGTGACGGCGACGATCGATGATCTCGGCAGCGCTGAAGATATCGAGCGCGCAACGATGTTCCGGCGACCACCGGAGAAATTCCCGCGCGGCAGTGTCGATGTCGCCATTGAATTCACCGAGCCCGGGCAGTATATCGGCATTATGACGGCTATCGACGAAGGCACGGATACACGTCGCGAATACGTTTCCGTATTCCCGTTCTCGGTTGGGGTGACGAACTGGTGGGCGCGGCTGAAATGGATCGTCGCTCCGCTGCTGCTCGGGGCGGTGCTGCTGTTCTGGACGACGCGCTCGCGGGATTCGACTGCCACGGCCTCGTGAGGTTTCTCCATCTTCTCGCGTGGGCCGTCGCGCTCGCTCTGCTCGTATTTTGTCTGCCACTGAACTGGCTGCCGGATGCGTGGCGCCTGCGTTATCTCGATGCGTTCGGGCTCACGCATTACGCTGCCCTGCCCGCGAGCGTCGCGACTCCGATCCCGCCGCTCGATCTCGATGCCGTGTGCCCGCCGGAATTCGATTCCTGGCGCCACGCGCAGCGTGTCGACGGCGTCGACGTGGCGGCGGTAGCGGACTGCATGCCGGATAATCCCTGGGACGTTGCGGTTGCGGTGCGTGGCGCGAACAACGTGTCGCCGGCAACCCTGATGCAGTCGCTGTACGCCGCCGACGCGGTCGAGAAGGGTGAGGACCGCGACGGCGATGGCGATCCTGACGTGATCCATATCCGCCTCGAGGTGATGGAGTTGAACGGCAAATCACCGGATGGCCCGGAGGTCTTGCCGCAGTTCGAGATCGGCCCGGGGATCACACCCGGATTCTGGGTGTTCGCGCCGAAAACGCGGGGCATGACGACGGTCGACTTCGAATCCCTCGTCGCGAACCGGATGGTACGGCTGCCGGCGCCGGTGATCCGTATCGAGCAGGGTGACGAGGTGCACATTACGCTCGAGAATTCACACTACCTGCCGCACACAATCCACTTTCACGGGCTCGACCACGCGTTCCTGACACCGGACGGCGCCGGCAACGACGGGGTGCCGATGTTCAGCGAGCACCCGACGATGCCGGGGGGCGCGAAGACCTACTGGCTGCAACCGCGGCATGCCGGCACGACGTTCTATCACTGCCACGTGCAGCCGCAGTCGCACATCCTCATGGGTCTGCAGGGCATGCTCGTCGTCGAGGAGAACCGTCCGAACAACTGGGTGCAGACGTTCAATATCGGCGCCGGCCGGGTGCGCGCGCCGTCGGTTGCCGTGCGCGAGACGTACGACCGTGAGTTTGATCTGCATTACCTTGAAATCGATTCGCGACTGAACAACCGGATCCAGGAGTTCAACGATCCGCGCCTCGTGTCGCGTTCCATCCATCGCGGCTACAACATTACCCAACGCAAGGCGAATTACTACGTGCTGAACGGGCGTTCGTTCCCCTACACCCTGCGCGAGGCGATGCTCATCGTGCAACCCGGGAAACGCAACCGCCTGCGCGTACTCAACGGCGGCGGCGAAGGGCTCGCCCTGCATCTGCACGGTCACAAACCGGTACTGACGCACCGCGACGGCGTGTCGTTGGCACCGGCGGAACGAATCCAACGCGATGTGTTCTGGATCGCCAGTGCGCAACGTATCGATCTTGATCTGAACACGACGAACGATGGCCTGCACGCCTACGGCGAGGGGGCCTGGCTCATGCACGATCACCGCGAGCAGGCCGTCACGTCGAACGGCATCAATCCTGGTGGTGACGTCTCGCTTGTGGCTTACGAGAGCTTTCTGGCTGAACGCGGATTACCACGTACGGTCGGTGATCTGCAGAACCTGGCGATTTATTTTTCGCCGGATTACTACGCCGGAAAAATTCCGGTATTCAGTGCCATGGGCGGGCACGATCTCGGCGAACCCGGTGTGCCGTCCGGCCAGATTCGCCGCCAGCGCTTGTTCTACCTCGGCCTCGTACTCGTGGCGATACTCATCATCGGGTGGCGACGTTTCGCGAGGGCATGGCGGTGAAGGCGCGTTTGCTGTCCGCGCTGATCGCGCTGCTGCCGTTATTGCCTGTATCGGCGGCCGAGATGGATCACCACCACCATCATCACCACGCGATGACGCTCGACCGCGACGGTATGGTGATGAATGAAAATACCGAACGTCTGCCGCAGGACTGCCCCGAGATATCCGGGGACATTGCGATTGAAGTCAGGGTTGGCACCCGCTACGCGCGGTCGGGACTCACGTTCGGGTTTTCGGCGCACGAGTGGCGCGTGCCTCCGTGCGCGCGCTTGACGGTGACCCTGGTTAACGAGGATGAGGTACGGCACCAGTGGATGGTGCACGGCTTGCCGCGTTACCTGTACCCGCAGGGCATGTTTCATCTCGAGACCAGCGGCGGCAAGCAGAAAACGGGTACGTTCATCGTCCCGAGCGATGCAAGGACCTACCTCGCGCATTGCGACCTGTCGAAACACATGGAGCAGGGCCTGAAGGCGCAGCTCGTGGTCGGTGCCGGCGACGGCAACCTGCCGGGTGTCCCCGGCATATCGGCGACGCGTAACCCGGACCATTATTGAACGGTTTACGTCGGCGCCGTGCAGCACCGAATCGGTGCGCGCGGGTGCCGGTTATAAACCGAATTCGTCGCGCAGCACCCGCTTGAGGATCTTGCCGCTGGGGTTACGCGGAATCTGATCGACAAATTCCACCCGCGCCGGTTGTTTGAAACGCGCGAGTTTGCTGGCGCAAAATTCGCGTACCTCATCCGCCGACAGCGACTCGCAATTGCGCACCACGATGGCGAATGGCGACTCACCCCATTTCTCACTCGGTTGTCCGATCACGGCGGCTTCGATGATCTTCGGATGCGTCACGAGCAGGCCTTCGATTTCAGCCGGGTACACGTTCTCGCCGCCGGAAATGATCATGTCCTTGATACGGTCCTGAATGAAGATGAAACCGTCCTCGTCCGCTACCGCGATGTCTCCGGTGTGCAGCCAACCGTCCACGATCGTCTCCGCGGTCGCTTCGGGACGGTTCCAGTACTCGAGCATGACATGGGGTGCGCGAACGAGAATTTCTCCCGGCTCGCCGGGCGCGCAGGTGCTGCCATCGGGCTTCGCGATCCGCACATCCGTATGAAAAAACGCCTTGCCGGTTGAGCCGATCCTTGCGAGTGCGTTCTCCGCGTCGATCACGCACGCCGGGCCGCAGGTTTCGGTGAGTCCGTAGACCTGGTGAATTTCGATGCCGAGTTCCGCGTAGCGTTCTATCAGGGCGACCGGTACGGGTGCGGCACCGGAGAGGATCCAGCGCAACGACGAGGTATCGTATTTCTCGAAGCCCGGTACCTGCAGCATGAAGTTCAGCATCGCCGGCACGGCAAGTCCGCTCGTGAGCTTCTCACGTTCGATCAACTCCCAGGCGGTTTGCGGATCGAACGTACGCATAACCACACTCGTCGCGCCCCGGTAGACGTTCACGGTCAGCGGCAGCAGGGCCCCGACGTGGAACATCGGCAGCGCGCCGAGGTAGCGGTCGGCGTCGTGAAAATACGTCGTTGCCGCAACGGTGACGGCGGCCCAGATGGACGTGTTGTGGCTGTGCACCACGCCTTTCGGCAAACCGGTCGTCCCCGAGGTATACATGATGTACAGCAGATCATCGCCGCGGGCGCCGAGCGGCGGTTCTGCCGCCGAACCGGTGTCCGCAAACCCGCGGAAGTCCTGCGCGAACGGTGCCAGCGGTTCCTTCGCGGTGACCTGTAGCCATTGCCGGATGTCGGTTTTGTCACCGCGTGCCTGCAGCTCCGTCACCGAGTCGAGAAATTCTTCGCCGAAAATGAGACGCTTCGCGCCGCTGTCTTTCAGGATGAACTCGAGTTCGTCCGGCACGAGGCGCCAGTTCAGCGGGACGACGACGGCGCCGATTTTGGCCGCCGCGAAGTAGGTCTCCATGAACTCCGCGCTGTTCATGAGCAACAGCGCGATGCGCTCACCCTTTTCCGCGCCGGCATCGAGCAGTGCATTCGCGAGTTCGTTGCAGCGCGCGTTCAACTCGGCAAAACTCAATCGCAGGGTGCCGTTGCCGTCGACATAGGCTTCGCGATCCGGGTTGAGGGTCGCCCGTTTACTCAAGAACAGTCCGAGATTGTGCTCCACCTGTAACTCCCGATTGCTGGAATGCCGGCGGCCTATTGTGGCAGATTTTGCCGGGACGGGCAGGCCACGAGCGGCCCCGGGCCGCGCATACGGGGAAGCGCTGCGCGCTCGTGGCGGTACTTAGCGGACGCTCGCCGTCGCACGGAGAAAATTCAGCACCGCAGCATTGAACTCCCCAGGCGACTCCATGTTCGACATGTGGCCCGCGCCGGGGATCCGCGCGAGCGTGGCATCGGGTATATCCTCAGCGAGACGGTCGGCGATGGTATGGAAATCCGCCGTATCGCGTTCACCGACGAGGATCAGGCTCGGGCACGCGATCTCCCCGAGGTGCTCGATTGCCGGACCGGACGGCGCGCTTACCGGGTTTTCGTTGAGCCAGTGCCAGCCACTGTAATCGCCGACCAAGTGGCGTAACGCGGCGGCCACGTCCGGCTTCTCGGCGGCCGCTTGAAACAACGAGCACTCCAGCCACGCCTGTTTCGCCGCGGCCACGCCGCGCGTCGCCGCGAGTTCGCTGTGCCAGGCTAATGGCCGTCCGGCGGTCCATTCGTAGCCGGCGAGCGCGCTGTCCGCCGCGACGAGCGCGGTCGTGCGTTGCGGATACGCCAGCGCGAAGTCGATCGCGCAGCCGCCGCCCATCGACAAACCGATCACGGCGGTGCTGGCAATGCCAAGGTGATCGAGCAACGCGGCCAAATCGTCGGCCGGTGAATACGGCTCCTCGCCAACACCGCCGGAACGGCCGAATCCGCGCAGATCGTAGCGCAGCACCCGGAACTCGCGCGCGAACGGGGCGAACTGTTGATCCCACATGCGGTGGTCGAGCGAGAATCCGTGCAGCAGGGTGACGACCGGTCCGTCACCGGCAATTTCGTAATAGAGTTGCGTACCGTTCGCGGCGACGGTTGCCGAGTGTGCCTGCATGAAGAGACCTCCGGTGTGACGGCGCCACAGCGGCGCAGCAATTGCGTATGATAGCGCCGTGTGCTGCAACTACCGGATCGCCTGATATCGTGTTTCGAACAATCATCATCATCGCGCTGCTGGGCGCAACGCTCCCCGCCGCCGCCCTCGACATCGCACCGGCCTGCGTACGCCCGGACCGCCCCCGGATCCCGGATGGCAGTACGACCACGGAAGAAGCACTGCTTCACGCGCGCACGGTGCTTGAACAGTATCTTGCTGCCGGTGATCGCTACCTTACGTGTCTGCGGGAGTTTGAAGTCGGGCTCGGCGACGCAATTACCGACATCGACGGCTCGGAAATCGTCATGCGCTATAACACGATGGTCGACGAGATGTATCTGGCCGGCGATGAGTTCAATATCGCCCTCAGACGCTTCAAGGAACAGTGAAATAGACGGCCTGTCCGGGGTTAAATTTTCTCCGTCCGGGGCCGCTAATGGGTAGTGAAGGCGGCGCCCCGGACCGTCGCCAAAGAAGGTGTGTGCTTTGGGCGTTGCATTAGACGAAACGAAGGAACCCACGGACAAAGACGCGGCGAAGGCGGAAGTCGCGAAGTCCCTGATCGGACGTCAGCCAATCCTCGATCGCTTCGGTCGGGTCCGCGCCTACGAACTGCTGTTTCGGGGTGACCTGCCGAACGAACGAGCGGATTTCGATGGCAACCATGCCACCGCGAACGTGATCGCAAACGCCCTGACTGAATTCGACTTCGAGGACGTCGTCGGTCCGCACCAGGCCTTCATCAATTTCACCGAGGAATTACTCCAGAACGACATCGCGCTGCTGCTGCCGAAAGAGCGCGTCGTGCTCGAAATCCTCGAAAACGTGAACGTGACGAAGAAACTCGTCCAGGCGGCTGCCGCGCTTGCCGACAAGGGCTACCACATCGCGCTCGACGATTTCATCTTCGAACCGCAATGGGAGCCGCTGATCGTCATCGCGGGCACGGTCAAGCTCGACGTCATGGCGCTGTCGCATGCCGAGGTCGAGGAGCATGTGAAAACCCTGCGCCGTTATGACGTTCGCCTGCTCGCGGAAAAGGTCGAGAGTGCTGAAGAGCATGCGTGGCTCATGGATCTCGGCTTCGATCTGTTTCAGGGTTATTACTATGCGAAGCCAAACATCGTTTCACGTACGCGCATACCGCAAAACCATCTTGCCGTGGTACGCCTGCTCGCCGCGCTGAACCAGAAATCCGCTTCTATCGACGACATCGAGAAGCTCGTCAGCGAAGACGTCTCGCTGAGCTATCGCTTGTTGCGCTATATCAATTCCGCTTTTATTGCGCTGCCGCAAAAAGTTGATTCAATTCGTCGCGCGGTCATATTTTTCGGTATCGACATGCTGCGCCACTGGGCCAGTTTGCTCGTGATGGCCGGGGTGGACGGAAAGCCGAAGGTACTGATGGAAAGCGCGCTGGTCCGCGCGCGCATGTGCGAACGCCTGGCCACGGAAGCGGGGCACCCCGACGCGGCAAGTTTTTTCACCGTCGGCCTGTTTTCGATTCTCGACAGTTTGCTCGATACGCCGATGGAGACCATCCTCGAACCGTTACCCCTGGCACCGGAAATCGTCGAGGCGCTGACCGCCGGGCGCGGGGTCTATGGCGAAGCGTTGCGTTGCGTGGCGTCGTACGAAACCTGCGACTGGGCGAACGTGAAGTTTCAGGACCTCGATCGGGATACGATCGGTCGTATTTATCTCGACAGCATCGAATGGGCTTTCGACGCGGCCGGCAGTCTTTGATTATCGGGGTGACGGGCTGATCAGGTGCCGCCCGCGCGCTGCACGAGGTGGTGCGTAACCGCGTCGATGCCACCGTCGCCGGCAACGTAATTGAAATCGGAGCGAAATGTCAGCGCGAGACTGACTCCGGCGAACGAAACGTCGAACAGGTACCAGCGACCGTCGCGTTCGATCAGGCGAAACTGCAGCGGCACCGCCGGTGCATCGGCAACCGTGAAAGCGGCATCGACGATTGCGGTATTCTTGCGCAAGGTCGGTTCATCCGCGACCTTCAACGCGATTTCCTCACCGTTCGACAGCGCGAGCGAATACGTATTGATGATGTAGGCCTGGAACGCCGCGAGGAAACGTTCGCGCTGCTCATCGGTTGAATTCGCCCAGTGGTCGCGCAATATCCAGCGTGCGAGCATCGGATAATCGATGCGGGGATTGAGCAGGCGCCCGAATATGCTGCGCGCGGTCGCCGGGCTCAACGTCTGTTCAGCGCGTTCGGCGTCGAGTGCCGCGATCATTTCGACGAACAGTTCCCGCACCACCGTTTCGGGGCCGACTGCATCGGCGCGGCTGCCGAACGCGGCGGCGGATGTCGTGAGGCACACAAACAGCAGGATGACCCTGCGTATGGGCTGGCCTGTAAGTGGCTTGTTGCGGTTCATCTTGCGACCTCATGTCGGTAAGGCAGGCGCGTCGCTCGCCGCGCGCGGCGGCAATAGCCCCTGTCATGTAACTCAGACGTTGATTTGATCTCCGCCTTTCAGCTGGAGCATTTCACGCGCCTCGTCCGGGCTGGCGATTTCGAGCGAGAGACCCTCGAGTATGTTGCGCGCGAGGCGCACCTGCTCCGCGGAGCCCTGCGCGAGCCGGCCCGGACCGCCCCACAGGGAATCCTCGAGTCCGACCCGGATGTTGCCGCCCATCGCGGCCGACATCGCGGCGACCGGCAACTGGTTGCGGCCGGCGCCGAGGACGGACCAGATGTAATCGTTGCCAAACAGTCGATCCGCGGTTCGTTTCATGTGCGCCACGTCTTCCGGGTGCGCGCCAATCCCGCCGAGCAGTCCGAACACGGTCTGGATGAACAACGGTGGCTTTACGATCCCGGCATCGCGGAAGTACGCGAGATTGTACAGGTGGGCGGTGTCGTAACATTCGAATTCGAACCGCGTACCGTTACCCGCGCACACCGTGAGAATTCTTTCGATGTCCTGGTAGGTGTTCTTGAACACCATGTCGCGACTCTTTTCGAGATGCTCGACTTCCCAGTCGTACTGGAACTTGTCGTAGCGCTGCAGCATCGGAAACAGGCCCATGTTCATCGAGCCCATGTTCAGCGAGGCGACTTCGGGTGCGAACTCCGTCGCCGGGCGCAGGCGTTCGTCGACCGTCATGTGCGGTGAACCGCCGGTCGTGATGTTGATAACGGCGTCGGTCTCGGCCTTGACCCGTGGAAGGAACTGGCGAAAAACGTCGGGGTCCTGCGTCGGTTTGCCCGTTTCCGGATCGCGGGCATGCAGATGGATGATCGCGGCCCCCGCGGCATGTGCTTCGATACTGGCGGTCGCTATCTCGTCCGGGGTCACCGGCAGGTAGGGTGACATCGTCGGTGTGTGGATCGCGCCGGTGGGTGCGCAGGTAATGATAACTTTACGTGAACTTGCCATATCGGTTCCGAAGATCTGTGAATCGAGTATCCGTCGAGCCGCCGGTCGCTCAGCTTTCGCGGGTGCCGTCGTTGCTCACGATCGCTTCGAAGTTCTTGAAAAAAACGCCGGCAAGCTTCTTCGATGTTTTCGTGATCAACGCGCCACCAAGCTGGGCGAGTTTACCACCGATATCCGCCTGCACTTCGTAACGCATGAGCGTCACCTCACCCTCATCGTCGAGGCGGACGTGGGTACGCATTTTTGCGAATCCGGCCGGTCCACCCTTGCCCTCACCAACCATCGTGTAACTTACGGGAGCGACGACGTCGGTCAGGGTGACGCCGCCTTTGAAGCGCGCCTTTAAAGGTCCGACCCTGGACACGACGACGGCGGTGAATTCCGTCGGTGACACGGCGTCGAGTTCTTCGCAGCCGGGGATGGATTGCTTCAGGATTTCGATGTCGTTGAGTGCGGCAAAGACGCGTTCGCGCGGCGCGTTGATGCGGATTTCCTCGGACATTTCCATTGACGGGTTGACCTCCAGCGCCAGTACCGGTGCGCGTCGCCCACTCGCGACTGCCTGCCGCTTGAATGCTATTTGAATTTGAACGAATGTACAATTGACGGCCGCCGCCGCGGCAGTTCCCGCGTGCGGGGTACTGGAAGCCTATGAACCGGTCGCCCGTGTTGCGGCGGCTGCGCAGAATCCGGAGGAGAAATCGGGAATGAGCTATTCCATCGAGTGTGTTGCAAACGACGCCAATCACCTGGGAGAAGGGCCGGTGTGGGATGTCGAAGAGGGCGCCCTGTACTGGGTTGACGGGACCGGACGCCGTGTTGGCAATCCCTCGATCTGGCGCCTCGACCCGCGCACCGGTGACAAGCGCAGCTGGTCGCTCGACCACGACGTTGGTGCGATGGCGCTGCGCAAGAATGGCGGCGCCGTCCTCGCGCTCGATGACGGATTCTATTTTTTTGATTTCGATAGCGGCGCGCTCGAACTGATTGAGAAAATCGAGGCCGATGAACCCCGCACCCGTCTGAACGACGGCAAGGTCGATCGCCGCGGACGCTTTTTCGCCGGCGGCATGGACGATCTCGAAGAATTGAAGATTTGCGGCTTGTGGCGTCTCGATCCGGACCTGACGACGACGCGTGTCGACAGTGAAATCCTGTGCTCGAACGGGCCGTGCTGGAGTCCCGATGACAAGACGTTCTACTTCGCCGATACGTTCCAGCAGATCATGTGGGCATACGATTACGATCTCGAGACCGGGACCCTGAGCAACAAGCGTGACTTCGCCTCGTCGGAATCGGAACCGGGGTTTTATGACGGTTCCACTGTGGATGCCGAGGGCTGTGTGTGGAATGCGATGGTCATCGGCGGTGACTTGATCCGCTACACCCCGGACGGCGAGGTCGAGCGCCGGATCGGGATGCCGGTGAAAAACATCACGAGCGTAACGTTCGGCGGCGCGAACCTCGATGAGATCTACGTCACCTCGATGGCACGCGTCGCACACCCGGCGGTTCACGATTACTTCACGCCGCAACAAAAGCCGCAGTTCGGCGCCGGTTCGCTGTTCCGGATCACCGGTCTCGGCATCCAGGGTATCGAGGAACCGCGCTTCGGCGGATGACGATCTCGCTGACAGACGCGCTCGGCGCGCAACGCGGCTTCGTGTGTCTCGTTGGCGCGGGCGGCAAGAAATCAACGATGTACGCGCTCGCGGCGGCGCATCCTGGTCGCGTGCTGCTGTCCTCGACGTCGCACATGTATCCCTATGATCGCGATCAGGTCGATCAAGTCGTCACGCTCGGTGACCCGCAGGCGCCGATGCCGGCGACCGGCGACGCACGCGTTGTCGCCGTTGCCGCGGATATCGGGACGACGAAACGCGTCGGCGGCCTCGATGCGCAGCGCTTGCGGGAGATCGCCCGTGAACGGGGCTTTGATGTCTGTGTGGTCAAGGCGGACGGTGCGCGTGCACGCTGGATCAAGGCGCCCGGGGAGTACGAGCCGGTGATACCCGGGTTCGCGACGACCGTCATACCGGTCGTGTCGGTGAAAGTGGTCGGTCGGCAGCTCGATGACCGGATCGCGCATCGCCCCGAGCGCCTGACCGCCTTGCTCGGCATCGCGCCGGGAGCGCCCATCGAAGCCGGGCACGTATCCGCGCTGCTGTCGCATCCACGCGGGGCGCTGCAGGGGGTGGGGCAGGCACGCGTAATTCCGCTGATCAACATGGTTGACGATGACGAACTGCATGCGATAGCGCGGGGCATTGCGCACACCGCGCTCGCGCAAAGCGACAGATTTTCAACCGTTGTCCTGGCCTGCATGAAGCAGGCCAGGATCGTGGAAATCGTTACCCGCGACGACGCGCCTGCGACCGGTGGCGCGTAGAGGAGACGCCATGGAAACGGTATTGATTACAGGCGCGGACCGCGGCATCGGAGCGGCACTCGCGCGGCAATACCGCGACCGCGGTGATCGCACGATCGCGGCGTGTCTCGGCGACGGCGCTCATCTCGTGGCCGAGGGTTTCGAAGTGGCACCTAACGTCGACGTCACGGACATGGCGAGCCTCAGCGGGCTCGCGGAACGACTGCAGGACACCACGATCACGATCCTGGTCAGCAATGCGGGTGCATTCGCGCCCGAGCGCTGGCGGGAATTCGATTATGCGAGCCTGTTGCACGTCTACGACGTGAACGCACTCGGTCCGTTACGGGTTGTCGACGCATTGATGCCGCGCCTTGCGGCCGGGAGCAGGATCGGCATTATCACGAGCCGGGTCGGGTCATTGTCGGAGAACAGCAGCGGCGGCCTGTACGGCTACCGAATGTCGAAATGCGCCGCGAACATGCTCGGCATCAACCTGTACCACGAACTGCGACCGCATGGCATCGCGGTCATGTTATTGCACCCGGGTCAGGTTGCGACCGCAATGACGCGTGGCGTGTCCGGGGGCGGGGATTTCATTACACCGGAAATGTCCGCGGCAGGCCTGATCGAGCAACTCGATGCCCTGCATTCGGGCACGCCGCCGGAGTTTCGTCACAGCGACGGTACCTTGTTGCCGTGGTGATGCGCTTCGGGCGGGCAGCGTGAGGCCCGGTGCGGCGAGGAGTTTTCCGCCCGCGGATCCCCGTACCCTGACGAATCCCCGTCGTCCGTTCAGGCGTGGCGCAACCCGCGGCCCGCGCACCAGCACGTGATCGCGAGCGCGCAGCACGCGAACGTGAACGCGTGCAGGGGTAGTGTCGTCTCGTCGTAGAGCATAGCGGCGATACCGGCGCTCGCGCCGGCAAAGCCGAGTTGCGTGAATCCCGCGAGCGCGCTCGCGCTACCCGCATGCAGCGGGAACAGACTGACGGCAACGGAAAACCCGATCGGCAGGATCAGCGCCGCGGAAAAGAACATGCAGATTCCGGGCAGCATGACGAGCGCGATCGACAGCGGGGCGGACAAGGCGCTCGCGATCACCGCCGCGAGCGCGCAGGTAAACCCGAGGACGAGGCCGGTGACGATGGCGCGGTCGATTCCCGCCAGACGCACGAGCGTACGGCCGGCCAGGGAGCCGCTGACGTAGGCGCCGGCGGCGACGGAATAGCTGAGACCGTAGTGGCGTTCCGCAATGCCGAGTTCGTCGATGAGCAGGAAACTGTTTACGGCCGCATAGGCAAAGACGCCGGCGAACATGAATGACGGCGGTAAGACGTAACTCCAGAAGCGCGCGCTGCCGGCGATACCGCGATAGGCCTCGTACACGGAACGCGGACCGAGTACGCCGAGACGGTGCGCGGGCGGCAGCGACTCCGGGATTCCGGCGCTGCAAAATCCGACGAGTGCGACGGCCGTCATGCCGAGCCCGGCGAAAATCCATTGCCAGGGATGGAACTGCACGAGCCAGCCGCCGAGACTCGGAGTGAGCATCGCGGTAAACGCCATCGTTCCGGTGAGTAAGGCAAGGGTCTGCGCGGCGCGCTCGCGCGGCAGGCGATCGTTGATCAGGGCGCGAACGAGTACCGGCCCGCTCGCGGCCGCCGCGCCCTGCAGCGCGCGTAACGCAAGGAACGCGGTGATATCGGGGGCGAGCGCACAGCCGAAACTCGCGCCGGCATAGGCGAGGAGGCCACCGATCAAGACCGGTTTGCGACCGTAGCGATCGGACAGCGGGCCGAACACGAGATGTCCGAGCGCGTTGCCGTACAGGAATACGGACATGCTCAACTGCACGGCCTGCGGTGCGACGTCGAATGTTGCGCGTATCGCCGGAAATGCCGGCAGGTACATGTCGGTGGCAAACGCGGCGATACCGAAAACGAACGACAACAGGACGATCAACGGCAGCGAGTCGAGCCCCGGTTTCGACCGCTCGTCGGCGGCGTCGGAAGTATTCACGCGCGGTCGATTAGCGCAAGGTCTCGCGCTTGATATTGTCGTACACCATGCGGACGAAACGGTCGGGACCGAGGAAACCCTTACCCCAGGTCGCATCGAAGCTGGCCGTTGGATGTGCGAGCAGCACCTGCTCCTCGGTCGCGCCGGACACGATCAGGTGCGCAATCGAGCGCTGCACCGTGCGCAGCATCGCGACATACTGTTCGAGCGCGCGTTTGTCCCCGAGCGGTCCGTGTCCGGGGATGATTTGCGTCTGCTCATCAGCGAGCGCGAGGATCTGTTCGGCCGCGGCGATCATGCCGCTGATCGAACCGCCGCTGCCCGTGTCGATAAACGGATACAGTTCATTGAAGAATACATCGCCGGTGTGTATCACGTTCGCCGTGCGAAAGTGCACTGCGGCATCGCCATCCGTATGCGCATTGGCGACATGGAAAACGTGGACGGTATCGCCGTTGAAGTGAAACGTCATATCGCGCGCGAACGTGATGACGGGCAGCGCGTTCGGTGGTGCAGCGGGACGTTCGGACCTGAAGAACTCGATCACCTGATCGCTGCTCAGGCGTTGTCGCACGTTGTCGTGGGCCACGATAATCGCGCCGGCGTCGCTCATCGCCGCATTGCTGCCGCTGTGATCGTCGTGCCAGTGCGTATTGATCACGAAGCGGGCAGGCGCGGGCGTGATCGCACCGATGGCGGCGACGACAGCGTCGTATTGACTCGCGTACTGATCGTCGACGATGAGCACACCGTCCGTGCCGCTGCTGACCGCGACGTTACCGCCGCGACCGCTGAGCATGTGGACGCCGTCGGCGACGGCGATCGCGGTGACCGGCACGGCATCACCGGCGGCCCAGGCGGCTGGTAGCGTACACAGCACGATCGCCAGCCGGGTCCAGGCTCGGAAGATGTCAGTCGGCATGGCAATTTCCCCCGCGGGCGTTCGAAACGGCCGCTACTATAGCGCGTCGCCGCGGATCACGGGCGGCACGGCGGGATCCCGGTTCGTCGTTCAATACGTCGCCCCGGGCGGCGCCAACAGCGACGGGCTTAGTCCCGTTTGACGGTGCGCGAGCCGTGGCGGTTCGCCGCGTCGTAGCGAAGCCGGGGCGCGAGGAATCAACGGCCGCTGGCGGGTTCAAGCGCGGTTGCGTCGATGCCGCTAACGAGGCGACGGGCGCAATGCGCGGCCGGCATCGTTGTAGTGCGGACCTGACAGGAATCATTGTGACAAACCCAACGGAACTCCCTTCACGCGTGTTTGTATTCGGCACTGATATCGAAGGCCGGCATGATTCCGAGTCGGGGCGGATGGCGGTGCGCTTGCATGGCGCGGCGGCGGGAACGCGCAACGGCCCGACCGGCAACGCCTACGCCATTCCCAGCCTTGCCTCGAACGGTGCGCCGCTCCCGCTGTCGGTGATCGGCAACTACGTGACGCCGTTTATCGAATACGCCACGGCGCATCCACGGACGATATTCCAGATTGCGCGCTTTGGCGCCGGGGGCGCGGAACATGCGGATGAGGACATGGCGCGCCTGTTCGCGAACGCGCCGGCGAATTGTCGTCTGCCGGGGCGCTGGCTCACTGCCCGGGATCAGGTGCAAGCCGCGCGCCTGCTCGTGTTCGATCCGAGTTCGCAGAACGATCTCGACGTCTGGCGTGAACAGTTCGCGCAATACATCAAATTGAACGCGCCATTATGGAACGTGCCCGAAGTCGAAGTCGTCAGCGTCGGGAACGCGCGGGCGATTGTTGCGAATGACAAGGTCGCGAAGCAACTCGAATTGAGGCACCGCATTTTCGGCCCGGACCCGACCCGCTTCGGTACGAACGCGACGGTGGCCGCGGAATACGAGGCGGTGTGGTATTCGACTCACGTGCTCAGCGTGGCTGATTTCGCGCAGACGGCGCATCCCGAGCAGATGCGGATCATGCGCGCGGCGGCACGTGCGGGGCTGCCGGTCGATCAGCTCGATGTCGGCGCTGCGTAGACGCGGGGCCTGTGCGCGGTGCGAAGTGCCCGATCCCGGATCGGGTAGCGCGGCGCCGGTTCCCGGCGCCGCGCCGTAATCGCGAGTCAGTTCAAAACGAGATATCCCACTGAACCCGCCCGCGGGTGTCATTGACATCACGGTTCAGGAACTCGTCTTCGAGCGTCAGGTAGGAATAGTCGACCGTGAACTTGTTGTTATGTCCGGCAATGAACCAGTTCGCGCCGATCGTAAACTCCTCTCGCGTATTGTCGAGCGCGCGGTCGAAGCGGTTCGCTTCCTTGACGAACGCATAGCGAAACGCGAGTTCCAGCGGTTCGGGGACGACCGGGAACAGATTGTGGAAGAAATAACCGGTCTGCGCGTAAGCGCCGGTGAAGTCGTTCTTCGTGCCCATCACGTTGTCTTCGACGGTTTTCCAGTGAAACTCCTCCTGGATCGACCAGCCGCGCCACTTGAACGCGAATTCCTGCACCATGTTCTCCACTTCGAACTGGCCGTCCACCGCCGTGGCGGGACTCTCGAAGCCGTCGAGGTTACCGCAACCGCCCGACGACCAGCGCGTGCAGCGTCCTTCGTGTGTCGCGTAACCAAACGCAAGGCTGCCGGTCGGCTTGTCCGTGTACTCGACGTCAGTTTGCCGCCATTTCAGATCACGCCCGAGGAAGTTCCACTGCAGACGGCCCGCATACATCATGTCGCCGTCGTCGTTCATCACGCCCCGGCCTTCGCCGGTATAGACGCCCGCCCAATAGCGCATATCGGCCCACGTGTTCTGGAACAGGTGACCCCGCAACTGCGCGCCGACCTGGCGGTCGATCGTGAAGATCCGGTTGACGATCGAGCGCTCGACGAATTGCTGACGGCCCGAGGAATCGACCCGCTCGCGGTTATGGTCGATTTTCCACTGACCCACGCGCAGCGAGGCCCAGTCCCACTTTTCCGCCGTGATGCGCCAGTCGATCACACGCGTGCTCGCGTCACTGCTGCCGTCGTCCGAATCGCGGGTCGGTTGCAGATCCACTTCGAAATAATACCCGAGCCACGGACGATAGCCGTAACCGCCGATTTTCATGCGCAAACGACGATTTTCGAACGTGCTCTCGGCGTTGTCGTCGAAATGACTCACCTGCCGCGGATCGCCGGACGTCGGGTTCGTGTAGCGCATCTGTGCGCGCCACTGGAGGTTTGTCTGCCAGTTACCGTCGCGGGTTTCGAGGCGAAAGCCCTTATCCGTATAGCTGGCCTTGACGGGGAATTCCTCCTCGATTTTGGCCGCGATGCGGTCCGTGATCTTCGTGTCGAGTGTTTTCTCGTCGGCCTGGTCCAGGCGGGCGGCGATTTTCTTCTCGAGCGCCTCGTCGAGCTTGCGGTCGACGAGTGTTTCGACGGCTGCGGCGCTCGCGGCGGGAGCGGCGGCGGGTGCCCCGAAGTCCGCGCTGCTGAGCGAGGGTTTCTTCATCAGTTCATCGTACTGCGCCTTCGTGATGGCGCCGTTGCCGAGCAGGATATCGAGCAGCGCCTGATCGGCTGCCGCTGCGTTGGCCGTGGCTACGGACAGTACCGCGGCCATAGCGAAATTGAGCGCGAGGTCGCGCAGTCGCTGCGTAGTCATAGTATTCCCCCGTCGTAATTTTCAGCGATTGAGTCACGTGCAGACCCCGGACTCGTGCGGGACCCTCACCGACGGAGAGGATTATCGGTAATGTATGTGACAGCGCGATGACACCCGGCAAACCGCGCGATATGGCGGGCAGGCGCCGCACGCGGGGCGCGATACGCCGCGGAGCGACGTCAGAATTCGGTGTCCGGGTGCAGCCCGAGTGCGTCGAGATCGACAATCGTCGCGTAATAATCGACGAGGCCGACGAAATACCCGAGCGTCGCCTGCAGGTTGCGCAAGCGCGCGTCAGCGCTGCGTTCTTCACGGAGATTGACGACGAAAAAGTCACTCGCGCCGGCGTCGAAGCGGCGACGCTCGGCGCGTTCCATGATATCGGCCTGGGCTGCTTCGTCGCGCGAGATAGCGACGAAACGGCGCGCGGCGTCGATCGTGACCCCGAGTTTCGCGAGTTCGTTCGTGAGCCGCTCGCTCTGTAATTGACGGTCGAATTCGAGGCGTCGCAGTTTGGCGCGGGCACTGTCGGCCTGACCCAGCGCGCGGCGACGTTCCAGCGGAATGGAAATCGTGACATCGACAATGGCGTCGAAACCTTCCCGCGCGCGACTGCCATCGCCCAGGTCCTGGGCAGCCTTGAAGCCGACGTCGACGCGCGGTTTCAGCAGGTTTTCCGCGAGCTTCAGGCTGTTCTCTCCGCGCGCGCGGTCGACGTCGAGCAGGGCGAGTTCCGGTCGCCGCGCGAGCACGCTATCGACGAGTGACTGCGGGTCCTCGATCTCGAGGTCCGCGTCCGGGAACGCGTCCGGAAGCTCGGTTTCGAGTGCGCGACGCGGACGACCCTCGTGATCGCGCAGGTACAGCGACAGTTCGATCGCGGCGAGCCGGAAATCACGCTCCGCGGACGTTACGAGGGCCTGGCGCCGCAGCAGGTTCTGGCGGTTCTCGACGACGAAAATCGCCGCGACATCGCCGGCTGCTACGCGTTGATCGAGGCCGTCCATGCGCTTTTCAGCGAGCGCGGCGAGTTGCCGGTAGACCGCGAGTTCACGCCCCGCGGCGAGCCATCGCCAGTACGCACGGGCCGCGTTGCGTTGGGTCATGAGTCGCGCGAGGCGCAATTCGATGCGCGCCTCGCGGACACCGAGGCGTGCATTGTCGACCGCGACCCGCCGGGCGTCAGTGGCCCGATCCCGCCACATCGAGAAGACGATCCCGAGGTTGAATTCCCCGCCGTCATTCGTCACGAGTTCCTGCTGGTAAATCGGAAAGTCGTCGTTGGAGACCCGGTAGCCGGCGAACAGTTTCGCATTCGCCGGGCCGACGGGTTTGACGAGCTTCGAGTCCGTGGATACGCCGTCGTAGTAACCGTCCGCCCAGATCAGCGATTCCTGTTCCAGCGCGAGATCGAATGCGCCCAGCGCCTCGGTTACACGGCCCTGCTGCGCGAGGATTTCAGCGACGGCGGATTGCACGCGGGGAAAATGTTCCCGCGAGGAGGCGAGGACTTCTTCGAGGCTGATTGCGGTGACGGCGGCAGCGGGCGAGGTCGCGACGAGCAACACAATGGCGCGAACGCCGATCCGCATGAGCGACGGAATTCGACGGTTCATGGTTGCGGCACACCGGCGTTTGCCGCGGCCGTTTGCGGGCGCTGCGGCGGAAACTGGTTCAGTTGCCGCCATAACTCGTAACCGAGTCGCACCGTGCTGAGCCGCACCCAGGCCCTGGCCTGCGCGCCGAGGCGCAGATACCGCGGCTCGGGCCACGGGTCGTCCGGATCCTCGGCCAGCAGGACGCGAAACCGGCCGTTTGCCGACACGGTCGGATCGACCGCGGCGACGATCGCGCCGAACGTACCGAGCGAAGTCTGCGGCCAGCCGCTGAATTGCACCGCCGGCCAGCCTTCGAACATGACCCGCGCGGTGGCCCCCTCCTCGACGAGCGGTGCATCGAGTCCGTTCACGTAAACCTGTACCGCGCGCCGCGACTCGCTCGGCGCGAAACTTGCGACCATATCGCCAGCTTTTACCAGGGTCGCGGTATTGCCCGCGACGATGTGGACGATCCGCCCGTCACGCGGCGCGCGCACGAGTTGCGAAGACTGTCGGAACAGCGCGATATCGGTCTTGTTCAGCGCGGCCCGCGCCGACGCTTCCTTCGATAACTGCTCCTGGTGCTTGATCTTTGCCGCTTCGAAGTCCTTGCGCGAGCTCAGACCGTCGGCAAACAGCTGCTTTTGTCGGTCGTAGTCGAGTTTCGCGGTTTCCGAGGCGAGGCGGGCGGCGCCAAGACGCGCGGCAACGGCAGCGCGTTCGGCTTCGAGCCGATCGACGAGTTGCGGGTCGACATCGGTAATTTCCACGATCGGATCGCCGGCTTTCACCACGCTGCCATCGTGGACGTACCATTCGTTCACGCGCCCGCTGACGAGCGCGTTGATCGACTGCACCCGATCCGCCGGATCGCGGGCGATTACGGTTCCCGCGCCGGCAGCCGTTTGCACCCAGGGGACCGTCCATAACAACACCGCGGCGGCGATCAGGATGAGTACGACCGTCCCGGCGAGCGCGCGTGGCACGCCGGCAATATTGCCCGGAAGGTCGCCGAGCAGGCGCTCGATATCGCGGCTGTTCGCGATCGCTTCGACGGGCATGTTGCGGGGGTTTTTCATTGTTACGCGTCGTCGGCCGGCGGTTCGAGCACACCCGTGTACGCCGCCATCAAATGCTCGAGGTCTTCATGTTCATGCTGGTGCAGGTAATCCCACAGCATATAGCGATCGAACATTTCGCTGTCCTGGCGATGCGAGAAGCACAGCAGGCTCGTGTCCGGCAAGGTCGCGCGGATACAGCGCAACACGGATTCGCGTGACTCCCGCGACAGCATGTCGAACACCGGCGTCAGAACGAGGATCCGCGGCCGCGAAGCAATCGCGTAGGCGATTTTCAGTTTTACCACCCCGGCCGTCGACAGCGGTGAGCCGTCGGGCGTGATGATCCGATCGAGGTCGAGCGCGATCGTCGGCGAATCGACCGCGAGCCCGACGTCGCGTAACAATTTCCGGATCTCCGGGCGCCCGATATTCGGCCTCGCGATGGCGATGAATTCCGCGATCGAGCAATCGGGAAAATCCGTGGCGTCGATGACATGGACCGCATCGCGCAGGGCCTGCGGGTTCAGGTCGGCGATGTCGTAGTCGCCGAGGCTGACGCGTCCGTGTTCGACCGGTTGTTTGCGCAGTAGCAGGTCCGTAAATGTGATGATCTGGGCACTCGACCGGGTCGCGATCAGGGTGCTGCCACCGGGAGGGAGCGAGAACGTCATCAACATGTCGTGGCCGTGCAGCGAGGCTTTTACACCGCTGAAAGTGATCGTCGGTTCCCAGGCATCGGGTATCTCGTGGCCGATCGACTGCTCATGCGGTATGCGATAGAGCTGCGACAGCTTCGACATCGCCGCGTACAAATCGTAATACAGTTCGAGGTAGTAGCCCGTGCGGCCCAGTCCGTAAAAAATCGCGGTCAGGATCAGCTCCGCGGCGACGAGCTGACCGATGGTCAGTTCGCCTTTGATGACGAGCCAGCCGGCGACCCCAAGCAGGGTTGAACTCGTGAGTGCGTAGATGAACAGAAATCCGATAATCTGCGCGAACGTGAAGCGGAAATGCCGCCGGTGGTCCGTCACGTAGTCGGCGTTGGCTTGTTCCGTGCGCTTCAGCGCATGTTCGATCGCGCGCCGCGACTTGAACAGGTCGTTCGAGCGAGCGAGCGTTTCCAGCCAGTTCGCCGTTGCGTATTTCGTCGTCGACAGCGCGAGTGACGATGTCGCCGCGCCGCGATGAAACAGGCGGAAGACGAGGTAACCGAAAATCAGCGTGGCCGCGTTGAAGAACAGGAACATCGGGTGATAGAACGACGTGACTGCCACGCCGACGGTGATTTGCAGCACCGTTCCGAGGCCGCCGACAAGCAACGGCGGCAGACTTTTTTGCACCGTCATGATGTCGAAAAAGCGGTTCACGAGTTCGTCGCGATTAATCGCGTTCATGTGCGACGGTAAGGCGTAAATCAGCCGTAATGTCACTTCGGAGACGATCCGGGTAAAAAATCGCCGGTCGAAAAGTTCCATGACGTAAACCTGCATTGCTGCAAACAGGGCGGACAGGGTCAGCAGTGTGAACAGGACGAGCGCGAGCACGACGACGGGACGAACGAGTCCGGTATTCGTAACAGTGCCAATGAGTACCTGTACCGACAGCGGTAGCGCGAGCGACAGTGTGCTGACGGCGATACCGTAGACGAAGACGGTGCCGTAAAACCGCCGCTCAGGCGCCAGGATTAGCCGGAATAAGGCGGCTGCATGATCACGCTCGAGCACGGGCCGGGAAATCAGGATTCGTCGGGGGCGCGGGTGTACGCGCATTCGGCAGACATCACGAGGACCTTTTCTTCGAGTTCAGCCTTGTAGGCAAGCAGTTTTTTCCTGATGTCGAGGTCGTAGACACCAATGATCTGGGCCGCGAGTATCGCGGCATTGCAGGCGTTGTCGATCGCGACGGTAGCGACGGGCACGCCTTTCGGCATCTGCACGATCGACAGCAGCGAGTCATAACCGTCGAGTTTCGTCGTTGCCACGGGCACCCCGATAACCGGCACGATGGTCGCCGCCGCGATCATGCCGGGCAGGTGCGCGGCGCCGCCGGCGCCCGCGATCACGACTTCGATACCGCGACTCGTGAGACCCGTTGCGTAATCGTGGAGACGCTTCGGCGTGCGGTGGGCGGACACGATATCGAGCTCATGCGCGATGCCGATGTCGCTGAGAAATTGTCCGGCTTCCTGCATGATCGGCAGATCCGACTGACTGCCCATGACAATGGATACGCGCGCCGAATTCGTCGTCATAATCTAGTTCTCCGTGGCGATAATCTGCTTCACCGCCGCCGCCCTGGCTGCCGCTTGCGCGGCAGTCGGCGCCGTTACGGTCACGTGCCCGACCTTGCGTCCCGGGCTGAGCGGGATCTTAGCGTAATCATGCACGAACACGTCCGGACCGAGCACGTCGCGGCGCGCGAGTTCGGCGATGAGCGCGGGATCGGCGGGTCCGAGCAGGTTAAAGCATGCCGCGGGTACCTTCAGTGCCGCAGACCCGAGCGGCAGACCGGCAACGGCGCGCAGATGCTGCGCGAATTGCGACGTCACACAGGCCTCGATCGAATAGTGTCCGGAGTTGTGTGGGCGCGGCGACAGTTCGTTCACGGACACCTCGCCGTTGCCATCGAGGAACAATTCAATCGCGAGCACCCCGACATAGTCCAGCGCGTCGGCAATCGTGCAGGCATAGCGACGACAGATATCCACGACAGCCGCGTCCGCCGCCGCCGGGGCCACGACGGTATCGAGTACGTTTGCGCCGGGGTCCATATGGATCTCCGTCAGCGGATAGCATTCTTTGTGTCCGTCCGCGCTGCGCGCCACGATGATGGCGAATTCGTGCTGCAAATCGACGAGTTCCTCCGTCATGGCAGGGACCCGCGGCAAGCCGGGGATATCTGCGGCGTCGCGTATTACCGCCACCCCGCGACCATCATAGCCGTCGCGTCGCGCTTTCCACACGAACGGGGGAGGCGGCGGGTCGTCGACGTCCGGGTCGAATGCCTGGAATGCAGGGGTCGGGATCGACAGCGATTCGAGGAAGCGCTTCTGGATGAGCTTGTCCTGGATCGTTCCCAGCACCCGCGCCGAGGGGCTGACCGTGAAACCGTCATTTTCGAGCGCTTCGAGCACCGTGGCGTCGACCCGTTCGATCTCGAACGTGAGGATGTCGGTGGCGCGGGCGAGTTGTGACAAAGCCGCCGCGGAGCCGAATTCACCGACGAGGAATTCGTCGGCGCAATTCGCCGCGGAGCAGTGCGCATCGGGGTCGAGAACGACGGTGCGCAGGCCGAGGTCCCCGGCGGCTTCGATCAGCATGCGCGCGAGTTGGCCACCCCCGGCGATGCCAATCGTGCGAATTTCTCGCGCCGCCTTGCCGGCTCGTTCGGTGTCCGGCGCTCCTGCCGCGCCCGCGCCCGCGGCGGCGGGGCCTGTTGATGCGTTCGTCACGGTTTGTCGTCTCTCCTGCTGCATTGCGCCATCGCACCCGAGCGCGTGATGGGTCCGGTCGAGGCGCAATTCTACGGGATAAGGCCTTGTAATTTCGCACCCTTCGACTATTATACAATCATTAATCTGCGAGTATATGCAGACATTGTAATAAGCATTCAAGAAATCGATATGTGCGGTCATGCCTCCGGACACATACGTCGCGAAACTGAAAATGGAGCAAAGCCATGCCGAGTCGACAGGTGGTTGCGAAAGAACTCGCTGAGGTATTCAAGGTTCTCGCGCATCCTGATCGGATCCGCCTGATCGAAGAACTGCAGGATGGGGAAAAGGACGTCAATACGCTGGCCGAGACGCTCGGCCTGCCGGGTCCGCGCGTTTCTCAGCATCTGAGCCTGATGAAGGCGCACAGGCTGGTCGCGGAACAACGCGACGGGCGTTACCACCGCTACTGCCTGACGCAACCCGGCATCGCGCAGTGGATCATCGATGGGGTCGAGTTTCTCGAAGGACGCGCCCGGGTATTGCCGAAATCGAAACTCAATGCCGCGCGACGTTTGTGGACGTCGCAATAAGTGTCTAAAAAAATTTTTTGTTATTGACAGGAGTTCAGGAGTACCCCCATGCCTAAATTCGCCGCCGGTGTTGTTAAATTTCAGCAACATGTATTTCCTCAGAAGCGCGAGTTCTTCGAGAAACTGAGTCTCGGCCAGTCCCCGGAAGCGCTGTTCATCACGTGCTCGGATTCCCGGATCGAAACGGCGATGATTACGCAGACCGATCCGGGCGAACTGTTCATCTGCCGTAACGCCGGCAATATCGTACCGCCGCATACGAACAATACGGGTGCGATGACGGCGTCCGTCGAATTCGCCGCGGCCGCACTCCGGGTGCCGCATATTGTCGTGTGTGGCCACACGGAATGCGGCGCGATGAAAGGTGCGATGGATCTCGATGCACTCGACGCTCTGCCGCATATGAAGGAATGGCTCGGGTACTCCAAGGCGGCCGTCGACATCGTCAATGCGCTCGGCGCGGAACTCGACCCGAAGCAACGCATGTGGATGTTGCTGGAGCAAAACGTGAAATTGCAGCTGCAACATCTGAAGACACACCCGACAGTCGCCACCCGGCTCGCGAAACGCGACCTGCAGTTGCACGGATGGGTCTACGACATCGCGTCCGGTGAAATCCACGCTTACGACGAAGCGAGCGACAGCTTCATGCCCGTCGCCGAACGCTATGCGGATTACATTTCACAGAACGGTGACAAGACGCAACGCACCTGATCGAACGGAGCAGCACAACATCATGAGCTATTTTGATACCTCGAATATTCGCGGCGACGTCTTTGGCGGTGTGACCGCGGGTGTCGTCGCGTTACCGCTCGCGCTGGCGTTTGGCGAGGCATCCGGGGCCGGACCGATTGCGGGGCTTTGGGGCGCGATCATCGTCGGCTTTTTCGCGGCATTGTTTGGCGGCACGGAATCGCAGGTCTCGGGGCCGACCGGGCCGATGATCGTCGTGTTTGCCGGCGTATTCGCGAGTTTGCACGGCGATCTGGCGCTCGTGTTCGGGGCCGTCGTCCTCGCCGGCTTGCTGCAGATTGTCTTCGGCATGCTGAAACTCGGTCAGTACATCCGGCTCGTGCCCTACCCGGTTATTTCCGGGTTCATGAGCGGCATCGGCTGTATCATCATTGCGCTTCAGCTCTCGCGCCTGTTCGGACATGAACCGGAAGGCAGCGGCACGATCCCGGCCCTGACGGCCGTACCGGATGCGGTGATGGATCCGAACTTCGCGGCGCTCACGGTTGGCGTGGTGTGTCTCGTCATGATTTTCAGCTGGCCACAGAGTTGGGGGAAGATCATGCCGGCACCGCTGGCGGCGCTGGTCACGGGCACACTGCTGAGTCTCGTGCTGCCCGGCGCGCCCGTGCTGGGCAACATTCCTACGGGATTCCCGTCGCTCGTGATTCCGGCGTTTACGCAGGACACCGTTTTCATTGCACTCGAAGCAGCGTTTATCCTCGCGTTGCTCGGTGCCATCGACAGTTTGCTGACCTCGCTGGTCGCCGACAACATGACGCGCACCCGCCACAATGCGAATCGCGAACTCGTCGGGCAGGGGATCGGTAACACGGTGGCCGGATTATTCGGCGCGATCCCTGGCGCCGGCGCAACGATGCGCACGGTCGTGAATATCCGCACGGGCGGAAAGACCCGTATTTCCGGCATGATTCACGCGGTGCTCCTGCTCGCGGTCGTGATCAGTCTCGCGCCGCTCGCCGAGCGTATTCCCCACGCGGTGCTTGCCGGCATCCTGATCAAGGTTGGCTACGACATCATTGATTTTTCGTATCTGAAGCACGCGCATAAAGGGCCGCGCTGGGATCTCATCCTGATGGCGGTCGTGCTTGGTCTCACGGTATTCGTCGACCTGATCACGGCAGTTGCGACCGGCGTCGTTCTCGCCGCGCTCGCATTCGTCAAAATGCTCGCCGACGACCAGCTGTCGGAAATCGGAGAAAGCGAGACGACCGCCGAAGAACGGGAAATTCTCGAGCGGGCGCGCAATCGAATCACCCTGTTCGAATTTTCGGGACCGCTGAGTTTTGGCGCGGCCGCGGACCTCGGTCACACGGTCCGTGAGCGCTCGTCTCACGAAGCGCGTGCGCTGATCCTGGATTTTTCGCGTCTTTCGTTCATCGATGTATCGGCGGCACGCGCCGTCGAGACAATCGCCTGTGACGCGCGACTGCAGAACAAGCGGGTGTATTGCACCGGCATGAGCAAGCAGGTACGGGCGGATCTCACCGGTCTGAACGCCGATCACTGCATCCCGAGTGACACGTATTTCGAACACCGGATCGACGCCTTGCGCGCCGCGCTGGCCTTGATCGAGCAGAACGAGGCAGACGACGCGTTGGCTAACCCCGGCTGATCGCCGGTGTTCGCCGGTTCGCGTTTTTCAGGGAACGCGAACCGGCCGCCTAGCGCAGCAGCTCGGCGGCGATGATCATCTGGCGGACCTGGTTCGTCCCGGCGCCGATTTCCATGACCTTGCCGCTGCGGTAGAGCCGGTTCACTTCACTCTCGCGCATGAATCCCATGCCGCCATGCAATTGCACGGCATTGTCGAGCACCCGCATGCTCGCCCGGCCCGCATGCAGGATCGCCGCGGCGCTGCGCTTGTGGATTTCGCCGCGTCCGCTTTCTCCGGGTCGGATCGCAAGGATCTCGCGTCCGAGCTGGTAGGTGATCGCGCGGATCGTTTCGACGTCGGTATACATGTCCGCAAGAATCGCCTGCACCATCTGAAATTCTCCGATCCGCTGGCCGAACTGGACCCGGGAATTCGCGTATTCCACGGTAATGTCGAGCGCGCGCTGGGTCATGCCGAGGCAATAGAACGCGCCGATCGTGCGTTCGATATCGAGGCCGCCCATCATGATGCCGGCACCGTGATTTTCCGCGCCGACGAGGTTCCCGGCCGGTACCCGGCAGTCGTCGAACACGAGTTCCCCCGTGGGACTGCCGCGCCAGCCCATCTTGTCGAGTTTTTGCGCGACGGCGAAGCCTTCGAACGTTTTTTCGACGATGAACGCCGAGATACCCTTGTTGCCACGTTCCGGTGCCGTTTTCGCATACACGAGCAGAACGTCGGCAACGGGTCCGTTCGTGATGAACAGCTTGCGCCCGTTCAGCACGAAGTCGTCACCGTCGCGTCGGGCGGTCGTCGCCATACTGCCGAGCGCATCGGAGCCGGCACCCGGTTCCGTCATGCCGAGTGCACCGATCGCCTGGCCGCTCGTGAAGCGCGGAAAATACGCCTGTTTCTGCGCTGCGTTCGCGTTGTACGTGAGATTGTGCAGGCACAGGTTGTCGCTCGCGAGAAATGATGCCGCGACCGTGTGATTCCAGTACGACAGCGCCTCGCAGATGAAACACTGGGCGAGTATGTCGAGCTCCGGGCCGCCGAACTCCGCGGCCACCGTCGTCCCGAGCAGACCGTGGTCCGCCATCGCCCGAAACGCGTCTTCGGGAAACCAGTCCTCCGTGTCCATACGTTCACACAGCGCGAGGAGCTCCTCCCGGGCGTAGCGAAACGCCATGTCGTAGATGGCCTGGTATTCACTATCGAAGCCGTAGCGCGCGAGATCGGGGATCGAAATGTTCACGCGTAATCCTCCCGGAGGCAGGCCTGTCGGTCAGGCCGTGTTGCAGCGCGCGGCAACCTCGCGCACGAGCGCGGCGAACGCGTCGACGTCCGCCGTGGTAGTGTTGAACGACGTCATCCAGCGTGCCACGCCGCGACGCTCGTCCCACAGGTAGAAACGACTGCGTTCGAGCAACGGTGCGATATAGCGCGGATCGAGACGCACGAACAGTGCGTTGATCTGTACCGGGCATTCGAGCTCGACGCCCGGAATATCGGCGAGCGCGGCGGCGAGGCGGGCCGCCATCGCGTTCGCATGGGCCGCATTACGGCGCCACAGATCGTTGCTCATCAAGGCCTCGAACTGCGTTGCGATAAAGCGCATTTTCGAGGCGAGTTGCGTTGTCTGCTTGCGCAGGAAGCCGGCGTCGGCGGCGAGTGCGGGGTCGAAGAAAATAACCGCTTCGCCGAGCATCAAGCCGTTTTTCGTGCCGCCGAAGCTGAGGATGTCGACCCCCGCATCGCTTGAAATCTCCGCGAGTGACACGCCGAGTGCCGCGGCGGCATTCGCGAAGCGCGCGCCATCGACATGCAACAGCATATCGGCGTCGTGGGCGAAGTCCGCGAGCGCGCGTATTTCCGCGGCCGTATACAGCGTTCCGCGCTCGCTGGCCTGCGTGATCGAGACGACGCGTGGCACGGCGTGGTGTACGCCACGGCTGTCGCCGATGGCGGCGGCAACCGCGGCCGGGGTGATCTTGCCGTGCGTGGACGGTACCGGGACGAGTTTGCCGCCGAAAAATTTCTCCGGGGCGCTGCACTCATCGGCCCAGATGTGCGCACAATCGGCGCAGTAGACGGCGTGGAAAGAACGTGCCACCGACGCGATGCCGAGCACATTTGCGCCGGTCCCGCCAAACGTGAAATAGACTTCGACCCCGGCCCCGAACGCGTCGCGCAAGGCGGCGATCGCGCGAGCACTGTAGGGGTCGTCGCCGTAAGCCGTCGTCGCTCCGGTATTCGCGCGCGCAATCGCGTCGAGAACGTCGGGATGGATACCGGATCCGTTGTCGCTGGCGAAGAACAGCGGTGCGGATGCAGGAGCGGGGCTCAATGGAGATCCGGTGATTTGAATTGCGCGCGACGGTCTATCGAATCCACGTAGACATCGAACGCGGCGCCGTCGCGGTAAAGCACGAGCGGGATCCGACAACCGGCTTCACCGTAAGCCCAGATCGTGCGAAACAGTTGCGCGAGGCTGTGCGCGCGCTGTCCGTCCACGCCGATGATGACATCGCCCGTGCGCACGTCGGCACGCTGCGCCGGGCCGTCGTCGAGGACCCCCGCAACGACGAGGCTGTCGTCGGCTTCGGTGACGAAAATCCCGAGCCATGGGCGCGCCGGTTTCAGCGTCGCGCCGTACTGCAACATCTCGGCCATGACGGGCTTGAGGATATTGATGGGGACGACCATGTTGCCCGATGCGACCGCGGACGTGAGGTTTTCGACGTACAGTGAACCGATGCCGGCGAGCCGACCATCGTGCCCGAGCAGCGCCGCGCCGCCCCAGTTCGGATGCGGTGGTGCCGTGAAGATTGCCTCGTCGAGAACGTATTCCCAGTAGCCGGCGAATTCCCGCTTTTCGACCACGGTCGCCGTCAGCGCCTGGTCGAGGCCGCCGGCGCCGGCGACGACGACCGATTGACCGGCGTACAGGGCATCGGAATCACCGAGCTCCAGCGTTGGTAATGCCATCCGCCCGAGCGTCTGGATCAGTCCGAAACCGGTTTCATAATCGTAACCGACGACGTGTCCGGGCACGGTCTCGCCATTGCCGGCGATCAGCCAGATTTCCTCGGCTTCCGCGATGACGTACCCGATCGTGACGAGCAGGCCGTTGTCGTCGATCCTGACCGCGTGGCCGGCGCGCTCGGTACCGAGGATTTGCGCCGTGAAGGCGTCGTCGGGAACCCGCGAACGCACCGTGACGATTGCCGCCAGCGCGTGATCGAGGTCGTAGTCCAGCGCTGCCGGATCCGGTTGCAGATCCGGGCTGATTGCCGTGCTGATGGTGATTTCGTCGCTCATCGGGAGCGCGGACTGAAGTCGTCAATGATTTCCAGCAGGTCCCGTTCCGTGACAACCCCGTGCCAGCGCGCCACGAGGTGCCCGGCTGGATCGTAGGCGTAGGTCACCGGCACGAGGTCGACGGTTTCTCCGAGGAACGCGCCGGCGCTCGCGCCGTCCGTTGCGTGGTTCGGAAAATTGATCCCGTGGTCGGCCGCAAACTGTGCGACCACGCCGGGGTCGATGGCGCCGAAACCGGGATAATCGACGGCGAGCCCGACGATGCGGGCGCCGGCCGTGTTATCGGCGTGAAACTTGATCAGTGCCGGCAGCTCGCGCACGCAATGCGGGCATCCCGGGCTCCATACATTCACCATGACCCAGTGGCCGCGACCGACGACATCGCCGAGCCTGACGCTCGCGCCGTCGGGTCCGCTCAGGGTCTGGGCGTCTGCCGCCACGCTAACGAGGGACGCGGTGAAAAACAGGGCGGAGAGCAGGGCGCGGCGGATCAGCATGGCGGAAAGGGTAATACAGGTGCGGGTGATGACGAAACTCCCGCGGTCGCGGGACGCGCACGGATCGGCTGACCGGCGCAGTTGGCGCACCGCCCGGATCACGGAAGGGGCAGGCCTGTCAGCGTTCGGGCTCAATGTCGAATGCGACGAGCAGTCTTGAAACCATGTTATACGCTGCGACGACGCCGACGAGTTCGACGACTTGCCGATCGTCCGCGAGGCACTGACGGGCGGCGTTGAATGTCGGCTCGGTGATCTCCGCGTCGCGGGTCAGTTCGCGGGTCAGCGCTATCACGCGCTGTTCCACGGGCTCGAACGCGGATAAATCCGCCGCCGCATTACCGAGACCACGCAAGGCCTCGAGTTGCTCGCGTCCGGCGCCGGCGGCGGCGTACAGGGGTTCGTGGTGGGAGAACTCGTAGTCGGCGCCGTTGAGCACGGCGACGACGCAAATCGCGAGTTCCATGAGGCGCGGCGCCAGCGCGAGCTCGCCGCGGACCTTGCCGAGAAAATCGTTCCAGCCGGCGGCAAACGGCGGACTGTGCAGCAACATGCGATCGAGGTGCAACAATTCGCCGCCGCGGCGTGCACGGATCGCGGCGACGAGTGCGGCCGGTTCCGCGATGTCAGCAGCGACGTAGGGAATGCGCGGCACGGCTCAGTTCGTGGCGAACGACCGGTTGCGCTCCTGCAGTTGCGCGATCAGGGTATCGAGCCCGTGTTGTTTGACCGTCGTCGTGAAGTTGCTGCGGTAGTTCTGGACCATACTGATGCCGGCGACGCTGACGTCGATGACTTTCCAGCTGTCGCGCCAGAACATGCGGTACTCAACCGCGACTTCCGCACCGTCCGCCTGGGTTACGTAGGAGCGGACGAATACCTGGCGCGGATCCTTGACCCTCGGTTCGTCGCGAAACGACATGATATCGACCGGGATCTCCTTGCTGTCGACATGGCTTGCCAGCGCGCTCGTGTAAAAGCGCACGAGGAACGCCCGGAACTCCTCGATGAACGCATCGCGCTGCGCCTCGCTGGCGTCATTCCAGTGTGGTCCGAGGACGAGATTGGCGGACACGCGGAAATCGATGTGCGGCACGAGTTCCGTGCGCACGAGTTGCTCGAGCTGCCGTTCGTCCTGACGGACTCCGGGGTCCTGCAGCGCGGTGACCATGCGCACCGCGATCGATTCGAGGGCGGAGCGGGCGGTTGTCGCGGCCGGCGGTTCGGCGGTGGCGACGGCGGCGGTGGACAGACAGCACAGCAGGCAAAACACGAGCATGCCGGCGTAGCCCCGGACGTTGACGAGCGAAAAGGCTGAGCGATTGTTCATGAGTGTTGGCTTCCAGTCGGATGCGTGGGATCCGCGCGATAACGCGGTGCGCGCATTCTATAGAATCCGGCGCGCTTGTCGAATACTCCGACAGCGTGCACCGCCAATGGTTTCAGCCGGACGCGTTCAGGCCTGTGACACCTGTACCTCTCGTCGATCGAACGCGATGTAATCGCGTAACGTCGCCGCGAAAGCGTAGGGTTTCGCGTAGTTCCAGCCGATATCGGGGTGGCGATCGTCGCCGGCGACGAAGTCGTAGTAGCGGGTGTCCCCCTTCAACGGGCAATGCGTCGATTTATCCGTTGCTTCGAGGTGCGCCATATCCGTATCGGCGAGCGGGAAATAGATCACCGGGTCGTAGATATGAAAGCCGACCTCGGCGAGTTTCAGGACCCGGGTCGAGTCCGCGATCAGGGTGTCGCCGAGGCGGGCGACGTAGCGCGCATCCGGGAACATGAACTCCATGAAATGACGCGGCTCATCCGGACGGTGAATCGCATCGGCGACGAGGGTGATGGACTCCATTGGCACGGCTCCCGTTTCAGGCGGCGTGGACCGCGGCGATCAATTCGTCATAGCGATCGAAGCCACTCGCTCCGGACATCGCCATGTACAGCGAGACGCGGTCGAGCAGCCCGTCGTAGCGTTCGCGCAACTGACGGCCGACATCGGCGGGTTTGCAGATGATGGCGACGTGTTCGAGCAGCTCGTCCGGGACGGCTTTTGTCATCGCCGCGGTGTCGCCTTCGCGCATGAGTCCGTTCAGCTTACGCCCGAGGTCGTTGAAACCGTGATGTTTGAGCAGCGCGCCGTAACTCGGGGTGGAACCGTAAAACGCAACCTGCTGGCGTACGCTCTGTTCCATGGCATCCGCATCGGCCTGGGTTTCCCCGGTGATGACAAAGATCGGTGCGTACAATTCGAGGTCATCGACGGACAGCCCACGCGTCTTCGCCCCTTCATCGAGCGCCGGGCGCACGACGTCACGGAGATAAGCGGGCGAGTTCATCGGGTGTACGTGGAAGCCGTCGGCAACCTCACCGGCCGCGCGGCACATGCGCGGATTCACCCCGGCAAGATAAATCGGGATGTTCGGATGATCGATGGGTCCGGCATTGAAGAACGGATTGATCAGCTTGAAGCGGTAGAACGGGCCCTCGTAATCCGGCCGCGTACCGTTCTGGAACGTGTCCCAGATCGCGCGCACGCAGCGGATGTAATCCGTAACCCGCGCCGCGGGATGATCAAACGCGGCGGAGAAACGTCGCTCGACATGCGCGCGGACCTGCGTGCCCAGGCCCAGGCGGAAGCGGCCGTTCGAGTATTTCTGCAGGTCCCACGCCGTCTGTGCCATCGAAAACGGGGTGCGCGCGAACGCGACCGCGATATTCGTGCCGATCTCGAGTTTCGTTGTCGCGGCGGCAGCATAGGCCAGCGGAAAGAACGCGTCGTTCGTGGCTTCGAACGTCCACGCGCAGTCGTAGCCCCGGGCCTCGATCGCGCGTGCCGCCTGTTGTGCCTCGTCCGGCGCCGCGGCCGGCATCAGGGTGTCAATTTTCATACAACTTTCCTCAACTCAGCAGGGTGTCGGATAGGGTCGGGATTGCGTCATTGCGCAGCGGACAGTGCCTCGCGAAACAGGTCGAAGGCGGTATCGGCGAATGCCCACATGTTTTTCTCGCGATCCCCGTGCCCGGTTTCCAGACGCCGGGTCAGGGATACCGGTCCGTCGATCGCGAGTACGCAAATCCCGGGCGGGTGACCATAGCGCGTGCCCGCCGGGCCCGTCGCCCCGAGTTCCGCGATCGCCCAGGTGGATTGCAAATTCGTGCGCATCGAGCGGGCGCACAGGGTGACGTAATCCTCACTGAGCGGGGTCATGCCCTGCAACACATCATCCGCTATATTGAGCAACGCCCTGCGGGCTTCGATCGTGTAGACGACCGTGCCACCGAGATAGTAGGCGGAAGCGCCGGGAACGGCGAGCAGGGACGCCGAAATGAGACCGCCGGTCGATGATTCCGCGACGGCCACGGTTTCGCCGCGTTGTTTCAGGCTGGCGGCAATATCCGCGGCGCGTTCATTCAAGTCCGGCATCGATGTCGTTCCAGGGTAAATGAGGCAGGTTAAGTGAAACTGAAAGCACAATACAAGTTGCCGCGGGTCACCGCCGACGCGCCCGGTTACCGCGTATGAGTGTTGCCGCGGGCGTGCGTGCGCATGTGTGCACGCGCTTTGGCGACGTGGCCGACGTTACCCTGCAGACGGTCCCGGTGGTCGCGCCGGGCGCGGGCGAAATTCTGGTCGACAACCACGCGTTTACGGTCGGCTTTCCGGATTTGCTCACGGTCCAGGGTAAATACCAGCGCAAACCGGCGCTGCCGTTTATCCCCGGCGGCGAATTCGCCGGCCGGGTGCTCGCCTGTGGCAGCGGGGTCGACGACTTCGCGCCGGGCGACCCCGTGATCGGTTCCGTACTCACGGGGGCTTTCGCCGAACAACTCGTCGCGCCGGCCGGCGCGTGCTTCCCGTTACCGTCGGCATTCACGTTCCAGTTGGGCGCCGCGTTTCAGACCGCCTACAAAACCGCCTATGTCGCGCTCGTCGAGCGCGGCGGGCTGCGGGCCGGCGAAACGCTGCTCGTCACCGGGGCGGCAGGCGGGGTTGGTATCGCCGCGGTCGAACTCGGGAAAGTGCTCGGCGCGAAGGTGATCGCGGTCGCGTCAACCGCGGCGAAGCGGCGTGCCGCGGAACAGGCCGGTGCCGATAGCGTGATCGACTACACGAACCTGCGCGACGAGGTGAAGCGGCTGACGCAGGACCGTGGGGTCGACGTCGTGTTCGAACCCGTCGGCGGTGACTGTTTCGATGCGGCGCTGCGCTGCCTCGCGCCGTTCGGCCGCATGCTCGTGATTGGGTTCGCCGGCGGCCGCATCCCGCAGCTTGCCGCCAATTACGTCCTGATCAAGCAGATCGCGGTTATCGGCGTGCGGGCCGGCGAATTCGGGCGCGTTGATCCTGCAGCCGGTGAACGGGTGAATCGCGCGCTGCTCGCGCTTGCCGGCGAGGGCCTGCTCCACCCGCGGGTGCATGCGAGCCTGCCGTTCACGGCGGTCCACGAGGCGTTCGAGCTGCTGTCCACGCGTGCCGCGATCGGGCGCGTCGTGATCGAAGTCAAACCCTGAACCATCGCGCGATTCCGGTCACGCGGACGGCTCCCCGGTGGGGTCTACCAGGATTCCCATACCGGCCGGCAAGCCGTTGGCAGCGCGAGGTTCATGCCGAGCCGCGCCCATGGCTGGCCCGGGTGGTGGAAATCCGAGCCGCAGCTAGCCAGCAGGCCGAGTTTCGCCGCCGCCGCGGCGAGCGTCGCGGTCAGTGAGGGCTCCTGGCGGCCGGATATGAGTTCGAGCCCGGTGCCGCCGATCGCGGCGAAATCGGCGATCAGGGCATTGCGCCGTGTGTGCGTGAGGCCGTAACGTCCCGGGTGCGCGAGCACCGCGTTGCCGCCGCTGTCGCGGATCCACTCGACAATTTGCCCGAGCGGTGCCCAATGCTGCTTGACGTCGCCGATCTTGCCGGCGCCGAGGTATTTCTGAAACGCCTGCGCGAAATCCTTGACGAAACCCGTGGCAACGAGGTGCCGGGCAAAATGCGGCCGCCCGATGAGGCCGCCGTTCGCGTACGCACGGGCGCCGTCGAGCGCTCGCTCAACCCCGGCGCGCTCGAGCCGTTCGGCAATTTTCTCCGCGCGCTGCGAGCGCGCGGCGCTCTGGAATGACGTGGCGGCGCGCATCGCGTCACTGCCAACGGAGACGTTCAATCCGAGCACGTGAATCCCGCAGCCACGCCAGGTGGTCGACAACTCGATGCCGCCGACGAGGCGTGGCTCACCCGGCTTGCCGGGCGCGAGCCCCCGGTAGGCCGCGAGCGTGTCGTGATCCGTGATCGCGAGCAGCGCGACACCGGCCGCGGTGGCCTCGCGCAGCAATTCCGCCGCATGGAGCGAGCCGTCGGAGGCGTTCGTGTGGGTGTGCAAATCGACGATCATGGGTGAGCGATAAAAACCGGCATGCGTTCCAGCATGGCCGAATTGTGCGCCGCTGCAAAGCCCGAATCCGTCGTTGCGTCCGGGCCGCGGGGCGAAACTGCTAGACTCTGCAGGCTGTTGTCTGTCGCCCCACGGAGCACACCATGGACGCTATTACCGAGCCAGTCGGACTCGAAGGCCTGAATTTCGACAACCGCTTCGTCGGTGCGCTACCGGCCGATCCGATCGCGGAGAATCATCGTCGCCAGGTCAGCAATGCCTGCTATTCGCGGGTCGCGCCGCGACCGGTGCGGGCCGCGGACATCGTCGCGGTGGCCGACGAGGTTGCCGCGCTTCTCGACCTGACTGCGCAGGAATGTCGCTCGTCGCGCTTTGCCGATGTGTTCGTCGGCAACGCGCTGCTTGATGGCATGGAGCCCTACGCCATGTGCTACGGCGGCCACCAGTTCGGCAACTGGGCCGGCCAACTCGGCGATGGGCGTGCGATCAACCTCGGCGAAGTCGTTAACCGCGCCGGTGAGCGCTGGGCATTGCAACTGAAGGGCGCGGGACCGACCCCGTACTCGCGCACGGCCGACGGGCTCGCCGTGCTGCGCTCCTCGGTGCGGGAATTCCTGTGCAGCGAAGCGATGCATCATCTCGGCGTGCCGACGACCCGGGCGCTCAGCCTGATCCGTACGGGCGAGGACGTCGTGCGCGATATGTTCTACGACGGCAGGCCGCGCGCGGAACCCGGTGCGGTCGTGTGCCGCGTGGCGCCGTCGTTTATTCGCTTTGGTAATTTTCAGCTGTTCGCGGCGCGCGGCGAAATCGACGTGTTGCGACAGCTCGCCGACTATACGATCCGCACGGATTTCCCCGAACTCGGCCCCCCCGGAAAGCAAACGTATATCGAATGGCTGGCCGAAGTCTGTCGACGTACCGCGCAGATGGTCGTCGAATGGGTGCGTGTCGGTTTCGTTCACGGGGTCATGAATACCGACAACATGTCGATCCTCGGTCTCACAATCGACTACGGCCCGTACGGCTGGCTCGAGAACTATGATCCCGACTGGACCCCGAACACGACGGATGCGCACGGCAAGCGTTACCGTTTCGGCCATCAACCGCAAATCGCACTGTGGAATCTCGTGCAGTTCGCGAACGCGATTTACCCGCTCGTCGAAGAAACGACACCACTCGAGGAGGCGCTCGCCGAGTACGGTCGCGTGTACGATGCGCAGTGGCAGCAAATGATGGGACGCAAGCTCGGGATTGGACCGCCGCGCGATGAACACGATCTGCGACTGATTACGGATCTGTTCGACTTGTTGCAGGCGGTGGAAACGGACATGACGTTGTTCTATCGCCGCCTCGCCGGCTTGCCCGGGTATGCCGGCGAACCGCTCGCGTGCTTCGCCGATGCGTACTACGTACCGGAGCAGTTAACGCCGGAGTACGCCGCACGGCTCGCGGCGTGGTCCGCCCGCTATTGCGAGCGCGTGGGTGCCACGGGGCAATCGCCCGCCGCGCGAATAACGTCGATGAACGCGGTGAATCCGAAATACGTACTCAGAAACTATCTCGCGCAACTCGCGATCGATGACGCCGAGAACGGCGACTATGGTCTCGTCAATGAACTGCTCGACGTGCTGCGCCGGCCGTACGATGACCAGCCGGAATACGATCGCCATGCCGCGAAGCGCCCGGACTGGGCGCGCGAACGCGCCGGCTGTTCGATGTTGTCGTGCAGTTCCTGAGCGGCTAGCGCTACCCCGGTTACGGCGCTATCGTACGGCCCGACAAAAACAATCACCGAAGGAGGAAACCATGCGACAAGATATCGAATTCCAGGCCGACGGCGTCACGCTGCGCGGCTGGCTGTATACCCCGGAATCCGGCAGCGGACCGTTTGCCACCGTCGTCATGTCGCACGGTTTCTCCGGGGTCAAGGAAATGGACCTGGATAATTACGCCGATGTTTTTTGCGCCGGCGGACTCGCCGTGCTCGTCTACGACAACCGCTGTCTCGGTACGAGCGACGGCGAACCGCGCCATCATATCGATCCCACGTGGCAGCGTCGTGATTATCGCAGCGCGATCACCTACGCGCAGTCGCGCGACGAAGTCGACAGCGACCGGATCGGGATCTGGGGGACGAGTTATACCGGCGGCACCGTATGCGTCGTCGCGGCGATCGACAAACGCGTTAAAGCGGTCGTCAGCCAGGTGCCGTTCATGAACGGTCACCGCAACCTGCAGCAGTTTCTGCCGATCGACGGGGTCAAGGCGTTTCGTGAAATGCTCGACGAAGATCGCGCGCGGCGCGTCCGCGGCGAGCCCTCGCAGTACATGAAGATGTGCTCGCTCGACCCGAACGAACCACACGTATTCCCCGGTGAAGAAACCTACAACTACGTGCACTCGTTTTTCGACAAGGTGGAGAACCTCACGTGGGAAAACCGGGTGACGCTCGCGTCAATCGAGTACATGCTCGAATACGATGCGTCGGCTTTTATGGACCAGATCAGCCCGACCCCGCTGATGATGATCCTCGCCGCGAACGATACGACGACCCCCGGCGACATCGCGCTCGACTGCTACAACAGGGTTGCCGGGCCGAAAGAACTCGTGATCGTGAATTCGACGCATTATGCGGCGTATACCGATGCGTTTGCCGACACGAGTGCGGCGGCGCGTGACTGGTTTGTGAAACATCTGTAGGGAGTGGTCAGCATGGGCATGAAACCCGGTAAGTCCTGCGTCGATATCGGTATCGTCGTGTCAGACATCAACAAGAGTCTCGCGTTTTACGAAGGTTTGCTCGGGCTCGAGAAAATCGGCGAAATGCCGTTGTGGTTCGGCACGATGCACCGCATGGGGTTCGGCGACAGCTTCGTGAAACTGATCGACCCGAAGCAGGTGCCGCCGGCGGGTCCGCAGGGCCTGGCGAAAGGGCTCGGTTTTCGTTATCTCACGTTCCAGATCTCGAACATCGATGAAATTTGCGCCGCGTGCACGAGCGCCGGGGTCGAGTTCGAGATCGAGAAGCAGGAACTGATGCCCGGGGTTACGATCGCGATGGTGCGGGACCCGGACGGGAACGTCGTCGAGTTCGTACAGCGCGACTAAATACGTGCTCCAAATTATGCAACACTGACCTTGATGGACCAGGTACCCTTCCCCTCAAATCGAGGGGAAGGGACTTAGGATGGGGTGTAGACAGTGGTTCCGGTCTCGAAGCCACAGTGTCTCAAGATTTACGCACACCTATTTAGTTGCCCGTTCCCGCTGATCCGTACCCGCGCGCAGCGTCGTTGCGGGTGCGGGTCTCATCCGGGCGCTGCGTTCACAGCGCTGCGCAGCACCTCGCAGGCGTCATCGAGCGCGGCGATCCCCGTATCGACAATTCCGCCCATGCGCGCAAAGCCGTGCACCATACCTGGATAGCACCGGTATTCGACCGCAACTCCGGCGGCCGTCAGTGTCTCCGCATAGGCCCGTGCCTCGTCGCGCAGCGGGTCGTATTCCGCGGTCTGGATGAACGCGCGCGGCAGTCCGGCGTGGGTGCCGTGCCGGGGTGAGGCTCGCGGATCCGAACGTTGCGCGGGATCCGGCACGTACCAGCGCGTGAACAGGTCCATCGCGGCGCGCGTCAGCAGATACCCCTCCGCGTTATCGCGCAGCGAATCGTTATCGGCGGTCATGTCCGTCGCCGGATAGATCAATAACTGCAGCGCGGGGAGCGGGCCGCCCGTGTCGCGCAGCGCAATCGCGACGGCCGCGGCAAGATTGCCGCCGGCGGAGTCGCCACCGACGGCGAGTCGCAGCGGATCGATATTCAGGCTCGCGGCATTGCCGGCGACCCAGCGTACGGCCGCGAGGCAATCCTCGAAGCCGGCGGGGAACGGGTGCTCCGGCGCGAGGCGGTAATCCACCGCGATCACGCAAACACCGGCGCCGGCGGCGAGGTAACGGCACATGTGATCGTGCGTTGCGAGATCGCCGACGACCCAACCGCCGCCGTGAAAGTAAACGAGACAGGGCAAGGGTCCGGCCATCTCCGTGATCGGGGCGTAGCAACGGATCGGGACCGCACCGGCAGGACCGGCGAACGTCTGATCCGACACCGCTGCAAGGGCGGGGGACGGGTGGCGGTAGCGCGCGGTGGTGTCCGCGTAGGCGCTGCGGATCGCGTGGTAATCGTCGTTCGCAAACGGGGCGCCCTGCGTTGCGGCGGCATCGAGGATGGCCTGGCATTGGGGATCGACCGGCATGTTCAGTTCTCCGAGTGTGCCGCGGGATCATAACCGACCGCGATCCGCTGCCGCGGTCGCCGGCTGTGCTAGATTGCGGCTCGTTTCCTAGCCCGACCCCGACGATGTCGCAACCCGAACTGGCCTTCAATCTGCCCGCGGACTTCTACCAGCGCTACTGGCAACGCGAACCGCTCGTGATCCGCGCGGCGATACCGGACTACACGCTGCCGGTAAGCCCGGACGAACTCGCGGGGCTCGCGTGCATGCCCGAGCTTGAATCACGGATCGTACTCGGGCGCGGCGGGGATACGCCATGGGAAGTGCGCTACGGACCGTTCGACGAAACGGTATTCGCGACGTTGCCGGACTCGCACTGGACCCTGCTCGTACAGGCCGTCGACCATTGGGATCCGGACATCGCGGCGCTCAAGCGTTTGTTCCCGGCGATCCCCGACTGGCGTTTCGATGACGTGATGCTGAGTTACGCGACGGACGGCGGCAGCGTCGGGCCCCACGTCGATCGCTACGATGTGTTCCTGCTGCAGGGGCTGGGACGGCGACGCTGGCAACTCGGCGGGCGCCCGGGTGAGGCTGCGGTGCTGCGTGATGATACGGACTGGAGCGTGCTCGCGGCGTTTGAAGCGCAAGCGGAATATGTCCTGGAACCCGGCGATGCGCTGTACCTGCCGCCCGGGGTTGCGCACTGGGGCATCGCGGACGGGGAGTGCGTGACCGTGTCGATCGGATTTCGCGCGCCCGCGATCGGCGAGGTGATCGACGGCTACGCGGCGCATGTCGCCGCCCGTCTGTCGCCGGCATACCGATATCGCGACCCGGACCTGCCCGGCGCCGGACACCCGGGCGAAATCGATCCGACGACCGTGCAACGGCTGCTCGAGGCGGTGCGCGCGGAGTTCGCGACGGCGGAATTTGCTGCCTGGTTCGGCGAGTTCGCGACGTTGCCGCGATACCCGGCGGAGCCCGGGGCGGTGGACGCCGAGGCCGGCCGGGGCATGCTCACCGGCGCCACCGTCGTGCCGCGTCGCGATGCACGCTTTGCCTTCATCGATGCGGCTGATGAATTGCTCCTGTTCGCCAATGGGGAGCGGTTTCCCTGCCCGCGCTCGGCGCGGGGGTTCATCGAGGGGCTGTGCGAAGGCCGGCGCGCGAGCGCCGCGGAGGTTGCGGCGCAGCGTGAACTGATCATCGAACTGCTCCGGCTGGGATGCGTGGACGTCGAGGCCCCCGGGTAGGTCCGCGGGCGGGATCTGCCGGCACGACTCTCCTATACTGTCCGTCACGTTCGAATTCGGAGCTGTCGTCCATGTCGCGTAAAACGTCGGGTCTGCTGTGCACGCTTTGCGGACTCGTACTCGTTTCCGCCGCGACGTCGGCGTCCACGACGTGGGCCGGCGACCTCACGCCGATCGCGGCCGCCGACTGGAACCGGCGCTTCGCCGCCCACCTGCTCGAGCGCGCGGGATTCGGCGCCACCCCTGAAGAAATCGACTCGTTCGCGCAGATGACGCCACGCGAGGCGGTGCGCTACCTCGTGTATTTCGCGGGCGCGCCGGCGGACGAACTGCCGGCGTTCGAGCATTCCGGCGTCTTCAAGCCGGGTCTCGATCCGTTTCCGCCAAGCCGTCCGGCAACGACGAAGCTCGCCGCAGAAACGGGTGAGGCGCTCGGGGTCAAGGTCAAACCGCGCGGTAACCGGCCGCTGCAGGCCGTGGTCAACGAGTTCTTTTACTGGCTGCGCGCGAGTCGGCTCGAAACGGATCGCGTGGCCTACTGGTGGGCGAACCGTATGCTGAACTCGCCGCGACCGTTGCAGGAAAAGATGGCCCTGTTCTGGCACGGCCATTTCGCGACGAACGAAGACAAGGTGCGCGACTACCGCAAGATGTTGCGGCAACTCGAACTGTTCCAGAGCGTCGGGCTCGGTCCGTTCCGTACTTTGCTCGTGGGGGTCGCGCAGGACCCGGCGATGCTGAAATTCCTCGACGCATCAGTGAACGTGAAGGGCGCGCCGAATGAAAATTTCGCGCGCGAGATCATGGAACTGTTCACGATGGGGGTTGGCAATTACACGGAACACGATATTCGCGAAGCCGCGCGTGCGTTTACGGGCTGGGACTACGAGGGCCTCGAATTCGTCATTCACGCCGACAAGCACGACGACGGCACGAAAGAACTGCTCGGGCACAGCGGTAATTTCGACGGCGAGCATGTTATCGACATTATTCTCGCGCAGCGCGCGACCCGGGAGTTCCTCGCCGCGAAAATCTATCGCTACTTCGTGCGCGAGGATCTCGATCCGGCGCACCGCGCGCGTCTTGGCGAACGTCTGAAAGCGGTCGACTACGCGATCGCGCCGTTCCTGGAATCGCTGTTCCTGTCGCGTGATTTCTACGCCCATGAATCCCTCGCTTCGCGGATCAAAAGCCCGGTTGAACTGCTCGTGTCGACATATCGCAAACTCGGGCTCGAACGCATACCCGGCGCACCGGATTTCAATCTCGTCACCGAAGCGCTCGGTCAACGCCTCATGCACCCGCCGACCGTCGCGGGCTGGGCCCAGGGCCGGAGCTGGATCACGCCGGGCCTGCTGCTCGAACGGGGAAATTTCGCGCTCGATGTCATGTTCGCCGATCTGTCCTTCATTCCCGAGGATCGTTACCCGGTATATGCCGGCGGCAGCGAGATCCTCGCGGTCGATGCCCGCGTGCGCACGGGCCAGGACATCACGACGGCAACGAAACCTTCGGGGATGGGCAGTGGCGACATGATGGCGATGTCGAACGTGATGGCCGATCGCGATGAGGCGTTCAATACGCGGTTTGCAAGCTATCGCGGCTGGCAAATGGCGATCGAACGGGTGAAACCGATCGAGCGCCATATCGCGGCCATCGATTTGACCGCAATGGTCCGCAACGCCGGGCTGAAAACCCCGGACGCGGTGGTCGACTATTTCGCCGGGCGATTTTTATCGGTGCCGCTCGATGAAGCGACGCACACGAACTTCGCGCGCTTTCTCGAAGAAGAACTCGGCACCGCGGATATCCCGTCCGCGGAGACGTACATGGAAGATCCACTGCGAATACTGCTGCACCTGATCTTGAGCCGTCCCGAGTACCAGCTCGGCTGACGGCGCGGAGCGTTTGATGAGCACACACAATGTCGGCCGTCGCCGTTTTATCGCACGCGCGGCGGGCGCGCTGGCCGCCGGTTCCTGTACCGGGCTGGCTCTCCCGGGCGCGGCCCTGGCCGCAAGCGGCAGCGAAGAGCGAATTCTAGTGGTGCTGGAACTGTCCGGCGGTAACGACGGGCTCAATACCGTCGTTCCGTATGCCGACGACGCTTATTATCGTCACCGGCCGACGATCGGCATCAAACCGGCGGATGTCATAAAGATAGACGATCATTTCGGCTTCAATCCCGGCCTCGTCGGCTTCGAGCGTTTGTGGAAGAACGGCGAACTCGCGATCGTGCACGGCTGCGGCTACGCGAATCCGTCGTTCTCCCACTTCACCTCGATGGCGTACTGGCATACCGCGGCGCCGAACAGCGGCAATGATTATGGCTGGTTCGGGCGCCTCGCGGATCAGATGTCACCACAACCGCGGCCGAACTTCCTCATCAACGTGGATACGACGCAATCCCTTGCGGTCCGCAGCGCCGTGCACAATCCGGTCGTGTTCGATGAACCCGATCGGTTTCGCCGTAACAGCGTCTATGCCGAGCGGGGTTTGCTGGACCATGTCAGCAGTGCCGGTGCGGCGAATGCGACGCAACGCTATCTCAACGAGGTCGCGGCGAGTGCACGCGATGCGTCGAGCCTCGTGCGCACCGCGTGGCAGAACTACCGGCCGTCGGTCGACTACGGGATCGCGGATCTGCAGCTGCCGAAGATCGCCGCGTGTATCGACGCGGGCATGCCGACCCGGCTGTATTACGTCGCGTTTCGCAACAATGCGTTTGATACACACGTGCAGCAGGGACCCCTGCATCAGCGGCTGTTGACGTACGCCGCCGATGCCGTGCACGCATTCATCCGCGACCTCGAACGACTCGGCCACGCCGATCGGGTCGCCGTGCTCGCGTTCTCCGAGTTCGGTCGCCGGGTCCCGGAGAACACGAGCCTCGGTACCGATCACGGGGCGGCGAATGTCATGTTTCTGGCCGGCAAGCAGCTTGCCGGTGGGCACTATGGCACCGCGCCGAGCCTGAGCGCGCTCGACGAGGGTGATAATCTCGTTTACACGACGGACTTCCGGCGCGTGTACGCGACCGCGATCGACGGCTGGCTGCGCGCAAACGCGAGTGACGCGGTGCTGAACGGGACGTTTGCAACCCTCCCGGTGTTCAGCTGACCGGGCAGCTGTTGCCGGCGATAACCCCGGCAACAGCGTGACGAGCCCCGGCTTACTGCGCCGCCATGAACGCCTGCAAGGCCGCCTGCTGATCGGCATCGACCCGTTTCGTCGAAGCGCGCGCGGCAGTTGCCGCGAGCGCGTCGTCGAGGCCAGGTACGGCCGCGACGATATCCCAGTCGTAGATCGCCTGCGTCACCATGTTCGCGTAGCCGAACGAGTTGTGCGCCACGATATCGGCATAGGTAAATTCCTTGCCCATCAGATAGGGACCAAACGCGCACAGTTGCTGCAGGGCCGCGAGCCCGTTTTCGATCACGGGGCGAACTTCCGCCACGGCCGCGTCGGATTTCGGCGCCTTGAAGAACACGTGACCGTAATGCCGCCGCGCGGCGAGTTCGATGTAATGTTCGACGATGCGCATCACTTCCTGGGTTTTCGCTTTCGCGAACGCATCCCCCGGGTACAGCGCCGGCAGCGGCTTTATCGCTTCGAGATAGTCGAGAATTACCGACGTTTCCGCGAGGCAGCCGGCTTCCGTTTCGATGAAGGGCATTTTACCCATCGGGCTTTTCTTCTTGTACGCGGCGTCCTGGCTCGCGGGGTTCGCGATTTCCTCGAACGCCATGTCTTTTTCGATCATCGCGAGTTTGGCCATGTTGTAATAATTACTAACGGGCGTGCCGTTGAGCTTGATCATGTTCGGACCTCCTGGTCATCTTGTTATAGCTTGCCGTCGATAAACGGAACCGCCAGGTGAAGATTGCCGTGACTGGCGGCAAGCCGTTTCGCACCGTGCGCGCCGCGGGCGCTCCCGGAACAGTGTAGTGCAGATCCCGCGCGGGCGTTACGTGAACGCGGGCGGCTCGGGTGCGCGGCACCGAAGCGTGTATTATTGGGCGCAGTGAATTGTTTTTCGGAGAGCGAGTGATGCGAACTGCGCGGCTTGTACTGAGCCTGCTGACCCTGGTGCTGTGCCTGTCTGCGGCGGCGGACAACGAACTGAAACTCGAAGCTGCCGCGCGCGGCGCACATCGGTCGGTAGACAATGTCGCGCGCAATGCGTGGCGGCATCCGGTTGAAACCCTGACGTTTTTCGGGATTCGCGATGACATGACCGTGGTCGAAGTGTGGCCGGGTGGCGGCGGTTGGTATACCGAAGTGCTCGCGCCGTACCTGCGCGATCGCGGCACGCTGATCGCGGCAAATTACGATGGCTCCGGTGGCAGTGAATATTTCGCGAAGAACGACCGGAAATTTCGTGACAAACTCGCTGCGAATCCCGAGGTCTACGACCGGGTCGTCGTGGCGAACCTGATGCCGCCGGCGTCGGTCGATCCGGCTCCGGCCGGCAGCGCCGACCTCGTGGTGACGTTCCGCAATCTGCACAACTGGGTGCGCGATGGTCGCGCCGAAGCGATGTTCGCGCAGATGTACAAGCTGTTGAAGCCGGGCGGGGTGCTCGGTCTCGTTGCCCACCGTGGTAATCCCGACATGACCGGGGTCGAATGGGCGCAGAAGGGCTACGTCGCGGAAGCGGAGGCGATCCGGCTCGCCGAGGCCGCCGGATTCACGTTTGCCGACAGCAGCGAGATCAATGCGAATCCCGCGGACACGAAGGACTACGCGGACGGCGTATGGACCCTGCCACCGTCGTTACGGCGTGGCGAGGTCGACAAGGACCGGTATCTCGCGATCGGCGAGAGTGATCGGATGACGCTGAAGTTTACGAAGTAGCACATCGGACGGGTTTTCAATAGTAAATATCTATTAAAATAAAATATTTAATTAATTATAATTATTCTTGCGCGATCGGCATAGTAACGCTTGTCCTCAATACAAACGGAGAAGCGTAACTATCATGGAACAGAAAAAAGTCGGCGATCGGATTCCGTCCGCCACCTTCAACACCCGGACCGACAGCGGCTGGAAGGAAGTCACCACCGCGGAGTTGTTCGACGGCAAGACCGTTGTCGTGTTCTCGCTGCCCGGCGCCTTCACGCCGACCTGCTCGGCCAGCCAGCTGCCCGGCTACAACCGCCTCGCGCCCGTATTCCGCGCGAATGGCGTCGACGATGTCCTGTGTGTCTCGGTGAACGATGCGTTCGTCATGCGCGAATGGCAGCGCGGCCAGAACGCAACGAATATCACGATGATTCCCGACGGTAACGCGGCATTTACCGCGGGCATGGGTATGCTCGTCGATAAGCAGGACCTCGGATTCGGCCAGCGCTCGTGGCGTTATTCGATGCTCGTCAAGGACGGAATCATCGAGCAGATGTTCGTGGAACCGCGCGAGCCGGGCGACCCGTACGGGGTTTCGGATCCGGAAACGATGCTGGCTTACATCAACCCGCAGGCGCGGATCCCCGATGCGGTGGCGATGCTGACCCGCCCCGGATGTCCGCATTGCGTGCGCGCGAAGGCGCTGCTCGATGCCCACGGCATCGAAGTCGACGAAATCGAAGTCGTCGGCGCGAACGAATTGTTCGCGATCTCCGGTGCGAAGACGACGCCGCAGGTGTTCATCAACGGCAAGCTGATCGGCACCGCCGACGACCTCGAGGCCTACCTCGCGGCCGAGCGCGCGGCCTAAGCTCAGTCCGCCTCGTCCGGCGGCGCGGCCGGGCCAAGGTAATACCAGCGGCCCGCCTCGCGCACAAACCGGCTGACTTCGCGCAGCCGGTGGGCGCGCCCCCGGGATCGCCAGCGGGCGGAGAATTCGACGCTACCCGAAGCGTCGTTTTCGCCGCCCGCGGTCACGCGGTGAATCTTTAGTCCGAGCCAGCGCACGTCGGCTTCGATGCTGATGTCGCCGGGCCGGGTCGCCGGGTGCCACGTCGCGCGCAGGTAGGCGATTGCGTGCTCGCAGTAAGCGGTGTAACGCGATCGCATGCACTCGAGTGCCGTCACCGGCACGTCGATGGCGTCGATAAAGCGGCCACAACAGCGTGCGCGCGGGCGCGATGACTGGCACGGGCAGGGCGGTTCGCGCACGAGCGGTTCAGTTCGTGAGCACGACAATTTTGCCGTTCGCCGAATTTGCATCCATTAATTCATGCCCCTCGCCGAGTTGCGCGAATGACAGCACCGGCCCGGTCTTCACCCTGAGTTCCCCGCGTTCGACGAGTTCGACGTAGTGCTGCAATTCGGCCCGGGTGATATCCGCCGCGTTGCCGGAGTACGCGGTCAGCTTGACGCCGGTCGGAATGACATCCATGGGCCGGAACCCGTCCAGGGTCCAGGCACCGCCGAGGATCCCGGTCATGCACACGATGCCGCCGCGCGCGGTGGCGGCGAGCGAATCAGCGAGCGTCGTCGCGCCAATCAATTCGAGCACGCGATCGTAACCGTCCGGCCGGCGCTCGCGCGCCGCCGGTGCGATCGTGCCGTTATCGATCAGGACATCGTGGGCGCCGGCGTCCGCCAACGCGTCTGCGTTCGCATGCGTGCGCGTCGTCGCGGTAACGTGCAGCCCGGCTGCGCGCGCGAGCGCGATGGCGGCGTACGCAATCGAAGACGTCCCGCCACGCACGAGCAGCGTCTTCGCCCGGGTGATCTCAAGTCCGGTGTGGAGCGACCCGTGGGTCGTCTGCAGCATTTCCGGCAGGGCCCCGAACACTGACCACGACAGCTTCGTCTCGATGGCGAATACGCTGTCTCGCGGCACGCACGTGTAGTGTGCATAGGAGCCGTCGAAGTCCCGGCCCATACCGCCCATCATGGCGCAAACCGTCTGGCCGACGGCCACACCGGCGTCGTTCTCCGCCGCGACCTCACCGACACATTCGATGCCGAGCACGCGGGGGAACGTCACCCCGGGCGATTCACCGCGGCGCGTAAACCATTCGGAGCGGTTCAATCCGAACGCGCGAACCCGGATCAGGACCTTGCCCGGTTCCGGCTTTGGCACCGGGAGTTCCGTGGCGATGAACTGTTCGGGCCCGCCGGCGGCGTGGATCACGTAGGCCGGCATCGTGTCAGGTAAGTCAGTGGTCATCGGCGGCTCGCTCGGGGTGCGGTGAAAACGGCGCCGTCGTGTGTTCGCGTGACGACGATGGCGCGCCGGCCCGCGACGTTCACGATCGGCCACGGACGGGTGAAAATCGGTAATGCCCGCACGTCATGCGTGCGGGGTCGCGATGAACGAGGATTGCGGTGCGTGCGTGGCTGTGGCATTAAAGAACTCCGGTGTCGGGTTGATGAGCGAGCGCGTTCGTCCGCAAGCCGTGGTTTGCGCGCGCTGCGCCTCGCGCTGACGCGGCGTGAACGCAGCTGAGGCGATTCCGCTTTGCGCAGGCCGCCCGGGTCCGAACGCCAGAGAGTTATTGTGGAACAAAATGCCGTCAGATTGGGTTTGCGCGGAACACTCGCGATTTTGTGGCCCTATGTCTACAGAAACCTGAGTGAACAGATCCGCAGCGTCTGGTTTATCGTCGTCTACCTCGCGTTCTTCCAGATTATCGTGCTCGGATTCCCGATCGTCTATTCGGCGATGATCGGGATGGGTATTGCCGTCGTCGCGATCGGCCTCATGTTTTTCATGGAGGGCCTGCGCCTCGGGCTGATGCCCCTCGGTGAGACGATCGGCGCGGTTTTGCCACGCAACGCAACGTTACCGCTGATCCTCGCGTTTGCGTTCGTGCTCGGCATCGGCGCCACGTTCGCGGAGCCGGCGATCGCCGTGCTCCGCCAGGCGGGATCCGGCGTGTCGCCGCGCGATGCACCGTTACTGTACAGCCTGTTGAACGATTTCTCCGGCGAACTCATCGGTGCGGTCGGGGTCGGGGTTGGTTTCGCCGTTCTGCTCGGGGTGCTGCGCTTCTTCTACGGGCTGTCGATGAAACGCCTGATCATCCCCGGGGTACTCGTGCTCATCAGTCTGACCGTGTTCGCCCACGGCAACGACATCCTGCAACCGATACTCGGTCTCGCCTGGGATTGCGGTGCCGTGACAACGGGACCCGTAACCGTACCGCTCGTCCTCGCGCTCGGCATTGGCGTTTGTCGTATCGTCGGTGATGCGGATTCGAGTAATGCGGGTTTCGGCATTGTGACGCTTGCGTCGCTCGTGCCGGTGCTCGCGGTCCTTTTGCTCGGCCTGTTTCACTACGCGGCCGACGATTACTACGGGCGGGCGAACTATGCCGGCGAAATGCGCGCCGCGCCGGTGACGGTCGCCGCGACGGACAGCGACGAGGCCGCGGAGCAGACGGTTGCGTTTTCGCCGGACGAATTCGCGTATTTCCTCGAACACGGACGCGTCGACGATGAGCATCGCGTGCGCTACGACGGCGGCTCGAAAACGCTGGAGGATGGTCGCATCGTGTTGCGTGATTCCGTGATTGTCCTCGAGAAGGTGCCGCAGCGGCGCCCGTCGCTCATGGCGGGCGGGTACTGGGATCCGCACGAGTCCGTGCTGGCGCGCACAGGCGAGGCGATCATCGCGGCGCTACGCGCGATCGTGCCGCTGTGCCTGTTTCTCGTTCTCACTTTGCGCTTCGTGCTGCCCGAGGCGCTCAAGGGTTCGGTCGAGATCGCGATTGGCATCTTCTTCGCGCTGATCGGCATGGCCCTGTTCATCCTCGGCATTGAACTCGGGCTCAGTCCGCTCGGCGAACAACTCGGCAGCAATGTACCGGCGGCGTTCGCCGCGCTGACACCGTGGGGCATGCAGGGCACGGAGGGCCCGCTGTTCGAAACGGCGTTCTACGGCAAGGCACTCGCGATCGTTTTCGGTTTCTTTCTCGGCTACGGGGCAACGCTCGCGGAACCGGCATTGAACGCGCTCGGCAATTCCGTCGAAAAAATCACGGTAGGGGCATTTCGCAAGAGCCTGCTGATCCAGTCGGTTGCGGTCGGAGTTGGCCTCGGTATCGCGTTCGGTGTGTTGAAGATCGCCTACGGCATTCCGCTCGCGTACCTGCTCGTCCCGCCTTACGTCGTCCTCATGGTGCTGACGTGGTTTTCATCCGAGGAATTCGTAAATTTCGGCTGGGACAGCGCCGGCGTGACGACGGGGCCGATCACCGTGCCGCTCGTGCTCGCGATGGGACTCGGCATCGGTGCGAACGTGCCGGGTGCGGCCGATGGCTTCGGCATTCTCGCACTGGCCTCGGTCGGGCCGATCATCACGGTGCTTACGGTGGGCTTCATCGTCGCGCGGACATCGGGGCGCTCGCCGACGGCGGCGCGTTAGTTACATGGCCTTTGTATCCAATAACAACGTTTCCCTCGTGACGGCGATCCTGCCGCAGGACATCGCGAACCGCGTTATCGACACGGTATTTCAGCAGGGTGAGCGCAAGGCGCTGATCATCAATGCACGCGGCACGCTGATGCGCGAACGCTGGTATCAGGCTCTCATTCCGATGGTGTCGCCCGAGCGCGAGTTTATCCAGTTCCTCGTGCCGGATCTCGAAGTCGATCGCTTCATGCGCGGGATCGTGACCACCGCGAATCTGCATTTGCCCGGCGCCGGCGCCGTATTCGCGGTGCCATGCGATGAAGTCGTGCACACGGCGGATTACGAGCTGTGGGCCCGCAGTGACTGGGAATCCGATACGTTCGATGCCTCGAAGGTCCTGAAAGAAAACCTGACGGCGATATTCTGCATTGTGCAAAAAGGCGGTACGGAAGCCGTTTCGCGCGCGGCCATGCAAGCCGGGGCGCACGGGCCGATCGTGTTTTATTGCGAAGGCAGCGGGTTGCGTGACCGGCTCGGCTGGTTGCGTATTACGAAGAACAACGAGAAAGAAGTGCTCGTCGCGATCGTCGACAACGCCGACGCAATCGCGGTTACCGAGGCGATGGTCGACGCCGGTGACATCGATCTGCCCGGGCGCGGTTTTCTCTACCGTGTGCCGATCCAGAAAGGCATCGTCAACATCGGGTCCACAATTGGGCGTCACCGCTATTCGGCGACGATGCACCAGATCATCAGCGCAATCGATGAATTGAAAGGCGGTGCCGACTGGCGCGACCAGCGCGTCAACGAACTCGTCGGTACCGGCCAGAGTGCCGGGCTCAACCTGTTCGGCAAGGTGCGTGAGCGCGTGTACCTGCGCAATCAGTGTGCTCTGAACTGCATTATCGGGAGACGACATATCGACACGCTCGTCGACACGGCACTTGCCGCGGGTGCGCCCGGCGCGAATTTCAGTGTTGCGAAGATATTCGAATCCGACGACCGGGCCACCGTGGCCGGCGTGCGCTACCACCGCGAACGCGGCGTCGTGCGCTTTGTCCTCGGTGCCGACAGGCTCGCGGCGGTCACGGGCGCATTAACCGCCGTGTGCGAGGCGCAGGCAATCAGTGATGTGTGTTTCTATGTGACGCCGGTGACGCGCGCCATTACCTACATCGCGGATCCGTCGCATCCGGACGCGACGACGAACCGGACGCCCGCGGGCCACGTCTGAATCGACGCGGCCGCGCGGAAGCAGCAATTACTCCGGCAACTCGACTCCGGAGCCGCCCATTTCGGCGGGCACATCCTTTTGCTTGACGACGCCATCGTGGATCCTGAGCACGGTTTCTTCATAGAACACGTGCAGCATCGGTTCGAATGGCAGATCGGGAATGATGGCCGCGTACACGTCGGTCAGGCCCATCGCCGGATGCTCCGTGAACAGGTGCCCGCCACAGGTTTTACACCATTTGCGGTGGCTGTTGTCGGTCTTCGCATACGTACCGATATTGTCCGCGCCCTGCGTCACCTTGACGTTTTCCGGCGGCCACAGCGTAAACGCGTTGACCGGGCCAGCCGACCAGTGACGGCACGACTCGCAATGGCAGTAGCCCATCGCGGCAGGTGCACCGCTCGTGGTGAGTTTCACGGCGCCGCAAAAGCAACTGCCGTTGTAAGTCTTTTCACTCATGGTTTGTTCTCCTCGTTCGTGTTTTTCGTCGTAATCGTCGCGCCGTTCCGGGCACGCGCGTCGGTGCCGGAGCAAGCCCCCAGTTTATAGCGGATAAAGCGCACAAACATCATAGCCATAGAGCCACGCCGAGTCCGCGAAACCGCCACCGTCGCCGCGCGACGCGATATCGTCGCCGCTGCCGACGGCGTGGTTCAGCTGACCCTGCTTCCAGGCCGCACGCTGGACGTTCGCCGTGCGTTCGAGGCGCGCCTGCTCGTAGGCCTTGAGCGCGACGGCAGCATCGGCATGTTGCGCGAGCGTATGCGCGAGTACCCACGCGTCCTCGATCGCCATGACCGAACCCTGGGCGAGATACGGCACCATCGGGTGCGCGGCATCGCCGAGCAGCGTCGTGCGGGCGGATGACCACGACGGCAGCGGATCACGTACGAGCAGCGCCCACTTGTAACACTGATCTTCCTGGGTGTGGTCGATCAGGGCGCGGACCGTCGGGTTCCAGTCGCTGAATCGCTGCGCGAGCGTGTGCTTGTCTGCCGGTGTCGTCCAGTTTTCCGTTTCCCAGTGATCTTCCTCGGTCAGCGCGACATAGTTCAGCAATTCACCGCGGCGCACGTAGTAGGCGACGACGTGCGCGCCGGGTCCGGCCCATACGTTCATCATCGGGGCGACGAGACCGGGCGCGACCGCGTCGCGGTGTACCATGCCGCGATACGCGACGTGGCCGGTAAACGTCGCGCGCAAGTCGCTGTGGCGGAGCGTGCGTACGGTTGAATGGACGCCGTCGGCGCCGACGAGAACCGTTGCCGGGTGACGCTCACCATCGGCGAATTCGAGTTCGACGACGTCATCGTGTTCGCTCAGCGCGGCGAGGCGCTTGTTGACGACGATGCAGTGCGGATCGTTCGCGATCACGGCGTCGTGCAGCATGCGGTGCAGATCGGCGCGATGAAAGCCGTAAAACGGCGCGCCGAAACGCGCGCGAAACGCGTCGTCGAACGGATTCTCGAAAAACGCGGTACCGGTCACGTAGTGGCGCATCGCGAGCGCCTCGGGCTGGAACCGGATCCGTTCTATCGCGTCGCCAAGTCCGAGGGCAACGAGCACTTTCATGCCGTTCGGGCTCAGGTGCAGGCCGGCGCCAATCTCGCCGAGTTCGCGCGCCTGTTCGAATACGCGTACAGGGATGTCGCAGTGTTGCAGCGCGAGCGCCGCCGTGAGTCCACCAATCTCCGCGCCGATTATCGTCACTTCGTTACCGGGCACAGCAAATACTCCTTCGCGGTTTAAAGCTTACCGGACGCCGCGGTGGGGCGACCGGGACTAGCGTAACCCGGAACGCGGTCGTTGTGGATTACCGGCAAGCGCGTGTGGTTCGCGCAATCGACTGGTATCTTTCGTCTTTCCCAGACGAGACCCGGGCGATGAAATTTGTCAGTTTTGCCGATGGCGATGGTAATGAGCGGTTCGGCGTTGTCGATGAGCACGGGGCGGTTGTTGATCTCGTGGCCGCATGCCCGGACGGCCCCGCAACGCTGATCGATTTTATTGCCGCCGGCGATACCGCGCTTGCTGCGGCGCGTGCGGCACTGAACGCTGCCGGCGCGGGGGATCGCCAGGCGCTCGAAACCGTGCGCCTGCTTGCGCCGATCCCGCGGCCGCGCAAGAACGTGTTTTGCGTGGGACGTAACTATAAGGCGCACGTTGAGGAGGGCTACCGGGCCCGTGGTGGTGAACTGGCGTACCCGCCGGCGCCGCAATTCTTCACGAAGGCGCCGACGGCCGTCTTCGGGCCGCGCGAAACAGCAATCCTCGACCCGGGCGTGACCGCGAAATTTGATTACGAAGCGGAACTCGGCATCGTGATCGGCGCGGGCGGACGCAATATCGCCGAAGCGGCGGCGCTTGATGCGATTTTCGGTTACACGATAATCAATGATCTGACGGCGCGGGATCTGCAGCGGCACCACGACCAGTGGTTTAAAGGCAAGAGCCTGGACCGTTCGTGCGCGGTGGGGCCGTGGATAGTTCACGCGAGCGCGATCGCTGATCCCCAGGACCTTGCGATCAGCCTCAGCGTCAACGGTGAACAGCGGCAGTCGAGCCGCACGAGCGAGATGATTTTCTCGATCCCGCGGATAATCCGTGATCTGTCGCTCGGCATGACGCTCGAGCCCGGTGACCTCATTGCGACCGGCACCCCGCACGGGGTTGGCTATGCGATGGAACCACCAAGGTTTCTGTGCGGCGGTGACGTCATCGAAATCAATATCGAGCAAATCGGACGCTTAACGACCCGGGTCCAGGAGATCACGTAGCCGGGAAAACAGTTCGCGCGCGGATTTCGGCGGCCGTCCGCTGGTCGCCTCGATGGCGGCATTGCGCACGAGCCGGCGCAGCCGCTCGGCGTCCGCGTCGGGGTGTGCGGTCAGAAATTCCGTCATTGCCGCCTCGGCCGCACCCTCACCGTCACCGAGCAGGCGGTCGCGCCAGCGCTCTATTTCGTGGAAGCGGGCGATTTCCCTGCGGCTCGGTTGCAGCATCCGTTCGAGGTCGGCGCGAACTGCCTGTGCGTCGACCGTTGCGAGACGGGCGGCGACATAACGCATTTGCCGTTGCAGCGCGCCGCGCTGCAGTTTGCGCGCTTCGCGTATCGGTTCGAGCACCTCGTCCGGCAGGCCGAGTTCGTCGAGTTGCCGCTCCGACAGGGCGACGAGTTCGCGGCCGAGATCCTGCAGCGCGTGGCGCTCGCGCTTACGCCGGGATTTGCTCGCATCTGAGTAATTTGCCACGTGCGGTTCAGTCTTTTTCGATGTCGGCTTCGGACAGTTCGTGTCCCCAGTCACGCTTCGCGGTGAGGTAGCGGCGGTTCCACGGATTGACGCCGATGACGTGTTTGACCGGCGTGACATCGGTCAGGCCCAACGCGGCGAGGTCGGCGATTTTCTTCGGGTTGTTCGTCATGAGCCGAAACGGCTCATTGCCGACGAAGTGGTGCAACAACGCGGCGGCATCGGAAAAGTCGCGCGAATCGTCGGGCAGGCCGAGCGAGCGGTTCGCCTCGTAGGTGTCTTCGCCGGCATCCTGTAGCAGGTAGGTTGCTGCCTTTGCCCACAAGCCGATCCCGCGTCCCTCGTGTCCGGACATGTAGATCACATATCCGCCGTGCGGGTCCTGGCTGATGCGATCGAGCGCGGAGACGAACTGCGGGCCACACTCGCAACGCTGGGAGCCGAACACATCGCCGGTGAGACAGCTCGAATGCACGCGCACGAGCGGATTGCCGGATTTGCCGGGCTCGCCGATCACGAGCACGCTGTTCACGGCCATCGACGAGGCGAGGGTGGCGAACAGTTGCTGGCCACCCTGTTTCGTCAGGTCGCGCGCGAGCGCCTCGACGGTGGCGAGTTCCGTGCTGCGCACGGTGGCATACCAGCGCGTTGTGATCTTGACCTCGCCGAGTTCGATCGGCAGCGGGATGGGGCCGAGCACGTTGATCGCGAGTGCGCCGTCAGCGGGTTGTTGGTCGATCGGGATCTTCTCGCCGCGCGCGTTGATCCGGATGAGCTTGCCCTCATCAATCAGGCGCTGGCGAATGCGTGGGTTCAGGTAGGTAAACATCATTGCGTGGTCCGTCGATGACGCGCCATCAGGCGTCGAAGCAGGAAAGAAATTCGAGTGTGCGGCGCCGGGTACCTTCCTCGACGTCGAATATCGCGCCCATAAAATCAGTGACGCCGATATCGCGCAAGCGTTGCAGCTGCACGCCGACCGCGCGTTCGTCGCCGACGAGCGCGAGGTCGACGGGATGTCCCGCGCCTTCACGTTCGAGCATCGCCCGGTAGCTCGGCAGCTTGCCATAGATGGCCAGCGGTTCGGCGAGTGCCGCGCGTGCGGCGTCGCGGTCGTCGGTGATGACGATGGGAAAGCCCCCGACGACGAGCGGATCAGGACGACCGGCGGCTGCCGCTGCCCGGTGCAGGCGGCGCACGATATGGTCCGCCATCGTGTGCGGACCGACCATCCAGGTGTTCGTGCCGTCAGCGAGGGCGCCCGCAATGCCCAGCATAACGGGGCCAAGTGCCGCGACGACGACCGGCGGGCGCTGTGCGCCGGGTACTTCGATCGCGATATCGTGGACACGAAATACCTCGCCGTCGACGTTCACCGTTTCGCCCGCCAGCAGGGGCATCAGCACGTCGAGGTATTCGCGCATATGACGCGCCGGATGATCGTAGGAAAGCCCGTAGCAGTTCTCGATCACGGGACGGTGCGACAATCCGATGCCCAGCGTGAAGCGTCCGCCGGTTGCCGCGACAGCGGTCAATGCCTGTTGTGCTAGGGCGACCGGGTGGCGCGGAAATGTCGGGGTGACGGCGGTGCCGAGTCTGATCCGGCGGGTTTCGCGTCCGGCAACGGTGAGCGTGACAATCGCGTCATGAGCGCGGATGTTCGCCATCCAGGCACTGTCGAGACCCGCATCCTCGACGTCACGAATCATCGTGATCAACTCGTCGAACGAATGCGGTGCGCGGTCGGCACCGATCATGACGCCGAGCCGCATCACCCGGATGTCCCGTTAGCGATGGCGGTGAATACGATACGCATGAGAGCCGAAGTTAGAGCAGTACCGGGTGCCTTCAGGCCGGCCGCTCACCTGCGAGGGTCACCCGGTACATCGTGCGTTGATGACCGTGATAATCGTTCAGCGCATTGTGCTGGGCACAGCGATTGTCCCAGAACGCAACGGAACCGGGTTCCCAGTGGAAGCGGCATTGCAGTTCTTCGCGCTGCTGCACCGAGTACAAGTACTGCAGCAACGGCCGGCTTTCTTGCGCCGTCATACCCTCGATGTGCGTCGTGTGCGCGTCGCTGCAATACAGCGCCTGGCGTCCGGTTTCCGGGTGCGTGCGAACGATCGGATGAGACGACGTCGTGATGAGTTCCGCTGCGTCTTTCGGTCGGTCCGCGATGCGATGGACACGGGTGACCGCGGCATCGGGTTTCTCCGAGCTGTTAACACCGCGCAAACCGGACAACAGTGCCTTCATGCCATCCGACAACGATTCGTAAGCGGCGTACATGTTAGCGAACAGGGTGTCACCGCCTACCGGCGGCACTTCGTGAGCGTAGAGAATCGAACCGAGCGGCGGCTGTTCGAGATAACTCGTGTCGGTATGCCACAAGCCGCCGAAATTGATCGTTTCATCCGGCTTTTTCGCGACTTCGACGACCTCGGGGTGACCGTCCATGCCGGCGACGAACGGGTAGTAACCGATCTCGCCGAAACGGCGTGAGAATTTCACGAGGCTGGACGGGTCGAGCGATTGATCACGAAAAAAGACGACGAGATGCTCGAGCAGGGCCGCGCGGATTTGCGCAATAGTCGCGGCGGGCAATTCGGTATCGAGGCGCACGCCTGAAATCTCGGCACCGATCGCCGGTGTCAGACGTTTAATCGTGATTGATGTCGAACCCATTGTTGCGTACCAGCACGTAAGACGGCTTTCGTTCGTTGCGGGGCCACGATTGGCGGCGCGAAGTTTACCGCAGATCCGGCCGGTGCGGGCTGTCGGACCCGCTGGCTAGGTGTCCGTCGCCCGCCGGCGTTCGAGTCGCTGCAATTTTTCGATAATCGCGATGTGCCGGTTTTCGTGCGCTAAAGCGCGATAAATTACCGCGATCAGCGCGGCGACGACCACGAGCAGAACGGTCACGATGACCGGCAACATGACCACCGACAGTAACAGTGTCGTATCGGCGATGTCGCCGGCTTCCACCCGGCGCGCGGTCACGAACGGGTTGCCGAGCAACGGCACGCGCAACCACAGATACAGCGCGAGGCCGGCGACGGCGAGCGATAGCAAGCCGCCGACGTAGCGCCACGCATTGATCAACTGGCGCCTTTTAGCGACAAATTCCGCGTCCTTGCCGGACAGCGACATACCCGAACCTCCGCTATCGCTTCGTATTGTCAGTCGCGGCCCCGGCATTGAGCCGCGGCCGCCCGCGTGCCGGCATTGTAGAGATCGCGGCACGAATAAACGACCCCGCCACGCGCAGGGCTTGCTTATGCCGCGGGCACGCCGGTTTCGTGTACCTGCGCGTAGAACACTTTCTGGTTGTAGATTTTTCCGAGCACTTCGTTCAGAGCGCGCGTGCGCCGGCGCGCGTGCTCGAAGTCTTCATGGTCTCGTTCTACGCGTGTACGCAGGGAAATTTCCGCGCGTAGCGCGTCTTCGATGATTTCAATATCGGTCGGGGAAAGGCGAAAATGTTCGCGGTACTTGGCCATTGGGGACTCCGGTACGGCCGTCGGCGTGCGCACGACGGCAAATCGTTCGAACACACCGGGGCACGAGGCGCCAGTGCGGCTGGATTACGGGCAGACGCGAGCGTCGGTTCAGTCGGAACGATACTTGGCAGCGCTGCGCGCTACCGGAGAATTGCAAAGGGATTGCCGGGTCCGGGCCTTGCGGTCCACCGGAGTGGTTGTTGCCGCCAGCATATGAGCTTCCTCCATCATGTCAGCAGGGTCATGTAGTCAACCGCGTTGCGGCGACGTTGTGGGCACGGGCCTTCGGCCCGCTGGCGGCGAGTATAGAAAAAATACTGCCGCGGTCAAGACGCGCGCGAAAATTTTTATCAGGCGTCGAGCAGCAACGCGGCGAGACGTTTGCGTTGTTCCGCGGTGAGTCCGATGCCTTCGGTGAGGTAGCGTTCCGTGGAGCCGTAGCGATCCTGCATCGCGGTGAGTGCGGCCTCGAGATAGTCGGGTTTCGCCGCCATCACGATCTCGATCGCGTCCGGGTCGGCGCCGGCGTTGAAGAAGTCGACCTTCTCGATCCGATCCTGCGTCAGGGTATAGTCCTCGATCACGGCCTCGACGGAGGCGCCGAGCGCAAGCAGGATGATTGCCGCTACCATGCCCGTGCGATCCTTGCCGCTCGTGCAGTGAAACACGGCCGGAACGCCGTCCGGGATGAGCAGATCGGCGAGAATTTGCCGGTAATCGGCCGTGTGATCCAGCGCGAGTGCTTCGTACTGATGCAACATCATCGCGTGCGCCTGGGCCGCGTCGCAGCGGCCGGAGTTGATCGCATCGATCATGCCGTGCGTGTGCCGCGGCAGGAAAGCCCGCGCGATCTGGCGCGCTGGCAGGCCGTCCGGCAGCCGGTTTGGCGCGCGATCCCGTTCGTCGTTGCTGCGCATGTCGATGATGGTCGTGATTCCCAGCGCGCGAAACGCAGCGGCATCGGCTGCCGTCAGGTTCGACAGCCGCTCGGAGCGATAGACCACACCGAAACGTGTCATGCCGGACCCGGTGGTGATGCCGCCGAGATCGCGGAAATTTCGCGTGCCTTCGAACGTGATATTACGGTTACCGCCCGGGTTCGTGGTGTTTTGCATGGATAAAGACAGGAGCGCACCGGCGCGTTACGAACAAGAAGTCATCTTCGCATATATCTCCGGCCGGCCGAACCCATTACAATATGCGCTTCAATGGCGACCGTGCTGGTCCCCTCGCGACGTTAAACTGCAAACCCCGCCAGGCCCGGAAGGGAGCAACGGTAGTGGTGGCGCGGGCGCCGAGGTGTGGCTGGCACTGTCGCCACCCACTTTTTCAAATGCGTGTGCGGTGTGACCGGACACGGCGGTGCAGGGCATTGTTGCCACATCCATTCAGTATTCGATGAGCTATCAGGTTCTGGCCCGCAAGTGGCGTCCCCGGGGATTCGATCGTGTCGTCGGCCAGGGGCATGTGCTCAGGGCACTCGTCAACGCGCTCGATTCCGATCGACTGCATCACGCGTATCTGTTTACCGGGACGCGTGGGGTCGGCAAGACTTCGCTCGCGCGCGTGTTCGCGAAAGCCCTGAATTGTGAGCAGGGCGTGAGCAGTACGCCGTGTGGTCAATGTTCGAGCTGCGTCGAGGTCGACGAGGGCCGATTCGTGGACTTGATCGAAGTCGACGCCGCTTCGCGCACGAAAGTCGACGAAACCCGGGATCTGCTCGACAACGTGCAGTACGCGCCGACCCGCGGGCGCTACAAGGTCTACCTGATCGACGAAGTACACATGTTTTCGACGCATTCGTTCAACGCGCTGCTGAAAACCCTCGAAGAACCGCCGCCGCACGTCAAGTTTCTGCTCGCCACGACCGACCCGAAGAAACTCCCGGTAACGATCCTCTCGCGCTGTCTGCAGTTCAATCTGAAGCGGGTCAGCGTAGAGCAACTCGGCGCGCACCTGCGGGCGATCGCGGATGCGGAAGCCGTCACCGCCGACGACGCTTCGCTCGCGCTGCTCGCGCAGGCCGCGGACGGGAGCGTCCGGGATTCTCTGAGCCTGCTCGACCAGGCGATTGCTTATGGCGGCGGGGAACTGCGCCAACCGGAAGTCGCCGCCATGCTCGGGACGATCGCCGCGGCCGATGTCGCCCGTATCGTCGATGCGCTGAGCCGCAGTGACGGGCCGCAACTGATCGCGCTCGCGCGTGAGTTCGCCGAAAGTGCGCCGGACTACGAACACGTGCTCGGCGAGATCCTCTCGCTGTTGCGCCGGATTGCGGTGGTGCAGGCATTGGGCGAGGGCGCCGCGATGCTCGACGAGAGCGACGACGTCATCCGATTCGCTGAGGAACTGAGCCCGGAAGATTGTCAGCTGTACTACCAGATCGGCCTGATGGGGCGACGCGATCTGTCACTCGCGCCGGATCCGCAATCGGGATTCGAAATGGTGCTGCTGCGCATGCTCGCGTTTCGTCCGCTCGAACCCGGTAACGACCGGCACACTGCCGCGACCCCGGTCGCGAAGCGTCGTTCCGCGCCGCAAGCGGCCAGCGCGGCGTCCGCTGAACGGGCTCCGGTGACGCCGGCGCCGGGACGTGCCGCTGCCGCGCAGCCGACACGCGCCGCCGCGGCGAAACCGGTACCGGCACCAGCGGTGCCGCCGGCAACCCGTCGCCACGCAGAACCGGTGGCGGACGCGCCCGCAGAACCCGCGATTAAAGCCCCCGTGCCTGAAGCTCCCGCGGCCGAAGCTCCCGCGGCCGAAGCGGCGCCACGGGCACAATCGCCGGCCGCGCCGCCGGCGGACGGACGGGTCGCTGCCGGCGGCGGTGAACTCGACTGGTACGATCTCGTCTCACGCCTGAAACTTCACGGTTTCACGCGCGAACTTGCGCGTAACTCGGCCTTGCGGGCGTTCAACGGCAGCGTCGTCGAATTGCTGGTAGCGCCGCAGCACGAGAATCTGAAAGCCGGCGGCGCGATTGCCGGCCTCGAAAAGGCGCTGAAAGAGCAGTTGCAAATGGATGTGAGTCTGCGTCTCGCCACGGCGCCGGACGCCGACCTCGATACGCCGTCGAAACGCATGAGCGAAGCCGAACGCCAGCGCCAGCTTGAAGCGGAACAGAACATCGACAGCGACCCGACCGTGCGCAGTCTGCGCGACGAGTTCGGGGCGACGATCGAACAGGTACAACCGAAGTAGCGCCACGCACGGCGTCTACGCACAGGAGATTGCACGGCATGAAAGGCCCGCTAGGAAACATCATGAAACAGGCCCAGCGCATGCAGGAAGATATGGAGCGCGCGCAGGCGGAACTGGCTGCGATGGAGGTCGTCGGCGAGGCGGGCGGTGGCATGGTCCGCGTGACCATGCTCGGTAACCGTGACGTCAAGGCAGTAAAGATCGACCCGGCGCTGCTCGGGGATGACATTACGATGATCGAAGATCTGACGGCCGCGGCAATGAACGACGCGTCGCGCAAGATCGAGGCGCTAACGAAGGAGAAAATGTCGGGGCTCACCGCCGGACTGAATTTGCCGGCCGGATTCAAACTGCCGTTCTGACGAACGCATTTTGGCCGCCGCAACCGTCGGGTATCGGGTTCGGGCCATGGCCTGCATCCCGTGCGGTACCCCAGCCCCTGGATTTGAGTTCGAGGGAACGTTGCGTTGCGAACCGCTATTGCATAATTTGACGCTTTATCTGGTCATCCACCCTTAATCGCGTTTGGCGCGATTTCACGCTCAGGCTGCACCGTGTCGACGCAACCACTTCTTGAACAATTGATCGAAGCCCTGCAGTGCCAGCCTGGCATCGGGCCGAAATCCGCGCAGCGCATCGCCTATCACTTGCTCGAGCGCGATCGGGAACGCGGCTTGAAACTGTCGCGCGTGATGGCCGAGTCGCTGCAGCGAATCGGCCAGTGCGGATCGTGTCGTACGTTCACGGAAGCCGAGTTGTGTGCGATCTGCGCGTCGACGCAACGTGATGCGACAACCTTGTGCGTGGTCGAGAACCCGATGGATGTCGCCTCGATCGAAACGGCCTCCGGGTATCGGGGCAAGTATTTCGTGCTGATGGGACATCTGTCGCCGATCGACGGCATCACGCCGGAAGTTCTCGGTCTGCATTTACTCGAACAGCGTCTGCAGGCCGGTACGGTGCAGGAATTGATCGTTGCGACCGGGACCACAATGGAAGGCGAGGCGACCGCCCACTACCTCCGGGATATCGCCGGTCGCGCCGGGGTGCGGGCGAGCCGCATCGCCTACGGGGTGCCTATGGGCGGTGAGCTCGAGTTCGTCGATGGATCGACGTTGTCTCACGCCATCGCGAGTCGGCGCGAGTACTGACCAGGGCGGGGCTTCGGTTGCGCCGCGGGAGATTGCACGATGAACTTGAGTGAGGCGAACCTGATCTGGATCGATCTCGAAATGACCGGTCTCGATCCCGAAGTCGACCGGATTATCGAGATCGCGACGATCGTCACGGATCAATATCTCGCCGAAGCGATCGAAGGCCCGACGATCGCAATCCACCAGTCCGATACGACCCTGGCTGCCATGGACGAGTGGAATACGTCGCATCACGGTGCTTCCGGACTCACCGAGCGCGTGCGTGCAAGCACCATTGCCGCCGCCGAGGCCGAACAGCAAACGCTGGCATTCCTGCGCGAATGGGTGCCGGCCGGCAAGTCGCCGATGTGCGGAAACAGCATTTGTCAGGATCGACGTTTCCTGTATCGCTACATGCCGCAGCTTGCGGAGTTCTTTCACTACCGCAACCTCGATGTGAGCACGCTGAAGGAACTCGCGCAACGATGGGCGCCGTCCGTCCCGCGATTCGGCAAGGAGGCCGCACACCTCGCGATGGACGACATCCGCGAATCGATCGCCGAATTGCGCTATTACCGCGAACATTTGCTGCGCGTCGAGCCACCCGTCCTGTGATTCGCCCCGCAGCCGGCTTACCCCTGTTCGATGAGCCCGGCGTGCGCGCGCTCGATCGTGCCGCGATCAACACCGCCGGGATCCCGGGCGTGGAACTGATGAACCGGGCCGGGGCCGCGTGCCTGCACGCGATGCTGCAGCGCTGGCCCGGAATCCAGCGCATTGCGGTCGTTTGCGGCAGTGGCAACAATGCCGGGGACGGTTACGTCGTCGCACGGCTCGCGCAACAGGCCGGGCATCGCGTGCGGGTAGTGCAGCTTGGTGACATCTCGCGTCTCGGGGCCGACGCGCGCGCATGCTACGACCGCATGCGTAGCGCCGGGATCGAACCCGAAGCGAAGGTCGACTTGTGCGACTGGCCCGACCTCATCGTCGACGCCCTGTTCGGGATTGGACTCGCACGCGCGATTGAGGGCGATTACCGGGCCATGGTCGAACAGATCAATGACGCCGGTGCGCCGGTCGTCAGCATCGATATCCCCTCGGGTATTGCGGCGAATAGCGGCGTGCGCCTCGGCGTCGCCGTCGCGGCGGCGCTGACGGTGACGTTCATTGGCCGCAAGCAGGGTCTGTATACCGGCGACGGACCGGCACACTGCGGCGACATCGTGTTCGACGACCTCGGCGTGCCGGCCGCGATCGTCGACGCCGCAGCGGCGACAGCGAATTTGCTCGGTGCAACGGATCTCGCCGGTCGTTTCATGCCGCGCTCACGCATTGCGCACAAGGGTAATAACGGGCACGTGCTGGTCATCGGTGGCGCGCCCGGCTTCAGCGGCGCCGCACGACTCGCCGGTGAGGCGGCGTGCCGGGTCGGGGCCGGGCTCGTCAGCATCGCGTTGCATCCGGACAGTGTTGCGGGCGCGAACAGCGGGCGCCCCGAATTAATGGTCCACGGCATAGCCACGAGCGAAGCCCTGCTGCCGCTGCTACGTCGTGCGAGCGTTGTCGCCCTCGGCCCGGGACTCGGCCAGTCGACGTGGGCGACAGGCCTGCTCGCAACGGTACTGGAACGGGACCGGGACCGCATGCTCGTGCTCGATGCTGATGCACTGAACCTGATTGCGCAGGAACCGGTCGCCCTGCCGCGGGCGGTACTGACCCCGCATCCGGGCGAGGCGGCGCGTCTGCTGGGCACGACGACGGCTGCGATCCACGCCGATCGATTCGCGGCAGCGGCAGCACTGCACGAGCGTTACCGCGGTGTTGTCGTGCTGAAGGGGGCCGGCACCATCGTCGCCGATGACGGCGTCCCGTCGCTGATCGGCGCCGGCAACCCGGGTATGGGCACGGGGGGGATGGGCGATGTCCTTACCGGTGTGATTGCCGGCCTCGCCGCGCAGGGGATCGCGCCCGGCGCCGCCGCGCGCTTCGGCGCCTGTGTGCATGCAGTTGCGGGCGACCGGGCCGCGGGGGCGGGGGAACGCGGATTACTCGCCGGCGACCTGATGCCGCACCTGCGGGCCCTCGTCAACTGAGCGGGTGCATGTTCAGGATCGACACAGCGTCAGACATGGAGGCACTCGGCGCCGTCATCGCACGCCACGCCCCGGCAGCGTTCACGGTATTTCTGTCGGGCCAACTCGCGGCCGGCAAGACGACGCTCGCGCGTGGCCTGGTGCGCGCACTCGGCCATGCGGGCGCGGTCAAGAGTCCGACGTTTACGCTCGTCGAGTCTTATGATATCGCCGGCCGGCGGGTCCACCATTTCGACCTGTACCGGATCGGCGATCCTGAAGAACTCGAGTACATCGGGCTCGACGAATATTTCGATGATGGTGCGTTGTGCCTGGTCGAATGGCCGGAGCGCGGCGCCGGCTGCCTGCCGGTAGCCGATCTCGAATTGAACTTCAGGGTGGTCGCCTCGGGGCGCCAGGTCGAGGCCCGTGCGCGGACACCCGCGGGCGAGAAATTGCTGAATGAGATGCGTGTTTAGCTATTAAATTCATGAATTTAAACTGACAATACATGTTTTACTTGAATTAATGTGGATAACACGTTAAATAGTACCCAAATCCCGTGAGCAATCACCCATATCGGCATGCGAGGCGTCGTTTTTCTAGCGCTGTTTCTCTGTAGCACCGCGGCCCTGACCGCGGACATCGCCGGCGTGCGCCTGTGGGCGGGGCCGGACCGCACGACGGTTGTTTTCGACCTCGACGAAGCCCCGAAATACCGACTACTGCAATTCAAGAACCCCGATCGGGTGGTGATCGATTTTTCCGGTGCCGTGGCGCGCGGCGAGCTGAATCTGCCTGCGGCCGAGAATTCGCCTATCGTCGGTTTGCGCTATGCGCGGCGCGGGAACAATGATTTGCGGGTTGTGCTCGATCTCGAGCAAACGCTCGCGGTGGATGCGTCACCGATGCCGCCTCGCAAGCAGTACGGCCACCGGCTCGTGATCAATCTCACCGGCGGCAAAGCGACCGGGCGCCGGGCTGCGTCGGCGTCGAGCCCGGCGGCACCCGCTCACCTTGGCGCGCGCGACATCGTCGTCGCCATCGATGCCGGCCATGGCGGCGAAGATGTCGGCGCAATCGGGCCGAGCGGCGTCTATGAAAAGGACATCGTGCTTGCGATCTCGCGCGAACTCGTGGCCGCGATCAACCGGCTCGACGGCATGCGCGGTGTGCTCGTGCGTACCGGCGACTACTACATCGGTCTGCGCGAACGCATGGTCAAGGCGCGCGCGGCCGAGGCCGATCTGTTCATCTCGATCCATGCCGACGCGTTCAAGGACCGGCGAGTGCAGGGTTCCTCCGTCTACGTGCTGTCACAGCGCGGCGCGAGCAGCGAAGCGGCGCGCTGGCTCGCGGAGAACGAAAATGCCTCGGACCTGATCGGCGGCGTGTCACTCGACGACAAGGACGACGTGCTGAAATCCGTTTTGCTCGACCTGTCGCAAACCGCATCCCTTGATGCGAGCATCGATGCGGCGAATGCAATCCTGAGTGGCCTGAAGCGGCTTGGCAAAGTGCACAAGCGTGACGTTCAGCACGCCGGCTTCATGGTCCTGAAATCGCCGGACATTCCGTCCCTGCTCATAGAGACCGCGTTCATTTCCAACCCGGACGAGGAACGCCGTTTACGCAGCAAGACGTTTCAACGTGAACTCGCGGCGTCAATGGCAACAGGTATTCGCGCCTACTTTGAACAGAATACCCCGCCCGGCACGCGGCTTGCCGAAGCGCGCCGTCACCGCGTGTCACGTGGCGACACGCTGTCCGTGATCGCGGAGCGCTACGACGTGTCGATGGAAAGCATCAAGCTCGCGAACAATTTGTCCGGTGATGGTGTGCGTCTCGGGGAAGTCCTGAAGATCCCCTGACACTCCCTGAGCCTGGCAGCACTGACCCTTGCCCGCGAATGCCGCGCGGGGGGCGGGACGGCGTGAATAATTACCCCGCCGCTTCTACACTGTCGCGATGACTCACCGCGCGCAGATCCGTCCCCTCGCCGATCATGTGATCGATCAGATAGCCGCCGGCGAAGTCGTCGAGCGGCCCGCGTCGATCGTGAAGGAACTCATCGAAAACAGCCTCGACGCCGGCGCCAGCCGCATCACGATCGAGCTCGATGAAGGCGGTATCGAGCGGATCCTCGTGCGCGACGATGGCTATGGCATCCCCCCCGACGAGTTACCCCGCGCGGTGTTGCGACATTACACGAGCAAATTGACCGCGGCCGAGGAACTGACCGCGATCGGCTCGCTCGGGTTTCGCGGTGAAGCGCTCGCGAGTATCGCGGCGGTCACGGAATTCACGCTGGTGTCGAAGACGGTCGATCAAGCCCATGGCTGGCAGTTGCGGGTCACCGGCGGCGAGGCGCTCGCGCCGCCACAACCCGCCCCGCATGGTGTCGGCACGACCGTCGAAGCGAGCCGTCTGTTCGCCGCCGTGCCGGCGAGACGACAGTTTCTGAAACGGCCGCGAACGGAGTTGCTGCAGATTCAGCAACTCGTCCGGCGCGCCGGTTTCTGCTACCCGGCAGTTGGTTTTCGCCTGCTCCACGACGGCCGCCAGAGCCTGTGGCTGCCACCGGTGGGCGAAGCGGGCGCGACGACCCGGCGCTGGCGTGCCTTGTTCGGCGCGGAATTCTGCCGGCACCGGGTTCGGGTCGAGGTCGAATCCGCTGGCTTGCGCCTCGGCGGCTGGGTCGGGGAGTCGGACTTCAGCCGCCAAAACGCGGATCTGCAATACGTCGCGGTGAATGGCCGCATCGTCCGCGATCGGAATATCGCCCATGCCGTGCGCATGGCCTATGCCAGCGGCATACCGGACGGACGTCACGCTGCCTACGCGCTGCATCTGGAGGTGCCGCGCGCAAGCGTCGACGTCAACGTCCATCCCGGCAAGACCGAGGTGCGGTTTCGTGACGTGCGCGCGGTGCATGATTTCGTGTTCGGCGCCGTGCGTGGTGCGCTCAGCGAAGCGGCCGCGTCGCCGCCGCGCTATCCGGACCAGGGCCTGGTGCCGCGGGCCGCCGTGGCCGAGTCGCACGGACCCGGATCGACACGGTCACCGCGAGCGCGCGGCGCGGGCCTGCCGAAACCGGTTGAGCCGGCGGCTACGCTCATGACCATCGCGTTTGATCGTTACGCCATCGTCGAACAAGCGCGCGAGCTGTGTGTCATCGATCTCCAGGCCGCGATTGCGCGCGTGGTTGAACAGCGTCTCGTGGCCGGCGAGTGTTCGGTCCGTCCCCTGATCATCCCGGAATCGGTCGCGGGCGCGCTCAGCGATGACGAGCTCGACGGGCTCGGAACCGTCGGGGTCGATCTGCAGCGCTTCGGGGACAATCGCCTCGTACTGCGCGGCGTGCCGCTGGTCACGAGCGACATCGATCCGGCGGTTTTCGCGCGCGAATTGCTGCGACAGATCGGGATCGGGTCGACGCCGCACGCCGCGGTGGCCGCAAGTGCCGCACTCGCTTTCACACCGCCGCCGGGCCTGACCGAACGGCGCGCCTGGTTTGCGACGCTCGAACGCCATTTCGCGCAACTGGATATTCCCCGCGCGGCCGTGGTCGCGGTTCCCGACGCGTCCTGGTTCGCAGCCCTGTTCGCCGGCGCGACGCCGCAGTGACGTCAGGGCCGGTGGTTTTTCTCATGGGGCCGACGGCCTGCGGCAAGACCGCCGCGGCGTGCCGCCTCGCGGATGAATTCGATGCGGAAATCATCAGCGTGGATTCCGCGCTCGTGTATCGCGGACTCGATATCGGTACGGCCAAGCCGTCGCCAATCGTCCTGGACCGCTATCCGCATCATCTGATTGATTTGCGCGACCCGGGTGAGCGGTATTCGGCGGCGCAGTTCCGGCGCGATGCGCTCGCGGCAATCGCCGCGGTCCGGCGCCGCGGCCGCATGCCCTTGCTCGTTGGCGGGACCGGTCTCTACTTCCGGGTACTGCGCGACGGCATTGCGCAATTGCCCGAGGCTGATCCCGGCGTCCGCGACCGCCTCGCACGCGAACTCACGAGCAACGGGCTGCCGGCACTGTATGCGCGTCTTGCCGCGGTCGACCCGCCAAGCGCGGAGCGGATTCACCCGCACGATCGACAGCGCACGCTGCGTGCCCTCGAGGTCTACGAAACCACGGGTGCGCCGATGTCGGAAATGCTCGCCCGCAACGCGGAACCCGGCCTGGAAACCGCCCCGCTGCAGCTCGTCCTCGCGCCGGCGAACCGCGACTGGCTGCATCAGCGGATTGCCGCACGCCTGGACGTTATGCTGCGGGCGGGTTTCGTCAACGAGGTACGGGCGCTGCGGGCGCGTGGCGACCTGGGTCCCGAGGATCCGGCTTTGCGCACGGTAGGCTACCGGGCCGTATGGCAGTACCTGGATGGTGAGTTGACGTATGACACGATGCGGGAGCGGGCGACGGTGGCGACACGCCAGCTCGCGAAGCGCCAGTTTACGTGGTTTCGCGGGGTTTCAGGCGCGCATTGGGTCGACCCGCGAGAACCGGACCCGATCGCTCGATTGCGTGTGGAGATAATGCGACATATCGAGGTAAACTAGCGCGCGGGGACGGCACGCGCGCGATTGCGGCGCTGCTGACTCGTGCAGGCGCCACCCGATCGAATAATAATAAAGAATAAGGAGAATAATCATGAGTAAAGGGCAATCGTTACAGGAGCCCTATTTGAATGCTCTAAGGAAAGAGCGAATTCCGGTTTCGATATACCTGGTAAACGGGATCAAGCTGCAGGGGCAGATCGAATCATTCGACCAGTTCGTGATCCTGCTGAAGAATTCCGTCAGTCAAATGGTCTACAAACACGCCATTTCCACGGTCGTGCCAAGCAGGAACGTCAAGTTGCCGCGGGCAGACGGTGACGCCGAGGAAGACCCATCCGAAGATTGATCATCACGGTGAACCCGATTGTTTGAACGCCCGGAGGCGGGCGAACGGGCGATCCTCGTTCACGTCGTTTTCAAAGACGGTTTCAGCACGCCTGATTTCGACGAGTTCACCGAACTCGCCGGTACCGCGGGCGCGACGCCGGTTGCAACCGTCGGCGCGAACCGCGATCGTCCCGATCCGCGTTATTTTATCGGCAGCGGCAAAGCCGACGAATTGCGTGCGCTCGTTGTTGCCCACGAGGCCGACGTCGTGCTCGTCAACCATCAACTCACCCCGGCCCAGGAGCGCAACCTCGAACGATTACTGCAATGCCGGGTGATTGACCGCACGCGCCTTATTCTCGATATCTTCGCCCAGCGGGCGCGCTCGTTCGAGGGCAAGCTGCAGGTCGAACTGGCCCAGTTGCAGCACCTGTCGACCCGGCTGATCCGCGGCTGGACGCACCTCGAGCGGCAAAAAGGCGGTATCGGGCTGCGCGGTCCCGGCGAAACGCAGCTCGAATCCGATCGCCGCATCATCGGCCAGCGGATCAAGCAGATCAACGACCGACTCACCCGGGTCCGGCGGCAGCGGCAACAAAGTGCGCGCTCGCGGAAACGTGCGTTGTTATCAACGGTTTCGATCGTCGGTTACACGAATGCCGGTAAGTCGACGTTGTTCAACGCGCTGACCGGCAGCGCGACGTACGCCGCGGACCAGTTGTTCGCAACCCTGGACACGACGCTGCGACGTTTCGACGTTGATGGCGAGCATCCTGCACTGCTCAGCGATACCGTCGGCTTCATCCGTGATTTGCCGCCGGAATTGATTGCGGCATTCCAGGCGACCCTCGAGGAAACGAAGGATGCGGCCTTGCTGCTGCACGTGGTCGACTGCAGCGCCGAGGAACGCGCGGTGCAGATCGACGAAGTCAAGGCGGTTCTGGAGCGCATCGGTGCCGGCGCTACGCCGGTAATCGAAGTGTTCAACAAGATCGACCTCGTCGACGACGCAACGCCGCGTATCGAACGCAATGCGGAAGGTATTCCCGTACGCGTATGGGTGTCGGCGCATCGTGGTGACGGTATCGACGGCTTGCGCGAGGCGATCGCGGAATGCCTGAATCGTGCGAAAGTTCATAAACGCATCGTGCTGCCGCCCGCGGCCGGACGTTTGCGCGCGAAGCTGTATTCGCTCGGCGCCGTGGTCGACGATGTGCCGCTGGAAACGGGTGGCTGGGCGATTGAAGTGACGCTGGCGGCACCGCGCTGGCAGGCGCTCGTCGAATCACTCGGCACGGAACTGCAGGAGTTCGACATCGACCTGGACGATCCGTTACCGCGCTCGAGCGAGCACACCTCGGAACCTGTCGCGTGATCGCCTGGCAGCGGCAATTTGAGACGACAGCGACCGTGTGACGTATAAACCTCCGGCAGCCGGAGTTGCGTTGAACAAGGGGACAGCGCCCCGTACAATCACCCGGCCCGGCGCATGCCGGAAATCATTGAGATTATTGAATGGCTTGGAATGATCCCGACGGAAACGACCGCGACCCCTGGGGCGGACGCAAAGGTGACGATGGACCGCCCGACCTGGACGAGGTCGTACGCAAGATGCAGGACAAGCTCGGTGGCCTGTTCGGCGGCGGTGGCCGGCGTCCGTCGACCCCGGGCACCAGTGGCAGCGGAATGTCGCCGATCATGTGGGGGATCGTGGTCATTGGCCTCGGGGTCGTGCTGTTCATGGCGACGTTCTGGCGCATCGAACCGGCCGAGCGTGGTGTCGTGATGCGTTTCGGTAAACACGTCAATACGCTGCTGCCCGGTCCGCACTTTCAGCTGCCACGACCGATCGACGAGGTGATCACAGTCAACGTCGAACAGATTCGTCCGTTTACGGTGAACGCGACGATGCTGACCCAGGACGAGAATATCGTCGATGTCGAGATGGCGGTGCAGTACCGCATCAAGGACGTGACGAAATACCTGTTCAAGATTTCCGATCCGGACCTGACGGTGCAGCGTGTGACGGAAAGCGCAATCCGCGACATCATCGGGCAGAGCACACTTGATTTCGTCATTACGGAAGGTCGTGCCGAGATCGGTGCCGGCGCGATCGCGCTGATTCAGCAGATCCTCGACACTTACGAGTCCGGAATTCAGGTGACGAGTGTGAATATGCAGCCGGCGAAACCGCCGGAAGAGGTGAAGGCGTCGTTCGATGATGCCATCAAGGCACGTGAGGACGAACAGCGCCGCATCAACGAGGCCGAAGCATACCGCAACGAAATCGACGAGAAGGCGCAGGGTGAGGCGGCGCGGATCCTGTTACAGGCGGAAGCCTATGAAGAGCAGGTGGTCGCGGAAGCCGAAGGTGAGGCGAGGCGTTTCGAACAATTGCTCGTTGAATACGAAAAGGCACCGGGGGTGACGCGCAAGCGTCTGTATCTCGATACGATCGAGGAAGTACTCGCGGACAACCCGAAAATCATGCTCGACAACAAAAATGGCAACAGTCTGATGTACCTGCCGATCGACAAGCTGATCCAGCGCGCAAACGATGGGACGCCACAGTCGCGTCTCGAGGATTTACTGCCGGACTCGCAGAATTTCCCGCGGTCGCCGGAATCCGCGAGCCGCGACCGCACCGACAGCCGCATGCGGGGGATACGCTAAATGTTCCCGAGAATTGTCATCGCGCTCGCGATCCTGATTGGTGTGGCCTCGGTGTGCATGTTCCGGGTGTATGAACAGGAACGTGCAATCCTGTTCCAGCTCGGCAAGATACAACGCTTTGATTTCGAGCCCGGCCTGTATTTCAAAGTGCCGATCTACCAGAACGTCAAGAAGTACGACATCCGTTTGCAGACGCTGGACTCGGAACCGCAACGGTTTCTGACCGGCGAGAAGAAAGATGTCATCGTCGATTCGTTCGTGCGTTACCGCATCAATGACATCGTGAAATACCACATCTCGACCGGCGGTGACGCACGACGCGCAGGCGTACTGCTGTACCAGAAAATCAACGATGGCCTGCGCAGTGAGTTCGGCAAACGCACGGTGCAGGAAGTTGTGTCCGGCGAACGCGGCGCGATCATGGACATCGTCACGCGCACCGCCGATGAGCGCGGTGAAGAACTTGGTATGGAGATCGTCGACGTGCGACTCAAACGTATCGATCTGCCCGCCGAAGTCTCGTCGAACGTTTACGAACGTATGCGCTCGGAGCGCGCGCGCGTCGCCCGTGAATTCCGTGCCCGCGGTGAGAAAGAAGCGATCAAGATCCGCGCCGACGCCGACCGCTCACGTACCGTGGTGGCCGCAAACGCGTATCGGGATGCGGAAATGCGGCGCGGTGCCGGCGACGCGAAAGCGGCGGAAATCTATGCGAACGCGTTCGAGCGTAACCCCGAGTTTTACGACTTCTATCGCAGCCTCACGGCCTACAAGACGAGTTTCCGTAACGGCGGTGACGTCTTTATGCTCGATCCGGATTCGGAGTTCTTCAAATACTTTACTAACCCGACCGGCAGGTAACGGACAGCAGTTCGGGGCTCGGCTGGACGCTCAAGCGGGCCGACTCGCATGTGGCAGGATCTGTTCGTTGGAATTGCGCTCGTGCTGGTGTTCGAGGGTATCATGCCATTCCTGAGTCCCGCGCGGTATCGTCGAACGCTCCTGCTGGCCTCGCAAATGAACGACAAAACCATGCGCGCGATCGGTCTCGCCAGTATGTCGGCCGGGGTCGTCGTGCTCTATCTCGTGAGATAACTTATGCAACGCGGAGAACGATGGCTGCTGCCCGACGGGGTGGACGAAGTCCTGCCGCCTGATGCACAGGCGCTGGAACGACTCCGGCGCCGGATTCTCGATCTGTTCGGGAGCTGGGGTTACGTACTCGTGATACCGCCGCTCGTGGAATTCATCGAATCACTGCAGTCGGGTAACGGCGAGGATCTCGATCTGCAGACGTTCAAACTGACCGACCAGGTCAGCGGCCGCCTCATGGGCGTACGCGCAGACATAACCCCGCAGGTCGCCAGGATCGATGCCCACCGGCTGCCGACGGAGTTGCCTCAGCGTTTGTGCTACCTCGGTCCGATCCTGCACACGCGGCCGGACAAGTTCGCCGGATCGCGCAATCCGCTGCAGCTTGGCGCCGAACTGTACGGTTACGACGGTATCGAGAGCGACGCGGAAGTCGTGTGTCTCATGGCAGACGTGCTGAAACTCGCGAGCAGTGAGCAAATCACGATCGAAATAGGGCATATGGGCCTGTTCAAGGCGCTGATCGAGCACGCCGGCCTCGATGCCGACGCGGCCGACAAACTGCTCGACGCGCTGTTGCGCAAGGATGCAAGCGAGATGCGCGCCTGTCTCGATGAGAACCGGGTTGAGCCGGTCGCGAAAAAGCACCTCGCGGCGCTGCTGGAACTGAACGGCGGTATCGAGGTGATCGAGCGCGCGGCGGTTCTGCTCGCCGATGCACCGGCCGTCGTGGGCGACGCCATCCGCGCATTGAGCGCGCTCGTCGGGTTGTTGCGGAACAGGATCCCCACCGTCGGAATTCATGTCGACCTCGCGGAATTGCGCGGTTATCGCTATCACACGGGCGTGATCTTCGCGGCTTATCTGCCCGGCGTGGGCCGCCAGGTTGCGTGGGGGGGCCGCTACGACAATATTGGCCGCCAGTTCGGCCGCCATCGGGCCGCTACCGGATTCAGCACCGATTTGAAGAATCTCGTCGGCATTTGCGCACGCAACGCTGCGCTGACTCAGGCGAAGACGTTCGCGCCCGCGGGCAGCGATAAAAGCCTGCTCGATGCGATTACACAGTTACGTGAGGCCGGGGGCATCGTCGTGCAGCAACTTCCCGGCCAGATCGGCGATGCGCGCGCGATGGGGTGTACACATGAACTCGTTGAGACCGGCCACGGCTGGACCAACAAGGCACTGGACGACTAATCGAGGACGATAACGTGGGTAGGTCTGTCATTATTATCGGCACGCAATGGGGTGACGAGGGCAAAGGCAAAGTCGTCGACATGCTCACCGACAAGGTTGACGCGGTCGTGCGCTTTCAGGGCGGTCACAATGCCGGGCATACCGTGGTCATCGACGGCGTCAAAACCGTGCTGCACCTGATTCCCTCGGGCATTCTGCGCAGCAATGTCCGATGCCTGATTGGTAACGGTGTCGTCGTGTCGCCCGCGGCCCTGATCGAGGAAATCGACATGCTCGAGGGCAACGGGGTGCCGGCGCGCGAACGCCTGCTGATCAGCGCGGCGTGCCCGCTCATCTTGCCGTATCACGTGTCGCTCGATCTCGCGCGGGAGAAGGCGCGCGGCGCGCAGGCGATCGGGACCACCGGCCGCGGCATCGGCCCGGCATACGAAGACAAGGCCGCGCGACGCGCGTTGCGCGTGGGCGATCTGCTTCACCGCGAGCGTTTCGCCGCGAAGCTCGGGGAAGTTCTCGACTACCACAATTTCGTGCTGGCAAATTACTACCGTGCCGAGCGCGTCGATTTTCAGCGGGTTCTCGACGAACAGATGGCCTACGCCGAAACGATCCGGCCGATGGTTGCCGACGTTGCCGAGATCCTCTACGGCATGCACGAGGCCGACTCGAACATGCTGTTCGAAGGCGCCCAGGGAACCCTGCTCGACATCGACCACGGGACTTATCCTTACGTGACCTCGTCGAATACGACGGCCGGATTCGGCAGCACGGGTACGGGCAGCGGGCCACGCTGGATGGATTACGTGCTCGGGATTACGAAGGCGTACACGACCCGGGTCGGGTCGGGACCGTTTCCGACCGAACTTTTCGACGAAATGGGTGAGCATCTCGCGAGCAAGGGACATGAATTCGGCGCAACGACGGGGCGCCGGCGACGTTGCGGCTGGTTTGACGCGGTGGCACTGCGCCGCGCGCGCATCGTGAACAGCCTGTCCGGTTTGTGCGTGACGAAACTCGACGTACTGGACGGACTCGACGAGATCCGGATCTGCGTCGGCTATCGCACTCCGGATGGCACGACGACACTTGCACCGCCGGGCGCGGACGCGCTAATTGAGGTTGAACCCATCTACGAAGAACATGAGGGCTGGAGCGAGTCCACCGTCGGGGTGCGCGATTACGCCGCGCTGCCGGAAAACGCGCGGCGTTATCTCGAACGTATCGCGGAGATTACCGATACGCCGGTTGACATGATTTCCACCGGTCCGGACCGCGCCGACACGATTGTCGTTCGCCACCCGTTCGGTTCCTAGCCACTCGTTGTATGCAAATGCTAACGGCCGATCCATTTGATGAGTTCGCTGCCTGGTTCAGTGATGCGCGGGCGCGCGAAACGGTCGAAGAGGATGCGGTAGCGCTGGCGAGCGCGGATGCGAACGGTCGTCCGTCCGTGCGCATGGTCCTCATGCGCGCTTTCGACAAGCGCGGGTTCGTGTTCTACACGAATCTCGGCAGCAGGAAATGCCACGATTTCACCGAGAATCCGTATGCCGCGTTGTGTTTTCACTGGAAATCCGTGGCCCGCCAGGTACGTATAGAAGGCCTCGTCGAACGGGTCAGCCTCGCTGAAGCGGATGCCTATTTCGCGTCGCGGCCGCGCGAATCACAGATTGGCGCATGGGCATCGAAACAATCGCAACGGCTCGAATCGCGCGCCGTACTCGAACAGAGCGTCGCGGATTACACGCGACAGTTCGCCGGCAAGCCGATCCCGCGTCCGGGTTTCTGGTCCGGCTTTCGACTCGTGCCCGACCATTTCGAATTCTGGGATGAACGCCCGGCCCGTTTGCACGATCGGGTCTGTTATCACCGCGAGGGTTCCGGCTGGCGCAGCGAACGCGTCTATCCCTGACCATCACGCCGGCGCGGATTCCGCGCGCCAGGTGCTACAGGCCTGCGCTGGGACGGGCGCTGACCTGCCGATGCCAGCGCCCGAGGTGCGGGGCGTCGTCGCCGATGGTCACTTTCACCCAGGCAGCGAAATCAACGACACATAAGGCCGAGATGTCGGCAATCGAATAGCGCTCACCGGCGATATATTCGTTGTCGCGCAGACGTTCATTCAGTACCGCGAAAAAATCACGGCAGCGATCGAGCCCGCGCGCGGCGAGTTCCGGGATCTGTGCGTACGGCTTCGGGCCGGTAACGGCGTGGTCCTTCATGCCTTTCGTGCGATTCCTGAACGCGTCGGCCGTGGGCAGCAGGCCTTCCAGCTCGATGCGGGCGTTCCAGTTCGCGACAACTCCCTTCATCGTCGCGGTGTCGCCGAGCAATGGCGGATCGGGAAACGCGGCTTCGAGATAGGCTGCGATCCCGAGGTTTTCCGTCAGCACGGTGCCGTCATCGAGTTCGAGTACCGGTACCGTGCAGCGTGGGTTCAAGGCGCGAAATGCGGCGCCGAACTGCTCGCCACCGCCGAGATCGACTTCGATGGTTGCAACTTCGATGTTCTTCTCGGCAATGAAGATCCTCGCGCGACGCGGACTCGGCGCGGTTGCACAGTCATAAAATTTCATCAGACATCGTACCCGTCGATTTGACCATGAACGAGAATAGCGCATCTCTGGACGAAACGGAGCCGAGTCCGTAGCATCCGCTGTTCCCGCGCAACCACCTGCTGGAATTTCAGTCGTCGGCGAGCGGAAATTCCGGCGCCGCGTGGCGCGCTCTTGCGCGTGGCCTGCGGAATCAATAACCGGGTACGCCGGGCCGGGGAACGCGTCGTTTTATCGGTCGCGACAAGATTCACCCGCCTGCGGACGCGCAGAGCGCGTTGCAAACGAGGATTCATGCATGAGCAAAAATCAATTTGATCTGGACGGAAAGGTCGCGGTCGTCGGCGGCGCGAGTCGCGGTATCGGAGAATCGATCGCGAAAATACTTGCGGAATACGGTGCCCATGTCATCTGCGCGAGCCGGCGACTCGACGCCTGCAAGGCCGTAGCCGACGCGATTGCGGCGACCGGTGGCAGCGCGGAAGCCGTTGAATGCCATATGGGCCGGATGGAACAGATCGAGCAGCTTTTTCAGTACGTCGACAAGAACCACGGTCGCGTCGACGTTCTCGTGAACAATGCGGCCGCAAACCCGTACTACGGTCATATTCTCGATACGCCGGTCGAGGCGTTCGAAAAAACTCTCGAAGTGAACATGCGCGGTTATTTCTACATGTGCGTGGAAGCCGGTAAACGGATGCGTGAGCAACGCAGCGGCAGCATAATCAATGTCGCCTCGGTCAATGGCGTTACACCGGGTGACAAACAGGCCGTGTATTCAATGACAAAAGCCGCGGTGATCAATATGTCACGCGCGTTCGCGAATGAATGCGGCCAGTTCAACATGCGCATCAATACGCTCGTGCCGGGGCTCACGCAAACGAAATTCGCCCAGGCGCTGCATGACGATGATGATTTCTACGCGCCGGCGATGATGCGCACACCGTTGAAGCGGTCCGCCGACCCTGACGAAATGGCCGGGGCGGTGCTGTATCTCGCCTCGGATGCGTCGTCATACACGACCGGCAGCACGATTACGGTCGACGGCGGTTATACGTCCTGAGCCGCGGGCGATTTGCTGACGCAGGCCAGGTGCAGTGAGCGGCCCGCGTGATGATGAACCCGGCGCGATTGCGAAATGGTACATCGTTGCGGTCCTGACGCTCGTCTACGTTTTTAATTTTGTCGACCGCCAGATCATTTCCGTACTGCAGGAACCGATGCGGGCGGAACTCGGCCTCAGTGACACCCAACTCGGACTGCTGCAGGGGCTGACGTTCGCGCTGTTCTATGTGTCGATGGGGATCCCGCTCGCGCGGTGGGCCGACGTTGGCGTGCGTCGCGATGTCGTCGCGCTCGCGGTCGGCGTCTGGAGCGTGATGACGGCGCTGTGCGGCATCGCGCAGAGTTTCACCCAACTGCTCGTGGCGCGCATTGGCGTCGGCATTGGCGAGGCCGGTGGCAGCCCGCCGTCGCATTCGATCATTTCCGATTTGTTTCCACCCGGGCGGCGTGCACTGCCGCTTGCGGTGTATTCGAGCGGCATTACGTTTGGCGTGTTCCTCGCCTACGTGTTCGGTGGCTGGGTCAGCGATCGCTTCGGCTGGCGTACCGTATTCATCGCGCTCGGACTTCCCGGGGTCGTGCTTGCCTTGCTCGTCCGTGCGACCGTGCGCGAACCCGCGCGCGGACGATACGATCCGTCCGGCGCCGATCGGCATCCGCCCGCGGTGGGTGAGGTGATACGACGCCTGTTTTCGAGTCGTACGTTCGTACACCTGTCCCTGGCCGCCGCGCTGCACGCATTTGTCGCCTATGGGGTTTCCGCGTTTCTCGTGTCGTTCTACGTGCGCAGCTACGCGATCCCGATCGACGAGATCAGCACGGTGGCACTGCCGTTGGGGTTCATCATCGGGATCGGGGGCGCGCTCGGCGCGTTCGCCGGCGGGTATTTGTCCGACCGCCTGAGCAGTCGCGACCCGCGCTGGGCGTTGTGGGTGCCTGGCGTGTCCACGCTGATCGCCGTGCCGTTCGCGGCCGCGGCGATCCTGAGCCGTGATTTCTCGACCTCGCTGCTGCTCTACGCGTTGCCGCTGGCGCTCGGCTACATGTATCTCGGTCCGACGCTTGCCACCACCCACGCGCTCGTCGCGCCCCGCATGCGCGCACTCGCATCCGCGGTGTTGTTTTTCATCATCAACCTCATCGGACTCGGTCTCGGGCCGACGTTGACCGGAATGATCAGCGATGCGCTGACCCCGGATTACGGCGTTGATGCGCTGCGCTACGCGATCGTTGCGACGTTCTGCGTCAATGGCTGGAGCGCGCTGCACTACTACCTCGCGTCGCGACATCTGCGGTCCGAACTTGCACAAGTGGCGGGCTCCGGAATGGGTGGTCGCTCGGGAGCGATCGGGTAAAATCCTCTACCCCGAAGCACAAAACAGATCCCTGCCATGGACAAGTTGATCAACCGGCGCGACCTCGACTTCATCCTGTACGAGGTATTGAACGTCGACGAACTCGTCGCCCGCGAACGATATTCCGCGCACGACAGGGAAACCTTCGATGCCGTGATCGACGCCGCGTGCAAGCTCGCCATTGACCAGTTCGAACCGCATGCGGCGGAACTCGATGCTTGCGAGCCGGCGTATGAGGACGGCTGCGTGCGCATTATTCCGGCCGTGAAGACGGCGCTCGATAAATACTGTGAAGCGGGCTTCATGGGAGCGGGAAGCGATTACGAGTATGGCGGCATGCAGCTGCCATGGGTCGTTGTGCAGGCCTGCAATGCATATTTCAACGCAGCGAATATTTCGACTACCGCCTATCCGTTCATCACCGTCGCGGCGGCGAATTTGCTCGCGGCCTACGGTTCCCCGGAACAGAAGGAGCGCTATCTCGAACCGCTCGTCGCCGGACGCTTTTTCGGCACGATGGCCCTGTCCGAGCCGCAGGCCGGCTCGTCGTTGTCGGATATCCGCACGAAAGCGACGCCCACGGCGGATGGGCATTATCTGGTCACCGGGAACAAGATGTGGATTTCGGCGGCCGAGCACGATCTGTCGGAAAACATCGTGCATCTCGTATTGACGAAGATCCCGGGCGGGCCGCCCGGGGTGAAAGGGATTTCCCTCATGCTCGTACCGAAGTACCGGCTCAATCCGGACGGCAGCCCGGGTGAGCCGAACAATGTCACCTGCATGGGCGTGAATCACAAAATGGGTTATCGCGGTACCGTGAACACGGTCTTGAGCTTTGGCGAGCAGGGCGAGTGTCACGGGTATCTGGTCGGCGAGGAGAACCGCGGGCTCGCCTACATGTTCAATATGATGAACGAAGCGCGGGTCGGGGTCGGGCTCGGCGGGGCGGCGCTCGGTTACACCGGTTACCTGCATTCCCTCGATTATGCGCGCGAACGCCCGCAGGGCCGGCACCCGGACAGCAAGGACCCGACGAGTCCGCAGGTACGGATCGTCGAGCACGCGGACATCAAACGCCTGTTGCTGGCGCAAAAGGTCGCCGCCGAAGGCGCACTCGCGCTCGTGCTGTATTGCGCCCGGCTCCTCGACCTGCAGTGTACGGAATCCGACCCGGCGGAATTGACCCGCCTTGGCTTGCTGCTCGACCTGCTGACCCCAATCGTCAAGAGCTGGCCCGGCGAGTTCTGTCTCGAGGCGAACAAGCATGCGATTCAGATCCTCGGCGGCGCCGGTTATACGACGGACTACCCGGTCGAACGCTTCTACCGCGACAACCGCCTGAACCCAATCCATGAAGGTGCCCATGGTATTCACGGGATCGACCTGCTGGGACGCAAGGTGACGATGGCCGAGAGTGCCGCGTTCGGCGTGTTCGTTGCGGAAGTCGAGGCGACGATTGCCGCCGCGCGGCCATTCGATGAACTCGGCGAATTTGCCGGCGAACTTGCCGAAACCCTGAAAGAACTCGAAGCGACGACCGCGGAGTTGATCAAGGTGAGGGATGCCGGTGAAGTGACGCTGTTCCTGGCAAACGCAAGTCTCTACCTCGATACGTTCGGTCATATCGTGATCGCCTGGATATGGCTGATGCAGGCCATTGCGGCGGCGCCGAAAGCAGACGCCGGCAGCACGGCGGAACAGAACTTCTACCGGGGCAAGCTGCATGCATGCCGGTATTTTTATCGTTACGAACTCAATAAGGTACCCGAGCGCCTGTCATTGCTGTCGCAGGCGGATGACACCTGCCTGTCGATGAACGAAGCGTGGTTTTAATCCCGCGAGGTCGCGGCACGAGCGACACCTAACCTTCAACACCGAGCACAATGGAGAGTTTCACGAATGTCCAACATGACTGATTACGCGGCCGAACGGGCGAGCTATCGATGGTCCGCGCCGGAGAAATTCAATTTTGCCCGTGACGTGCTCGACGTATGGGCGGAGAAGGATCCCGCGCATCTCGCACTGTGGTGGATTGACGATCACGGTACTGAAATAAAACGCACGTTCGCCGAGTTGTGTGAGCGTTCGCGACGTCTGTGCAATGTGCTCGCGGAGATCGGGGTGCAGCGCGGCGATACCGTGATCTGCATGCTCGGTCGCAATATCGAATGGTGGGAGATCCTGACCGCGTGCCTGCGCATGGGCGCGGTGTGCTCGCCGGGTACGACGCAATTGTCACCGAAAGACATCGGCTATCGAATCGAAGCCGCGAATGCGGTTTGCTTCATAACGGACGATGCGAACGCGGCGAAACTCGAGGCGACCCCGGCGGCGCAGCGCTTGAAGGGACGGATTGTCGTTGGCGCGAAGCGGACGGGCTGGACCGGCTATGACCAGGCCGTCGATGCCGCGCCCGACAGTTTCGCGACCGCCGATACGGCCGGTGACGATGACGCGCTGTGCTATTTCACGTCCGGTACGACGGGTTACCCGAAGATGGCGATCCAGCCGCACAGCTATGGGCTCGCGCACGAAATAACCGGCCGCTACTGGCTTGATTTGACCCCCGGGGATCTGCACTGGAACATCAGCGATACGGGATGGGCGAAGGCCGCGTGGAGCAGTTATTTCGGCCCATGGAACTGCGGCGCAACGCTGTTCGTACACCATACCGAGGCCTTCGAGCCGACAAAGTCGCTCGGCTTGCTGGGGCAATATCCCATTACGACGCTGTGCGGCGCGCCGACGATCTACCGTATGTTTGTCTTGCAGGAGCTGTCGCAATACACGTTTCCACACCTGCGGCATTGCGTCGGCGCCGGCGAACCGCTGAATCCGGAAGTGATCGAAACGTGGCGCAAAGCCACCGGCCTGACGATCCGTGACGGCTACGGCCAGACCGAATCGGTGCTCCTGTGTGGCAGCTTTCCGTGTATCGAGCCGCGTTTTGGTTCGATGGGCAAGCCCTCACCCGGCATCGACCTCGCCGTGATCGACGACGACGGGCGCGAACTCGGTCCCGGCGAGGAAGGCGATATCGCGGTGCGGGTGAAACCCCACTGGCCGCCCGGACTGTTCAAGGAATACCGCGGTGACGAGGAGCGCACCCGGGCCTGCTTCAACGGCGACTGGTATCTGACCGGCGATCGCGCGAAAACGGACGCGGATGGCTATTTCTGGTTCATGAGTCGCGCCGATGACGTGATCCTGTCGGCCGGCTACCGGATTGGTCCGTTTGAAGTGGAAAGCGCATTGATCGAGCACCCGGCGATTGCCGAATCTGCCGTCGTCGCGAGTCCGGACGAAACGCGCGGCGCGGTCGTGAAAGCGTTCGTCGTACTCGCCCCCGGGTACAGCGCGAGCGACGAGCTCGTGCGCGACATCCAGGACCACGTAAAAAGAGTCACCGCACCGTACAAGTATCCGCGTAAAGTGGAATTCCTCGATGAGCTGCCGAAAACCGTCAGCGGAAAAATACGTCGGGTGGATCTGCGCGGGCGCGAATTCGGCGAATCGTCCTGAAGCGACGCCGCGGTAGTCCTGGGTGACGATTGCACGGATAACGGTCGTCGGGGCGGAAAAGAGCGCGCTTAATCCGCGCGCTGCCCGGCGACGTATACTATCGACGGTGACGTTGTGTCGCACAGGCAAACACGCAGACAGCTGCGGAGGGAATCATGTCAGACATCTATGAGCTTTCGATGACCGATATTCAGGGCAACGCCGTCGAACTGTCGCGTTTTCGCAATCAGGTTTTGCTGATCGTCAATCTTGCGAGTCAGTGAGGCCTTACGGGTCAGTACGCAGGTCTGCGTACATTGCAGGAAAAATACGGCGATATGCCGTTTCGGGTACTGGGCTTTCCGTGCAACCAGTTTGGCGCGCAGGAACCGGGTACGAACGAAGAAATACTCGAGTTCGCGAAATCAAAGTATGGGGTTAACTTCCCGATGTTCGCGAAAATCGAAGTGAACGGGGATGGCGCCTGCGAACTGTACCGCCATCTGAAGCCCGCGCAAACGAACGCGGACGGCAGCGAGGACATTACGTGGAATTTCACGAAATTCCTCGTCGACCGTTCTGGCAAGGTGATTAAACGCTACGATCCGAAGACGACGCCGGAAGAAATCGACAAGGATTTGGCCGCGCTGTAGCGTCGCGGTTCGCGGGTTGCGGCGGTCGTGGATCGTCGGCCCGCGGATGCGCGCTGCATCCGGATACCATCAGCAGCAATGAAAGGAGTGACACGTTGAGCAAGACGATCAATTGGTACTATTTCCGCAAGGGATGAACGAGTTGTACGAAAGCAGCCAGGTTCCTGGAGGCCAACGGGCTCACGCCCAAAGAAACGATCCCGGCATCCCGCAAGCTGGGTCGCGACGATGCGCAGGCGCTCGCTGAGAAAGCGACGAAGCTCATAGTCGCCAAGGGAAAAAAAGTCGGTTCGTTTACCGCGGGTAAGGATGTCAGTGCCGAAGCGGTCGATGCGATGCTCGGCCCGACGGGTAATTTGCGTGCGCCCACGTTCGTCAGCGGGAAGACGATCGTGGTCGGGTTCAACGAGGATGAATACGCGAACGTTCTGTTAGCCTGAAGCAAAACGAAAACGGCCGGCGCAGTAAGCCTGCGACCGGCCGTTTCTTTTACCCGTTGCGACCGGGTGATACGTCAGTAGCGCGGCACTTCCGGGTCGATCCGTTGCGACCACGCATCGATACCGCCGACGAGATTGTGCGTATTCGTAAAACCGCGGCCGCGGAAATATTCCGCCGCCTGTTGCGAACGCACGCCTGAATGACAATGGAAGACGAGGCAGGTGTCTTTTGGCAGCGACTCGATGTAGTCCGCCATTGACTGGTCGAGTAATTTCGATCCTTCGATGTTCGCGCGTTCGCGCTCGTGGATTTCCCGCACATCAAACAGCTCGAGCGACTCGCCCGCGTCGAGCTTCGCCTTCAGTTCTTCCACTTCGAGTTGTTTTACCGGCGGCGGCGCGTTCGGGTTCGTGATCGAAAAACCCCCGCTGTCGAGCATGTCGACGCTGAGTCCGTCCGCGCGCGATGCGGAATCCCGATCGAACAGGATATCGATCCCGTTCGACGTGGCGACGATTTCGTAGCCCGATGCCGGGCTCAGGCTGAACTCGTGATTCCAGTTCGCATCGATGCGCAGATGCACGGCCGCTTGCGGGTTCTGGGCGCGGACGCCTTCAATGGCCTTCGCCGCGGTATCGCTGATCGTGATGGTCGGGGTGACGACTTCGCCCGCTTCGAGGCCGAGCGCACTGTGCAGGTCGCCGCTTGCGTACATCTGCTGGACGACGTCGCAGCCACCGACGAATTCCTGTTTGATGTACAGCTGGGGGATTGTCGGCCACTGGGAAAATGCCTTGATGCCTTCGCGTACTTCCGGATCCTCGAGGACGTTGAACGTGGCATAGTCGGGCACGATGCCATTGAGGATCCCGGTTACGGTCGCGGAGAAACCGCACTGCGGTTGCTGCGGCGTTCCTTTCATAAACAGGACAACGTCGTTGGCGGCGATCAGCGATTCGATCCGTGAGCGGACCTGGTCATCGAGAGACATAAGCGTTTCCCTTGAAACTCCGTTAGTTAAGTGACTAAACTACCACAACATACCAAGGCGCTCAATATGCCGAATGCCCGCAACCTGCCTGCCCACGGGTGCGCTCCGTGGTGATCACGACGTACACCCGGACGACGGTGAATTAGCATGTCGAAATCGTTCAGTGTTGCCGGCCTCGTTGAACGGCTGGGTCACTATTCGTGCGGTGAAGCCTACCGGGACGGTCTGAAGCCGACGCAGTGGTCGGCGCTGCGCTATTTCTCGCGCGCAAACCGCTTTTCGCGCACGACCACCGCCTTTGCCCGCTTTCAGGGCACGAGCACCGCCGCCGCGTCGCAAACGATAGGCGCGCTCGTCGAGCGTGGATTACTCGAACGCACCGCGGATCCGCTCGATAAGCGCAAACACCTGCTGAGCCTGAGGCCGGCGGCGCAGAACCTCCTCGATACGGATCCGTTGCGCACGCTGGCCACCGCGGTCGCCGTTCTCGACGAGCATGAACAGGCCGACCTCGAGCAGAAACTCGAGCGCATGCTACGGCACCTGACGACGCAGCCCGACGGCAAGGCCTTCGGTTGCTGTGGTGAATGTCGCTTTCTGCAGTGTCGACGACGCGCCGCCGCCGGGGACGCCGTCGCAAGCTATCGTTGCGCGCACCTCGACGAAGTGTTGCACAGCGACGAAATCGACCGCCTGTGCGCGAACTTCACCGCGGTGGAAACCGGTTAGCAGGCCGTCCGGCTACGCTCAATCGTCCAGCGGCAGCGACAACAGGCCATCGGCGAGTTTCGGATCGAACCAGGTGGATTTCGGCGGCATGATCCGATCCGCGTCCGCGACCGACATCAAATCCGCCAACGCCGTTGGATGCAGCATAAAGCCGGCGGCCATTTCACCGGAATCCACCCGCGCCGCGATCGCTTCAGGCCCGCGCGAGCCGCCAACGAAATCGATCCGCGGGCTCGTGCGCGGGTCGTCGATTCCGAGCAACGGCGCGAGTACGAAATCGTCGAGTACGCTGACGTCGAGTCGGGCGACGGGGTCGTTCAGATCGATCGCCGTTGTCAGCGTGAGTTCGTGCCACTGGCCGGCGAGGTACATCCCGTAGGTCCTCGGCGCGGCCGGGCTGACGGGGGCGTTGCTCGGCGTAATCGTGAAATGAACGGCGAGCGCCGCGAGCAGGGACTGCGTCGAGTGTCCGTTCAGATCGCGCACAAGGCGGTTGTAGTCGAGGATTTCGACCTCATCGTCGGGAAAGCTGACCGCGAGAAAACCGTTGAACGCCTCGGCACCCGAGTAGTCCGGGTGCGCCGCCCGTCGTGCTTCGGCGATCCGCGCCGCGGCAGCGGAGCGATGATGGCCGTCGGCAATGTAAAGCGTGCTCATGCTCTCGAAGCCGGCGGCGATCGCGGCGATCATGTCGTCATCGAAGACCGCCCAGATATCGTGGCGCACGCCATCGACGTCCGCCGCGGTCGTATCGGGCGCACGCGTGCTCTCGTGTTCGATCAGCCGCGCAAGCGCCGGCAGCGCGCGATGCACGAGAAACACCGGACCGGTGATTGCGTTGACGGCATCGATTTGCTTCACCCGATCGGTTTCCTTCGCCGGTCGGGTCAGTTCGTGTTTGCGAATGCGCCCCTCGCGGTACGCATCGACGGATGCCGCGAAGGCGATGCCGGTTTGTGCATGTGCGCCGCGGGTCATACGGTAGAGGTAAAAACCGGGCTGCGCATCCCGGCGCAGCACCCCATCGTGTTCGAAGCGCCGGAGGTTCGCGGCGGCGGCGGCGTAGACCTCGTCGCTGTACGGGTCGAGCGTATCGGCGAAATCAATTTCGGCGCGGGAGACGTGGAGGAAGGAATAGGGTCGTCCGTCCGCGAGTGCGCGCGCTTCGGCGGTATTGACAACGTCATACGGCGGTGAAGCGACGTCGTCGGCTCTGCCGGGGGCGGGACGCAGCGCCCGAAACGGTCTTGCAAGTGAGGGTTCAGCGAGTTTCATGAGTCCAGATCTGTGGTCAGCACCGCGCGCGGCCGGAAACGTTCGTGGCTACGGACAGCGCAAAAGGCGTTAGGGTAGCAGAATTGGCCCGGCCTTCGCGGGTCGCGCCGGGTGTTCGGGAGCGCGGGCGAAAAGCCGCTATGATCGGGTGGCCGGATGTCGGCACTGAGCGCAGCGCGGCCCCGGGAGGGAGATACAGTGATGAATGCGCAGGACTTCGACTCCGAACTCAAGTCCCTGTTTCAGCAAAACCTTGCACGTTGCCGGATCGGACCCGGGCAGCGAGGCGTCGTGCTGCCCGAGGGCGCACGCCTGGGCGACTCCGCGCGCGCCGGCGCCCAAGCGCACATCGGCAGGGGCCTCATGGAGTGCTGTCTGCGGAATGCGCGAATGCCCGGGGGTGGCATGGACGGACGGGCGGATTGTGGCAACACACTGCGCTCGCCCGGAGCCGGCACGAAGCGCGGCGGCGACCCCAGCCCTGCCTGTCACCTCGGTCGGCCGATGCGGAACGGCAATCCGGGGCTCGACGGCGATCGGATGGTCGATCAGCAGCGCAGCGTACCCGGCGACATGCGGCCAGCGTCAGGCCCGTCGCTGTAATGTCGGCGGAAGAACACGCAAAAAACAGTAAGGCCGACAGCGTCGTCGAAGTGCCTTATCGTGATCTGTCGCCTGAAGCGCTGTACGGGCTCGCGGAATCGTTCGTGTTACGTGAGGGGACGGACTACGGTGAACACGCTTATACGCTGGCGCAGAAAGTCGAACATGTGCTTGCGCAGTTGCGCAAGCGCGAAGCGACGATCGTGTTCAACCCGGCAACCGGCGGAATCGATATCGTCCTGAGCCGACAAATCGGTGGAATCAGGCGCGAACCGGCGGACGAGGGCACGTGAGCGTGCCGCTTACAGCGTTACCGGATGCGTGCGCACGTACAGGTTGTTCGCGATCAGCGCGAGGATTACGAGTCCCGCGCCGATCAGTTCCGGCGGCGTAAACCGGTGACCCTGCGCGGCACGGTAGACGAACGTGGATACGGGCAACAGGTTGATCAGCAGCGTCGCGTTTTGCGGGCCGATGCGGCGATTGCCGAAGTTCCACAGCAACATCGCGGAGACGACGCCAACGAGTGACAGGTAGGCGAGTTCCCATTTCACCGCCATCAGATCCGCGAGCGCGGGCCGCTCGAGCCGGTCGCTGAAGACGAGGAATTCCGTGAGACAAAGTGTCGCCAGCGCGCCGGGGATCATCGTCAGCGCGGTGATCCGCCACGTTGACCAGCCGGACAGGTGACTCGTGCCCATCGCGTAGGCAACCCAACAGGCGCCACCGAGAAAGACGATAAAACCGCCGAACAATTCGCGGCTGTTGTCGGCGACCGTAAGCTGGCCCTCGGTGACGACGAGCACGACCCCAAGGAAGGCGGTCGCGATGCAGGCGATCGTGAAGTTCGCCGGCCGGATACCGCGCAATACCCACAGCGCGATGGCGGCGATCGAGGGTTGCAAAGCAACGATCACCGCGGCATGTTTCGCGCCGGACATCGACATCCCGATGAATACGAGCAACGGCGAACACGACATGCCAATGATCCCGAGCGTGCTCGCGCGCACGAATTTACCGTCGTAGCGCATCGCGCGTGGTCCTTCGAGCGTGAGCAGCAGCGCGGCCATGAACAGTGCCGGCAGCACGAAGCGAATCGAGGTCATGTGAAACAGGTCGAGGATCGCGAAGGCATCCTGCGCCACCGGTAATTGCACACCCCACATCGACACGGCAGCGGCCACGGCGATGAGCCCTGTAAGAAATCCTCGGTTCATGCTGATCGTCAGACTTGAAATGAAGCGTTGCGACCACCGGCCCGCGCATGGGGCGCGAGTCGCCGGGCGGTGGATGAAGGCGGTATTCTAACGGAACATTGAACGGGCGACGCAGTGCGGGGATGACATCGATGGGAACAGGGGCGGACATCCTCGCGATGATCGAGCGGATCGATGCCGGGCTCGCGCTGCCGCGCGTACGCAGCGTGTGGATTCCGGAGCCGACGATAGCGGCCGACAAGGACGCCGAGTTTGGCGTGATCGCGCTCGAAGACGGCTCCGTCGGACTTTTCTATGCCTGGCTCGGCGAATCGCAGGCGGGAATCTCCGCGCGCTACGACGCCGCGGCACTGGCGGGGCAGCCGGCAATCGCGCTGGCCCGCCGATTCGCCGGCGCTGACGACATCGAGCGCTCGATCGGACTCGCCGCAATCAACGCGATCACGCAAAGCCTGTTTTCACAGGCGGGCTATGAACCGCCCCCGGCGGCGAACTCGATGGCGGGTCTGAATCTCGAGGCCGGCGACCACCTCGGGCTGATCGGCTATTTCCCGTCGCTCGTGCGCCAGGCCGGCGCGCTCGGGGTGCGCACGACCGTGATCGAACGCAAGCATCACCTCGTGCGCGAGTCCGGCGATTGCGTCGTGACGCTCGACCCGTTGCGGCTCGCGGACTGCAACAAGGTAATCTGCACGGCCGCAACGCTGATCAACGACACGATCGACGACATGCTTGCCTATTGCGCCGGCGTCGAAGTGATCGCGGTGCTCGGGCCGAGCGCAAGCTTCCCGCCCGAACCCCTGTTTGAACGCGGCGTCAGTATTGTCGGCGGTAGCCGGATTGACGATGCCAGCACGGCGATCGCAATGCAGCAGGGCGGGTCGGGATTGCGCGGCTGTTCCCGCCGCTACGTGATCGAGCGAACAAGCTGGCCCGGGACGGCGGCGTTGCTTGCCCGCGCCGCCGCGTAGCCGCGACGGCGGCGCCCGGATAGACTTCCCGCCATGGTATCGAATCGAACCTCACGACCGACTGGCGCGCCAAATAACGTTCAGCGGAGCGTTACACGGTGCCCGGGCTTGCGCCGATGACGACGCCGGGTCGCCACGAAGTCATCATCGACGAACTCACCGCCGCCGCCGTCGTCACGGATGGAATGACGGTCGCGATTGGCGAACCGCACCCGATGGCGCTCGTGCGTCATCTCGTGCGACGGCGGGTGCGCGATCTGAGCGTGATCGCGAGCGGACTCGCACTCGATATGCTGATTGCGGCCGGCTGCGTGCGCAAGGTGGTGAGCTACTATGCCGGCGGCGGCTACGGTATTCCCGTGGCGCCGGCTTTTCGCCGCGCCGCCGAACGCGGCGAGGTCGACGTGTGGGAATGTGAGGAGGGAATTCTGACGACCGCACTCGAAGCCGCGGCGAAAGGTCTGCCGTCGATGACCTGCCGCGGCGGGGTGGGGACGTCGCTGCCGGAAGTGAATCCGGATCTGCAGCTCATCGCCGACCCAATCAGCGGTGAACCGGTCCTCGCGGTGCCGGCCCTGCGTCCGGATGTCGCGTTGCTGCACGCCGATGCGGCCGACGCCTACGGTAACGTGCGCCATTACGGCGGGCCCGGGTGGATCGATTTGTTCTACCATCGCGCCGCGGCGACCACCGTCGTGCAGGTGGAAAAAGTGATTTCGAACGAAGCGATTCGGGCGGATCCATGGGCCACGACGATCGGCGGGGGGGTGTCCGTCGTCCGCATGCCGTACGGCGCGCATCCGTTTTATTCGCGCGGTGCGTATATCCAGGATCAGCCTCTCGTGCAGGCGTATTTCGCGGCCGCGCAAGCGGGCGGGGACGCGCTCGAAGCGTTTCTCGACACGTATTGCCGGGAGCCTGAGACGCATGCGGATTATCTCGAGCGCATCGGCATCAAACGGCTGCTCGAACTCCATGAATACTAGATTCGGATTGGACAGACCGGACGCAGCGGGTTTCGGCCTGGCGTCCTGGCGCACCCCCAGGCCGGGATTGGCGCCGGGCTGCTCGGGGAACAGCGAAGCCTGCGCGGCGCCTGGTTTGGCACGTGCACCGGAGGCGGCGTGAGGACCGGGTTGGCAAGCCGCGCCGATGCGCCACCGTCGACGGCGGAGATCATGGCGGTTTTTCTCGCCCGCGACTTGCGCGACGGCGAACAGTTGCAGGTGGGGATCGGTTTGCCGGTGCCCGAGGCGGCGGTGCGCCTGGCCCATTTGCTGCACGGGCCGAACATGGAGCTGATCTTTCTCGGTGCGCGCATGAATGTTGCGCATCTCGAGCGCATTCCCCTGCCGGCATTCGGGTGGGACAACCGTATCGTACGCTGGGCGGAATCGTTCAGTGACCGCGGCCACCGCTTCGACCGCACGAGCGACTGGAAGCGTCGGGTTTTTTTCATCGGCGGCATCCAGGTGGATCCCTACGGCAATACGAACCTGATTGGCGTCGGCAGCAATTACCGCAAGCTCGATTTCCGTGGCCCGGGTTCCGTCGGTACCCCGACCCTGACGAGCCACGTCGGTCGCTATCACATCGTGCTGAATTCTCATACGACCCGAACATTCGTCCCGCGTTGCGACTTCATCAGCACGGTCGGTTGGGGGCAGGGCGGCGCGGATGCACGAACAAAGCTCGCGCTGCCCGGCGGCGGGCCTCAGTATTGCGTGACACCGCGCGCGGTGATGGATTTCACACCCGAGGAAAAGCGCCTGCGGCTGCTTCACGTGCATCCCGGTCACAGCGTCGAGGAGGTCTGCGCGCATACCGGGTTCGAACTCGTGATCCCGGACGTCGTCCCGGAAACACCGCTGCCGGAGGCGAAGGAACTCGCGGTCTTGCGCGAACGGGTCGATCCGGAAGGCCTGCTGCGACGCCTGTAGCAGGCGTCGACGTGACGGCGCGGACACGCTGATAGTGCGCGGCGGGGATCACAGCGAAGTCTATAAAATACATTAAAAATAATCTATAACTATCTGTAAATTATAAATAATAAATTTGTAATTCATGTATTTTCTCAGGAAAAGCCGTCGCCAGCCGTCACAGCGATAGAACCTTCACGCAATGCGCTACGGCGACCACCGGATGTATTCATGAGCGATCGCGACGACCTTGAGATCATGCTGCGCACGCATGTGCCCCTGATCACCGTGTGCACCTATGAGGAAGCGCGCTTCGTCGGTCTGATCCGGCAACTTGCGCAACGGCTCGACCTGCCACTCGGACGCTGGACCGTGACGGATGGTCTCGAATCGCTGCACGGTGAGGCGACCTACAACCCGCGGGAACTGCGCCTCGTCGGCGAGAATCCGGTCGATACGGAAGCGCGTTCGACGGCGGAGCCGGGGTATGCGCTGCGGGTAATCCGTAACGCGAAAAAGCCGGGCATCTACCTGCTGCTCGATTTTCATCCATTTCTTCACGACCCGGTCCATGTGCGCCTGATCAAGGAAATCGCCCAGGCGCACGATGTGCACGGACAGAAACTCGTGTTCGTCAGCCACGACCTTGCGCTGCCGGCGGAGCTCTCGCGTTTTGCCGCGGGCTTCTCGCTGAGTCTGCCGGGGGCGAACCAGATCGGTCGTATCATCACGGAAGAATCAGCCATCTGGGCGACGAAAAACCCGGGCGAGAATGTGCGCGTCGATCGCCAGGCAGTGTCGGCGCTGATGTCGAACCTGACGGGGCTGACGAATACCGACGCGCGACGGCTCGTGCGCGCGGCAATTCGTAACGACGGCGCGATCACGGCCGCGGATGTGCCGGAAGTGGTTTCGGCAAAGCGGCAACTGATCGGCCAGGACGGCCTGTTGGCGTTCGAATACGATACGGCCCATTTGTCGGATGTTGGCGGCTTTGCCAATCTGAAACGCTGGCTGGCCACACGGCAGGCGCAGTTCACCACGCCGAACGCCGGCGGTGACCGCCCGAAGGGCGTGTTGCTGCTCGGGGTGCAGGGCGGCGGCAAGAGTCTCGCTGCGAAAGCGATTGCCGGGATCTGGCAGGTGCCGTTGCTGCGGCTTGATTTTGGTGTGCTCTACAACAAGTTTTTCGGCGAGACCGAGCGCAATATGCGCGAGGCCTTGCAAACGGCGGAGGTCATGGCGCCGTGTGTGTTGTGGTGCGACGAAATCGAAAAGGGCATCTCCACGGGCGATTACGACAGCGGTACGTCGCGGCGGTTGCTCGCGACCCTGCTGACCTGGATGGCCGAGAACGACAAACGCGTATTCATCGTCGCCACCGCGAATGACGTGACCGCGCTGCCGCCGGAACTGATGCGCAAGGGGCGACTCGACGAGGTATTTTTCGTCGATTTGCCGGAGCTGGCTGTGCGGCGCGAAATTTTCGCCATCCACCTTGGCAAGCGCCAGCTCGATCCGTCCGCGTTCGACCTCGACGCCCTCGCGGCGGCCAGCGAGGGGTTCACGGGGGCGGAAATCGAGCAGGCCGTCGTCGCGGCGCGCTATGCCGCAAATGCGCGCGACACGGTTGCCGATACCGCGCTCGTCAGGGAAGAGCTCATGAACACGAAGCCACTGTCGGTGATCCGCTATGAAGACCTCGCGCGACTGCGCGCGTGGGCCGAGGGCCGCACCGTGCGCGCCTGAGTGCGCGCTTATTCCGTTTGTGCGGGTGGCGGCGGCGCGGCATTCGCGGCGCCGGTCGTGACATAGACATCGGGCGGTACTTCATCGATGTAGATCACGAGCGGTTGGCGCCTGATCGGCGCATCGTCGAGCGGATCGTCGACGCTGTCCACCCACAACGCCCGATCCGCAATCGACACGCGGAACGCGCGTTTACTGCGGTAAAGCCCGTGGATCAGGAACGGCCGCAGTTCGCGCACGGTGCGCAGCGGATCGGTGGCGTAACGGCGGGCCTCGCTCGTACTCAATTGCAGCAGTGGTCCGTCGCCGAGCGCGGCCGCTGCTTCCGCGACGAGTTCCGGGGTAACCGGCGAATACAGGTACAACGGCAGGCGTACGAACTCGTGTGCGGGGTTGTCGAGCGCCCGGTACCAGGTGCCACGGGGCGCGGGGGGCGGTTCCGGCGGTTGCGAACAGGCCGTGAGCGCGCACAAGGCGATTGCCGCCACGCAACGCCACCCGTGGCGTGGGGTGCTGGCGCGGCGCGTGAGGCGACTCGACGACATGCCTGTGATGATGCCGGGGGCAGGTGCAAGTCGCAAGCCTGTTCCGCGGTGGCTCGCGACAACGCGTGCCGATCCCCGATGGTATTATTCAGCTTGATCCCCTCACGCCGGAATGCAGCCGTTATGTCCACAGTTCCCGCCAAGCCGTCCGCTTCCGTACTCTTGCTGCGCGACCATACCGGACCACCGGAAGTGCTGCTCGTGCGTCGCAACAGCAATATCACGTTTCATGGCGGCGCGTGGGTGTTCCCGGGCGGCAAAGTGGATGCGGCCGACGCGGTGGCTGCCGGGGCGGACGATGAACTGCTCGTCGCACGCCACGCCGCCGCGCGGGAAGTCCACGAGGAAACCGGGGTGCAGGTGGATCACGCGGGCTTGCGGCCGTTTTCTCACTGGACTACCCCGAGCCATATGCCCAAGCGATTCGCAACGTGGTTTTTCGTCACCGTCGTCGCACCGGAGACGGTGGTCACGATCGACGACTCGGAAATCGTTGATTACCGCTGGGTTTCGATGGCTGACGCGCTCGAGCTTCGCGCACGCGAGGAAATCGAATTGCCGGCGCCGGCGTTCGTCACCCTGACCCGCTTGCGCCCGTTTGCCCACGCGCGGGCGATTGTCGAGGAATTACACGGCCGCGAAGTTGAGCGCTATGTACCGCGGGTCGTCAAGCTCGATGACGGACGCTGCGCCCTGTATCAGGACGATGCGGGGTACGAGGCCGTCGATATGGCGGTCGCTGGTCCGCGTCACCGCCTCATCATGCGTCAGTCGGTGTGGGAATACATTCGCGATTGAACCGCGCCGGCTAACGGTGCTGGCCCCGCTCGCGGGCGCGCTCCCATCCGGCCTTGAACGCGGTGTCGTCAACGCCGGCCAGCGGGTCGCGGCCATTGAGCACGAGTTCGAGCGAGCTCAGATCGTCGTAACCCCAGAATACCTCGCCGCCGACGATCATCGTCGGCACCCCGAACGCGCCGCGGGCGAGGGCTTGTTCACCATTTGCCCGCAGTTGCGCTTTCGCCGCGTCGCTGTCGGCACCGGCGACGAGCGCGGCACCGTCGAGACCGGCAGCGTCGAGCACGGCGGCAATCGCGGCGCGATCGTTCGGGTCGACAGCGTCCACCCACACGGCCTGCAGCAAGGCGCCAGTCACCCGCGCACGATCATGTTCCGACATCGGCTGCGCGGTCGCTCGGAGCGTGAACAGGGGATGGAACGGGTGTTGTTTCGGTGCATTGAACGGAATTCCGAGCAGCGCCGCCTTGCGCAGATTATTACGGTTCATCCACGCGAGTTTCGGCGCGACCTCCGCCGGGCCGAGCTGACCGTAAGCTTTAAGAAAGCCCGCGAACACTACCGGTACGCAGCGCACCGTATAACCCGCGTCCGCGGCCATGCGCGGCAGGCGGTGCCACGCGAGGTAGGCGTTGTGAGAAATGTAATCGAAGTAGAAATCGATCTGTCGCTGCTCAGGTGCCGTCATGTGCCTCTCCCTGACTGTTTTGTACGATGATGCGTTGCCGTGGCCATGGCGGCAACGACCTCACCGCGATGACGCGCCCGAACGTCGTAGTCTTCCGGGTTCGGACGACTCGTGCGCGCCCTGAACTCATCCATTGAATGTGGCCACTGGGTCACGAAGCGCCCCGACGCCGCGCGATAATAGAACTCGTTACCGCATGCGGCCTGCCACACGTCGACGTTCGCGATGTCGCGTTGCAGCTGTTCATTGTAGGCATCCATGACGTCCCGGCGGATGTCGATCCAGGCGAGATCCTCGTCCATGATCCGCCGCACCTGGCGCATCATGTATTCGACCTGACGTTCGAGCATGAACAGGATGGAACCCTGGTTCGTGTTTGGTCCGTACAGCATGAACAGATTCGGGAACCCGCTCGTGCTGACCCCGAGGTAGGCCTGTGCGCCGTCGCGCCAGGCCTCGGCGATGGCGAGCCCGTTGCGGCCGGTAACATCGAGCGCCGTCAGATAGGACGTGGTGTGGAAGCCGGTCGAGTAGATGATCGTGTCGAGTTCGTGCTCCATGCCGTCGGCAGTGAGGATGCCCTGGTCCGTGATGCGCTCGATGTTCTCGGTGACGAGCTCGACGTTGTCGCGGTTGAAGATCGGGTAGTACAGATCGGAGAACAGCGGGCGCTTGCAGCCGAACGGATGATTGGGCGTGAGCTTTTCGCGCACCCGCGGGTCGCGTACTTCGGCAATGCGCGCGAGTCCGGCGCGTTCGATATCGGCCAGCACCTGCTTGTCGCCAAACGTTGCGAGCGTGTTCCACACGGCATAGATTTCCTCGCGGCTTTGCTGCACGAGTTCCGGACGACGGCGAAATTCCTCGATCCGGGCCGCCGTATACGGTGTGTTCGCTTTCGGCACGACCCAGTTCGCGGTGCGCTGAAACAAGCGCAACTCGCGCGCGATTGGCGCGAGTTGCGGGGCAAACTGCACGGCGCTCGCGGCGATACCAATGACGCCAACCCGCTCGCCGCTGACATCGTGCGAGTGATCCCAGCGCGCAGAATGCCAGTAATGCCCCTTGAACGTTTCGATGCCGGGTATGTTTGGCCACACGAGCTCGTTGAACATGCCGATTGCGCTGACCACGATTTGCGCGCTGAGTGTCCGGCCGTCGCGCGTCGTGATCTCCCACACACTGCGTTCGTCATGCCAGTGCAGCGCACTGACACCGGCACCGAAACGGATATGCCGCCGGACATCGTATTTATCCGCGACCAGGTTCAGGTACTCGAGAATTTCAGCCTGGCCCGCGAACGGTTGCGACCAGTCGACTTTCGGTTCGAATGAAAACGAGTACAAATGTGACTGCACGTCGCATTCCGCGCCCGGATACCGGTTCCAGAACCACGTGCCGCCAATGCCGTCACCCTGCTCGAGGATCACGTAGTCGTCGATCCCCGCCTGGCGCAGATGGACCGCGGTACACAGGCCGGCGGAACCGGCGCCGATAATAACGATGCGATGGTGCGCGTTGCTCATGGCGGCTGTTTACCCCGGCATTATGGTGGTCGCGATCGAGCTTAATCGCTCGCGAGCGGTTTTTGTATCCGCGCGCGCCGGGCCGCGGATGATGCGCTGCCGCAATACAGCGCGCGCGAGATATGGCATAACGGGCGCACCATTACGTACGTTACGGCGAACCACGACGGAATTCAGTCCATGCACCATGCCGAGCAAGTCAGGATCCTGAAAGAACTGTTGCGCCAGGTCGAAGGCGGGGGTAACGCCGATGCCGGCCGGCAACTGAAAAACCCGGCAACGACTTACCTCGATCCGGAACTCGCGGCGAAGGAATGGCGCGTGCTGTTTCGCGACCATCCGCAGTTGATTGGTCTGAGCGGCGATCTGCCACAACCGGGCAGCTACCTGAGCCTTGACGACTTCGGCGTGCCAATTCTCGCGACCCGCGATGCTGACGGAACGTTTCATGCGTTCGTGAACGCGTGTCGGCATCGCGGCGCACAACTCGTTGACGAGCGCCGTGGCGATGCGAAGCGCTTCGTGTGCCCGTTCCATGGCTGGACGTATTCCGGTCGCGGCGAGTTACGGGCGGTGACGGAAGCGCCGGATTTCGGTCCGCTCGACAAGCACTGCTTTTCGCTGGTCGAACTGCCCGCATGCGAATACGGGGGCCTGTTATGGGTGCATCCGCAACCGGGCGGCAGCATCGATCCGGCGGCTCTGCTGGGCGGGCTCGACGAGGAAATCTGTGCCGTCTCCGCCGGCAACCGCGTGTTCCGCGGCGAACGCGTGCTCGACAAACCGCTGAACTGGAAGCTCGCGAACGATACATTCGGTGAGACCTACCATTTCAAACGACTACACCGGAACACGCTCGGGCAGCTGTTTCATGGCGACGCCCTGTGCTTCGAGACGTTCGGCCGTAACCACCGCTTCGTGTTTCCGTCGAAGGGGATCGGTTCCCTGCGGCGGAAGCCGGAAAGTGAATGGCGGATGGAAAACGTAACGACGGTGTTGTACTACCTGTTTCCGAATATCCAGGTGACGATGTCGGAGCGCCAGGTCACGCTGTTCCGAATCTACCCGCTCGCGGGCAGACCGGGCTGGTCACGGACCCGGGTGAGTCACTATTTCAGCGAAGCGGCGCTTGGCATGATCGCGGGTGGTGAAAAGACCGTCATCGGTGCCACGGACGTGTACGACCCCGCGGCGCGCGACGGCAATGCCATCCTCGCACCGGAGGCGGCGATGGAAGTGACGTACAGCACGGTCGAGAACGAGGACTATCGCATGGGCGAAAGCACGCAGCGGTCGCTGGAAAGCGGGCTGTTCGACTACGTCGTGTTCGGCCGTAATGAGCCGGCGTTGCATCACTTCCATAATACGTTTCGTGCTGCGCTCGACCTCGGGCCGCTCGAGGTCCTCTAGCGGCGCGCTCAGCCTTTGCGCCAGGCGACGTAGCGACTCATCAAACTGAAAGCGAATTTCTCCACCGCCGAGGAATTCAGCGGCAGCGGCGGGTCGCCGAGTTTCAGCAATTGCTTGCCGAGGTTATCCCCCGTGAAGATCCGGGTAAGCGTCGCGGGGATATTATCGAAGCCTTCCTGGACGTCGATTTCCTGGATGATGCGTCCGTCCTCGACCCATTTGTTCAGGCACAGCAACGCTTCGACGGCGCGATCGAGATAATCGAGGATGATAAAACCCTGCGCCGTGCCGCGATTGATGATCAGCGACAGGTAGTTCTTCAGACCGTAGAGGTCCTGTGGCTCCGTGTTGTACTGCGAAATCGCGCCGCACAGTACGACCCGGGCATTGAGCGCGATGTGCAGTAATACTTCATCGGTGATCGGGCCGCCGACATTATCGAAATAAACGTCCACGCCACGCGGGCACAATGCGGTGAGCCGCGCGCCGATGTCGTTGAGCTTGTAATCGATCGCGGCATCGAACCCGCCCTTGTCCGTGAGCCAGGCACATTTTTCCGCGCCACCGGCGATACCAATGACGCGGCAGCCCCTGATTTTAGCGATCTGGCCGACGACCGAACCTGTTGCACCGGCGGCGCCGCTGACGAGCACGGTGTCGCCGACCCGCGGCCGTCCGATGTCGAGGAGCCCGAAGTAAGCGGTCAGCCCGGTCAGTGACAAGGCGAGCATGAGCGTCGGATCGAGGTGCGCCGGCAGTTTCGTCGCCGGAACGAGACCCGGGTTGTCGGGTTCGAAAACGACGTATTCCTGCCAGTTGCACAACGTGTTTACGATGTCGCCGGGTTTGAATTTCGCGTGTCGGGATTCGATTATCTGGGCGATGCCACCGGCCCGCATCGGTTCGCCGAGTTCGACGATCGGCATGTAGGTTTCCATCGCCATCCATGCGCGCTGGGTTGGATCGAACGAGAGGTAAAGTGTTTGCGCAAGCACCTGGCCCGGTTCGAGCGGGGGGACGTCGACAACACGCTGCTCGAACTGGGCGGGAGAGACCATGCCGGAGGGGCGTGAGTTCAGGATCCACTGGCGGTTCTTGCGTGTGCTCATCGGTCGAACTCCCTGCAGCGGCGTTACGCCGTCGCGATAACTTCGTAGCCGGTAAATTTCCGGATGTTGATCACGCCCGTGTCGAACATGAGGTACTGGCCCTTGACGCCGATCAGCGTGCCCTCGGCGACGGGGTTCTTGTCGAAATTGAACGACTTGATCTTGTCCGGATACACCGTCACGGGATAGTTAATCGAGACGACGTCCGCCGCGAGGGCTTCGACCGTATCGCGGCCAAAACGGTCGCGGATGTCCGCGAGGGCGGATTCGATCAGCGGGATTTCCGTTCTCGCCCGCGCCCGCAGATCGATCGGATCGCTGTCGCCGCGCAGGATTGCCCGCCAGTTCGTCTTGTCGGCCATCGCTTTCGCGAGTTCCACTTCGACGAAGCCCGAAATCTGTCGCGTCGCTACCCGGAAAATAGGCAGCGCCTGCGTCGCGCCCTGATCGATCCAGCGTGTCGGTACCTGAGTTTCCCGCGTGATTCCGACTTTCAGGCCGGATGTGTTCGCAAGATACACGATATGGTGAATCATGCAGTGGGTATCGCCCCACGCGGGCTCGCGGCACGTGCCTTCGTGGTAATGACATTGCTCGGGTTTCAGAATGCACATATCGCACGCCGCGAGCTTCTGCATGCACGGATAGCAGTGTCCCTGGGAGAAGCTGCGTTTCGTGGCGCGACCACAGTTGTCGCAATAGATGTTGCCCGTGTAACGCAGGCTCAGGTGCTTACCGAGCAGTTCGTTCACGGCGAGGCGTTCCTCGCCGAGCGGGATCGCGTAGCTCACGGGGTCCCCGATTTCACTGGTCATCTTGCTGAGCGTGCCTTGCATAACGGGGCTCCTTGAGGCTGCCCGGGAGTCTAGCAGTCTGTCCGACTTAGGCAATCGTAGCGGGCATGGTGAGAGGGAGTGCAAGTTCGTCCGATTCTGAGTCGCATAGTGGTTCTTTGTGACGAAAAATCGGGCGGATTCGCGCCGCTCTCCCGTCAGCGCAGCAGATTGTCCCTGAGTCCGACAGACGGCCAGGTGATATTCTTACGGAACGGCACGCCGGACGCCGAAAATGCCTGGCGAGCAGGGGCGCTGCCGGGATGCCGCGCGCCGTTCGCACGGTCGTACTGTAACTACGAGGAGATAAATATGTCGCCAGAAGAGGTCGTCAATGCGTTTTGTGCCGCGCTGAATCGGGATTTGGATGCCTCGCTCGAGTATATCGCCGCGGACTGTGTCTATCAGAACATGCCGTTTCCGCCGGTAACCGGGCCCGAGGGCGTGCGCGCGACCCTGGCCGGGTTTTTTGAACTCACCGGGCCCGTACGCATCGAAACCGTGCGGCAATGTGCCAGCGGGAATTTCGTCATGAACGAACGCATCGATCACTTCGCGCCACCGCAAGGCCGGGCGTTCGGCCTGCCGGTCGCCGGGGCTTTCGAAGTCAACGGCGATCAAATTACGGCGTGGCGTGATTATTTCTGCATGCAACAGTTCAGCGCAGGAACAGGACTTACATTTTGAACAAGCGTCGCTCGAAAAACCCCCGATCCGGGGGCAGATATGTTTACGGCGCGCTCGCGCTGTTCATTGTCCTGTGCGGAAATCCGGCGCCGGGTCGCGCGGACGTGCCCGATCCGCGGGATCTCGTTGCCACGACGATCGAGACCCTGCGCTCGCGGGTGATCGCGGACCAGGCGCGAATCGAACGCGAACCGGCTTACGCCATGGACGTGATCGCCGATGCCGTCGAACCGCACATGGACATAAAGCTCGCCGGCCGTCTCGTGCTCGGGCGCCACTGGCTCGACGCGAGTGAAAATCAGCGGGCCGCGTTCGTCGATGGCCTGCGACGTCTGTTGCTGCGCGTGTTCGCGCTGCACGTCAGTAATTACACGAATGCCAGCGTGACGTACGCGCCGACGGAGTTCAGCGGCGGCAAGCAACAGCGCGCAAAGGTGCGGACGCAGGTTTCGCGGGACGGATCACCCGCGGTGCCGGTGGATTTTCGCCTGCACCGCGTCGATGGCGGATGGAAAGTCTACGATGTGGCGATCTTCGGCGTCAGCATCGTACGCACGTATCACGTAACGATCGATGCGGATGTGCGCGCGCGCGGGCTGGACAGTGTGATCGAGCAAATCAACTCGATGAGCCCGATTGTCCCCGGCCAAACCGCGCGGGGACACGAGGCCGCAGGCTACAACAGCAAACTGGGCGCGGGCTACAACGGACCGGGTCGGACCGGATCGTTGCCGTCCCAACCGACCGCGGCGTCTTCGACCAGCGAAAAAAGATCCTTGTAGATATCGTTGTTGTCCCATAACTCGATGAAGTGACCGACGGCACTGACGGTATCGAAATACGTCAGTTCGGCCCCGCCGATATCGCAGATGAACGCGGCTTCATGACCGAGCGAGCGGTAATGCGCGCACGTAGCGGCGTAATCGACCGGCATCATGCCAAAATGATGCACGCCTTCGCGGCCGGCATCGAGAAATTCCCGGTACACGGAGGGCTCGTCGTTGTTCTGGTAGATGAGTTCAATCTGCAGCGCGCCACTGTTGCCGAGCGCGAGTGTTACATCGACGTTTGCCGGCGAACCACGGTAGATCTGGTTGCTCAGCGGACAGTGCTCGAACAGAAAAAACGGCCCGACTTTCAGGGTTTCGGTCCAGTATTTCAGGGCCGCGTCCAGATCTTTCACGACGTAGGCGAGTTGCCGCACGGTATACAGCGGTTGTGACATCGGTGTTCCTCCCTCGAAGTTCGCTTGTCGCCGGTGTCTTCGGATCGGGAATCCGCATCGCCGATCTGCGCAAACGGCTTTTTAATATTGGAAATGAGACTATCATAACGCAGGTCTTACCCTGAAAAGCGTTACTATTGAGCATGGCTCAGATAAATCGCAGCGCTAAATTCCGCATCGGACAGGTCGTGCGCCACCGCCTGTTTCCGTTTCGCGGGGTTATTTTCGATGTCGACCCCACGTTCAACAACACCGAGGAATGGTGGCTGTCGATCCCCGAGGAAATGCGCCCGAGCAAGGATCAGCCGTACTACCATCTGCTCGCCGAGAACGACGAAACGACTTACGAGGCTTATGTCTCGGAGCAGAACCTGCTCCCGGACGACTCCGGCGAGCCGGTGCGCCACCCGCAGGTTCGTGAATTCTTCGGTGAATTGCGCGGTGCCATCTACACGTCGAAAGACAATCGCGCCCACTAGCAGCCTGTCGGACTTAGGAACAATCTGCCGCGCCGGCGGGACAGCGGCGCAAAAACGCGCGATTTTTCGTCACGTAGCACCACTATGCTCCTCAAAATCGCACGTTTTTACACTCGCTCTCCCACCTGGCTCGCTACGATTGCCCAAGTCCGACAGGCTGCTAGCACGTCCGCTTGACCCGCGGCCCGCATCTCACGAACGCGCGTGGACAGACGATATCTCATAACGGGCGCTTTGCCCGCGTTCGGTGCCGCGTGCTGTTTTGCGTGCATGGCGGCGCTCGTCAAGTTTGCCTCGAGCGAGACAAATTCCCAGGTCCTCGTGTTCCTGCGCGCGGCGTTCGGTCTTGCGGCCGTCGCGCCGTTCGCGTTCAGTCGTGGCACCCGGTTTTTGCGCACCGGCCGCTGGCGCCTGCACGCGACGCGCGCGGTTTTCAGTATCGGCGCCTTGTCGTGTTTTTATTTTGCGGTGTCGCGGATCGGGCTCGGCGAAGCGATCCTGCTGAACGCGAGTTCACCGTTGTTCATCGGGGTGCTCGCGATCTTCATGCTCGGCGAAAGTCTCGAGCGCCGCGCCCTGCTGGCGTTGTTGCTGGGATTCTGCGGCGTCGTCCTGTTGTTGAAACCCGGTACGTCGCTGTTTCAGATCGGGGCCGTGGTCGGTGCCGCGTCGGCCGTGTGCGTCGCGTTCGCGAAAATCCTGATCAGGCAAATGGCCGACACTGAGCCGGTATTGCGTACCGTCTTCTACTTCGGCGTCTTTTCGACGGCGTTCAGTGCGATTCCGTTGTTCTGGTTGTGGCAGACGCCGACCCCGTTCACGATTGCCTGCATGGCGCTCGCGGCGACGTTTGCGACTGCCGGTCAGATGGCGCTGACGCAGGCATTCACCCATAACCGCGCGGCGAGCGTCGCGCCATTCAGTTATGCCACGGTAATGCTCGGGGGCGCTGTTGGCTGGTTCGTCTGGGATGAACGCCCGGACATCATGTCGCTCGCCGGTGCAGGCCTCGTGATCTGCGGCTGCCTGGCGATGGTGTTACGGCCGAAACAGCCGGATCCGTGGCGCGACGGGCGGCCGGTGACGCCGGCGCGGCAGTGATATTTATTGCCGGTGGGCGCGGAGCAGGGCGCTCCGCCGCGACCTAGTGCGCGTGGCCGCCCGGCCCATGGACGTGTCCGTGGGCGAGTTCTTCGTGTGTTGCTGCGCGGACGTCGACGATACGGATGTCGAAACTCAGGCTCAGGCCCGCGAGTGGATGGTTCGTGTCGACGTCGACATTGAACTTGCCGACCTTGACGATGCGTACCGGACGCGGTCCCTGATCCGTGTTCATGCGTACGGTCATCCCGGGCTGCAGTCGGCCGGTGTGATGGAGGTGCTTGATGGGCACACGCTGCACGGCGGTGTCCCGCCGCTCGCCGTAGGCTTCATGCGGCGCGAGCGTAACCTGTAGTGCTTCACCGGCTTGTTTGCCCGTCATCGCTTTTTCGAGCGCGGGCAGGATGTTGTTGTGCCCGTGCAAATACGTCATCGGTTCCGTTTCGCTTGAAGCCTCGAGTTGCTCACCACCCACCTGACTCAGGGTGTAGTGGAAGTAGACAACGGTATCGCGTTCGATCTGCATGCTCGGTGTGCTCGTCCTGGTTGCGGGAAATTTAACACGGACCCGGGGTATGCGGTGCAACGATTAACCGAGTGGATATTTGGCGCCCCGGTTGTCGCGATCTAGAATGCCCCGACCTGTGAAAATGAGTGAGCCCCTGTATGAAATTCGGCCTGTTTTTCGAACTGTCGACCCCGCGTCCGTTTACTACGGAAAACCAGCGCGCGGTCATAGAAAACGCCATTGAACAAACCGTCCTGGCGGATGAACTCGGCTTTGCGAGCGCGTGGTGTGTGGAACATCATTTCCTCGAGGAGTACAGCCATTCGAGCTGCCCGGATATGTTCCTGACCGCGCTGGCACGCGAAACCCGGCAGATTCGCCTCGGTTTCGGTATCGGTACCTGCGTCCCCGCGATGCATTCACCGATCCGCTGGGCCGAAAAGGCCGCGTTTCTCGACATGCTGTCGAACGGGCGTGTCGATTTCGGCACCGGCCGTTCGTCTACCTGGAACGAACTTGGTGGTTTTAATGCGAACGTCGACGACACGAAACGCAGCTGGGACGAGTACTGCCGCGTCATCCCGCGTATGTGGACCGAGGAGCGATTTGCCTATGAGGGAACGTACTTCAGCATGCCGGAGCGCTGTATCCTGCCGAAGCCGGTACAGGAACCCCATCCGCCGCTGTGGGTCGCGGTAACCGCACCGGGAACGGAGCTCGATGCGGCCGACCGCGGCATGGGCGCGATTATCCTCAGCATTGCCGACGTCGAACGCGTCGTGCCACGCATCGCTGAATATCGCCAACGTATCAAGACGTGCGAACCGGTCGGACAGTTCGTCAACGACCAGATTGCGATCGCAAACTGGATGTACTGCCACGAAGACAAGGACTACGCGACCCGCAAGGGACACGAACTGATCGAAACGTTCGGTTACATGGCCGGCCAGACCGTCGAGGTCTCCGAAGCGTATCCCGCGAACAACTACACGGCGCTCGGTCTGCTCGGTTCCTTGCGCCCCGATCCGAATGCGCCCGGCGATGCGAAAAAACCGCCGGCGAGCGGTCTGCTGTTTGGCGACCCCGCGCATATTGTCGACACGATCCGGCGCTGGGAAGACGCCGGCGTCGATCAGATCATTTTCATGCTGCAGTCCCGGGAGCATCTGCCCCAGGCTGACGTACTCGACAGTCTGCGTTTGTTTGGGCGCGAAGTGATGCCGCATTTCGCGGGCTCATCAAAACTGGTGGCAAACTCATGAGCGCGCCGGAATTGTTGTACGGTACCCGCGCCGTCGCGGACCTGCCGATGGGTGTGGACCTCGCGCCGGCCGGCGACGCGATCGAACTTGGCGCCGTCGAGATCTACTACTCGCTGTTCGAGTTGCCAATGAGCGTCGTATTGCCGCGCCTGCCGCAAAGTCTGCACCCGAGCGTGCCCGCGGTTCTCGCGACTTCGTTCTGGCGTGTCCGTGAGAGTCCATACGGACCGTTTGAATTCGCCTATGCCGGTGTTGCCTGCAGGACCGGGATCAAACCGCGGCATTTCGTCTACGCCGCCTGGTGCGACAATGCGGACGCCGGGCAACTGCTGCGCGATCGCTACGGTATCGCGTGTGCGATGGCGACGGTTACGTGTCGCGAATCTTACGACCGCATTCGCGGCGTCGTCGCGGTCGGCGGCGACACGGTGCTCGATATCGTCACGACGAACATGGTGTCGCTGGCGGGCGCCGGCGGGATGGTGAAATATTCGCCCGCGCTCGGCCTCGCGCAAACGGGCGGACAGCAAAAGCTGATTCAGTTCGAGGCGGGATACGAGTTCAAACGCGTATTGCGCGGCGAGGTCGCGGCCGCGAGTTTCGATGCGGCCGCCATTGGCGAACCCACGTTGCGACCTACACATGCGATTGCGGGGACGTTCGCGGTAGTCGACGTGACGCTGTTTCCGCCGCGCTTTGCCGTGGACCCTGCCGTGCCGGCGGAGGCTGGTGGCGCGACAAAGCTGGCGCCGGCGAGCTGAACGGCGCCGGCCGCGGGCGGCGCCGGCTCAATCGTGCCGGTGCCGTTGTCGCAGCCGTTCGGCGATAGCGAGGATCCGGTATTGCGAGCGCAATACCGGTTTTTCGATGAGCTTGCCGTCGACGACGAGCAAGCCGCCGTCGGCCTGCTCGAACGCTGTCGTAAGGTGTCGCGCGTGCGCGATCTGCGCGTCACCCGGACTGAAATGCCGTTCGATTATCGCTAGCTGCTTCGGATGGATCGCGCCTTTGCCGGTCATACCGAGTTTCGCGCAAAGAGCGGCTTCGCGTTCCAGGCCCGCCATGTCCTCGAGGTCCAGGTAAGGGACGTCGATCAGGTCGATTTGCGCGCTCGCGGCCGCGTGCACGAGGCGCGACCGGGCGTACAACAATGCTTCCCAGCTCGGCTCGACGCGCAATTCCGCGGCCATGTCCGCGCCGCCGAACAGCAGCGCATCGATGCGCTCGCTCGCCTGCGCAATCTCGTGACAGCGCTCGAGGCCGTCATTCGTTTCGATGATTACCTGCAGGCGGATCGGTGCCGCGGCCTGCCCGAGTAATTCATCGAGCAGGCGCACTTCGTCCGCCGACTTGATTTTTGGCAGCATCAGCGACGGCGGGGGCGATGGGCTCTCGAGCACCGCGAGCACGTCGGCGAGTCCGTCCGGGGTGCGCAGGGAATTGATCCGGACGACGAGCTCGCAGCCCGCCGGATTCTCCGGCAGCGCGCCGAACGCGGCGAGCGTGTCGCGGCGGGCTACGGCCTTGTGTTGCGGCGCGATGGCATCTTCGAGGTCGACACAGATAATATCCGGCGCCGCCGCAAGTGCTTTCGGCAGCATGTCGAGTCCGGTGCCGGGGACGAACAGGAAGCTTCGCCGCGGGCGGTTTACCTGGACGTCGGCCGTGGTCACCGGCGGGACCAGGGCGCTTATTTCGGTTTCGGCAGCTTTGCTTCTTTCGGCTCCGTCGGGCCCTTCGCTTCGACCCACGCGGCATATCCGCCAGCCATGTGCGCTACGGGCGCGAGGCCCATGCGATGTACGGTTTGCGCGGCGAGCGCCGAACGCAAGCCACCGGCGCAGTAAAAAATAAATTTCTTGCCGGATCCGAATTCCTCGCGATAGTACGGGCTGTCCGGGTCGACCCAGAATTCCAGCATGCCGCGTGGCGCATGCGTGGCGCCGGGAATCGTGCCGTCGCGCCACAATTCCCGGATGTCGCGGATGTCGACGAGCTGGGTGTTCGGATCGTCGCGTGCCGCCATGACATCGGCAACCGTCAGTGTTTCTATTTCCTGCTCCGCTTCGGCGCACAGCGCCTTGATACCTTTCTTGATCATCGAATCTTTCCCAGTCAGTTAAACCCTATCGTGGCGAGCACTGCCCGATGGAACCGTGAATATAAAGGCAGTGAACGGAAAACACTAACGGGGCCGGTCGTCGCCCCCGTGCCAGAGAGCGCTGTTGGCGTTCGCGACGGGCTCAAATGCAGTACACTTTTGTTGCGATCGCAGGGACGCCGGGCGGCCTCGTCGGGATGCGGCGATGACGTTTCGAGGCGCCGGTAACGGACACTATCCCGTATCACCGATCGATACCGGAGGTAAGGTGACGGAACGCATAAAGGACGCGCTCGACAAGGCGCGGGAACAACGTCAGCACGCCGGGTCGGGCGCGTCCCCGGATACAACGACAGCCGGTGCCCGTCTGGGTAATGATCGAATTCTTGCACGTGAACCATTCCGGCGCTATTCCCCCGCGGAGCGGCAGCGCCTGCTCGAACACGCCCGCGTACTCGCGGTCGGCGGTGGTGAGACATTCCAGTTCGCCGGTGACCATGATCCACATATTCACTACCTGTTGTCGGGCAGTGTCGTGCTTGAAGGTGACAATATCCCGGCGGCGACGATCGAGGCGGATTCTCCGGCCGCGGCCGCACCGCTCGACGAGGCCGGGCTCAAAACCCGTTCGATAACCGCGTCAAGCGATGCGGAAATCCTGCGTGTACCCGTGCACGCGATTCCCGACGCCGCGACCGATGAAGCGGCTGTCGTGCCGCCGGCGGAGTACTCGGAAACGTTCTCCGGCCAGCAACTCGCGGCCCTCGTGACGGAAATCAACGACGAGCATGCAAGCCTGAATAAAAGCGGACCGAGTGTCGTCGACCCGCACGCGCTACTCGATGAACAGCCGCCGTCCGGCGAGTCGTTTGCCGAGGTCGCGGCATCCGCCGAGAGTGCACTTGCCGGGATCGAGTTTACGGACGACGACGATATTCTGCACGCTACCGATGGCAACTACGAACCGAAGATCGATGATGAAATCGGCGCGTTTGCGCGCGAACTCGAAACGCGCTTCAGGCGTTACGTCGACAAGGTCAAGGCCGACGAACGGGCACGTTACGAAGCCCGATTGCAGCAACATGCCGATCGTTTGCAAACGCTTGCGGAACAACACATCAATGCACGACTGACGGCGTTACGGGAACGCTACCAGGGCGCGCACATCGAGAAAGAACGTCGTTTGCGCGATCGCTACCGTGCGCTACGCGATTTCGCGAACAAGATAGCGCGACAGAAAGCGGCAATTTACGTCGCGCGGCGACAAATCAGCGAAAAACTGAGGATGGTCGAGCAGATTCACGCGGAGCTGTCGCAACTCGGCAATCAGCTGAACAACCAACTCGACGACCTCGACGATCTGATGCCCGGGGTGGTCGCGGATTCCGGCGCCAGGGAATCCTGAACACAACCCCGTAACCGACGAAGCCTTGTCGGTGACGGCGGCTTCGTGGCAGGCTGCGGGCACTCGGGCCGGAAACATTACCCGCCCGCCGGCCAATCCCGTCACAGCGGCGGGCAAAGAGGAGTGCACTGATGGAATTTGGCGTCGCATTTACGCCGCGCGTTGGCGATTACGACCTCGTCGCGCTGGCCGAGTCGCTCGGCTACGACCAGGCCTGGTTTTTCGATTCGCAAATGCTCTATTCGGACGTCTACGCAACGATGGCGGTGGCGGCACGGGAAACCCGAAGGATCCGGCTTGCCACCGGGGTGGCCGTACCGACGACCCGGATCGCCCCGGTTATCGCGCATTCGATCGCGACTGTCGCGCAACTCGCACCCGGACGGGTGGAGCTGGGCGTCGGCAATGGCAACACCGCGCGCCTGACGATGGGTCTGAAGCCCGTGCCGCTCGCGCGCATGAAGCAGGAACTCGCGATCATCCGTCGCTTGCTTGCCGGTGACGTCGCGATCCAGCAGGCCGAGGGGGAGTCGCACGGAATCCAGCTGCTGCATCGCGATCACGGGTTTATTAATCTTGAACATCCGATCCCGATCACGTTGTCCGCATTCGGGCCGAAAACCCTCGCGTACTGCGGCGCCGAATGCGACGCACACCTGACCTGGGGCGCGAGTCCCGCGGTGATTGCCGATGCCCGTGCGCAAATTGCCGCGGCGGCGGTTTCCGCCGGCCGCGATCCGGACGCGGTGCCGACAAAGGGTATTTTCCCCCTGTCCGTACTGCGCCCGGGGGAAACGGCCGCGAGTCCGCGCGTGCTGAGTGCGCTGGCACCGTTCATTACGAATCTGCTGCACGTGCAGGTTGAGTGGGGTGAGGAACTGTTGCAGGCGACCCCGGAAATCGCCGCCGTCATGGCGCGGTTCCGCGAGTATGTCGCGACGATTCCGCCCGCCGATCGGCATCGCGTACTGCACGAAGGTCACCTCGTGTTTCCGCGTGAACAGGAGCGCGAGTTCGTGCGACCGGAACTCGCGGAGTCCGTTGCGATCGTGGCCGAGCCGGACGCGATGATCGAACACATCCGGACACTCGAGGCGGCGGGCTTGCGCCATTTCGCGTTTCAGGTCACCGATGATCCGGTCGACCAGATGCGCTCGTTCGCCGAAACCGTCATGCGGCGTTACCACTGATGGCCGGCGAGAAGTCTTATCCCGATCTCGACCCGGCGGCTGTCGCCGAGGTGCAGCGGCACGAACTGAATCTTGAAACCGGGCGCATCGCGTGGGTGGAACTGCAACGACATTTCGCGAGCGGGCGACTCATCGCCGTCGACGCGACGCTCGATCTCGTCGATGTCGCGCAGCGCTTCGCGCGCGATGACAAGGCGAGCGTTGCGCGCTGGCTCGCCGCTGCGACGGTACATCCGGTGACCGACGATGAAGCGCGTGACTGGCTGGAACGCGATGCGTCGTTGTGGGCGGTTGTTATCAAACCGTGGGTACTCGTGCAGGAACGGACGGATGACGGGGTTAACTGAATAGCGCGGGTGAGGCGGGGGAATCCGGCCGTATCTGTTGCGCTGCACAAGAGCTTTTCCACGCCGATGAAATTCAAGCCAGAAATTTTCACTTTCATTTCACCTGAATTTTTGTAGGATACCCCCACGCTGCGATTCTGATGGCCAACGGAATCGCAGGGATAAAAAATCGCGGAGGGGAGGGTGCGCGCAACTGTACGCGCCATCCAATAGCGAAACAGGCCACTGCAATGAGTTGTTCGCGGCGGCGTTAACCGCACTGTGTACGGCTCAGACTTTGAGGAAACAAATCTATGTTTAAACCACTTTGTTACGCACTGACGGCGGCGTTTGCGGCGCATACGCTCGTTGCGCAGGCAATCACGCCAGACGACCACCTCGCGTGGCTCAAGGCGAACCAGGCTGCTGAGCCGCAGTTCGTTGACGGCGACACGATCACGTTCGACAAGGCCGACCTCGTGCGCCCGTTCATTCCCCTCGAGCAGCAGGAGACACTGTTGTTCGAAGGTATGGAAATGGCAATCAAGGACGCGGGCGATCTGTCGCCGTCCGACGCTTACAAAGCGGCCACCGAACAGTTTGCAGGGCAGGCAACGCTCGCGTCCGATGGCGCGCTCGAGAACTACACCGCCGGCCGTCCGTTCGATCCGGCAACGTTTACCCCTGGCAGCACGGAAGACGGGTCAAAAATGGCCTGGAACTTCGCCTGGCGCTGGGAAAACGAAGGTCTGAAGATTGAGGAAGTCCACTGGGTCTGGGTACGTCAGGGCGGCGACCACAACAACCATGACATCATGAGTGCCGGTGGCGGCAAGTACGCGAAATACTACACCGGTGGCGGTACGTTTGAACGCGTCCTCGCCGGTCCGTACCAGCGCGTCATGATGTCGGGTCGGGTCGACCTGGCGAATGAAGGTTACATGCTGAACGGCGGCAAGGGCTTTGCGAAGAACACGGCATTCCGTGAGTACACGGGCTTTACCTCGCCGTTCGATATCGCCGGCACCGCGTTCCTCATCCTGCGCTACAACGACCCGCGCAAGACGGACGACTCCTGGGCATACATTCCGAGCCTGCGCCGCGTGCGTCGAATCTCGGTTGAGGTCAAATCCGACTCCCTGCTCGGTACCGACCATACGCTCGAGGATTTCTACGGCTTCAACGGTCGCGTCATGGAGCACGACTGGCAGTATGTGGGTACCGCGCGGATTCTCTGCGTCATCCGGTCCCGTTACACGGATTCGGTGTTCTACGGCCCGAACGGCTGGGCGCCGTTTGACGACCATGCCCTGCGTCTTGTCGACGTAATGCGCCAGACGCCGAAGAGTTCGAGCCATCCGTACTCGGCGAAGTTCCACTACATCGATCGGGACTCCGGGGAAGCGTGTTACTCGAATGCATTCGACCAAAGCGGTCAGATCTGGAAAGTATTCCAGATCCAGAAATCCTGGTCGGAAGATCCGCAGTATCAAGCGCATCAGACGGAATTCGGCGCCGCGCTGACACCGCCTGGTACGCGTAAAGCGGGTTTCCAGAGCATCAACGTGATCGACCTGCAGAACAATCGTGGAACGCTCGTGCCGTGCCGCGGCCAAAGCTTCCCGAACACCCCGTTCAAAAAGGTCAAGCGTACGCATGACGTGAACTACCTCACGGAAGGTCGTTAATCACGCCGCCTGGTTCATACCAGCAATGTTCAATGGGCCGCCTCTCGAGGCGGCCCATTTTTTTGCCTACGGGAAATGATCAATGCTCGAACAAGTCAGGAGAATCGCCGAAGGCTTGCGCTATTCGCAACACCTCGGTTTCGTGCTCGTCGAGGCGGAAACCGATCGGGTCGTGTTGCAACTGCCGTACGCGGAGCACCTGGGGATCGACCGGGTGAATGGCGGCGCAATCAGTTCACTCGTCGATACGGCCGCGACGTGCGCGTTCTGGTCGCACGATGGCGTCGGTGAGGAATCGCGTGGTGCGACCGTGGGGTTTGCGATCAACTTTCTGCGCCTCGTGGTCGCCGAGGATTTATGGGCGGTCGCGAACGTGCGGCGACGTGGCGGCAGTATCTGTGTCGGCGACGTCAGCGTGCGGAACACCGCTGGCGAGGAAGTCGCCATCGCGAATGTGACTTACAAACTCGATCCGTAAGCGACGCATCCCTGCGCCGATTACGGGCAACGATCACCCGGCGGATCGGCAGATCAGTGCGATCACGTCATCAAACGCGGCGTCCGCCAGGGCGATGAGTTCAGCGTTCGTGCGATCCTGGATCGGATGCGCGACGAACAGACTGCGCGGGCTGAAACCGAGCGCGCCCGCCTGCGATTCAGCCGCGGTAACAAACACTTCCGACGCAATAAACCCGCCCGGAATGCCACGCGTATCGAGATTCTTGATGTCCTGCAAACTGCACGACGTGCACGAACCTCAATCCGCAAGCGCTTCGACCACGACGTCGCATTGCCCGGCGATGTCCTGCAGCAGGGCGACGGGTGCGGGCCGGGTAAACGTCGGTTTTCTGAAACGGACGGTCCGGTGCCCGCGTTCGGCCAGGCGTTCGGCGATGCGGTCGAGGAACACGTCGCCTTTCGCTTTAGAAATGTCGAGCAGCCCGATGGTCAGACCATCGAGCGACGGTGGCAGCTCGAGCGGTTCTCGCACGGCGCTGCCGAGCTCTGCCGTCGGGTCGAGTAATACCTGGTTCATGGACGGATCTCCTTCGTGACGGGATCGGTACCGAGCGGCCCCTTCATGAGCCAGCCCGGAATAATCGCGCTAAACAAGCCGGCGTCGCCACCGGCGCGAATCAGTTGCAGCCCACCGGGGCGGAATTTCTGTACCAGTCGCTGCGCCGGCGCGGCGTCCTGGGCCGTATCGCCACCCATGCCGAGGTCCTTGCCCGGTATACGCGTGTGTTCGTGCAGGGCCGCGGTGACGTCGGCCTTGCTCCAGCCGGCTTGATCGAACACACGTCCGTGCTCCGGGCCAATGACCACGACGACATCGGCGGCATTCGCTATCTGGACATGGTTCACGGCGCGCAGGGATCCCGCGATCGAGTCGATTAAACCCTGCGGCGCGCGCGACTGCTGGTCGACGACACCCTGTACGCCATCGCCGCTGAATACCGTGACGCTGGATTTGCCGGCCGCAATGCCGCGCTCCTCGCCGAGCGACTGCCACGGCGTCGCTTCGTCCTCGGCAAAACAAAACGTGTATTTACCGGGATGCCCGAACGTCGACTGGTCGGCCTCGCGCGGCCGACCGCCGCCAACATTGCGCACGACAAGCTGCAGCGCGCGCCCGATCGTTGCGTTCGCGCGGTTGCCCTGACCAAACACATTACCGCGCCAGTTCATGCCGATAGCTTCGCGGATCGGGCCGTTGACGACGATCATCGGGCCGGAAAACCAGGTCGTCGCGAGCAGGCCATGGAGGCAGAACGCCGGGTCGAGCGCTGCTTCGACCGCGGCCAGCACAACCGGCAGATATTCCGGCCGGCAGCCGGCCATGACGGCGTTCAGCGCGACTTTCTCGACGGTCAGCGCGACGAGATTCGGCGGCACCTCACCGAGCACTTCCCCCGGCTCGCGCTGTGTGCCCTGCAACATCCGGTACAGGCGTGCTTCGGTCGGCGGTACGACGGGCAGGCCGTCGCTCCAGCCGCGATCGAAACAGTACTCGATGTCGTCTTCGAGCGCGGAGACTTCGATCCGCCGCGAGGCAACCGTGAAGTCGCCATAACGCAGCGCGAGCTGTTCGGCGATATGCGGTTCCACGGATTTCGATCCGCACCCGGGGCGCGTCGAGGGTAAATCGACACCGATGTCCGCGATGCCGGTCAGCGACGCCCATTCGTCACGCGCCCAGCCAACGGCCCGCGCCTGCTCGGCGCCATCGACGACCCGTATCAGCGTGGGAACGGTCTCGATCGCGAGCCGATACGAGCATTCGAGATCGCGATCGTCCCGGCGTTGGCGCACATCCGGAAACGCAGGATCGTCCTGGGTGTAGACCGTGAGTGGCTGACCGCTTTGTTCTATCGCCTGCAGTACCGGTTCGATGAGCAGGCAGGTGGGACAGTCGCGTTTCACGACCGCGATGAGGCCGTCGTCGAGATTCATAGACCTTCCTCGTGGCAATTGTCGCGGCGATTAACGGCCACGGCGGGTGCGCGAAGCTACTCGTTTTCGGCGAGCGACAGGCCGCTCGTATCGAACTGCGCGGGCGGCGCCGGTCTGGCGTCCGTCAGCTGCGTACCGGGTGGGTCCAGGCTCATGCCGGACGTATCGAAATCGGGCGGCGGTACGACTTTCGGTTCGACCAGCGTCACCCCGACTTCAGCCAGATCGAACTGCGTCGTGTCGAAATCGGGCGGTGTCACCGGTTCATGTTCGACGAGCGTCACCCCGACTTCGGCGATCGTCAGGTCGGGCGCCTGCGGCGGGGCGGAATCGGTGCTCGGGCCGGCGGCGGTTGGTGCGGGTGTTGGTGCGGCGGCTGGTGCGGGTGTCGGCGCCGACGCCGGTTGCGCCGCTGCGCGTGCGGCGTCCGGGTCACCTTCCTCGACGACACTGACCGCGGCGCCGGCTTTCGCCAGCGCATCGCGATAGCCGCGCGCTTTCTCGGCGTCGAGGTTCTTCTTGATGACCAGCGGCTTGCCGGCGAACATGGACTCGACCCGTTCCGCATCCACCCGGAACAGTTTCGCCAGATTGGCCTTGACCGCCGCCGGTTCCGCGCCGTCGACGATGCGCCCGGTAAAAATCACGGAGTATCGTTTGTCTGCCATAGTGTTGTCCCCGCTTCGCCCGCACCCAGTGTACCGAAGATGCGCTGGCGGTAAAGCCATACACGCCGGCTTCGGCGGCGCGGGCGTCGGTGCCGACGTCTTCCGTGTCGCTTCGGTGCTTGTTAATCTGGCGGGCGCGCGCCGCGCCGCACAACGCCCCGCGCGGCGACTCAAACTTCGGAGACTGTGATTATGAGCGACATCTACACGGACAGCCATCGCGAACTCCAGGACCGGTTCGATACGCGGCGCCTCGCCGATAGGCTCGAGGAAATGATCATCGCCGAGACGATCGGCGATCAGGATCGTGCGTTTATCGAAGCGCGCGAATTCTTCTTTCTCTCTACGGTCGATCCTTCCGGTCAGCCGACGGTATCGTACAAGGGCGGGCCGCCAGGATTCGTGAAAGTCATCGACGAACGCACGATCGCGTTTCCCAGTCTCGACGGGAACGGCATGTTCTACTCGATGGGCAACCTGAAGGCGAAGCCGGAGATCGGAATTTTGTTCATCGACTTCGAAAACCCGCACCGCGTTCGATTTCACGGCAAGGCCACGATCATGGATAACGATCCCCTGCTGTCGGAATACCATGAAGCGGAGTTCGTCGTCCGCGTCACGTTGAGCAGGATGTGGATCAACTGCCCGCGCTACATTCCGAAATACAAGAGAATTGAATCGTCACGCTATGTACCGAAACCTGCGAGCGAAACGCCACTGGCGGCGTGGAAACGTATCGATGCCGTTCAGGATGCATTGCCGCAGAGGGACCTCGGTCGAACGGAGCGGGCCGGCGGCGTGATTACGATGGAGGAATGGACCGAGATGCTGCACAAAGGTGAGGGCTGAGCGACACCCGTGTGCACGGGACGTAAGGCGCGTTCTCACGCCACGGGTCGTGCTGTTGCGTCGGCGCTGACATGGATCCGTTAACCCAGGGCGTACTCGGCGCGGCGGCGCCGCAGGCCGCGTCGCGCCGCTTCGTTGTCGTGGCCGGCCTGCTCGGATTTATTTCCGGTATGACACCGGATCTCGACGTCTTCATTCGCTCGGACCACGACCCGATCCTGTTTCTTGAATACCACCGGCAGTTTACTCATTCACTCGTCTTCATTCCGCTCGGTGGCCTCATATGCGCCATCGTACTGCACGGCCTGTTCGCCCACCGCATGCTGCGCTTCCGCGACACGCTGTTGTATTGCACGCTCGGTTACGCGACGCACGGCCTGCTCGATGCATGCACGTCGTACGGTACGCAGTTATGGTGGCCGTTCAGTACGGTCCGGGTTGCCTGGCACAATATTTCGATCATCGATCCGCTGTTCACGCTACCGGTGCTCGCACTTGTCGTCACCGCGGCGGTGACCCGACAGCCTCAGTGGGCGCGGCTCGCGCTCGTGTGGGGCTGCCTGTACCTCGGGTTCGGGGTTGTGCAACGCGAACGCGCGGAGCAGGTTGCCGCGCGACTTGCCGAATCCCGCGGACATGCACCTGCGACGGTCGAGGCGAAACCAAGTTTCGGTAACCTGCTCGTATGGAAGTCGATTTACGAACACGCGGGCTACTACTACATCGATGCCATTCGCGTCGGCGCGACGCCGCTTACCTATCCCGGTGAACACGTGCGCAAGCTCGACGTTCAGCGGGATTTCCCGTGGCTCGATCCTGCCAGTCAGCAGGCGCGCGATGTTGAACGTTTCCGCTGGTTTTCCGACGGTTACCTGGCGCGTTCCGCGACGGATGAAGCGCTGATCATCGATATGCGCTATTCGATCCTGCCGAATCGCGGCGATGGCTTGTGGGGGGTGGTGCTTGTACCCGACGCGCCGCCCGACGCGCATGTTCGCTACCGAACGATGCGCGATACGGACGCCGCGACTTTCAATACGCTGTTCGCGATGGTGAGCAATCGCGCGGACCCGGGGCGGGAGCCGCGCGTCGGGGAACCGTGCGGGACGGCAACCACGGCCGCGGCGCAGCCGTGCGGCGAGGATCAGGCGGCAACTACGGACAGATTCCGGTCGCCGACGACCTCGAGTAATTCAACGACGTTACCGTCCGGATCGCGGCCATAAGTGGCGCGCAGGGAATCACCGACCTGCTGCGGCGGGCAGTGAAACTCCATGCCGGCGGCACAGAGGCGCGCATACTCGCTCTCGATGTCGCTAACCTCGAGGCACAAGTGGGTGATGCCGTGATCGCAGACCGGACGCCGCGCCGGGGCCGCTTGCGGGGTCGGGGTGGCGTACTCGAACAACTCGACGCAAGCATTGCCTGTTTTCAGCATGACCACGCGGGCTGAGGAATCCTTCAGGTCGGTAATGTTGTCGAGGGTTGTGCTACCGACCTGCCAGTCGAAGCTGAGGAGTTCCTCGAAGCCGAGCAGGTCACGGTAGAAATGCACCGAGCGATCGATATCCGTGCATGAGATTGCGGTGTGATGGATGCCATGAATCATGGTTTCTGGTGCTCCTGGATAGCGTGGGTCCAAACGGACCGCCCGGCGTGCCGGGCGGGGAACCGATCAGCGGACAGGTTCGAGTACGACGACGGGAATCTCGCGATCACCGGCCGCGACCTGGTAATCGCCGAACGGAGGGTACATCGCAACCATTTGATCCCAGATCTTCGCGCGCTCGGCGCCGGCGGCGTCGCGCGTGCGGGCTTGAAACACATCCGCGGCGACCTGTACTTTAACTTCCCCGCTGGCCTTCAGGTTGTGATACCAGCCGGGATGTTTCGGATTGCCGCCCTTCGAGGCGATGATCGCGTAACCGCCGTCTACCTTGCCGTACAGCAGGGGCATGATCGATTCCTTGCCGGATTTGCGCCCGGTCGTGAACAGCAACAGGGTCGGCAGGGGCCCTGGGCCGCCGCCGATCGTGGAGTCCCACATATGGCCGCCTTCCGGGTCTTTCAGGTATTTTTCACGGTGCTGTGCGATCCAGCCGGTATCGCTCGCTTCCTTGATGGGGTCACTCATCGTGTTGTTCTCCGGGGTGTGTGTGGCTCCGTACTATAGCGTGGAAATTTGTCACTGTGAGCACTGCGGCGATTGAAAATCGGCGGGTCCGGAATTGCGATCACCTCGCCCGCGTCGTAGCGCGGACCGCTGTCGATTCCCTCGCTTGCGGCAAAAGCTCATACTGGCTACGGGCATTGTTAACGGAGACTGCAGATGAGTCATAAACTACGCAGCGGCGAGAAGCTTCCGTCACTGACACTGAACCTCGTCGGTGGCGGCAGCGTCACGCTGCCGGATGATATCGAAACCGATTTCGCTGTGGTGTTGTTCTATCGCGGCCACTGGTGACCGTTCTGCCGCCGGCAGTTGGTCGGCTTCGAAAACAAGAAAGAAGAACTCAGCGCGCTTGGCGTTTCAGTTTACGCAGCGAGCGTTGATACCGGTGAACATGCAGCGGAAGTCGCGGCCGACGTATCGTTTCCGCTTGGTGAGGGCGTGAGCCCGGCGATCGCCGGTTTACTCGATGCCTGGTGGGAAGAGCGTCGCTCGATCATCCAGCCGACACAGTTTTTGCTGCGGGGTGACGGAACGATCGTGCAATCGACGTATTGCGACGGGCCACTCGGCCGCCTCGACGCAGCCGACGTCTGTGGTCTCGTCGGCTTTCTGAAGAGTCAGTGAGCGTACGTCCGGGCCGGCCACCGGGCCGGGCCCGGACGACCTATTTCAACAGGACGTCGGCGAGTTCGGGAATTGCGCGCACGACGAAGTCGGCGTTCGGTACAGACGCGGGCAACGCCGAGTCCGTCGCATTCACCCACGCAACGTCGAGACCCGCGCCTTTCGCGCCGACGACATCGTCCGCGACGGAGTCACCCACGTACAACGCATCCTGCGGCGCGATGCCAAGCATAGCCAGGGTGTCGGTGAAAATACCCGGGTACGGTTTGCGCCAGCCATATTCGTCGGAGATCACAATCCGGTCGAAGAAAGTCGCGGCGCCGTCGCGCGCAAGGATTGCGCGCGCGGTCTCGCCATGATCAAAATTCGACACGAGCGCCAACGGGTATTCCGCGGCCATTCGTGCGAGAAACGCCGTGTGCGCGGGCGGAATATCGACCGCGGCCGCGAGCATATCCATATGTTTCAACGACAGCAGCGTCGCGATCCGACGGGTTTCGTCCGAATCCGGACTGCCGGCGTTCGTCAGCGCAAGCGTGAACCGCTGCAGCGAGGAAAACTCGCGGTGTTCCGCGGCGCGCCGCGCTGCCAGTTGTTCGTTCGCGAGCGCGAGCCCGTCGACGAATGCCGCGAACGTAATATCCGGTAGCTCCGCTTCGATCGTCTGGCGCAGGTTTCCCATCGTCGAGCGTGAAGACTTGCCGCGCCATTCGAACAGCGGCACCCGATCGGGACGCCACAGCGCCACGGTGCTGAAAAGATCGAACAGGACGGCTTTGTAGGGTTTCACGGTACGGCTGACTGCGCTTTGAGTGCGAACGACATCGCGGTATCGGGCCTAGGATATACTGCCGACCGGGATGACACCACGTGGCGCGGGTCGCACGACGCGCTGTTCGAGTTCCTCGCCATGTGTTCATGACGAGCCAGATAACCCCGGGGAGGGCGCCTGATGGAAAACCGTTTCTTTACCGATGAACAGTTGCGTGACATGGAGCGGCGGACGCTCGACCGCCTGACCGACGCAATCGATGCCGGCGATGGTGAGAAGGCGAAGAAGATCGCGCAGCGGATGTACAACGAATTCCTGTCCATGCACGACCTGTATCGCAACTGGATCACCGGTACGCTGAGTGAAGTCGGCCGGCAGTACGGTGACGAAGCGCTCGAAAATGTCATGGTCGAGGGCGTACGCGCGTGGTGGAAGCCGATACTGGACAACCTGCCGAAAGACCCGGACGCAATGCAGGCGAAGATCAAGATGTTCGTTTCCGGCCTGCACGGGCATCTGCAACCACTGGAAATCCGTGAAGACGACGAGAAAGTCGAAATCAAACTGTGCCCCTGCGGCAGCGGCGGGCGGCTCGTGGCCGAAGGCAAGTATGAAGGTGATGATGCGTTCCTGAAGATCAGCGAAGCGCAGGCGCTGACGTATGGGCGCGAAGATTTTCCGGTGTACTGTGCCCACGAATACGCGATGGAGAAAATCGACATCGAGGAAAACGGCCGGCCGTTCGTCGTGGTCGAGCCGGCAGCGCGGATCGGCAAGGATTACTGTTCGATGATCGTGTACAAGGACCCGGCCAGCGTGCCGGCGAAATACTACGAACGTCTCGGCATGAAAAAGCCCGCATCGTGACGGCGGGACAAGGAGCGACAACGACATTGAGCACGAGACCCCGAATTCTGCTGACAAACGACGACAGTCACGATTCGCCGCTGTTTCACTACACGATAGCGGCGCTCGAACAACTCGGGGACCTCGACGTTGTCGTGCCCGCCGAAGAACAGAGCTGGAAGGGCAAGGCGATGACGCGCGTGGGCGCCATCTATGCCGATCAGATCGACCTGCACGGGACGAAGGCCTGGTCGGTCACCGGGACCCCGGCGGATTGCGTCAACCTCGCAATTCACAACCTGCTCGATGTACGTCCGGATATCGTCGTCTCGGGGACGAACATCGGCAAGAATATCGGGATCGGTTTCATTTTCGCCTCCGGCACCGTCGGCGCGTGTTTCGAGGCAAACATCGCCCGTATCCCCGCGCTGGCGCTGTCACAGGAGCTCGCGCCGGAGCAATTTCAGCAGTGGATGGAAAACCGGGAGTTCCTGCCCGGCACCGAAGCGCAACTGCGGGAATTACTGGGACACCTGATCCCGCTCGTGTGGCAGCAGTTCTATCGCGCCGAAGACACCCCGGCGACGACCTGGAACGTCAATTTTCCCGCGAAGGCCCGCGATGACATTGCGATCGTGCATTCGCGGATTGGCCACACTTACTACGATCAGTGTTTCCAGCGCAAAGGTGATCAATACCACCACAACCTGAAGTCCGCGTTGATCGATGACGCGCCGGATACCGACGATGTGGTCGTGCGCGGCGGTAACGTCAGCGCCACGGAGATCGACATGCGCGTGCTCGGGCAGCGTATCGGCCGCTAGCCGTCGCGCGACGTCGCGCGACGTCGGGGCTCAGGGTACGTCGATCACGTCGCCGGGCGGACCGGCGTGATGCGGATCGGGTACATGGGGATCGTGCACCGGGGTCCCGTCGACGGGCACGGTGCGGGAGAGAAAGTCGATCACGGCATTGCCGAACACGTCATTGCGATCGCCGGCAACCATATGGCCGGCGCCGGTGATGTTCACATATTCCGCGTGCGGGCACATCTGTTGAAATGCAGCCGCGCCAGTTTCGCTCAGCACGTCGGATAATCCGCCACGAACGAGCAGGGCGGGCAAAGTCAGCGCGCGCGCGCAGGCTTCGAGACGGTCACTGCGCTTGGCCAGGTCGCGGGGCCCGACGAGAAACCGTGGATCCCAGTGCCAGCGGTATTTGCCGGCGCTGTCGAGGCGCAGGTTTTTCGCCAGACCGGCGAGATCTTTCGGCGGTTTGCGATGCGGTTGATAGTTGCCGATCGCTTCGGCGACCTGTTCGAGTGAATCGTAGCCCTCGGGCCGGTTACGCATAAAGTCACCAATCTTCTGCACCCCCTCCGGTTCGATTTTCGGCGCGATGTCGACGAGGACGAGAGCGGTCGCGTCAACGCGATCCTCGCCCACCGCGACGAGCGAGGTGCCGCCACCCATCGATGCTCCGACGAGTACGGGACGCGGACTGCCGAGCTGATCGAGCAGGCGGCACAAATCGTCGACCATGGCATCCTGGCCGTATACGCCGTCGGGGGACCAGTCGGAATCGCCGTGACCGCGTGCGTCGAATGCAATGGCGTAATAGCCCGCGCGCCCGAGCGCTTCGCCGGCGCTTTTCCAGGCGTGGCGTGTCTGACCGCCGCCGTGTTGCAGCAGCACGAGCGGACCGTCGGCTGATCCCCACGAATCACCGGCGAGCGTCATGCCGCCACCGATCGTCCATCGATGCATGGGTTCCGGAGTGCCCGGGAGTCTTGCGCCTGCGCTCATAGTCGTCCTCGATATCATTGCTGTTCCGCGACGACAGGTTACCATTGCTGGCCGTCACCGTGTGGACACCGCGCGTGGGCGCAACGCGCTTGCGCAACCCGCGGTGTCCGTCGCGGATCCGCGCGCCGCGCGGAAATCAAATGTAAAAACGGGGAGGCGAACGTGGCACGAACAACGGCACAAGGCATGGGGGTCGGGGTATTCCAGATCCTGACTGATTGCAGCATTGGCGATCCGGCGATAGTCGCGAAGCAGGCGGAAGCGCAGGGCTTTGCATCGTATTGGGTGCCGGAGCACGCGGCGATCCCGGAAGGGTCGTGCGACGAATACCCCGGTAAGGCCGCGGGTGACGAACCACCGGACTACCTGTTCCAAATGCCCGATCCGTTCATCGCACTGACCCGGGCCGCATCACTGACGAGCGAAATCCGTCTCGGCACCGGCATCGCACTCGTGCCGGAGCGCAATCCAATTCTGACCGCGAAGGAGATTGCCTCGGTTGACCACTACAGCCGCGGACGCGTGATCTACGGCATCGGTGCGGGATGGAACGAACCGGAATGTACGCTCATGGGCGGCGATTTCGAGCATCGCTGGGGACAAACGAAGGACTATATCCTGGCGATGAAAGCGTTGTGGACGGGCGAATACGCGGAGTATCACGGCAAATACGTCGACTTCCCGCGCATTCTCTGCCGCCCGCGCCCGGTACAGAAACCCCACCCGCCGGTGATGCTCGGCAGCATCGGCTCACCACGCGTGTACAAACGGGTCGCGCAATGGGGTGACGGCTGGCTGCCGTTCAGCATTGATCCGCAGGAAATTGCTGACGGCAAGGCGGAGATCGACAAGCATGCAAAAGCCCTGGGCCGTGACCCTGCCACGATCGATGTGACGGTTTTCGCGCCCGACGGTTTGTTTCGCACAGCCGCGGAACTGCGGGAACTCGCGGCTTCGGGCGCATCGAATGTGGTGCTGTGGTTGCAGGGGCAAAACGAAGACGAGATCGGCGAGGAACTCGCCACTCTCGCGGCCGCGGTCTTCGCCTGATTCCCGGCAACGGGAGTGCGCCGGGCGCGGCACGCATGACAAACCGCCGCGAACAGCAGCTACAATATAATTTTAATCGGTGAAATTACGGAGAACCGCAATGGCAAAGGCGAAGGCACGGCATATCCTCGTGGATACGCAGGAACAATGCGAAGCACTGAAGAACGAAATTAACAACGGCACCGATTTCGCGGATGTCGCCCGAGCCCATTCGACCTGCCCGTCGGGACGTCAGGGTGGCGACCTTGGAGAATTCGGGCCGGGACAGATGGTCAGGGAATTCGACGAGGTTGTTTTCAGCGGCGAACTCAACACCGTGCATGGTCCGGTGCGGACCCAATTCGGTTACCACCTGCTGGAGATCACCGAACGTTCGGATTGACCCGGGCTTGCGGGGTTGATTTTCGGTGGCGTAATCCATGCCCGAGTTGCAGGCACATTTCGATGAATTCCGCGTACTCCTGGTGCGCCATATCCGCGAACTCGATGCACGCGATCCCGACTCGCAGTCGACGGAGTGGTATCTGTTGAAATACCTGCGCCGGGTCCACCGGAAAACGGTCGTCTCAACGTCGCCGCGGGAAGTCGAGAATACTATCCGCGCCCTGATCCGTTTCTATCTCGACGGCGTCGATGCGGGCACCCCGCTGGAACAGCGCGTCAAGGATGTATTGGCGGCGCACCGACGCTCGCTGCGACTCGAGCGCCGCTGATGAGAGCGACAGGCGGCCGCCCGGCGCAAACGCGTCACTCGTGAACCCGGCCCGCCTCCGGCCTTCGGTACGCACGGCGATCCTGATCGCCACGTTTCCGACGCTCGGCGTACTGCTGCTGAACGGATTCTGGAACGAGCCGCTTTACCGCGCATCGATGACAGGATTCTGGTTCGCCGATGGCCTGACGCATGTTGTCGTGCCGGCGGCGATGCTGGTGTGGCTCGCGGCGCGCCACGGGATCAACCCGGCGGACTACGGGCTTGCCGCATGCCGGGGGAGGAGCGGCGAGTTGCTCGGTCTGACGCTGCTCGCGAGCGCGCTTTTCTGGATCTCCTACAAACCGGTCGCAACGTTCTTCGGTCACTTGCTGCAATCCGAGGGGGCGCTCGTGACCTACGTCGATGTCATGCCGGTACAGCCCGTAGCACACAGCCTCGTGGCCGTCTATTTTTCCCTCAGCGCGGCGGTCTTCGAGGAGATCATGTACCGCGGCCTGCCACACGTGTATTTCATGCGCGGCTGGAGCGCGGCGCGCCCGGGGATGTACGTGATCTGCAGTGCCGTATTGTTCGGCCTCGCGCATTGGGAAAACGGGGCCCACGAAATTCTCGGCACCGCGTGTCTCGGCGTATTCGCCTGCGCGCTGTATCTGAAAATCAGGACGCTGTGGCCGCTGATCGGCGCGCATTTCATCGTCGATATGGTCAGCTTTACGTGAGCAACTGCACCCGGCGCCGCCCGGATGCGGGCATTTATCGCGCAAATCTCTGCTTTGACGACCCCCGGTATTCGACTAACCTGTACCCGGATTACCTATCCGTCCGGGTTGCGAACGCCACAATCGAATGAACACTCGCGGGAGCATATTCCTGGCTTCGAAAGCGTCGCGCTTGCGCTGGACGGTGCTGGCGGTCATCGTCGGATGCGCATTCAGCGTGGATTATTTTCTCGAGCGGGATATCAGCGGGAAGGTCAGCGACGCGTGGTTGCAGGCGTGTGATGAATCGAAGACCACGGTGGCGTGTCTAGAAAGGATCGCGACCCACCATCCCGGGTGTTTCGACCTCGCCTACGAATCGATGATGTTTACGCTGGGGCGAAATCGCTGGGAATCGTTCAAATTGCTGGAATACGAGGCGTGCATGAATCGTGACCGGGCGGCGCAGCCGCCGGAGATTGGCATTTGAGGTGGTCTGCGTATTGCGATAACTGCGCGCCGGACCAGGGAGAGCCTGTGTGAAAAGTCTACTAATCAGTATTGCGGTGCTGGCGCTTGCGCTGGGAATCGGTTTCGCGGTCATGGCGGTGCAGTCGCGTGCGGGAAAAGCGCCGGGTCTCGTCGACGGTCAGTTAAAGCCCTGCGGTGACAAGCCAAACTGCGTGTCTTCGATGGCGCGCGCCAGTGATTCACATCACGTCGACGGGATCCGGTTCGAACCCGGTAATGCCGACACGGTTTGGGCGGAGTTGACGAATGCGATCGTTGAACTCGGTGGCGAGTTGCGACACAACGGGCCGCCATATCTTGCCGCGACGTTTACATCCGACGTGTTCGGTTTTGTCGATGATGTCGAATGTCTCATCAGTAATGAATCGGGCACGATCCACATTCGTTCCGCGTCACGGGTTGGTTACAGCGACCTTGACGTGAATCGCAAGCGCGTCGAAGCGCTCAGAGCCCGTCTCACCGCGGCGCGCTAGTTGCGCGTGTCGTCAGCGGCAGGGGTAGGCGTCGAGAAACGCGAATGAGCCGAGTAGCGCCGCGCTCTTGTCCAGCAGTGCGGTATTGTTTTTCAGATACTCGTAGACGACCCCGGCCATCTGACGATTCGAAATACCGTCAGGCGGCCAGCACCATTGCTTATCGAGGATTTTCAAATCGCTGAAGGCTTCGTGCGCGTCGGAGAGTCCGCTGACATATCCGAGGCAATCCGTCGCGCGCGAGAAACCGGATTCCGCTGCGCTTTCGCACAGGCGCAGTAATTCGTAGCCGTCGATAAATGCTTTTGGATCCGCGTGTGCGATCGCGGTTTGCAGCAACATGGTGAGGCCCGCCAGAAGCAGTGTTAATTTTTTTCTTCTTCCCATTCCGGTTTCGCATCGCGACAAATTTCGACAACCCCGCATTATAAGCTACTGATGCGCTTATCGCGTGGCCTCGCATATTCAGCGCAGCACTTCTAAACTGATACAAGCATTGCCGCTGCGGTTCTCATGGAGGTGCGCGTGAAAACGATACAGCAATTGTTGGAAGCGAAAGGTCACGAAGTCTGCTCGGTCAGTCCGGATACGTCGGTGTACGACGCACTCGGATTGATGGCGGAAAGGGGGATCGGCGCACTGATGGTGTGTCGGGAAGAGCGACCGGTCGGAATCATGTCGGAGCGGGATTACGCGCGCAAGGTGATCCTCGCGGGTCGCGCGTCCAAGGAAACTCCGGTTGGCGATATCATGACCACCCGGGTCGTGTGCACGAGTCCACAGCGTACCGTTGAGGAGTGTATGGCTCTGATGACCGACAAGCGCGTGCGGCATTTGCCCGTAATCGATCACAAAAAACTCGTTGGCATCGTCTCGATTGGCGACCTCGTCAAGGCGATCATTCACGAGCAGCAGTTCATTATCGAGCAGCTGGAACATTACATTACGTCCTGAGAACGTACCCGGCGGAGCCGCGCGGCGCGAAAGTCCGGCGTTCATTCCGGTATAATGCCGCGGTGCAAGCCGTGGTATCGACATTCGCCGGCACCCCTGCGGGGGTGAGGCGGCCACGTTGCACCCGACCCGGCTCGCGTAAGGCGCGAGCGGGCGGTGTGTCGGGGGTGGCGACGGGTTTGTCCGTCGTCGCGCCGCGCCGTATTTCACCCTGTGGTGAGCCCTTGTCTTCCGTATTCCCGATGACCGACACAATCCGTTACCGACGCAAATCCCGCCCGTGCGAGCCGTCGTGCGCTGTGCGGGGGCTCCCCGATCCGCGCTGCCTGCGGCCTCGATGAGCAGCGACCGCACGAGCGAGCAGCGCGCGCAATATGCCGTGATGGCGATGGTGCTGCTCAATGGCGTCTCGATGCCGATGATGCTGTCCGCGGTTAATGTCGCGCTGCCGTCGATAGCCACGGCGCTCGCGCTGGACGCCGTCCAGCTGAGCTGGGTGCCGATGTCGTTCCTGTTGACGAGCGCCGCGCTCGTGCTGTCGTTTGGCAGGCTCGCGGACATGTACGGTCGCAAGCGCGTGTATCTGCTTGGCACGACCGGACTCATCGTGACGTCCGTACTCGCGACCCTGGCCCCGAACGGCACGCTGCTGATCGGCGCGCGTCTGCTTCAGGGCATGACGGCCGCGATGGTCTACGGTACGCATATCGCGATCGTCTCGTCGGTTTATCCACCGCAGCAACGCGGTCGCATGATCGGGATGACCGTGGCGACGATCTACATCGGACTGACGTGTGGCCCGTTTGTCGGCGGCTGGCTCGTCGGCGTGTTTGGCTGGCAGGCGGCGTTCCTCGTACACGTCCCGATGTGCCTGGCCTCGATAATCGTCGGGCTCAGATACGTCAGCGACGAGTGGCGTGCCGAAGAGCGCGGCCGCTTCGATGTCACCGGCGCGCTGCTGTACACGAGCGCCATCGTTGCATTCATGTACGGAATGGCGTCGCTGCCCGAACTCGACAGTGTCCTCATGATGGGCCTTGGGGCGTTCGGTTTCTGGTTGTTTTTCCATCACCAGCACCGGCGCCCCGATCCGCTGTTCGACGTGAGCCTGTTCTACGCGAACCGAATATTCGCGCTGTCGTGCGCGGCGTCCGTGATTATGTATACGGCAACGTTTGCGAACATCGTTCTGCTGAGCCTCTACCTGCAGTACCTGCGCGGTCTGTCGCCGGGGAATGCGGGGCTCGTGCTGATGGCGCAGCCGGCGGTGATGGCGGTCGTCTCGCCATGGGCCGGCAAACTGTCCGACCGTATCGAACCGCGCGTCATCGCATCGGTCGGCATGGCCATTACCTCGACCGGCCTGTATCTGCTGGCGACGATGGGAGCGCAGACCCCGTTACCCGTCATCGTCGCTTATCTGATGACGACGGGCCTCGGCTTCAGCTTGTTTTCGTCACCGAACGCGAACGCGATCATGGGAGCGGTCGAGCGCCGCCACTACGGCATCGCGGGAAGTTCCGTTGCGACGATGCGGGTGCTCGGACAAATGGCGAGCATGGGGGTCGTCGCGATGGCGTTCTCGCTTACGCTGGGCGCCGTGCAGATCACCCCGGCGGTGTACCCGCAACTGCAGTGGGCGGTATCGCTCAGTCTCGTGATCGCTGCAACGCTGTGCCTGCCGGGAATTTACCTGTCGCTGGCGCGCGGACGTCTGCGCGCAACGTGACGGTACGGGATCTCCGGAACTACAGGACCCGCGCTATCGCGTCGCAGACGTAATCGATATTCGCGGAATTCAGACCGGCGACGTTGATCCGGCTCGAATCCACCATGTAGATCGAAGACTCCTCGCGCAAGCGGGTAATCTGCTCCTTGTCGATCCCCAAAAATGAAAACATGCCGCGCTGATCACGGATGAAATCGAAGCGTTGGCTGCCGATCCGGGCGGCGAGTTTTGTCGCGACTTCGTCGCGCAAACCGTTGATTCGATCGCGCATCGAGGCGAGTTCATCGAGCCATTCCTGCCGCAGCGCCGGGTCACGGAGTATCGTGCGTACGATCGCGCCGCCGTGATTGGGCGGCATCGAGTAAATGCCACGGATCACGTTCAGCATCTGACTCAAAACCGTCGCTTTCGCCCCCGCATCCGGCGACATGACCGCGACGCAGCCGACGCGTTCGCGGTAGAGGCCGAAATTCTTTGAACACGAACTCGCGACGATCAGCTCGGGCACGCTCGCGGCCATCTTGCGCACGCCATAGGCGTCTTCTTCAATGCCGGTACTGAGGCCCTGGTAGGCAATATCAATGAACGGGGTAAATCCGCGCTCGACGGCAAGCGCCGCCACCGCATCCCATTGTGCTGTGCTCAGATCGACCCCGCACGGGTTATGGCAGCAACCGTGCAGCAATACGATGTCTTCCGGTCCGATGGCGGCCAGCGTGCTCATCATGTCGTCGAAGCGCAGACCATTCGTGCTGCGGTCGAAATACGGGTAGGTTTCTATCGTCAGTCCGGCATCGCCGAGCAGGGGCACGTGGTTGGCCCAGGTTGGGTCGCTGACCCAGACCCGCGCGCCGGGCCGCGCGCGGTTCGCAAGCTCCGCCGCCACGCGCAACGCACCGCAGCCGCCCGGGGTTTGCGCCGAACCGATCCGGCCTTCGCGGAGTACCGGGTGATCGCTGCCGAACAGCAGGGCCTGCATCGCGTCGTTGAATTCCGGCTCACCGGGTGGGCCGATATAAGTCTTCGTTGTTTCCGCTTCGTTGTGCCGCGCCTGGGCTTTCGCGACGGCCGTCAGGATCGGGGTCGCGCCGTCGTCGTCGCGGTACACACCAACGCCGAGGTCGACTTTTAATTCATTCGTGTCAGCCCGAAACGCGGCCATCAGGCCAAGAATAGGGTCTGCGGGCAATGCAGATAGGGATTCAAACATGCTCTGTCGGGCGCCGGACGCCGGGTTGGTCGAGGACGCGCGAATGATACCGACTTTTCAATCGGTGTAGAACACGCTGCAGCGCGTCATTCGATCGGTGGCTGCGGTAATACGCCGCGTAGACGGCGATTCGCTACCTTTCGAAGCAGCGCAGCGCGGCGGATGCCTGGCGCAGCGCGTCGATCTCGGCCTGCGGATCGTCAGCGGACAGGCTGTCGAGATGGCCGTTGACGGCGCTGTAACCGAGAAAATAAAAAGCGGGGGTCCAGACGGTACCGAGAAATACGGCGGCCTGGTTGCGCGGATCATTCCAGTAGGCCGGATTACGATCGTCCATCGTGCGCTGCAAGGCCATGCGGCGTGCGTAAAGTGCGGCGCAACCGGCGGCCGGGTCGACCGGTGGCGGTGTGCGGAGTTGCGGACCGTTGATCAGGGTCAGGGCATCGTCGTAGCGATCCGCGGCGAACATGCGTGCCCGTTGCTCGAACGTCAGCTCCGCGGCGGATACCGCACAGGAACTGAACAGAGCCGCCAATATGGCGAGCGCGGTGAATGGGCGCATACCGGGGTCCTCCTGGCTGTTCCGATCGCTATCGACCCCGCGCCGCGCGGCTTGAGGCCGGCACGGCGTGGGGCAGACGGGCGGCGCGCCCGGTTGAGCCTATTTCGGCTCGATGTAGAGGAAACCGAGACCGCCCGCGATACCGATTCCCGTGCTCGTTTCGAGCGCGAGCGGTTGCAGGCCGATGTTCTTCGCGCCGCCGCCGACGAGCGCTTTTGCCCCGAGGCCGAGACCGGCCGCGGCGGAAACCTGGCCGCCGACGTATTTGCCGCCGAGCGCTTTCGCGCCGGGCCGCACATCGTCAGTCGCCGCGAATACGGTGAAGACCATTTTTTCATTCGAGCGGAAACTCAGATCCAGACCCAGCGCGATGCCGGTTTCGCCGCGGTAGTCCTCGGTTACGCCGCCGTTTTCGTACGTGCACTCGACGTCGGCGGTGGAGCGAATGAGCAGGTTTACGCGCGATCCGGGGACGACGTTGCAAGTGAGCACGCCGACTTCGATGCCGCCTTCCGCGGCCACGGTTGCGCTGTACAAGCCGGTGACAAACGCGGCAATGATCAAGGTCTGGAGAAATCCTGGCTTCATGGTCGTGATTCCTTACGTTTAGAGAGTCGTGCGCAGCGTCCGGGGATTACTGGGTCCGGGCGCGGCGGTCCGCGGGATCTTGGCAAGTTAGCGCGTTCATGTCGAGGCGTGGCGGACTTGATCGACTGCCCTGGTGTGACTCACAATACTGTATAAATAAACAGTATCAAACAAATGCCCGAACAACCTGACTCCGCGCCCGCGTACGCGGAACTGCATTGCATCAGCAACTTCAGTTTCCTGCGCGGAGCATCCCATCCCGAGGAACTCGTCGGGCAGGCCCACGCGCTTGGCTACACCGCGCTTGCGCTGACCGATGAATGCTCGTTCGCCGGCAGCGTGCGTGCCCACGTGGCGGCGAAGGCCTGCGGCCTGCACTTGATCACGGGCACGGAAATCCGCCTCGAGGACGGGCCGCGGCTCGTATTGCTCGCCGCGGACGCCGCGGCCTACCGGGAAATCGCGCGCCTGATCACACTCGGTCGGCGCCGCTGCGAGAAGGGACGCTATACGTTGCGGCGTGACGATCTCGCGACAACCCCCGCGGGCGTGCTCGTGATCTGGTTACCCGGTCCGGCGGCAAGCGATCCGGCGGCCGCGCGCTGGTTGCGCCATACGTTCCCGGCACGCGTGTGGATCGCGCTTGAATTGTTCTACGAAGGCGCGGACACGGCGCATCGTGAACGGCTCGAACGCGTTGCGGCGGCATTCGAACTGCCGCTCGTTGCCTGTGGCGACGTGCACATGCACTGTCGGGAGCGTTATCCGATTGCCGATACCGTGCACGCGATACGTCGCGGGTCGACGTTGAGGCGCAGCGCCGGTGAACTGCTGCCGAATCATGAGCGCTATCTCCGGCCACGCACCCGTCTGCAACGGATCTATCCGCCCGCGGCGCTGGCGAGCAGCGTCGGGATTGCCGCACGTTGCCGCTTCACACTCGATGAACTGCGCTATGAGTACCCGCGCGAACTCGTGCCGGCCGGACGCACGCCGAGTGAACACCTGCGCGTTCTCACCGAGCAGGGGATGGCACGCCGCTGGCCGGACGGGGTTGCCCCGAAGGTCATGGCGCTCATCGAGCACGAACTCGAACTCATCGCCGAGTTGCGCTACGAAGCGTTTTTTCTCACTGTCCATGACATCGTCGAATTTGCCCGCTCACGCGGGATCCTGTGTCAGGGGCGCGGGTCGGCGGCGAATTCCGCCGTGTGCTACAGCCTCGGCATCACCGAAGTCGATCCCTCGCGCATGGAAATGCTGTTCGAGCGTTTTCTGTCCCGGGAACGGAATGAGCCGCCCGATATCGATGTCGATTTCGAGCACGACCGTCGCGAGGAAGTCATTCAGTACGTCTACAACAAGTATGGTCGCGAGCGCGCCGCCCTGGCCGCAACGGTGATCACCTACAAGGCGCGCAGCGCCGTGCGTGATGCCGGCAAGGCGCTCGGGATGAGCCTCGAGCAGGTCGACCGGCTGGCGAAGAATGTTTTCTGGTGGGACGGTAAACAGCATATTCCGGAGCGTCTGCGGGAAGTCGGTTTCGACCCGGACAGCCCGATGATCCGACGGCTGGTCACGGTTGTCGCGACGCTGATCGGATTTCCCCGGCATTTGTCGCAACACGTCGGCGGTTTCGTGATCTCCGATCAGCCCCTGCATCATCTCGTGCCGATCGAGAACGCGGCGATGGCGGAACGCACCGTGATCCAGTGGGACAAGGACGATCTGCACGCGCTCGGACTGTTGAAAGTCGACTGCCTGTGCCTCGGTATGCTCAGCGCAATCCGGCGCGCGTTCGAGCTGATCGAGCGTTTCAGCGGTGAACAAATCCGCCTCGACAGCGTACCGGCCGAGGACCCGGCGACGTACGCGATGATCCAGCGGGCCGAGACGGTCGGGGTTTTCCAGATCGAGTCGCGCGCGCAGATGGCGATGCTGCCCAGGCTGAAGCCCGCGTGCTACTACGATCTCGTGATCGAAGTCGCGATCATCCGCCCCGGTCCGATCCAGGGCGAGATGGTGCATCCCTATCTGCGGCGCCGTAATGGTGAGGAAGCCGTCAGCTACCCGAGCGAAGAAGTTCGCGGGGTGCTCGAACGTACGCTCGGAGTGCCGCTGTTCCAGGAGCAGGTGATCAAGATCGCGATGGTGGCCGCCGGTTTCAGCCCGGGAGAGGCCGATCAGTTGCGCCGCTCGATGGCGACGTGGAAACGCAACGGCGGCATCGGTGAGTTTCGCGACAAGCTGATCGACGGCATGCGTCAACGTGGCTACCGGGAGGAGTTTGCGGAACGTATCTTCAACCAGATCCAGGGTTTCGGTGAATACGGATTCCCGGAATCACATGCCGCGAGTTTCGCTTTGCTGGCTTACATATCGGCGTGGCTGAAATGTCATCACCCGGCGGCATTCACGGCGGCCTTGCTGAACAGCCAGCCGATGGGCTTCTACGCACCGTCGCAACTGGTTCAGGAGGCGCGACGCGTCGGGGTATCGGTGTTGCCCGTGGATGTCCGCCGCAGTTGCTGGACGAGTACACTCGAGACGGCTGTCGACAACCTCGCGGTGCCGGCGCTGCGGCTTGGTTTGCGACTCGTCAAGGGCTTGCCGCAGGCTGCTGCCGAGCGGCTCGTTACAGCGCGCACGGAATGCCCGTTCAGGCATGTGACCGATATGGCGCGCCGTGCCGCGCTCGATCGTCGCGCGCTCGGCGCCCTGGCGCGGGCCGGTGCGCTCGCCGGACTCGCCGGTAATCGTTATCAGGCGAACTGGGCCGCGCACGGCGTGGAGCAGGCTTTGCCGGTCCTCGGTGATGCCGCGGTCACCGAGGCGGTACCGCTGTTACGCGTTCCGGGCGAGGGCGATAACATCATCGCCGATTACGCGAGTCTCGGACTCACCCTCGAACGTCACCCGCTCGCGCTGTTACGGGCTGCGTTCGAGCGACGGGCGTATTCGACCGCGGCCGAGATCGCGCAATCAGATCACGGCAGCGTGGTTCGCACGGCCGGTCTCGTGGTTACCCGGCAACGGCCCGGTACCGCCACGGGAGTCGTGTTCATCACGCTCGAAGACGAGACCGGTGTGATCAACCTGATTGTCTGGTCCAGCCTCGTCGAAACGCAGCGCCGCGAGGTGCTCGCATCGCGGCTATTGGGTGTCCGGGGTGAAGTTCAGCGCGAGGGCGATGTGGTCCATGTGATCGCGCAGCGCCTCGTCGATCACAGTCAGTTGCTCGGGCGTCTCGCGGTCAGTTCGCGCGACTTTCACTAGATGCGGTCTGACTTTCACTATAAGCGGTCTCAATGGCGATACCCGCCCGGGCCGGGTACGATTCCGGGCCGCGCTTGTTCGTCAACGCGAGCGGCACTATAGTTGAACACGGACTGTAGTGTTTTCCCTTAAAGAGCGGTAAGCCATTGGCGCTCCACGGGATTTGGCGCAAGGATGTGAACGCAATTACGCATGAACACGAACGTCGATCGTGCCGCGGCCTTGCGGCACCTGGTGCCGATCAACCGCCTGCCTCCGGAGAACCTCGAGGTTCTCGTTGCCGCCGCTGAATTGCAAACGGCGTTCGATGGCCAGATTATCTACGTTCAGGGCCATCAGGACCGCTACGTTCATTACCTGATCGACGGCACGGTCGAGTTTGTGTGGAACGGCGACAGCGTGAAACGCCTGCCGGCCGACAGCAAGGCCGCGCGCCGGCCCCTCGATAAACCCGGACGCAAACGACACACCGTACGCGCCGTTTCGAACTGCACTGTCGTGCGCTTCCCGCGCGCGGAATTCGACCGCCAACTCGACGAAGGTAATTTGCGAACCGGTCCGCGGCAGGTGGAGGTGAGCGAAATCGCCACCGAGAAATCATCGAACTGGATGATCAAAATGCTGCAGTCGGAATTGTTCGAGCGACTGCCGGCGATCAATATCCAGAAGGTGTTCGATCGCATGGAACGGATCACCGTCGCGGCCGACGAGCTGGTCGTGCGCCAGGGCGAGCGGGGCGATTACTACTACGTCATCGAACGGGGTTACTGTGAAGTGAGCCGAACGATCCCGGGTGGGAAGGAAATTCACCTGGCCGATCTCAGCGCCGGTGACGCTTTTGGCGAAGCGGCGATTATCGCCGATGACGCGCGTAACGCTTCCGTCAGCATGCTGTCCGACGGCACGCTGATGCGTCTGTCGGCCGCCGATTTCAACGAATTGATCCCCGACCCGCTGCTGCGGGCTGTGGACGCGCAGGCGGCCCTCGATGCGATCGCGGACGGCGCGCAATGGATCGACCTGAGCTATCCCGAAATTTATGCCCGGCACGTGCTCGAATGTTCGCGCAATATCCCGTTCAACGTTCTGCGCCTGCAGGCCGCAAAGCTCGATCGATCGACGAGCTACGTCGTATGCAGTGACAATCCGAAGGAAAGCGCCGTCGGTGCGTTTCTGTTGATTGAGCGCGGATTTCAGGCGGACTACCTCGATGGCACCGTCGCCGGCTTGGCCGAGACCCACGCCCATGCGTTCATGGCACCGCGGCGAGCGCCAGGCGATCCCGACGCCGGTCGCGTGGTAGAGTTTCCTGGTCTGGCCGCGGCGCAAGCAGCGGCAACCGCACCCAGCGAGGAGTCGGAGATGGACGAAGCAAAGCCTGAAGACGCGAACTTCGAGAATACGATCGACAGGATTGACCGGCTCTATTCACAGAAAGAATGGGAAGCCGAGGCACGATCACGGGTGGCGGTGGAAAAATACGCGCAAACATCCACCGGCCAGCACCTTGCGGACCTGATCGACGAGATTCACGCGAAGCACGAAGAACTGCCCCCGCAGGAATCCCCCGAGCCGACGGACGCCGATGCGGCTTCCGCGTTCAGGCCGGACGATGTTTTCGATGTCGCCCCCGACAGCGGCAAGGCGTCAGCGCGCCCGGAACCATCCGTACTCCTCGTCGACACGCGGGCACCAATGCCGATCGCGCAGGGTGACATTCTCGATGACAATCTGTTCGACGACAGTGATGACCTGGCGCAGATTGTTCAGGATTTCGAATTCCGCATTCGTGATTACGTCGAGAATGCGACGTACAAACGCCTCAACGAGGCGGAACGGAAATACCAGGAAAAATTAAACCGGCTGCGCAAGGCCGCGGTGATCGAGGTGCGCAAACGGCAGGAACTCGCACGCCAGCGCTACGAAACCCAATACCGGAAAAAAGAGCTGCAGCTGCGCGCGCATTATAAAAAGCTCATGGCGCTGGCAAATAAAATCAGCAAACAAAAAGCCCAGCTGCAGCAGGCGAAAGTACAGTTTGAAGAAAAGCTTGCGGCCGCCAACGCGGTCTATCGCCAGGTGGAAGACATGCGCAAAGCGCTGCGTCAGCATATTGGTGCACTGCCCGGCGAACGTGACGACAACCGCGCCGATCGCGAATCGGCCTGAGGGCACGCAATCGCAAGACCCGGCTATCGGGTCGCACGTCCGGCGACGGTGCCCGGCACATTGCAAGCGGCAGGCCCGTGAGCGTTCGCGATTGAGCGGCTGAAACGCGGGTCGGTCGTTGCATTTGTTGCGCTGCAAAGTACAATCTCGCGCTCCAATTTCTTCCGTCGCAAGCACGAGAGATCCCGCGCCATGTCCCCGCTACCGAACAAGCCTGAAAACAAGCCGCAAATCCCGAGTTTTTCCTCCGGCCCGTGTCCGAAACGACCCGAGTGGTCACTGCAGGCGCTCGAGGGTGCCTTGCTCGGAAGGTCGCACCGATCGAAGCCCGGCAAGGCGAAGCTGAAAGCCGCGATCGAAGAGACACGAGCCTTGCTCGGTGTTCCGGCGGATCATCACATCGGCATCGTCGCGGGCTCCGATACCGGTGCGGTAGAAATGGCGCTGTGGAACCTGCTCGGCGCACGCGGGGTCGATGTGCTGGCGTGGGAAAGTTTCGGCCGCGACTGGGTTACGGATGTCGTCGAGGAACTGCGGGTCGAACCGGTGCGCCAGATGCTCGCGGAATATGGCGAGTTACCGAACCTTGCCGAGGTGGATTTCTCGAACGATGTCGTGTTCGTCTGGAATGGCACGACTTCAGGGGTGAAACTTGCGCATGCCGACTGGATTCCCGACGATCGCGACGGCCTGACGATCTGCGACGCAACCTCGGCCGCGTTCGCAATGCCGCTGCCGTGGGCGAAACTCGACGTCGTTACGTTCTCCTGGCAGAAAGTGCTCGGTGGCGAAGGCGCTCACGGTATGCTCATACTCGGGCCGCGGGCGGTCGAGCGGCTCGAATCATTCGCACCGGCACGACCACTGCCAAAACTGTTCCGCCTGAAGAAGAAGGGCAAACTCGATACCGCGATCTTCGCCGGCGCAACGATCAATACGCCGTCGCTGCTGTGCGTCGAGGATTATCTCGACGCGCTCGCCTGGGCGCGCAAGGTCGGCGGACTCGAAGCGATGATCGCACGCTCCGAGGCTAATCTCGCGGCGATAAGCGCCTGGGTCGGCAGCAGTGAGCGGGTCGCGTTTCTTGCCCGCGATGAAGCGAACCGGTCGAACACGTCGATCTGCCTGCGGTTCACCGGCGACGCGGTCGCGCGCCTCGATGATGCCGGGCAGGCGGCGTTCGCCACGCGCGTCGCGCAGCTGCTCGAGGAAGAAAACGTCGCCTATGATATCGGCGCCTACCGCAGCGCACCGCCGGGACTCAGAATCTGGGGCGGTGCTACCGTCGAACGCAGCGACATAGAAGCCTTGCTGCCCTGGATAGACTGGGCCTATGACGTTGCGGCGGCCGAGTCCGCGAGCTGAGGCACGATTCACGAGAATTAACGGGATATCCGCAATGTATAAAGTTTTTGTCGCCGACAAACTGGCACCAGAGGGCGTCGCCGCGCTCGAGCAATATGACGAACTGACGATCGATTTCGCGCCGGGCCTTGCGGTCGCCGAGGCGATTGAACACGCGCGCGACGCCGATGCGATCATCGTGCGCAGCGCGACGAAGATTCGCGGGGAGCTGCTTGAAGCGTGTGAAAAGTTGCGCGTCGTCGGGCGCGCCGGGATCGGCGTTGACAACATCGACATCGCCGCGGCGACGGAACGCGGCATCGTCATCCTGAACACCCCCGATGCGAACGCGACGACCACCGCGGAACTCGCGGTTGCGCACATGTTCTCGCTCAGCAGAAACCTGCCCGACGCGGACCGCTCGGTGCGCGCACGGGAATGGACTCCGGCGAAATTTCTCGGCGCCGAACTGTCCGGCAAAACGGTCGGCGTGATCGGCTTTGGAACCATCGGCCGCTTGCTCGCCGAACGTTGCCGCGGGCTCAAAATGAAGCTGATCGGTTATGACCCGTTCGTCACCGAGGAAACGTTCGCCGAGCACGGGGTTGAAGTGCGTGAGCTCGAGTCGCTGCTTGCCGAGGCCGATTACGTGACGCTGCATTGCCCGGTGACGGATGAGACGCGCGGGATCCTGTCCCGCGAACGTCTTGCCCTGATGAAACCCGAAGCCCGCCTCGTAAACTGCGCCCGCGGTGGACTCATCGATGAAGCCGCGCTCGCCGACGCACTGCGCGCCGGCTCCATCGCAGGTGCCGCGCTCGATGTGTTCGCGCAGGAACCGCCGGGTGATTCCCCGCTGTTCGACGCCCCGAACATCTACTTCACACCGCACCTCGGCGCTTCGACGCACGAGGCCCAGACAGCCGTCGGCGTGCAGATCGCGCATCAGGTCGCCGCCTATCTCGTGCGCGGTGAAGTGACGAATTCGATCAACCTGCCGAGTATTGCGCCGGACAAGCTCGAACAGCTCGATCCCTATTTGCAGCTTGCGCGCAAGCTCGGCAAGCTGCTGTGCCTCATGTCCGAAGGCGCGCTGACCGAGCTTTCGATCGGCCTGTACGGACGGGCAGCGGAACTCGATCCCCATCCGATCGCGAATGAAGCCCTCGTCGGATTACTGGAAGATCACCTGTCGGTTCCGATCAACCAGGTCAATGCCGGCCACCTCGCGCGCCGCCAGGGAATCCACGTGACGGAAGTAACGTCATCGGACGTGCGCGATTTCCAGACCGTGCTGCGGGTTTCGGGCACGACGGCATCCGGTCAGTTGTGTCTCGAAGGGACCCTGTTCGACGAACGTCATCCGCGTCTCGTGCGGGTTAATGACTACAGCATCGAAACGGAACTTGACGGGCATATCGTGATGACCCGGCACGCGGACCGTCCCGGGGTGATCGGCGCCATCGGCGAGTTGCTCGGGCGTGAAGGCATCAACATCACGCGCATGCAGGTGGGTATTGCGAGCGAAGACAAAACCCAGGCAATCGCGGTGATTGCCGTGTCGAGCGTGCTGCCGGCCGCGACAATGTCGGCGCTGGGATCGATCGACGCTATCGACAAGATACTGCAAATCAGCTTTTCTTAGCCTTACGGGCCGGGGGCGAATCCGCCCCCGGCCGTCTTCTTCGCACGGCCGGCCCGGTACGCGGACGCCGCCGGTTCGCGGTGGTGGTGTGCTTCATCGCGCGAGAGCGCATAAACTTGGGGCTGAATCGAGCAGGCTTGCGCCATGAGTAATTTTCTCGCGAATATCATCTACCATCCGGATTTTCCGAGTCGCGCGCGACGCGCGGCAAAAGCCCTCATCGTCGGGGTCATCGTTGCGATCGCGGTTGCGATGCTCGTGTTCGATCACGAGCCGGATATGTTCTCCGTCGTCGACCGCGCCGTCGAGCGCGGGGGAGATGCGCAGCATCTGCGCGTCACCGGATACGTGCAGACGTCGACGCTGATCGAACTGATCGACGTAATGCTGACGAAACGGGGCGGTTATCTGTCGAACGATATCGGTCCGCCGGGCATCTTCATGGATAACGTACCGAACTGGGAGTTCGGTGTGCTCGTGCAGATTCGTGATTTGATTTCCGTTTTCCGTAACGATTACAGCCGCTCGCAATCGCAGTCGAGCGAGAATCCGTTTCTGATCGAAGCCGACAACCGGATCCGTATCGACAGCGAGAAATGGATGTTTCCCGCGGCGGAATCGGAATACCGGTCCGCGGCGTCGGCGCTGACGAAGTACCTCGACGGACTCAGCCTGACGAACAGTTCGGAGACCCAGTTCTTCGCCCGTGCGGACAATCTCGCGGCCTGGCTCGCAATCGTCGAAAAGCGTCTCGGCGATTTGTCCCAGCGCCTGAGCGCGAGCGTCGGTCAGGTGCGGGTCAATACCGATCTAGCGGGTGACGCCGATGCGGAGCAATCGACGAACAAGCCGGCTGTCCTCGTCGTGAAAACGCCGCGATTACAGGTTGACGACGTGTTCTATGAAGCGCGGGGCGGCACCTGGGCGCTCGTGCACCTGTTGCGCGCCGTCGAGCACGATTTCGCCTCGGTGCTCGAGAAGAAAAACGCACTCGTCAGCCTGCGGCAGATTATCCGCGAACTCGAGGGGTGTCAGGATCCGATCTGGAGCCCGATCATTCTCAATGGCAAGGGTTTCGGCTTCGTCGCGAATCATTCACTCGTCATGGCGTCGTATATTTCGCGCGCGAACGCCGCGGTTATTGATCTGAAGAGCCTGCTCGAGCGCGGCTAGCACGCGGCGCCGGTGAAATCCGCAAGCGTGTTACGGCACTGGCGACGTTATTCGCCGGCGCTGTTCATGCTGGGCATCGCGGGACTGTTTGTCTGGGCGCATGTGCGCGCTCATATCGAGTATGCGCGCATCGAGCACGGCATGAAGCGCTCGGAAGTGATCCGGCAGCTCGGCGAGCCGCGACGCACGGCCGCCGATCTCGTGTTTTGCGTGGCGACAGTGCGGTGGACCGGGCAGTGCCCGGGCCCGGGGGGCGGCGGCTCGTTTCTGTACTATAAATACGGCGTTGCACGCTGGGTGATCGTAGGTATCGACGCGACCGGCAGCGTCAGCTTCAAGACGCTCGGCGACACCTGAACCGCGACGTTGGCCCTCTGCGGCAATTTCGTTATACTCGCAACAGGAATTAGGACGCTTGACCTACACCCGTCGACGAACCGCGGGGCGGGTCGGCGAACCGCGGCAGCCGCTTCGAAAGACGGGCTGCCGCGACATCTCAATCACATCGTTGAGCCAGACCTATGAAAAACCGTCTCGGATTACTCCTCGCCTTCAATATCCTGTTTACTGCCGCGGCGAACGCCGAATTGCCGGTGGAGACCACCTCGACGGCCAAGCTCTCGGATCCGTCGCCACACTGGATGTGGGTCAGCGATCTGATGTTTGCGGCGATGGAGGGGGGTAAGGCATTCCTGCTCGATGGCGACAGTGGCCAGATGAAAGGGATGCTCAGTACGGGCTACTTCTTCGCCTCGGCACTGCAGGACAAGGGTTACAAAACGATCTATTCGCCGGAGGTTTACCTGTCGCGCGGTACCCGCGGTGAACGCACCGACATCATCGCCATCTACGACCCCCTGACGCTCGAAGCCGTCGACGAAATCATCATTCCGCCGAAGCACTTCAGCGGCGTGCCGATCATCGGTCACTCCGCGATTTCCACCGACGATCGCTTCATCGCCGTGTTCAATTTCACCCCGGCTCAGTCCGTCAGCATCGTCGATGCGAAGGCACGCAAGTTCCTGCACGAAGTGGAAACACCCGGTTGCGCGGAAGTGTTCGCGGGCGGGAGCCGTGCGTTCAATATGATCTGCGGCGACGGTTCGATGCTGACCCTGATGCTCGACGACGACGGCAAGGTCGAAACCGCCCGTAGCGACAGGTTTTTTGACCCGAAAACCGACATCATCGACGACAAGATGGCGCGTTTCGGCGACAAATGGGCGTTTTTCACGCGCTCAGGCAAGGTTCAGGTGATCGATATGGCGAACGGCAAGCCGTCGTTCATGCCGCAGTGGTCGTTGTTCAGCGACGGCCAGCTGGCCGACCAGTGGATGACCGGCGGTTACCAGTACGCAACGATCAATGAGATCAGCGGCGAGTTGTACGTGCTCGTGCATCGCGGCAGCAAGTTTACGCACAAGCACCCGGGCATGGACGTGTGGGTCTACAATTTGAAGACGAAGCAGCGCACGCGCCAGATTTCGCTCGCGGCGCCGGCCCTGTCGATCCAGGTTACGCCGGATGCACAACCGCTGTTATTTACCGCCGACCTCGAGCATTCGGGCGTGCACGTCTATGACGCGGCCACCGGGGCACACAAACACCACATCGAAGACGTGGCGGTGAACCCGACCCTGTTCTGGCAGGTCCGTCCCTGATCGGGTCGGGGCCCACCGGAATGCCGGCAATCGATCCGATCATTATCGCCATTGCGCAATACGCGGTGGCGCTGCTGTTCTGCGGTTCGGCGACCGCAAAGGTAACGAATTTCGCCGTGTTTCGTGCCACGCTTGCGGAGTATGAACTCGTGCCGGCAGCCCTCGTCGGACCCGCGGCGGTCTTTTTCGCCGCGGTCGAGGGTATCATCGCCGCCGCAGCACTGTTTCCCGGCAGTGCGTCCGTTGCGATGTTCGCGGCGGCCTTGCTGCTCGGCGTATATGCGTGTGCGATCGGGATTAACCTGGCGCGCGGTCGCCGCGATATCGATTGTGGCTGCACCGGTCCGGCGACGCGCCAGTTATTGAGCGGGTGGCTGCTCGTACGCAATGCCGGCCTTGTTGCGCTCGCCGTCACCGGTACGATGACTTCGACCGGGCGGCCACTGCTGCTGGCCGACTGGGTCGTCGTTGGCCTCGGCCTCGCAGCCGCCGTTACGCTGTATGCCGCGATCAACCAGTTAATGGCCAATGTGCCGCGACTCGATGCACTCGATGCAGTCATGGAAAGCGCCTGATGGAAAACGCTCTGATAGTCTCGAATTTGCTGCTGTGGCTGCTCGTCATCGGGCTCGGCCTCACGGTTCTTGCGCTGGCGCGGCAGGTCGGTGTGCTGTACGAGCGAATCGCACCGGCCGGCGCGCTGATGATTTCCCAGGGACCGGCGGTTGGCGAAACCGCACCGGAGTTCAGTCTGCAGACGCTCGCCGGTGAACCGCTGACGGTCGGCGGCGTTTCCGCCACGCACAAGAGTACGCTGCTGTTTTTTCTGTCGCCGACGTGTCCCGTGTGCAATACGCTGATCCCGGTGCTCAAATCGATCCGCCGCAGCGAATCGAAATGGCTCGACGTCGTGCTCGCGAGTGACGGCGAAGCGGGCGCGCAGCGCGAATTTATCGCGAAGAAAGAACTCGAAGAATTCCCCTATGTGCTGTCGACACAACTCGGCGTAACCTATCAGGTGGCAAAACTTCCGTTCGCGGTGCTGCTCGACGAACACGGAATATTGCGCGCGAAGGGCCTGACGAATAACCGCGAGCATCTGGAAAGTTTATTCGAAGCGATGGAGCAGGGTGTCGCGTCGATTCAGGAATTCATGAACAAGCGTCAGCAAGGTGCGGCGTGATGGCGAAAGTCGATAAAGGTGATGGCTATGAGCTGGTTTGATTATTTGTCGGAACGCGGCGTGCGTTCGGTAGCGCGCCACACGGCGCGACGGAGTTTCCTGTCCCGTTTCGGCGCGACACTCGTCGGCGCGGCGGCAATCCCCGCGCTGCCGGTTGCCCGGGCTTCGGAACACCGCGCGCCGGCGCCGGACGAAAGCGGTATTCCGGGAGATCCCGGTAACCCGCAATCCTGCGACTACTGGCGGTATTGCAGTATCGATGGATTCCTGTGCTCGTGTTGTGGCGGAACGCAGAATTCCTGCCCGCCCGGTACCGAGCCTTCGCCGGTAACCTGGATCGGCACGTGCCGCAATCCGGCCGACGGCAAGGACTACGTGATTTCCTACAACGATTGCTGCGGCAAGAGCGGGTGCGGCCGCTGCTTCTGCAATACGAACGACGGCGATACGCCGGTTCATCGTCCGACGCTCGACAACGATATCAACTGGTGCCTCGGTACGAAGAGCAATGCTTATCACTGCTCGACGGGTGTGGTGATCGGTGTTGCGACGGAACCGATGCGCTAGGCGCGCGAACGCAACGCGCAACGTGAACGGCCGGACGGTGCGCCCGCGCGCTGCAATAGCGCTTGCGGTGGCCGTATTCGCGGGCGCTGGCGCGACCGCGACGGCCGCCGGCAATCCGCCGGAAATCAACTACATGCTCCACTGCCAGGGCTGCCACTTGCCCGGCGGGATCGGACACCCGGGCATCGTGCCGAAAATGCAGGGCGAGATCGGCGCGTTCCTCGACAGCGCGGCCGGGCGCGCGTATCTCGTCCAGGTTCCCGGCGCGGCGCAATCGAGCCTCGATGACGCGGAACTCGCCGCGGTGCTGAACTGGATGTTGCCGGCTTTCGACAAGCGCGTGAAGGCGGATTTCACGCGTTACACCGCACAGGAAGTCGCCCGCTACCGCGAGACCCAACTGACGAACGTCAGTTCCCTGCGTCGCGCTATCCTCAGCGGCACCAGTACCGCGGAATAATTCCGGTTGCTGGCTCAGGACGCATTGCGCCGGCGGTCGATCGCCATCAGCAAGGGCGGCAGGAACAGGAAGTCTGCGACGAGCGCGAGCGCGATGATCACGGCGGTCAGGAGTCCGACGTCCGCATTATTCGCGAACTTCGACAACGCCAGGATAGAGAACCCGACGACGAGTACGATGGAAGTGACGACGAGCGCCTTGCCGACGGTATTGAACGCGTAGCGCACGGCGTCGGCCGAATCGAGCCCCTGTTCACGGCGTGCTCGCAGGTATTTGCTGAGAAAATGCACGGTGTCATCGATCACGATACCGAGTGTCATACTCATCACGATCGACAACGACAAACCCACCTCGCCAACGAACAGGCCCCACAGCCCGAACCCCATCGCCGCCGGTGCGAGGTTCGGGATCAGACTCACCAGCCCGATCCTGACTGACCGCAATGCCGCGACGAGGATGACGGAGATCAATACGAGCGCGATCGTCGTACCGACGAGCATTGCGCGGATATTGCGTGCCGCGATGTTCGCGAACATGACGATAGCGCTGCTCGCGGGCAGGGCATCGATATGCGGTGCGTGGTCCTCGAGCCAGCGCGCGGCGGCCTCGTTCAGCGCAAGAATCTCGCGCGTCGACAGGACATCCGTCGTGACGGTGACACGGATCGACGACCGGTCGACATTGATCTGGTTATTCAAATCGAGCCCGTAAGGCAGCGACATTTCATAGAGCAGCAGGTATTGAGCAGCAAGCTCGCGTTCCTCCGGCAGATGATATTGCTCGGGGTCGTCGTTGTGCAGGTTCCTGTTCAGACGTTTAATGATGTCGGTGTAGCTCCGTACATGTCGCACCCCGGCCTGCTCCCGCATCCAGTTCACGAATGCGTCGGCGTCGCGGAGAAACCCGGGCTCGCTGATGCCGCCGGGTTCCGCTGCACGCAACGAGTACTCCGTCGTATACAAACCGGACAGGTGTTCCGTCGCGAAATCCGTATCGGCGCGAAATTGAATCGACTCGTCGAACCAGTGCACGAACACGTCGTTCAGTTCATTGCGCGGGACGTTGACGACGAGCAGCACGATCGCAGCACCGGTTCCCCACAGCAGTGCGGTGCGTCGCCGGACGACAAACTCGCCGACTTTTGCGATCAGGCTTGCGGCGTCGTCACGCGGCGCGGGTCGGCGGGTCGGCAGTACCGAGATTAGCGCCGGCAGGAACGTAACCGACAGGAACATCGAGAGAACGACGCCGATCGCGACGATATTCCCGAGGTGCTGAAACGGCGGCACTTCGGAAAAATTCAGCGTCAGAAACCCAATCGCGGTGGTAATGCTCGCGATCATGATGGGCTGCAAATTGACGCGCAGACTTTCCCGCAGTGCCGCGTCACAATCGAGTTCGTTGCGCAGTCCAAGCAGGTAGCTCGCCAGTATGTGCACGCAGTTCGCGATCGCGACGGTCAGGATGATCGTCGGCGTCGAGGCGGAAACCGGGGTTACGGGATAACCGAAATAGCCCGACAATCCGATCGCCGCGATTATCGCGAACGAGAATACGAGGACGGCGCCGAGCGTACCGGCGATACCGCCGACGAACAGGGAGAGCAGGGCGACCATGGCGAGCGCGCTGAGCGGGATCAGCGTCTTCAAATCAGCACTCGTTGCTTCCGGAAACGCGTTGTTCATCATCACCATGCCGGTGAGATAGATCTGCGTACCGGGGTAGGTCTGTTCGATATCGGCGGCGAGCGCACGGGCAGCGCGAATAATTTCGGCGTTCTCGGCGGTTTCGTTTTTGCCGGGTAATTGGACATTGACGAAAACGCCACTGGCCACCGCATCTTCGCGGACGAGGGCGTCGCGCAACAAGGGCTCGGCCAGCGCGATACGGCGCACTCGCGCGAGCTCCGCGGGACTCAGTTGTTCGGCATTGCTCACGAGCGGGCGGACAATGAGATCGTCACCCGCGGCCTCGGTGTGCTGGAAATTCGTCACCGAGTCGACCCGGTTCGAATACGGGATCTGCCAGGCCCGGCGGGTGACGTCTTCGATGATCGCAAGACTGTGATTCGAGAATACATTGCGATCGCCGGGGGCAATCACAATCAGCAGCGTGTCGTTCTTGACGTAGGTGTTCTCGAGTTCCTCGAACGCGATGCGCTGCGGGTTCTCAGGCCCGAAAAATACCCGGTAACTGCTGTTGAAGTGCAGGTGCCGGACCCCCATTGCAGCCGCGGCGACGAGAACGAGCGTGACGGCAATTACCCACCACCGCCAGGTGATTACCCATCGCGCAAAACCGGCTTCGAACTGGTGCATAGGATATTGCTGCAAGTGTGCGAGCGGATGCCGCTACGGGCCGTCGGCCGCCGGCCCCGTACCCGGTCGACGAGGCGATTCGCGGGACCCGGGCAGCGCGGGTCGGGTTGTCGACCCGGCGCGTTTCCGGCTCCGGCTCAGATCGCCGTATAGCCGCCGTCGACCGGCATTGCGACCCCGGTCACGAATGATGACTGATCCGACAGTAACCACACGACGGCATCGCCAATTTCGCGCGGATTGCCGAAGCGCGCCATCGGTTCCTGGCTGGCAAATGCTTCCCGATCGAGTCCGGTTTCGACCATGAGCCGATCCAGCATCGGGGTATCGATGACCCCCGGACAGACCGCGTTGACCCGAATTTTCTTGCGCGCGAACTCGAGCGCGGCGCTCTTCGTCAGGCCGACGACCCCGTGTTTCGCCGCGCAGTAAGCGGTGCCGCCGCGCGATCCGACGAGACCCGCGACCGATGCGGTGCTGATGATCGAACCGCCGTTACCCTGGCTCAGCAACTGCTCGATTTCGTATTTCACACACAGCCAAACGCCCTTCAAATCGACGCTGACGGTACGGTCGAATTCCGCTTCCGTCATTTTCGAGATGTTCGCGAACGTGCCTTCGATGCCCGCGTTGTTGAAGGCGCCGTCGAGTGAACCGTGGGTATCGACCGTGGCGTCGATCATGGCCTTGACGGCGTTCGAATCCGTCACGTCAGTTTCAACGAACATGACGTTGCCACCGGTCGCCTTGATCGCGTCACACGTGGCCTGGGCTTCTGTTTTATTGACGTCGGCGATCACGACCGCCGCACCTTCTTCGGCACACCGTTCCGCGGATGCGCGCCCGATGCCGGTGCTGCCGCCGGTGATGATGATAGTTTTGCCTTCGAGTAAACCCGCCATGTCGTTACCTCATTGAATCATTTCCGGCTGCACACGAAACCGGACGTCGGTGCACGTGCGTTTGCTGCAACCGCACATGCCGGTGCGCCGAAGACGTCGGGTGTGCGGGCAATTTGCAAGGCGCGTTTATAGCATCTGCGTACGCGTGATTCCATCGCGTGTGCAGCGTGTGTACGACCGCCGGAAATTTCGCTAGTCTTGCCGTAACAAAAAAAGACTGTAGTTGTTTTGGGGATTGGAAGATGAGGATGTTGACGCGCGGCGAAACCTACGACGAGGTTTACAACGCATTCAAGTGGAAGATACCCGAGCGGTATAACATTGCGAACGATGTCTGCGACCAGTGGGCTGACGATCCGGGTCGCATCGCGCTGATCTATGAAGATGCGCAGAAGCAGGTTCACACCTACACGTTTGGCGACATTCGTCGTTACGCGAACCAGTTCGCGAATACATTGCTGGCAAAAGGCCTGCAACGGGGCGATCGGGTCATGCTGTTACTGGCACAGGACCCCGAATGCGCAATTGGCCATGTCGCCTGCTTTAAAGCCGGCATCGTATCGAGCCCGACATCGGTACTGTTCGGCCCCGATGCGATCACGTATCGCCTGAACGACAGCGACGCGAAAGCCGTTGTCACCGACAGCGCGAATTATCCGAAAATCCAGGCTGTGCGCGCCGCGTGCCCGAATCTCGAGCATGTGTTCGTAGTCGACGGTGAACCCGATGGCGCGGAGAATTTCTGGACCGCGATAGCCGACGCCGACGATACGTTTACGAACGTCGACACGGCGGCCGACGACATCGCCTGGATCAGCTATACGTCCGGTACGACCGGCATGCCGAAGGGCTCCGTACAGCCGCACCGCCTGTTACTGGGTCACATGCCGAGCCTCGAGTTCATCTACGACTTTTTCCCGCAGGACAACGATGTACTGTGGTCGCCCGCCGACTGGGCGTGGATGGCCGGTCTTGCGGATATCCTGCTGCCGGGGTGGTTCCATGGCTGCACCGTGGTCGCAACCGCGATGAAGGGCTTCGAGGTGGAGGAAGCGTATCGGATCCTCGACCAGCACAAGGTGACGCTGGCCCTGCTGACGCCGACGATGCTGAAACTGATGCGCCAGGTCCCGGATCCGCTCGCTCGCTACGAGTTGAAATTGCGCGCGGCGCTGTCAGGCGGAGAGTCTGTCGGCAAGGAACTGCTTGAATGGGCCGACCGTGAACTGCACATCAAGATCAACGAAGGCTTCGGGCAAACGGAGTGCAACGTGATTCTCGGCAACAACGGCAACGTGTTCCCGATCAAGCCGGGCTCGATAGGGCGACCCACGCCGGGCACGATTTGCGCGATTATCGACGACGACGGTAATGAGTTGCCGCCCGGTGAAGAAGGGCATATTGCGTGTAAGCGGCCACATCCGGTGATGTTGCTCGAATATCTGAACAAGCCGGAAGCGACGCGCGACAAATTTATCGGCGACTGGTTAATCACCGGTGACGCCGGGCACATGGACGAGGACGGTTATTTCTGGTTTCACGGTCGCGCGGACGATGTGATCACGAGTTCCGGGTACAGAATCGGTCCCGGAGAAATCGAGGATGCATTGCTGAAACACGATGCGGTGCAGATGGCGGCCGCAATCGGCGTGCCGGATCCGGTGCGCACCGAGATCATCAAGGCGTTCGTGATTCCGGCTCCCGGGGTTACGCCGAGCGAGGAACTCGCGAACGAGCTGCGCGAATCCGTCAAGTCGCGTCTGGCGAAACACGAAGTGCCGAGACTCATCGAGTTCGTCGATTCCCTGCCAATGACGACAACCGGCAAGATCATGCGGCGCGAGCTGCGCGAACGCGAGAAACAGGCGGCTGCCAACAACTGAGTTGACGAAAGTCAGTCGCTTCGGGGAGCCGGCTCGAACAGCCGTTCGAGCCGCGCAATCCATTTCCAGTCCCGGCGATCGATGGTGATGTGGATACCGAGGCGATTATCCGGGTCGATCGCGACACGCTCGAACATTTCCCCGCCGCGTTCGATCCGGGTTTCGAGCACGAGCGTATCGTCTTCCCAGTAGGCGAGCGTATAGCCGATGTCGGTTTTTACGAGTTCCTCGCCGCTCGCGGTAAACACCCTGCCGGCGGCGTTCGGCACGACGGGACGCTCGAAGCCGTCGGCATAAACGAACAGGTAACCGTCATCGCGGGTAATGATTTCGAGATTCTCCGACTCCAGAATGCGTTGCAGCGGACCCGCGTGGACGAGTTCCTTGCTGTGGCGCCATTGTTCTCCCGCGTTTGCCTCCTGCCAGTAGCGCTGTTCCGTTGCCTGTCCCGGACGTTTGCCGGACGCCTGGGGCGGCGGGTTCGCGGTGCGGATTTTCGAGGCCCGAATGCCTTTGAGCTCGGTCGCCGGATCGGTGCTGGCGTCGGCGTCGAGTTGCCAGCGTCCGGCAAGCACCGGTGAGGCGCTCCACGCGGGCAGGGCGGTGCCGGCGAGGAGCAACGATGTCAGCAGTACGAGCGGAATTTGGCAGCAAGATCGCGCGATGCGACTATACGGCCTCGCCGCACAGGGAGGCGGATCGCGTTGCGACCGTCTTGATGACGGTATCGGTTCGCCACGACGGCTTGCGCGGTAAAGAGCCGGCAAGTGCAAACGTATCTTCGAGAACTCAAGCATTGGACTTAAATAAACCATGAAAATAGTCGAACCCCGGATCGCGGTCGACGCGATCCCGGATCATAGCATCGCGATCGTGCCGGGCGGATGCGCCAGCGCCACAGCGTTTTATACAGCGCTCATGGATACGGTAGAAAGGTTCGACGCGTTGACTTTGGTCTGCGGCTTCTCGTTCGGTGATTACCCGTTTCTGCAGCGGGGCCTTGGCGAACATACGCGTTACCTCACATGGCAGGCGTCGCCGCGCGTGCGTTCGCTGTTCAGGGAAAACGACCCGCGAAAAGTTGCTTACGTGCCGATCCGTCTCGCGGACGTCCACCGTGTGATCGGCGCGAGCGGCGAGATACGCCCGCATACCGTCGTCGTACAGACCTCGGTCCCGCAGCACGGCAAGGAAGTCAGCCTCGGGATTTCCGTTGGTCCCTATCTCGATTTCGTACGCAGCGCGAAACTCGTCATCGCGGAATTCAATGTCAATATGCCGGTGACGCACGGCGACTGCCGTATCCCGCTTGACGCCATCGATTACGCCTATGAAGCCGATTCGCCGATCATCGAGTATCGGACACCGCCGGCGCAGGCGAGCGATCTGAGTATTGTTGACCATGTCATGTCGCTGATCCCCGACGGCGCCTGGGTACAGCTCGGGATCGGATCCGTGCCGGATCGAATCATGCTGCAGCTGAAAGACGTTCCCGGTATCAAGCTGTGGTCGGGCCTGCTGACCGGGGGGCTGCAGGACTTTATCGAGGGCAGCGCTGGCCAGACGGAAATCGTCGCCGGCGAACTCGCGGGTGATCGAGCGTTCTACGAGTTCTGCGATGATTACCGCGGTATCACAATGGCGCCGACATCGGTCACCCACGATGTATCGCGGGTTGCCGCATTACCGAACTTCGTCTCGATCAACTCGGCGCTCGAAGTCGACCTGCAGGGTCAGACGAACGGGGAGGCGATCGGCGATGTCCAGATCAGCGGGGTCGGTGGCGCACTCGATTACATGGAAGCGGCAGCGCTGTCGCCGGGCGGCGTTTCCGTCACGGCGATGCCGTCGGTCACCGCAGATGGCAAACGATCGAAAATCGTCGCGCGCTTCCCCGCCGGCGGGGTCGTCACCGCGCCGCGGTATTGCACGGATTACGTAGTGACGGAGTACGGTATTGCGCGTCTGCGCGGCAGGGATCTGCATCAGCGGGCTGAAGCGCTGATTGCCATCGCTCACCCTGAATTTCGTGATGAACTGGCGGAGGCTTGGCGATGATCACGGTAATCGAAGTCGTTCGGCGTAAACCCGGCTTGTCGGTCGAACAATTCCAGCGCTACTGGCGCGACACACATGCGGCGAAAGTCTGCGCGCTGCCGGGCGTGCGTCGCTACGTTCAGTCCCATACCTTGTTGTCCGGATATGCCAAACGCGTACCGGCCTGCGATGGTGTCGCGGAACTGTCCTTCGACAACCTCGAGGCGGTACGCGAATTGGCCACGACATCCGAACTCGCCGCCGTGAAACGGGATCGCGATGAATGCGTCGACATCGGGTCGCGGATTGAAATCGTCACCGAAGCCGTCGTGATCAAGGACGGTGCGATCCCCGCCGACGGGGTCAAGAACATCGAGCTCGTGACAAAAAAGGCGGACATGCCGGCGGACGCATTCCATCGGTACTGGATCGATGTGCACGGACCGCTCGGCGGTTCGATTCCGCAGGTGTTGCGATATGTGCAAAGCCATACGTGTGCGACGGAATACCGCGATCAGGCGGCCCCGGCGCTCGATGGCGTGGCCCTGACCTGGTTCACGGACACGGGTGCCATGCGTGATGCGGCGCGGACGGACCAGTATCGTCGTACCCGGGCGGACGAGGATAATTTTCTTACCGTGCCGCTCGATTTCGTGATCACGAAAGAACACGTCGTCATCGGCTGAGCTCACGAACCCCGGAGCCGGTATATGTTCAGTGCTGATCTGGTCGACAGAATTCTCGATACGGCGCCGGTTGCGCGCCTCGCGCAGAAAGACCTGAATGGCGCTCCCCAGGCCTTGCCCTTCGTGTTCGCGCGGGTCGCGCGCGGCCTGTGGTCTCCGGTTGACGGCAAGCCGAAGAAGCGGGCGCAGCTGAGCCGGCTTGCATGGATCGCGGCGGATCCGCACGTGCTTGTGCTGGTCGACCACTACGCGGATGACTGGACGCAATTGTGGTGGCTCAAACTGTCGGGGCACGCGACCGTGGTCGACGAGCAGGAACCGGGCTGGGACGAGGCGGTCAGCGGGCTGGCACGGAAGTATCCGCAGTACGGGCAAACCCCGATGTTCGCCGGATTGCCGACGATGGTGCGCATCGAGATCACGCACTGGAAGTCGTGGGCGAGCGGCGGTGAGAGCGCATTGCGGCGCCGCTATTTTCCCGGGGCAGCGGACGCAGCGGACCCGGTTTGCTAATATGTCAGCGATTACCGTGGGCGTACAACCATGAGAACGACGCCAGCAGCAAGCGACTTGCTCACCCCGGCGCAGATTGCTCGCGTGCGCGAGCGTTCGACTGTTCGCGGCGTCTGGCTCGTTGCCCATGCCTGGATCACGATCATGGCGGCGGCGGCGCTGTTCGTCTGGATGCCGAATCCGGCGACGTTTTTACTCGCTGTCATGGTGATCGGCAGTCGGCAGCTCGGATTGTTGATCCTGATGCATGACGGTGCGCATGGGCTCCTGTGTCGTGATCGGCGCCTGAACGATCTGCTGAGCCAGTTCTGCTGTGCGCTGCCAACGTTCGCCGACACGTTCAGCTACCGACGGTATCATCTGAAACATCACGCCCGGACCCTGCAAGACGATGATCCGGACATCATCCTGACCGGGCATTACCCGATTACGCGTGCGAGCCTGCGGCGCAAACTGTGGCGCGATCTGAGCGGCCGTACCGGTACCAGTCAGCGGCGCGCGCAATTTGCCGCCGCGGCGGGGCGCGAGGGTGAACCGTTTGCCGTGAGGATGCGCAAGTTTGTCGCGAACCTCGGTCCGCACCTGCTCGTCAACGCACTGCTGTTCGCGATCGCGATTGCGGCGGGACACTGGATCGTCTATCCCTTGCTGTGGGTGCTGCCATTACTGACATGGCAACAACTCGTACTGCGGTTGAGAAATATCGCGGAGCACGCCGTTGTGCGCCACCGTGACGATCCGTTTGGCAATGCGCGAACAACGCACGCAAACTTCATCGAGCGTCTGTTCGTCGCGCCTTACTGGGTGAATTACCACCTCGAGCATCATCTGATGATGTGGGTGCCGTGCTACCGGTTGCCGTTGTTACGGCGCTATTTGCTGGCGAACGGTTACGGCGAGCGCATGTTGTCCGCAAACGGCTATCTCGACGTGCTCGCGCAGGTGACGGTGGATACCCAGGACGAGACCGGGGGTGGCCGTCGCGAACGTGCCGTGGGCACGTTCAGCGACGGATTTGGCGTTTGAATCAGCGCCCGGACTACGCCTCGCGGTGCGTCACACGAGCGGGATGACCTGCTCGGCGAAATCCTTCGCCACCTCACGGATGTGGGCGAGCGGTGGCAGCAGGCTTACTTCATTGAGACCGAGGCGCTCCGCCGCCCGGATCTGCTCGGCAATCTCGGACGGTCCGCCGACCATACAGGCACCTTCAATCATTTCCGGCGTTACGAACTTGCGTTCGCTGGACGGATAGTAACTGCAGTGTCCGTCGTGCAGGACCTGGTGAATTTTCGCGGACGGGATGTCGAGTTCCGCGAGATGATCGACGTACTCTTCCCAAATGTTTTTCATGTAGTCGGGTACAACGCTGTCGTCTTGCGTATAACGCCATATCTCGTAGACGAAGTGGATCGCGACCGCAACCCATGAGCCGGCGCGTTCAATGACGCGGTCGTCGGTCAGTTTTTCGCCGGGGCGCAGCACCACGGCGGTCGTCAGGGTCGTCGTGTGGAAATTATCGAGCGCCCGCCCGGCCTGCTCGGCGCCTTCGCGAACCTTGCCGAGGTTGAACGCGAGCACGTCGGGCTGCTCGTTGAAAATGGAAATGAGACCGTCGCCGTAGCGGCCCGCCGTTTTCAGTGCGAGCGGACCGTTGCCGGCGACGTAGATCGGGACGGGATCGGCAATATTGCGAAAATCGGTGCCGTGGTCCTGCCATTTGATTGCCGTCGTCTTGCCGGCATATTCGTAATCGACTTCTTCCCCGTTCAGCATCGCGCGCACGACGCGCAGATATTCACGAAACGCCTTGATCGGCATCGGATCCTGACCCATTACCCGCATCGCGGTATGCCCTGTACCGATACCGAGGAACACCCGCCCGGGCGCGAGGACGTTGATCGAGGCTATCGAGTGCGCCGTCGTCGGCGCGATCCGCGTGCCGGGGATTGCGACACCGGTACCCAGGCGAATGCGCGAGGTGTTCAGGGCGGCGGCGGCCATCGTCGCATAGCAATCGGACCACATCATCTGGGTATCGGGGAACCAGCAGGCGTCGTAGCCCAGATCCTCGAATTCCTTGACTATCGGCCAGTCGCCGATCCGGGTTTGTACATGAAGGCTGTATTGCATGGGATTCCTCTCGTTGTTCTTTTTGTGTCTGCAGCAGCGCTCAACCGAACCGGGAACTGGCCGGCTTCAGGGCGCGGCTGGCGGCGAAAGCATACGTAAATGCGACCGTGTGGTCGAACGGGCGCGGAAGCGCAAAGCCATACAATTTTGCACTTGTGCCGCCGTCCGGCGGCTTATTCATGTAGACTGATGCGGTGCATCAACTCCGGTTGGAACCCCTATGCTCTACCATCTCTACGAGTTCAACCACGCGGTTATGTCGCCGCTGCGGGCTGCGGTCGGTATGAATCGGATGCTGCTGGACTCGGAACACAACCCGTTCGCTGAATCCTATCCCGTAAGAATGGCATCGGCGGCGCTCGAGGTATTCGACCGGGTAACGAAGCAGTACGCGAAGCCCACGTTTGGTATCGACGCTATCGACCTGGCCGGCCAGACGGTCCCCGTCAGTGAATCCGTCGTTCACTCATTGCCATTTTGCGATCTGCGGCACTTCGAACGCGATTTGTCATCGTGCCGGAGTTCGCGGCCGGCTGACCCGACCGTCCTGCTCGTGGCGCCGATGTCAGGCCACTACGCGACCCTGTTGCGCGGTACGGTGCGTGCGCTGTTGCCGGACCATGATGTCTATATCACCGATTGGTGCGATGCACGCGACGTACCGCTCAGCGAAGGCCGTTTCGATCTCGATGACTATATCGATTACCTGATCACTTTTATCCGCCGCCTCGGCGACGATGTACATGTCATCGGGGTGTGTCAGCCGGGGCCCGCGGTCGTCGCGGCAACCGCGCTGATGTCCGAGGCGGGCGATCGTTGCACGCCCGCGAGCGTTACGCTGATGGGCAGTCCTATCGATACCCGGATGAGCCCGACGAAACCGAACGAACTCGCATCGAGCAAGCCGCTCGAGTGGTTCGAGCGGAATGTGATCATGAGTGTGCCGTTCCCGAACCCGGGCTTCATGCGCCGTGTCTATCCGGGGTTTCTGCAATTGACCGGTTTCATGACGATGAATCTCGACCGCCATCTGAACGCCCATCACAAGCTTTACTCGGATCTCGTCACAGGTGACGGCGACTCCGCGGACGCACACCGGCGCTTCTACGATGAATACCTCGCGGTGATGGACCTGACGGCGGAGTATTATCTGCAGACGATCGATGTTGTGTTCCAGCGCCACGCCTTACCCGAGCGTCGCATGCTGCATCGTGGACACCGGATTGACACCGATGCGATCCGTGAGACCGCGCTGATGACCGTTGAAGGTGAACTCGATGACATTTCCGGTATCGGCCAGACCCAGGCGGCGCACGAGTTGTTCCGCAATGTGCCCGCGGCGAAACAGACGGATTACATCCAGGAAGGGGTAGGTCACTACGGGGTCTTCAACGGATCGCGGTGGCGTTCGGAAATCGCGCCGCGAATCAAGGATTTCATCCGTTCGAATCGCGCCTGAACCGCGCGCGTCTATTCGCGGACGAAATACCGCACGAATTCGATTTCCCGCCGCCATTCGGGGTTTTTTAACGTCGCGGTGATCTTCAGGACGCCGTCATCGGTCATTTCGAACCGCTCCGCCATTCTTTCCGCGCTGTTCGTGCGGGTCTCGATCACGAACGCCGCGTCGTCGAGATACGCAAGCGTTTTCCCGACCGCGTCGGTCGACACACCCTTCCCGGTTGCGGAATACACCCGTCCGGCAGGATTCGGATTCACGAGTCGCTTCACCTTGCCGTCGTACGCTACGACGATGCGGTCGGCGACGTAGAGCTTGAGCGTCTTGCATTGCAGCATCTGGCGCGTCACGACGCTGGCACTCGAAACGAGGCCACTGCGGCGTGTCTGCCAGTCTTTGTCGCCGAAGCGGCGTTTGCCGAACGGGTCGGGTTTCTCATTGGTGTCGCTGCTGCCGTACTCGCTCTGGTAATCGCGCTCCTCGGTTTTCAGCTGGTTGACCTCGGCGGACAGGGTACCCGAGGCATCCTCGTTGAGAACCCAATTACCACTGAGCGCGGATAGATCCGCCGATTGAGCCGGTGCGCACGTCGCGATCAGCAACAGCGCTGCGATTGTAATGGTCGGGATCAGTTCAGTTCGTCTCATGAGCTGCATTGTAATACAGCTGTGTACATGATCGACCGGCGACCCGGGTTTTATCGCGAAGCATGGCGCTGCCGGCCGCGGTGCCCGCGGTCGCAGCGCAAGCAAGTATGCAAGCGATGTGATACTTGGCATCGGCAGCAAAGCTGCCGGTCATTTTCGGAGTCCCGTGCCATACGTAAACGTTATGCAGCGTTGAAAAATTTGAGCGACGAAGTTCCCGGTGCTTTCAACCGCGCCGATAATGCAGGCATCACAGCTTCTATACCGGGGACGCCGTGTACGAGGAGTTTCACGGCAAGGTAAGCGACGGCAAGGCAGCGATCAGAAAATGTTTCGGCAACCGTTCAATGGCCGCTTCGGCACGGTCCGCTTTGACGCGGAAGACACGTTCATTGATGCGGACGCAGGCAAGGTCATGAGCAGCTGGCATCTGGAGATGGATGGCCGGCCGGTGGCGCTGGTGGGTCCCGAGTTGCTGAATTTCGACGGCAGCGGGTCAGCCGCAAGCTGACGTACGTGAAAGTCAGGGCCGGGCTCTGCGAGCCCGCCTGACCGACGGCGGCAAGGCGCCACCGTCGCCGCTAGTACGACCGCGGCAAACCGAGTTCGCGTTCTGCGATGTAGTTGAAAATCATTTCACGACTGACCGGGGCGATGCGGGGGATCATCATTTCGCGCAGGTAGCGCTCCACATGATACTCCCGCGCATAGCCCATTCCGCCATGCGTCAGGACCGCCGTTTCGCAGGCTTTGAACCCGGCTTCGGCGGCAAGATACTTCGCCGCGTTCGCCTGACCGCCGCACTCACGTCCGGCGTCGTACAGCATTGCCGCGTTGTAGGCGAGCAATTCGGCGGCTTCGAGGTCGATCCAGCTGCGCGCGAGCGGATGGGCGATGCCCTGGTTCTGACCGATAGGCCGGCCGAACACGACCCGTTCCTGGGCGTACGTCGCGGCACGCTGCAGGGCGGCACGACCAAGGCCGACGGCTTCCGCGGCGAGGAGAATTCGCTCGGGATTGAGTCCGTGCAGGATGTAATGAAAACCTTTCCCTTCCTCGCCGATCAGGTCGTCGAATGGAACCGGCATGTTGTCGTAGAACACGGCGTTCGAGTCCACCGCCTTGCGACCCATTTTCGGTATTTCGCGCACTTCGGCATAATCACGATTCAGATCGGTAAAAAACAGGCTCAAGCCGTCGGTTTTCTTCTTGACCTGGTCCTTCGGCGTCGTGCGCACGAGCAGCAGGACTTTTTCGGCCCGCTGCGCCATGGACGTCCAGTGTTTCTGACCGCTGATGAGATAGCCGTCGCCGGTGCGTTCCGCGCGCACATCGAGACTCAGCGTATCGAGGCCGGCATTCGGTTCCGTCACCCCGAAGCAGGCTTTCTTCTCGCCGCGGATCAATTCCGGCAGCATGCGCTGTTTTTGCGCGTCCGTGCCGAACACGACGACGGGATTCAGTCCGAACACGTTCAGATGAACCGCCGATGCGCCGGTGAAACCCGCGCCGGACTGCGCGATCGCCTGCATCATCAGCGCGGCTTCGGTAATGCCAAGCCCGGAACCGCCGTACTCTTCCGGCATCGCGATACCGAGCCAGCCGCCCTCGGCGATGGCATCGACGAACTCGCTCGGAAACGATCCGTCCGTGTCGCGTTCCAGCCAGTACTCGGCGTCGAAGTTTGCGCACAGCTTTTGGACGGCGTCGCGTATGGCCAACTGGTCTTCGGATAGAAAATACGACATGCAGGACTCCTGTTCGGTTCGCGCGAGAAATTACGTGGTCCGCGAGCACGGGTCAAGCAAGCGCGGATGGCGAGACCGGGTGGTGGCTGCACGCGCGTAACGGGCGCCGCGGGCAATACGCTATACTTTGCGCCGATTACCGCCCAGCGACCCCAGACATGACAACAATTTGTATTGAACCGGTAGCGGACAACCCGTCACCGGACATCCTCGACCTCGTCGGTTTCGGACGCCACTTTACCGACCGCATGTTCACGCATAAGTACACGCAGGCCGATGGCTGGCACGACCCGGTGATCGGGCCATACCGTAATCTCGTGCTCGACCCGGCGGCCGCCGCGCTGCATTGCGGTCAAATGGTATTCGACGGGACGAAAGCCTACCGCCGCCCCGACGGGGATCTGAATCTGTTTCGCGTTGATCGAAACGTAGCACGTTTCAATCGCTCGGCGGAACGTATGGGGATGCCGCCGGTCGACGCCGAGCTGCACCTTGCAGCCATCGAGCGTCTCGTTGCGCTCGAGCACCGGTGGGTGCCGGACATGGACGAGGCGTCGCTGTACATTCGCCCGGTCATGATCGCGACGGAGCCGGTACTCGAGGTCCGCGCGTCACACGAATACCTGCACTACATCATCGTATCCCCGGTAGGGCCCTATTTCGCGGACGGGTTCAACCCCGTCTCGGTGTATGTGTCTCACGATCACGTGCGTGCGGTGCGCGGTGGAACCGGGGAGGCGAAAACACCGGGCAATTATGCCGCGAGCATCGCCGTGTCAGAATCCGCGCGGGAATCGGGCTGCCAGCAGGTATTGTGGCTCGACGCAGTGGAGCGTCGCTACATCGACGAAGTCGGTGCGATGAACATCGCGTTCGTTTACGAAAACAAGGAAATCCGTACGCCCCCGTTATCCGGCGCGATTCTCCACGGTGTCACGCGCGATTCCGTTCTGCGACTCGCGCCTGATCTCGGTTATGACATGCGTGAACAGGCGCTGACGATCGATGAAGTGTGGCGTGACATCGAGAACGGTCGCATTACCGAAGCGTTCGGCATGGGCACGGCCGCGGTGATCGCGCCGGTCGGGCGCCTCGTTTTCCGCGAGCGGGAAGCCTTGCTGAACGCCGGTGTTACCGGGCCGGTGGCGCGCCGCCTGTATGACGAACTCACCGGCATTCAGTATGCACGCCGGCCCGATCCCTATAACTGGACGCGGGTCGTGTCCGTCGCCGCTGATGCGCGCGGGCGTTCCGCCGGCGGATAGTCATATTCGCGCCAGATTATTGCCGCAGTCGCCGCGTATCGTCTGAACTTCAGGGCCGGAGGTGCAAATTCGCCGCGCCGGTCAAAGCGATTTCCCGCAATGGAGGTGGACGTCATGGCTGATCCGGATTTTTCGCGCGGTTGCGCATTCGTGGGCGGCGAGTTCGTGCCGATAGAACAGGCTGCGATACCCATTACGGACACCGGGTTTACCCGATCGGATGTCACTTATGACGTCGTCGGAGTGTGGCAGGGACGCTTCTTTCGCCTCGACGACCATCTGGCTCGTTTCGAACGCAGTTGGGTACAGCTGCGCATGCACCCGCCGCTCGCCCGCGAGGCGATGCGCGAGGTTCTGCTCGAGTGCGTCGCGCGCTCCGGATTACGCGATGCTTATGTGGAAATGATCGTGACCCGCGGCATGCCGCTGGACGGGGATCGGGATCCGCGGAATTTTATCAACCGGTTTTATGCATTCGCGATTCCCTACGTCTGGATCGCGCAACCGGCGCAACAGCTCGCGGGCCTGTCCGTCGTCGTTGCCAGTGAGACGCGACGCATACCGCCAAACTGTGTCGACCCGCGGGTGAAGAATTTCCATTGGGGTGATCTGATCCGGGGACTGTTCGAAGCTTACGACCGCGATGCGTATACGGCGGTGTTACTCGATGTCGACGGCAACGTCACCGAAGGGCCCGGCTTCAATATATTCGGTGTCGAGTCCGGTCATTTGCTAACGCCGGCTGACGGGGTTCTCGAGGGTATTACGCGCGACACCGTAATCGCGCTGGCGCACGATGCCGGCATTGAAACCGTTGCCGGGAAGTTCGGTGCCGACCGCTTGCAGCGCTGTGACGAGATATTTCTGACGACGACCGCCGGTGGCATCATGCCGGTGACGGTACTCGACGGCGAACGCATCGGCGGGGGCGTGCCAGGCAAGGTCACGCTGATGGTGCGCGATCGGTACTGGGCGGCACACGCGGGTGGCGCGTGGACCACGGCAGTCGAATACGACAGGCCGTCGCTACGCTCCGTCGGGTGACGGTTGGTCCCGAGGCGAAACCGGCGCGTCGGATCCGAGAGCAGCGTTAATTCCGGCGACCAGCTGGTAACACGTCGTCAGGGTCGGAACCGCGAGATTGAGGCGCCGTGCCTCGGTGAGCGCATAACCGAGCGTTTCGTCGACTTCGAGGCGTTTGCCGCGTTCGAGATCCTGCAGCGACGACATCCGGTGATTCGGCGCCAGCTGCAACCATTCACGGCCGACCCCAAGCAGCACATCGCGAGCGTCCTCGAGCGTTCCCGCGATCACGCTGGCGACCGGCAGCGGTGACTGGTCCACGATCTCGATGTGTTTCGCCGCGGCAATCGTCCCCATCTCGCGGATCATTGCGCCGGCGACCTCCGCGCAATGAGGCTGAGCGAGAAAGTTCGCGGTTCTCAGGCGGGTAAGCACCGACAGCGCGAGCAGGGCGGTCCAGCCGACGAACTTCGACCACTCGACGGTATCGATGTTCGTGACGGCCCGGGCGTTGACCCCGCTTGCATGAATTGCCGCCGCTACCGTTTCGGCGCGCCGGTCGACACCGCCGCCCGGGATGCCCAGATGCAGCATCACATTGCGCGTGAAATTCGCGCTGCCGTCCTCGAGCAGTTCGCCGCTCGTGTCGGCCATGCAGCCGAGTACCCGCTCCGGGCCGAACCCGCGGGCAAGTTCCGCGTTCTTGACGACGCCGTTCGCGACCGAGAATACGGTGGCGAAACGATCGCCGGCGAGACTCGCGACCGCCGCTTCGTTGTCGTAGGTTTTCGCGGTGAGGATGAGCAGGTCCGCGGACGGCGCCAGGGCCGGGTCGGTAATGACGTCACAACGGGTGCGAATTTCGCGCAGGCCACGCACTTCGAGGCCCGCGTCCTGTAACTGGCCCGCCCGGCGGCCGCGCGCGATCAGGCTGACGTCATGACCGTCCGCGGCCAGGTGGGCGGCGAGTATGGTGCCGAGGGCACCGGCGCCGAGGATCACGATACGCACCGCAGTCCCCGCTCAGGCGTCCCTGAAATTCGGCATCAATTCACGGGCGAACAGTTCCATCGACCGGTTCGCTTTCGCCGGGTCGAGACCCGGTAACTGCATATCCATGATGAAGTCGGTGCAGTAATAATCAGTGCAAAACTGTTCGAGCTGCTTGCCGACATCGTCGGGACTGCCGATAAACAAATCCTGCGCCAGCGGTGAATCACGCAGCCCGCGGGCATTTTCCGCGGGTAATGGCGCGTCGTCGCCGGCGGCGTCTTTCGCTTCGGCAAGGATGTCCTTGTAGAACGTCAGCAGGTGCCACAGGTGATCCTCGCACTCGTCCCACGCCTGTTCGCGGGTTGGTGCGACATAGACCATGCGCAGCTGCGCGACATTGAACGCATCCGGATCGTGACCCTCAGCGGCGAGCGTCTCGCGGTACAGCGGTGCCGGATCGGGGCCGAGGGTTGCCATCAGGTGATAGCCGAGCTTCGCGGCATTGCGTATCGCTTTCGGTCCCCGGGCGCCGACCCAGATCGGCGGGTAAGGATCCTGCACCGGACGCGGCGAGAGCGTCATGTCCTTAATCCGGGTGTACTTGCCGTCGTACGTTACGTGCTCTTCCGTGAACAGTTTTTTGACGATGTCGATCCCTTCGCGCATACGCTCGCCGCGCGTACTGCGGTCCATGCACAGTGCGTTCCACTCGTGATAGGAATAACCCTGGCCGATACCGAAGTCGAAGCGGCCGTTTGAAAAAATATCGATGCAGGCAACGTCTTCGGCGGCACGAACCGGGTGTTGGTAAGGGAGCAGCAGGATGAAACTGCCGATGCGGATTTTTTGCGTGCGTGCCGCGATTGCAGCGGCCGTGGGTAACAGTGACGGGTTGTAACCGTCTTCGGTGAAGTGGTGCTCGGTGAGCCAGACATTGTCGTAGCCGAGTTCTTCGCCGAGAGTGATCTGGTCCAGTAATGCTGCGTACAATGCCGGGAACGGTTTACGCCACTTCACCGGATTGCGGAAGTCTTCCATAAAACCAAAACGCATACGTATCCCCTTCGCCATTAGTGTCGGGGCGAGCGTATTGTGTGTTCAGTATGGCGTCAATATACCGCGCGGCGGCGGAACGCGTCGGGCTTAACCGGTTTCCTGCAGCGGCGGATTGTCGAGTACTTTCGCGATTGCATTCGTGACGGCCATATCGACTGCACGGTTGATGCGTTCTACATCACCTGGCGCGATGAAAAACATCCAGTCGACGACGCTGCGAACGTACTTCGACGGCAACCGGTTTAATGCGAGGCAGGCGGCGTCGGCTTGTGCTTCGATGGATAGGTCGCCGCCGACCTTGCGCAGGTGATCGATGACGAGTTGTTCGTAGACGTTCGTTACACCCTGAAGCAGGTCCGGTTGGTCAGAGTTGCGTTCGACATTAAACAGCTTCTGCATGATCCCTTCCTCTAATCCGCGATAACGACGCTGTCGGGCGCCGTCGTCCGCATTCCTTATCGGCCAGCAAGCGTGGTTCTGAACCCGCATCCGGGTGCTCAGGCGACAGCGAGCCGGCGCCGGTCCGCTCGCCGTTTGCCGAACCTGCGGGGAATAGTACAAGAGCGCTCGGGTGTTCGTGGTGTAGCGCAGCGGGAGGACACAAATTTTAACGATGTGCCGTTACAGCCGTCAGCTGTGTGGGGTCGTGTGATCATTGCCGCCGGGCGGACCGGCTGAACAGTGTGCGCGCAAGGCGTATGGTCGTTGCGGCGCAACGACGGGCGGCGCACGGGGTGGCCGCCGCGCGACGTTTGCGGCCACCCCGGGGTTCGCGCAGGCGGAAGCTAGTTCTTCGCGGCGAGGAGATCGCGAATTTCGGTCAGCAGCTTTTCCTCGGTGCTCGGCTCCGGTTCGGCTTCCGGTTCGGGCTCCGGTTCTTCGACCGACCGCATGGCCTGCGCCGTATTCATCGCCTTGATCGCCATAAAGATCGCGAACGCGATGACCAGGAAATCGAGTACTGTCATGATGAACGTGCCGTAATTGATCGATACGGCTGCCACTTCTCCCTGTGCTTCCTGGAGCACGATCGCGAGATCGCTGAAATCGACGCCGCCAAGCGCGAGGCCGATCGGCGGCATGATGATGTCTTTCACAAGTGATGCGACGATTTTTCCGAACGCCGCGCCGATGACGATACCGACAGCCATATCGACGACGTTGCCCTTCATCGCGAATTCCTTGAATTCGGATACCATTCCCATAGCTTGTCCCCTCCGGTGAGTTATTGAAGCGTTATAATTTTTCGCGCCAGCCCGTGAAAACCGCGCTCGACGGGATAGTAACAACCGCAAAATTGCGAAACCAGCGCGACCGGGCAGACCGCGCATTTGGCCACGTCAACTTCATCCGATGGTGGAGACGGGAACGGACGCAATGGTCGATTTTTAACGAACGGGACTTGCCTGCATGACGACGAACACTATCAACGATACGTGGGCCACCGAGTCCACCGTGTACGCCGACGGCCTGTTGGACGGGCAGCAGATCCTGATCGGCGGTGGAGGCAGCGGCATGGGGCGGGCGACGGCGTGGCTTGCCGCACGCCTCGGCGCGAAGCCGATAATTTGCGGGCGAACCGAAGAGAAACTCGCGGGGGTCGTTGGCGCGATTCGCAATCGCGGACTCGAAGCGGAATACAGCGTCGTCGATATCCGCAGTCGCGATTCTGTCGAGCAGATGTTTGCCGATGTTGTGACGGCACACGGTCGCGTCGACGGGCTGATCAACAGCGCGGGCGGGCAGTTCCCGCAAGCGGCGATTGATTTCAGCGAGAAGGGCTGGCAGGCGGTAATCAATACGAACCTGAACGGCACCTGGCACATGATGCAGGCTGCCGCCACGCGCTGGCGCGACGTGGGACACGGGGGACCGATCACGAATATCGTGGTCGTACCGCAGGGACTGCACGGGGTTGCCCATACGCGCGCGGCACGGGCCGGGGTGATCGAACTCTCGCGTGCGGTGGCGGTGGAGTGGGCGCGTTACGGCATCCGGGTGAACTGCATCGCGCCGGGCGCGATCGAAACGGAGGGTTGGGCGGTTTATTCCGCGGCCGCGCGGGAGAAATATCCGCGCACGAACCCCATGATGCGCGCCGGCACGGCCTGGGAAATTGCCGAGGCCTGCGTATTCCTGCACAGCCGGGCAGGCGGTTTCATCAACGGGGAGGTGCTGACGATCGATGGTGGTGGCCAGCACTGGGGCGAAATCTGGACCACGGGGAAACCGGAATACTTTGCCGCCGCCACGCGCTTATGGGACGCGGACGCGACGGATTGACGCCCGTTTCAGTGCGTCGTTGCCGGGTCGCCGGCAGCGGACTCCTTCATCAACCCGATCAAGGTCTCGCGCGCCTGCGGTGCGTCTGTCGCGACCCGCTTCATGGCGGCCGCGAAATCCTTGACCCGCCGATCGTGTTCATCGAGCAGGGTTGCGAGTCGTGCCTGCTCGGCGAGCGAACGCTGACCGCCGTGGCGGTATTTTTCCGCGAGGGTTTCGAGGAATCCGAAGTGCGCCGATTTACTGTCGAGCATGCGCCGGTAGGCGCGCCAGGCATCGGCAGCGGCCGGCGGTAACGATTCCGGTTCCGGCCGCTCGCTGGTCAATTGAAAATGCGTTTGATGAATCCGACGAGACCGCCGCCGGCATCATTGCTCGCGGCGGGGGCACTGGCCGGGCGGTTTTCGCCGCGCGTATTTTCCGTACCGCGCCGGCTCTGCCGGTTATTGTCGTCCCGCGTTCGTGCAGCCGACTTTTCTTCCTTCGGCTTTGATTCATCGACGCGCAGCTCGCGACCCTGGAAGTCGCTGCCATTGAGCGCGGCGATTGCTTCGCGGGCTTCGTCATCGTTATCCATTTCGACAAAGCCATAGCCACGCGAGCGTTGCGTGCGGCGGTCGAAAATAACCTCGGCCGAGAGGACCTCGCCATAGGCTTCAAATGCTTCGCGTAATTCTTCGTCCTGCACACTGTAAGGCAGGTTACCGACGTAAATATTCATGTAAGTAACTCAATCGTTCGTTGTGTTGGTCAATTGACGAAATGCTCGATCGTTGCGGCCGAATCGATGCGTACGTCCGGGCGAAGATCCCGATCAATGGCTTCGCGTGGTTATGCTTGGAGACGTAACTGAACCGGCACGCGATGCCGCGGCGCTCCCGGGAGCGCCGCGGCATTCAAGCATATTCACCCGAAGCGCGCAAACGCACGCGCTCAGCCGGTGAACGCCTGGATGCCGGTTTGTGCGCGCCCGAGGATCAGCGCATGGACGTCGTGCGTGCCTTCGTACGTGTTCACCGCCTCGAGATTCATCAGGTGACGGATCACATGGTATTCGTCGGAGATCCCGTTGCCGCCGTGCATATCGCGGGCGACGCGCGCGATATCGAGTGCCTTGCCGCAGTTGTTACGCTTCAGCAGCGAAATTGCCTCGGGCGCGCCGCGCCCGGCATCGATCATGCGCCCGAGTTGTAACGCAGCCTGGAGGCCGAGCGTGATTTCGGTCTGCATATCGGCGAGCTTCTTCTGTACGAGCTGGTTTGCCGCCAGCGGGCGGCCGAACTGCGTCCGGGCCAGCGTATACTCACGCGCCGCGTGCCAGCAAAACTCGGCCGCGCCCATCGCGCCCCAGCTGATGCCGTAGCGCGCGCGGTTCAGACAGCCGAACGGGCCACGCAAGCCTTTTACGTTCGGCAGCAGTTGCGCTTCCTCGACAAAGACGTCGTCCATCACGATTTCACCCGTCACCGAGGCGCGCAGCGAGAACTTACCTTCAATTTTCGGCGTCGACAGCCCGGCCATACCGCGTTCCAGGATGAAACCGCGAATGACACCGTCGTCGGTTTTGGCCCACACGACGAAGACGTCGGCGATCGGGGAATTCGTGATCCACATTTTGCTGCCGTTCAGTCGGTAGCCGCCGTCGGCAGCGCTCGCGCGGGTCTTCATACCGCCCGGGTCCGAGCCGTGATCGGGTTCAGTCAGGCCGAAGCACCCGACCCGTTCTCCGCTGGCAAGTTTAGGCAGGTATTTTTCGCGCTGCGCTTCCGTGCCGTAGGCGTAAATCGGGTGCATGACGAGGCTGGACTGGACGCTCATCGCTGAGCGGAATCCCGAGTCGACCCGCTCAACCTCGCGGGCGATCAGTCCGTAGGCGACGTAACTCGTGCCGGCGCCGCCGTAGGTCTCGGGAATGGTCGGGCCCAGCAGGCCGAGTTCGCCGAATTCGTTCATGATGCCGCGCTCGAACGATTCGTGGCGATGGATATCGAGTACCCGGGGAAGCAGGGTCCCCTGGCAGAATTCCCGGGCGGAATCGCGTACGAGCCGCTCTTCCTCGGTCAGCTGCTCTTCGAGGCCGAGCGGATCCTGCCAGTTGAATGGTCCCTCTGCCGTAGCCTTGGGGGACTTGATTGCGGACGGTGCGGATGCGCTCATTCGTTCGACTCCTTCGATCGGTCGGTATTATTTCGGTGGTTACTGCGGCCCGGTACGCGGGCAGCTTCACTGTAGCGGGGCACCGGGGCTTGTCAATACAGGAGCCGCAGCCCGGGTGAGGCGCAGACGAAGCCGGAGGCTTCCGGTATATTACGGCGCTCGCCGGCGACCGTACGCGTCGCCGGGCGCTATCTACAACCCAAGCAACGGAATACACCATGGATAAAGTCGTCGCGAACGCGGAAGCTGCAATCGAGGGGATTAAGAGCGGTATGACCTTGATGATCGGAGGCTTTGGCGTCTGCGGGATCCCGGAGAACGCGATCGGCGCGCTTGCACGCACCGACGTAACGGACCTTACCTGCATTTCGAACAACGCCGGCATCGTCGATTTTGGCCTCGGTATTCTGCTGAAGGACCGCCGGATCAAAAAGATGATCGCTTCATACGTGGGTGAGAACGACGAGTTCGAGCGGCAGATGCTCAGTGGTGAACTCGAGGTTGATTTGATTCCGCAGGGAACACTCGCGGAACGGTGCCGGGCCGCGGGCGCCGGTATCCCGGCGTTCTTCACCCCCGCGGGTTACGGCACCGAAGTCGCGGCGGGCAAGGAGGTCAGGGTGTTCAACGGCAAACCACATATTCTCGAGGAAGCGTTCCACGCCGATTTTGCGATAGTGAAGGCGTGGAAGGGCGATCGCGCCGGCAATCTGCTGTTCAAGGGTAGCGCGCGCAACTTCAATCCGGTGATGGCAATGGCCGGCAAGGTGACGATCGCCGAGGTCGAGCAACTCGTCGACAACGGTGAAATCGATCCGAACGAGGTGCACACGCCGGGGATTTTCATCCAGCGGATATTTCAGGGGCAGCAGTATCTGAAGCCAATCGAACAACGAACCGTGCGCCCGCGGGCCTGACCCGGCCAGCAGCAAACCCCGTCTCCCATACTTATTCCGGAACCCTGCCCATGTCACTGAAAAAAGAAGGTATAGCCCAACGTATCGCTCAGGATCTCGAGGATGGCTGGTACGTCAACCTCGGGATCGGCATCCCGACGCTCGTCGCGAACTATGTTCCGGACGGCATCAGCGTGGAATTCCAGTCCGAGAACGGCATCCTGGGCATGGGGCCGTTTCCCTATGAGGGCGAAGAAGACCCCGACATGATCAATGCCGGCAAGCAGACCGTGACATTGCTGCCCGGGGCGTCGCTGTTCGATTCCTCGATGAGCTTCGCGATGATCCGCGGGCAGCATGTTCAGCTCACCGTTCTCGGGGCGATGGAAGTCGCGGACAACGGCGATATCGCGAACTGGAAAATCCCGGGTGCAATGGTCAAGGGGATGGGCGGTGCGATGGACCTCGTCGCGTCGGCCAAAAACATCATCGTCGCGATGATGCACACGAACAAGAAAGGCGAATCGAAGTTGTTGCCGGCGTGCACCTTGCCGCTGACGGGGGTTGGCTGCGTCAGCCGCGTGGTGACGGACCTCGCGGTAATGGACGTCACGCCCGATGGTTTCAGACTCGTGGAACGGGCGCCGGGCGTCAGTGTCGAGGCGATCGAACAAGCAACCGCCGGACGCCTCGTAATTGATGGTGATGTCCCCGAAATGAAGCTCTGAATAGTGCCGGCAAGCGCGCGGGGATCCTTCTCCAGCCTTTTGTAAACATTCGTTTACTGCTAAAGTGCCGGGCCGGCACGCGCGCCGGGGCAAGCGTGATGGCGTTGCAATACGACTCGCTTGCGTACGGCCCTGGGGGCCCCTTTTGATGCACTGCGCGGGCAAATCGAGCACGTCGGGATCGAGACCGGGACGCAGTGCGGGGCGGTCGCGTATCGTCGATGGTCGCGCAGTCCGCGCCGGCATTCGATGCCGGTTAATGAAACAGCAACTTGCAATCTTGATGTAACGGTTGCGATATCGTTCGCGTGCGGCGGTGAGCGCACTGCGGCAATCAACTTAACGACAAAGCTCACCTAAGTGACCGCGAAGGCGGCAGGTTTGGAGGCATAAATGAAAATCCTCGTGGCCGTGAAACGGGCCATAGACTACAACGTCAAAGCCCGGCCGAAATCGGACGGCAGCGGCGTCGATCTCGCTAACGTCAAAATGTCCATGAATCCGTTCGACGAAATCGCCGTCGAAGAGGCCATTCGCCTGCAGGAAGCCGGCAAGGCCGAGGAAATCGTCGCCGTTTCCGTCGGGCCGAAGCAGTGCCAGGAAACGTTGCGTACGGCGATGGCCATGGGTGCCGATCGCGGCATTCTCGTGGAAACGGATGATGAAGTGCAGCCGCTTGCGGTCGCGAAAATCCTCCAGGCGCTCGTCGCGAAGGAAGAGCCCGGGCTCGTCATCCTCGGCAAACAGGCGATCGACGACGACTCGAACCAGACCGGCCAGATGCTCGCGGCACTGCTGGGCTGGGGGCAGGGAACGTTCGCCTGTGACGTGGAACTCGACGGTGACACGTTGAAAGTCAATCGGGAAATCGACGGCGGGACGCAGTCTGTCGCGCTGAAAATGCCCGCCGTCGTGACGACGGACCTGCGCCTGAACGAACCGCGCTACGTCAAATTGCCGAATATCATGAAGGCCAAGAAGAAGCCGCTCGATACATTTACCCCGGCCGACCTCGGGGTCGATACGACGCCACGGCTTAAATTGCTGAAAGCCGAAGAACCCCCGGTTCGCCAGGGCGGAATCAAAGTAGCTGACGTCGACGAACTCGTCAGCAAACTGCGCAATGAAGCAAAGGTAATCTAGACATGTCAGTACTGGTTTTCGCGGAACACGACAATGCATCACTGAACCCGGCAACGCTGAATGCGGTGGCGGCGGCAGTACAACTCTCCGACCAGGTCGACGTGCTCGTTGCCGGTGCCGGCTGTTCAGCGGCGGCCGAAGCCGCCGCCCGGGTTGCGGGAGTCGCCCGGGTTCTCGTTGCCGACGCCGCGCAATACGACCACGCCGTGGCGGAAAACGTCGCCCCGCTGATCGTGAAGCTCGCGGCGGATTACAGCCATGTGCTGGCACCGGCGACGACGAGCGGCAAGAACGTCATGCCGCGGGTCGCGGCGCTCATGGACGTCGCGCAAATTTCGGACATTCTCTCGGTCGAATCCGAATCGGTGTTCAAGCGTCCAATTTATGCCGGCAATATCATCGCGACCGTCGAATCGTCGGACGCGAAGAAGGTCATTACGGTCCGTACGACGGCATTCGATCCGGTCGCTGCCGAAGGGGGCAGCGCTAGCGTCGAGAACATCGAGGGTGTCGACAGCCCGGGGCTGTCGGAATTCGTCGGCGAAGATCTGACGAAGTCGGACCGGCCGGAACTCGCCGCCGCCGATATCATCGTGTCCGGCGGCCGCGGGGTCGGCAGTGCGGAGAACTTCGCGATCATTGAAGAACTCGCCGACAAGCTCGGCGCCGCCGTCGGTGCATCGCGCGCCGCGGTTGACGCGGGCTATGTGCCAAACGATTACCAGGTCGGGCAAACCGGCAAGGTCGTCGCGCCGCAACTCTACATCGCGATCGGCATCTCCGGCGCGATTCAGCATCTGGCCGGCATGAAGGACAGCAAGGTGATTGTCGCCATCAACAAGGATGAGGAAGCGCCGATATTTGGCGTCGCGGACTACGGCCTCGTGGGCGACCTGTTCAAGGAAGTCCCGAATATGGTCAAAGCGCTCGATTGATCGGGCGGCGACACACACCAACGATGAATGGCCCGAGACGGAGGTAGCCCGTGGAACGTGAATCAATGGAGTTCGATGTCGTAATCGTCGGCGGCGGGCCGTCCGGCCTCGCGACGGCGATCCGGCTGCGCCAACTGGCCATTGAGAAGGGCGTGGATCTGACGGTTTGTCTGCTCGAAAAGGGCTCGGAAATCGGCGCGCACATCCTGTCCGGCGCGGTCATCGAACCGCGTTCACTGAACGAACTGTTACCCGACTGGCAAGCCAATGGCGCGCCGTTGAATACGCCGGTCAAGCGGGACCGCTTCCTGTTCATGACCGAAAAACGGGCGTTCCCGTTTATTACGCCGCCGCAGATGCACAACGAGGGTAACTACATCGCGAGCCTCGGCAATGTGTGTCGCTGGCTGGCCGAGCAGGCGGAAGCACTCGAAGTCGAGGTGTTTGCGGGGTTCGCCGCCGCTGAGGTGCTGTATCACGATGACGGCAGCGTGAAAGGTGTCGCAACCGGGGATATGGGGCGCCTGAAGGACGGCAGCGAAGGCCCGAACTTCGAAGTCGGTATGGAGTTGCATGCCCGCCAGACTGTGTTTGCCGAAGGCTGCCGCGGCTCCCTGACGAAGACCCTGTTCGACCGCTTCGATTTGCGCGACGGGGTCGAGCCGCAGGTATACGGGATCGGGATCAAGGAACTGTGGCAAATTGACCCGGCGAAACACGAGCCCGGTCTCGTCACGCATACCGTCGGCTGGCCTATGGATATGCGCACCTATGGCGGCTCCTGGCAGTATCACTTCGAGGACAATCTCGTTTCCGTGGGTTTCGTCGTCGGTCTCGATTACGAGAACCCGTACCTGAGCCCGTTCAATGAAATGCAACGGTTCAAGACCCACCCGGCGATCCGCGACACGTTTATCGGTGGCAAGCGAATCGCCTACGGCGCGCGCGCAATCAGTGCCGGCGGGTTCCAGTCGATTCCGAAGCTGACGTTTCCGGGCGGGGTGATCGTCGGTGATGCGGCCGGGTTCCTGAATGTGCCGAAAATCAAGGGCACGCACACCGGGATGAAATCCGGCATGGTTGCGGCGGAAGCGGTATTCGAATTGCTGCAGGGCGATGCAACGACGAATGAAGCACGTACATATCCGGAAAAACTGCAACAAAGCTGGGTTTGGGATGAGCTTTACCGGGAACGGAACATCAAACCTTCGTTCCACTGGGGCCTGTTGCCGGCGATGGCGTATGCCGGTTTCGATTCCCTCGTGCTGCGCGGTAAGGCACCCTGGACCCTGCACCACCGGCCCGACCATGCCCAGTTGAAACCGGCAGCCGAATGCAAACCGATCGACTACCCGAAACCTGATGGCGAGCTCACTTTCGACAAGCTCTCGTCCGTGTTTCTCTCGAACACGAATCACGAAGAGGAGCAGCCGTGTCATCTCACGTTGAAGGATGACACCGTGCCGGTAACGGTAAACTTCAAGGTCTATGCCGGTCCCGAAGAGCGCTATTGCCCGGCAGGCGTTTACGAGTACGTCGAAATCGACGGCGCGACGCAATTGCAGATCAACGCGCAGAACTGCGTGCACTGCAAAACGTGCGACATCAAGGATCCGACACAGAACATCAACTGGGTGACGCCGGAAGGCAGCGGTGGCCCGAACTATCCGAACATGTAAAACCGGATTCTTTAAAACGATGCCAAAAATTACCTATATCAGCCACGCGGGCGACGCCCGGACTGTCGACGTCCCGGTCGGCTGGACCGTCATGGAAGGCGCAGTCCAGAACAATATCGATGGCATTGTCGCCGAGTGCGGCGGCGGCTGCGCCTGTGCAACGTGCCATGTCTATGTCGACGAAGCCTGGGTCGAAAAATTCGAACCGGCCGCCAGCATGGAACAGGACATGCTCGAATGCACCGCCGCGGAGGCCACGGATCGCTCGCGCCTGAGCTGTCAGCTGCGCGTCACCGACGAATGTGATGGTCTTGTCGTCCACCTGCCCGACGCGCAGACATGAAATTGCCGGCGTGATGTGCAGGGCGGCAATGCTGGTGCCAGGCGAGCGTGTGTCCGGCCGCGACGAAGCGAACCCGGAGGCGTTCGATGGCTGATGACCCTATCGTTGTAATTGGCGCGGGACAGGCCGGGCTGCAGATCGCCGACTCGTTGCGCCGCGGCGGCTATGCCGGACCGCTCACCTTGATAGGCGACGAAGCCTCGCTGCCATACCAGCGCCCGCCGTTATCGAAGCAGTATATCGGTGACGAGCTGGCGCCTGAACGCTTGCTGTTTCGGCCGGCGGACTACTACACGAAGCAGTCGATCGAGATAATCACGGGGGTCGCCGTCGAGGCAATCGAGAGCGGGCAAAAATCGCTGTCGTTCGGCGGCGAAACGCGACGTTACGCGAAACTTGCTCTGGCCACCGGTGCGTCCGTACGCAAGTTGCCGGTTCCCGGGGCGGACCTGCCCGGGGTCCGATACCTGCGCTCGCTCGATGATGCAGCGAATATTCGTCGTCGGCTGCGGGCCGGACCGGCCCGTGTCGTCGCGATCGGCGGCGGTTTTATCGGCCTCGAAATCGCCGCGTCCGCGCGCCAGCTCGGCCACGATGTCACCGTCGTGGAGGCGCTCGATCGCCTGATGGCCCGTGCCGTCTCGCCGTTCGTGTCCGCGTACTATGCCGACCTTCACCGGCAACATGGGGTCGATGTGTTACTCGGGACCACCGTGACGGCGATCGAAGCCGGGGCGGACGACAGCCTCGGCGTGGTACTCGGCGACGGGCGCATTCTGGCTGCAGACATGGTCGTCGTCGGGATCGGCTCGGTGCCAAACACGCGACTTGCGGAGGCCGCCGGACTGGAGTGCGCTAACGGTATCGTGGTCGACGAATTTGCGCGTACCTCCGCACCTGACATCGTTGCGGCGGGCGACTGCACGTTCCATCGTAACGTCCGTTACGCGACGTCGCAGCGACTGGAATCGGTACAGAACGCGGTCGACCAGGCGAAGGTTGCGGCGGCCACGTTGCTCGGCGAAGCAAAGGCCTATGACCAGGTGCCGTGGTTCTGGTCGGATCAATATGACGCGAAATTACAGATGGTCGGGACCTCGGCTGCGCACGATCGTTACGTGCTCAGGGGTGATCCGGCCGCCGGCTCGTTCTCCGCGTTTTATTTTCTCGGTGATGCACTCGTAGGGGTTGATTCGGTGAATCGGCCAGCCGATCATCTTGTCAGCAGGAAGCTGCTTGCACTGGGCACCGTGGTACCCGAAGAAATGATCACGGATACAGAACAAAATCTTAAAACATTGCTGTGAATGCCCGGGTAGGTCAGGCCGGCGCGCTGCCAAGCCGCGCGGCGCCTGCACACGGGTTCTCACCGCGATGCCAAGAATAAATACACTCTAGAGGGGAATGACGCAGCATGCCGAAGGTGATTTATATCGATACGGACGGAAATCGTACGGAAGCGGATGTCGCGAATGGTTTATCCGTGATGGAAGGTGCTATTGGCGCCGGTGTCTCCGGAATTCTCGCTATTTGTGGCGGCAGTTGCGCATGTAGCACTTGCCATGCGTACGTGGATGAGGCCTGGCAGGAGGCTGTCGGTAAACCGAACGAGATCGAAGACTCTACCCTGGAACTGGCAACCGACCGTCGTCCGGGCAGCCGCCTGACATGTCAGATCATGATGCGCGATGAACTCGACGGTCTCGTCGTGCAGGTGGCCGACAACGATGGCTGAAACCATACGTCAGTCGATAGGTTTCGTGTTCGACAGGGTTTCGATATAGCGCGACCAATCGGTTGCGTTGTGCGCATCCCATCCGGTGAACTGAAATCCGATCAGATACTCGTCCTCGCACAGATCCGCATAGCGCACCCGACCCTCGGCCGTCAGCCATTCCTGGGTACCCGGCAAACGAATCCTTAAGTTGAGCGCGCCACCGTCGCGCGTGGCGGTTTTGAACCCGCGATAACGCATTTCCGGACAGCTGAGTTGAACGCCGCCGAGCGCGACGTTCGTCGTAACGATGCTGATCCCGGCAACATCGACGTCGAGTTGGCGGGCGTAGCGGGCATTCTTGCGGTCGTGTGAACTCACGGTGGTTCTGCTCGACGCGGTTTCATGGCAGCAAAGCTTACCATGCGACGGGCGCGCGGACGTGCGGGATAGAAGGGTCGATATACCGCGGAATACCGTGCATAAAACCACCCGCCCGGGGCTCCCGGGTGTTCGATTTCGTGAATCCGATTCGCTAATATATAGCGGCACCAGCGAGTCCGGGCTTGAACCGCGGGATTGCACCCCGGCGTAGGGCCGCACTGCCCGCGTCATGATCACCACGCCTCGTCACCGCGTAGACGGATCGCTTTCCGGGGCAAGGGCACAGCGTACAGACCACGGACCTACACCATGTTCGAGTTGCACGAATTTAACCTGTCGACGTCGTCGTACCGGGTTCGCATTGGACTGCGATTGAAAGGCGTTGCCTACCAGTCCATACCGGTGTCGCTGATCAAGGGAGGCGGGGAGCAGCACCTGCCTGAATATCGTGCGGTAAACCCCCAGGGCCTCGTGCCGACGTACAACGATCACAACATCAGCCTGAGTCAGTCGCTTGCGATTCTCGAATATCTTGACGAGTGTTATCCGGAGCCCGCGTTTCTTCCCGGCAACGCCTCGCAACGTGCCCGGGCCCGCCAGATTGCCCAGATCATCGCCTGTGATATTCAGCCGCTGACGAACCTGCGGGTGTTGGCTTACATGAGAAATGTCCTGAAAGCGGATCAGACCGCGCGCAGTCTGTGGTTTCGTCAATGGTTGCTCGATGGTCTCGATGCGCTGGAGTTGTGGTTGACCGCGGAGCGCGGGATGAGCCGTTATTGTGTCGGCGATCAAATCACGCTTGCCGATATCGTTCTCGTGCCGCAGTTGTACCAGGCACGCCGGTTCAAATTACCGCTCGACGATTTTCCGCGTTTGTGCGATGTCGAAGCGGCGTGCCTCGAGAACCCGGCATTTCAGGCCGACGAGTGAGAGCGACTTCGCCGCCGGTCGCACCTGGCGTGCCGGTGCACCCGGGCACGATCAGGAAGCAGCGCACTGAAGGGGGACGCCTTGCCACATTTCATCATCGAGTATTCCGCGAATCTCGAAACCCACATAGATGTCAACGCGCTCGTACGCACCGTGCACGGGGCCGCGATCGAGACCGGCATCTTCCCGCTGAAGGGGCTGCGCACCCGCGCCTGCCCGCGTCATACCTACCGCATTGCCGATGCGCACCCTGACAACGCGTTCGTGCATATCACCGCGCGCGTCGGCCATGGCCGCACGCTCGAGGTCAGGCGGGCGGCCGGAGAGGCGGTGTTCGATGCCGCGTGTGCGTTTCTGCGGCAGCATTTCGAACAAAACCCGCTCGCGGTGTCGTTTGAAATGGAGCAAATCGACCCGGACACGAGCTTCAAGGCAAACAATTTACCGGCCTGGATTACGCACCGTAATGATGCGGGTAGCGCGTGACCGGCCTGATTCCGCGCCGCCCGGGTGCACGATCCGGGCATCAGCTCGCGCGGCTGCTGGCTCCACGATGCGGCACGGAAATTGCGAGCGGATAGTGCAGGTTTGAACCATCATACGGATTAAGCAACATTGCTTCTGTAATTTAGGTTATCCCTCAATCGCGTCTTCAAAGACGACGTAGCGTTTGTCTGCCGTTTGCCAGTCGT